>Ga0310822_100017_pt1 | contig 461469 bp, 429 predicted proteins | sample P4_ome_2_FD_201313 | JGI IMG/M metagenome (GOLD analysis project Ga0310822, IMG submission 201313) | Sorghum-adapted microbial communities from Joint BioEnergy Institute, Emeryville, California, United States - P4_Day56_Rep2 | ecosystem: Engineered > Bioreactor > SSF (Solid state fermentation)... | reverse complement strand
CCGATTACGCCCGCATGGCCCGCGACGCCGGCGCCCGCATCATCGGCGGCTGCTGCGGCACGACGCCGGAGCACCTCAAGGCCATCCGGCAGGCGCTTGACGGCTACGAGCCCGGTAACAAGCCGACGCTCCAGGAGATCGTCGCTCGCCTCGGCAAGATCTCCACTGGCGCCGAGCAGCAGGCGGCCGGAGCCGACGGGGCAACCGGCGGCGAACGGCGGCGCGGCCGCCGCCGCGCCGGCCACGCGGCGGAGTAAACCCAAAAGCGCCGTAGCGGACGACCGATAGCGGCACAGAGGCCGGACATTCCTCCCTGCCGCCGCGGTCTTAAGGACCCAGCACCGATTCGATTTCGGCGATGCTTTCCAGCACGTGATCGGCGTGGGGGGCGAGGTGTTCGCGCGGGCTAGCACCGGTCAGCACGCCGATGGCAAGGCCGGCGCCGGCGGCACGCGCCATTTCCAGATCGTGCGGGGTGTCCCCGACGACGGCCACGGCCTCCACCGGGATCTCCACGGCGCGGCAGAAGGCATGGACCATGCCAGGGCCCGGCTTGGTTCCGTGCCCCGTGTCGTAGCCGCAGACGAAGTCAAGCAACGCGCTGAGCTCGAAGGCGGCCATGGTCGCCTCGGCGGCGGCGTGGCTATCCATGGTGGCGAGCCCCAGACGGAGGCCGCGACCCTTCAACCGGGTGAAGAGGCGCGGCAAATCCGTCACCGGCGTCGCATGCGTGACCCCGTGCGCCCGAAAGAAGTCATCGAACCGCCGGGCAAGCGCCTCCACATCCGTGCGCCCAACCTCCGCGGCCCAGAGCTGCGCCAGTTCCAGGTTGGTGCCGGCGGCCATCACCGATTGCGGATCAAGGCGCCCGGTTACCGGGTCGCGGCCACCGAGCGTCAACAGGCGCTCCGCCAACGCCTCGTCATGCCCGGCGGTCTCGCGCGCGATCGCCTCCATCGCCGGCAGCCAGGTACCGAAGAAGTCGAACAGCGTGCCGTCCTTGTCGAACAGCACGGCACGGATCGGCGGTCGCACCGGTTCTGCCATCAGCTCACCGCGGCGGCCGGTGCCGGACCGGTGCCCTTCGCCAGCTCGGTCTGCCTCAGCATGCCGCGATAGATCTCATGCTCACCGACAACGCCGAGGAGCCGCCCGGCCTCATCCAGCAAAACCAGAGGCCGCAGCGTCGCCTGCCGCACCGCGATTGCGGTGCGCATCGATGACTGCACGTCGCCGGTGACCACGACGTTGGGCGCCAGCTCCCCGAGGTCGAGGTCCGAGGCGTAGGCCTGGAACCGGCCGGGTGCATCCCCGACGCGCAGGCCCGTCGGCCGGCCATCGCCGTCGAGGCGGCAGCGGCAGCGGCCGGCCCGGTCGAGCAGCACGACCGCAGGGTCGGCCGGGTCGCGCGCAAGTTCGCCGACCGGCCGCATCAGCGTGCCCCCCGTCAGCACGTTGAGCGGGTTCATCGAGGCGACGAACTGCCGGACGTAGTCGTTGACCGGGCGGGTCACGATCTCTTCAGGCGGCCCGAACTGCACGATCCGCCCGGCCTCCATGATCGCGATATGGGTGCCGATCTTGAGCGCCTCGTCGAGGTCGTGGCTGACGAAGATGATCGTCTTCTTGAGCCGATGCTGCAGCTCCAGCAGCTCGTCCTGGAGATGCTCGCGGATCAGGGGGTCGAGGGCGGAAAACGGCTCGTCCATCAGCAGGATGTCGGCGTCGGTCGCAAACGCCCGCGCCAGCCCGACGCGCTGCTGCATCCCGCCGGACAGCTCGTGCGGATATTTGTGCGCCCACTTGTCGAGCCGGACCAGCGCCAGCTTCTCCATGACCTTCTTCTCGCGCTCGGCCTTCGGCATGCCCCGGATCTCGAGCCCGAAGGCGACGTTGTCGCGGATCGTGCGCCAGGGCATCAGCGCGAACTGCTGGAACACCATCGAGATCCGGTTCATGCGAAGCCGTCGCAGCGTCGACGCGTCGCAGGACACGACGTCGATATCCGTGCCGCCGTCGCGCACCAGGACGCGGCCGCGGCTCGCCTTGTTGAGGCCGTTGACGCACCGGAGCAAGGAGGACTTGCCCGACCCGGACAGGCCCATGAGGACGCAGATCTCGCCGCTGTCGACAGCCATCGAGGCGTTGTGCACGGCAACCAGATTGCCGGTCGCCTGGAAGATCGCGTCGCGGTCTTCGCCGCGGTCGAGGAGTTCCAGCGCCTTCTTCGGCTCGGGGCCGAACACGACGTCGACGGACTCGAAGGTAACGGCAGCCATGGCGTCAGCGCTTCTTCGTTGCGTTGCCGGTGGGCTCGACCTGCTTGAGCACGCGATCGAGGATGATGGCGACGATCACGATGGCCAGGCCGGCCTCAAACCCCTGCGCGATGTTGACGGAGTTCAACGCCCGAACCACCGGCTTGCCGAGGCCGTCGGCGCCGACGAGAGCAGCAATTACCACCATCGAAAGCGAAAGCATGATGCATTGGGTGACGCCGGCCATGATGGTCGGCATGGCGTGGGGCAGCTCGACCTTCCACAGGAGCTGCCAGCGCGTCGCCCCGAAGGACTCGCCTGCCTCGACCAGCGGCTTCGGTACGCCCGAGATGCCGAGATAGGTCAGCCGGATCGGCGCCGGAAGCGCGAAGATCACGGTCGATATGAGTCCCGGTACCATGCCGAGGCCGAACAGGATCAGCGTCGGGATGAGGTACACGAAGGTCGGGATCGTCTGCATCATGTCCAGGACGGGCCGCAGGCCGGCATAGAACCAGGGCCGCCGGGCCGCATAGATGCCGAGCGGGATGCCCAACGTAATGCAGATCAAGGTGGCGAAGAGCACCAGCGCCAGCGTCTCCGTCATCTCCTCCCAGAAGCCGAGATTGAGGATGAGGAGGAGTCCCGCCGCGATCAGCGCCACCAGACGCCAACTCCGGTGCAGCCAGTAGCCGAAGGCGCAGAGCAGGAGGATGAGCACGATCGGCGGCGTCACCGCCAGGAGATCGACGAGCGCCTCGATGAGAAAGCCGAGCCCGTCGGAGAGCGCATCGAAAAACCAGTCGAAGTTATCGGTGATCCAGTTGACCAGCCCTTCGACCCACCGGCCCAGCGGGATCTTGTGCTCTGTCAGGAGATCAGTCAGCCATTCCATCGCCAGTGCCCGCCATGTTCGCGATGCGGTCCGGCGACCGGGCGCCGGTGCGGTCCGGTCGCCCGGCCGACCGCAGCGTTAGCTGGTGAGTCCAAGATGCTTCTTGACCGCGGAAAGGCCGTCCTTCCCGTCAATCGTCTCGACCCCGGCCAGCCACTGATCGAGGACCTCGGGATGCGCCTTCAGCCACTCCGTCGCGGCGGCCTCAGGCTGCATGCCGTCATCCAGAATCTTGCCCATGACCTCGTTCTCCATCTGAAGCGTGAACTTCAGATTCCGGAGGAGCGTGGCCATGTTCGGGCATTCTTCCAGGTAGCCGGCACGAACGTTGGTGTAGACTTCCGCGCCGCCAAAGTTCGGGCCGAAATAGTCATCGCCGCCGGACAGGTAGACCAGGTCGAAATTGGCGTTCATCGGATGCGGCTCCCAGCCGAGGAAGACGATCCACCTTTGGTTCCTGACCGCGCGGGCGACCTGCGAAAGCATGCCCTGCTCGCTCGACTCGACCAGCTCGAAATCGCCGAGGCCGAACGCGTCGGATTCGATCATGTCGAGGATCAGCCGATTGCCGTCGTTGCCGGGTTCGATCCCGTAGATCTTGCCGTCGAACTCGTCCTCGTGCTCGGCGATGTCGGCGAAGCTCTTGACACCGGCGTCGGCGACATATTTCGGCACGGCCAGCGTATACTTCGCGCCCACCAGATTGGGCTCCTCCAGCGTGACGACCGTGCCGGCCTCCAGATACGGCGTGATGTCGGCGGTCATGGTCGGCATCCAGTTGCCGAGGAAGACGTCGATGTCGCCATTCGCGAGGCTGGTGTAGGTGACCGGCACGGACAGTACGCTCACCTTGGGCTTGTAGCCCAGCCCTTTCAGCACGACCGACGCAAAACCGCTGGTGGTGGCCGTGATATCGGTCCAGCCGACGTCGGAGAGCCGGACCGTTTCGCATGCCGCCGGATCGGCCGCTTTCGCAGCGCCGCCCAGAATCAGAAGCGATGCGGCCGATGCCGCAAAAATGTTTCGCAAAATCATAGGCTTACGCCTCCCTCCTCGATTGTTGCAGCCGGGCCTTTCGACCCCGTTAAGCGGTGGATCGACGACCCGCAGACGCCTCCACCCTGTCCGGCACTTCGCCCACCGGCGATCCCTGTCCGATCCGATCAACGCGCACGCATGACGGCAGATCAAGCGGAAATTCGGATACCGGGACCCGACGGCGTGTCGGCGATTCCCGCTGATCTTTTTTAATTGATCAGTCAATTTAAATCCGCTAATCATGGCTGTCAAGCGATTGAACGGGCGGGTCACGGATGGCCGATGCCGCGTTGCGCCGCCCGCGCGGCCGTCGCCCCGGCCATCCGAAAGCAAACGGAGAGCCGTTGCCTTGCCAAAGGTGGGAATGGAGCCGATCCGGCGCCGTCAGCTTATCGACGCAACCGTTGCGGCGATCCACGAGCACGGCTTCGCCGATACCACGGTGTCCCGCATCAGCGCGCTGGCCGGCGTGTCCTCGGGGATCGTGCACCACTATTTCGGCGGCAAGGACGACCTGCTGGAAGCGACCTTGCGCGCGATCGCGGCCGAGCTGCGTCGCGACACCACCGATCGGCTCGCCCGGGCGAGCAGCCCGCGCGAGCGGATCGATGCCGTGATCGACAGCAACCTCGACCCGGAGCGGTTCACGCCGACCGCGGTGTCGGCCTGGCTCGCCTTCTGGTCACAGGTGCCGACCTCGGCGCGGCTGGCCCGTATCCAGCGGATCATCATGCGGCGCGTGCACAGCAACCTCGTTCATGCCCTGCGGCAGATGCAGGTGCCCAGCGAACGGGCCGACCGGATCGCCATGGGGCTCGGCATCCTGCTCGACGGGCTGTGGCTCCGCGCCGCCTTCGAGGAGAGCGGCCCCGACCCCAAATCCGCGCTGGCGCTGGTGCGGGACTATCTCGATAGCCACCTCCGGGAGTTGCGTCATGAAGAACCTGCCTGAACAGAAGCTCTACATCGACGGCGGCTACGAGGACGCCTCCTCCGGCGAAACCTTCGAGGACGTCAATCCGGCGACCGGCGACGTCATCTGCCGGGTGCAGGTGGCGAACGACGCCGACGTCGATCGGGCGGTCGCCGCGGCCGAGCGGGGCTTTCGGGAATGGTCCGCCCTGACCGGCGCGCAACGCGGGCGGATCCTGATGAATGCCGTCCGCCTCCTGCGCGAGCGCAACCGCGAGCTGGCCGAACTCGAGGTCCTCGACACCGGCAAGCCGATCTCGGAGGCGGTCACCGTCGACGTGCTCTCCGGAGCCGACGCCATCGAATACTACGCCGGCGTCGCCGCCTCGCTGCACGGCCACCATTACGATCTCGGGCCCTCGGCCTTCGCCTATACCCGGCGGGAGCCGCTGGGGGTGTGTGCGGGGATTGGCGCCTGGAATTACCCGATCCAGATCGCCTGCTGGAAGTCGGGTCCGGCGCTTGCCTGCGGCAATGCGATGGTCTTCAAGCCGGCCGAGCTTACCCCGCTGACCGCCCTCAAGCTGGCAGAGATCTACTCCGAGGCCGGAGTGCCGCCGGGCGTGTTCAACGTCGTCCAGGGCGCCGCAGCGACGGGCCGGGCGCTGACCCGCCATCCCGGGATCGCCAAGGTTTCGCTCACCGGAGAAGTCGGCACGGGCAAGAAGGTCATGGCCGATGCGGCCGGCACCCTCAAGCACGTGACGCTCGAGCTCGGCGGTAAGTCGCCGCTGATCGTCTTCGCCGACGCCAACCTCGACAACGCGGTTTCGGCGGCGCTCATGGCGAACTTCTACACGCAGGGCGAGATCTGCTCGAACGGCACGCGCGTCTTTGTCGAGGAAGCGATCCAGGACGCCTTCCTCGACAAGCTTGTCGCGCGCGTGAAGAGAATGCGGATCGGCGACCCGATGGACCCGGAGACCCATGTCGGCGCGCTGATCAGCGCCGAGCACATGGAGAAGGTGCTGTCCTACATCGAGCTCGGGAAGCGCGAGGGCGCGACGTTGGTCTGCGGCGGCGGCCGGCCCGCCGACCCCGCGCTGGCCCGCGGCTTCTTCGTCGAGCCGACCGTGTTCACCGCCTGCCGCGACGACATGCGGATCGTCAAGGAAGAGATCTTCGGCCCGGTGATGTCCGTGCTGAGCTTCGCCGAGGAGGACGAGGTGATCGCCCGGGCCAACGCCACCGAATACGGGCTGGCCGCCGGCGTGTTCACCGGCGACCTGCAGCGCGGTCACCGGGTCATCGCCCGGCTGCAGGCGGGGACCTGCTGGCTCAACAACTACAACGTGACCCCGATCGAGATGCCGTTCGGCGGCTACAAGCAATCCGGCCTGGGGCGCGAGAACAGCCTCGCCGCGATCGAGCACTACACGCAGTTGAAGAGCGTTTATGTCGAGCTCGGCGACGTCGAGGCGCCGTATTGAGGGTTGACGGTCGCCGCAGAGACATGGAGACGCAGGGAAGACGCTGGATTGGATCCCTCCCCTCTGTGCCATTGCGGTTCTCTTGAGATGAGGCTCTGGTGACGAAATCCTACGACTACATCATCGTCGGCGCGGGCTCGGCCGGATGCGTGCTCGCCAACCGGTTGTCCGCGGACCCGGCCGTTCGGGTTCTGCTGCTGGAGGCGGGGCCGAAGGACCGCAGCATCTACATCCACATGCCCTCCGCCTTCGCCTACCCGTTGGCGAATGACAAGTTCAACTGGTACTACGAGTCGGAGCCCGAGCCCTACATGAACAACCGGCGGATGTACTGCCCGCGCGGCCGGGTCATCGGCGGCTCCTCCTCGATCAACGGCATGGTCTACATCCGCGGCCACGCCCGCGACTATGACCGCTGGGCGCAGTCGGGGCTCACGGGCTGGTCCTATGCCGACGTGCTGCCCTACTTCAGGAAGGCGGAGACTCGCGAGAAGGGCGGCGATGCCTATCGCGGCGACAGCGGACCGCTCCACGTCTCGACCGCCAAGATGGACAACCCGCTGTACCAGGCCTTCATCCAGGCCGGAGTCCAGGCCGGCTATCCGTTCACCGAGGACATGAACGGGTACCAGCAGGAAGGCTTCGGCGTGATGGACATGACGGTCCGCAAGGGCCGGCGCTGGAGCGCGGCCAAGGCCTACCTCTACCCGGTCATGAACCGGCCGAACCTCACCGTCGAGCTGGGCGCCCTCACCACCCGCATCCTGTTCGAAGGGCGGCGGGCCGTCGGCATCGAATACGCGCGTGGGGGCCAGACCGTGCAGGCACGGGCGGACCGCGAGGTGATCCTTTCCGGCGGCGCGATCAACTCGCCGCAGCTTCTCATGCTCTCCGGCATCGGCAACGCGGACGAGCTGAGGAAGCTCGACATTCCGGTGATCGCGAACCGGCCCGGCGTCGGCGAGAACCTGCAGGACCATCTGGAGATCTACGTCCAGTACGAATGCACCCAGCCGATCTCGCTCTATCCGGCGCTGAAGCCCTGGAACCAGCTCAAGATCGGCTTCGACTGGCTGTTCTTCGGCAAGGGGATCGGGGCGAGCAACCTGTTCGAGTCCGGCGGCTTCATCCGCAGCCACGCGGGGATCGAGCACCCGAACCTGCAGTACCACTTCCTGGCCATCGCCATCTCCTACGACGCGCGGAAGAAGCCGGACCGGCACGGATTCCAGGCGCATGTCGGACCGATGCGGCCGACCAGCACCGGCTACGTCAAGCTGGCCTCGAACGACCCGCGGGCGCATCCGCGCATCCGCTTCAACTACAACCAGACCGAAAGCGACCGGCAGGAGATGCGGGAGGCGGTGCGCCTCACGCGCGAGATCTTCGCCCAGAAGGCGTTCGACCCCTATCGCGGGCCGGAGATGGCGCCGGGCAGCCACGTCCAGTCGGACGCGGAGATCGACGCCTTCGTCCGCGAACAGGCAGAGAGCGCCTATCACCCCTCCTGCACCTGCAAGATGGGCGTGGAGACGGACCCGATGGCCGTGGTGGACGCGGAAGGCCGGGTCTACGAGGTCGAGGGCCTGCGCGTCGTCGATGCCTCGATCATGCCGAGCATCGTCAGCGGCAACCTCAACGCGCCCACCATCATGATCGCCGAGAAGATGGCCGACGCCATCCTCGGCAAGCCGCCTCTGCCGCGCGCCGAGGTGCCCGTCTACATCGCGCCGAACTGGCAGACCGCGCAGCGATAGGGGCGCGGCCCGGCGGCGCGCCTCAACCGGCCGCCGTCTGCCGCTCCTCGGGCTCCTCTTCCGCCGGCGTCTCCTCGATCGGCTCCGCACGCGGGTCGAGCTGAACGGCAACGACGGTCGTCTGGCCCGGCGCCGTCTGGCCAAGCGGGACGAACGGCCCCTGCTCCTCCGACGGCAGCGCCGGGCGTTGGCTCATGCGGTAGCGGACGAAGCCGGCGAGCAGCGCGGCGACCACGACGAGGAACAGGAACAGGGCCGAGGGCCCGAGCTGCCCCATGAACCACGAGGCGAGCAGCGGCCCGCAGGTGGCGCCGATCGCCCAGGCCAACAGCATGCCGGCGCTCGCCGCCACCGTGCGGTCGCTTTCGACGTAATCGAAGGCATGGGCCAGGCTGATCGGGTAGATGGTTGCCATGAAACCGCCGAACAGGCCGGTCAGGCCGAGAAGCAGCCAGAACAGCCCCGCATGGGTCGTCGCCAGAAGGTACTCGGCGAAGCACACCGCCGCGGTTGCGCTCAGCACCCAGAAGAGCACCGTCCGCCGATCGAACCGGTCAGACAGGCGTCCGATCGGCCATTGCAGGAGGAGGCCGCCGAAGACGGTCACCCCCATGAACAGCGAGACGTTAAGGACCGACATGCCGTTTGCCTGCCCGAAGACCGCGCCCATGCCATAGAACCCGCCGGAGATTAGCCCGCCCCCGAAGGCTCCCGCGACGCCGAGCGGCGAGATCGCGTAGAGCTCCCGGAAGGGAAGCGGCCGGATCTGGGCGAGATCCGGCGCCGAGACATGCGTCAGCACGACCGGCACCAGCGACAGGCTGAGCAGCAGCGCCGCAAGGCAGAAAAGCTCAACGCCCGTCACCTGCCAGCCATTGACCAGAAGCTGGCCCAGGCCGGAGCCGAAATAGGCCGTGATCATGTAAAGCGAGAGAACCTGGCCGCGGGTTTCGTTGCTGCTACGCACGTTGAGCCAGCTCTCGATCGTGGCGAACAGCCCCGCCATGCAGAAACCGCTGACCGCGCGCAGCACCGCCCAGGGCAGGGCCGCAAACCACAGCGCGTGGAGCAGCGTCGCCGCAGAAATGACGGCGGCGAAGGCCGCAAAGGCGCGGATGTGGCCGACCCGGCCGATGATCCGCGGGCCGTAGATGCAGCCGCCGACGAGCCCGCCGTAATAGGCCGACATGACGAGCCCCGAGACCTCGGGCGGCAGCCCCTCGATGCCCATCCGGATCGGCAGGGTGATACCGATCAGGCCGTTGCCGAGAATAAGAATGCCGGCGCCCAGCAACAGCGAGGCGACGGAGCGGAGCGCTTCGACCACGGCGGCGGCCCCTCCAGGCGGTCAATCGGCCCATCGCACCAACCTTCACGAAAGGCCGGTACTTCGGCTCAAGCCCAAGCAGCTGATTTATGCGGAGGACCGAAGACAATTGATTTCCGATCCTCCGCGACCGGTCCCTTGTTGCCCCACTCCGGGGCCAGGCGCAAGCGTCCGGGCGCCCTCCTTTTTGGTGGGGGCGACAGACGGTCCTATCGAGCCCTGGATTACCGCAGCAGCGGGAAATCGTCGGGATCGGCAGGCCTGCGCTTCGCCGCCCGGACGAGCCGGACGGCGAAGCCGTGCGTCGACCGGCGTCCGGTTCCAGCGGACGATCGCCTTGGTCCAATGGGCGGGATGGCTGTGGGGCACTTTCCATAGCCGGCGCACGCGGCCCGCTCAGCGCGCTCGAGGCAGCCATCGATCGGACTGCCTACGGGCAGATCCGCCGCAGGGCCTGCCACTCCTCCGCCGTCATCGCCGACTCCCCGTCCGCCGCGGCCCGTGTCACCGCCAGCCGGCGATCCGCGGTCGGCGGATGGGACGAGAGATAGGCGAGGACCGCGGGAAGCGCCCCCCCTTCCGCTCAAGCCGGGCGAAGAAGCGGGCTAAACCGTCCGTTCGCAGGCCGGCGCGTGCGAGCAGTTCGACCGCGCGCCCATCGGCCTCGGCCTCGAACTCCCGGCTGTAGGCGAGCGTCAGGAGGACGGGCGCGACCTGGCCGAGATCCGCTCCGCCCGAGATAACCTGGAACAGCAAGGCGACGCCAAGATGCCGGACCAACGATCGCATCCCGTGGCGCTCGGCCACATGGCCGATCTCGTGCGCCAGGACGCCGGCGACCTCGTCGCCGGACTCGGCCGCCTCGATCAATCCCCGCAGCAGCAGAATCTGTCCCCCGGGGGCGGCAAAGGCGTTGATCTCCGGCAGGTCGATCACTTGTACCACGAGCCCATGCGAGATCCCGGCCCCCGCCGCCAGACGCGTCGAGAGCCGATCGAGCGCGGAGACGCCCGGCGGATCGTCGCAGAGACGGTGGCCGGCGGTCAGATCCGCCGCGATCTGCCGCCCCAGCCGGGCCTCCCAGGCGGACGGTATGGCCGTGGCGATGGCGTCCGCCAGCGGCGGCCACAGGAACCAGATCGACGCCGCGGCGGCTGCGGCGCCGCCGAGGGCGAGGCCGAAGCGACGGACCGCCTTGCGCGAGAGCCGTCGGCGCGGGGCCAGGAGGCCCGGCGCGCGATCCGCGAGCTCCGTCAGGATCGAGCCGTCGGGGAGCGTGAGCCGCGCCTCGTCCGACATATCCCGGGCGAGCCGGACCGGCGCGCCGGGGCGGGCTGGTTCGACGACGCGGAGATCCTCATAGGGCCAGATGGCCAGCGGACCGTCGCCGGCCTCGGGATCGGCGATCTCCAGGCCCGAGGGGGCCAGGACGACGACGACGGCGCGCCTCGCCGCCGTCTTCCCGTCGTTGAAGTGGCCGCGATAGTCGGACCGCACTCAGACTCCCATCGTCTCCAGGCCGAGATAGCTCGCCAGCCCCTCGCCGGTTTCCGGCCCCCGCTCCGCCTGCGCGATGGCCGAGAAATCGATGCGGCCTTTGACGGCGAGATTGTTGCACCAGAACGACGCCATCCGCCGGACGACCAGCGGATACAGAAGTCCGAAGCTGATGAACGTCAGCAAGGCGTTTCCGATATGCAGCCGCGCGACCTGCCATCCGGTGACCGGCATCGCGAACCGCAGACCGCCAAAGCTCGTTCGGCTTGCGTAGTAGCGACGGGACCGCGCCGCAAACCAGAACATCGACATCAGGAACGTTGGGATCGCCAGCAGCCAAGCCACCAGGAAGGGCTTGAACAGATCGCGGCCCTCGCCGTCGAAGGCGAAGGGCTCGGTGCCAAATGAAAGATTGTTCATCTCGTAGCGCCGCAGCCGGGCATCCAAGAAAGGCAGGTAAAGGCCCAGCGTCAGCACGGTGAGCAGAAGCCCGCGGAGCGCAAGCCCGAGATAGGTCCAGGCCGACCCACGTTGCTGAAAGCGGATGCCGCGCCAGAGCGTCCGGCTCATGCGATAGCGCCGCGCGGCGTAAAGGCCGAGATAGGTCAGGCCCAAGACGGTGATCGCCTGCAGGATCGGGACGATCAGGACAAACCCCGGGGCGACCTGCAACAGCACGACCTCGAGGATTCCGAATCCCAGGAACAGCGGGACCAGGACGAGCATCGCCTTGAGGAAGCCAAGGAAAAGCTCCCATCCGGTGCCGGTGTATTCGAACGGCTCGCCGAGGAACAGCAGATGCGACCACAGATAGCGCCGGATCCGCGTGTTCCCCCAGAATCGGTAGACGCCCAGTGTGAGCACCGAGAACAGGATGTTCTTCACATAAATCCAGAACAGCTCGCCGCCGCGCCCGGTGTAGCGGAGATAGCGCTCTTCTGCCGACAGCGAACGCACGGTGTCGTGCTCGGCGCCAAACCCCGCCGTTTCGGCGGGAAAGGCCGCATCGGTCATCGAGATCTCCCCCCAATGCCGACCGTCCCCCTCCCGGGACCCCCGCGGCACTCTGCACGACCGGCCTTAAGCGTTCCTCTCTTTTCGGTTGCAAGCCTGGAAAATTCGCGCCGTATCCGGGCATCGCCTTCCGGCCGCGCCAAGGCCTCGCATACCGGGCGCAAAGCCCATGCCGAGCTTGGAGCTCGTCCGAAGGCGGTTTTCCGATGGTTCGCGGTCGCCGCGCCCCGCTGCGGATTCGCCGATCCGGGTCAGAACACCGTTTGGAGCAGCAGCATGCCGGCCGCGAAGGCGGCGCAGACGGTCCAGGCGGCGGCGACGTCGCGCCACGTCGCGCTCGGCGCCACAGGTCTGTCTTCCCGTTTCATTTCCGGCTCCCTTTGTCAGGTGCCTTGGCCAATAGACGTTGGTTAATTGTGTCACGGGACGGAAGGACGCGCTGTGACCCCAATCACAGGGCGAAGCGTCGGCAGGCCCGGCGACCCCGCAATCACTCGACGACCATCGCGGCGAGCGTCTCGATGCGGTCGGCCTCCTGCGCCGGCTTGTCCCAGCGGATGCGGTGAACGCGCGGAAAGCGCATGGCGAGCCCCGACTTGTGGCGGGTCGAACGGTGCACGCTGTCGAAGGCCACCTCGAGCACGAGGCCGGGGCGCACCTGCCGCACCGGCCCGAAGCGGTCGACCGTGTTGTCCCGCACCCATTTGTCGAGGCGCAGGAGCTCCTCGTCGGTGAAGCCGAAATAGGCCTTGCCGACCGGCACCAGCGCCGCCGCCCCGCTCGTCGGGTCGCCGCGCCAGGCGCCGAAGGTATAGTCCGAATAGTAGGAGGACCGCTTGCCGTGGCCACGCTGTGCGTACATCACCACCACGTCGAGGGTCAGGGCGCCGCGCTTCCATTTGAACCACGGACCCTTCGGACGGCCCGCCAGATAGGGGCTGTCGCGACGCTTCAGCATCAGCCCCTCGATGCCGGCCGCCCGCGCCCCGTCGCGCAGCTCGGCCAGCTCCTCCCAGCTTCGGAACGGCACCAGCGGCGAAAGGTCCATGCGGTCGCGCATCAGCGAGCGCGGTGCCGTCGCCGCGTGCCACGCCTCCAGACGGCGCCGCCGTTCGGCGAAGGGAAGCGGGCGCAGGTCCTCCTCGCCCTCGAACAGGATGTCGTAGATCCGCAGGAAGGCCGGATAGTTGTCCAGCATCCGTGCCGTGACGGTCTTCCGGTTGAGGCGTTGCTGCAGGTCGTTGAACGGCGCCACCGCGCCGTCGCGGCAGACCAGCAGCTCCCCGTCGAGCACGGCGTCGAAGTCGATCCGCTCCATGAGGTCCGGGAAGGCGGCGCCGATCTCGTCGCCGGCGCGGGAGAACAGGCGGCTCCGGCCGCCCTCCCCCGCTTCGCCGCCCGGCCGGCGGGCGACGATCTGGACCCGGATGCCGTCCCATTTCCATTCGGCGCAGTAGTCGGCCGGGTCGAGGCCCGCCAGCTCCTCCGCCTCGATCGGGTTGGCCAGCATCAGCGGCCGGAAGGTCGCGAGGTGGTCGACGCTGGGCCGCGGCGCCCGCCCCTCGAGCCAGGCGAAAAGCGGTCCATAGGGCGGCGCCAGGCCGTGCCAGACCTCCTCGATCTCGGTCACCTCGACGGTCACGCCGTTGCGGGCGCCGAACTGGGCGAGCGCCGTCTTGGCAAGCCGCGCCGAGACGCCGACCCGCAGGGCGCCGGTGATGAGCTTCAGGAGGGCCCAGCGCCCGGTCGGATCCAGCGCGTCGAGCCAGCCTTCGAGCAGGGCCGGCACCTCGGCCTTCTTCGCCTGCGTCAACCGCTCGACCACCTCGTTCAGCTCCGGCTCGCGGTTGGCGCCGGGGCGCTGCGGCCAGATCAGCGCCACCGTTTCGGCAAGATCGCCGACGAAGTCGTAGGACCACTCGAACAGCGGGGCGTCGACCCGCGTGGCGACGAGCGCGCGCACCAGCGCCGGCTTGGCGTTCGGCAGGTCCAGCCCGCCGGTGAGCGCGGCCAGCGCATAGCCGCGGTCCGGATCGGGCGCCTCGGCGAAGTGGCTTTCGATGAGCCGCAGCTTGGCGAGGCGGCCGTGGGTGAAGGCGAGCCGGTCGAGCAGCGTCGCGAAGGCCCTCACTGCCCCTCCTCTTCCTCGCGGCCGACGAGGGCGAGTGCCCGGGCGCGATGGCCGCGGGCCGCGGCGTGATGGATCAGCGCCTCCTCGCGGCCATGCGTCACCCAGACCTCCGGTGCGCCGACGTCGTCGAGCGTCTGCGTGAGCTCGTCCCAATCGGCGTGGTCGGAGATCACAAGGGGCAACTCGACGCCCCGCTGGCGCGCCCGCGCCCGCACGCGCATCCAGCCGCTCGCCATCGCCGCCAGCGGATCGGGCAGCCGCCGCGCCCAGCGGTCGGAGAGCGCGGAAGGCGGCGCCAGCACGATCCGGCCCGCCATCTCGTCCTTCGCGGCGGCGGTGACGGGGCGAAGCTCGCCCAGCTCGACGCCCTGCTCCGCGTAGAGATCGCACAGGCCCGTCAGAGCGCCGTGGAGATAGATCGGCCCGTCATAGCCGGCGGCGCGCAGAAGCGCGATCACGCGCTGGCACTTGCCGAGCGCGTAGACGCCGACGACATGCGCCCGCTCGGGAAACAGGCGGCAGGACTGGAGGAGCTTGCCGATCTCCTCCGCGTCCGGCGGATGGCGAAAGACCGGCAGGCCGAAGGTCGCCTCGGTCACGAAGACGTCGCAGGGCACAGGCTCGAAAGGCGCGCAGGTGGGGTCGGGCCGCCGCTTGTAGTCCCCGGAGACGACGACGCGGCTGCCGCGATACTCCAACACCACTTGGGCGCTGCCGAGGATGTGACCGGCGGGCGCCAGACGGACCGTCACCTCGCCGACCCGCAGCGGCTGGCCGTAGGCGAGCGGCTGCGTCGCTGCCGCCATGTCGGGGCCGTAGCGGGCCGCCATGATCGCCAACGTGCCCGGCGTCGCCAGCACGGCCCCGTGGCCGGGCCGCGCGTGGTCGGCGTGCCCGTGGCTGACGACGGCGCGCCCGACCGCCCGGCCCGGATCGACGTAGAAGCCGCCGGGCTCGCAATAGAGGCCGCGCGGCGTTACCTTGAGCCACTGTTCGGGTCTGGGGCGGGGAGCGGGCATGGCGTCGGAGATCGGTCTCCCGGAGTTTGCGTTGGACCGGCGGCTGGCGGCGGACACGGTCGAGCTGGCGCGCTGGCCGTTGTCGCTCGTGCTGCTGATGAACGAGCGCCGCTGGCCGTGGCTCATTCTGGTGCCGCGGCGGCCGGGCTTGCGCGACATCGACGACCTTCCGCCGGCCGATCGGACGGTGCTGATCGAGGAGACGGCGCGGGCCAGCCGCGCCCTGAAAGATACGGTGCGGCCGGCGGAAATCAACGTTGCGGCCCTCGGCAACCTCGTGCCGCAGCTGCACCTCCACGTCATCGCCCGCTTCACCGACGACCCCGCCTGGCCGCGACCCGTCTGGGGCACGCCGCCGGAGCCCTACGCGCCGGACGAGCTGCGCGAGCGCGTCGGGGCATTCCGGCGAGCGCTCGGCCCATAAGACACTCCTTGCAAGGGAGGAGAGGCTTCCTTCGGGAAGACAGCTTTTCGAGGTACGCCGCTTGGCACCGATTTTGCCTTCGCGGCCGGTCCTTCCCGTGATTTACAGTTCTCTTCGCCTTCACGGCACAGGGAGTCCTCCGCCATGCCGATCGTCAATCGCGAGTCCGGCACGACCGTCGACGAGATCGCCGACGGCATCTTTCGGATCTCGACCCCGGTCCCGCCCTCCGTCGTTCCCGGCGGGTTCAGCTTCAACCAGTATCTCGTCCTCGACGACGCGCCGCTGCTGTTTCACACGGGGCCCCGGCGTCTGTTCCCGCTGACTCAGGCGGCGGTGGCGCATGTCATGCCGGTGGAGCGGCTGCGATATATCGCCTTCTCCCATTTCGAGGCCGACGAGTGCGGCGCCCTCAACGCCTTCCTCGCGGCCGCGCCGGAGGCGGAACCGCTCTGCGGCCAGATCGCGGCGATGGTATCCGTCGGCGACTTCGCCGACCGCCCGCCGCGGGCGATCGCCGACGGGGAGGCGCTGTCCCTCGGCGCGCATAGCGTCCGCTGGTTCGACACGCCGCATCTGCCGCATGCCTGGGAGTGCGGCTTCCTCATGGAGAGCCGGACGCGGACGCTGCTTTGCGGCGACCTGTTCACCCAGGGCGGCGCGGACCTGCCGCCGCTCACCGAAGGAGACATCCTGGGGCCGAGCGAGGCGTTCCGCGGGGCGCTGGACTACTACTCGCACACGCGGAACGGCCGCGCGATGCTCGAACGCCTCGCCGGAACGCGGCCGACCACGCTCGCCTGCATGCATGGCAGTGCCTGGCAAGGCGATGGCGCTGCGCTCCTGCGCGCCTTGGCCGACCGGCTCGACCCGCCCGCCTGAGCGGGATCCAGGCGTCAGGCCGCTCCGTCCTGGTCCGGCCGCCACAGTCGGCTATTATGCGGGCTCGCAAAGCTGCGCGGCGCGGAAATCCGGAACATGCTCTCGGCCGGGCAGCCCGAACAGCCCGGAGGTCGCAATGAAGCCCGTTCTGCATGTCGGTGATCAGCATGTCTTCTCCTATCGGGTGCCGCGGGAGAAGACGGTGCCATTCCTCTACGGCGAATCGCCGGACTTCACCGCCATGCCCGAGGTCTTTGCCACTGGCTTCATGGTCGGGCTCATCGAATGGGCCTGCATCGACCACCTGCGGGCTTGCCTGGAGCCCGGCGAAGGCAGCCTCGGCATCGCCATCGACGTGACTCACACGGCGCCGACGCTGCCGGGAATGACGGTAACCGTCACCGCGACGGTCGAGGCCGTCGAGGGGCGGCGCGTCGCCTGGCGCGTCTCGGCGCGCGACGAGGTCGACCCGATCGGCGAGGGACGGCACGAACGCATGGTCGTCGCCTGGGACCGGTTCGGCAAGAAGCTCGCGGCCAAGCGAGAGGCCTGGTCCGGCCGGACGGAATGACGGGGACCCGCCGCTCCCGGGTCGATGGAAACCGCTAAAGCACGGGGATGACCCGCCGCAGCACGCGGGCCGCGCCTTCGGCCGCGGCGGAGAGAAAGGCGGCGAAGTCGAGATGGCTGTCGGCGCCGGCGAGGTCGCTGAGCGAGCGGAAGACCAGCCAGGGCGCGCCGTAGCGCTCGGCGACCTGGGCGATGGCGGCGCCCTCCATCTCCACCGCCTGGGCGGCGAAGTCGTCGAACAGGCGTCGGCGCGTCGCCTCGCAATTGACGAACTGGTCGCCGGTCAGCACCGTGCCGAAGCGGATTTGCGGGGTACGCGCCGTGCCGCCCGTGGCGGCGGCCGGAAGCGCCGGCAGGGCAAAGCCCTCCAGCGCGCCGGCCACGGCGTCGCGCCACGCCGCGTTGAGCTCATAGGCGATCGGCTCGCGCGGCTCGCCCAGCGGCGGCGTGCCGGGCCGGAAGGGTTTGAGGCGGCCGTCCAGCATGGCACCGTAATCGTGCTGGATCAGCCGTTCGGCGACCACGACGTCGCCGATGCCGAGATCGGGGTCGAGCCCGCCGGCCACGCCCGAGAGTAGCAGCCCGCGGCTGCCGAACCGATCGAGCAGCAGGGTCGCGACCAGGGCCGCATTGACCTTGCCGAGGCCGCATTCGACCAGCACGACCGAACGGCCGTCGAGCCGCCCGCGGCGGAACACCAGCCTGGCGACCTCCTCTGTCCTGTCGATGTCAAGCGCGGCGCCGAGATGCTCGATCTCCTCCGGCATCGCGCAGATCACGCCGAGCGGCGCTTGCGTCAGCGGCACCGATCCCTCCCCGTCTCTTGCCGCGAGCATCGTAATGCGCCGCCAGTGCGAGTAAAAGCCAGTGCGAGTAAAAGAATGACGTGCCGGGTCACCTAGTCACGGCCCGTTCGACGGGGAGCGTTCCGATGCGCATGTTCGAATCGCCGATCGCGCGAGCTTTTGGCGGCGGGACCGCCGGGTTCGATCGGGCCGATTGCCCCTTCAAGCCTCGGCAGTTTGCCGTCTATTCGGGCCATCGGCCGCGCTGCGGATGACGGTCGAGAGCACGCCGCCTTCTGCCCTCCCGCCCCGCTTCGCCGCATGGTTCGCGGCGCGCGGCTGGACGCCGCACGCCCATCAGCTCGACCTTCTCGCAGCAGACGCCGGGGGCCGGTCGGTGCTGCTGATCGCACCGACCGGGGGCGGCAAGACGCTGGCGGGCTTCCTGCCGACGCTGGTCGATCTCTGGGAACGCCCGAGCGACGGGCTGCATACCCTCTATGTCTCGCCTCTGAAGGCGCTGGCGGTGGACATCCACCGCAACCTGGAGACGCCGATCGCCGAGATGGAGCTCGCGATCACCGCCGAGACCCGCACCGGCGACACGCCCGCGGCGAAGCGCCAGCGGCAGCGGCGGAAGCCGCCGAACATCCTGCTGACCACGCCGGAATCGCTCGCCCTGCTCCTTTCCTACCCCGATGCGCCGGCGCTGTTTCGCGGCCTGCAACGGGTCGTCGTCGACGAGCTGCACGCGCTCGCCGGCACGAAGCGCGGCGACCTTCTGGCGCTCGGCCTCGCGCGGCTGCAACGGCTGGCGCCCGGCTGCCGCCGCGTCGGGCTGTCCGCGACGGTCGCGGACGAGGCGGCACTGGTCGCCTGGCTCTCGCCGACCGGCCGCGCCGAGGATGCGCCTGTGCGGCTGATCCGCGGCCGCGCCGGCCGGGCGGCGGAGCTGCGCATCCTCGCGACCGCCGAGCGGCTGCCCTGGTCCGGCCATATGGCGATCCACGCCATGGCCGAGGTCTACGACGCGATCCGCGCCGCCGGCACCACCCTCGTCTTCGTCAACACGCGGGCGCAGGCGGAACTCGTCTTCCAGGCGCTGTGGCGGATCAACGACGACAACCTGCCGATCGCGCTTCATCACGGCAGCCTCGCCGCCGAGCAGCGGCGGAAGGTCGAGGCGGCGATGGCGCGCGGCGCCCTGCGCGCGGTCGTCGCCACCTCCTCCCTCGACCTCGGCGTCGATTGGGCCGCCGTCGATCTGGTCATCCAGGTCGGCGCGCCGAAGGGCGCGAGCAGGCTGATCCAGCGGATCGGCCGGGCGAACCACCGGCTCGACGAGCCGAGCCGCGCGCTGCTGGTCCCGGCCAACCGCTTCGAGGTGCTGGAATGCCGCGCGGCGCTGGAGGCGGTCCGCGCCGGGGAATTGGACGGTGCTCCGCCGCGACCCGGCGGCCTCGACGTGCTGGCCCAGCACATCCTCGGCATGGCCTGCTCGGCCCCCTTCGACGCCGACGAGCTCTACGCTGAGGTAACCGCCGCGGCGCCCTACGCCGGCCTCGCGCGCGAGGATTTCGACGACACGCTTGCCTTCGTCGCCACCGGCGGCTACGCGCTGCGCACCTATGAGCGCTGGCGCCGGCTGACGCGCGATGAGGCCGGCCGTTACAAGGCGGCGAATGCCGCCGTGGTGCGGCGCTACCGGATGAATGTCGGCACGATCGTCGAGGCGCCGATGCTCAAGGTTCGGCTGCGCCGCGGACCGGTCCTCGGCGAGGTCGAAGAGCATTTCGTTCAGGGGCTGGTGCCGGGCGACAGCTTCGTCTTCGCGGGGCAGCTCTTGCGCTTCGAGGGCATCCGCGAGACCACGGTACAGGTCAGCCGCGGCACCGGGGAGCTGCCGAAGGTGCCGGCCTATGCCGGAGGGCGGCTGCCGCTGACGACGCAGCTCGCCGACCGGGTCCGCGCCATGCTCTCCGAGCCGGACCGCTGGGACTCGCTGCCCGAGGACGTCCGCGAATGGCTGCGGCTGCAGGGGCGTCGGTCCCTCCTGCCGCCGCGCGACGGGCTGCTCGTCGAGACCTTCCCGCGCGGGCGCAAGGAGTATCTGGTCGCCTACTGCTTCGAGGGCCGCAACGCGCACCAGACGCTCGGCATGCTGCTGACGCGGCGGATGGAGCGCGCCGGGCTTGGGCCTCTCGGCTTCGTCGCCAGCGATTACGTCCTGGCGGTCTGGAGCCTGCGTCCGGCGCGGGACATCGACGGGCTGTTCGACGAGGACATGCTGGGCGACGACCTGGAGGCCTGGATGGACGAATCGAGCATGCTGAAGCGGACCTTCCGCAACGTCGCCGTGATCGCCGGGCTTATCGAGCGACGCCACCCGGGGCAGGAGAAGACCGGTCGCCAGATCACCTTCAACTCCGACCTCATCTACGACGTGCTGCGCCGGCACGAGCCCGGCCACATCCTCCTGCGGGCCACGCGGGCTGAAGCCGCCGGCGGCCTCACCGATGTGCACCGGCTGGGAGCGATGCTGGCGCGCGTCAAAGGCCGCATCACGCACCGCCGGCTGCCCCGCGTCTCGCCGCTCGCCGTTCCGGTGCTGCTCGAGATCGGCAAGGAAGCGGTCTATGGCGCCGCGCTCGACGATCTGCTAGACGAGGCGGCCGAGGCGCTGATCGATGAGGCGATGCGCGAGGACCCGGCACCGCAACTGCCGTTGTAACCCGTCGATGATCGACAATCGTTCAAGTCCTCTTGTCATGCCCGGATTTGATCCGGGCATCCAGGCGCCGCCTCCCGGATTGCCGGGTCAGGCCCGGCAATGACGGCTCTTGGTCCCAAGACCGCGGCGGAACCCGCGAAGGCGACCGCCGCATTTCGGCTCAACGGCGTCGAGCTGCTCGCCGATCTCTCCGGCGCGCTGGTCTGGCCGGCACGGCGCACGCTGATCGTGGCCGACCTGCATCTGGAGAAGGGTTCCGGCTTCGCCCGCCGGGGCAGCCCGCTGCCGCCCTACGACACGCGCGCGACGCTCGCCAACCTCGCCGCGGTGCTGGACCGGTACAGGCCGGACCGGGTGGTCTGCCTCGGCGACAGCTTCCACGACCCGGAGGCGGGCGACCGTCTCTCGCCGCGCGACCGCGCGACGCTGCGTCGGATGACGGCGGCGCATGACTGGATCTGGATCCGCGGCAATCACGACCCCGCGCCGCCGGCCGGGCTCGGCGGCCGGGCGGCCGCAGAGGAGACGATCGGCGCGCTCCGGTTTCGTCACGAGGCCGCACCGGGGCCGGTGGCCGGTGAGGTGTCCGGGCATTTCCACCCCAAGATCGGCCTGTCGGTGCGCGGCCGGCAGGTCGGCGGGCGCTGCTTCGTCGAGGACGGACGCCGCGTCATCCTCCCCGCCTTCGGCGCCTATGCGGGCGGCCTGGACGCGCGCAACCCGGTGATCGCCGGCCTGTTCCGCGATGGCTTCACGGCGCATCTGATCGGCCGGACGCGGATACGCAGCCTCCGACTACGGCCGTGACGAGCCCCGGACCCCAGGGTTACTCGTCCAGGCGGACCGGACCGGCGATCGTATGCAGCACGCCGTCCGGCTCGAAGGCGCGGAACGCGAAGGCGAAGACAACTCGATAGGGGATATCCTTGAGCCTGCGCTCCTCGTCGCGGCGCTGGACGATCACGTTGCCGACATCGCGGCCATCGGCGATGCGAGGCGTATCGAGCGCGGAGTTCTGGCCGGCCGACCAGGACAGCACGAGGTCCCCCGTCTCGATCTGCCCCTCCTGTCGCAGGAGATCGAGGGCCCAGGCCCGGTCTCCGACTGCCACAACCCGATTCATCGGCGGCACCTTCCGGGGAAGCTCACCGATGAAGAGGAACGGCGCGGCGGCGCTGTCGTAGCCGACATAGGGTGTCGTGCCGTAGGACCGAAAGTCCGGATTGTCGGGCACGAGAACGCGGCCGCCCGGCGCCCGCTCCTTGAAGCGCGCGACGGATTCGAGCCGCGCCGGAATCATTTCGAGCCGCGCTCCGGTCAGCGCCCCGGCGATCGCCTCGCCGGTGAACTGCTGCCACCAGCTCTCCGTCTCGCGGTCATACATCACGAGGTTTGATTTCCGGAGCTTCCCGGTCACGCCGAACACCAAGGCACGGCCGCGGATCCGACGATCGAACACGATCGCCGCGTTGCAGAGAGGGTCGTAGGTGACCGCGACCGGCACCCCGCCGACAACGTCGTTGACGACCTGGTGCCAAATGAGGGTTTGCAAGGGGTAGGCCCGTGCCTCGCCGTCCATGACGAGACTGATGACCGGCTCGGTTGGGACAAGGTTCTCGACCGCGTTGGCCAGCACGAAGCGCGGAGCGTCGATCGGCGGGATCTCGCCCTTCGGCACCCCAGCCGGAATGATCTCGTCGAGGTTGACGGCGCGTTGCGAGAAGTCCGTCTTCGGCCACTCGGCCCGCCACTGCTCGACGCTGTCCGCAGTCGCCGTCGCGATCATGGACAGCAGCGCGGCGACGGCGAACGCGACCCCCCTTGCTCCGGTCATCAAGTCTCTCCCATCCAGAAGCGTCATCCTGATGCAATCGGACGCCGACGGTGAATCACATCCGCCCCGATCCCGCAAGATCGAGGACGATCCGGATTCGGATTTTCCTGCGATCGGGTGCCGGGCAGGCGTGCCGCGCGCCCGCCCCGCCCGCGGTGCTCCCTGCTTCTCCTGGGTCGTCGCGTCGCATAGCGGGGGCGTGCATTCACGCGATCCGATGGACGATATCGCGGCGGGTGGCTATTCTGGCCCAGTCGTCTCCAATTCGAATGAATCATGTCTAAACGGTTGATTCTTGGCGCCATCCTGGCGCTCGCGCTCGCCAATCCCACCCTGTCGGACGAGGTGACGGACCGAATCGACGAAGCGCGCCGGTCCTATGAGGCCGGCGATCTCGCCGCCGCCGAGAAGGCGCTCGACAGCGCGGGCCAGCTTATCCGTCGGAAGAACGGGTCCCGGCTCACCCGATTCCTGCCCGAGCCGCTGTCCGGCTGGGAGGCGGAGGACCCGCAGATCGAGACCGGTCCCGTCCTTGGCGGGGGCACGCTTGCGACGCGGCTTTACAGCAAGGACGATCGGGCGATCGAGATTTCGATCATGGTCAATTCGCCCATGGTGCAGGCCCTCACGGTCGTGATCGACAATCCGATGATGGTGGGCGCGTCCGGAAAGCTGCTGATCGTTGAGGGCAGGAAGGTCCTGTACATGTCCGACGACGGCTCCATGCAGGCGGTGCTCAGGAAAGGAAGCGGCTCGGCCCTGGTCCAGGTGCTCGGCGGCGGCGATACGCCCGAGGACCTCCTTCGGGATTGGTTCACCGCCATAGATCTGGATGAGATCGAGGCGGCGCTGTGAAGCGCGCGCGCCGACTGTCCTAACCGCAGCCATTCATGCCGACGTCATTCGCCGCTTTCAGACCGCGGCACGCCGCGGTTCAATTGTTGATTTAACGCGCCCGTCACGGGACACTCACCGCGGGATCACCGAGTCCGAGTAACGTTCGATCGGTCCAAGAGGCCGGTTGCACACGGACAGGCGGAAAAGGCACGCCATGAGCTCGCACCGACGATGCCGGACGATCGGGGCAAAGGACGGCGACGACCAAGGACCGAATCCGACCGGCGCCCGCCCGATGCGCGAACTCATCGAAGCCCGGCTGAGCCGTCGCGGATTGCTGAAAGGGGTGGCCGCCGGCGCACTCGCCGGCGGCCTCTTCGGCCGGGTCGCCCGGGGCAAGGACGATCCTTCGAGCCTTCGCTTCGCCGAGATCGTCCACGGCATCGACGGGACGCACCACGTCGCACCCGGCCACGCCGCCGAAGTCCTGATCCGCTGGGGCGATGCTTTGGCAAAGGATGCGCCGGCCTTCGATCCACGGGCCCAAAGCGCAGCGGCACAGGCAAAGCAGTTCGGCTACAACTGCGACTTCACGGCCTACATGCCATTGCCGGCGGGATCGGGCAATTCGGAGCACGGGCTGCTCTGCGTCAATCACGAATATGTCTCGACCGCCCTGATGTTCCCCGGCGAGGGCGACGCCGAGCCGGCCGGCCGGCAGCAGGCGGAAATCCAGATGGCCGCACACGGCCATTCCGTCGTCGAGATCCGCAAGGACGGCGGCACGTGGCGGATCGTCGCCGACGGCCCGTACAACCGCCGCATCACGGCAAACGGAACCAGGATGCGGATCGCCGGCCCGGCGGCCGGTCACGAACGGCTGCGGACCCGCGCGGACCGGAGCGGCCGAGAGGTGATCGGAACGCTGAGCAACTGCGCCGGCGGCAGCACGCCCTGGGGCACGGTGCTGATCGCCGAGGAGAACTTCAGCGATTATTTCGGCAATGTTCCGAAGGATGCGCCGCAGGCCGAGGCCTACCGCCGCTACGGCATCTCGTCGGACTGCGAGTACACCTGGTGGCGCTACCAGGACCGATTCGACGTCACCAAGGAACCGAACGAACCCAATCGGTTCGGCTGGGTCGTCGAGCTCGATCCTTACGACCCGCGCTCGATCCCGGTAAAGCGCACGGCGCTGGGCCGCTTCAAGCACGAAGGGGCGCAGTGCATCGTCAACAGGGACGGCCGCGTCGTGATCTACTCGGGCGACGACGAGAACTTCGAATACATCTACAAGTTCGTGACGGCCCGCGGCCACGATCCGAGGCTCCGCGCCGCCAATCGCGACCTGCTCGACGACGGCACGCTCTATGTCGCCAGGTTCTTCGAGGACGGCCGGCTACGATGGCTGCCGCTCGTCTTCGGCCACGGTCCGCTGACGCCCGAGAACGGGTTCCACGACCAGGCGGAGGTGCTGATCGAAGCTCGTCGCGCCGCCGACCTCCTGGGTGCCACCCCCATGGACCGGCCGGAGGACATCGAGCCGAACCCGGTGAACGGCCGTGTCTACGCGATGCTGACCAAGAACAAGAAGCGCCGGCCAGAGCAAGTCGATGCCGCCAACCCCCGCCCGGAGAACCGGGCGGGCCACATCATCGAGATCGTGCCGCCGGGCGGTCGCGGCCCGGATGCCGACCATGCCGCGATGGACGCGCGCTGGGGGATCTTCCTGATCGCCGGCGACCCGGCCTCGGGCACGACGCTGTACGGCGCGGGCACCGGCGCCAATGGCTGGTTCGCCTGCCCGGACAACGCCGCGATCGACGGCAAGGGCCGCCTCTGGATCACAACCGACCAGGGCGGCGGCGCCGCGAGGACGGGAACCTGCGACGGTGTCTGGGCGACCGACGTCGACGGCGACGGGCGTGCGACGCCCCGGTTCTTCTTTCGCGCCCCGATCGGGGCCGAGATCTGCGGCCCGTCCTTCACCCCCGACGGCAGGACGCTCTTCCTCTCCATCCAGCATCCGGGCGACGTCGATGGCTCTTCCTTCGATGCGCCGGCAACGCGATGGCCCGATTTCATCGAAGGCATGCCGCCACGTCCTTCGGTGGTCGCCGTGACCCGGCTCGACGGCGGACGGATCGGCGGGTAGCGGCGCAGTTTTCAGTCTTTGCTCTTTTCTCAAAAACACAAGTTTTTGCCGTGGCGTCCTCTTTCGATCCTCCGTCATCGAAGACAATGAACCGATCGTCGCAATAGTCGCGCAAGCGCACGCGCGTCGGTGTCTTTCCTGCCCTGAATTTGCCCCCTTAATGACACTGGAGCACACAGGACCGCTGTGTTTTGACTTCAGCGCCCAATCGTCGGCTCTGTCGGCAGGGGGAGAGGCCTCTTCGAGGCCCCGAGTCAACATTCAACAAGCCATTCACCAGCAGGGGAGACAGCAATGGCATTCAAGGCATCCGGACGCGAATTATGGGTCGGCCGCGGTGAACAGTACGGGCGTCTGAAGGACGCGATCGCGGCGTCGCGGGACGGCGACACGATCTATGTCAGAGCCGGCGTATACGAGAACGACTTTTCGGTCATCAACACCTCGGTCCGCATCGTCGGCGTGGGCGGCAAGGCTCATTTCAAGAACACCAAGTCCGCGATCGACAACGGCAAGGCAATCCTCGTCGTTCGGGACGACGTGGAGATCGAGAATCTCGAGTTCTCCGGTGCCAAGGTGTCGGCCGGCAACGGCGCCGGCATCCGCTTCGAGGGCGGCGAACTGCGGATCGAAAACAGCTACTTCCACCATAACGAGAACGGTCTCCTGGCCGCCAACATCGGCGACGCCCGCCTGACCGTCATCGGCAGCGAATTCGCCCATAACGGGCGCGGCGACAGCTACACCCACGGGCTCTACGCCGGACGGATCGCCCATCTGGAGGTGCGTGACAGCTACTTCCACGACTCCCGGGACGGCCACCACATCAAGAGCCGGGCGCGCGAAACCGAGATCATCAACAACCGGCTGATCGATGGCGACGGCCGAACGGACTACAACATCGACCTGCCGGAGGCCGGGGTCGCGGTGATCCGCGATAACGTGATCGAGCAGAACAACAACGGCGCCAACCGGACGATGGTACATTACGGCGGCGAAGCGAAGAGCTATTCCGGCAGCCTGTTGATCAAGGGCAACGAGTTCATCAACTACGAGACCGACCACAGCACTGCCGTACGCAATCAAACCCCGATTACCGTGCGCATCGAGAACAACACCTTCCACAACGTCGACACGGTCGCGGCCGGTCCCAACAGCCAGAGCGGCAACACGGTCTACGACGATCTCTCCCACGTCGGCGCTCCGGCCCCCGCGCCGAAACCGGCACCGGCACCCGAGCCGGCGCCGCAGCCCGAGCCGCAGCCCGAGCCGGAACCGGGCGCCTCGGACACGAACCTGTCGGTCCGGATCTCCGGCGACGACTACAAGGGCGATCCGAAGTTCGAGCTGTATGTCGACGGCCGCAAGATCGGCACCAAGACGGTGACGGCGGATCACGGCGAGGGCGAGTGGCAGACCTTCGACTTCAGCGGCAACTTCGGCGCCGACGGACCGGACGAGGTTGCCATTCGCTTCATCAACGACGCCTGGGGCGGATCGTCCAGCGCGGACCGGAACCTCTATGTCGATTACATCGAGATCGACGGGACGCGGCTGCAGCCCCAGGACGCGGTCTACGAACGCAGCAACGGAGAGACGCTCGCGGGCCGGGAGAAGATCTCCTGGAACGGAAGCCTGGTCTTCGACACCGGCGGGGTCGAGCTGCTGGGCGCGGCCTCCGGCCCGACCGACGACGGCATGAACGGATAGGTCTCCCGAGCGGCCCGATGGCGGGCCGTGGCTCACTCGGCGGGGAGGGCGAGAACGCCCTCCCCTCTTTTTTTGCGCCCGCGCGGCATTCGCCGCGATCGGCGACTGCTAGCTGCTTTCCGATAGACAGGCGCGGAGCGACCCCGCGAGGCTCCGCATCAGCTCGAAGTAGAGATCCGGCCCGTCCTCCAGCGCGCCGCCGAGCGGATCGAGGACACCCGTCCGGGCCGCGGTCCCCTTGCGGACGGTCTCGACCAGGGCCGGCTCGAACTGGGGCTCGCTGAACACGCAGCGCGCCCGCAAGGTCACGATCTTTTCGCGGATCTCCCGCAAGCGATGGGCCCCCGGCGCCAGTTCCGGGCTGAGGGTAATCGATCCCACCGCCGCCAGATCGTAGTGATCCTCGAAGTACTGGTAGGCATCGTGGAAAACGACGTAGGGGATGTCATCGACCGGCGCCAGGCGCGCCGCAAGCTCCCGGTCGAGAATGGCGATCCGGCCGGCAAGCCGATCGGCATTCGCCCGATAGACCTCGGCGTTTTCGGGGTCGACCTCGCTCAGCGTCTCGGCCATCGCCGCAACGATCCAGCGGGCGTTGTCCGGATCGAGCCAGATATGGGCATCATAGCCGGCGCGGCGGTGATCGGTATTGTCGTGGGCTTCCCCGTGGTGCCCGTCCGCGTCATGATGGTCCTCATCCGCCGCTTCGCCGTGATGCTCGTGATCGTGCACCTCCCAGGCGATCCCCTCGCGCAAGGGCAGGAGAGCGACGCCCCTCGCCTCCGCCAGCGCGACGACGCGCGCGTTGCCGGCCAGCTCCGCGAGCGGTCCCACCATGTAGGTTTCCAGGCCTTCACCGACCCAGAACACGACGTCCGCCCGCGCAAGCGCCCGCGCATCGGAGGGACGCATGGCATAGCCATGCGCCGAGCCGGCGCCTTCGACCAGCAGCGTGGGCGTCCCGACGCCCTCCATCACGCCGGCTGCCAGCGAATGGATCGGTTTGATGCTCGCCACCACGTTCGGCTCGGCCGCCGCCGGGCCGACGACCCCAAGCCAGGCGGCGGCAAGAACGGGCATCAGCATGGGAAGAGAGAAGGTGTTGCGCATCGACCGCTCCGTTTCGCGAGGTGAAGCGAGGGCCCTCCACCGGCCCGGTGGATCGGCGCCTCTTGAAATGTTATACTGTTACGCCGAGTGATACATTATAACGTATCGGAGTCAAGGCCGACGGAGACGAGATGGCGACGACCAACACGGCGAGACGGGCCGATGGCGGCCCCTTCTTTCACGGGCATCACGACCACCAACGCTGCATCGACCGGGCGCTGGAGACGGCGGCTGCCCTGTGCGAGGGGCGTGGCGCGCGCTTGACGGCGCTGAGACGGCGGGTTCTGGAACTCGTCTGGAGCAGCCACGCGCCCATCGGCGCCTACGACATCCTCGAGCAGCTCCGCCGCGACGGCCGCACCGCCGCGCCGCCCACCGTCTATCGCGCGCTCGATTTCCTGCGCGACCACGGCCTCGTTCACCGGATCGAGTCGCTCAACGCCTTCATCGGCTGCCCGACTCCCGACGAGACGCATGTGAGCCAGTTCCTGATCTGCACCGCCTGCAGCGCGGTGGCGGAGATCGACGGCACGGAGATCCGCCCCGTCCTGACGAAGAGCGCCGCCGCCGCGGGGTTCGCGGTCGACCGGCTGACCATCGAGTTGCGGGGCCTGTGCGCGCCCTGCGCCGAGCGGATGCGATCGAGCCCTACCGATGTGTCCGGCCATGCCGAATGACGACGCCCCCGAACCCTCCGGAAGCGGTGCCCTTCCGCTGGTCCGGGTCGAGGCCCTCACCCATCGCTTCGGCGGCAACGTGGTTCTTGAGAGCGTCGATCTGAGCGTACACCCCGGCGAGATCGTCACGCTCATCGGGCCGAACGGCGCCGGCAAGTCCACCCTTGTCCGGATCGTCCTCGGCCTAGTTCGCCCCGCCCAGGGCCGGGTCGTGCGGAGGCCGGGCCTGACCATCGGCTACATGCCCCAGCACCTCCGGATCGACGAGGGCCTGCCGATGACGGTGCGCCGCTTTCTGTCGCTCGCGCGTGGCGGCCGGCCGGGCGACCTGTCCGCGGCGCTGGAAGAGGTCGGCGCCGGGCATCTTCTGGACCATCCGTTCCAGGCCCTCTCCGGCGGCGAGACGCAGCGGGTGCTCCTCGCCCGTGCGCTGCTTCGCGCCCCGGATCTCCTGGTGCTCGACGAACCGGTCCAGGGCGTCGATGTCGCCGGGCAGATCGAGCTCTACGACCTGATCACGCGCATCCGGACGCGCCGCGGCTGCGGCGTGCTGATGGTCTCCCACGATCTGCATCTGGTGATGGCGGCCACCGACAGGGTCATCTGCCTGAACCACCACGTCTGCTGCGCGGGTCGCCCCGACGCGGTGAGCGCGCATCCCGAGTATCGCGCATTGTTCGGTCCGCTGGCCGGCGAGCGGCTCGCGGTCTACACCCACAGCCACGACCACCGGCACGACCTCGGCGGCGCCGTGGTCGATTGCCCGCCGGAAGACGACCGGCGGCGGGTGGCGGCAGGCGAGCCATGATCGACGATTTCCTGTGGCGCGCACTCTTCGGCGGCGTCGGCGTGGCGCTCGTCGCCGGACCGCTGGGATCCTTCGTCGTCTGGCGGCGGATGGCCTATTTCGGGGACTCGCTGGCGCACAGCGCCCTGCTTGGCGTCGCTCTTGGCTTCCTGCTCGGTACCGATCTGCAGATCGGCGTCATCGCCACCTGCGTGGCGCTTGCGCTGATCCTCGTCGCGCTGCAGCAGCAGCGGCGGCTCGCCACGGACACCCTTCTCGGCATTCTGTCGCACAGCGCGCTGTCGCTCGGCCTCGTCGCCGTCAGTTTCGCGCAGACGCTGCGGATCGACCTGATGGGCTATCTGTTCGGCGACATCCTTGCCGTGGGCATGACAGACCTCGCCTGGATCTATGGCGGTGGCGCGGCGGCGCTCGCCGTGCTGGCCGCGATCTGGCGGCCGCTGCTGGCAATGACCGTGCACGAGGAACTCGCCCGGGCGGAGGGCGTGCCGGTGATCGCGATCCGACTGGTCTTCATGCTGGCCATCGCCATCACCATCGCCATCGCCATGAAGATCATCGGCATCCTCCTTATCACCTCGCTGCTGATCATCCCTGCGGCGACGGCCCGACGCTTCGCGCGGACGCCGGAGCAGATGGCGGCGTTGGCGAGCCTGACGGGCTGCCTGGCGGTCGTCGGCGGCCTCGCCGCTTCGCTGCGGTTCGACACGCCTTCCGGTCCTTCCGTCGTCGTCGCGGCGGCCGCGCTGTTCCTCCTCAGCCTCGCGGCCGGCGCGGTCGCATCGGCCCGGCGCTGAGCGAGGGCTCGAGAGCGACTCCCGAGGCACCCGCTTTTCGCTTGCGGCAGAGCGCCGGCACACCGGTCTTGCGCGCCCAAACGCATAGGGGCGGGTTTCAAACCCGCCCCTTCCTTGGGTCGCCTGAGTGCTTGCGTTGGATCAGGCGGCGGAACCGACCGCGAGGCCCGGGTCGCCCGCCCGGTCGGCCGGCATCGGCGCCCCCATTTCGCCCTGCAGCAGGCGCAGCCGTTTGCGCGCCCGAACAGCCCGCAGGCAGGCCGTGGCGGTATCGATTCCGAGAACCTTCGACGATTCCTCCGTCGTCAGCCCCTCGAGGCCGGTCAGGAGGAGGATCTGCCTGTCCTCCGCAGGCAGCCGGTCGAACGCCAATCGGAAGCGCCGCAGTTCGGCGGATTCGACGCCATCGGGCCACGTCGCGGTCGGAACCGTTTCGGGCGCGCGGTGGGCATGTTCCTCGTGCAAGAGCCGCAAAAGCCAGATCCGCAGGTCCGTTTCTCCGCGCACCCGATCCTCTTGAACCGAGCCGCGTCCCGAAACCGCCCGTTCGAGGCAAGCGCGAACCAGGGAATCCGCCGCGTCCCTGTCCTGCACCAGGGCGCGCGCGTGACGGCGAATGAAGGGAAGTTGGGCTTCGATGGCGCCGGTCGATGGACGAGCCGGATCCTTCTGCATGTAACGCCTCCGTCGATCATAAGACTTATCCGACCCTTTTTCTGAGGATGTCGCGCCGATTGGTCTCCAAAACAACCCTAAATCACCACAAACACAAATTTGCCACAAAGAACCGTGGGCACCGTGTCAACAACAGGACAAAAAGATGTCAAACGGTGTCGCGCGAGATAAATCTCTCAACCTCCCAGATACTTGGACGCATTTTCTCGGCGGCTATTCAGAACGGGCCTCCATCTGCCTCACTTATTACACAGAACGGCATGGAACGCCGGCACGCTTGCTGCGTTTCCGCTGATCGACGGACGGACCCGAATCCGATGCCAGGAGGAGAAGATGCTGAGACACCTGCGTTCAACCGCCGCCGCCACGGCCGCCGCGATGATGATGACGGGCGCCGCCTGGGCGCAGCCCGACCACGGAAGAGGCACTACCGACGGCGCGACGCCCCGAGCACCCGCCGGGCAGAAGATAGCCCAGGGCACGACCTCAACCGCCTCGCCGACGTCGGGCGCGTGGGAGACCGGGCGTGCCGTGGCGAAGCCGGCGGAGAATGCCGGCGCGCTGGCAGATCGGGTCATCGGCCTGCCGGTGCTGACCGAAGACGGCGAGCAGGTCGGTGACGTGGAGGACCTGATCGTCGATCAGGACAGGCGCGTGCGCGGCGTCGTCGTGGCGGTCGGCGGATTTCTCGGGATGGGCATCAAAGAGGTCGGCGTGGCCTGGGACCAGGCAGAAGTCCGCTCGACACCCGAGACGGGCGAGGTGCTCATCCTGCGCGGCCTGACGAGCGACGACATCGACACGGCGCCTTCGTTGGAGACCGACTCGTCGGGCGACAGCGCGTCGCGGGTTCCGGCCCCACGGATCACAGAATAGGCGCGGTGGATGGGTCAAGCGGTAGATGGCGGTTTACCCGCGCAACGCCTCCTCCAGGCAGGGCCGGAAATGCGCGAAGTCCGGCGTGACGAGGCCGACGGCCTTGGCCTCATCGTCCCGCCGTCGCAGGCGCAGGGCGGCCTCGGCATGGGGTCCGGCCGCGAAGCGCGCCGCCGCCTCCGCCGTGAGCGGCCCGCCCTGCAGCCGGAGGCTCCGCCCGGACGCCTCCGACAGCCGGTCCCAGTACCCGGGCTCGGCCTGGCAAAGATAGCGCTTGGCCTCGACGTGCAGGCGCACGGGCTCGTCACGGCCGGCCCGAAATGCCGCGAGAGCCAGGCTGAGGCGACCGATTCATGCTGCGCATCGACGCCCTGCTCCGCAATGTCCTCCGGCAGGCCGTGGAGCAGATGGCCGATGTCGTGCAGCAGCGCCGCCGCGACGAGCGCGGCCGTGGCGCCCTCCCGCTCCGCCGCCCAGGCCGACTGCAGCGCATGGACGCTCTGGGTCACGCCCTCGCCATAGGTCGCGTCGCCTCGGCGGCAATACAGATCCAGAATCTCGTCGACGATGCTCATCGTTCCCTCCGTCGCCTCTTCGGGCAGCACCGGAAGATTCATCACGGCGACACGGAGATATCGTGAGCGTTTTGTTAAATCTTCGCGTCGGCAGGTCGTTCCGATCGCGTCGCCTCGCGTCCTGGAGCGCCGGACTCGCGCGCGCCCAGGATTTGGGGTCGCTCGGGCGCCGACCGGCGCGTAGCACGCCGCGGCCGCGTACCGTATCACCGCCCCTGCGTCGTTGTGGGATTGAGGCTCCAGATCGCGAAGTTGAGCGCGGCGGCAAAGGTCACCCAGCCCAGATAGGGCACCAACAGCCACGCCGCGCCCGCGTGAATCGGATAGAAAAGCAGGATGGTCGCCACGATGGACAGCCAGATCAGCACGATTTCGAAAAAGGCGAGATCGGGTCGATGAAGCCCGAAGAAGATCGGCGTCCACGCTGCGTTCAGAACGAGTTGTATCGCGTAAACGGTCAGCGGAATCTTCGCGCCGGCAACGCCGGCTTCGCGCCAGACCAGCCAGCCCGATACGGCGATCATCAGGTAAAGGACCGTCCACACCGGCGCAAACAGCCAGTTCGGCGGCCGCCAGGACGGTTTGGCCAACAGGTCGTACCATGTCCCCGGCCGAAAGACCGCGCCGGTGAGGGCCGCCAGAAAGCAGACGGCGACGAAGGCAAGCAGCGCGAGCGCGGAGGTCGCGTTCACGGCAGGCCGTTAGGGACGGATCAAGCGGCGATCTTGCCGCTCGGCCGAAGAGCACAGCAGGTGCCGACGATCGCGGCTGCCGGGTCCCGGCCCGCAAGCCTGGCAGAACCCCGGCCGATATGGCCGACCGGCGCTCCGGCCTTGCCATCGAACGCCTTCGGCCGGCCGCAGGTATCGCGGGGCAGGCCGGCAGTCGCCATGCTGGCGTTCGGCCCCTCCCCGATACCGCTCGACGTTACGGGCGTCTCCGATCCGAATTTTCTCCGGCTCAGCCACCGGATCCGCCGCCGCCAGAGCCTCCGCCGCCGGAGCCACCTCCTCCGGATCCGCCTGATGCCGAACTTCCAGCACCGGCGGCTCCGCCGCCAGCCCCGCCGAGAGCGCCGCCCGCGCCGCCGGCCCCCATACCCATGCCGCCCGGACCCTGAGCCGCAGAGCCGGGCTCCTCGAAGCCGGTCCGGCCGGCGCCGGTCCCGGCACCGGGCGCGGTTATCCCTCCGCCCGGCTGCATCATCTCCCGCTGGATACGCATCCCGTCATCCGCGATCCCGGCTCCGAGGCCCGAGAGGGGATCATCGGCTTGGCGGTCGTCGTCGGCCCCGCGCCCACCGATTCTCGCGCCATAGCGCTCGCGCTCGCCGGGCGGCTGCCTGATCCCGGCCTCCGCCGAGAGCTTGTCGATATCGGTGATCCGTTCCCGTTGCCAAACCGCGTCGTCTTCCCGGAGTCGATCAACCCCTTGCGCGAAAGCGGGAGTCGACAAGGCGAACGCAATTACCGATGCGACGGCCAATGTCCTTTGCATGCGACAGTACCTTTCTCCCGAACTTTGCCGGCGCCGGGGCGCACCACGCAGCGAATGCATCGCAAACAACGCGCCTATGCCGGAGTTCCGGATGCGCCACGAAGAGCCGGCATGTCTCCGATCATGCCTGCCCCGGTCTCAATCGCCCGTGCCGCTGCCTTGGCTGCCCGGCGCGTCGCCGGGGAAGACATGGCGATCGGTGCCGGTCGCACCGCCCGTGCCGTGGGCATCCGTCTTGCCGCCGGTGATGCCGCCGGGAATGATCTCTTCCGCATCGGGGCGATCGACTTCCGGCCGGCTGTCGACCCCGGCTTCATCCTCGAGCACGCCGTCACCCGGGGCCGTGCCCGCGGCGTCTTCACCGGTTCCGGGCTCGGCCGCAGCCAGGCGGAGTGCGGCCGCGGAAGAGCCTATCCCTCCTGGTCGGCGAGAAAGGCGTCGAGCAGGCGGACACCGAATCCGGTGGCGCCGGCCGGGCCTGTCGGCTGGTCCTTCTTGTTGAAGTCGCGGCCGGCGATGTCGAGATGGGCCCAGGGCGTGTCGCCGACGAAGCGCTGGAGGAGCTGCGCCGCATGGATGGCGTCGGCCGAGTCCTCGTCCGGCGCGCATTGCCGGATGTCGGCGATGTCGGACTTGAGATGCGCGTCGTAGTCCGGATCGAGCGGCAGGCGCCACAGCTTTTCCCCGACCGACCGCCCCGCCGCGATCAGCCGTTCGGCCAGGTCGTCGTCATTGGCGAACAGGCCGGCATAGACATGGCCCAGCGCGCGGACCACCGAGCCGGTCAGCGTCGCCAGATCGACGATCGCCCGCGGCCGGAAGCGCTTCACCGTGTAATGCAGCGCGTCCACAAGGATCATGCGCCCTTCGGCGTCTGTGTCGATCACCTCGATCGTCTGGCCGGCCGCCGTGGTGACGACGTCGCCGGGGCGGAAGGCGGTGCCCGACGGCATGTTCTCGACCAGCGGCACGACTCCGACCGCATCCACCGCCGCCTTCCGCTGCGCCAGTGCGCGCATCAGCCCGACGACCGCGGCGGCGCCGGCCATGTCGCCCTTCATCTCCTCCATGTTCCGGGCCGGCTTGATCGAAATGCCGCCGGTGTCGAAGGTGACGCCCTTGCCGACGAAGGCAAAAGGCCTCGCGCCGCGCCGGCCCTTGCCGCCGCTGTCGCCCTCCCCGCCGCGCCAGCGCATGACGAGCAGCCGCGGCCGGTGCGCGCTGCCGCCCGCCACCGCAAGCAGCGCGTTCATGCCGAGCCGCCGCAGGCGCCGTTCGTCGAGCACCTCGACCTCCACGCCGAACTCGGTGAGCGCACGCGCCCGTTCGGCGAAGCTTTCCGGATAGAGGACGTTGCCCGGCTCGTTGACCAGGTCGCGCGCGAGCGCCACGCCCGCGGCCGCGGCGTCGAGCCGCTGAAAGAGCCGACGCGCCGCCCCCGCCGCCTCGGTGACGATCGTCAGCCGGCGCAGCGGTGCGGGGTCGTCCTCGCGCGGCCGGGTCCGGTAGCGGTCGAAGCGATAGGTCCGCAGCCGGGCGCCGAGGGCGAGATGCGCCGCCATTGTCACCGCATCGACCGGCGCCTCCTCCGGCCGGTCGATGATTACCGCGGCCTCCGGTTGGTGCTCCGCGGCCAGATGCGCGGCGAGGCGTCCGCCGATCTCTTCGCAGGCCGGCCGGTCGAGCTCGGTCGCGCGCCCAAGTCCGAAAAGGACAATCCGTCGCCCGTCGAAGCCGGCCGGCGCCAGGACGTCGAGCGGCGCCTGGTCGCGCCCCGCCCCGAAGCGGTGGTTGCGCAGCGCGCGGGCAAGCGCGCCGTCGGTGGCGCGATCGAGCGCCGCCGCCCCGGGCGCGAGCCGGCGCTCCGGCAGAACGCCCGCCGCAACAACCGGTGCCCCTTCCGGCGCCGTGCTTCGAAACACGATCTTCACGACTTCCCCCATTGCAGGAAACCGCTTCTTTCTTAGCAGCTTGGACCGGAATTGAAACCGCCGTTACGACGGCGGCAACGTCTGACGCAACGCGGCGCGCAAGACTCGGACCTCAACCTAGAGGAAGCGGGCACCGGCCACCGCTGTCCTCTCGTTCTCAGCGTCGCGGTCGATGACGAAGGACGCCAGGGTGACCGTGACATTGCCGAGGACGGCGAAGCCATCCGGGCGGGCGGACACACGGGCTTCAATCGGCGCCGGCCAACGCCGCGCTGCGGCGCCCGGGTCGCGTCTCGCGGATGGAGAAGGCGAGCAGCCCGGCGACGAGCGCGAGGGCGATCGAGGCGGCCCAGACCCAGTAGTATCGGGCGAAGAGGTCGAACAGATAGCCCGCCAGGAAGGCCCCGACGGCCGCGCCGAGCGAATGGCCCGCCGACAGCAGACCCATGGTCAGGCCCATGACGCGCAGGCCGAGATGGCTGGCCACGAGACTGGCGGTCGGCGGCACCGTCGAATAGTCGAACAGCCCAAAGGCGATCGCGAAGACGAACAGCAGCGACAGGTCGTTGGCCGCGAGAATCAGCAGGATGAAGGACAGCCCGCGCATCACGTAAATGCCGCCGAGCAGGAACGGCCGGTTCATGCGGTCGGTGAGATAGCCGGCCAGCACCATTCCCCCGAGATTGAAGGCCGACAGCACGCCGTAGGCGGTCGCGCTCTGCAGCGGCGGGAAGCCGCAGGCCGCGGCGTAGGGCAGAAGGTGCGTCTCGATCACCCCGGCGGTGGTGAATCCGCAGATCGTGAAGCTCCAGAACAGCAGATGGAACACCGGACTGCGCCAAAGCAGCGCAAGGCGCGCCCCGAGCGATTCCGTCGCCGGCCGCTCTTTCGCCGAGGTACCGTTGCGGTGCCGTCGGATCAGCACCAGCACCAGGGGGATCAGCGCCAGGCTGGCGAGGCCCAGCGTCAGGTAGCTCCAGCGCCAGCTCGTCGTCGCGAGCACGCTGGCCAGCATGGGAATGACGAGGAGCTGGCCGGCCGTCGATCCCGCCGTCGCGACGCCGACCGCGAGACCGCGGTTCCGCTCGAACTGCAGGCTGACGATCGTCGACACGACGTGGGTCGCCGCGATGCCGAAGCCGAGGCCGGCGACCAGGCTGAAGGCGAGGAGGAACTGCCACGACGCCGAAACGCCCGCCGTCAGCACCATGCCGATCCCGACAAAGGCGAGACCGGCCGACAGCAGCGCGCGCGGCCCGAACCGGTCGACGAGGTTGCCGGACACCGGCGCGGCCGCGGCCATCAGCACGAGTGCCACGGCCCCGCCCGCGGAGACGAAGCTGCGCGACCAGCCGAGATCGGCCTCGACATAGGGCATCGCCAGTCCGAGGACCGAGCGCGCCGAGAAGGACAGGCTCAGCGCGACGAAGCAGACCGCGACGACGAGCCAGCCGTAGAGCTGGGACCGGGGCATGGACACCAATTATTGGCAACCGGGCGCGCCCCGCAATTGCAATATTGTATGGATACATGACGCGCGGTGGCACAGTCATGGCATGAACGACGCTGCACCCCCGCCCCGCCGCCGGTCGATGCGATTGCCCCATTACGATTACGCCACGCCGGGAGCGTATTTCGTGACCGTGTGCGTACAGGAACGGGCGTATTTGTTCGGCGAAATCATCGACGGGGAAATGCGGTTGAACGGATTCGGCGGAATTGTTCAAGCGTGTTGGGAGGAATTGCCGCGGCATTACCGGCACATCGAAATGGATGCGTTCGTGGTGATGCCGAACCACGTGCATGGAATCATCGTGCTGACGGACGTAGGGGCGGGTTTGAAACCCGCCCCTACCGCGTGTGGTGCGAAACACGGCCTGCCGGAGATCGTCCGCGCGTTCAAGACTTTCTCGTCGCGCGGCATCAACGCGGAAAGGGCGACGCCGGGCTACCCCGTATGGCAGCGCAGCTATTACGAACGCGTGATACGCAACGACCGGGAGCTGCAGGCCATTCGCCAATATATCGCCGACAATCCGCTCCGCTGGACGCTCGATCGCGAAAACCCCGCCAACAACGGGGACAATCCCTGGCGCCCCCTCACCCCAACGCCCCGACCGTGTGGATGATGCCGGCGCCGGCGCGGCGGACCAGCTCGTAAAGCCGGGCCATCGGCTGGAAGATGCGGGCGTGCTCCTGCTCGTAGGACTGGTTCTCGTCGCTGCGGTAGGTGGCCGGCTCGCCGAAATCGTCGGCGTCGTCGGGGCTGTCCACCTTCGGGAAGATCGTCGACAGCATCCGGACGGCCGTCTCGATGTCGAGGTGCAGGATCCGGCCGATCAGCTGTTCGTGGGTGATCCCGTGCTGATCGCTGAAGTCCGGGATCTGCGTCGCCAGCAGGAAGATGCGCTGGATCAGCGCGATGCGCAGCGCATGCAGCAGGTGCAGGTTGTGGCGCGCGTCCCGGCCGATGCCCACCGCACCTCGTTCCGTGGTCGCGGATTCCGCGTAGCAGGCGGCGATCTCCGCCCGAAGGTCGAGGCAGTCCTTCTGCAGGATGCGGTAGATCTTCACCAGCCTCTCGTGATTGCCGGCCTCTTCCAGATACTCGGAGACGCGCCGCAACGCCTCGACCCGGCCGGCGCCGGACTCGTGCGCCGCCTGCTGCAGCCAGAGGCCGGGGTCGAGGACGTCGATGTAGGCCTTCAGCACGTCGAGGTCGCTGAACTCGAGCGCCCACTCGACCATGCCGAAGAGGCGCCGGAAGCGCGGCGACTCGCGGTAGAGCCTCTGGAACCGCTCCGGGTCCTTCTTCATGGCCTGCCCGACGCCGCCGATGGTGTTTGCCAGCATGCCGAGCTGCTGCAGGATGCTGTTGTGCGGGATCGCCCGGAGCTGCGAGGGATGGGCAAGATCGATCCGCGCGCCGCCGCCGTCGTGCTCGCGCCGGAGCGCGCGTGACCCGGCCGGATAGAGCATGTTCGTGCCGAAGGCGTCGAGGAGAGCGGCGTAGTTCGGGTCGGCCATCACCCGGTCGTTGAACTGGCGAATCGTGATGAAGAACTCCGCCAGGTAATCGACGTCGGTGTAGAACGGATCCTCCTCCGGCTCCGTCGGACCCTCGAGCGCGAAGTCGAGGATGCCGCACACCGTGGTGAAGGCGATCGCCGGGGTGATGAACGGGATGTAGCCGTCGCCGCCCTGGAAGCTCACCTCCTCCTTGCAGATGACGCCCTGCCGCTCGAACTGGCGGCGACTGGCCGGCGAAGCGACGTAGCTCAGCCGGTCGGCGAAGCTGGAGGGATGCGCGCCGCGGCCGATCGATTCGCCGTGGGTGTCGAATATGACGAGCTGGACGTCGCCGAAGCCGCGCTCGACCAGGAGCGAACCCAGCTTCATCCGCAGCCGCTCGACGGCGACCGCCGCGGCCGTCTGGCCGAGATAGCGGCCGGCGTCGGAGAAGCCGGTCTGGATGCAGAGCCGGCCGCGCTTGCGCAGATAGGCGCCGTAATGCGGGTTCTGCAGGCATTCGTCGATGACCGCGGCACCGCGCTCGAACCCCCTCGTGGTCTCGAACAGCGGCGAGATGTCTACCTTGTCCTCGACCCCGAACAGCCGCGCGTAGTAGAGCGCCGTCAGCAGCGTGAAGGAGGTCTCGCACTCGGCGATGAGGAAGCGAACCGGCGTCGTCGCGTCGACATATTTCAGCATCTGGGCGACGAGCATGAAGAGGCGCTTCGCCGACGCCTTCTCGGCCAGGATCGAGCCGAAGTTTATCTGCACCGGCCGAACGCTGCCGATCAGCTGCGTGACGGCGTGGAGGTAGGACCGACGGTGGCTGGGGTCGTCGGGGGCCGCCTCCATGCCGATCGTCCTGCGAATGGCGTTGTGGAGCTGCTGCGCGTTGAGCCGGACATGGGTGTGAGCCATGCCCAGCCCGTGGTTGGCGATTTCCGCCCGCAGGATGCAGAGGGTGCGCTTGGCCGCCGGCTCCGCGCTCAACGTCACTGCGCGGTCGATCAGGTCGAGAAGCCGGCATGAGTCGATCAGCCGCAGGGCGCGACCGTCATGCATGCGCTTGGCGATCCGGCGCACCTGCTCGGGCCAGGACGCCCGGTCGGCCGTGTCCGGGGACTGGCCCGGCCCGCCACCCTGGAACACCTCGATCTCGTCGCCGACCTCCTTGATCGCCAGCGCCAGCCGCGACTCGACGAGCTCCAGCGTGTGGCGCAGGTCGGTTGCCTCGTCGGAGAGGGCGAAGCGCAGGCGGACGTCGCGCACCGTCTCGCGGTAGTGCGTAAGCTGCAGGACCTGCAGACGCATGCGCTTGAACAGGCTGTCGCTCCACTTGATGTCGGAACGTCCGTCCAGGTCGTATCCGACCCAGCTCGCCACCGTCAGCAGCTTCGGCGACAGTGCGGTCCATTCCTCCGGATAGAGCTCCTCCGCCACTTCGAAGACGATCTCGTAGACCCGGCGCAAGGCCGCCTGGATGTTGGCGATCGCCTCGATCGACAGATTGTGCTCGGTCAGGAGGTCGAGCGTTCGCTCCGGCCGGTGCTCCGACTGGATGACCCGTTCGAACAGCGCGCGGCGCTGCTCGGGCGCGAGCGGCGCGCCGTCGGCGCCCCGCCCCATCGCGAGCTCGGCAAGCATCCGCATCAGCCCGGCCGACAGGCTGAAGGTCGGGTGGGCGGTGACGACGATCCCGAACAGCTCGCGCTCGACCGCCGCCCGGAACGCCGCGAAGGGCCGCGGTTCCGTTCCCTTGCGCTTCATGCCTCTGCCGTTCTCGTCGCCGAGCGCGAGCCGGCGCACCAGCGTCCGGATCCGCGCCGCGCAGGCCTCCGGGTCCCGCTCGCCGAGATAATTGCCCAGGCGCTCGGCGCGGGCGAAGAAGGCGATCGCCGTCAGCCGCTGGATCACCTGCTCGACGGCGGCGTAGGTGAGTTCCCCCGATTCGAGCCGCCGCACCACGTCCAGCGCCAGGAGCTGGATCGGGTTGCTCAGCGGGTCGCGTTCGGTCTGCTGCTTGAACGCGACCAGCGCATCGGCAAGCTGGCGGTGCAACGCCGCGTGCTCGGTGTCGGCGCGGTCGGGAAAGCAGGCGACCGGCGCCGGTAGCAGCGGCCGGTCACCGGCGGCGAGCAAGGCCCCGTAATCGGTTTCGCCACCGGCGGCGGTTCGCTGAATGGCGGCGGGTTCGGCTCGATCTTGCCGGGCGGCGCGCCGTGGCATGGCGTTTCCCCTCCTTTCCGGTGATGGTCCCTGCGGGTCCTCTGTTTGACGGTCCTGGCGAGCGCGTCCGGGCTCAATGCACGAGGACGCGCTTCATCGTTGCGCCGATCTCGCCCGGTGATTCGGCGACGACGATGCCGGCGCTGCGCATGGCCTCCATCTTCTCGGCGGCACTCTCCCCGCCGCCGCCGACGATGGCGCCGGCATGACCCATGCGGCGGCCCGGCGGGGCGGCGGCCCCGGCGATGAAGCCGACCACCGGCTTCTTCCGCCGCGACGACTTCAGGAACTCGGCCGCCTCGGTTTCCGACGTGCCGCCGATCTCACCAATCATGATGATCGCGTCGGTGTCGTCGTCGGCCAGGAACAGCTCCAGGCAGTCGATGAAGCTGGTGCCGTTGACCGGATCGCCGCCGATGCCGATGACCGTGGACTGGCCAAGCCCGGCGGCCGTCGTCTGCGCCCCCGCCTCGTAGGACAGCGTGCCCGAGCGCGAGACGATGCCGATCCGGCCGGGCGTGTAGACGTAGCCCGGCATGATGCCGATCTTGCACTGGCCCGGGGTGATAACGCCCGGGCAGTTCGGGCCGATCACCCGCGTCTTCGACCGGGCCAGCTCGCGGCGGACCCGCGCCATGTCGTGCACCGGGATGCCGTCGGTGATGGCGACGACCAGCGGCACCTCCGCGTCGATCGCCTCGAGGATGGCGTCGGCGGCGAAGGGCGGCGGCACGTAGACGGCCGTGGCGTTGGCCCCGGTCTCCGCCACCGCCTCGGCGACGGTGTCGAAGACCGGCAGGCCGAGATGCGTGGTCCCGCCCCGGCCCGGCGTAACGCCGCCCACCATCCGCGTGCCGTAGGCGATCGCCTGCTCGGAATGGAAGGTGCCCTGCGTGCCGGTGAAGCCCTGGCAGATCACCCTGGTTTCGGAATCGATCAGAACGGCCATTACACGGTCTCCCGAACACGCGTGGCCGGAGCCGGCGCGGCGGGCTTGGCGGCGCGCACGGCCTGGACGATCTTCTGCGCGGCGTCGGCCAGAGTCGTCGCGGTCACGATCGGCACGGAGGACTCGGACAGGATCTGCCGCCCGAGCTCGACGTTGGTGCCCTCGAGGCGGACGACCAGCGGCTTGTCGAACCCGACCTCGCGCGCCGCCTCGACGATGCCCTCGGCGATGGCGTTGCACCGCATCATCCCGCCGAAGACGTTGACCAGGATGCCGCGCACCGAGGGGTCGGAGGCAAGGAGCCGGAAGGCGGTGGCGACCCGCTCCTTGGTGGCCGCGCCGGCGATGTCCATGAAGTTCGCCGGTTCGCCGCCATAAAGCTTGATGATGTCCATGGTCGCCATGGCGAGACCGGCACCGTTCACCATGCAGCCGATGTCGCCGTCCAGCTTGACGTAGTTGAGGCCGTGACTTGCGGCCTCGACCTCCCGCGGATTGGCTTCGTCGTCGTCGCGCAGCGCCTCGATGTCGGGGTGGCGGAACAGGGCGTTGTCGTCGAAGCTCATCTTGGCGTCGAGGGCGACGAGCTCGCCGGACCGGGTGACGACCAGCGGGTTGATTTCGACGAGATCCGCGTCGAGATCGACGAAGGCGTTGTTCAGCGCCATCAGGAGCTTCGTCGCCGCCTGGAGCTGCTGGTCGCGCAAGCCGAGCGCGAAGGCGATGCGGCGGGCATGGAACGGCTGCAGCTCCGTGGCCGGCGGCAGAGTCAGCCGAAAGATCTTGTCCGGCGCCCGCGCCGCGACCTCCTCGATGTCGGTGCCACCTTCGGTGGAGGCGATCACCGCGACGCCGCCGGTGCGGCGGTCGATCATCATGGCAAGGTAGAGCTCGCGCGCGATGTCGCAGCCCTCCTCCACATAGACGCGCCTCACCTCCTTGCCGTCCGGGCCGGTCTGCGGCGTCACCAGGCGCATGCCGAGCATCCGCTCGGCCGCCGTCACGACCTCGCCGACCGCGCGCACCACCTGGACGCCGCCGGCCTTGCCGCGACCGCCGGCGTGCACCTGGGCCTTCACCACCCAGACCGGGCCGTCGAGCTCGACGGCAACGGCCAGCGCCTCTTGCGGAGTGTGGGCGACTTCGCCCTCCGGCACCGGGACACCGTAGCGGCGCAACAGCTTCTTGGCCTGGTATTCGTGGATGTTCATCCGCTTTCCCTCCGCTTCGATCGAATCAAGCAACGACGGCTAGGACGTCCCGGACGGTCGGCGTACGGGTGGGTCCGACGGCCCGGCATCGGTACGATGCCTGGCGAGCGCCCGCGCCGCGGTGACGCGGCCGGTGTGAAGACGACGGAAAGGATCGGGCATGCCGGGTCCCCTCGCACTCAGCGCCTGTAAGTCCTTAGGACAGAGACGCCTCCGGAACCCTGTCAGAGGCCGGCAGCTTTCGGCGGCCCCCGGAACCCTGTCAGGAGCCAGCTACCGATAAAAACTGTATGGAGCGCATCGTGGAGCCGCAACGCTCAATCGCCGCGGAACGCTAGGACCAATTGTCGCACGGCTTTGTCTCTCAAGGCGCGCGGCCGGCCCGTTCGTCGCCGCAAACCGGAACGCCTGCGAGCCCCCGTTGCGGCACCGGATGGTCCAGCTCCGAAGACCAGAACGTCGCCCTCGTCGGCTCTCCCTCCAGCGTCGGGCCTCACCCGCTGCGGTCGCACCCCGTCGCGGCGTTCTGCCCTTCGGCGTTCTGCCCCTCGGGTTGAACGTCCACCCGTTCATCCCGGCGCGCCGCAGCGGGATCATGACGAAGATCCAGGACGACGAAGCTCTCGTTGCTGTAGGCGACCGGGTATGACTCGAGCGTCGACGGAAGCGGCGTCCTGAAGACGGCATAGTCCAAGCGGTGTTGCTCGGCGAGGCGTTCCAGCCGTTCCGGAGTCATGCAGGCATAGCCGCGCACGGCCTCGTCCAAGGAGCCGACATTCCGTCGGCCCGAAATGTCCTCCATCAGTCGATACCAGGCAATCAGTTCCGAGGCCAGCATCGGCGTCGACTGCCAGTCCGCTACGATGGCCCGTTGCCCCCTCAGCCGGAAACCTCCCAGATCGGGTGAGGTGAGAAACCGTGCCGAGGGCGGCGTGGTCCGCACCCAGTCATAAAGACGTTGTTGGCCGTCCCGGCTGCTGGTCGGCAGGATCGTGGACGTCGACACCGTCATGTAGAACTGGTGACCGAGTGCGGGAAGCACGGACAGCGAGGAGAGGACGACGGCGGCCCAGAGTCGCGCCTTCGCGCGCCCCGCGATGGCACCGCCCCACGACTCCGGAAGCCGCGGCAGAAGAAGGATAAGGCCGGCGGCCAAGGCCATGACCAGGATCGCCTGGCGAGACCGTTCGTCATAGCCGAGCCCATACCAGCTCAACCAGACGACGAGGCTGGCCACAAGAACGACGACAAGAAGCTTGAGATTCCCCCGTTCCTCGGATGCCGAGTGGTCGGGCACCGTCGTCATCATGGCGTGGATCACGGCGATCTGGCTGATGATCATCCCGAAGGGCGCCATGCGCCAGAAGAAGAGCTGGGATACCTGCGGAACGAAGACGATGGTGGTCAGGGCCGTGGCCACGGCCACGGGAGCCGTAAATCCCACGATCAGCGCCCGGACCCTTCTCTGTGCGTCGCGATGAGAAATCCACGCCGTGGCAAACAGACCGGCTGCGATCCAGAACGCATACGGCACGAAATCCTCGATGTAACTCAGCGGGATGTAATGCGCCGGGGCGCGGATGGACTGCATGATCTCGCGTGCCACGCCGGCGTCGGGCCCGACGCCGGCAGCGAGCAGTGTCGGCAGTTCGGGGATCAGAACCACGGCGCTCGGGACAAGCTGCATCAGGCAGCGGCGAATGAAGTCCGGCCGTCCGAGCATCAGGTGGGCCAGACCGAAAGCCGGAAATCCCAGCACCAGGAAATTGATGTGGAAGTAGCCGCCGGCCGCCAGGGCCAGACCCGATCCGAGGAACCGGTTCGAGACGAACGCGACGATCGCGACGAGCCAGAAGGAGGCGGCAACGACGGAAGGCTGCAGACCGCTGGCAAAGATGTAGCTGTCGGCGACGGTGCGTGTCCTGTCGGCGCATACCAAGGCGACCAGCAGAAGGCTTGCCGCAGCGAGGTGCGGCGTTTCGAGGCTCCTCAGAAGCGAGAACAGAAGAAAGAAGCCGAGGAGTATAAGGCCCAGATTCAGCAGCGCCGACATCCAGGGCAACGGCCCCAGAGCGTTGAGCAGAACGGCCAGATGCACGAAGTTCTCGTGATAGTGATAGGTCTCGTGCGTCAGCCAGTCCGAAGGGATGAAGGACGGATCGATCGCCTTCATCGGCGCCAGCATGTACTGCGCCTGATTGGCGACGTTCGACCAGGAGAAGCCGAACGTAAAGGCCACCAGAGCGCAGCACCCCCAGACCCAGAGCCAGGGGTGAAACAGCAGACGCGTCCAGCTCATGTTCTCTGTCCAAAGACGACGCTGCGGAGCAGGCCGTAATTCGTCACTGTGACGATGCCCATCGCCACAACCCAACCCAGGACCGGTCCAAGCGCCAGCTCGTCGACAAAGACGGAAACCAGGACGACGCTCAAACCGAGAAGGACAAGCTGCACGACCGCGAACCGCACCGCATCGGCGAGGGCGCGATTGGTCGAGCTGAACACCCACCGCCTGTTCCAGAAGAAGCTCCAGGCCATCCCGGCAAGATACGCGACCGTCTGGGACGCTTCGGTGCGCCAGCCCTCCTCAGGGAAAACCGCGAACAAGCCCAGAAACGTGGCATAGGAAACGGCCGTGTTGCTCAGCCCGATGAGAACGAAACGGCCGAACCGGCCGTATCTGGCGAGCCGCGGACCGCCGGCGCGTTTGACGGCTGCCCTCACCCGTCGGTCTTCTCGCCTATGATGAAGGCCGGCCTGTTCTGCAGGATCACGCATAGCCGCGCTATGTAGCTGCCGACGATGCCGAGGATCACGAACAGGATCCCGAACAACAGGGAAATGACGCCAAGCGTCGATGCCCAGCCGGGGACCGTGTTACCGGAAAAATACTGCACGATGATGTAAATCAGCTCGAGGAGCGCGAAGGCGCTCGTCACGAGCCCGAGGGCGATGCCGATCTTCAGCGGCCTGAAGGAGAAGGAAACGATCGCGCCGCGCCCGAACCTGAGCATTCGCCCAAGCGAATACTTGCTCGCGCCGGAGTGCCGGTGATCGGCCTCGAAATCGACGACCCTGGTCGGAAAGCCCATCCACCCGACCGCGCCGCGCAGGAACAAGTCGGCCATCCGCAACCGGATCAACTCGTCGCGAACCTGCGCATCAATAAGGCGAAAGTCCGAGCGGCCCTCCTCCAGCTCGTATTCGGCCAGATAGGAGAAAATCCTGTAGTACAGGCTCGACGAGAGCTTCTTGAACAGGCTGGCGCTCTTGCCGTAGCGGCGCCGCGTCTCGACAACCTTCCAGCCCTGCCGGTAGGCCCGCAACAGGTCCGGTATCAGCTCCGGCGGATGCTGGAGATCGCCGTCCATGCTTACGATGGCCTTGCCACGCGCCTCCGTGAGTCCGGCCAGAAGCGCCGCCTGATGCCCGAAGTTTCGGCACAGACGCAAGCCGCGGATGCGATCGTCGCCGGCCGCGGCCTCGCGGATCGCATCCCATGTCCCGTCGCGGCTGCCATCGTCAACGAGGACGATCTCGTAGGGTCCTGCCTTCTCGTTGGACAGCGTTTTGGTCAGCCGCCGAACCAGAAGGCCGACGTTTCCTTCCTCGTTGAACAGCGGCACAACGATGCTGAGCTCGCAGGGCGAGGCAGACAGGGCTGCCGACCCCAGGTTCGGCGCTGTCGATTCGGCAGGGTTGGTGATGTTTGCTCGCATTCTAGGCAGCGCGGCAGGCTATGCGACCCTTGCTCGGTTGTTGCCAAAGCAATGCCGGTTCCGCTCCGAGAGCAAACGATACGACAAAAGGGCCAGCTCGGCACCTCTTCCCCACGCACCCGCCCGCCACCGTAAGCGGCTGGCGGATCAGGTCGCGCTGTTCAGTTGCGCCGAAGTGTCACCCGCAAGGGTCTCGAAGGCTCCCTCAAATTCCAATGGGAGCGACCCTCAACCGCCACGCTTTGGATAATGTATTATCGGAATTAAGTAAAGAATCGATTAAAGATGTTCCCTGTCGGCCCTAGAGCTGCCCAGCACCTCTCCTTGACCCGATACTTGTGCCGCACCCGCTATGGAAATCCATGACACGGGTGCCAACCGGCGACCGCGGACCAAAGCCCTCGACGATGGACGCTCCTGCCGCGGGCTCCGGGACAGACCGCCGGCCGTCCTTTGCCCTCGGCCAGGCGTCCGATCGGCACAAAATCGCCTGATTGCCGTTATTCCCTGGACGGTCACGATCAGCGGGGCAGTGCGGCATGGGGAGCGAGTCCGGATCGCCGGCCAGGGCGGCCACAACGCTGTTCCTGGACCTGGACGGCGTGCTCGCCGACTTCGACCGCGGGGTGCAGGCCGTGACCGGCAAGCGGCCGGACCAGCTGCCCCGCAAGGCGATGTGGCGCGCCCTCGAGCAGGCGCCGGATTTCTACGGCACCCTCGAGATGATGCACGATGCCCAAGTCCTCTGGGACTTCTGCAGGCCCCACAAGCCGATCATCCTCACCGGCCTGCCGCTGGGCGACTGGGCCCCCGAGCAGAAGCGGCGCTGGGTCGCCAACATGCTCGGCCGTGACGTCCGCGTGATCACCTGCCTGAGCCGTGACAAGCACCGGTATTCCGGCCCCGGCCGTGTCCTCGTCGACGACCGGGAGAGCCTCCGCGCCGCCTGGGAGCGCGCCGGCGGCATCTTCATCCTGCATCTGAGCGCGGAGCAGTCGATCGCCGCCCTGAAGAAGCTGGGATTCTGATCCCGTCGCACCGGAACGCAGGTCATCCCGCCTGCTCTCGCAGGACGAACTCGCCGCGGCTCATGATCACCGCCTTGCCGCCGATGCGGACACGCGCGAGCCGCCCGCCGGAGATGTCGGCCTCGAGCGCGATCTCGCTCGGCCGCCCCATCTTCTCGCCCTGGCGGATCGTCCATCGGACTTCGCCGTCGGCGAGGCGCTGACGGTCGGCGAGAAAGCCGGCCAGCGCCGCAGCGGCCGCACCGGTCGCCGGATCTTCCGCGATGCCCATGGCGGGGGCGAACATCCGGGCACGGATCTCGCGCCCGGTCGCCCAATCCTCCATCGTCACCGCGTAGAGATGCGGCGCCCAGGCATCGGCCAGAACGTCTCGCCAGGCCGCAAGATCCAACCGGATCGCCGACAGCGCCGCGGGATCGCGGACCGGCACGATCGCGAACGGCACCCCGGCCTCGTACCCGCCCGGCGGGACGCCCGCCTCGGCGACCGCCGAAACCGGCAGGCCGAGAACGCGGGCCAGCGTCGAAGGTTCGGGCAACGCCGGACCGGCCGCGGACAGCCGCGGACTGGTCAGCACCGCCGCGGTGGCCCGCCCCGCCCCTCGGTCGTCCGCTCCTCGGTCGATCGTCACCTCCACCGGGCCGACCTCTTCCTCCAGCACCATCCGCTCGGCGGCGCCGCCGAGCGCGCCGGTTTCGGCGAGCACGACCGCCGTCCCGACGGTCGGGTGGCCGGCAAAGGGCAGCTCGGTCGCCGGCGTAAAGATGCGCAGCCGCCGCGTATGGCGGGCGTCCTGCGGCGGCAGGACGAACACGGTCTCGCTGAGGTTCATCTCGCGGGCGATGGCCTGCATGAGGGCGTCGTCGAGCCCGCGCGCATCGAGAAACACCGCCAGCGGGTTGCCGCCGAAGGGACGGTCCGTGAACACGTCGGCGGTTACGAACGGCAGCGCTCTCGACATGAGTCACCTCTCGTATTGCGTCGATGAGAGTAGGGTCCGTGAAGGGGCATCTTCGCACGCCTTCACGGACCCGACCACCGTGGCGCGCGATCGGCCCGCCCGAGCGGGGCATGGACGCCGCACGGGCAACCGGGCATCGATCCCCCTCCCTACCAGACCCGTGCGATGAAGTAGACGTTGAGCGGATCGTGCTCCAGTCGGCGCCGCTCGATCGACCGGAAGCCGGCTTCGCGCAGCATTGTCTCGGCCAGTTCCTCGCCCCACATGGCCCCCAGGCCGGCGCCGCCCTGCCCCAGCGACACCGGCATGCAATGCATGCAGGAAACCGTGTAGAGCAGCGTGCCGAAGGGGTGGTCGAGGTTGTTCTCCAGCCGGCTCGACCCGGCGATGTCCTGCATCAGGTAAACGCCTCCGGACCGCAGCGCCCCGGCGATGCCCCGAAGCAGCCCCTCCGGGTCCTTCTGGTCGTGCACCGCATCGAAGGTCAGGATCAGGTCATAGGCCGCCCGCTCGTTGAAGCCGGTCAGGTCCCGCGCCTCGAACCGCAGATTGCCGAGATTCTTCGCCGCCGCGACCGCGGAGGCCCGCTCGATCGCCTCGGCGGACAGGTCGTAGCCGACGAACCGCGACCGCGGGAAGCGCTCCGCCAGGCTGTGCAGCGCGCGGCCGGACCCGCAGCCGGCGTCGAGAACGTCGATCCCCGCCTCCAGCCGCTTCTCAAGTCCCGGAACGAGCGGAAGAATCACGTCGAACAGCGCGGCGACGACGGTCTGCCCGCTATCCTCCGCCATGACTTCGTGGAAGCGGTGATAGTCCTCGTAGGATGTGCCGCCGCCTTCGCGGAAGCGGGCCAGGATCATGTCCTCCGCGCGGCCGAGAAAGGGCACGAACTGCGTCGTCACGGCCAGGTTGTTCGGGCTCGCCGCGCGCGTGAGCCAAGCGGCATGTTCCGGCGGCAGCCGATAGGTGCGATTGGCGGGCTCATACTCGACCACGCGGCCGGTCACCATCGCGGCGAGCCATTCGCGCACATAGCGCTCGATCAGGTCGGCCGCCTTGGCAATGTCGTCGCTCGTGGCGGGCGGCAGCTTCGCCATGACGTCGAACAGGCCCGTCCGGTGACCGATCGACACCATGATCATGAGGGCCCCGTCATTCATCGCCTGGGCCATCCGCTCGGCAAACCGTTCCGCACGGTCCGCGTCGAAGGCGGCCGGTGCGGTCTGCAATTGCACGGTCATTGTCATGTCCCTTCGTCTGACTGGTTGCCCATGCGCCCCGGCGGGTGTCTCGGCAGGCGGAGCACCCGGTTTGGAGCGGGTCAGGCATGGTTGATTCAAATGGACGAGCGGCGATCCGAACCCTCGGCATCGAAAGCCGGTCGGGCGTCCGCCGCGGCATGGACGGTAGACCCATCCGGCCCCGGCGGTTAGAGTGACTTCGGTCAAAAACATGCTTTTTGTGCCAGCCATGCCGAACGCCGCTGACGGCCGCCCCCTCCGGTTCGTCCTCGTTGCCGTGCCCGAGGCCGCGGCATCCGCCCTGTTCGGCATGGTCGACGTGCTGGCTTCGGTCGGCCGCGACTGGGAGATGCTGACCGGCACCAAACCGGCGGACGACCGGCCACGGATCGTCACGCGCCTCGCCTCTCCCGACGGGAAAGGCTTCCGCGGGCCGAACGGCGCGTGGATCCAGCCGGACGGGTCGTACGACGACGTCGGTCGGCCGGACGTGATCTGCATTCCGGACCTGTACCTGGATCCGATGAATCCGCCGAAAGGGCGCTACGCCGACACGGTCGCTTGGATCCGCCGCTGCTTCGACGACGGGGCGCTCGTCTGCTCGGTCTGCTCCGGGGCCTTGCTGCTGGCCGAGACGGGACTGCTGGACGGCGCCGAAGCGGCGACCCATTGGGGATTCTGCGAGACCCTGCGCCGGCATTACCCGACGATCACGGTCCGGCCGGAGCGCGTGCTGGTGCCGTCCGGGCCCGAACACCGCGTGATCACGGCCGGCGGCGCATCGTCCTGGAACGATCTGCTGCTCTACCTCATCGGGCGGTATTTCGGGCCCGAGGAGGCGCGCCGGATCGCCAAGGTCCATCTGTTGCAGTGGCATGCGGAAGGGCAGTTGCCGTTTGCAAGCCTCACCCGGGCGGCGCAGCACGACGACAAGGTGATCGGCACCTGCCAGGAATGGCTCGCGGACAACTACCGCGCGGCGAATCCGGTGGCCGCGATGGTCGCGCGGAGCCGCCTGCCCGAGCGCACCTTCAAGCGGCGATTCAAGAAGGTGACCGGCCTTTCACCGATCGAATACGTGCAGAGCCTGCGCCTGGAAGAGGCCAAGCAGATGCTTGAGACCACCGATCTGCCGGTCGAAGAGATCGCGGCCGCGGTCGGCTATGACGACACGTTCTTCCGCCGGCTCTTCCGGCGGCGGGTCGGCGTCACGCCCGGCGCCTATCGGCGGCGATTCCAGGCCATCGCTCGGCTCGAGCCCTCCGGCCTGGCGACCGCCGCGCACTGACGCCCTCGGGCTTGGCTACGGCCATTGCCTCAGGTCCGGATCGGCGGCACGACCGTGGCGCCGTCCTGGTCGACGACGGCCCCGAGCCCAACCCCGTGAACGGTGATGCCGCTGGGCAGGCGGGCGGTGTAGTGGGCGTGGTGATGGCCGTGGAATACGGTGCGGACCCCCATCGCCTCCGCAAGCCGGTCGATCGCCGCCCAGCCGAGCGGCCGGCCAAAGCGCCGCATGGTCGTCGGTGCCTCGTGGCACACCAGGACATCGGCCCGTTGCCCGAGAAGCCGCGCATAGTCCTCGTACCAGATCGTCACCCGGTGCCGACGCGGCAGCCCGCCCCGCCAGCGCTCGCGCGGCGCCAGAGACTCCAGGAAGTCGGCCCGGCACCGCCAGACGGGCTCCCGCGCCGGATGCCAGATCTTGTAGCGGAAGACGCCACCCAGCCCGGCGATCCGCAGCTGCCGGCGCGTCTGCCCGCCATCCGACTGCCCGTCCCCCGGCCCCTCGGGCGAATCGACCTCGACGACGCGGGCGTTCAGGTTGCGGTCGGCGAGCGCGGAGTTGAACGCGTGGTCGTACCACGCGTCCCGGTCGCCCTCATGATTGCCGGCGATCCAGTAGATCTGGGCCCCGGCAGCCAGCACCGGCCGCACCGCCTCCTCGAGCGGCCGGTCGAGGTCGTAGTCGCCGAGCAGCACGACCGTTTCCGGCCGGCACCGCGCCGCGGCCTCGTGAACGGGGTCCCAATGCCCGTGCGGGTCGCCACAATAAAGGATGCGGGACGGCACGACGCTCACGCCGGACGATCGCCGGGCGCGGCGCGTATTGCGCTCGGGCTCACCCCGGCCCCGCCGCGAAGAGGTCGCCCGCCACGGGATCGCTCAGGGGTTCGATCAGCGCCGGGTCGTCGTGGCGGGGATTGCCGACCCTGGGATCGACCGGATAGGCCGTCATCATCTCCGCCGGGTAGGGCCGCAGCAGATCCTTCAGATAGGGCACCGCCTCCGGCCCGGCCTCCAGCCAGGCCGCGTAGTCGGCGGGATCAAGGATGACGGGCATCCGGTCGTGGATCGGCCGTAGCAGCGCGTTGGCCTCGGTGACGATGATCGTGAAGGACTCGATCGTCTCGCCATCGCCGCCGCGCCAGCGGTCCCACAGCCCGGCGAAGGCGAAAGGTGCGCCATCCTTCATCACGATGCGGTAGGGCTGCTTGCGCCGGCCCGCCGGCCGCCATTCGTAGAAGCCGTCCGCCGGCACGAGGCAGCGGCGCGAGCGCATCGGCCGACGGAAGGCCGGCTTCTCCGCCACCGTTTCGGCGCGGGCGTTGATCGTGCTGTAGCCGCTCTTCGGCTCCTTCGACCAGGACGGCACCAGGCCCCAGCGGAGCAAGGCAAGTTCCCGGCCGTCGCCGTCCTCCCGCCGGCGCACCACGGGCGCGTCCTGCGTCGGCGCGATGTTGTATCGCGGCGCCAGGTTGGGCGACGGCCCTTCAAAGGCAAACAGATCGCGCAGCGCCTCGGGCGGCGTCGTCAGGGTATAGCGTCCGCACATGATGGTCCCTCCCTCCCTTCGCCTTCCGGCCGCGGCCAGGGCCACAAGGCCGTCCGTGTTGGCGAAAGTCGCCATGCGCGACCGGTCTGCCTCCGGCGTGCCGTCACGAGGCGCTCCTCCGTCCAAGCCGTACGCCAGCGTCGGCCGCGCCGACAAGGACGAAAACAGATGCAGAAGCAGACTGGTTGCGCCGGGACTCCGGCACCAGCGCCCTGCGGCTGAAAATGCCAAGGAAGGCGCCCCGCGCCGGGCTGACGGGATGTTCGCGAGGCCGGGGGCGAAAAGGCAGAAGCCGGGCACACAGGGACTCCCGTCGGTGAAATCGGGCATGAAGGGCGAAACAGGGGACCGCGACCTCGACGGCGACGGGACACGCACCATGAGGAATCGCCGGCCGGCTTGCCCGGGTCCGCGCCGCGGTTTTCCGACCGGCCGAAGCCGCCGCGGCACAACCGCCGCTTGCAACGAATCCGGGACTCCGCTTATAACCGCGCGCAACAATGCAGGGAGTGCGGCAAGATCGAGTGCCGGACGGCCGGGACCGATGGGCGGACCGGCCCCGAGAGTCAGGAGAATTCCGTATAGAAATCGGTCGACGGCTATGGCCAAAGGGGGATTTGGAGTCGCGTCCACCCCTTTGCGAGCCGCGGAGGGGCGTGGCGATGCTCGGCCCCTCGGCCTGCAGCCATGTCACGGCCGCGTCCTTTGGAACACCGGACAATAGCAAGCGTTTGTCCTGCCATGCCCGCCGATGTGCTCGACCGCGATCCGCTTCAGCACCCGAAGCTCGCCCGTCTTTTCGACTTGTGGAATCGGCGGCGCGAGGGCCGCACCATGCCGGCACGGCGGGACATCGACACGATCGAGCTGCGGGAATGGCTGGGTGACCTCATCCTCGTCGAGGTGGTCGAGGGCGGCGCATCCTATCGCTACAGGGTCTACGGTACGAAGCTGGTCGATCTGTTCGGGCACGAGCTGACGGGAAAAGCGGTCAGCCACTTCGCATCGGCGCGCCAGCCATTGATCGCCGGCGATTACGATCAGGTGCGCCGCGAGAGAAAACCGGTCTATTTCGACCGTCAGGTGGTCATCCGAGGCGAACGTGCGCGGGTCCAGATCTTGGCACTTCCGCTCTCTGCAAACGATGCGGAGGTGGACATGATTCTGGCCGCCGTCTACGCCATCCGCAGCGGTAGCGCTCCCGCCCCGCCCCCCGGCTGGGCAGGCACCACCACACCGAGCGAACGCTGAGCGGAGGACGGCGGCCGAACACCCGGACGATGCATCGTCCTTCCGGTCTGCGTGGCCCAGATCGGTCCCGTAACAAATTTTGGCAATGCGGCGACCGGCCATTGCATTTCGGGGCCGTTGGCCCAAGATCTTGGTGCTTCGAAAGTTCGTGGCACATGGCCCGGGATGCAGGGGCTGCGGGCATGGTCGTTCGCTTCTCGTCCAAACGGTGCGCAGGAGATGGTGAGCCAGGACCTACGCTCTGACCACGACGTTGTCCTTGAGCGGATGGCAGCGATCGCGCGATTCGGAGACCGCGCGCTTGACGTAGACGACCTTCAGGTCCTGCTTCAGGACGCCGCGGAGCTTGCGGCGAAGGGCCTTGACGTCGGTCGGTCGAAGGTGCTCGAGCTGACGGAGGACGGCGAGACACTCTTCGTCCGCGCGGGCATCGGGTGGGGGCCGGGCGTGGTCGGGGCAACGACGGTCGGCGGAGGCCGGAAGTCGGGGGCTGGCTACGCGCTGCTCACCGGCAAGCCGGTGATTTCGGAAGACCTGGACCGCGAAACGCGGTTCGAGATACCGGAGATTCTGCGGCGACACGGCATCAAGAGCGTGGTCAATGTCATCATCAAGGGCGTCGACCGGCCGTTCGGAGTCCTCGAGATCGACAGCGACGAGCGGCGCCGGTTCACGCAGGCCGACGTCGACTTCCTGCAAGGTTACGCCAACCTTCTCGCGGCCACCATTCATCGTTTGCGCACGAACCAGCAGTTGAGGGCAGCGGCCGAGGCGAAGACGCTTCTGCTCCGCGAGCTTCAGCACAGAGTGAAGAACAGCCTGCAGACAATCACCTCGATCGTGCGGATCCAGCGGGCGCTGTCGCGAAGCCCGGAAGCGCAGCGGAGCTTCGAGACGCTGATGAACAGGCTCACCGCGCTGAGCCTGGTGCACAAGCAGCTCTACGCTCGTCAGGAAACGCGCGCCCTCGCGCTCAACAGCTATCTCGAAGAGCTCTGCTCGAACCTGATCACCGCCGCCGATCTCGGTTCCGACGACATCAGGCTCAACCTGCGGCTCGAGCCGGTCGTGGTGCCGGTCGATCTGGCCTCCTCATTGGGCCTGATCGCGAACGAGTTCATCACGAACAGCATGCAGCATGCGTTTCCGAGCCGCAGCGGGACCATCAGCGTGACCCTCGCGCGCGTCGGCCCCGACAAGGCGCACCTCACCTTGGCCGATGACGGCATCGGCCAGGCCGCGCAGGCAAGCGACGAGGCCTCTCCTCGACCGGGGCTCGGTCAGCAGCTCATCCGCAGCCTCGTCGAGCAGGTCGGCGGCACGATCGAATGGGGCGAGGGTCCGGGCACGCGGGCGACCATCACCTTTCCGGTTTGACGACGGCCCGCAGGCCGACAGCGTCAGCCCGGCGTCGAATCGGACAACACGCGCGCAAGCACGGATTCAAGTTCCTGCGGGAAGACCGGCTTCCGCAACAAGCCCGCGGCGCCGACCGCCTCGATTCGCGCGACCGTTTGAGAATCCGCGAACGCGGTGCAAAACACGACCGGAACCTGACGACGGGCCTTGATCTGCGCAGCCGCCGTCACACCGTCGTCGCCCCTCGCCAGGCAGACGTCCATGAGCACGAGATGCGGTTCCGCCTGCTCTGCGAGCCGAATCGCTTCCGACGCCCTGCCGGAAACGCCGCAAACCTCGTAGCCGAACTCCTCGACCAGGCTGCACAATTCCCAGGCAATGATCGCCTCGTCTTCGACGATCAGGATGCGCACAGCCGCATCGACCTCGCGAGAAGTCGACGACGATTCCCCCAGCCTGTTGTCCGGCCGTTCCATGCGCGGCGCGCTTGGTATGCCGGAGGACATCCGGGATGGCTCAGTCACCGCCCGCATTTCCCCTCGCCACCGCAAGAAGACGGGGCGCAATAATGCGTCCGGTCAGCGCCCTCGTCTACAGTAAATCCGCATGAGAAACGATCGCGCAAAGCTGCACGACACCAATATCTTCTTTGGTTTAGGAATATTCCAAGTTACGTTGCTTTCTCCGTCTTCTGACCGCGCATCAACCTTCCAAGGAAAGACGTTGCGAAAACAGCTCAAGCGGCCCTATGCTCCGCGCGATTCCGGCTCGTTGAGCCAACAGGCCACCGATCATCGCCTTAGAGCGCCGAACGGAACTCCCCCATGATCTCTATCGCATCAATGACTTGACAGGCCCACTTGACCCACGTCGAGAGGATCTGACGCTCCGATCTCGAAGAAGCCTCTGGAAACCCGCGCGCCAATCGGCCAACGCCCGAGGACGGCGCCGGAGGATGGCGCCCCTACAGGAATTTGCATCCCTGATTGAACTCTTTGCGTGAGCCGGTGTTGACTCATGTGTCAATCTTGTGGTCGCCGAAACCGGCGCCCTCAGACCAGGCAATTTTGGTATGCATCAAAATGTGGAAGAGCCGATTCTTCATGCTGAATCCGAAGCAATCGGCATCCTGATCGTCGAGGACGAGATTCTCACCGCCTTGGCCGCCTCGGCGACGCTCGCCGAACTTGGTTACGAAGTCATCGATATCGCCGCGACAGCCGATGACGCCTTGCGCGCGGCGACCACGAGGCGACCGGACCTTGTGCTGATGGACATCACATTGGACGGAGAGGCAGACGGCATCACCGCGGCGACGCAGCTGAGAGCGCGTTTCGACCTGCCAGTCCTGTTCGTCTCCGCCCATACCGACCACCGGACCATGGCGCGGGCGGCCGCGGCGAAGCCCGTGGGCTACCTCTTCAAGCCCTACACCCCGCAGCAGCTCGGCCGGGCGGTGGCGGCCGCCCGTGCCGCGATGCCGGACCGGAATCGGGTCGGCATCGCCTGAGTATCAACATCCTCCGGATGGTCCCAATCGAGGTCATCAAAAGGCCAGACGGTATTTCGCGGCGGCAACCATTTCCGGGTCGGCGCCGTCGACGTGGCCCGGCTCGAACCGCACGGCTCCGTTCAGCCTTAGATCGTGGCCGCCCCAAAGGCCTACGCGATAACTCAGCTCGGCGTCGAGTTCGTTGCCCGAAGGAACGAGGTCAACCCGTTCGGCGCGCCGTAGGACGGCGCCTTCGAAGGTCCGCCCGACCGGCACGTCGAGGACCGCCGACCCGGCGGTGACCTTGAGCGGCCGGGATAGCGACAGCGCCAGACGGTCTGCCTCGCGGAGGACACCGCGGCCGGCGATGCCGACGCCGAAGGCGCTGCTCCGAACCGTCGAGATGTCGCGCAGGAGCCCGCCGTCGGCACCAATTCGGGTCCTTCCGATGCCATAGGCGCCGAAGAGCTCCGTTCTGCCAGTCAGCGACAGGCCGCCGGAAATGCCGAAGAACAGGGTTTCCGACCGGGCACCCAGGAGGAAAGCGCCATCGCCGACCGTGTCCAGCACGCTGCCGCGCTCGATCAGCTGGCCGACCTGGATTGCCAGATGGCTGCCCTCGCCCCAGTCGTGGCGCAGCTCGCCCACATAGGCCCGGCGCTCGACCTCGTGTTCCGACGCGCCCCCGATCGAGTCATCCTCGGTCAGGCCGAAGCGAACGGAAAGCCCGTCCCCGCCGCTCGTGCCAAGAACGAGGCCGTCGCCCGCGCCGGCCAGCCGAAGATAAGGCGAAACCAGCGCCCGCTCGCCGAGAAGGCCCGTCGCCTCCGGCCGGGCCCCCAGGCTGAACTGGGAGCTCAGCCCATAGCCATGGCTGGCCGTGAGTTCCGTCGAGAGCGCGGGCAGTGACGTCGTGATCGCGAACCGCCGCACGGTCCGGTTTCCGGTGCCGCCGAGGGCGTCCGCGGCCGGGTCGTTTCGATCCATCGCCTCGTAGGAGAAGTTCGCCGCGATCCGCGGCGCCAGCACGGCCTGCGCGGTCCGGACCTCACCGTCCCCGGAGAGCCACCGCTCCAGATCGACGCCGGAGTGACGGACCCTCACAGCCGGCGCAAGGTCGATGGCATAGGGACGGCCATAGCCGTCGAGAAAGATCGCGTCGCCGAGAAGCGCCGCACCGGACAGCGCATCGCCGAACGCCGCACCGAGCGCCAGGCCGGTTGCCTCCAGCGGGGCGCCTTGCTCCCCCACCTCGGCGCCGACGGGTACCACCAGCGCGCCTTGCGGTTGGAGTGCCGCCTCGAGATTGAGAAGGCCACGGCCGTAGACCGCGTCCGGTCCGGGCGCCCCGAGGTCGGTTGCGGTCGTGAGGAGCAAATCGGCCACCTGCTTGGCGCTGAGATAGGGCGCGGCGTCGAGCAACACGGCCGCGGCGCCGGAGACATGCGGCGCGGCGAACGAGGTTCCGTCGGCCGACACCAAACCGCCGCCCTTTCCGGTCGTGACGACGCCCACGCCGGGCGCGACGAGAAAGGCGTTCTGTGCCCCGCCCGCCCGGTTGCTGAACGCGGCGATCTGGTTGGCCGCATCGACGGCGCCGACGGCGATCGCCTGGCCGCCGGCCGCGGCCGAGGCCGCGAACATTGCCGGATAGGACGGGTTCGGGTCCCCGTCGTTGCCGGCTGCGAAGACCAGGATCGCCCCCTTGGCGACGGCATTGCTCAATGCGGCCTGAAAAGCGGGGCCGAGGCCCGATGCCCCGGCCAGGCTGTAGTTGATCACGCGGGCGCCGTTCCCCACCGCATGATCGGTGGCCCTCGCGAGGTCGGACTGATTGAACCAGCAGCCGTCCTGATCGCACCCCTCTTCGGCCCGAATCGCAAGCAGCGTCGATTCGTAGGCGACGCCGTGCATCGACGCGCCGTTCCGGCGCGCCGCGATGACGCCCGCGACGGCCGTGCCGTGGCCGTTTCGATCATCGACCCAGCCCGGGTTGCCAGAGCGGATATCGATGCTGGCGCCCGAGATCGCGCCGGCAAACTCCGGGTGATCGAGGTCGATGCCGGTGTCGATCACCGCGACCCGGACGCCCCGGCCCGTCGCCCCGGCGCGGTAGGCCGAAGACGCACGGATCGCGGCAAGGCCATAGTTGGCGTCATATTCGGCGGCCAGGCGTTCCGGGGTCGCCCGGAGCGAACCGGCGCCCGATCCGCCCCCGCCGCAGGCCGACAGACCGATACAGACGCCGGCCAGCAGAAAGAAGAGCCCGCCCTTGAATGCCCTCAAGATACAGCCCGCCGATTCCCCGGGTCGCAAGCGTCAGGCGGGGGCGACGTTCGCGCGGTCCTCGGCCGCCGGCGCCCGGACGCCCCTTTTGAATTCGGGACCGGGCCACCTTAAGATCGGGTTAACCATCTTCCGCCCGAATCCGCCGCGGCGGCGGGATCGGTCAGGGGTCGCGCCGGCACGGGCGCGGCTCGGGTGCGGGCTATTCCGCGCGCGTCAGGCGGTAGACGTGATCGTCGCCGGGGCGTGGATCGCCGCGGCCGTCGCGGTTGCTGGTCAGGATGTACAGGGCACCGTCGGGGCCGGCCACAGCGGCACGCAAGCGCCCGTACCGCCCTCCGCCGCGATCCTCGGCGAACCAGTGAGCGATCCGCTCGACGCGATAGCCCTCCCCCACCGGCGTGACATCGATGCGGACCAGGGCCTCGCTTTTCAGCGTCGCCACGAACAGCGCGCCGTCGTGGAAGGCCGCGCCGGCCGGCGGAACCGCCGCCTCCGCCCAGACGACGATCGGGTCGATGAACTCTTCCAGGCCCGGCGCGCCGACGACCTCCGGCCAGCCATAGTTCCCGCCGGGCCGGATCACGTTGATTTCGTCATGCGCGCGCAGGCCGAATTCGCCGGAGGGTCCGTGTTCGGACGCGAACAGGTCGCCCGTCTCCGGATGCCAGGCCAGGCCCTGGACGTTGCGGTGACCGTAGGAATAGACCGGCGAGCCGGGGAACGGGTTGTCCGCCGGAACGCCGCCATCAGGGGTCAGGCGCAGGATCTTTCCGGCGAGGGAGTCGAGATCCTGTGAGAGCTCCGGTTTGGACGCGTCGCCGGTGGCGACGTACAGCATGCCGTCCGGTCCGAAGGCGATGCGGCCGCCGTTGTGGAACCGGCTGGCGGGGATCTCGTCGATGACGACCCGATCGAAGCGGGCGCTGTCGCCTTCGTCGACGAGGCGTACCACCCGGTTGGCATCACCGCCATCCGGGGCGCGATAGGTATGCATCGCATAGATGTAAGGCCGTTCCGGGAACCGCGGGTCCACGGCCAGTCCCATGAGGCCGCCCTCGCCGCCCGCCACGAGGCCGAAGATCAGGTCGATCAGCCCGTCCGGATCGCCCGCAATGGTCTCGAGCGTGGCATAGGGCCGCGCCGTCAGCGCCCCGTCCCGGACAAGCCGGATGCCCCCGGGCCGTTCGCTGACCAGCGCACGGCCGTCGGGCAGGAAGACGAGTGACCAGGGCACCTCCAGCCCATTGACCCAGGGCCGGACGCGGTACCCGGGCGGGTCAGGAACATACGCTTCCGCCGCCGCCTGCCGCCCCGGACCGACGATCGGGTCCGCCGCCGTGCAGGAGGCGGCAGACCCCAGCGAGACGACCAGGACCAGCGGCGCAAGCACCCGCACGCGCCAGCCTATGTCACCACACCCCTATGTCACCACATCGCGGCGCGGCGCCGCTGAACGGACTGCCGCCGTCCGGACCGCCTGAAGGCCCCTCGTGACCCCGCCGCAATGGCGAATCCCAGTCCGGCCGCCGCAATCGCCGCCGGGATGGGATGCTCCCTGAGCATCGAGCCGGCGCGCGCGATGCCGCCGTTCGCCGGCGCCTTGGCCTCGCGCCGCAGGTACTCGCGCGTAATCTCCGGGAGATACTGATGGAGCCAATCGGCCATCGCCTGCTCCTCGTCCAGGATCTCCTCGCAGACGCGCATGACATCGAGCTCGCCGCATTCCTGCGCCGCCGCGGCCAGCGCCCGGTAGGACGCAACCTCGAAATGCTCGAAGGCGTAGGTCGCCATGCAGTTCTTGACGATCTCGTCCGGCGCCATGCCGGCCAGCCAGGTCTCCACATAGCCGGTCAGCCGGGTCGCGGCGTCCTTGACCATCGACGGGTCGGTGCCCAGGCGATGGAGGCAGTCTTCGACACGCCGGAGCTGATCGCGCGACTGGTCCAGATGCTCCTCGAGCTTTGCCTGGAGCTGCGGATATTCGTCGGTTCGCTCGACCTGCCTCTGCAAGTTGTCGATCGTCGCCCGCTCCATCGCGTGGGCGTCGCGCAACCACGCCAGGAGCGTTTCTCGTCTTGCCATCATCCTTGTCCTCCATGGGCTCGGCGGGCCCGCCGGAGCGAGCCGAGGAGTACCGAGCACGCCTTTGAAAACAAGCTCACATCAGCCAACGTCCGGCACGATTCGAGGTTCCCTTGCCGGCGCGGCGTCGGGGAACCTCGGTCATCCCTCCATCGTTTTAGATATCGAGCTTCAGGAAGAGAACGAGCGGCCATGCTGTGGAGGACGCCCGACCTCATCGGTTATGGCATCCAGGCAACCAACGGCTCGATCGGCAGCGTCGGCGACCTTCTGTTCGATGACGAGAGCTGGACGGTACGCTGGGCGGTCGTCGATACCGGGACTTGGCTTCCCGGTCGCCGGGTGCTGCTGCCGCCCTCCGCCCTTGGCCGCCCCGATCCCACCCTGCAGCAGTTTCCGGTGGATCTGACCCGGCAGAAGGTCAAGGACAGCCCCGACGCCGGCACGGACCGGCCGGTGTCGCGCCAGATGGAGGCGGATCTGTACGGCTATTACGGCTGGGCTCCCTATTGGACCGCCGGCCCGGGATATGCGCCGCCGGCCGGCGATCCGCATCTGCGAAGCACCAACGAGGTAACCGGCTATTACATCCGGGCGACCGACGGCGACATCGGCCACGCCGAGGAGTTCCTCGTCGAGGATGGAAGCTGGGCGATTCGCTACATGATCGTCGACACCAGGAACTGGTGGCCGGGCAAGGCGGTGCTGATCGCGCCGCAATGGATCCGCGAGGTGAGCTGGGGCGACCGGCGGGTGTTCGTCGACCTCACCCGCCAACAGGTCAAGGACAGCCCGGAATACGATCCGACGGTGCCCTTGAACCGCGCCTACGAGGAGCAGCTCCACCGCCACTACGACCGACCGTTCTACTGGGGCTAGGGACAGGATGCCGGAGACGGAGGACGGCCCCGGACCGGCCGCCCCGATCGATCGGTCCGAGGCCGTGCGCGTGGCGCAGGGACCGGACACACACGCCATCGCCGCCGGCTCGCAGGTCATCGGGCGCCAGCCGCGCGTCCTGAAGTCCGGCGGCACCTTCGGCCTGTTCGACGCCTACGGCAACCTGTCGTCGGACGAGCACGCGGCCGAGGGCCTGTATGACGAGGACACGCGGTTCCTGTGCCGGCTCGTCCTGACGCTTGGCGACGCGCCGCCCCTGCTCCTCGGCTCGACGGTGGTCATCGGGACCGCGACGCTCTCGGTCGATCTTACGAACCCCGACCTCTTCCGGGACGGCGGCGGGCCGGTCGTCCCGCGCGAATCTCTGCATTTGCGCCGCGACAAGACGCTGGAGCCGGGCGTCTGTCGGGAACGCCTGAACGTCCATAACTTTGGCGACCGGCCCGTCAACTTGCCTCTTGCCCTCCGTTTCGCGGCCGATTTCTCCGACATCTTCGAGATTCGCGGTAAGCGGCGCCAGCAGCCCGGCCGGCGCCTGCCCGACGAGGTCGAGGGGAATGTCGTGCGCCTGTCCTATCGCGGGCGCGACGATATCCTTCGCACCACCTGCCTGAGCTTCGCGCCGACACCCGACAGGTTGCAAAGCGACGAAGCCCATTACGAGCTTGCGCTCGCCCCGGGCGCGGAGGCAACGATCGAGATCGAGATCCGCCTGTCCCGCAGATCCGTGGCGGACCGGGCGGAGAAGGCGCCGATGGACGGCGCGCGCCGGTCCGGCGTGCCGGCGGCAATCGGGGCGCGCCAGCGGACGACCGGAACGGCAATCGAGACCTCTGACACGTCCTTCAACGGTTGGCTCGCCCGTTCGCGCTCCGACCTCGACATGCTGGTCACGGAGACCCAGGCCGGCCCCTACCCCTATGGCGGCATCCCGTGGTTCTGCACGAGCTTTGGCCGCGACGGCCTGATCACGGCCCTGCAATGCCTGTGGCTGGATCCCGACCTTGCCAAGGGCGTGCTGAACTTCCTCGCCGCCACGCAGGCGACCGAAACCGACCCAATGCGCGATGCCCAGCCGGGCAAGATCCTGCACGAAGCGCGGAATGGCGAGATGGCGAATCTCGGCGAGGTTCCCTTCGGCCGCTATTACGGCAGCGTCGACGCCACGCCGCTCTTCCTCATGCTGGCCGGCGCCTATTGGGCGCGGACCGGCGACCTCGACTTCATCCGTTCGATCCTCCCGAACCTCGAAGCCGCGCTCGGCTGGATCGAGCACCACGGCGACCTCGACGGCGACGGCTTCGTCGAGTACAGCCGGGTTTCGCCGATCGGTCTCGTGAACCAGGGATGGAAGGATTCGCAGGACGCCGTTTTCCATGCCGACGGATCTCTCGCGGCCCCGCCGATCGCGCTCTGCGAGGTGCAGGGCTATGTGTATGCCGCGCTGCGCGCCTTCGCGGCAATCGTCGGCGCGCTGGGCGAAGCCGACCGCGCAGAGACGCTGACGCGCCGGGCGGCGGTACTGCGGGAGCGATTCGAAGAGGCGTTCTGGTGTGAAGATCTGTCGACCTACGCCCTGGCGCTCGACGGCAACAAGCGGCCCTGCCGGGTCCGCGCATCGAACGCCGGCCACGCCCTCTTCACCGGGATCGCCGGCGAGGCGCATGGCGGCCGCGCCGCCGAAACGCTGATGAGCCCCGCCTTCTTCTCCGGCTGGGGCATCCGGACGGTCGCCGAGGGCGAGGCGCGATACAACCCCATATCGTACCACAACGGGTCGGTCTGGCCGCACGACACCGCGCTGGTGGCCATGGGCCTGGCCCGGTACGGCCGGAAGGACGCGGCGCTGCAGCTGCTCACCGCCACCTTCGAGGCGGCGCAGGCCTTCGACCTCAACCGCTTGCCGGAGCTGTTCTGCGGTTTCCCAAGGCGGCCCAACGTTGCGCCCGGCCGCTATCCGGTGGCCTGCATCCCGCAGGCCTGGGCCTGCGCCAGCGCCTTCTCGATGCTGGGAGCCTGCCTGGGTGTGTCCTTCGACGCGGCGGCGCGCCGCATTCGGTTCTACCGGCCCGTCCTGCCGGCCTCCATCGATCGGCTCACGATCCGGGGCCTGTCGCTCCGCGACGCGACGGTGGACCTGCGGTTCGAACGCAACACCTCCGGCAGCCTCTCGGTTGCGGTGCTGCGCCGCACCGGCGATGTCGAGATCGGCGTGACGGAGTAGCCGCACGGAGCGAACGCGCGTGGGGGCGCGGTTTCGAACCGCGCTGTTATTGCCCCGAAGCGGACGTTGCCACGCGCACGAGCCAGCGGCGTTCTTCTTACTTGATCTCCCAGGCCGTGTTGTGCGGGATGTCGATCGCGAAGGCACCGGCGGGCGCGCCCTCCGGGGTCGGCTTCGTGATGCAGGCAAAGGGCTCTCGGCCGGTGATGCCCTTGTACTTGCCGGTGCCGCCCGTGATGGTATGGGTGCCGCAATTCATGTCCGGCTGCGATTCGTCGAGATCGCGCGTATCGAAGGTCGAGAAGACGACGTCGCCGTCGCTGTCGGTCAGCGCGCAGGCGCCGTCGATCCACTTCTGGGTACCCGCCTCGATGCTTACGGCCGAGCACTTCGCGTTCATCTTGTCGAACATCGGCTCGCCCTTCATGTTTTCGGTCGGCCCGGAGGCCTCCAGCGAGGTGGCCTTGCCGACGCCCGGGACGTCGATGGCCGCCAAGGGCCGGAACACGAAGTGCGTGACGTAGGAGGTCTCCCCCTTCTTTGCGATCTCGGCTCCGATGGCGACTCCGGCCACGGCCATGAACATCCCGGCAATAAGGGCTGATTTGACGAGCGTCATCCCTGCGGCGTGTGCCGCGGTCATCCTGACCGTCATTGACTCCTCCTTGAGTCGAGCGGCGGCTTTAAGCCTATGCTCTGACTTTGGGAGCCGCCGCGGGCTGAAAGATGACTCGCTTTCGTTTGGGAAAATATTCTGAATTTAACGAATATTAATACAAAATATTACCGATGTCAAACAAAGTTCATTCAGATCACCGCCGCGCTTGACAAACGGGGCGCATGTTCTGCAAATGTTCCTATATCATCGAGCGCGGAGGGGAAGCGATGCGGCCGGTCGGGGGACCCGTCAGCATGAGTCAGGAAGAAGCGGAGATCCTTGCCATTCGCGCGCTCGGCTTCGTGGCCGATGACGACAACCGCCTCGCACGCCTGATCGCCCTTACGGGCCTGTCGGCGGACGACCTCCGGCAACGGGCAACCGATCCCGACTTCCTCGGAGCGCTGCTGGATTTCCTGCTCGAGGACGAACGGATGCTGATGGACTTCGTCGCGCGGACCGGCATCCGGCCCGAGGCCCCCTATGCCGCGCGCCGCCGGTTCCCCGGCGCACCGATTGACGGCTGAGCGACGGAAAACCGGACGCACCGAGAGGCGGCGCTACCGGAGCTCGGAGGGCCTCTTCCAGGGCCGCCACGCGTCGGCTGGCTTGGCGCGCCAGCAGGTCACGCCCGGCCCCGGCAGCGAGCCGTCATCGGGGAGAGAGCTCCGCGCCACACCGTCCTTTCCATTGGCGTTCTACCGTGTAGGCTTCTAACGGATCCCCGCGCTCCGCCGTTCCGCCCCGGTTCCGGATGCCGCGCCGGATCACCGGGCCGCAGATCGCCGGGAGCGGTCAGGGCCGGACGCGCCGCACGCTCCGGCCGGAACAATCTCGGGAAAGAGGAGACGCCGCGATGAGGACGATCGAACGGGACGTCGCCCGGCACTACACCCACGGCGCCCTGGAACAGGCTATTCTGAACGGCCTCAAGGCCATGGACCGGGCGCTGGAGGAGATCGGGCCCGAGGACCTCGCCGCCGTCGACGAGTTCCATATCGGCGGGCGGGAGGCGACGGCCGATCTCGCCGAACGCTTGGCCCCGTCGCCGGGGACGGCCCTTCTCGACATCGGCTGCGGTCTCGGCGGGGCCGCGCGGTTCTTCGCCCGTCGCTACAACTGCCAGGTGACCGGCGTGGACATCACGCCGGAGTTCGTCGAGGTGGCCACGATGCTGACCCGGCGCGTCAACCTCGCCGAGCGGGTCGATCACCGCGTCGCCAGCGCCCTCGACCTGCCCTTCGGAGACGGCCGCTTCGACGCCGCCACGTTGCTGCATGTCGGCATGAACATCCCGGACAAGGAAGCGCTGTGCGCCGAGGTCCGTCGGGTGCTGAAGCCGGGCGGGGCGTTCGCCATTTACGACATCATGCGCACCGGCGACGGCGAGCTGGACTATCCGGTGCCCTGGGCCGCAACGGCCGCGACCAGCTTCGTGGCCGGTCCGGAGACTTATCGGCAGGCCCTGGAAGCGGCCGGATTCGAGGTCGCGGCGGAGCGCGACCGCCGTGACTTCGCGGTCGACTTCTTCCGCCGAATGCAGGCCCGGGTCGCCGAGAGCGGCCCGCCGCCCCTTGGCCTTCATATCCTGATGGGCGCCGACGCCCCACGGAAAGTGGCCAACATGATCGCCAGTCTGGAGAGCGGGCGCGTGGCGCCGGTCGAGATGATCTGTCGCCGGTCTTGAGCGCGACCCGGTTCCACCGCCGCGGCTCGGCGAGTGCACCTTGACCGGTCGGGCGCGCGGCGCGGCCCCGTGGGCTAACCACCCCTTACACGGAAAACACGATAAACTTCGTTGACACCTCTCGAACGCGACCGAAGATTAACCATCTAGGGGCCCGTGGCGTGAACGCGTCTCGGTCGAGAGGGTGGGCCAGCCGATCCGCTGCATGCTGGCCCAAACTCGTGATCGGCGCTGTCCGAAGAGGAGGCAGATTTGACCGGCTTTGCCACGATGGGCCACGGACTCGGCGCTCGACAGGAGAATCTGCAGCCGGACGAGGCGAGCTTCCGGCTCCTGGTGCAGAGCGTCAGGGACTACGCCATCCTCATGCTCGACCCGGACGGCCGCATCGTGAGCTGGAACGAAGGGGCCGAACGGATCAAAGGCTACACCGCCGACGAAGTCATCGGCCGATCCTTCGCGATTTTCTATCCGCCGGAAGCGGTCGCCAAGGGTTTTCCGCAACACAAACTGGATGTGGCCAGCCGTGAAGGACGCTTCGAGGACGAAGGCTGGCGGGTCCGCAAGGATGGCTCCCGTTTCTGGGCCAACGTCATCATCACCGCGCTGCGCGATTCCGAGGGCCGGCTACTGGGCTTTGCCAAGGTCACGCGCGACCTGACGGCCCGGCGCGAAGCCGAGGAGCAGGCTCGCCGCCTGGCCGCCGAGCAGGCCGCCCATGCCGAAGCGGCCGCCGGCAGCGAGGAACTTGCGCAGGCCAACGAGCGGCTGCGGCGGCAAGCCGTCGAGCTGCAGGAGGCGCTGGCCGCCACCAAGGCGGCGCGCGACGCGGCCGAACGCGCCGCCGCGGCCGTGACCGAAGCATATCAGGAGCTCGACCAGTTCGCTTATGTGGCATCGCACGACCTGAAGGCGCCGCTGCGCGGGATCGCGAATCTGGCGCAGTGGCTTCAGGACGACCTGGGCGATCAGCTCACGGGCGAATCCAGGGAGCACATGCGTCTCCTCCAGGGCCGCGTGCGCCGGATGGAAGCCCTGATCGACGGCATTCTCACCTACTCTCGCGCCGGCCGAAGGCTTGCGCCGCCGGAGACGGTGGAGACCGGCGCGCTTGTCCGGGAGGTGATCGAACTTCTCGCGCCGCCCGCGGAGGTGACGATCGAACTGCCGGAGCGGTTTCCGACGTTCGAGACGGAACGCGTTCCGCTGCAGCAGGTCTTCATGAACCTCATCGGCAACGCGGTGAAGTACAGCCGGGCCGCCCGCCCCGATGCGGTGGTCCGCATCGCCTGGCGCGACGACGGAGACGCGTTCGAGTTTGCCGTCAGCGACAACGGGCCGGGAATCGCCCCCGAGTACCACGATCGAATCTGGGGTATCTTCCAGACGCTCTCGGCGCGCGACAAGGTGGAAGGCACGGGGATCGGCCTTTCGGTCGTCAAGAAGATCGTCGAAGGCCGCGGCGGCAAGGTGTCGCTCGACTCGGCGCCGAACAAAGGCGCGACGTTCCGGTTCGCTTGGCCCAAGGTGCCGAAGCAAGGATTTTCCGCATGAGCAACGGACTCCTCAACATCCTCCTCGTCGAGGACGATGAAGTCGACGTGATGAACGTGAAGCGCGCATTCGCGCGGCACCACATCCGGAATCCGCTTTTCGTGGCAGGCGACGGGGTCGAGGCGCTTGAGATGTTGCGCGGCGACGAAATCCCGAAGGACCGGCGGATCGTGCTTCTCGACCTCAGCATGCCGCGGATGAACGGGATCGAGTTTCTCCGCGAGCTGCGGAAGGATCCGGACTTGTCAGCGACGACCGTCGTCGTTCTGACCACCTCGAAGGACGACCAGGACAAGATCGACGCCTACAACCTGAACGTCGCCGGATATCTCGTAAAGCCCGTCACCTTCGCGAACTTCTGCGACGTCATGGTGGCGCTGAACAAGTACTGGTCCCTCGTCGAGTTCCCTTAAGGTACGGTCATCGACGTCATGTCATCGATTCGACAAAAGGCGGCGCTCCCTTGACGCCGCCCACAGGCACAGATCGGCTCCGCATTCTCCTCGTTGACGATGACGAGACCGACCGGCTTGCGGTTCGCCGTTGCCTGTATCGGTCCCGCCTGTCCGCCGCGGTCGACGAGGCGGGGACCGCGGCGGAAACGCTGAAGCTCCTTCGCGGCACCGCCTACGACTGCGTTCTCCTGGACTACTACCTCCCCGACATGCCCGGGCTTTTGCTGTTCAAGAGCCTGCGGTGCGAGGCTCCCGACATGCCGGTGGTGATATTCACCGGGCGAGGTGACGAAGACATAGCCGTGGAGCTGATGAAAGCCGGCGCGGCGGACTATCTGCCCAAGGCCTCGATGACGCCCGAACGGCTGGCGGCGGCCCTGCGCCACGCCCGGGAGCTGGCGCGGGTCGGCGTGGCGCGGCAGCAGGCCGAGGACGAGCTCAGAGCGCAGGAAAGCCGCTTTCGCACCCTGGCCAACGCCATCCCGCAGCTGGCCTGGATGGCGGATGCCAGCGGCGCGCGACATTGGTTCAATCAACGGTGGTTCGAGTACACGGGCGCGGCCTTCGACGAAGTGAAGGGGTGGAGCTGGCGTCGGCTCCACCATCCCGACCACGTCGATTGCGTCACGGAACGCATCCACCGAAGCTGCGCGACGGGCGAACCGTGGGAGGATGTCTTCCCGCTCCGCGGCAAGGACGGGACGTACCGCTGGTTCCTCGCGCGGGCTCTGCCCGTGCACGAACCGGGCGGAACGATCGCCGGCTGGATCGGCACGTACACGGACATCACGGACCAGAAGAACGCCACGGCCGAACGGGAACGGCTTCTCGCGCTCGAGCAGGAGGCGCGCGGCAAGGCGGAACGCGCCACCAAGGCGCGCGACGAGCTGCTGGCCATCGTCGCCCACGATCTGCGCAACCCGCTGCAGGTCATCATGAGCGCCGCCGCGAAGATCGCGCCGTTGCTTCTGGACGCAAAAGGCAGAAAGTACGTCGAGTTCATCCAACGCTCGGCCCGGGAGATGGATCGCCTGGTGCGCGATCTGATGGATGTGTCCAGCATGGAATCCGGAAGCTTCGCGGTGCAGCGAAAGCCGATCGAGCTCCGTCCGGTCCTGGAAGAGGCACGGCAGCGATTCGAGATGTCGGCCCGGGCACAAGAGATCACGCTCGACTGCGAGATCGACCCGGCCGTGCGGTCGGTGAACGCGGATCGCGGCCGCCTGCTCCAGGTCATCTCGAACCTGCTTGGAAACGCCTTCAAGTTCACGCCCGAGGGCGGCCGAGTCACGCTTCGCGCGCATCGGCGCGGGAACGACGTCGAGATCGTCGTCGAGGACACGGGCCGAGGAATCCCGCCCACGAATCTGCCTCGCATCTTCGACCGGTTCTGGCGGGGCGATCGCGCGTCGCGGACCGGCGCGGGGCTGGGGCTGGCGATATGCAAGGGCATCGTCGAGGCCCATAACGGCCAGATCTGGGCTGAAAGCACCGTCGGCGTCGGAACCGCCGTCCATTTCACGATCGCCGCCGCGGACGCGTGACCGCGCCGCACCGCCGAACCGCATCCGCCGACGCGCTCGTCCTTCGACCGTGTGGTCTGATACGACTGCACGGCCTGGCCGGCCGGATCAGGCGCCCTCCCCCGCCCACTCCCGGAGCATGGCATAGGCGGCTTGCGGGAGGGTCACGCCTTCGGCTTCGGCGCGGCGGCGGCGATCGAGGCGCCGTGTGCCGGGAAGGCGCGCGCCGGGCTGCGCGGTGATCGCCGCGCACAGGGCCTCCACCCGATCGACGAAGCCGCTCGCGCCGAAGGCGTCCGGCGCGATCACCAGGAAGAGCTGACCGACGCGCGGCGGCGGTCCGTCCGCCGAAAAGAAGGAGCTGGCCTCGAACCCGAAATTGGCCCCGGTGAAGCAGGTCGCGAGGATCTCTACCACCAGCGCAAGGGCGGCGCCCTTCGCGTCGCCCATCGGCAGCATCGCCCCGCCGAGCGCCGCCTTCGGATCGGTGGTGGCGCGGCCTTCCGCATCGATCGCCCAGCCTTCGGGAATCGCCTCCCCCCTCTGCGACGCGACCATGATCTTGCCGCGGGCCACCTTCGACAGCGAGAGGTCGATCACCAGCGCGTCGCCGGGCGCGCCGTCCGCCCCCCGACGCGGGCAGGCGAAGGCGATCGGGTTGGTGCCGAACAGGGCCTTGCGGCCGCCCCAGGGCGCGATCGCCGCCGGGGAGTTGCCGAAGGCAAGGGCGACCAGCCCTCTGTCCGCCATCCGCTCGACGTGGTGGCCGGCCACGCCGAAATGGTGCGAGTTGGCGATCGCCACCGCGACGACGCCCTGCGCGGCCGCGGCCTCGGCGGCGGCGTCCAGCCCCCGCGCGATCGCCGGATAGGCGAAGCCGCAGCGCGCGTCGACGAGGATCGCCCCCGGCCGGACGCGGTGCAGCACGGGTGTGGCCCGGCCGTCCACCTTGCCGGAGGCGACCTGGTCGGCGTAGCTGGGCAGCCGCGAGACCCCATGCCCCGCCTGTCCGTCCGCCTCCGCCGCCGCCAGCGCGGCGGCCACGGGCTCTGCGTTCTCGGCGGAGGCCCCGGCGCGGACGAGCGCCTGCGCGAGCAGCCGGCGCAGCTCGTCCAGGGAAACGGTCACCTCGCCCGCCATCAGCCGGCCCTCCCTCCGGTCGCGGTTCCGGCGGCCGAAAGGGCGCGCCGGACGTTTTCGGCGGTCACGGCACTGACGCGTTCGTTCGATTCGACGGTCACGCCGGCGATGTGCGGCGTCAGCACCAGGTTCGGAACGTCCGCGAACGGATTGTCGGGCCCGAGCGGCTCGGTCTCGAAGACGTCCACCATTGCGCCGCCCAGATGGCCGCTGCGCAGAGCGGCGGCGAGCGCCGCCTCGTCGACGATGCCGCCGCGCGCGGCGTTGATCAGGATCGCTCCGCGCTTCATGCGGCCGATGGCGACCGCGTCGATCATGCGGCGGGTCTCTTCGGTGAGGGGCAGGTGCAGGCTGACCACGTCGCTCCCGGCCAGCAGCTCGTTCATCGGGACGCTGGTCGCGCGATTGAAGGTCCAGGCCGGATCATCCGCCGCAACGAAGGGATCGTATCCGACGACCGTCATGCCGAGCACCTGCGCCCGCGTCGCCACCGCGCGCGCGATCCGGCCGAAACCGACGAGCCCGAGCGTCTTGCCCGCCGCCTCCCGCCCCATCAGCCGCTCGCGCGGCCACGCACCGGCGACCATCGCCGGTGTCGAGAAATAGGCGCCGCGCAGCATCATCAAGGCGCCGGCGATCACGTATTCGGCCACCGAGTCGTCGTTGGCGCCGGTCGCCGGCAGCACCGCGATGCCGCGCTCGCGGCAGGCCGGCAAGTCGATGTTGTCGAGCCCGACGCCGAGCCGCCCCACAGCCACGAGTCTCGGGAGCGCCTCCAGAAGCGCCCGATTGACCCGGGTCCGGTTGCGCACGATCAGCGCCCGCGCCGCCGCGCCCAGGCGGGCGATCTCCTGCGGGCTGCCGACCAGCTGCGGGTCGTAGTGGACATCGAACTCGGCGCGGAGCGATTCGACCGCGGCCTCGTCCATGAACTCCGTGATGACGATGTCGGGCATGGCCTCCCCTCGATCCCCGGCCGGGCGGCCGCGCCGCCGCGGCGTGCATCTTCCCTTTCAAACGATTTCGGTGAAATAGCGGTGGTGAACGGTGTTGCAGCGGCTGATGCGCAGTTCGACGGAGCGGCCGTGCACATCCCGCGCGACCCGGTGAATCTCCAGCACCGGCGCGCCCACCGCGACGCCGAGATGGGCGGCGTCGGTTTCGTCCGCGGCGACGGCGCGCAGCGCTTCCTCCGCCTTCGCCACGGTGATTCCGAACTGCATCTGGTACAGGACATAAAGCTCGTCGTGCATGACCTTGCCGATCGGCAGGGTCAGGCCGTCGAACAGCGCGGCCGGCACGGCGATCCGCTCGAGGATGATCGGACGCCCCTTCAGATTTCGCAGGCGGAGGATGCGGTGGACCGGCGCTCGCGCCGGCAGTCCGAGTGCCGCCGCCTGCTCGCGCGTCGCACGGCGGGTCTTCTGCTCGAGGACCACGCTCGTCGGCCACTCCTTGGTGCCGTCGGCCCCGACGATGCGGAAGAAATGGAACAGGGAAGCCTGGCGCGAATGCTCCGCCACGAAGGTCCCGCGGCCCTGGTGCCGGACCACGAGCTTCTGCGCCTCCATCTCGCTGAGCGCCTTGCGCACCGTGCCCTGGCTGACCCCGAACTCCTCGGCCAGCCGGAACTCGTTCGGCAGCAGGCTGCCCGGCTTCCAGGCCCCCGACCCGATTCGTTCGATCATCAGGTCCTTGACCTGGACATAGAGAGGCCGGAAATCCGGCCCCGCCGATCCGGTCCTGGATCCGCGGCCCGCGCTCGCTGATGGTTTCTCCGTCATTGGATTCTTATATAAGATGTCTTATACCTGATTGACAAACGCAATCGCCGCTCCCTACCGTAGCGATCATGGATTTGCTTCGCAGTTCGAGCATTGGAGAGAGGCGATGACGCCGCATTTCGTGGTGCACAACAAGACCGACTCGGTCGGGGTAGTCGTGGTCGAGGGCGTCGAGGAGGGGCAGGAGCTGTCCGGCTGGATCATGGAGACGGACGACACCATTACCGTCACCGCCCGCACCGCGATCCCGCTCGGCCACAAGATCGCGATCCGCCCCATCAAGTCGGGCGACACGATTCTCAAATACGATCACGATATCGGCAAGGCCATCGAGGACATCCCGGTCGGCGGATACGTGCATTTCCATAACATCAAGACGAAGAGGTGGTAGTCATGGCGGCCGACCATTTCCTTGGATACCGGCGGGAGAACGGTCGCGTCGGCATCCGCAATCATGTCATCATCCTGCCGCTCGATGACATTTCCAACGCCGCCTGCGAAGGCGTCGCCAACAACATCAAGGGCGTGATGGCGCTGCCGCACGCCTATGGCCGGCTCCAATTCGGTGCCGACCTCGATCTGCATTTCCGCACGATGATCGGAACCGGCAGCAACCCGAACGTGGCCGCCGTCGTGGTCATCGGCATCGAGCCGGAATGGACCAAGCGCATCGTCGACGGCATCGCCAAGACGGGCAAGCCTGTCGAGGGCTTCTCGATCGAGCAGAACGGCGACATCGCCACGATCGCCGCCGCATCCCGCGTCGCCAAGGACATGCTCCACTGGGCGAGCGAGAAGCAGCGCGAGAAGTGCCCGATCGAGGACCTCTGGGTGGCGACCAAGTGCGGCGAATCGGACACCACCTCCGGGCTCGCCTCCTGCCCGTCGGTCGGCAACCTGATCGACAAGCTCGACCCGAAGGGCATCACCAGCTGCTTCGGCGAGACGACGGAGATCACCGGTGCCGAGATGGTCTGCGCCGACCGCGCCGCGACTCCGGAGGTGCGCGAGAAGTTCCTCAAGACCTGGAAGGCCTATCAGGAGGAGGTGATCGAACCCCACAAGGTCGACGACCTGTCCGACAGCCAGCCGACCAAGGGCAACAAGTTCGGCGGTCTCAGCACGATCGAGGAGAAAGCCTTCGGCAATCTCGAGAAGATCGGCAAGAAGACCAAGTACATCGACGTGCTGGGGCCGGCGGAGACGCCGTCCAAGGGGCCCGGCCTCTACTTCATGGACACCTCCAGCGCGGCCGCGGAATGCTGCACGCTGCAGGCCGCCGGCGGTTTCGTCGTTCACCTGTTCCCGACCGGCCAGGGCAACGTCATCGGCAACCCCATCATGCCCGTGATCAAGATCAGCGGCAATCCGCGGACCGTGCGGACGATGAGTGAGCACATCGATCTCGACGTCACCGGCGTGCTTCGGCGGGAGATGACGCTGAACGACGCCGGCGATGCGCTGATCGACATGACGATCCGCACCTGCAACGGCCGGCTGACGGCTGCCGAGGCCCTGGGGCACCGCGAGTTCGTGATGACCAAGCTTTACCGCAGTGCCTGATCGACCGGCGGGCGGCCCGCCTCGGCCGGGTCGCCCGCCATCGATCCAAGCCGCCCGGAAGAAGGCGGTCTTGCCAACCGGCCCCTCACGTGAAAAGACAACCCGGGCCGATCGAGAACGAGGAGGAGATGCGCATGATTCGCCGCACTTTCGCCACGGCGCTTGCCGCCGCGACGATGCTCGCCACCGCCGGGGCCGCAATGGCCTATCCGGACAAGCCGGTGACCTACATCATTCCATTCAACCCCGGCGGGGAATCGGACATTACCGCCCGCCTGCAGCAGCCCTTCTTCGAGGAGCTGACCGGGCAGTCGCTCATCATCAAGTATCAGGCCGGAGCCGGCGGCGCCCAGGCCTGGTCGCAGCTCAACCAGATGAGCGGCGACGGCCACGTCATCATGGGCACCAACCTGCCCCATATCATCCTGCAGCCGCTGACGTCCAATCCGGGCTATGAGACCGAAGATCTCACGAACATCTACATGTTCCACTACACGCCGGACGCGATCATCGTCAGCAAGGACAGCCAGTTCAAGACGCTCCAGGACCTGATCGATTACGCCAAGGCCAATCCCGGCGCCGTCACCTTTGCCGGTTCCGGGACCAACTCGGCCAACCACCTCGCGCTCCAGCGCTTCAACGAACTGGCGGGCGTCACCACGACCTACATCCCCTTTGGGGGCACCGGCCCGTCGGTCACCGCGCTGCTCGGCGGCCAGGTGATGGCCGGCATGGGCTACTCGACGGTCGCCGCCAACCACGCCGACGACACCCGTATGCTCGCCGTGGCGACCGAGGAGCGGATGGCACTCTTCCCGGACGTGCCGACCTTCAAGGAGCTCGGGATCGACATGGTCAGCGGCGCGTATCGCGGCATCGCCGTGCCCGCCTCCACCCCCGAGGACACCCGCAAGGAGCTGTCGGACATCATCGACCGGATCAACCACGACCCGGACTTCATCAAGAGGATGGAGGAAGGCGGCTTCGTCGTGACCAACATCGGCTATGACCAGATCGACGCGTTCATGGCCCAGAAGAAGAAGGAGTTAAGCGCAATCGCCCAGCAGATGGGCATCCTCAAGCAGTAGACCGGCATAAGGACCGCCCCCGCCATGGGCATGTTCGACTACCTGTTCCAGGCGCTGACGCCGCTGAACCTCTTCCTGGCCGTTGCCGGAGTCGTTCTCGGCACCGTCGTCGGCGCCCTGCCGGGACTGTCGGCGACCATGGCGGTCGCGGTCCTTGTTCCGTTCACCTTCGCTATGGATCCGGCCTCGGGGTTGATTGCCCTCGGCGCGATCTACACCGGGGCGATCTATGGCGGCGCCTTCGCGGCGATCCTCGTCAACACCCCGGGGACGCCATCGGCAATCGCGACCACCTTCGACGGCTTCCCGATGGCCAAGCGGGGTGACGGCAACCTCGCCGTCACCCTCGCGACCTTCGCCTCCGTCTGCGGCGGCGTGGTCGGAGCCGTCGCACTGCTGCTGCTCGCCCCGCCTCTGGCGAAGGTGGCGCTCGCCTTCGGCCCGCCGGAATATTTCTGGCTCGCGGTCTTCGGCCTGACGCTGATCTCGGCCCTGTCGGTCGGCAACATGCTGAAGGGGCTGATCGGCGCCTGCTTCGGCCTGCTCCTCAGCATGGTGGGCGTCGCCGTGATCGGCGGCGACATCCGCTTCACCATGGGCACGCAGGTGCTGCTCGGGGGAGTCGACGTCATCGCGGCGCTCATCGGGCTCTACTGCATTCCCGTGGTGATCGATCTCGTCGCCACGCCGGACCCACACCTCAAGGTTTCGACCGGAGGGTCGGGATTCCGCCTCAAGGAGGCGGCGCGGATCGCCTGGACCTCCAAGTTCAATCTCATCCGCAGCTCGGTGATCGGCACCGTCGTCGGCATCCTGCCCGGCGCCGGCGGCTCGATCGCGAGCCTGGTCTCCTATTCCGAGGCGCGGCGGTCGTCCCGCCATCCGGAGCGCTTCGGTACCGGAGAGCCGGACGGCGTCCTGGCGACCGAGAGCGCCAACAACGCCACCGTCGGCGGCGGATTCATCCCGACGCTGGTTCTCGGCATCCCCGGCACGCCGCCGGACGCGGTCATCCTGGGCGCGCTGCTCGTCCAGGGTATCCGCACCGGCCCAAGCCTGTTCTCGGATTCCGCGCCGATCGTCTACACCTTCATCTTCGGGCTGCTGATCGCGACCCTGCTCATGCTGCCGACGGGGCTCATGCTCGGCCGCTACGCCTACAAGTCGATCATCACGATTCCGAAGGCCATGCTGGTGCCGACCATCGCCCTCATGACCGTGATCGGCAGCTACGCGATCCATAACAACGCGGACGACGTCACCGTGATGATCGTTATCGGCATCGTTGGCTGGGTCCTGAACCGGATGGGCTTCGCGCCCTCGCCCATTGTCCTCGGGATCGTGCTGGGACAGATCGCCGAACAGGGCTTCGTCCAAGCCTATCTGATCGGCAACGCCCAGGGCGGTGTGTTGTCGATGTATTTCGGCCGGCCGATCAGCCTCGGCATCATCGCGCTCGCGCTGCTCACGCTGTTCTATCCCTTCATTGCGCGCATGTGGCGGGCGCGCCGTGCGTCCGCCACCACGACGACGGCGGAGGCCGGCCATGCCGAGTGAGCCGATGCCGTATGAATCGGGAGCGAGCGATGTGGCGGCGGGCCGGCCCCGGCGGCGCGACTGGCCGGGGATGATCGCGGCAGTTGTCTTCATCCTCCTGGGCCTGTGGGTGCTGCAGCAGAGCCGGTCGATGACCGCCATGGGCTCCGTCTTCCCCACGGCCATCGCAATCGCGATGATCGTCTTCTCGATCGCCCTGCTGATCACCAATCTGCGACCAAGGAAGTCCGTGCGGGACGGCGCTACGGTGCCCGAGGAGGCCATCCGGCCCGGGACCGCAGAATCGACGCCACGGCGTCTTGCCCTGGTCGGCATTCTGGTGGCCTGGGCCCTGCTTCTTCCGGTCATTGGCTTCCTGGTCACCAGCCTTGTCGCCTTCCTGGCCATCCTGGTGACCGCCAACTACGACAGTTGGACGGCTAGGCGCGCCATCGGCTTTATTGCCGGCTCCGTCGTCGTCGTCGCCGCCTTCTACCTGTTGCTTGTCGAGGTCCTCCAGGTACCGATGCCGGCCGGGCTGTTGTTCTAGGCATTCGGCACCGGGCCTGGGAAAGACACGAAGAGGATATCGTGAGAATCGTCGAGATCCGCGAGCAGGCGGTTCCGATCAAGTCCGAGATTCGGAACGCCTACATCGATTTCAGCCAGATGACCGCGAGCGTGGTGGCGCTCGTCACCGACGTGGTTCGCGACGGGCGGCCGGTCGTCGGCTTCGGCTTCAACTCCAACGGCCGCTACGGCGCCGGCGGGCTGATCCGCGAGCGGTTCGCCCCGCGTCTGGAGCAGGCCGACCCGGACAGCTTGATCGACGAGAGCGGTGACAATCTTGACCCCTTCAAGATCTGGGCCTGTCTGATGGCCAACGAGAAGCCCGGCGGCCATGGCGAGCGTTCGGTCGCCGTCGGCGTCATCGACATGGCCGTGTGGGACGCGGTCGCCAAGATCGCCGGCGTTCCGCTGTGGCGCCTGCTGGCCGACCGCTTCAACGGCGGCCGGGCGGACGATCGCGTCTGGGTCTACGCCGCCGGCGGCTACTACTTTCCCGGCAAGGGCCTCGACGCGCTGAAGGAGGAGATGCGGTCCTACCGGGACCGCGGCTACCGGACGGTCAAGATGAAGATCGGCGGCGACTCCCTCGAGGAAGACCTTCGCCGGATCGAGGCCGTGCTGGAGGTGGTGGGCGACGGCAGGGACCTCGCGGTCGACGCCAACGGCCGGTTCGACCTGGAGACCGCGCTCGCCTACGCCCGCGCCCTCGCCCCCTATGGTCTGCGCTGGTACGAAGAGGCGGGCGATCCCCTCGACTACCGCCTGCAGGCGATCCTCTCGGAGTACTATGAGGGTCCGATGGCGACCGGGGAGAACCTCTTCTCGATGCAGGACGCCCGCAATCTGATCCGCTACGGCGGCATGCGGCCGGACCGCGACGTGCTGCAGTTTGACTGCGCGCTCAGCTACGGGCTGGTCGAGTATCTCCGCACGCTGGACATGCTGAAGGCGCATGGCTGGAGCGCGCGGCGCGTCGTCCCCCATGGCGGGCATCAGATGTCGCTGAACATCGCCGCGGGGCTCGGCCTCGGCGGCAACGAGTCCTACCCCGACGTCTTCAAGCCGTTCGGCGGCTTCGCTGACGGGATCCCGGTCGAGGACGGCCATGTCCGCCTCCCCGACATCCCGGGCATCGGCTTCGAGGCGAAGAACGACCTTTATGCCGTCATGCGCGAGATCGCCGGCGAGTGAGCCTCCGCACTGGCTGACAAATGGGATCGAAGGCGTATCTCGGTGTCATGCCCGGACTTGATCCGGGCATCCATCGGGCCGCCGATCCTGGATTGCCGGGTCAAGCCCGGCAATGACAAAGACCAATCGCTTCAATTGCGCTCAAGATACGTTGTAAGGAACGAGGAGGACGCGCCAGTGGCCCAGTACAAGATCGCCGTCATCCCCGGCGACGGGATCGGCAACGAGGTGGTGGACGAGGGCATCCGGGTGATGGAGGCCGCCGGCCGCCGGTTCGGAATCGAGTTCGCCTGGGAGCGCTTCGACTGGTCCTGCGAGCGCTTCGTCAAGACCGGCCGCATGATGCCGGAGGACGGGCTCGAGCGGATCAAGGGCCATGATGCGATCTATCTCGGCGCCGTCGGCTGGCCCAGCGTGCCCGACCACGTCTCGCTCTGGGGCCTGCTCATCCCGATCCGCCGGGAGTTCCATCAGTATGTCGCGCTGCGGCCGGTCCGCGTGCTGCGCGGCATGACGAGCCCCCTCGCCGGCCGGACGGCCGAGGAGATCGATTTCTACGTCGTGCGCGAGAACAACGAGGGCGAGTACTCGGAGATCGGCGGCCGGCTCTACCGCGGTACCGAGGCGGAGATGGTCGTCCAGGAATCGGTGTTCACCCGCCGCGGCGTCGACCGGATCCTCCGCTACGCCTTCGAGCTGGCGCGCTCGCGGCCGAAGAAGCACCTCACCGCGGCGACCAAGTCGAACGGCATCATCCACACCATGCCCTACTGGGACGAGCGCTTCGCGGCGATGGCGGCGCAGTACCCGGACGTGAGGGCCGACAAGTACCACATCGACATCCTGACCGCGCATTTCGTCCTGCACCCCGACTGGTTCGACGTCGTCGTCGGTTCCAACCTGCTGGGCGACATTCTCTCCGACCTCGGGCCGGCCGTGGCCGGGTCGATCGGCATCGCGCCGGGCGCCAACATCAACCCGGAACGGGAGTTCCCCTCGATGTTCGAGCCGGTCCACGGCTCCGCGCCGGACATTGCCGGCCAGGGAATCGCCAATCCGATCGGGCAGATCTGGTCGGGCGCCATGATGCTGGAGCATCTCGGCCATGCGGACGCCGCGGCGGCCGTTCTCGCTGCGATCGAGACGGTGCTGGCCGAGCCTGGCCTGCGGACGCGCGACCTGGGCGGCACGGCCTCGACCGAGGCCTGCGGCCGGGCGATCGCCGAGGCCGTCGGATCCTGACCCAGGCCCTGGGCCGGTTTCGGCGCCGGGACGGCACGGGCAGGACGTGGCGGCGGCACCTCCGATCCGTCACAAATTTAGCTCAAAAGCGACGTTTATAGGCCGATTTCCGTGCCGATCGATCTTGCGTTCCGCCTCAATCACACCATCTTTGGACCAGCGCGGGACCGCGATGAGCCCTGTGTTCGACGCTCGACCAAAAAGGGGTTGCATCGCGCTGCAAAATGCGGCACAGCCCCGCGGGTTACCCGAAAGCATATCGCTGGCTGGGTTCATCTACTGGTTAGGAAGGGGACGCCATGGAAAAGCACGACGTCCTTGCCAAATTGGGGATGGACTTGGACCTGCACGCCGCAGGCAACCGAACCAAAGAGGTAAGAGCAACAAATCCGAGCGGCTCGAACGTCGAGCCAATTTTCGATCACCTGAACCGCCCTGCGGCAGACCCGGCGGTGAATGACAGTCGGCTCGACCACTTCGTCGAGCGCGACGGCATGCGCTTCGCTGGCACCCACCTGATCGCGGATCTGTGGGACGCGAGCCGGCTCGACGAGCTTGAGCACGTCGAGAACACCCTGCGCCGTGCGGCCGACGCGGCCGGTGCCACGGTGCTCAACATCGACCTGCACCACTTCACGCCGAACGGCGGCGTGTCGGGGGTCGCGGTGCTGGCGGAAAGCCACATCTCGATCCACACCTGGCCCGAATGCGGCTATGCGGCGGTCGATATCTTCATGTGCGGCAAGGCGCAGCCGCATCGCGCCATCGCGGTGCTGCGCGAGGCCTTCACGCCGCGTTCCGTCAACCTCGGCGAGCACAAGCGCGGCATCGTCGGATGATGCTGTTTGCCGAAACCCTGCATTCGGGTTACGGCCAGCATTTCGAAGTCGACCGGGTCCTGTATCGGAAGAAGACCGAGCATCAGGACCTGGTCATCTTCGAAACGCCCTTCTTCGGCAAGGTTCTGGCCCTCGACGGCGTGATCCAGACCACCGAGCGCGACAACCACGTCTATCACGAGATGCTCGCACATGTGCCGATCCTGGCGCACGGATCGGCCAGGGAGGTGCTGATCGTCGGAGGCGGCGACGGCGGCTGCCTGCGCGAGGTCGTCAAGCACCCGGTGGAGCGCGCCACGCTGGTCGACATCGACGGCGAGGTGATCGAGCTGTCGAAGCGTTACCTGCCGGAACTGTCCGACGGCGCCTTCGACGATCCGAAGGCCGAGGTGATCATCGCCGACGGTCTGGCCTACCTCACCGGAACCGACCGGCAATTCGACGTCATCATCGTCGACTCGACCGATCCGATCGGGCCGGGAGAAGTGCTGTTCTCGGAAGGCTTCTACGCCGCCTGCAGACGCCGGCTCACGCCGGGCGGGGTCGTCGTCACCCAGAACGGCGTCCCGCTCCTGCAGCCGGACGAGCTGCGCGGCAGCCACCGGAGGTTGTCGGCACTCTTCGCCGACGCCCGCTTCTACCTCGCCGCGGTCCCCACCTATGTCGGCGGCGCCATGGCCCTCGGCTGGGCCAGCGACAACGCCGACCTGCACCGACTCTCGGCCGCGGATATCCGCCCGCGCTACGAGGCCGTCGGCCTCAAGACCCGCTACTACAGCCCCGAGGTGCACGCCGCAAGCTTCGCGCTGCCGCCCGAGATCCTGGCGCTTTGCGCCTGAGGGGCCCGGCGCGGCCGCGGTCACTCGCCGGAGCCGTTCGCCTCGTCCGGGGGACAGGGGACGGGCATCATCACCTGGCCGTATTCGCGCTCGACGGTCTTGTAACAGGCATTTCCGCCGTCTCCCGCGCAGCCGACCAACCCAAAAAGCGAGAATAGAAGAGTCGCGCCCACAAGCTGTCGCGCCGATCTCGTCCTCATCATTTTATACCTGTCCAAGATCATCGATTGCGCCATTCCAACCGCGGCATCACCAAGATGGTCGCCGCCGTTGCGTGCCGAAAGCTTGCATTTGTATCAGAAAAAATGAACCGGAATTTAGGAGTGACGGCTCGCGCATCGAAACGCGCCAGCGGGACGCTTGGGACGACGCATGGACCGGTACCTCATCTGCCGGACGCCGTTCAGCAGCAGGAAGAACCGGCCGAGCCGCGGCGCCTGATCGCGTTCCTTCCCGCCGGCGGTATCGGCGGCAGACGCCGGCCGGCGGCGAATAGAACAACGGCAGCCGGACGCGGTTCCGCTCCCAAGGCGTCCGCTTTCCCCGAGGCCCTATGGCCTCAACGACTGCCGTCGGTCGGGAGCGGGTCGAGCGGCGCGGATCCGTCCTCCGTGCGCTCGCCGAGGTAGGATTCGATCAGCCGTGGATCGGCGCGCGCCTCGGCGGCGGTGCCGCGCCAGACCGCACGGCCGGATTCGAGAACGCAGATCCGGTCGGCCACCGCCAGCACGCGGGCGGTGTTCTGCTCGACCAGCAGGACCGTGAGGCCCGACTCCTTCAGCCGTTCCAGCGCCTCGTAGCAGAGATCGACCATCTTCGGCATCAGGCCCAGCGACAGCTCGTCGATCATCAGCAGCCGCGGCTCGGCCATCAGCGCCCGGCCGATCGCCAGCATCTGCTGCTCGCCGCCCGACAGCGATCCGGCGCGCTGGCCGCGCCGCTCGCCCAGGCGGGGGAAGAGCGCGAACACGCGGTCGCGGTTGGAGGCCGTGCGCCGCGCCGGCAGCGCATAGCCGCCGACGATCAGGTTCTCCTCGACGCTGAGGTCGGGGAAAAGCCGGCGCCCCTCCGGCGCCAGGGCGATGCCGGCGGCGACCCGGGCCGTGGCCGGGCGCCGCGTGAGGTCCTGCCCCTCGAACAGCACGCGGCCCGACTGGATCGCGACATGACCCGCGATCGCCATGATGGTCGAGGTCTTTCCGGCCCCGTTCGCGCCGACGAGCGCGGTGACCTGCCCGGCCGGCACCTCCAGGTCGAGGCCGTGCACCACCCGCATGGGGCCATACCCGCAGGAAAGCCCCTCAAGCCGCAGCACCGGCGCCCTCCCCCAGATAGGCGGCGCGGACGCGCGGATCGGCCATGACCGCGCGCGGCTCGCCCTCGGCGATCACCCGCCCCTGTTCGAGCACGACCAGACGGCGGCAGACCCGCATGACCTCGGCCAGGTTGTGCTCGATCAGCAGGATCGTCGTTCCCGCACGGTTGAGCCCGGCGATGGTATCGGCCAGCCGGCGCGCCTCCGCGTGATTGAGGCCGGCCAGCGGCTCGTCGAGGAGCAGGAGGCGCGGCTCGAGCGCGAGCGCCCGCGCGAGCTCGAGCCGCTTCAGGTAGCCGAGCGGCAGCGTCGCCGGCGCGGCCTCGGCCGCCTCGCCGATGCCGACCAGGTCGAGCAGCTCGCGCGCCCGCGCGCGTTCGGCCGAACGGTCGATGTGGAACAGGGACAGGATGGGGTTGCGCGTGCGCCGCCATCCGGCGGCCAGCGCCACGTTGTCGAGAACGCTCAGCGACCGGAACGGGCGCACGACCTGGTGCGACATGCCGAGGCCGAGCCGCGCGCGGGCCTCGACCGACAGCCCCGTGATGTCCCGCCCGTCGAGCCGGACCCGTCCGCCGTCCGGTCGCACGACCCCGGTGACGAGGCGCAGGAGCGTCGTCTTGCCGGCGCCGTTGGGGCCGATCAGGCCGGTGAACGATCCCGGCGCGACCGCGAAGGACGCCCCGTCCACCGCGGCGACGCCGCCGAAGCGGACCCGCAGATCCTCAACCGCGAGGAGCTGTGCGGTCATCAGCCGGTCTCCGCCGCCGGGCGCGCCGGGCGCAGCCGGCGCCAGGCCGCCCGCGTCAGGCCGGCCAAGCCGTCGGGGCTGAACCGCATGGTCAGCAGCAGCAGCCCGCCGAACAGCAGCAGCTTGTAGTCGTTCACGAAACGGAACATCTCCGGCATCAGCGTCAGCACCACCGTGGCCGCGACCACCCCCCAGACCGAGCCGATACCGCCGATCACCACCATCGCGAGGACGCTGATCGAGGTCGTGAAGCCGAAGCTGTCGGGCACGATGATGCGCGCGTAATGGGCGTAGAGGCCACCGGCGACGCCGGCCAGCGCCGTGCCGAGGGCGAAGGCCGTCAGCTTGTAGCCGGCGACGCCCACGCCGACGACGCGGGCGGTGTCCTCGTCGGCGGCAACGGCGTCGAAGGCAAAGCCCATCCAGGAGCGCCGGACATAGAGGCTGAAGAGCACCACCGCCGCCGCCAGTCCGAGCGCCAGGGCCATATAGCCGACACTGCCCAGCCCCGGATTGGGGATGCCGGACACGCCGAGCTCGCCGCCCAGCCAGGCCTGCTTGCGGACGAAGCCGAGGAACAGGAATCCGACGCCCATGGTGGTGATCGCCAGGAAGTCCTCGCGCACGCGCAGGCTCGTCAGCCCGACCACCAGCCCCAGCGCGCCCGCCAGTGCGCCGCCGGCGACGAGCGCCGGCACGAAGGGCAGGCCGGCCTTCGTCAGCACCGCCGCACAATACGCCCCGGTCCCGTAGAACGCGGCGTGGCCCAGGCTGATCTGGCCGCAGAAGCCGGTGATCAGGTTCAGGCTGAGCGCCAGGATCAGGTTGATGCCGATGATGGTGAGCAGCGTGATCTCGTAGGCCATGACCGTCACCGAACGCCGAACAGCCCGTGCGGCCGCAGCATCAGCACGAGGATGAGGAAGGCGAAGGCGATGGCGTCCCGGTCGAGGGCGTTGCCGATATAGATGGTCCCGAAGGACTCGATCACGCCGAGCGCCAGCGCGGCGACGAGCGTGCCCTTCACGTTGCCGAGACCGCCCAGCACGATGATCGCCAGCGCCTTGTAGCTCGGCACGCTGCCCATGGTCGGTTCGACCAGGTTGTTGATCAGCGAGATCATCACGCCTGCGACCGCGGCGAGCGCGGACCCGATGAAGAACACGAGGTAGCGGACCCGGACGATGTCGATGCCAAAGGACTGGGCCATCGGCGGGTCGGTGACGGTCGCCCGCCACGCCACGCCGGTCCGCGTCCGCTCGGCCAGCAGGCCGAGCCCGCCCAGCAGCAATGCGGTAACAACCATCAGCACGATCTGCGCGCGGCTGAGGAACAGCCCGCCGAAGCTGACGGTCGCCATGCCCGGCGGGGCGATATAGGACAGGCCATAGGGACCGAAGATCAGCCGAAACGCCTCTTCCATGGCGATGAACAGGCCGATCGAGGCAATGAGGGCGACAAAGGGCGGCTGGTCGAGGATCGGCTGATAGAGCAGCCGATAGATCGCCATCCCCGCCAGCCCGGTCACCGCCACCGACGCCAGCACGGCGAGCTCCAGGCTGCCGGTCGCGTTGGTCACCGTGACGGCGATGTAGGCGCCGAGCGTGAACAGCCCGGCATGGGCGACGTGAAGGATGCGCAGCAGCCCGTAGACCAGGGTCAGGCCGACCGCGATCAGGGCATAGATGCTGCCCTGCACGATGCCCTGGAGAAACAGGTTCAGGTAGAGCATGGCGAAGACCGCGCGACGGCCCCGTCGCGCGATGACGGGGCCGTCGCGGCGATTACATCTCCGGCGGCGCCAGCAGCTCCGGGTCGCTGATCACCGCGTAGTGATGGAACGCGCCGTCCCGGACGATCTGCACCTGGACGTCCTTGCGGACCTCGCCGAGCTCGTTGAACGAGATGGTCCCGGTCGAGGCGCGCAGGTTCGTCGCCGCGATGGCGTCGCGGATCGCCGCCGGGTCCTCGGTGCCGGCACGCCGCATGGCGTCCACCACGACCTTCACCGCGGTGTGGGTCGAGGCCGCCACCATGTCGGCCGGATAGCCCGCCTTCTCCTCGAACTGCTCGATGAAGTTGCGCATTTCCGGGTCCTTCGAGTCGCGGTCGAGCGAGGTCGTGATGATCACGCCCTCGGCCGCCGCGCCGGCGATGTCGATGAAGCTCTGGCTATCGTAGCCCTCCTGGCCGATGATCGGTGCGTCGATGCCGGCGGCGCGGAGCTGGGCGACCAGAGGCCCGGCCGTGAAGAAGTAACCGGAAGCATAGATTGCCTCGGGGTTGTCGGCCATGACCCGGGCGACGATGGCGCCGAACTGCCGGTCCTTGATCGCGTATTCGTACTCGTTGACGATCTCGATGCCGAACCGGTCGGCGGCTTCCTTGAATCCCTGGGCGAGCGCCTGCCCGAAATCGTTGTTGAGCGTGATCAGCACGACCCGCTTCTTGCCGAGCAGGTCGCCGACCAGCTTGGCGCCGGCGCGTCCCTGCACCTCGCCCATGAAAGTCGTGCGGAACACGTAGTCGCCGGCGCGGGTGATGTCGGGGTGGATTCCGTAGGCCGACACATAGGGAATTCCGGCGTCCTGGAACACCTGCGCGGCGGCGCGGGTCGAGGCCGAGTAGCTGCCGGAGACGCCGACCTTGACCCCGTCCTGCTCGATCATCTTGGTGGCGGCCGGGACCGCCGCGGTCGAGGAGGCCTGGTCGTCATAGACCACCAGCTCGATCTGCTTGCCGTTGATGCCGCCGTCGGCATTCGCCTGCTCCACCGCCAGTTCGGCGCCGTTGAGCGCCGACTTGCCGTCGGCCGCCGCGAAACCGGTCAAGGGCACGTTGAAGCCGATCTTGACCGTTTCCGCCGCGGCCGTGCCCGCCATCGCCATCAAGGCCGCGCCGAGCAGGCAACCCAAAGTTGTAATCCTCATTGCGTTCTCCCTCGCGTAAAGCCGGGATGTCGTGATGTTGCCGTGGTTCCAAGGGAATGGTCGAAGCAAGGGGCAGACCATTCCCAACTGGCCGATATTGGGAGGGCGGACGAACCTCTGTCAACGCCGACTCCGCGCGGCCCGATCCGGCCGTCAAGCGCGGCAGATCTGCATCTGTATTCGGCCGGATCGACCACCCGCGAGTCCTGCTCGGAAGAAGCTTTCGCCGTGAAAGAACGGCTGCGAACCGCGGCCCGGCCTGGGCAACGGTTGATGTCCGGTTCGGCGAACTTATATCTGTCTTTGTCCCACCGAAGCGATTTTCTGCTTCTCTTCCCGAAAGGAGATTCGTTTGACGTTTGATTTCGAGACGCTGATTCTCTCCGATGAACAAAAGCGCGCCGAAGACTGGTGCCGGCAGCGCGGCCTGGAAATGCAAGTCTTGATGGAAAACAGCGTTCGCTATCGCAAGCCGAACGCCGGCTTCACGAACGCGAAGATGAAGCTGATCCGAATCTACAACATGACCCGCGAATACAAGGACGAGTGGCAGCAGGACACCGAGCTTGTTCCTGAGCCCACGCAGTCCGCCCGGACCGGGTCCACGAGGCGGGGCCGGTAACCCCCCTCTCTCCTCGAATCACCGGGGCACGCTTCCGTTCTCACGCGCCCCGCTCCAGCGAAGCGATTGGACGGATCGCCCCTCCAGCGTCAACCCTTGGTGCCGTCCGCCGTTGCGGGCTCCGAATCGGGGCCATGCCGGTTTGGGGATCGGCGACGACGGGTGGCGGCGATCCAGGCATCGACCCGCGATTCGGGATCGGCGCTTCGCACGACGTCGGTGACCACGGCCAGGCTGTCGGCCCCGGCCGCGAGGACGCCCGCCGCCCGCTCGACGGTCAGGCCGCCGATGGCGACCAGGGGCCGGTCGCCGATCAGGCGCTTCCACTCGCCGATCCTCTCCAGCCCCTGCGGCGCCCAGGGCATCTTCTTGAGGATGGTCGGGTAGATCGGCCCGAGCGCGACGTAGTCCGGCGCGAAGCCGAGCGCGCGGTCGAGCTCTGCGTGGCTGTGGGTGCTGACGCCGAGCCGGAGCCCCGCCCGCCGGATCGCCGGCAGGTCCGCCCCGTCGAGGTCGCCCTGCCCCAGGTGGACGAAATCGCACCCCTCCTCGATGGCGATCTGCCAGTAGTCGTTGACGATCAGCTGCGCCCCGTGCCGCGCACACAGCGCCTTGGCGTCCCGGACCTGTTGCCGGATCTCCGGCTCGGGCCTGTCCTTGATCCGCAGCTGAACGAGCTTCACCCCCCGCGGAAGGAGGCGCCGAAGCCACGCCGCGTCGTCCACGATAGGATAGAACGGGTCGAGCATCGCCGTCAGCCCAGGAACGCCTTGCCGATGACCGGCGTCGAGGGCACCGCCATGTCGCGCGGCTCCATCGGTTCGGCCCGCCGGGCCGCTCGGCCCGCCTCGATCGCCAGCGCAAAGGCCCTGGCCATCTCCACCGGATCGCCCGCCTTGGCGACGGCGGTGTTGAGGAGGACCGCGTCGTAGCCGAGCTCCATCGCCCGCGCCGCGTGGGACGGAAGACCGATCCCGGCGTCGATCACCAGCGGCACCTCCGGGAAATGCGCCCGCAGCGCCCTGAGGCCGAACGGGTTGTTGAGGCCCTGGCCGGAGCCGATGGGCGCGCCCCAGGGCATCAGGACCTCGCAGCCGGCCTCGAGAAGCTTCGCGGCCACGGACAGATCCTCCGTCGTGTAGGGGAAGACCTGGAAGCCCTCGCCGGAGAGGATGCGGGCCGCCTCGACGAGCCCGAAAACGTCGGGCTGGAGCGTATCGTCCTCGCCGATCACTTCGAGCTTGATCCAGGGCGTGCCGAACACCTCGCGCGCCATATGCGCGGTCGTGACGGCCTCCTTGACCGTATGGCAGCCCGCCGTGTTCGGCAGCACGCGGACGCCCAGCTCGCGGATGATCGACCAGAAGCCCTGGCCCGCGAGCTCACCGGCGGACTCGCGCCGCAGCGAGACGGTGACCACCTCGGCGCCCGACGCCTTGATCGCCGCCGACAGAACGGCGGGCGATGGATATTGCGCCGTGCCCAGCATGAGCCGGGAAGCGAGCTCGACACCGTAGAACGACATCGGGCTCACCCTCCCTGCATGGGGGCGAGCACCTCGAGGATGTCGCCCTCCGCCAGCATTACCTCCGGCCGCGTGGAGGCCGGCGCAAAGCTTCCGTTCACCGCGGTCGCGACGACGGCGCCGCCGTAGCCCAGCTCGTCCAGGACGCGGGCGAGAGTCGGTCCCGAGACTTCATGCACTTCGCCGTTGACGATGATCCTCATCCATGACCTCCGGGTAATGGCGCTCTTCCAGCAAGGCGTCCGCCGCCATGCGGGCAAGCGAAGGCGCAAGCAGGAATCCGTGCCGGTAGAGCCCGTTGACATAGAGCGTGCGGCCCCGCCGCCGGATCCGCGGCAGGTTGTCCGCGAAGGCGGGGCGGGCGTCGCAGCCGATCTCGACGATCTCCGCCTCGCCGAAGGCGGGGTGCAGGGCGTAGGCCCCGCTCAGGAGCTCGAGCATCGAGCGCGCCGTGATGCGGCGGCGCTGGTCGCTCTCGATCATGGTGGCGCCGACCATGAACAGCCCCTCCCCGCGCGGCACGACGTAGAGCGGAACGCGCGGATGCAGCATGCGAACGGGGCGGGACAGCGCGACCTCGCGCGTGCGGATCAGCAGCATCTCGCCCTTCACGCCGCGCAGGTCAGCGAGCGCATCGCGCGCCGCCAGACCGCGGCAATCGACGGTCCAATCCTCCTCCGGCGAAGGCCCGGCGGCCTCCGTGCCGAACCGGATCGCGACGCCGCGTTCGGTAAGCGCGTCCGCCAGCGCCGCCAGGGTCGCCCGCGGATCGAGATGCGCCTCCTCTGGGAAGAAAAGCGCGCGTGCGAACCGGCCGGCGAGATCGGGCTCCAGCGCGGCGATCCCGTCCCGGTCCACCCATTCGAAGCCCTCCGTCCGCCGCGCAAAGCGGGTGAGCTCCGGAACGTCCCGGGGCTGCGCGACGACCAGGGTGCCGTTTCGGGCCACGCCGGCGCCGCGCGCCGCCCAATAGCGCAGCGCCTCCTGCCCGAGGTTCATCACCAGCGGCTCCGCGGATTCGCGCTCGCACCAGGGTGCGAGCATGCCGCCGGCGTACCACGAGCAGCATCCCTCTCCCACGCGCCCGCCCCGTTCGAGGACCTCGACCTCGGCGCCGCGGTCCGCGAGTTCGAGCGCGCAGGTGAGCCCCGCCACGCCCGCGCCGATCACCGTGACGCGCATGGCCTCAACCGGTCGCGCCCGCCGGCACGTAGAGGTCGCCGCCCTCGCGGAACTTCCGCGCCATCTCGGCCATGCCCTGCGCCTGCGCTTCCGAGCGGATGTCGTGGGAGATGCGCATCGAGCAGAATTTCGGCCCGCACATGGAGCAGAAATGGGCAAGCTTGTGCGCCGCCTTGGGCAGCGTCTGGTCGTGGAAGGCCCGCGCCGTCTCGGGATCGAGCGATAGGTTGAACTGGTCCTCCCAGCGGAACTCGAACCGCGCGCGGGAGAGCGCGTCGTCCCGCGCCTGCGCGGCCGGGTGCCCCTTGGCGAGGTCCGCCGCATGCGCCGCGATCTTGTAGGTGATGACGCCGGTCTTCACGTCGTCGCGGTCGGGCAGGCCGAGATGCTCCTTCGGCGTGACGTAGCAGAGCATGGCGGTGCCGAACCAGCCGATCATGGCCGCGCCGATGCCCGAGGTGATGTGGTCGTAGCCGGGCGCGATGTCGGTGGTGAGCGGGCCCAGCGTGTAGAACGGCGCCTCGCCGCAGGTCGCGAGCTGCTTGTCCACGTTCGCCTTGATCTTGTGCATGGGAACGTGGCCCGGCCCCTCGATCATCACCTGGCAGTCCTTCGCCCAGGCGATGCGCGTGAGCTCGCCGAGGGTTTCCAGCTCGGCGAACTGGGCCTCGTCGTTGGCGTCCGCGACGGAGCCGGGACGCAGGCCGTCGCCCAGCGAGAAGCTCACGTCATAGGCCCGGCAGATGTCGCAGATCTCCTCGAAATGCTCGTAGAGGAAGTTCTCCTTGTGATGGGCGAGGCACCACTTGGCCATGATCGAGCCGCCGCGCGAGACGATTCCGGTCACGCGGTTCACGGTGAGCGGGATGTAGCGCAGCCTCACGCCGGCGTGGATCGTGAAGTAGTCTACGCCCTGCTCCGCCTGCTCGATGAGCGTGTCGCGGAACACCTCCCAGGACAGGTCCTCGGCCACGCCGCCGACCTTCTCCAGCGCCTGGTAGATGGGCACCGTGCCGATGGGCACCGGCGAATTGCGGATGATCCACTCGCGGATGTTGTGGATGTTGCGGCCGGTCGAGAGGTCCATGACCGTGTCGGCGCCCCAGCGGATCGCCCACACCATCTTCTCCACCTCCTCGGCCATCGAGGAGGTGATCGCCGAGTTGCCGATGTTGGCGTTGACCTTCACGAGGAAGTTGCGCCCGATGATCATCGGCTCCGACTCGGGGTGGTTGACGTTGGCGGGAATGATGGCGCGGCCCGCCGCCACCTCGTCGCGCACGAATTCGGGCGTCACATAGTCCGGGATGCGCGCCCCCCAGGGCTCGCCATCGCGTTCGCCGCGCCGTTCGATGGCCTCCTGCGCGCTCTTGTCCCGCGCCAGGTTCTCGCGGATGGCGATGAACTCCATCTCGGGCGTGACGATCCCGGCGCGGGCATAGGCAAGCTGCGTCACCGCCCGGCCCTGCTTCGCGCGCAGCGGCCGGTGGCGCAGGGGGAAGGCCGGGAAGAGTCGCTCGCCGGTCGCGAACCCGTTGTCCTCCGGTCTCACGGCTCGCCCGTCATACTCTTCCACGTCGCCCCGCGCCCGGATCCAGGACTCGCGCAGCCGGGGCAGGCCCCGCGCGATGTCGGTCTCTATCTCCGGATCGGTGTAGGGGCCGGAGGAGTCGTAGACGATGACGGGCGGCTCGCCCGCGGTCGGGTGCAACTCGATCGCGCGCATCGGCACCCTGAGATCGGGATGGATCCTGCCGGGCCGGTAGATCTTGCGCGATGCAGGCAGCGGGCCCGTGGTGACGGTCGGTGTGACAGCATTCATTGGACACTCCCTTGCGCCCTTGCAGTTCGCGAAGGAGATCCAGTTGCAGCTGGTCTAGAGAATGGAGGTGTGACCGGGAGGAACTATCAGCAGACGGTCACCGAGCTCTGACCTTCCCTACGCCAGTATGAACTGGATCAGGTTCTAAGGGTCGTCATGCCGCGCGATCTGCGCTCAATGACCTCTCAGCCCCTTGCCGGGACTCCCCTGGTAACGGGGTAAGCGTAGCAACGCTCCTGCATTCCGTCAACGTACCGGCCGACGGCCGCCCGGTAAGCCCGCCGTTGACTTCGGCCGGCGGAGCCCGGATATCTGTCGGCACCGGCACGGGGTGCTCGCGTCGAGCGGGCTGAGATCACACCCGTAGGACTTGATCTGGGTAATGCCAGCGAAAGGAGCGCCGCATGGTTTGCAACCTGCTGACGATCGCCGGCTCCGACCCGAGCGGCGGGGCCGGGATACAGGCCGACCTCAAGACCTTCTCCGCCCTCGGCGCCTACGGAGCGGCCGTCCTCACTGCCCTGACGGCGCAGAACACGCGGGCCGTCACCGGCGTTCACCAGGTACCGGCCGATTTCATCGCCGCGCAGATCGACACGCTCTTCGCCGACCTGCGGATCGACGCGCTCAAGATCGGCATGGTCGGCTGCGCCGAGGCGGCCGACGCCATCGCCGACCGCCTGCGCCGCCATGACGCCCGGACGATCGTGCTGGATCCGGTCATGGTCGCGAAGAGCGGCGACCGCCTGCTCGACGCGGACGCCGTCGAGGCGGTCCGCGACCGGCTCCTGCCGATCGCCACCGTGATCACCCCGAACCTCGACGAGGCCGCCGTCCTGCTGGGCGAGGCGGTTCCGGAGAGCCGGGACGCCATGCGCGCCGCGGCGCGGGCGCTGCATCGGCTCGGGCCGCGCTACGTGTTCCTGAAGGGCGGCCATCTCGGCGGCCCCGACAGCCCGGACTTGGTTTTCGACGGCGAGGATTTCCTCGAGCTGTCGGCGCGGCGGATTCCGACGAAGAACACGCACGGCACCGGCTGCACGCTTTCTGCGGCCATCGCGGCGCTGCTGCCGCAGAGCGAGAGCCCGGCGGATGCGTTCCGCGCCGCCAAGGCCTACATCACGGCCGCCATCGAGGCGAGCGACTTGCTGACGGTCGGCCACGGCCACGGCCCCGTCCACCACTTCCACGCTCTCTGGCAAGGCCTGCCGCCGAATCCCCGTTGATCAGGCACTCGCCATCGGACGGCGTCTTGTCGGCGGTGAGGTCCCGATTCAGACGGTTTCGCCGTCCAGACCGGTCAGCTGCAGGCTGAGCGCCTTGAGGCGTCGGCGCGCTTCGGCGTCATAAGCCTGCGGATGGGCACGCGCCTCCCGGAGCCCGTCGAAGTAGAGGCCGCTCCGCCCCTCCAGGGCAGGCGACGTGGCAAGGTAGAGAATGGCCTCGGCGCCCTCCTCCACCGTGCTGATGGGCGTCACGCCGGCCCCGCGGACCATGGTCGTGTCCATATAGGTCGCAGGGTGTAGCGCGTTGACGGTGACGCCGGAGCCGCGGAGATCCTCGGCAAGGTCGAAGGTGAACATGATCTGCGCGAGCTTGCTCTGGCAGTAGGCCCGCGCGCCGCTGTAGCCGCGCTCCAGCATCACGTCGGCGAAGTCGATCGGCTGCTGCCCGGCCGAGGCCACGTTGACGATTCGGGCGGGCGCGCTCTTCTTGAGGAGCGGCAGCAGGAGATGCGTCAGGAGGAAGCCGGCGAGATAGTTGACGGCGAAGCGCAGCTCGTGCCCGTCGGCGCTCGTCTCCCGCGGCGCGCCCGGCCTGCCGGTGCCGATCCCGGCGTTGTTGATCAGAATGTCGAGCCTGTCCGTCCGTCGCCGCACCGCCTCGGCAAGCGCGCGCACTTCGGAGAGCGCGGCGAGGTCCGCCAGCAGAAGCTCCGCCCTGCCGCCGCCCGCCTCGATCTCGGCGACGAGGCGCTCGCCCCTGTCGCGGTTGCGACCGTGAATCAGGACATGCGCGCCCATCTCGCCGAGGCGCTTCGCGACCAGCCGGCCGACGCCGTCCGTCGAGCCGGTGACGAGCGCCGTCTTGCCGTTCAGCTCGGTCATGCCGGACCTCCGTCGTTTTCGTCCTGGTCCTAACATGGTGCGGTCCGGAACGCTCAACCAGAGGCATGCCATCGGGCGGGTGCACGGGCGACCCGCCGGACAATGCGCCGACCAATTGGGCGAAAGCTGTGATATGTCGACCGGATGGAGACGAAGCCACCCCTGTCGGAGTCCGGCTACGCGGACAGGATCCTGCGGGCCGAGGGAGAGGACGAACGCATCGTCCTCGCCGCCCGGTGGGTGCTCTCGGAGTTCGACGCCTACTACACGGAATCGCGGCGGATCCCCCACCGCGCCAAGCGGGCCTTCGAGGACCGCGACCCGGGGGAGTCGCTGCGCCTCAGCCGACGGCGCCTGACGATCTACAGCGACAGCGTGCGCGACCTTGCCGCGGGGCTCAAGCGGGCCTTCCCTGCCCTCGCCGAGGAGGAGCGGCTCTGGCGGAAGGTCGAGGGGCGATACCTGCCGCTCGTGGCCGGCCGCTACGAGGAAGATCTCGCCACGGCCTTCGTCCACTCCGTCCGGCGCGTGATCTACCACGACGAGTGGAAGCCGGTGGACTACACCTTCGGCAAGCCGGCCAGGGCCGTCTCCAGCGACCCGGTCGAGATCTTCCGCGCCTTCCCGGGCGGCGCGCGGATCGCGCCCGGAACGGTGATGGCGATCCTGGATGTCCCGAACTTCTCCCGGCCCTATCGGGATGCCAAAGGCAACGCGGCCCGCGTCGCGGAGCGGATCAATCGCGATTTCGGCTTCGACGGCCGCGATCCCGGCGCCGTCCAGGCCATCCAGATGGTCAACGCCGGTTTCTACCGGAACCGCGGCGCCTATCTGGTCGGGCGCATCGTCCTCAAGGGCTGGGTCTTCGCGCCGCTCGTCCTCTGCCTCGACAACGGGCCGGAGGGCGTGTTCGTCGATGCGGTGCTGACCTCGGAGGCCGACGCCCACAACATCTTCAGCTCAACCCTCGCCAACTTCCACGTCACCAACCCGCATTATCACGAACTTGCGTCGTTCCTTCACTCCATCATGCCGCGGCGCCCGCTGGGGCTCCACTACTCGACGATCGGCTTCAACCACACCGGCAAGGTCGCGGTGATGAACGAGCTGCGGGACGAGCTCGGGGCCACGGGAGAGGTCTTCGAGACCGCCGTCGGCTTCCGCGGCACCGTCGCGATCGGATTCTCGGCGCCGTCCTCCGCCTACACCCTGAAGGTGATCCGCGACGCGCCGACCGAACAGTACAAGTGGGGAAAATTCGAGGGGATCGACTCGGTCCTGCGGAAGTACGGCCGCGTGCACGAGATCGATCGTACCGGCAGCATGCTGGACAACATCATCTACCGCAACGTCAGGCTGAACCGGCGGTGGTTCGCCGCGGATCTCCTCGACGAGCTGCTGGCCTTCGCCGCCGAAACCGTGTCGCCCGACGGCGACAACCTCATCTTCAAGCACCTGATCGCCCAGCCCAAGATGGTCCCCCTGCCCCTCTTCCTAGAGACCGCCTCGCCGCGCGACGCGGAAACGGCCATCGTCAATCTCGGGAACTGCATCAAGAACAACGCCGCGGCCGACATCTTCAACAAGGACCTCGACAGCCGGAACTACGGGGTCAGCCGCTTCCTCAAGGTCTTCCTGTTCGACTATGACGCCGTGGAGCCCCTGACGGCGGTGAAGGTTCGCACCAACCGGGGACGGATCGACGGGGAGGAGGATATCCCGGACTGGTTCTTCGAGGACGGCGTGGTGTTTCTGCCCGAAGAGATCGAGGTCGGGCTTCAGATCGCGGACAGAAACCTCCGCCGCCTCTTCCGCGAGGTCCACGGCGACCTGCTGACGACGGAGTACTGGGAGGGCATGCAGCGCGCGCTGCGGGCCGGCAAGGTACCGCGGATCAACGTCTATCCGGATGCGCGACGCCTCGGCAGGCGAGCGCTCCGAGACTAAGCGAAGCCGGAAAACGAGAACGGCCGGACCCCAACGGTCCGGCCGTTCTCGATTCCGTGCCCGGTTTCGCGCCCCGGTTTCGCCCCCGGGGCAAGGTCCGCGCCCTCAAGCCGCCAGCCGCTCGCCGTCGATCTCCGGCCGGGCCGGGGCCTCGGCGGGACGGGTCTTGCTCTCCGGCTTCGGGGCCTCGTCGCGCTTGTAGGTCCCGGCGACCACCGCCGGAATGTCGGCGCGGTTCAGGCCGATGTCGCGGAGCTCACGGTCGCTCAGCCGCGAAAGCTCCTCATAGACGGCCTGCTGCCGCCGGGCCTCCGCGAACGCGGTCGCGATGGCGCGCAGGAAGCCGACGACGGCCCCCACGGCCTTCCGGATACCGGCGGCGAAGACGGCGGCCCGCTCGCGCCGGACTCTATCCATGATCTCCCGCATCTCCTCCGGGCTGGGTCTCGTGATCTCGGTCATTGCAGTCTCTCCTTCGGCGGTCGAACCGCTCCCGGGACGGGAGCGGGCGGCTTCAATTCTTCGTCGCACCCCTTATATGGGGTCCCATGTTGCAGTGCAGTATATGCGTTATTGCATTGCAACAATGCAATTCGTGCAAGGCTCCGGAACGGCGTGTAACCCGTTGCCGGAATTAACCAAAATCAACTTGGCTCGCCCCGCCCTGCGGCCCCCTTTCCGCCCCCAAAGGGGGGTGCCACGGCGCAGGGCGCGGCGACGACGCGGCGCATCGACGCTAACGGGTCGCGGCCCTTTACCGGGCCCGCGCGATCAACCACATTGGGGAGAGGCAGACGGCGAACGCAGACGGACGAATCATGGAACTCGGTGATTTCAAGGCATCCCTGGCAGGCACCGAACCACCCGGGGGGCTCGGCTTGCCGCTGCAGGCCCTGTGGCACGCGGCGAAGGGCGATTGGGACCACGCCCACCGCCTCGCGCAGAGGGAAGAGAGCGAAGCGGGCGCCTGGGTCCACGCCTATCTGCACCGGGTCGAGGGCGATGCCGGCAACGCCGCCTACTGGTATCGGCGCGCCGGCCGACCGGTGGCGACGGGGGCGACCGAGGACGAGTGGGAACTGATCGCCGCCGCGCTGCTGAAGACCGACGCGCGGGCGGGCGCCTAGGCGCCCGCGAGATAGCGCGGGAGCTCGCGCTCGAACTCCGGGAAGTAGCGCGAGATCACCGTCACGTCGAAGCGGCCGAGGATCGCCTCCTTCGGCTCGCGGTCGAGCAGGAACCGGAAGGCCGCCTCGAGGCACTGCTCCGGGGTGTGCCGGCCGGCGGTCAGCCGCTCACAGCTCTCCCGGCCCATCGTGACCTGGTGGCGGGTCTCGCCATGGTGGTCGCGGACGACCACCTCGAAGGCGAGCGGGTCGCCGTCTGCCGTTCGTTGAACCTGGATCTGGGGCACCTCGACCTCCCTGTTTCCTCCGGAAGCGGCCTCTATCAAACCGGAGGCTGATCCGACGCCCATCCCATACTAGACTCCGACACCTATACGGCAATGCAAGTACGGCAATGCAAGGCGACGCGCTCGTGCCGCGCGGCATCGGGCCGTACCGGCTCCAGGCCGTGTCACGACCGCGGCAGGACGGAGTCCCGCATGAAGGCAACACGGCGAACGGTCCTCCGGGCCGCCCTGGCGACCGCAGCGGCAGCCGCGCTGCCGCCGCGTCCGAACGCAAGCGCGCAGGCGCAAGGCGGCCCGCCGGCGACGAAGCCGATTCCCTCGACCGGTGAGGCGCTTCCCGTCGTCGGCCTCGGCACCTGGATCACCTTCAACGTCGGCAACGATCCGGTTCTTCGCGACGAATGCGCGGCCGTGATGGCGGCGTTCTTCGAGGCCGGCGGGCGGATCATCGATTCCTCGCCGATGTACGGCTCGTCGCAGCCCGTGATCGGCTACGGGCTTCGGAAGCTCGGCATGCCGGCGCGACTGTTCTCGGCCGACAAGGTCTGGACCTCCTCGGGTCGCAATGGGCCGCCGCAGATCGAGGAGTCGCGCCGGTTCTGGGGCGTCCCGCGCTTCGATCTCCTCCAGGTCCACAACCTCGTCGCCTGGGAACAGCACTTGCCGACCCTGTTCGAGATGAAGGCGGCCGGCGCGCTGCGCTATGTCGGGATCACGACCTCGGAGGGCCGGCGCCACGACCTGTTCGAGGAGATCATGCGCACCCAGCCGCTCGATTTCGTCCAGGTCACCTACAACGTCGTCGACCGCGAGGTGGAGGATCGGATCCTGCCGCTGGCGCGTGACCGCGGCATGGGCGTGATCGTCAACCGCCCCTTCCGGCAGGGCGCGCTGACCCGGCGGCTGGAGGGCACCCCTCTGCCCGAATGGGCAAGCGAGATCGGCGCCGCGACCTGGGCGCAGTTCATTCTGAAGTTCATCGTGACGCACCCCGCCGTCACCGTGGCGATCCCGGCGACGACCCGCGTCGATCACGTCCGCGAGAACCTGGCCGCCGCCGCGGGCCCGATGCCGGATGCTGCCATGCGCCGGCGGATGGCCGCCTATGTGCGGGAGCTCTGATGCCGGCCTGGTGGACCTACCGGTTCGAGGACTTCCTGCTCTTCTCCCCGCGCGTCTACTGGCGGCTGTTCGAGCTGCACAACGCGGCGGTCTGGCCTTTCCAACTTCCGGCCCTGCTGCTCGGCGCGGCGATCCTCTTGTGCATCCTCCGGCCGCGCCCGTGGTCGGACCGGGCCGTCTCGATCATCCTGGCGGCGGCCTGGGTCTCCGTCGCGTGGGGCTTCCTCTGGGCCCGCTACACGACGATCAACTGGGCCGCGGCCTATGCGGTCCCGCCCTTCCTCGCCGAGGCGCTGCTGCTCTTCGTCATCGGCGGGCTGGGCGGCCGTCTGCGCTTCGCGGCGAACCGGACCGTTCCGGGCGTCGTCGGCCTTGCCCTCTTCCTCTACGCGCTCGTCCTGCACCCGCTCGTGGCGCCGCTCGCGGGCCGGTCGATCGCGGCGGCGGAGCTGGTCGGCATCGCGCCGGACCCGACCGCGATCGCAACCCTCGGCCTCGTCTCGATCGGCGCCGGCGCCGCCGCGGCCTGGCTGCTTCTGGCCGTTCCCCTGGCCTGGTGCGTCTTGAGCTGGGCGACGCTTTACGCCATGAATGCGCCGGAGGCCTGGATCCCGCTTGCGGCGGCCGGTCTCGCCGTCGCGGCGCGGCTCTTGCCCTCGATCGGGCAGCGGACGTCGCGCGACGAGCGGCGGAGGCCGCAATCGCATCGGCCCGGGCCGTGACCGGAGCCGAACGCCCTCGACCAGCCCTCGCGACATGACTCAACCCCGCAAGCCGCGCATCGCGATCACCTATTGCTGCCAATGCCAATGGCTGCTGCGCGCCGCATGGATGGCGCAGGAATTGCTGTCCACCTTCGCCGACGATCTCGGCGAGGTGGCGCTCGTGCCGGGAACGGGCGGCGTGTTCCGGATCGAGTACGAGGGCGACCTGATCTGGGAGCGCAAGCGTGACGGCGGCTTTCCGGACGCCAAGCGGCTGAAGCAACTGGTCCGGGACCGCCTCGACCCGGCCCGCGACCTCGGTCACCTGGATCGGCCGTGAGCCAGCGGCCGATGTCGGAGGCCGTCGTCACCGCGAGGCTTCTCTTTTTCGAACCGGCGCGTCAAAGTGTTCGGATGGGACTCGTGTCGGATGGCGGTCGGCCCGCGGGGCGCGGCGACACAGGACAGGAGGTCCCATGCACCAACTCGACATGTCGGCCGCTTTCCCGTCGGGCGAGGCGGCGCACGCCCTCGGCGAGGTCACTGACTGCCTGCGGCCGGCGACCTGCGGCTGCCCGGAGTGCCAGACGATGCGGATGATCGCCTCCCCGGCACCGCCCGGCGATTGCCCCGACTGCGGAACACCGCTTCGGATCCGCCAGGGCTGACAAAGCGCGGTCCGCGGCGGCCGTTCGGCCGTCCCTGGGTGAGGCTGGCGCCCCCGGGAGGCCACGCGATACCTGGACCTTGCCGCCTTCGCCCCCCTCCGTTTAGGGTCGGGCTGACCCCAATCCAAACGGGAGGACGGCATGGGCAATTGGATCCAGCTTACCGCGAAGGACGGACACGGCTTTCAGGCCTATGAAGCGCCGGCCTCGGGCGCGGCGAAGGGCGCCGTCGTCGTTCTGCAGGAGATCTTCGGCGTCAACGCCCATATCCGCCGCGTCGCCGACGACTACGCGAGCCGCGGCTATCACGCGGTGGCGCCGGCGCTCTTCGATCGTGTCGAGCGCAACGTCGAACTTGGTTACGACGCCGACGCGATTGCCAAGGGCCGCGCGCTGCGGCAGCAGATTCCGCTGGAGGCCGTCCTGCAGGACGTGCAGGCGGCGATCGACCACGCGGGCCGCCACGGCAAGGTTGCCGTCGTGGGGTATTGCTGGGGCGGCAGCCTTGCCTATCTCGCGGCCACCCGCCTCACCGGCCTCGCCTGCGCCGTCGGCTATTACGGCGCCATGATCGCGCAGCACAAGGATGAACGAACGCGCGTCCCGACGATGCTGCATTTCGGCGAGAAGGACGCCTCGATTCCGATGAGCGACGTCGAGGCGGTGCGCCAGGCGCATCCGGACATGTCGATCTTCACCTACCCCGCCGGGCATGGGTTCAACTGCGACGAGCGCAAGGATTACGACGCCGAGCAGGCCCGGCTCGCGCTCGAGCGGACCCTGCGCTTCATGGAGTCGAAGCTCGCCAGCTAGGTCGGACCGCGCAACGGCCCGGGCGGACCGGGGCCGGAAAGGCGATCGGCGGGCGGCCGCGCGGCCGGGCCGCCGTCGCCTCAGGCCTTGGCCTTGGCCGCCAGGCGCTGATCCAGCCGATGCAGGTCGACGACCATGCGCTGATGCGTGCCGCGGCCGATCTCTTCCGACTCGTCGCGCGCGGTCACCGTGAACGCGACCCTCCGTCCCTTGACCTCGGTCACCTCCGCCTCGGCGCGGACGCGGTGGCCGACGGGCGTGGCGGCCAGATGCCGCACCTCGACCGCGGTCCCCACGGCGATCTCCCCCGGATCGAGGAACGGCCGGATCGCGTTGAGCGCCGCATTCTCCATCATCATGATCATGACGGGCGTTGCCAGCACGGGCGGCAGCGCCGCGTCCTTGAACTGGTTGGCGAGATGCTCGGGCGCGACCACGAGCGTGAAGCTGCCCTTGGTTCCCGGCGGTATCGAGCGCATGCGTTCCCTCCGGCGTCTTCGGTGCTCGGCGTCGCCATTCTCAAGCGCCGCGCTGACGGCCCGTTATACGCCTGCATATCCCGACATTCACGCGCGACGACGTCCCTGCAACACGGGACGTGTCGGCTTGGTCGGACCGGGCGTCGACGGCGCTGGAAGCCGCCCGTCGCCCGGCCCGTGATGGTCCCCGGCACGCCTGGGTTCGCACCGCGGGACTCTCGTTCGGCCGGCCTTCCTGCCCGGCCATGGTTTGCATCCCTGTTAACTTGCCGGGGACGCCCATCGCGACCAGGCCATCGATGATCGAGAGACCTCGGTCTCGCACGCCCCCGTCACGATCCGTTTCAAGATGCGTGCCAGAGCGTCGTGCAACGGCAGCCACCACGACAAAACCGGACATATCAGCACCCTAACGCGAGGATCGCCGCGCGGGTACGCCGGGGATCGATGAAGCGATCGCTCAGAAAATGAGCGGGATCGCCTTTCGACGCGTCATCGGCCAGAGCGCCCCGTCCGGACCCGAGCCTCGTTGACGCGGCGGTTCGTGCGGCGAATCTGGCGCCGTGCCGTCGGGAACCGCTGATGGGGACATTTCCGGGATGATTTCTCAGAAAGCCGTGAGATAATCCGGCACATGGGGGAGACGACCGCGGACCGGATCCGGGCGCGCCTGACCGAATCTGGGATCGGCGCGCGCACAGCATTGGCCAGCGCTGGGCTTCGCCCGGACACCATCCGAATCGTGCGGCGCAACAAGCCCGAGGGTCGGCGGGGCCAGACGCTGTGCACGCTCCAGTGCGCGCCGGCGTCCCCGACGGCAGAAGAGAGCGCCCCGGGCCTCCGTTCCCCCATCGAAGCAGATGTGTCGGACTCAATCGGAAGGGGTGCGGGATGATTCGAATCGACGAGCGCGACCTGGCGGCCGGCGGGCCGACCAGGGCGGAGCTTCAGGATCGGGAGGTTGTTTACGGACGAATTGCGCAATCGGGAGCCGTTTGAGGATGTCACGTTCAGAAGCGTCCTCTCGGCCTGAGGCGATTTACGTGGCCGGCCTGCACAAGTCGGCGACGATGTTCCTCTACCGCCTGTTCAAGGACATCGGTCAGGATTTTCTACGATATGACGTGATCTCGTCGAACAATCGGCCGCCCAACCACCACGATTACGACAAGTTCGTCGACGGCCCGTTCATCTACGTCCCGAAACGGAACTTCCTGCCGCTTTCCGATAACATATACTCACGATTCAAGGTTCGGATCTTCGCTCTGATCCGCGACCCTCGGGACATCCTCGTCTCCGAGTACTACTCTGTTGGCTTTACCCATTCCGCCTCGATCCAGAGCAACCCGGCAACCGTCGAGTTGCGCGACCGAATCCAGAAGGGCGACATCGACGTTGATCGCTACGCCCTCATGTCAGCGCTCGAAGCGGTTCCGTTCGCCGACGAGCGCCGGTCGCTCCATGACAAGCTTTCGGGACTGGACGCCTTACTGTCGCACGCGCGGCTGCAGGGCTACGATGTCGTCGTCTCTCGATATGAGGAAATGGTCCTGGCGTTCCGGGATTGGCTGGAGCAGACGCTGGCATGGGCCGGCTGTCCCGCCGCATTTTCGACGCTTTGGGAAAAGTACCGGAGCGAGTTCGATGTCGAGAGCCTGGCCAAACGAGGGAAGCAGATGGCCCATCGCCGGGCCGTCATTCCCGGGGATTACCGGACCGAGCTCCGTCCGGAGACGATCGCGAAGCTGGACGAGATCTTCGGCGACTTCCTGCACCGGCACGGCTATCCCATGACGGGCGGCAAGCGATTTACGCGCGGCCTGCACCGGCTCGGCGCGCGGCTGCTCAATGGGCAGCCCAAGCCCATTCCTTGGCTCCTCCCCCCGCGCTCGTCGACGTGGCAGCCGGCGCTCATCCTTGACGCACTGGCGCGACGAATCGGACGGGTCGATTATCGGCACGGCGCTCGACGGCCGCGAATGGATGACGCTTCGCGCGTATGACCGGGACCTTCCGCGCCGCCCGGGTCCGACCGGGGCGAATGGGGTCCGATGGGTAGCGGCCGACAGACGATCGACCTCCGCCCGGGCGACGCGCGAGGGCCTGCACGGCCCCTGTCGGCGGACGCAGAGGCGCGGGAGAATGCGGCGGCGATCCCGCGCCGCCTGACCGACCTCCGCCCGGCCGAAGGCGCCGGCTGCACCGAGCCGTGGGCCCTGTCTCGCTTTGGACCGGCATCTGTGGCCGTGTTGCTTGCTCCAGGGGTGGAAAATCCGCCTATGCGTTTGAGGGGTGTCCGGATCTTTTACACATACGGAGCTCTCGTCGCCCGGATTTTCCGAGGGCATTGTAAAACATGCCAAATCATTGTTGGCATGACACTTGCACCCGTATCCTTGCCAACAAGCCGGACAACCGGCACAACGCGCCGTCGTTAAGAACAGGGGGGTTAGATCCATGAAATCGATGAAGATGCTTGGCCTTGCCAGCGCGATTCTTCTCGCCGCCGGTGGAGCGCAGGCCGCACCCATTGTGCTGGACTTTGAAGGCCTGGCGAACCGTGCCTTAGTCAATGATTTTTACAATGGCGGGACCGACAGCGAGGGGAACTCGGGGCCGAATTACGGAATCGGCTTCACATCGACGGCCATCGCCACGATCGACGCCGATGCCGGCGGCACCGGACAGTTCGCGAACGAACCCTCGCCGAACACCGTCATCACGTTTCTGGAAGGGGGCACCGCGATCATGAATGTCGCGGCCGGGTTCGATACCGGCTTCTCCTTCTTCTATTCGAGCATCTTCAACGCCGGCTCCGTAACGGTTTACGACGGCCTGAACGGCACCGGCAATGTCCTGGCGACACTGACTCTGGCACCGCTCGGCAGCGATTGCGAAGGCGACCCGAACGGGGACTATTGTGCCTGGGCACCGGTGGGCGTCACCTTCTCCGGGACGGCCCGCTCGGTCGATTTCGGCGGCGTCCCGAACGCCATCGGCTTCGACGACATCACCCTCTATTCCGCCACGCCCGGCGTCACCGTGCCGGAACCGGGAACGCTGGCGCTCCTGGGCGCCGGCCTTGCGGGTCTCGGATTGGTCGGACGGAACCGACGGGCCGCCTGATTGGCGCGGTCGTCTGGGAAGGCCTCGCGGATCCTCCCTGCGGGCGGGCTTTCGAACGCCGTCGTTCCGAATGGCGGCTCGAGCACCCGCCCGCCCCTCGCACCGGGGCGTCTACTGCACCGACACGACCTTGATCTTGCCCGCGAGGCTGTCGATGAGCTTGAGGCGATCCCCGGCCGCCGCGATCGCCGCGCTTACCGCATAGGGATTCCAGCCGGGATCGATCGCCAACAGGCCCGGATCGAGGTAGCGCACACGATTCGAATCCTCCGGGCTTGGATCGGTGACGTGGCCGCCTGCCCCGGCCTCGACCGCCGCGCGAACAAGGGCGAGGATGTGGGCATCCAGCTTGGGGAAGCCAAACAGCAGCCGCGACTCGGTTTGGTCCGGAGCACCGAAATGCCCGCCGCTGCCCGCCTCGATGGCCCGCTCGACGTTCGAGAGCAGGTGCCCGCCAAGCTGCGCGGCAAGAAGGAGAAGGAGGCAGGCAGCCGTCTCGGAGTCCACCCCGGGAACGTCCGGGTACTCGGACTTCGGATCGTTCGGGTTGTACCCCCCGATATGCACGGCGGCGAGCTCCATCACCGTTCCCCAAAGCCAGGCGATCCCTCCGACGCCGGCCGTGACCGCAGCGGCCGGACCCGTTACCCCGCCCATCGCCATGACCGCGCCGGCGGCCATCGCGGCGCCGCCGGCCCTCTGCAGCCCCACGCCCCAGGCGTAGACGTCGTCCGCATGGCTGGTCCCGCCGCCGACCGAGGTCCATCCCGAGGTGCTGTGGACGAGGGCGCCGAGGCCGAAGCCGAACTCTTCGAGAAACTCCATCTGCCGTTGCGAGGCCGACTTCAGCGTTCCCTCGAGGGCCGCCGAGTTCACCAGCTGCTCCAGCTGCCCGGAGTCGATCGCGGCGCCAAGGGCAGCGATCCGCGCGACGAGACCAGCCGCGAGCCGCGACGGCAAGGAAAGCTGGACCGCGACGACATCCACGGTCATCTGATGCTCGCGAAGCGCCGCCGGCGTCGTCGTCACCGAAACCTCGGCGATCAGATACTCCAGTGCCTTGGCCGTGATCTGCGCGGGCACGGCAAGTCGGTACCGGATCGCACTCGTGTGACGCCGCGCCTCTCCGGACGAAATCTTTCGAAACGTTCTCTGATGCTTGACAGCGCCGCCCACTCTCGCCGAGTTCGGCAAGATGTGCGGTCGTGCTTCCGCGATCATCGAATGCTCCCCCGTTTCATAGACAAGACAGGTGTTCGACAACGCTGCTCTTGTACCATGAAACCAACGAAGACGCTCGGTCCCGCGGGCGCAAAGATCGGACCTCGCCCTTCGCCCAGGCCAGATCTAGCGGTGGCGCGTCTCCTTCAACGCGGACGAGTTGGCCGGGTTTGGGCCAGCGCCGAAGTGGCTCGCTCTCCGACAACCGGTTCGGGACCTATGCGGGAGATCCGGTGAAAGGAGGAGGTCAGAGATGGCGAAGCGAAAGCGCATGGCGGAGCAGGTCACTCCCATCGACGGCATCCTCACGATCGGGCTGGTTTCACGGCTGCGTGAAACTGCAACGGATGCAATCAAACCTGATATAATTCTCTCGCAATCCCGCTGATTGCCGGGGCGGTATCAAGGTTCGCCGTTCGCGGTGTTTTTCGCCGCAGGGCCACAGACCCGAACCGCTGTCGTTAGACGATCCCATAAACGAACCGGGCTTCACGCGCGAAACGCCGGTTCATGATGATGCAAGGGATCAGAAAAATGTCCGATCAATGGCTCTTCAAGAGTGAAACCTACGACAACTGCAACTGCGCGATGAACTGCGGGTGCCAGTTCAACCTGCCGAGCACCCATGGCTATTGTCAGTCGGCTTTCATCGGCACCGTCGTGGAAGGTTATTTCAACGACACGCCGCTCGCGGGCCTGAACTGGGCGGCACTCTACAAATGGCCCGGCGAGATCGCAGAGGGGAACGGCAAGCGCCAGATCATCGTCGACGAACGGGCAGACGAGGCTCAACGGACCGCGCTCGAAGCGATCATTTCGGGCAAGGCAGGTGCGCCCCTCAGCAATCTCTTCTCGGTCTTCGCCTCCACATGCTCCGACCTTTGCGAGACGCTGTTCCTGCCGATCGATCTGAAAGCGGACCTGGAAGCCAGAACCGCGCGGGTTGAGATTCCGGGCATACTGAAGAGCAGCGCCAGCCCGAAGATCAACGAGTTCACCGGTGAGCCGTTCCACGTCGCACTGGCACGGCCGAGCGGCAGCTTCGAGTTCATCTATGCGGAACTTGGACTGGGCACGACCTCGGTAACGGGCGACATGGAGATGGCGTTCGAAGACTCATGGGCGCATTTCTGTGTGCACCACTTCAACCAGGATGGGATGGTGCGAGAGCGCCCAAGGCTCACTGCATGGCTCGGCAGATGAAGCGGAACAAATTTGCCGGTTGCTCGGCCTCCTCTTAGGGCGCAAGCAAGCGGCCGCCATTCTGCGCTCACTGATCGAGCGGATCGTTCTGCATCCCGGCCGGAAGCGGGGCGAGCCGCGCGTGGAGCTTCGCGGCCAGCTCGCCCCCATCACAAATCTGGCCCGACCTGTACGACCGGGCCAAGACGTTATGATAACGATGGTAGCGGAGGAGGGACTCGAACCCCCGACACGCGGATTATGATTCCGCTGCTCTAACCAGCTGAGCTACTCCGCCCCAAGATGGCGCGTGGTCGCGCCCTGCGGCAGAAGGGTATATGGCCACTGCCTCGGCGCTGTCAAGCAAGCCGGGTCCGCCTCTCCGCCGGGGCCGCCGCCCCCCGTCCCGCCTGCGCCCGGGGATCGCCCCAGGGATCGCACGGTCCGCCCCCGGCGCCACCGCGCCGGCAATCCTCGCCATCCCGCTGCGATAGAGAGGCGTCCTTGGCCCGTCTCAGGCCGCGAGCGAGGCCGTGTCGCGGGTGATCCAGCCGCCGCCGAGCACGCGGTCGCCATCGTAGAACACGCAGGCCTGGCCCGGCGCCACGCCGAACTGCGGCTCGTCCAGCACCACCCGCGCGGCGCCGCCCTCGACCGGGAAAACCCTGGCCCGCGCCGGCGCGCTCGCCGAGCGCAGCTTGACCTCGACCGCGCGCCCCTCGGGGCCGATCGGCGTCCCCAACCAGTTGACCTCGCGCACCCCCAGGATTCCGGTCGCGAGCGCCGCCTTCGGGCCAACGACGACGCGGCGGCGCGCGGCGTCGAGGCGGACGACGTAGAGCGGCTCGCCTCCGTCGCTCACGCGCAGGCCGCGGCGCTGCCCCACGGTGTAGTGGATGACGCCGTCGTGGCGGCCCAGCACGCGTCCGTCCACATGGACGATCTCGCCCGGCTCGACCGCGCCCGGGCGCAGGCGCTCCACCACCCGCGCATAGCCGCCGGTCGGCACGAAGCAGATGTCCTGGCTGTCCGGCTTGGCGGCGACGGCAAGGCCCAGACGCTCGGCGATCGCCCGGGTCTCTGCCTTCGGCTTGTCGCCGAGCGGAAAGCGCAGGAACGCGAGCTGCTCGCGCGTCGTCGCGAACAGGAAGTAGCTCTGGTCGCGCGCCGGATCGACGGCGCGGTGCAGCTCCGGCCCCTCGGGCCCCATGACCCGGCGCACATAGTGGCCCGTGGCCAGGGCCGCGGCGTCGAGGTCGCGCGCGGTCTCCAGCAGGTCGCGGAACTTGACCCGCTGGTTGCAGCGCACGCAGGGGATCGGCGTCTCGCCCGCGAGGTAGCTGTCGGCGAAATCCTCCATGACCTCGGCGCGGAAGCGGCCCTCGTAGTCGAGGACGTAATGCGGGATGCCGAGCCGGTCGGCGACGCGGCGGGCGTCGTGGATGTCCTGGCCGGCGCAGCAGGCGCCCTTGCGGCCGATCGCCGCGCCGTGGTCGTAGAGCTGCAGGGTGATCCCGACGACGTCGTAGCCCTCCGCCTTGAGGAGGGCGGCGACGACCGAGCTGTCCACCCCGCCGGACATCGCGACCACCACCCGGGTCTCTGCCGGGGACCTGTCGAAACCGAGCGAATTCATGGCGCGGAATATAGGCCCCTTGCGTCCCGAGGCAAAGGTCGGGCCGGCCCTGTCCGGGCGGGGGATCCCTGCCACGGGGATCACGGCCGAAGCAGCCGGTCGGCCAGCCGGTTGAGCGGCGCGGGGTCGCGGGCGAGGCCGAGCGGGACGGAGAAATGGCCCTGGTCACGCAGGAAGACGTTCGCGTGCGGCAGGTGCCAGCGCCGGGCGAGCGCCATGCCCCGCCGGAACGGCGTCACGTCGTCGCGGCAGCCGAGGACCATGACGATGTCCGCCGGCGGCGGAGCCGGCGCGCCCGAGGGCTCCCACAGCACATTCCAGCGGGCGAAGCGCGACGCGGTCCAGCCGGCGTGCCGGAGCGCCCGGTCGAGCCCGAGCGCCCGGGCAAGCGAGCTGCCAAAGGCAAGGCTGCCGACGTCGTCGGCGGTGGTGGTCAGGTAGAGCGCGTCCGGCCGCAGCGCCGGCGCCCATTGCCGGGCACGGCAGGCCGCGAGCTGGGTCGAGAGGGCCCCCAGGCTCACTCCGCCGATCGCCACCCGGCCGGCGCTGTTCGACCGGCACCAGCCGACGAGCGTCGCCACCTCCGGCACCACCGCCGACAGGAAGGCGATGGCCGAGGCCGGCAGTCCGGCCAGGAACGGCTCGCCGCCGTAGAACCCTGGGATCCGCCGCCGCCCGTGCCAGGGCGCGTCGAGCCGCACCACGCGCACCCCGCGCTCGGCGAGCGCGACCACGATCTGGTCGTCGATTCCGTCCAGCGATTCGAGTTCCACGCCCAGGCCGTGGATGTAGACCAGCGTTGCCGGGTCCGGAACGTCGGGCGGCTCGAAGACATGCGCCCAGGCCGTGTCGCCGATCTCGGCGCAGGGCGAGGGGAAGCGCAGCCAGTACTCGGTGCCGAACGGGCCTGAGACCCGCCGCGATTCCTCGACCCGCGGCAACCTGTCCGGAAGGGCACAGGCCGCTTCGGGCGCGGCGAGCAGCGGCCCGTAGCGCCTCTCGACCGCGTCCGGATCGGGGATGGCGAAGCGAACGGCGGGGAGCTCCGTGCGAATCCGCAACGGCAGGTAGTTCCAGCGCGCCATCATATAGGTATGGCTCGCCCGCTGCCGTTCGCGATGGATCGCGGCCAGGGCTGCGGGCGCGACCGGCTTGTTTCCGAAGAACGCCGCCTCCCAGGTCTGCGACGCCGCCTCGAAGCGCCGGCGCAGTTTCGCCGTGCGGGCGAGCGCGTTCTGGATGGTCGTCTCCGTTCCGTTCGGCAGGCGATGCAGCGGCACCGCCTTCAGGAAACGCTCTATCGACCCTTCGGCGACCGTACCGGCCGCCCAGGCGCGGGACAGCGGAAAGGCCCAGCGCGACAGGCCCCACAGGGCCGCCCGGTCGAACCAGGGCCGCGCGACCAGCCCGCCGATCGGCGTGGCGAGCAGCGGCATCATGCGCTCGTAGCGTCGGCCTCTTGCTCGCGGGCGGCTGGTGGCGGGCGGCACAGGGATTTCGGCTCGCTCCTCCGCGGCGGCGGCCCGTCTCAGTCGCCGCCGAGCATCATGTTTCGGGTCGCGGCCGGCAGGGCGACGGTCAGCCCGTCCAGTTCCTCTGTCATGATGATCTGGCAGCCGAGCCGGGACGTCTGGGTCAGACCGAAGGCGAGGTCGAGCATGTCCTCCTCGTCCTCGGTCGCCGCCGGAAGCGCCTCGTACCATTCGGGATCGACGATGACATGGCAAGTCGAGCAAGCCAGCGACCCTTCACACGCCCCCTCGATATCGATGTTGTTCCGGTGGGCGATCTCGAGCACCGACAGCCCGACTGGCGCGTCGACCTCGACGCGGGTCCCGTCGGTGTTGATGAAGGTCATCTTCGGCATCAGGCCAGTCTCCGTGATCAGGCGTCCGTCATTCGGCGGCGGCTTGCGCCGTCCGTGAATGCATTCGGCGCGGGCATCCGGTGCCACAGGCGCCGGTTCCCGTCAAGGCAACATACGGCGGCACGACTTGCGCGGACCTTACCGGCCGCCCGCCCCGGCCGCCTGCGGCGAAGCCTCCTGCCCCCGCCGCTCCCGCAGCCGTCGAACCGCGCTCACCAGCCGCTCGACGGCGAAATCGACCTCCGCGTCCGTGGTGAACCGGCCGAGACCGATCCGCAGGGACGCGCGGGCCAGGGCGTCGTCGAGCCCGATCGCCCGCAGCACGTAGGACGGTTCGACGGCCGCCGAACTGCAGGCGGAACCGGTCGAAACGGCGAGGTCCCTGAGTTCGCCCAGCAGCCGGTCACCGTCGATCCCGCCGAAGCTGAGATTGAGGTTGCCGGGCACGCGCCGCCCAAGGTCACCGTTCAGTTGGGTTCCGGGCAGGTTCTCTGCAACCCCTCGGTACAGCCGGTCGGTCAGGGCGCGCAATCGTGCCGCCTCCGCGGCCATCTCCCGGCCGGCGATCGCGCAGGCCGCGCCGAGGCCGACGCAGAGCGGCGTCGGCAAAGTGCCCGAACGCAGCCCCCGCTCCTGCCCGCCACCCCGGAACAGCGGCTCCAGCCGGACGCGCGGGCGACGCCGGACGTAAAGCGCGCCGATCCCCTTCGGCCCGTAGATCTTGTGACCGGAGATGCTCATGAGGTCGATCTTCATCGCCTCGACATCGATCGGGATCTTGCCGACCGCCTGTGCGGCGTCTGTGTGGAACGTCACCCCCCGCGCCCGGCAAAGGGCGCCGATCTCGGCCAAGGGCTGGATGACGCCGATCTCGTTGTTCACCGCCATGACGGAGACGAGCGCCGTCCGCTCGCCGATGGCCTCTTCCAACCGCCCGAGGTCGATGAGGCCGCCGCGGTCGACCGGAAGATAGGTGACCGCGAAGCCCTCCCGCTCCAGCTGGGCGGCGCTCTCCAGCACGCATTTGTGCTCGGTCGCGACCGTGACGAGATGGTCCCGCCGCCCGCCCTGCACCTCGCGCTGGAACCGCATGAGTCCGGCAAGGGCGAGGTTGTTCGATTCCGTGGCACCGGAGGTGAAGATGACCTCGCGCGGATCGGCGCCGATCAGCGCCGCCACCTGGCCGCGCGCCGTCTCGACCGCCTCCGCCGCCGCCGCGCCGAAGGCGTGCTGCTGCGAGTGCGGGTTGCCGAACCGCTCGGTGAAATAGGGCAGCATCGCCTCGACGACGCGCGGATCGGTCGGCGTGGTCGCCTGATAATCGAGATAGATCGGCAGTGCCGGGGCGTTCTCACCGACCGGCGCGTTGCCCTTCGGTCGATCGCGATTCGACATCCCGCCTGCCCCGCGCGTCATACGATCGAGCCGGCGACGCGCCGCGCCGCGCCGGCCGAAGGACGGGACACCAAGCGGCCCCAGGCGTCCAGGAACCGGTCGACGTCGGCCTCCGTCGAGGCCCAGCCGAGGCTGACGCGGATCGCGCTTCCGGCCTCCTCGGCGGTCGCGCCCATGGCCCGTAGCACGTGCGAGGCGCGCACCTTGCCCGACGAGCAGGCGGAACCCGCGCTGACGGCAATGCCGGCGAGGTCGAGGGCCATGACCTGGGTCTCGCTCGGCAGGCCCGTCCAGGCAAAGCACGCGGTGTTCGGCAGCCGCGGCGCCGCGATACCGAAGATCCGCAGCTCCGGGCAGGCGGCGCGCGCGCCCGCCTCCAGCCGATCGCGCAGCCGTGCGACCGCCGCTCCTTCCGCCGGTCCTTCCCGCGCCGCCTCCGCCGCGGCGACGCCGAAGCCGACGATGGCGGCGACGTTCTCCGTGCCCGCGCGCCGGGACCGCTCCTGTCCGCCGCCGCGCAGCAGCGGCGCCAAAGGCACGTTATCCCCGACGATCAGCGCGCCGCAGCCTTGCGGTCCGCCCAGCTTGTGCGCCGAGAGGCTCAGCAGGTCGACGCCGAGCGCGGCGACCTCAAAGGGGACCTTACCGGCCGCCTGCACCGCGTCGCAATGCACCAGCGCGCCCCGCGCATGGGCGATCTCGGCCGCCTCGGCGACGGGCTGCAGGACGCCGGTCTCATTGTTGGCGAGCATGATGGAGACGAGAGACGGACGCGGGTCGCGCGCCAGCCGGTCGGCCAGCGCCGAGAGATCGACGACGCCGTTCGCATCGACCGGCAGGATCTCGGCATCGGGCGAGGCCGCGCGCAGCACCGAATCGTGCTCGACGGCGGAGACGATATGACGGTCCCGGCCGGCGCCGGCCAGAGCCAGGTTGTTCGCTTCGGTTCCGCCGGCGGTGAAGACGACTTGGTCCGGCCGCGCGCCGACGAAGGCCGCGACCGCCTCCCGGGCCTCCTCGACGCGGCGGCGGGCCAGGCGGCCGAACCGATGGACGGAGGACGGGTTGCCGCAAAGCTCGAGCGCGCGGCCCATCGCCGCCGCGACCGCAGGGCGGATCGGTGCCGTTGCGTTGTAGTCCATGTAGACGGCGCGTTCCATGCCAACCGCCTGTCCCGGTCCGGACAAAGACGCTTCAGTGCGCCGCCGCACCGGTCCGGCCGCCGTCGCCGGACTCGCCGCGGCGAAGGGGGCCTCCGACCGCCACCCGGCGGGCACAGACATCGGCCAGCGACACGGAGCTCAGATAGTGGTGGATCTGATTGCCGAGCTCCTCCCACAGGTCGTGGGTCATGCAGCGGGTCTCGTTGCCGCGGCAGCCCGCGGGCGAGCCCGGCGAGCAGCGGCCCGCGCGGATCAGCTCGCCGCCCAGGGGATCGTCGACCGCCAGGATGATGTCGGCGATGCGGGTCTCGGTCTCGTCGCGGGCAAGGAGATAGCCGCCGCCCGGTCCGCGCACGCTGCGGACCAGCCCGCCGCGCCGCAACTTGGCGAAAAGCTGCTCGAGATAGGAGAGCGAGATCTCCTGCCGCGCCGCGATGTCCGCCAGCACGACCGGGCGCCCCCGGCTGTGGCTCGCCAGGTCGACCAGCGCCATGACGGCGTATCGGCCCTTCGCGCTAAGCCTCACCGCTCCGCCCTTTCCCCTTCAGCAATCGATCCGCCGCCCCGTCTCCGGGTCGCGGCATCCGTTCGTCTCGGGCTCCCCGTCGGGCACCGCGTCCTTGCCATGCAGATCGACCACGACCGGCGGTTGCGGGCCATGCTCTTCCAGACGGTGCTCGAGGTCCTCGACGCGCGCCCTCAGGGCCGAAACCTGGTCGAGCAGCCCGTCCACCGCCCGCGCGACCGGGTCCGGCAAGTCGCCGTCCGGAATGCCGTAGGCGTGGAATTTGGCCCGGGCCTCGCGCGGTGCCACCACCTTGGCGGGAATGCCGACCACCGTCACCCCGGGCGGGACGTCCTGCACCACCACAGCGTTGGCGCCGACGCGGGCGTTCTCGCCCACCGTAATCGGCCCCAGCACCTGCGCCCCCGAACCGACGATGACGCCATTCCGAAGTGTCGGGTGGCGCTTGCGGTTGACCTGGGCGGCGGAGTTGACCGAGGGGGCAATGCCGCCGAGGGTGACGCCGTGGTAAAGCGTCACGTCGTCCCCGATCTCGGCCGTCTCGCCGATGACGAGGCCCATGCCGTGATCGATGAAGAGCCGCTTGCCGATGGTGGCGCCGGGGTGGATCTCGATCCCCGTGACGAAACGCCCGATGGCGGAGATGACGCGGCCGAGCAGCAGCCAGCCGCGGCGCCAGGCGGCGTTCGCCAGGCGATAGAACATCACCGCCTGAAAGCCGGGATAAGCGAGCACGATTTCCAGACGCGAGCGCGCGGCCGGGTCCCGCGCGATCATGGAATCGATCTCGTCACGAAGATTCTTGAAAATCATGTTACCCGTCATGATAAGATCGGCGCCATCGTCGGCGCCGTTCTTCGCCCAGTTAGCGGCGATCAATGGTTTGATATAGTATGTCCGACTAAATTGGTCAAGTTTCCGCGGCCGGGCCCAGCATGGGCCCGACCAGCAGTTTACTACGGCCCGGGCCGACCTAAATTATCGGCGCAGGCGCGTGGTTCCAAAACGACGGTCGAAGATGCCCGAAGTCATCATTAACGGCCCGGAAGGCCGATTGGAAGGTCGCTACCAGCACGGGAGCCGGCCCGATGCTCCCATCGCGCTCATGCTGCATCCGCATCCGCAGCATGGCGGTACCATGAACAACAGGGTCATCTACACCATTTATCACGCCTTCGCGCGCAAGGGATTTTCTGTCCTGCGCTTCAATTTCCGCGGCGTCGGCCGGTCGCAGGGCCGCTTCGACCGCGGCGAGGGCGAGCTGAGCGACGCCGCCTCGGCGCTGGACTGGCTGCAGATCTACAACCCGAACGCCAGCGCCTGCTGGATCGCGGGATTCTCCTTCGGCGCCTGGATCGGCATGCAGCTCCTGATGCGGCGGCCCGAGATCACGGGCTTCATCTCCGTGGCGCCGCCGGCCAACCTGTACGATTTCAGCTTCCTGGCCCCCTGCCCCTCCTCCGGGCTGATCCTGCAGGGCGACCTCGACGAGGTCGTGCCGCACGAATCGGTGCAGAAGCTGATTCACAAGCTGTCGAACCAGCGGGACATCCGGATCGACTACCGTCTGATCCCGGGCGCCAACCACTTCTTCCAAACCCATCTCGAAGCGCTCAACGCCGAGATCGAGGACTATCTCGACAGCGTCCTCCAGCGCCCGAAGGCGGCGGCGGCGCGGTAGGCCGCCCCCCGTTCCGCGCGATCGCGTCTTGCGTGGCCGGCCGCTCCCCGCCGGGGCGGCCGGTCGCATCATTGGTCCCGTCCGGCTTCCCGCGGCCGGCGGTGCAGGGTTCCGCCGGTGACCGGACGGCGGACGCCGGTCGTTGCCGGCAGGCTGAGCGGCAGGCCCCTGAGCGAGCGCACCGCGAGATAGGCGAAGGCCTGGGCTTCGAGGGCGTCGCCGTCCCAGCCGACCGCCTCGACCGCATCGACGGGCGCCGTCAGGCGCGCGGCGAGCGCATCCATCAACGCCGGGTTGCGGCGCCCACCCCCGGTAATCAGCCAGCGCCGGACCGGCGCCGGAAAGTGCTCGGCCGCGCCGGCGATGGTCGCAGCGGTGAAGGCGACGAGGGTGGCCGCGCCGTCCGCCGGCGACAGCCGCGCCACCGGCGCGGGGTCGAAGGCGTCGCGGTCGAGCGATTTCGGCGCCGGCCGCCGGAAGTACTCGTGGTCGAGCAGGCGGGCCAGAACGTCCTCGGCAACTCGCCCTGTCCGCGCCAGGGCGCCGTCGCTGTCGAACGGCCGCCCGGTGTGTCGGAGGGCCCAGTCGTCGATCATGGCGTTGCCCGGCCCGGTGTCGAAGGCCAGCAGGCCATCCCCGCCGGAACCGATCCAGGTGACGTTGGCAACGCCGCCGATGTTGACGACCGCCAGGGGCCGCGGCAACGCCTGGGCGAGAGCGGCATGATACAGCGGCACCATCGGCGCCCCCTGCCCGCCCTCGGCGACATCGCGGCTGCGGAAGTCGTTCACCACGTCGATGCCGGTGCGTTCGGCCAGCAGCGCCCCGTCGCCGATCTGCCAGGTCCGGCCCTGCTCGGGCGCGTGCAGGATCGTCTGGCCGTGAAAGCCGATGACGGCGACCTCCCGCCGGTCGACGCCGCTTTGCGCCAGCAGCGCCTCGACCGCCTCGGCGTGGATCAGGGTCAGGTCGCGTTCGACGGCGGCGATGGCGCCGCGCCCGCCCATCACGCGGCCAAGGCGCTCGCGAAACGCCGGAGAGAAGGGAAGGGTCAGGGCCGGGCCGCGTTCGACCCGCGCGCCCCCATCGGTGCGTAGGAGCGCCGCGTCGACCCCGTCGCGCGAGGTGCCGCTCATCAGCCCGATCGCCAGGACGGGCTCGGACGAAGCCGCTTCGAAGGAACCTGTTGCCGTGGCCACCCCTTCCCCCTGCCGCCCGGCGGTTCGGAAACCGGGGCGCCGATTGTGAATCGAATGCCGATTGTGTTACATGGCGCGGCCTCCGGAGCAAGCCTGGCCGCGCGGACCCCAAGGTCAAACCGCGGCCGGGCCGATCCGACCCGCCGCCAGATGAAGTCCGAGCCCATGGAACCGTTTCGATCCGAATTTCTGCAGCAGGTGGTCGGCCGCGGCTACCTCCATCAATGCACCGACCTCGAAGGCCTCGACGCCCTCGCCGCGGAGCGGCGGATCACCGGCTATGTCGGTTTCGACGCGACCGCGGACAGCCTGCACGTCGGCAGCCTGGTTTCGATCATGCTGCTTCGGCGCCTGCAGCAGACGGGCCACAAGCCGATCGTCCTCATGGGCGGCGGCACGACGAAAATCGGCGATCCGTCGTTCCGCGACGAATCGCGCCCGCTCCTGACCGACGAGGAGATCGCACGGAACATCGCCGGTATCCGCAAGGTCTTCGACCGGTTCCTGACCTTCGGCGACGGCCCGACCGATGCGATAATGGTCAACAACGCGGACTGGCTCGACGGACTCGCCTACATCCCATTCCTGCGCGACTATGGCCGCCATTTCTCGGTCAACCGGATGCTCACCTTCGACAGCGTGCGCCTGCGCCTCGAACGCGAGCAGCCGCTGACCTTCCTCGAGTTCAACTACATGATCCTCCAGGCCTACGATTTCCTGGAGCTGGCGCGGCGGTACGATTGCGTGCTCCAGATGGGCGGCTCGGACCAGTGGGGAAACATCGTCAACGGCGTCGAGCTGGGCCGGCGCGTCGAGGACCGCACGCTCTTCGGCCTGACCACGCCGCTGATCACCACCGCCTCGGGCGCGAAGATGGGCAAGACCGCCAGCGGCGCGGTGTGGCTCAACGCCGACCGGCTCAGCCCCTACGACTACTGGCAGTACTGGCGCAACACCGAGGACGCCGACGTCGGTCGCTTCCTGCGCCTCTTCACCGACCTGCCGCTGGACGAGATCGAACGCCTGGAGCAGCTCGAAGGCGCGGAGATCAACGACGCAAAGATCGTTCTCGCCAACGAGGCGACAAAGCTCGCGCACGGCGCGGAGGCCGCGGCCGAGGCGGCCGAAACCGCGCGGCGAACCTTCGTCGAGCGCGGCATGGGCGCCGGGCTGCCGACCCTCGAGGTGCCGCGGAGCGAGCTCGAAGGCGGCATACCCGCCTTCGAGCTGCTGCGGCGCTCCGGCCTCGCCGCCAGCAACAGCGAGGCGCGGCGCCTGATCCGCGGCGGCGGCGCCCGGATCAACGATGTCGTGATTCCGAACGAAACCGTCACCGTCTCCCTCGACCAGGTGACGCCCGAAGGCGTCATCAAGCTCTCCGCCGGCAAGAAGCGTCACGCCCTCGTCCGGCCGGTTTAGCGATCGGTCTGGCGACGTCTTACTTGTTACCCCCCGGCTCCGGCAGCGCCCTCGGCGCCACCCGCTCGCCGGAGCCTCCGTCGAAGATGTCGAACAGGCCGCGCAGGAAGCCCGGGGCGAGCGCCGCCAGGGGATTGACCGTGATCCGCGGGTCGGCGAGCGGACCGGACGCGTCGTAGGTCGCGGCGAAGATGCCCTCCCCCTTGCCGCCCTGCAGGATGTCGCCGACCACCGGGATGTTGCTCAGGATGTTGTTGATCGCATAGGCGGGGACGATCGTCCCCTCCAGATCGAGGGTGCCGGCATCGAAGTCGATCTCGCCGGTCGCCGTGATCCCGATCGAGGGGCCATGGGCCCGCGCCAGCGGAATCTTGACCAGGCCGCCGGTCTTGGTGAACTCGGCGGTGAAGCGGGTGAACAGGAAGCCCTCGCCGGTCAGGGCGTCGACGAGGCCGGTCAGCGTGGCGACCGTCAGCAGCCGCGCGAGGGTCGGGGCATTGACCAGCCGGAACTGCGAAATCTCCGCCTCGCCGCGCAGCGGGCGCTGCGGCTCCGCGTCGTCCGCCACCGCGACCAGCCGCAACCGCCCGCCCCGGACGTTGTCGAGAACACCGAAGACCCGGAGGGCCGCGCCGGCGTCGCCCGCCGTGACGGTCAGTTGGTGCGTGTCGGGTTCCGCCGGCTCGTAGCGGAGGCTCACCGGACGCCCGCCCGGCAGCGTCCCCACGACCCGGATCCGGTCCCAATGCGCGCCGTCATGCTCCACGGTCGCCGAGACGTCGGTGATTGCGCGATCGGGGCCAAGGCGGATCTCGCGGAGCCGGCTCGCCCGTAGGGTGAAGATCCTGCCGTCACGCTCGATCGCCCCCGCATCGCCTTCGTCTCTCGCGAGAAACGGCTCCGCATCCAGCCGGCCGTCGCCGATCGAGACGTCGAGCCTTCCTTCCGCGAGTTCGAGGACGACGTTCTCCAGCGCCGAGTCGCCGAAGGCGACGGAGTCGAGAACGACGGAGCCGAGAAGACCGCCGGCACCGTCGAACCGGCCGCGCCCTCTGGCCGACAGCGTGCCGGCGGTGACCGCGATGCTCGGGATCGCGGCGGCGCGCTCGCCCTCGAGCTCGACGACCAGCTCGGCCGTCCCGGGCTCGCCGGCCGGCTTCGACCAGGCAATGAACGGCAAGTCAATCTCGGCCGATCCGAGATCGAGCGACGCGCCGATCCGCCCCCGGCCCCCGTCGAAGCGGGTGAGCTCGAGGCGCATCGGCACCGGCCCATCCAGATAGGGCAAGGTGTCGAGGCCGAAGGACGCGCGCCGTTCGGCATCGACCGTTCCGGAGAGCGCGATGCGGCTTCGGACACCGTCGGCGCCGGAGAAGGACTCGAACCAATGGACGCTCGCGGGAATTCCGGCAACCACGGCGGAACCGGCGACGGTCATCTCCTCGCCGGTAACCTCGGCGGTGAGGCTCCCCTGAGTCACGTCCCGGTCGAAGACGACGCCGCGCATCGTCGCCCCGACCGCCTCGGCGGAGACGCCGATCTCGACCTGGTCGATGGAGAGGTCCCGGACCGCGGGGAAGCGGAACGACAGGCGCGCCGAAACGTCGCCGGCGGTGTCCGCGGGCGTAAGGCCGAGCCGGCTCGGATAGCCGAGCCGCGGATGATCGAGAAGGCGGAGCGTGTCCGGCAGGGTGCCGTGGGCGCGGCCGGTGATCTCGACGGTTTCCGGCCCCCGTTCCCGGAAGTCCCCGATCCGGACCTGGCCGCCGTCGATGAGAAGCCCTTCGACGCTACCGCCGTGGAGATCCGCGACGAACTCCCGGTCGGTGAAGCTCGCGATGCCGGCAACATCGCGCAGCGGCGGCATCGGCTTCAGGTAGTGCACGGTCAGCCCGACGGCGCTGAACGTGCCGCTGAAGCGTTCGATCTCCGGGTCGCCCCGATGGCCGATGGTTCCGGGTATGCGAAGGGCGATGTCCGCCTCGGCATGCTCCACCCCGCCGTCCTCGATGTTCCGGGTCACCCAGTTGCGGGCGCCGCGCGCGACGCCCTCCGGCCAGTAGCGCCGCACCATCGCCGTCGGAATGTCCCCGGCCGTCACCCGGCTGACCACGCGCAGATGCGGCCCCCGGATCCTGTGCCCGCTCGGGCCGCGCGCGGCTTCGCGGGTGACGGCCCCGGTCAGCGTCAGCCGCGGCCTGCCGGCGGTCCCGCCGTCGAGCTCCAGGACGGCCTCGTCCACGGTCAGGTGGTTGCCCCCGACCTCGAGCCTGCCCTCCATCGTCAGGTGCCGGACGCGCAGCGGCTCGGCGGAGAGCGTCGGCAAGACGAGGGTCCCGGGTCCCGTGGCGAGGACGAGGCGCGTATCGCCGACGTTCCCGTCCAGCCCGATACTGGTGACGAGCTGGCCTTCCACCATCATGTCGGCCCGGACCAGTGCCGCGAGGTCCGGGTCGAGGTCCGCGAACCGGGCGGCGGCGACGTCCTGGAACCGGGCCGACAGCATGACGCGGTCGGCCGCCCGCACATAGGAGACGTCCGCCCGCAACCGCGCCGAAACCTCGCCCGTCTGGGCCAGGGTCAGGATCAGTTCGCCGGCGATGCCGCCGGCGGTCCGGCGAAGGACGATGTCGGCGTCCTCTGCCCGTCGGGTAAAGCCGTTGCGCCGGTCGGCATAGAGGAGCTTCCCATCGATGATGCTGACGTTCCGCAGATAGCCGGTCGGGCGGTCTCTGTCCGGCGGCGCGAGGAGCGCCGCGAGCACCCGCGGAAGGATCGAAGACGCGCCGTCCTCCGGTGCGACCTCGCCGCCGGCCTGCCGGGGGGGACCGAAGCGGAAGCGGCCGTCCGGATCGCGCGTCAGATAGAGCCGCGGTCTGAACACGTCGATCGCCGTCGGCGCGACCTGGCCGCGCAGGAGCGCCCGGACACTCAAGGAGACGGAGATCTCCGGCACCGCCGCGATGACCCGGCCGTCGGCGCCAAGGGCCCGCACCCCCGTCGCGCGGATATCGAAGGTGCGCTCCCACCCGGCCCAGGTCAGCAGCGTGTCGTCGAAGCGAACGGTGAAGGAGCCGTCCGACGCCGCCAGGGCGTCCTCGAGATAGGAGGTCAGGAAGCCGAGGCGGATGGGCTCGTCGCTGCCCAGGCGCCAGACGAGGAGGCCGGAAAGGACCACGAACCCGGCGACCAACGCGGCGACGGCGTTCAGCAGGATGCGCGAGGATCGGCGGATCAATCTCGGTCTGTCTCTCTCACGGGCTTGACCGTCCTATCAACTTTGGTCGAAAGTTGACACATCAATCTGGCCTTAAGTGGCTGATTCACGCAGCAAATCGAGGATCGCCGCGATTTCTTGATTTCCTGTCACCAAGCGCCGGGCGGCGTTCCGGCAGTGTGCCGCAAACCCATGATGGCGAAAAATGCAGATCCTCTCCGACGCGCTCGACATCCGGTCGCTCCCCCGGCCTGGCCATCCCGAGCGCGCGGCGGTCGGGCTGGAGCGCTGGCGCGAGTGCGCAAGGCAGACAAAGGACCCGCAGCTCGCCGCGTTTGCGGCGGCGCTGGTCGAGGCCACAGACGGCCGGGCACTGCTCGAAGCGGTCTTCGGCAACAGCCCGTTTCTCACGCACTGCCTGCTTGCCGAACCTGACCTCCTCCGCTCCTTCGTAACGCAAGGCGGCGACGCTGTCTTCGACGATCTGCTCGACCGGCTGCGCCGCGAGACGAGCGCCGAGGGCGACCCCGGCCGGCTGATGCAGGCGCTGCGCCTCGCCCGGCGTCGCGTGGCCTTGCTCGTCGCGCTCTGCGACATCACCGGCCAGTGGCCGCTCGAACGGGTGACCGCGGCGCTCAGCGACTTCGCCGAGGCAGCCCTGAGCGCCGCGGTCAGCCATCTGCTCCGCCGCGCCGCCGAGGCGGGCGAGATCGCCCTGCCCCACCCGGGCGAAGCCGAACGCGACTCCGGCCTCATCGTTCTGGGGATGGGCAAGCTGGGCGCGCGGGAACTCAACTATTCCAGCGACATCGACCTGATCCTGCTCTACGATCCGGAGCGTATCGATTACCGCGGCCGGCGGAGCCCGCAGGACGCGTTCGTCCGGATGGCCCGCGACCTCGTGCGGCTCCTCCAGGACCGCACGCCCGCCGGCTATGTCTTCCGCACCGACCTGCGGCTGCGCCCCGACCCGGCCTCGACGCCGCTCGTGCTCTCCGTCCTGGCCGCGGAGACCTATTACGAGGCCATGGGGCAGAACTGGGAGCGGGCGGCGATGATCAAGGCGCGCCCCGTCGCCGGCGACCGCGAGGCGGGCGCGCGGTTCCTGCGCCACCTGCGGCCCTTCGTCTGGCGCAAGCATCTCGACTTCGCCGCGATCCAGGACATCCATTCGATCAAGCGGCAGATCCACGCCGTCAAGGGCTTCCGGCAGATCGCGGTCGGCGGCCACAACCTCAAGCTCGGCCGCGGCGGCATCCGCGAGATCGAGTTCTTCGCCCAGACCCAGCAGCTCATCTGGGGCGGCCGCGACCCGGCCCTGCGGCAGATCGCGACCTGCGACGCGATTCGCGCCCTTGCCGCCGCCGGCCGGGTCGACGATCGGGTGGCGGAGGAGATGATCGCCGCCTATCGCTACCTCCGCCGGGTCGAGCACCGGCTTCAGATGATCGACGACCGCCAGACCCATACCCTGCCCCCCGAGGGACCGGAACTCGACGCGGTCGCCCGCTTCGTCGGCCATCCGACCACCGAGGCCTTCACCGCCGAGCTGCTCGGCCATCTCGGCCGGGTGGAGGACAACTACGCCGAGCTCTTCGAAGAGGCGCCGTCCCTCGGCGGACCGGGCAGCCTCGTGTTCACCGGCGCCGAGAACGATCCCGAGACGGTCCAGACCCTGACCCGGATGGGCTTCAAGGACGGCGCCTCGATCTCGGGCGTCATCCGCGGCTGGCACCACGGTCGCTACCGCGCGACGCGCAGCACCCGGGCCCGCGAGCTGCTGACCGAGCTGATGCCGACGCTGCTGCAGGCGCTGGCGCGCACGCCGAACCCCGACTCGGCCTTCGCCAAGTTCGACGAGTTCCTCGCCGGCCTGCCGGCCGGCGTGCAGCTCTTCTCCCTGCTCTACGCTAACCCGGCGCTGCTCGACCTGCTGGCCGAGATCATGGGCGGCGCGCCGCGGCTGGCCGATCACCTCAGCCGGAACCCGGCATTGCTCGAAGTGGTGCTGACCCATGGCCTCGGCGAAGCGCCGCCCGCCGCAGAGGCGCTTCGGCAGGAGCTGGACGACGCCCTTCGGCAGGCGGGCGATTTCCAGGACGTACTCGACATTGTCCGCCGCTGGACCAACGACCGGAAGTTCCAGCTGGGCGTTCGCATCCTGCGCAACGTCACCAAAACCGACGAGGCCGGCGGACCGCTGTCGGACGTCGCGGAGGTCGCCCTCGCCGCCCTCCAGCCGCGGGTCGAGGCGGAGTTCGCCCGAAACCACGGAACGCTGCCCGGTGCGGGTCTCGCCATTGTCGCGCTCGGCAAGCTGGGCGGACGGGAGATGACCATCGGCTCCGACCTCGACCTCATCTTCGTCTACGACTGGCCCGAGCAGGCCGACCTTCTGTCGGACGGGCCGAAGCCGCTGGCCCCGCCCCACTACTACGCCCGGCTGTCGCAGCGGCTGATCAACGCCATCACCGCGCCGACCGGCGAGGGCCGCCTGTTCGAGGTGGACATGCGGCTGCGGCCCTCGGGCACCGCCGGCCCGATCGCCTCCGCCCTTTCGAGCTTCCGCCGCTACCACGAGGAATCCGCCTGGACCTGGGAGCACATGGCCCTGACCCGGGCGCGGCCGATCACCGGCGCTCCGGCATTGACCGCTGCCGTCAACGCCGTCCTTCGCGACGTCCTGACCCGGCCGCGCGATCCGGAGAAGCTGGCCCGGGACGTGGCCGACATGCGGGCGCGGATCGCCGGCCAGCACCCGACCGATCGGACCTGGGACCTGAAGCACGTCCGCGGCGGCCTCGTCGATCTCGACTTCATCGCCCAGTATCTTCAGCTCCGCCACGCCGCGGCGCATCCCGAGATCCTCTCGACCAACACCGCCGATGCGCTGGCACGCATGGCGGCGGCAGGCGTCCTGGAGCGGGCCGTCGCCGACGCGCTGATCGCGGCCGACCGGCTGTGGCGGCGGCTCCAGGGCCTGCTGCGCCTCACCGTCGGCGAGGGGCTCGACGAGGCGGCCATCCCGGAGGGACTCCGGCGCAGCTTGGCGGAGGCCGGCGGCGCCGTTGACTTCACCGAGTTGAAGGAAAGAATGGCGGACGCCGCGGGGCAGGTGCGGGAGCAGTTCGACCGGCTGATCGAAACGCCCGCCGTCGCGCGGTCCGGAGAGCAAGGCAAGCAGGAGGAGCGCGATCGATGAGCCAGAACCTTGGCGAGCTGAAGCCAGGCGACAAGGCCCCCAACTTCACCCTGCCGACGGACGGCGGCGGCAAAGTTTCGTTGTCAAAGCTCCGCGGCAAGAAGGTGGTCCTCTACTTCTACCCGAAGGACGACACCTCCGGCTGCACGAAGGAGGCCTGCGGCTTCCGCGACGCGTTCCCCGAGTTCGGCAAGATCGACGCCGAGGTGATCGGCATCTCGCGCGACAGCGTGGCGAGCCACGACAAGTTCAAGAAGAAGCACGACCTGCCCTTCACCCTCGCCTCGGACGAGCAGGGCGACGTCTGCCAGGCCTACGGCACCTGGGTGGAGAAGAGCATGTACGGACGGAAGTACATGGGCATCGAACGGTCGACCTTCCTCATCGACGAGAAGGGCGTGGTGCGCCGCATCTGGCGCAAGGTCAAGGTGCCCGGCCATGTCGAGGAGGTCCTGAAGGCCGCGAAAGAGCTGTAGCCGCCGCGCCCGCGATGCCTCCGTCGGCCACCGAGGGCCTCTGCGGCCGGGCCGTCGCCGTCCTCGCCGCGGCGGAGCCCGCGGAGAAGATCCGCCGGACCCGGGCCACGGTCGCGGCCTGGTCGGACGGAACGATCGAAGCCGTCGGCCGGGCCGCGCCGCCGGACCGGCCGGCGCGGCCGGCGCGGCCCCTGCTCATGCCGCCGCACGCCATGCCGAAGCGGAAGGGCGGCGCCCGCCGGATCGCCCTCCTCCACGCCCTTGCCCATATCGAGCTCAACGCCATCGATCTTGCCTGGGACCTGGTCGCCCGCTTCGGCTCCGAGGACCTGCCCCGCGCCTTCTTCGACGACTGGCTGCGGGTCGCTTCCGAGGAAGCCAAGCACTACGACCTTCTCGCCGCGCGGCTGGCGGAGCTCGGCGCAGCCTATGGCGATCTGCCGGCCCATGACGGGCTGTGGCAGGCGGCAATGGCGACCGCGGACGACCTGCTCGCCCGGCTCGCCGTGGTGCCCCTCGTGCTCGAGGCGCGCGGCCTCGACGTGACGCCGGCGATGATCGCGGAGTTCGAGCGCACGGGCGACGCGGCCAGCGCCGCCGTCCTGCGGGTGATCTATGAGGAGGAAATCGGCCACGTCGCCACCGGCCGGCGCTGGTTCGAGGCGGTCTGCGCCAGCCGCGGCCTCGACCCCCAACCGACCTGGCAGGATCTGGTCCGGCGGCGTTTCAGGGGCAGGCTGAAGCGGCCCTTCAATGACGCCGCCCGCGCGGAGGCGGGGCTTCCGGCCGACTTCTACGCGCCGCTGGCCGAAGGCTGACGACGTTCGGCCGGATCGCCCGGAGGGCCGGGAGGCGAGGCCTTCGCCCCGCCTCAGCCATTCTCTCCCTGCACCCGGGCGGCCAGGGCCGCGGCGAGGAAATCGTCGATCTCGCCGTTGAGGACCGCTTCGGTGTTGCTCGTCTCGACGCCGGTGCGCAGGTCCTTCACCATCTGATAGGGCTGCAGCACGTAGGAGCGGATCTGGTGGCCCCAGCCGATATCGGCCTTTGCCGCCTCCTGGGCGGCCGCGGCCTCCTCGCGCTTCTTCAGCTCCAGCTCGTAGAGTCGCGCCTTCAGCATCTCCATGGCGGTCGCCCGGTTGCGGTGCTGCGAACGGTTGTTCTGGCACTGCACGACGATGCCCGTCGGCAGGTGGGTGATGCGGATCGCGCTGTCGGTCTTGTTGACGTGCTGGCCGCCGGCCCCGGACGAGCGGTAGGTGTCCACCCGCAGGTCCTTGTCCAGGATCTCGATTTCGATGTTGTCCTCGACCACCGGATAGACCCAGACCGAGGCGAAGCTGGTATGGCGCCTCGCCTGGCTGTCGAAGGGGGAGATGCGCACTAGGCGGTGCACGCCGCTTTCGGTCTTCAGCCATCCATAGGCATTCGGGCCGCTGATGCGGATCGTGGCGGACTTGATCCCGGCCTCCTCGCCCCCGCTCTCCTCCAGCCACTCGACCTTGTAGCCGTGCTGCTCGGCCCAGCGCACATACATGCGCAGCAGCATCTCCGCCCAGTCCTGGGCTTCGGTGCCGCCCGCGCCGGCATGCACTTCGAGATAGCAGTCGTTTGAGTCCGCCTCGCCGGAAAGCAGGCTCTCGAGCTCGCGCTTCGCCGCCCGCTCCTTCAACTCCCTGAGGAGCGTCTCCGCCTCGGCGACGGCGGCCGCATCGCCTTCGGCCTCGCCGAGTTCGATCAGCGTCAGCGCGTCGTCAAGCCCGCGTTCGAGCTCCCGATACCCCTCGATCGCATCCGCCAGGTGGGTGCGCTCGCGCATGAGCTTCTGCGCCTCGGCGGGGTTGTCCCAGAGCTGCGGGTCCTCGGCCCGGGCGTTCAGTTCCTCGAGACGTCGGTTGGCGTTGTCCCAGTCAAAGATGCCTCCTCAGCAGCGCCAAGGAGGAGCGAATCTCCTCGGCGACCGCCTGGACTTCGGCGCGCATGCGCTATCTCCTTCGGTTTGCGGGTGGATGACTCAGCAGCAACGATTCAGTAGCTATAGCCATGTGGTGCCCGGCCGCGGATCCGCACGCCCTCCGGCCATGCCCCGGACTGGGTCCGAGGGCGCCCCTGGGCCATCAGGGCAGCGCCGCAACCGTGCACGGGCCGCTCTACTAACAGATAGTGCGCGGACGGTTCCAGGCAAAATTACCCGTCAGATCATCAGTAAAGCCCGCCGAGGCCGGTGGGCGTCGGGCTCGATCGCCCGGCCGGCACGACCGGGCTTTCGCCATAGCCCTCGATGACGACGCTTTGGCCCGTCGGCTCGGTGCCCGGCTTGAACGCTTCGAGAATGACATTCTGCGTGTTCGGTCCGGCCCGCTGGCCCGTAGTCGCGTCGACCCGCACCAGCCGGATGCCGGGCGGAATGCGGAAGGGGATTCCCGGCTTGCCCCGCAGCGCCGCCGCCATGAAGTCGCGGAAGATCGGAGCGGCGACGCTGGCCCCCTGCTCGTGCGCCCCAAGCGAGCGCGGCGTGTCGAAACCGACATAGACGCCGACGGCTAGGTCCGGCGAGAAGCCGACGAACCAGGTGTCGCGGCTTTCGTCGGTCGTGCCGGTCTTGCCGGCCAGCGGCTTGCCCACCGTGGAAACCCGGACGCCGGTCCCGCGCTCGACCGCGCCTTGCAGCATCGACACCATCTGGTAGGCGGTGCCGGCGTCGATGATCTGCTCGCGCGTGTCGGGGATCTGCGGCGGCGGCTGGCCGAGCCAAGTCCAGACCTGGCACCCCTCGCAAGGACGCGTGTCGTGGCGGAAGACGGTGTTGCCGCGGCGATCCTGCACCCGGTCGATCAGCGTCGGCTCGATGCGCTTGCCGCCGTTGACGATCATCGCGTACGCGGTGGTGAGGCGAAGCAGCGTCGTCTCGCCGGCGCCAAGCGCCATGGAGAGCGTCGTCGGCATCCGGTCGACCACACCGAAGCGTTTCGCCATCTCCGCGACCTTCTCCATCCCGACGGCCTGGGCCAGCCGCACGGTCATGAGGTTGCGCGACTTTTCGATGCCGAGGCGCATCGTGCTCGGCCCGTAGAACCTGTTGGAATAGTTCTCCGGCTTCCACTTCGGCAGGCCGGGGCCCTGATCGATGACGATGGGTGCGTCGAGGATGATCGTCGACGGCGTGTAGCCGTTCTCCAGGGCCGCCAGATAGACGAACGGCTTGAAGGCCGAGCCCGGCTGGCGCATCGCCTGAACCGCGCGGTTGAACTCGCTGCGCTCGTAGCTCCAGCCGCCGGTCATCGCCAGCACCCGCCCGGTATGCGGATCGAGGGCGACGAGGGCGCCGCTGACGGCGGGGATCTGGCGGAGCGCGAAGCTGCCCGGCGGATTTGTCCCGCCGCCGGTTCCCTCCGCGGCAACCGCTTCAACGGCGACCACGTCGCCCGTCCGCAGCACGTCGGAGGCCCGCCGGACTTCCGGCCCGAGAGACTGCCCCTCCAGCCAAGCCCGGGCCCACGTCAACTCTTCCAGCGGGATCCACCCTTCGCTCCCGTCCGGCAGGCCGATCCGGGCGCCGTTCGGCTCGACCGCGAGGACGACGGCAAGCTGCCAATTGAGCAGGCCGCGGGGCCGCTCCACCGCCGCGAGCCGTTCCACCCAGTCGGGGCCGGTTTCGATGCGGGCGATCGGCCCCCGCCAGCCATGCCGGCGATCATAGGCCATGAGGCCGTCGCGCAGGACCTGCTCGGCGATTTGCTGCAACCTCGGATCGAGCGTCGTGCGGACCGACAGCCCACCGCCATAAAGCTGGTCCGCGCCGAACCGCTCGACCAACCTGCGCCGCACCTCTTCGGCGAAATAGGCGGCGGTGAAGGAATCGGCGGATTCGGTCTCGCGCATGACCAGCGGCTCGGCCATTGCCTTCTCGGCTTCGGCCCGCGTGATGTGGCCGTCCTCGACCATCCGGCCGATGACCCAGTTCCGGCGGCCGATCGCCGCCTCCGCGTTGTGGACCGGATGGTAGTTGTTCGGCGCCTTCGGAAGCGCTCCCAGATAGGCCGCCTCGGCGATGGTTAGCTCGTCCAGCGACTTGTTGAAATAGCGCAGGGCCGCCGCCGCCACGCCATACGCCCCGCCCCCGAGATAGATCTCGTTGAGATAGAGTTCGAGAATGCGATCCTTGCTGTAGGTCTGCTCGATGCGGAAGGCGAGGATCGCCTCCTTGATCTTGCGCTCGAGCGAGACCTCGCTGGTCAGCAGGAAGTTCTTCGCGACCTGCTGGGTGATCGTCGAAGCGCCGATCGGCCGGCGGTTCTTGCCGAGATTGGCGACGTTCGTGATGATCGCCTGGATCACGCCCGGGATGTCGACACCCGGATGGCTGTAGAACGTCTTGTCCTCGGCCGAGAGGAAGGCGTTGATCACCCGCTTCGGAATCGCCTCGATCGGCACGAATACCCGTTCCTCGACGGCAAACTGCGTGAGCAGCCGGCCGTCGCCGGCATGGACGCGCGTGACCACCGGCGGCTCGTAGGCGGCAAGCTTCTTGTAATCGGGCAGGTCGGCGCCGTAGTGGTTCACCGCAAGCAGGACCACGGCGAGCCCGGCGAGCGCGAGAAACAGCGTCAGGCCGAGGATGGCCTTGATGGCCCTCAGCAAGATATGCGCCCTCCGGCCGCCGCGACGGCGAGCGAGTCCCTGAAAGCGTGGTGCGGCATGGCGATTTCCAGGCTCTCGTAGAAATGTGGCAGCTTCAAGACCGCCGCAAGCTTTCCTGCCAGGAGAAATACCTGTCTACGGCCCGCGCCAGCGATCCGGCCAGCTTGGCCCGGTGGGCCGCCGAACGCAACTGGGCTTCGTCCTTGGGGTTCGAGAGATAGCCCAGTTCGACCAGCACCGAGGGTACGTCCGGCGCCTTGAGGACGGCGAACCCCGCGAATCTGTGGGTGTTGCGCAACAGGCGTGTCTCGCGTTCCAGTTCGTTGACCAGCATGGCGGCAAAATGTGCCGACAGGTTCTTTGTCTCCCGCTGCGCCAAGTCGATCAGAATGTTGGTTACGATTTCGTTTTCGCTGGACAAATCGATGCCGGCGATCAGGTCCGCCTTGTTCTCCTTCATGGCCAGGGCGGCGGCCTCTGCGTCGGACGCGGTCTCCGACAGCGTATAGACCGAGGCGCCCCGCAGATCCCGGCTCCCGTGGGAATCCGCATGGAGCGAGATGAAGAGATCGGCGCCGGCCTCCCGGGCGATGGCCACGCGGTCGCGCAGCCGGATGAAGATGTCGCTGTCGCGGGTCAGCACGGCCTTGTAGCGGCCCGTTTCCTCGAGCTGGCGCTTGAGCTCCCGCGCCATGGCCAGCGTGATCTCCTTCTCGGTCGCGCCGGTGACCCCGATCGCGCCCGGATCGACGCCGCCATGGCCGGCATCGATCACCACGACCGGCTTCGTGTTGGTCATGTCCAGGGTCGGCTTCCGGGGGGGCGGCACGAAGGCGGGCGTCAGGCTCGCCATCATCGGCGTCGAGACCAGCGGCGCTCCCCTTGACTGGCGGAGGAACTCGCTCTCCGGAACCGCCTCCAGATCGACCACCAGGCGCACCGGCTTCTCCCCCGCGGCGGGCAGCACCATCGCGTTCCTGACCCGGACCGGCCCCGTGACGTCGAGGACGAGCCGCGACGTGCCGACGGCGAACAGGCCATAGCGCAACGCCGCGACGAGACCGCGCCCGTCCGGCGGCTCGCCGGCCGAGAGGCGCCAGTCCACCTCGGTCATGTCGATCACCACCCGGTAGGGGTCCGGAAGGCTGAAAATGCGGTACTCCGGGGCCGCCGACAGATCGAGCACCACCCGCGTCATGTCGGGGTGGAGGCCCAATCGGACATCGAGAACGGACGGCTTCGCCTCGCCGACAGCCGGAATCAACACCAGGATGAGGAGGATCGCCCAGAGCCGATGAAAACCGAACATTCGGTATAATCTCTGCCCCATAACTTGCCGATATATCATCGAAAATTCTTCGGATCGCAATGCTAAATTTCTCTTATCCACAATATTGGGGCTTTATAGAGGGCCGCCCTCGCGACATCCCGCTTGCCGACGCTGCCCGCCGAAGCATGCCCCGCAGGTGCCGCACCGGCCGGCCGGACAAAGGCTGTTGTAGAAGGGCCGCGTAATGGTTATTTTCTGTGCATCCACTCCTGCGCTGTCGGCTTGTCTGGCCCATTGCGCCGGCACGGCGGCGAAGAGCGGCCCCCCGACCCGATGCTTGCTTGATGGAAATCGGCGGTCGGTGTGTCAGTCAGGGGCCGGCGGCTTTGCGACATAGCGGGAGGGATGTGTTCCGAAGCCCTTTCCGACGGCCGCGCAACACGCACGTCCGTCCCAGGGTCCCGGTCCTGGCGCCTCGCGGCATCCCTGCGGAGCGCCGTCCGACAGGTTGGACATGAGGCAGACCTGGTTCTCACATAACAGCTTCGCGCCGCTGCCTACGGCTTGCGTAGGTCGTGCCGGGCGCGAATTGGAGCAACACAGTAATGGCAAAGCGCATGCTGATCGACGCCACCCACCCGGAAGAAACGCGGGTGGTCGTGGTGTCGGGCAAGAAACTGGAAGAGTTTGATTTCGAAACCACGAGCAAAAAACAACTCAAAGGCAACATCTATCTCGCGAAAGTCACCCGAGTCGAACCCTCGCTTCAGGCAGCGTTCGTCGATTACGGCGGCAATCGCCATGGATTTCTCGCCTTCAGCGAAATTCATCCGGACTATTACCGGATCCCCGTCGCCGATCGCGAAGCCCTGCTGGCCGAAGAAGCCGCGCTAAGCCACGCCGAAGACGCGGACGAGGCCGACGACGAGCCGGACGAGAACGGCACCGACGCCGGCGGTCTGCAGGCCGGCGAGCCGACGCGGCACGAGCGGGCGCTAGAAGCGAACGGCTCGTTCGACGACAGTGCAGCGGACTTCGAGGCCGAGGGTTCGGAAGCGGCGGAGGCCGGGAACGGCCATGCGCGCGGGGCCGCCGCCCGCACGGCGACGGACCGGCTCGCCGGCTCGCCGGACGAACCGGGGGAGACCGCCGACGCCTTCGAAGCCGTCGGCGAAGGCGACGTCCGCGAAGGACCTTCGGATACGCTCACGGGGACCTGGCCCGGCAATTCGGGAGAGGAGGATGAGCCGGAGCCGCATCCGGTGGACGGAGCGCCGAACGGGTCCGGCGAAGACCCCGCCGAGAGCGGCGCGAATGGGGAGGCCGACGGCCCCAACCGGACCAAATCGGTCGAGACCATCGGCGGCGACGAGATCGAAGAGGTCGCCCAACCGCGGCGGGCCCGCACCATGCGCCGCTACAAGATCCAGGAGGTCATCAAGCGCCGGCAGATCATGCTGGTGCAGGTGACGAAAGAGGAGCGCGGTAACAAGGGCGCCGCACTCACGACCTACCTGTCGCTCGCCGGGCGCTATTGCGTCCTCATGCCGAACACGGCCCGCGGCGGCGGCATCTCGCGCAAGATCACCAATCCCGCCGATCGCAAGCGCCTCAAATCCATCATCGAAGAGCTCGAGATCCCCGAGGGGATGGCGGTGATCGTCCGCACCGCGGGGAGCGAGCGCAGCAAGGCGGAGATCCGCCGCGATTACGAATACCTGCTGCGCCTGTGGGACGAGATCCGCGAGCTGACGCTGCGATCGACGGCGCCGGCGCTGATCTACGAGGAAGCCAATCTGATCAAGCGGTCGATCCGCGACCTCTACAGCCGTGACATCGAGGATATCCTCGTCGAAGGCGAGGAAGGCTACAAGGCGGCCAAGGCGTTCATGCGCACGCTGACGCCCAGCCACGCCAAGCGGGTCCAGCTCTACAAGGACCCGACCATCCCCCTCTTCCACCGCTACCAGGTGGAAAGCCAACTCGACGCCATTCACAACCCGGTCGTCCAGCTCAAGTCCGGCGGCTACATCGTCATCAACCCGACCGAGGCGCTGGTCGCCATCGACGTGAACTCGGGGCGCGCGACGCGCGAGCGCAACATCGAGGAAACCGCGCTGCGGACCAATCTGGAAGCGGCCGAGGAGATCGCCCGGCAGCTCCGCCTGCGCGATCTCGCCGGGCTCATCGTCATCGACTTCATCGATATGGAAGAGCAGCGGCACAACGCGCAGGTCGAGCGCCGCCTGAAGGAGGCGATGCGCAACGACCGCGCGCGCATCCAGGTCGGGCATATCAGCCCGTTCGGCCTGCTGGAGCTCTCGCGTCAGAGGCTGCGTCCGAGCCTCGTCGAGACGAGCACCGAGGTGTGCCCGCGCTGCCGCGGAATCGGCTACATCCGCTCCACCGAATCCACCGCCCTGCACGTCCTGCGGTCGATCGAGGAAGAGGGAATCCGCAACCGCAGCACCGCGATCACGGTCGAGGTGCCGACGGCGGTCGCGCTCTACATTCTCAATCAGAAGCGCCGCGCCCTGGCAGAGATCGAGGCGCGCCACGGCCTGCGCGTCTTCCTCGACGGCGACGACACGCTGGTTCCGCCGGACTTCCGGATCGAGCGGATGAAGACGCTCGCGCCGGAAGCGGAAAGGGCCCATCCGGTGAGCCATGTGAGCGCACCCCTCCTCGACGAGGAGTTCGAGGAGGTCGAGCTGGAGGAAGGAGAAACCGAGGAAACGGCCGAGACTGCGGAGGCCGGCGAGGAGCGGGGCGGCGGCCGCCGCCGCTCGCGGCGGCGCCGGCGGCGGCGCGATGAGGCCCGGCCGGAGGCCGAAGCCGGAGAGACGGCGGCCGAGGCGGCCGGCGAAGAGGAGTCCGACGAAGCCCGGGCCGAGGCGGGCGCCCCCGCCGACGAGAGCGCCGAGGAGCCCGGCCAGCGACGCCGGCGGCGGCGCGGCCGGCGCGGCGGCCGGCGCCGGGGCCGCCGCAGCGAACAGGGGGCCGAGGTGATCGCCCGGCCCGAGGAGGTCGGGGCGGCCGCGACGACGGAGCAACCGGCCGAGCCGGTGGGCCCTGAACCGACAAGCTCTGAGCCGGCCGGCAATGTCGTCACCATCCCCATCCTCGAGGCCCACGAAGTCGTGGTCCGGGAAGCCGAGCTCCAGGTAGCCGAGTCCCAAGCAGCCGAGCCCCACGGGGGTGAGGCTCAGAGGGTTGAGGCTCAGGCCATGAGTGAGGCGGCGCCGACGGTCGAGCCGGCCGAGGAGGCCCCCGCCGAGGCGGAGACCAGCGGCGGTGAAGCCCCATGGGTCGCGGTCGAGGAGGAGCCGCTCCGCGAGGAGATGGCCGTCGGTCCCGAACCGGCCCCGAGCGAGCCTCCGGCCCAGCCCGAATCGATCCGGCCTGAACCGATCCGGCCTGAAGCGATAGAAGCCAAAGCGACGGACGTTGAAACGACAGAGACGGAAACAACGAAGGCCGAACCGTCCGGCACGGAGCCGTCGGTCGCGCCCTACGCCTGGGCCGAAGGTGAGCCCGCCCCGCGGCTTGTAGCGCCGGCTAGGCCGGAGGCGCCGTTCGGCGAGCGGGAACCGGAGGCCGCCCCCCATGAGGAGGCAGCGGCGCGGCCCGAGGACGTGACCGGCCCTGAGCCTGCGCCGCCCCAGCCCGTCGGCCTTCAACCGGACCAGGCACACCGTAGCGAGCCGGCTTCGCCCTCCTCCGACCTCAGGAAGGACGAAGCACCGTCGTCGACCGAAAGGTTCTCCTATATGCCGCTGCCGGCGGCCTCGCGCGACGAGAGCGAGCCGGACTCGGCCGAGGAGGATCACTCCGCCCGATCCGACAGGGCGGAATCGGTCGTGCCGGTGCGCCGGCGCGGCTGGTGGCAGCGGCACGCTGAATAGCGCTCCGTCCGGATACATCCAGGTAGGGGCGGGTTTGAAACCCGCCCCTACGACATCCGCCGCGGCCGAGGGTCAACGCCGCCAGGCGATCAGTCGGCGCAGGGCCTCGTCGATATCGGCGGCCGATCCGGCGAAGGAAATCCGCAGATAGCGGTGGCCGCGCTCGGGATCGAAATCCCGCCCCGGCGTCATCGCGACGCCGGTCTCCGCAAGCATCCGGCGGCAGAACGCCTCGCTGTCGTTGGTCAGCCGCCCGACATCGGCGAAGAGGTAGAAGGCCCCGTCCGACGGCGCCAGCCGGTCGAAGCCGGCCTTGGGCAGTTCCTCCAGCAGCCGCGCCCGGTTCTCCGCATACCGGCGGACGTTCGCGTCAAGCTCCTCCCGGCAGTCGAACGCCGCCATCGCGCCGTGCTGCGGCAGGGTCGGCGGCGAGATGAACAGGCTCTGCGCCAGGCGCTCCACCGGGCGCAGCAGCGACGGCGGCAGGACCATCCAGCCGAGCCGCCAGCCGGTCATCGCGAAGTACTTCGAGAAGCTGTTGACGATCAGCGCGTCCTCGGTAAGCGACGCGACGGTGGCCGGTTCCTTGCCATAGGAAATGCCGTGATAGATCTCGTCGGAGACGAACCGGATGCCGCGCTCGGCGCAGTACGCGACCAGGTCGCGAAGGGCCGCGGCGTCCAGCATCGTCCCGGCCGGATTGGACGGGCTGGCGACGATCAGCCCGTCGAGGCGGCCATCGACCGCGTCGAGCAGCGCGGGCGTCGGCTGGAAGCGGGTCTCCGGCCCGGTCGGCAGGTCGACCGGGGTGATGCCGAGCGCCATGAGGATGTTGCGATAGGCGGGATAGCCCGGGCTCGCCAGGGCGACGCGGTCCCCAGGATCGAAGGCGGCCAGGAATCCCAACAGGAACGCACCGGAGGACCCCGTCGTCACCGCGACCCGGGCGGGATCGATCTCGACCCCGTAGGTCTCCGCGTAGTGCCGGGCGATCCGCCGGCGCAGCGCCGGCAGGCCGAGGGCCTCGGTGTAGCCGAGAGCGTCCGTTTCGAGCGCGCGCTTCGCGGCCTCAACGACGGCGCGGGGGGCGCCGGTGGCGGGCTGGCCGATCTCGAGGTGCAGCACGTCGTCGCCGGCGGCCGACCGCTCGTTCGCCGCCCGCAGCACCTCGAGGGCGATGAACGGCGGGATCGACCCCCGCTTCGCGATCTTCAAGGGCATGGGTTCATCCGGACTCTATCGGGCAAGGATGGTGGCCAACCCGTGGCCCCGCGGATCGGACCGGGCTTCGCAGCTTTCCGGCTGCTGCGGCAGCCCGCCCGGACACCAGATGGCGTCGACGCGGCCGAGGATCCCGGCCTCGCGCAAGGCGTAGCCGCGCCGCGCCAGGGCCGCCAGCCGATCCTGGCTTTCGCCCGGCTCGTGAAAGACGATGTCGGGGCTGCCGTTATGGTGCAGCCGCTTGGCCGCAATGGCGGCTTCGAGCGACTGCTTCTCGACGGCGGCCCGAAGGAAGACATCGGCCATCGCCGTCGGCGCCACCGGCCCGCCCGAGGCCGCGGCGGCGTAGAAGAAACGGCCGGTCGGCTCGTTCACCAGGAGCATCGGGCCGAGCGCGACGGAGGCCGGGCGGTCCGCGGGCGCCGGCGCCAGGATGATGCCGGTCTCGGGCGCCATCCGCCCGCTACCGAAGAGATCGTTCATCGTGACGTTGCAGGCAACCGCCATGCCTTGCCCGTCGGCGACCGCGAAACCGGTCGCCCATGGGTTCTCGGGGCGGCGGACCTCCGTCTCGGGCCCGGACACGGCGGCTGCGGCCTCGAAGTCGTAGCCCTTCATGAGCGCCTCGGCCCGCTCCTCCGAGACCAGCTCGGCAACCGGCTCCGCGCTGTCGCCGCTCGCGGTCATCCAGCCCTCGCGCGCCTCCAGCGCGCGGGCCGAAGCCTCGATGAACAGATGCGCCCGGTCCGCCTCCGTCGAGGCATCCGCGATGTCGCGCGCCTCGGTCAGCATGCGGACGAGTTGGACCGTCACCGGGCCGCCTGCGGCCGGCGGCGGGGCGACGTGCAGGACATGGTTGCGGAACGGCACCCGCACCGTCTCGCGGAACGCCGGCGCACTCGCTCGCAGGTCCGCTGCCGTCAGGGGTGCGCCGATCGACTGCGCCGCCTGGGCCAGCTGCATGCCTGTCTGGCCGGTGTAGAATTCTCCGACGCCCTTCTGCCGGACCCGCGCAAGGATCGCGGCCAGCTCGACCTGCCGCAGCGTGTCGCCCTCCTCGAGCAGACGGCCGTCCGGGCCCGTGAAGACGTCACGGACCCCCGGGTCGGCGAGCAGCTTGTCGCCGGCGGTCGCGATCTCACGCGCCAGCGCGCGGCTGACCCGGGTGCCGAACCGCGCCAGGTTCTCCGCGGGGCTCAGGACCCGCGCCCAGCGCAGCCGGCCATAGCGGGCGTGGAGCGCCGCCATGCCGCGAAGATTGGCCGGGACCGCGACCGGCCCCCCGGCCGCCGCCCGTGGCAGGAAGTCTAGCGCCTCGGTGCGCCCGTTTTCCGGGTCGTGAATCAGGCAGACCCCACCGCCACCGAGACCGGCGGTAGACGGCAGGGTCACGGAAAGGGCAAAGTAGAGAGCCACCGCGGCGTCGGCCGCGTTGCCGCCGTCGCTCAGCACGTCGCGGGCGACCAGGGCCGCACGCGGCTCGTCGGCGGCGACCGCACCGGCGAAGCCGTCCGCGCCGGCACCGGACCGCTGGGCGGCCGCACACCCCGCGAGAAGCAGGGCCGCAGCCATGGCCAACACCGTCGCGCGTTGAAACCGGCGGCTGTCGTTCCTAACTGTTCTGACTATTGACGGGGCAAACGGGATTCGTCTCTTGAGCAAGCGCCTTCTCCCCCTTCTCGTCCTCGCCTCGTTCGGCCTGAATCTGCTGGCGCCGAGCGCCGCTTCCGCGCAGGGCATCGGTCTCATCCGCGATGCGGAGATCGAAGCTACCATCCGGGCCTACGCCACGCCACTGTTCGCCGCCGCCGGCCTCGACGCCGAGTCGGTGAACATCTACATCGTCAACGACAACACGCTGAACGCCTTCGTCGCGGGCGGGATGAACCTGTTCCTCAACACCGGGCTGCTGATGCGGACCGAAAGCGCCGATCAGGTGATCGGCGTGATCGCCCACGAGACCGGGCACATCGCCGGCGGCCATCTGGCCCGCGCCCAGGAGGCGATGCGCGGCGCAACGGCGGAAGCGATCATCGCGACGATTCTCGGCATCGGCGCCGCGGTGGCGACCGGCGACGGGCGCGCAGGCGCGGCGGTCATCGGCGGCGGTCAGGCCTTCGCGCAGCAGACGTTCCTGCGGCACAGCCGCACCGAGGAATCGGCGGCCGACCACGCCGCCCTCTCCTACCTCGACGCCACCGGCCAGTCGGCGCGCGGGCTGCTCACCTTCTTCGAGGTCCTCGGCCACCAGGATCTGCTCCTGTCGAACAACCAGGATCCGTATCTCCGCACCCACCCGCTGACGTCGGAGCGCATGGACGTCGTGCGGCGGCATGTCGAAAGCTCGCCCTACGGCGATACGCCGGTCTCGCCCGAGTTCGCGGAGATGCACAAGCGGATGCGGGCCAAGCTCGTCGGCTTCCTCCAACCGCTCGGCCGGGTCCTGCAGGAATATCCCGAATCCGACGAGAGACCGGAGGCGCTCTATGCGCGGGCGATCGCCTATTATCGCGACTCGCGGCTGGATCGGGCGCTCGCCCTGATCGACCGGCTGATCGCGGCGCAGCCGGACGACCCCTATTTCCAGGAGCTCAAGGGGCAGATGCTCTACGAGAACGGCCGGATAGCGGCAGCCCTGCCCCATTACGAGAAGGCCGTCGCCCTACGGCCCGCCGAGCCGATGCTCCGGCTGGGCCTGGCCCGGGTGCAGATCGACCTCGAAGACCCGGCCACCACCAAATCGGCGGTGGCGAACCTGGAGGAGGTCGTCCGCGTCGAGCCGCGCAACGCCGGCGCCTGGCGCTTCCTGAGCATCGCCTACGGCCGCGATGGGCAGCTTCCGATGGCGGCGCTCGCCCTTGCCGAGGCTGCGAGTGCCCGCGGCGACTGGAGGGAGGCGCGCGCCCAGGCCGACCGGGCGATGCACCAGCTTCCCGAAGACTCCGCCGCCTGGCTGAGGGCACGCGACATCTTCGACGCCGCCGTGCGCGAGGCAAAGGGCTGATCCGCCGCCCAGTCCCCGTTCCCTGAATCCCGCGAGTCTTCGAGTCCCGGCGATCCGGCCGGATCGCCTGTTGTGCCCGCGACGGCCATCGGCCAAGATGGCGCGGCAGCGGGGAACGCCGCATCTTTGAAGGGAAAGCCATGGCCAAGATCCGCCTTCGGGCGCTTGTCGCAGCCGGGCTGGCGCTGGCCCTGTGGGCGCCGGCATCGGCCCAGGAACGATCGACGCCGGACCAGATGACGCCGGCGGAGGTCGAGGCGATCGAGCGCGTGGTCCGCGACTATCTCCTGCGCCATCCGGAGGTTCTCGTCGAGGCGCTCAAGGAGTTCGAGGCCCGCGCCGCGCGGCAGGCGGCCGACGCCCAGCGCAAGGCGGTCGCCGAGCGGCGGGACGAGCTGCTCAACGATCCCGCGGCCCCGGTCGGCGGCAATCCCGACGGCGCCGTCACCGTGGTGGAGTTCTTCGATTACCAGTGCCCCTATTGCAAGTCGGTGGCCGGCACGCTGGTCGAGACGGTCGAGGGCGAGGGCGACGTCCGGATCATCTTCAAGGAGTTCCCGATCCTCGGCCCCGCGTCCGAGTTCGCCGCGAAGGCGGCGCTGGCGGCGCACCAGCAAGGCAAGTATCTCGACTTCCATCTTGCCCTGATGGCCTCGCGCGGCAAGCTGAGCGAGGACCAGGTGCTCGTGGTGGCGGAACGGAGCGGCCTCGACCTCGATCGCCTTCGGGTCGACATGGAGGCGCCGTGGATCGCCGAGGCCCTGGCCCGCAACCAGGCGCTCGCCGAGATTCTCCAGGTTCGCGGCACGCCCGCTTTCGTCATCGGCGACGAGGTCGTTCCCGGCGCCATCAGCATGGAGCGGATGCGCGAGCTGATCGCGGCGGAACGCGGCAGCTGAGAAAGCCGGACGAAACCACGCCGCCACCAGCGCGTTGCGCGCACCGCGATCTCTCCGCTAGGTTCCGGGGGAGCCGCGCGCGGCACGGCAGGGAAAAAGACCTAGGGAGAAGTCATGGACCTTCGCGACAAGACGGCCATCGTCACGGGAAGCTCGCGCGGCATCGGCAGGGCGATCGCGCTGCGCTTCGCCCGCGACGGGGCAAAGGTGACGGTCAACTATGTGGGCAATCGCGACAAGGCGGCGGCGGTGGCCGAGGAGATCCGCGAGGGCGGCGGCGAGGCCATCGTGGTCCAGGCCGACGTCTCCAGACGCGAGGACGCGGAGCGGCTGATCGCGGAAACCATCGCCGCGTTCGGCAAGGTGGACATCCTGATCAGCAATGCCGGCGTCGTCATCGACCGCCCCTTCGTCGAGAGCACCGACGAGGACTGGACGCGGGCGATCGAGACCAACCTGCGCGGCTTCTTCAACGTGGCCCGGGCCGTGCTTCCGCACATGATCGAGCGCCAGTACGGCCGCATCATCGCCACCGCCTCCTGCATCGCCGAGGTCGCCGACTTCGGCGGCAACACCTATTCCGTCTGCGCCGCGTCCAAGGGGGGCATCGTCTCGATGCTGCGGCCGATGGCGGCGGAGGTCGCGCGTCACGGCATCACCGTCAACGCGGTGTCGCCCGGCTACATCGCAACCGAGATGCTGGGCGAGATCGACCCGGCGGGCCTGGAGGCCGCGCTGCGCCTGGTGCCGATGCGCCGCTACGGCAAGCCCGAGGAGATCGCCGCGGCGATGGCCTTCCTCGCCTCCGACGAGGCGGCCTACATCACCGGGCAGACCCTTCGGGTCAACGGCGGCATGTCCATGGGCTGATCGTCGACGGGCCGAACGCGAAGCCGCGAAAGCCGGGGCGATCCGGTATTCGCGCGGGCCGCGCAAATAACTCTTTAACCTTCGCCGCTTCACCCTCCCGCCTTGCGGTCCTTCCTCCCTCGCCCGCGGAGCGAAGGGAAGGCACCGCGCGCCGTTGCGCGCCGGGCGGGCCGTGTTATAAACCGTCGCCGGGCCGGTTAAGGTAAAGGGAGAGGATTCGCGGGTTGGCCAAGGCTCCGACCATTCTGATCGTGAACGGGCCGAACTTGAACATGCTTGGCGTGCGCGACCCGGCGGTCTATGGGCGCGACAGCCTCGCGGACATCGAGCGGCTTTGCCGTCGGCGCGCGGGCGAGCTCGGGCTTGCCGTCGATTTCCGGCAATCCAACGCCGAGGGCGAGATCGTCACCTGGATCCAGGAGGCGCGCGCCCGCGCCGCGGGGATCATCATCAACGCCGGAGCCTACAGCCACACCTCGATCGCCATCCTCGATGCCCTGCAGCTCGCGGAGTTGCCGGTGATCGAGGTGCACCTGTCCAACATCTTCCGGCGCGAACCCTACCGGCGGCATTCCTACGTCAGCGAGGTGGCGCGCGGCGTCATTTGCGGGCTGGGCGCGGTCGGCTACCCGCTTGCCCTCGAGGCCATGGCGCAGCTTCTGGGAACCGAGAAAGAGATCTGATGCCGAAATTCGATGTCGACGAGAGCCTGGTCCGCAAGCTGGCCGGGCTGCTTGAGGAAACCGGTCTGAACGAGATCGAGTACGAGGCGGGCGAGCAGCGCATCCGGGTGACGCGGGGCGGCGCGGGCGCGACGGTCCTTGCTTCGCCGGGCGTGGCCGCGGCGCCGGCGCAGAACGGCGCAGCGCCGGCCGACGCCGCGCCGGCGTCCGACACGCCGCCCGACGGTGCCGTGCTGTCGCCCATGGTCGGCACGGTCTATGTCAGCCCCGAGCCGGGCGCGCCGCCCTTCGTAAAGGTTGGCGACCGGGTGACCGAAGGCCAGACTCTCCTGATCGTCGAGGCGATGAAGGTGATGAACCCGATCCCGGCGCCCCGCGCGGGCACGGTCCGGCAGATCCTCATCAGCGACGCGCAGCCGGTCGAGTACGGCGAAGTGCTGATGGTCGTGAACTGATCGCGCCGGGCCCGCCGCCATGTTCGAAAAGGTCCTAATCGCGAATCGCGGCGAGATCGCGCTGCGGATTCACCGCGCCTGTCGCGAGATGGGTATTCGCACCGTCGCCGTCCATTCGACGGCCGACGCCGATGCGATGCATGTGCGTCTGGCCGACGAGAGCGTGTGCATCGGCCCCCCGCCGTCGCGCCAGAGCTACCTCAACATGCCGGCGATCCTGTCGGCGGCGACAATCGCCGGCGCCGACGCCATCCATCCGGGCATCGGCTTTCTGTCCGAGAACGCGCAGTTCGCCGCGATGGTCGAGGAGCACGGCTTCGTCTTCATCGGGCCGACGGCCGAGCACATCGCCCTTATGGGCGACAAGGTGCGGGCGAAGGAGGCCGCGCGCTCGCTCGGCATTCCCGTCGTCCCCGGATCGGACGGCGCGGTCACGAACGACGTCGAGGCAATGCAGATCGCCGACGAAATCGGCTATCCCGTCCTCGTGAAAGCGGCCGCCGGCGGCGGCGGCAAGGGCATGAAGGTCGCCGAGTCGCGCAACCATCTGCTGCAGGCGCTCAGCCTCGCGCGGGCGGAGGCGAAGGCGAACTTCGGCAGCGACGCCGTCTATCTGGAGAAGTACCTGCCGTCTCCGCGTCATATCGAGATCCAGATCCTTGCGGACACGCACGGCAACGTGGTCCATCTCGGCGAGCGCGACTGCTCGCTGCAGCGGCGCCACCAGAAGCTGCTCGAGGAAGCCCCCTCGCCTGCCCTCAACGCCAGCCAGCGGACCGCCATCGGCGAGGTCGCGACGGAGGCGATGCGCCGCCTCGGCTACCGCGGGGTCGGCACGCTGGAGTTCCTCTACCAGGACGGCGAGTTCTATTTCATCGAGATGAACACGCGTCTTCAGGTCGAACATCCGGTGTCGGAGATGATCACGGGCATCGACCTGGTGCGCGAGCAGATCCGGGTGGCGGCCGGCACGCCGCTCACCTTCCGGCAGAGCGACATCGACTTCTCCGGCCACGCCATCGAGTGCCGCATCAACGCCGAGCACCCGGACACCTTCGCGCCGTCGCCCGGCCTGGTCACCGACTACCACGCGCCCGGCGGGCTCGGCGTTCGGGTCGATTCGGCGCTCTATGCTGGCTACCGCGTGCCGGCGCATTACGATAGCTTGGTTGCGAAGCTGATCGTCCACGGCGCGAGCCGCAACGAATGCCTGATGCGTCTGCGCCGTGCATTGGAGGAGTTCGTCATCGGCGGCATAGACACCAGCGTTCCGCTCCATCGCCGGCTGATCGCGGCCCCCGACTTCATCAACGGGGATTACGACATCCGGTGGCTGGAGAGGTTCGTCGCGTCAAAGGAATAAGCTGCGTCCGCGGGATGCCGCGGCGGCCTTGGGACGGATTATGAGCGAGCTGACGCCCCAGATGCTGCTGCGGGCCTACGCCCTCGGCGTGTTCCCGATGGCCGAAGGGCGGCAGGATCCGGAGATCTACTGGATCGATCCGGAGGACCGTGGGATCCTGCCGCTCGAAAACTTTCACGTGCCGCGCCGGCTGCGCCGGACGCTTCGCCAGCGCCCCTTCGAGATCCGCTGCGACACCGCCTTTCGAGAGGTGATCCTCGGCTGCGCGGAGCCGGCGCCCGACCGCCCGGACACCTGGATCAACGACGAGATCCTACGGCTGAACACCGAGCTTTTCGAGATGGGCTACGCCCACACCGTCGAATGCTGGCGCGACGATACCCTCGTCGGCGGGCTTTACGGCATCGCCATCGGCGGCGCCTTCTTCGGCGAGAGCATGTTCAGCCGCGTCCGCGACGCCAGCAAGGTGGCGCTCGTGCATCTCGTGCTTCGGCTGCGCCTGGGCGGCTTTCGGCTTCTCGACACGCAGTTCGTCACGCGGCATCTCGAACGCTTCGGCGCCGTCGAGATCAGCCGCGCCGAGTATCGCCAGCGGCTGACCCGCGCCATCGCCGTGCCGGCCCGCTTCTATCCCGACGTGCCCGACTCCGAGCTCGAGGCGTTCCTGCAGTCGATCACCCAGAGATCATAGACCGGGTGCTCCAGGGCCGAGAGCGCCGGGCTGGAGGCGAACATCCAGCCGGTGAACCGCTCGACGGGCTCCTCGTCCGGCCGCGTCTCGACGATCTCCAGGAACGCGGCGCTCTCCGGCGGCTCCTCGGGCGGCCGCTTGTCGCAGTGGCGGGCGGTGATGTGCAGCGTGCCGAACTGGATCGTGCCGTTGATCGGCACCTCAAGGGTGGACACCCGCGCTGTGATCTTGTCCAGCGCCTGCAGCACGACGACGTCCATCGGCATCGCCGCAGCGACGACGGGTGCGGTCAGCGCCGCCGCAAGAACGGTCGCCGCCGCGCGGCGCAGCATCGGGTGCACGGGTCAGCCCTCCTTCCGATAAGGGTTGTCCAGCGAGTCCACGAGCTCGTGGAGGACCGCCCGCACCTGCGCTTCGTCGCAGCCCATCAGGATCGCGTCTTCGAACGCGTCCTGCGCCATCTGTTGAATTTCGGCGAGGTTCTCGTTCAGCACCTTGATCTTCTCTACGCAGGATACCGGCTGCCCGTCGGGCTGCCGCCAAGTGGGGAAACTGTAGGATTCGCCCGGAGCCGTCATGCGGAAACCATCATGCCTTGCCGCCGCTCCCCGCCCCTCCCGCCGACAGGAGAGGCACGCGCCGCCACGGCCGGCGGCCCGCGGGGGAGGCTCCACAGAATAGCGCTCTGCGGGCCTCCTGCAACCCCCGCCCTGGCGGTACCGGAGGCCGAGAACGGGACGCAGCCCTGCGGAGGCCGGGAACGCCCCAGGGAATCGCCCAAGGGGAATCGCCCAAGGGGGATAGCCCGGGGCGGCCCGACCCTTTCGCAGGACCCGTAGCCGCGCCGCGTTACGCGGCCGGCACCGAGGCCGCGCCGCGCGGCAGGTCGCCCGCGACCAGCCCGGAGGCGGTCCCGAGGCGATGCAGCACCAGCAGCCCCGCAAGGGCGCCGGCGTTCGTCAGCAGGATCTGTCCGACGACCGCGGGGCTGAACGCCTCCCCGCCTCCCGGCAGCAGGAAGGAGGCGCCATAGAGGGTCGCCTCGAAAGCGACGAAGGCGGCCGCGAACGCGGCGGCCGTGCCGACGACGCGCCCGGCCCCGGTCAGGCGCTTGGCGACGGCGCAGGCAGCCAGCGTTCCAAGAAGGGCGGCGGCGCCCAGGGCGAGCCCCCAGGCCGCGCTCTCGACGGTCTGCGGATAGGCGAGGAGCCCATACCCGATCGCCTGGTTGGCGAGCCACGCCGCCAGCGTCAGCGCCACGGCATCGCGCCGCCCCATGTTCGCGGCGGCGAGCGCCCCCAGGGCGGCGAACGGCGTCGCGCAGGCGAGGCCGAAGCTGAACAGGGCGCTTGCGGCCGTCAGCAGCCCCAGCCAAAGCCAGCGCCGCCCCTCCCCGCCCGCGTCGCGGCGCGCCGCCGGCGCTTCAAGAGATGCTTTGCTCATGGTGGTCTTCTCCTCCTCTGTTGTGAACGGGATCGAACGAACGGGAACCGGCATCAGAAGTGCGCGCGAAGGCCGATATATCCGGCGCGGCCCGGCGCGCCGTAGGTGAAGGCTTCCTCGTAGTCCTCGTCGAGCAGGTTCTCGATCCGGCCGAAGACTTCGAGGCGGCCGGTCACCCGGACCGAGGCCGCGAGGTTGACGAGGGTGTAGGGGTCGAGCCGGACGACCGACCGGTTGTAGGCGGCGTCGAAGGCGGAATCGTTCCGGGCGCCGACCCGGACGACACCGAGATGGACCGCCGCGCGGTCTTCGAGAAAGCGGTAGGAGAGGTCGGCGGCCGCCTGGTGACGCGGGCGGCGGACCAGCTCGTTTCCGTCCGGATCGCGGCTGTCGGTGTAGGTGTAGGTTCCCGTGAGGTCGAGATCGTCGAGCAGGTAGACGGTCGCCGTCAGCTCGACGCCGCGGGCGCGGGATTCCCCGTCGAGATTGGCAACCGACTGCCCCGTCAGGGCGATGAGGTTGTCGACGCGCTGATCGAAATAGACCGCGCCGAGCAGGAGCCGCCCGCCCAGCAGCGCCTGCTCGACGCCGAGGTCCCAGCCGCGCGTCCGCTCCGGCTCCAGGTCCGGATTAGGGCGGAAATCCGCCGTGCTGCCGTAAAGCTCGAACAAGGCGGGATTCTTGACGCCGGTGCCGTAGGAGCCGTGCAACCGCGTGCCCGTCCCTTCGTGCCGATAGGCGGCGGTGAACCGATAGGTCGTCGCGTCCTCGAAGCGCTCGTTGTCGTCGAAGCGGCCGCCGGCGGTCAGGAACAGGTCGTCGAACAGCGCAAGCTGGTACAGGCCGTAGACGCTGTGGCCGGTGATGGACCGGTCGAAATCGACGAAGGGGCCGACCGCGGTCACCGACTCCCGCTCCCGTTCGACGCCGAGGCTGATCGTGTGGTCGGCCGGGACGACCCCGCCGGTCGAGACGAGGAGATCGGTCTGGTAGTCGATCTTGGTCCGCGTGCCGTCGTAGGAGCCGGCGTCCTGTCCCTCCGACCGGTAGTCGGTGAGGGTCTCCGCGCCGGAGACGCCGATCCGATGCCGCCATCGGCCGTCGAACGTCGACAGGCTGGCCGTGATCCGGCCGAAGCGCTGGGTCGTGGCGCTGTCCTCCTCGGCATCGACGGCGCCGACGCCGCCGACGAAGCCGTCTCCCTCCCGATCGACGTCCGTGAGCCGGCCGACGATCTCCACGTCGAGGGTGTCGAGCGGGCTCACGTCCAGGACGGCAGAGAGGGTGCCGTTGTCGTAGCCGTCCCGTTCCGTGTTCCCGCGATCCTCGGCCGCCGAGGAGATCCCGTCGGTGCGAAGGCGCGCCGCGGCAAGGGCGAAGCGGAATCGGTCTTCGCCGAGGCCGCCGGACAGGCTCGCGCGGCCCTCCACGGTTCCGAATGAGCCGCCTTCCAGGCTTGCCGAGGCGCGGGGCCGGCCGCGGCCCCTGCGGGTGATGACGTTGATGACGCCGCCCGCCGCGTCCGAGCCGTACAGAACACTCTGCGGCCCCCGCAGGATCTCGACGCGGTCGATATCGGTGACCAAGAGGTTGCCGAAGTCGAACTCCGATTCGATCGACGGATCGTTCACCTCGATCCCGTCGACGAGGACGAGCGTCTGGTTCGACTCCGCGCCCCGGATGCGGACCTGCGTTTGCGAGCCGGTGCCTCCGACCCGCGTGACGGCCAGGCCCGGCACAGTCCGGAGCGCTTCGGACAGGAAGCGGATCTGACGCCGCTCCAGCTCTTCGCCGGTGATCACCGTCATCGAGCTGCCGACCTGATCGAGCGGCAGCTCGGTCCGGGTCGCGCTGACCACGATGGGGGAAAGCCCGACCGGCGGGCCGTCCTGGGCAAGGGCGGGTGCGCCGGCAAGCGCGCCGGCGATGGCGAGGAGGACCGCTCCCGGCGTCGGGAGCGATTCGACGGAAGGAAAGCAGGACGCAAATCGCCTGGGCACCGCCCGATGCGGGCGGACCGAACGGCAACGGGAAGCGATGAACACGGCAGGTTCCGCGGCAACAGTTGTGGCACGTCACCGCGAAGCAGGCATCGTTGACGGGCGGTCCTCGACCCCCTTCAGCGACTCCCCACCGGTCCTACCCCGCCCGGCGTGCCCGCGCGTGACCACGGCTGACGGCAGGTCTCCTGGCTCGCGGGTCCTTGCCTTTCGCCGCCTTCCCAGCGTCCCGGTGACGCCAGTGGCGTGATGACGAAAGGCTCGCCGCTTACAGTTGCGGGGGCAGCCACGGAGTTGGGCGAAGCCGCCCGCACCGTGTTCCCGTTTAAGCCCCGAAGGGCACCGTCGTCGCGATCGTTAGGCCGTATCGGTCGAAGTGTCAAGCCGTCCATGTCCCGGCCTTTACTTCCGAAAGCAAAGTATCGCGCGCGGGAATACGCGTCTTCGGCCGTCCGGACCGCGCGGCAGATCATCGGACAGCCGGTCGCAAGGACGTTCCTCAAGCGTCCTGCGGTCTCTTCCGAGAGCGGGCGGGGCGAGCGGTCGCGCGCGCCGACCTGTTCAGTGCCACGGCGGCGCGGATGAGCGCCTTCAACGCCTTTTCATCAATCCTGTCGCCTTCGCGGAGATCGATGGTACGCCTGGTGTTGCCGTCGAGGCTCGCGTTGAAGAGGCCCGAAGGGTCCTCCAGCAAGGCGCCCTTGGCGAAGGTCATCTTCACGACGTTCTTGTAGGCCTCGCCGGTGCAGATGATGCCGTCGTGCTCCCACACCGGAACCCCGCGCCACTTCCACGACTCGACCACGTCGGGGTCGGCCTCCTTGATCAGGCTTCGGATCCGGGCAAGCGTCTCGCCCCGCCAATCGCCCAGTTCCCTGATCCTCTCGTCGATCAGCTGGGACGGAGACTTTCCGTCCTGCGCCCCGCTCTTCCCCATGATGCTCCTCGCTTTCCGTTGCTCTTGTGTCCGGGCCGGGCCGAACAGGAGCCTGCTTGCAATGCGTCCCGCCCGCGCTACGGGATCCAGCCGGGCAGTTCCGATGCCTGCGTGATCCAGCGCGCCATCAACTCCTCGTCGAGCTCGTCGTCCTCGTGGATGTGGACGTAGCGCGTGTCCTTGTCCTTGGACGCGACGGGCGGGACAGGGCGCAGCGACGCGCCGCGGAAGAAGGCCACCTTGACGTAGTTCGTGAAGCAATGGATGCCGAGGAACCAGCCCCGGCCGTCAACCCCGTATAGCGGCGAGTTCCACTTGACCGCCTTGCGCACGCCGGGGACGGCGCTCTCGATGATCGCGTCGAGGCGGCGCCCGACGTGGCTTTTCCAGCCCGGCATGGCCGCGATATAGGCCTGAACCGGGGCGTCGCCGTAGCCCTTCGCGATCTGGGGGTTGCCGCCCGAGAGGAGGACGACCTCGCCGGACTGCGACTTCGGCGCCGTTCTGCGTGGCTTGGCGGCCTTCGCTGCGGTCGCCTTGGCGGCGGGCTTCTTTGCGCCCCTCGCAGGCTCCTCGGGCGGCTTGGCCATCCTATGTGCTCCTATCCGACGGTGCGCCGCCCGCCGCGCCACCCGGTGGCATAGGGCAGCGCGAACAGGTACAGACCGCTGATCGTGAGCAAGGCGAGCGGGAGCAGCGGCAGGAGATACACCCAATCGGCGGGCTCCTCCCCGGCACCCTGGGCAATGAAGATGGCGGCGACGAGCGCGGTAAAGATGATCGACAGCCAGCGGTGGATCTGCCGAATCCACTTGCTCCAATTCAACGGGACCTCCTCCGAAGACGAATCGCAGCGGATCGGGCGGCGCGGATCATGGAAAGAACCTGTTCGGCGCCCTCAGTCCATCCGCGCCAGGGTCTCTTCCAGATTTGCAAGGAAGCGCGGCCATCCGGCCTTGGCGCCCCGGTAGTAGGGCTGCTGATCCGGCCGGAAGCCCGTCTGCTCCATGCGCAGGAGGGTTCCTGTGCTCGTCGGGATGAGCGTCCAGGTGACGACGCTCCTGAGATCCTTGGTATCCCAGGTATAGGACAGCGTCTTGTTCGGCTCGGCTTCCTGGACCTGGCAGTCGACGGCGCCCCAGTCCGCGCTGAGATTGAAGCGGCTGCCCAGGACGGGCTTGAAGTCGTTCTTCATCAGCCACTCCTCGATCAGGTGCGGTTGCGTGAGCGCGCGCCAGATCTTTTCCGGCGGATGCGGGAACTCGCGTTCGACGACGACGGAGCGCGTTTCGGCCGAGGTTTCGCTCATTGATCCATCCTTTTCAGCAGGTCTTCGAGGTCGTCGAACCGGCTTTCCCAGAACCGGGCCATTTGGCTTGTCCAGTCGAGCAGCGGGGCCAGGGCGCCGACCTGCGCGCTGTAATGCGTCTGGCGGCCTTCGTGGCGGTCGCGCACCAGCCCGGCCTGCTTCAGGACCCTGAGATGCTTTGAGACGGCCGGTTGCGAGATTCCGGCCCGTGCCGTCAGGGCCCCGACCGTCTGCTCTCCCTCGCGGCACAGCCGCTCGAAAATGGCCCGTCGGGTCGGATCGGCGAGCGTCCTGAAAAGGATGTCGTGGGGCTGCGGCATCGCAATCTATAACCATCCGGCTATAGATCAAACCAATAACCGCCGGGATATGTACGAGTCAAGAAGAATCATGGATTTGCAGCCCGGACTTGAAACCGCGCTCGATGGAGACGCGCTCCGGCGCGGCCGCGGTCGCCCGCCGTTCTTCGTCGGTCACGCCATCTCCGGAGGCGATGGCGGCGTCACCCCTTGGGGCCCGTTCGCCGGCGCGTCAGCCGCGCGTCACGGTGCCTCGGCCGGTTTCCGGGCGGCAAAGCGCAAGCGGACATAGTCGGCCGTCCACACCCCGTCCGCGCCGCACAACTCGGGGCGCAGGGCCTCGACCACCTCGGCGACGAATTGCGGGCGTTCCTCTTCCGGAAGCCTCAGGATAAAGCTCTCGCCGAAGGTCTCGAGCCAGCCGGCCATGTCGCCCGGCAGCGGCGTCGGCCGCGGGATCAGGGCGATCTCCACGACCCGGAATCCCCGCGCCTCCAGCAGCGCGCGATAGGCCTCGGGCGTGGGGAAATACCAGGGAACCGCCGCCGCCCCATCGAGGCCCCGGCGGTCGAGCGCGGCGACCAGGGCGCCGACGATCCGGGCGACGTTGCCGTGGCCGCCCATTTCGCCGACGAAGCGGCCGCCCGGGCGCAGCGCCCGCCAGACGCCGTCGAGGACGGCCGCGGGCCGCCGCATCCAATGCAGGGCGGCGTTGGAGAAGACGGCATCGAACGCGCCGTCGAAGCTCAAGGCCTCGCCGTCCGCGACGCGCGCGTCAAGCCCGCGTGCCCGGGCGGCCGCGACCTGCTCGGCGCTGCTGTCGACCCCGACGACCCGGACTCCCAGCTCGGCGAGGCGCTGCGTCAGCCGGCCGTCGCCGCAGCCGAGGTCGAGGATCCGCTCGCCCGGACGCGGCGCCAGCAGTTCGACCACCGGGCCGCCGAGTTCGGCGACGAAGCCGGCATTGCGCGCATACCGGTCCGGATCCCAACGCTGGGCGGCGGTCGCCGGATCGGGCCTGGCCGACCGGTCCGCCATGGCTATTCGAACGCGTCCGCGCCGCCTTCCAGGCCGCCGCCCGACCCGCCGGCGCCGGGAGCGCCCGCGCCGGGAGCGCCGCCGCCGAACATGAATCGGCCGATGAGGTCCGTCAGGTTGATCGCGTCCTGGGTGTAAAGGATCTCTCCGCCGGCCTCGATGATCTCGTCGCTCCCGCCGGGCTCGAGCGCCACGTAGTTGTTGCCGAGCAGCCCGTCGCTCTGGATCTTGGCGGTGGTGTCGGCCGGCAGCGCGATCGATTCGTCGATGCTCATCCGGACGATGGCGAGATAGGTCTGCGGATCGAGCTCCTGGTCGATTACGGTGCCGATCTTGATGCCGCTCATGCGCACGTCGCTGCCGTCGGTCAGGCCGCCCACCGAGGTGAACTTGGCGCTGATGGTATAGCCGCTGACCCGCCGCACGTCGCTGCTGATGTAGGCAAACACGACAAAGGTCAGGGCAACCAGCAGGACGAGGCCGCCCATGATCGTTTCGATGACGCTCCGCTTCATGCACTCTCCCCCGTGTTGCCCCCGATGCCGAACCGGAGCCGAGCGGCGCCGTCGCCCATGACCGGTATCCTGGCACCGACCTTGGCGGACAGCCGGCCCATCGGTTTGGTCCCAAACACCCGAGTCACGAAGAAGCTCGGGAAACGGCGCGTCTGCCGGACCTCCGCAATCGGCTGTTTAGGAGGGGATCCAGGGCTCGTAATCGCCCGTGGCCTTGGCCCGCTTGCCGGCGCGCAACTGGCTGCCGAGCGGCCGATAGGCCAGATCCGTTCCGGTCAGGTTGGGGAGATGCTTTTTCTGCCACGGCCGTCGCGGCAGCGCCTCCGGCTGCGGCGGGTCCTTGGTGATCTTGTGCAGCCAGGCGTGCCACTCCGGAGGAACCTTGGACGCCTCCGGCTCCCCTTTGTAGAGAACCCAGCGCCGCTCCCGCCCCTGCCCGGCCGTTCGCTTGTCGCGATAATAGCGGTTGCCGAACGAGTCGGTTCCGACCAGCTCGCCGTGCAGCCAAGTGAACAACCGGGTTCCCAAACTCATATGTCTCGACCTCTTTCGGAGCTTCGTTCGGGGGCCTTCGATTTCGCCCGAGCTTCGCCGCCCGGCACGGCCCCCTACCCCGCGCCGCCGGGAATATGGCATCGGCGGACCGTGCCGTCCAGCCCCACGGGACCCCTTTGCCCGGTCGGCGTCGGCCTTCGCTTCGATGGGTCTTCGAGAGCGCTACGAGGATGGCCTGAGCCAGTCGACCAACAGGGCGGCGACGCCGAACGCGGCGCCGGTGGCGCAGACCGCGAGCCATCCGCCCGACGCCCAGGCGATTCCCGCGGCGGTCGAACCGACCGCGCCGCCGAGGAAGAAGAGGCCGACGAAGAGGGCGTTGAGGCGGCCGCGCGCCTCCGGCCGGAGGAGGTTGATCGCGCGACGGCCGATCGTCTGATCGCCGGTAACGCCGGCGTCGAGCAGGACGGCGCTCACGCCCATGAGAAGGAGCGCAAACGGCGGCGTCGCGGGCCCGGCCGCGCCCGCCCAGGCCGCGAGGCCGAGGGCTGCGACGATGGCTCCATGGGAGGCAACGGTCGTCGTCCGCGCCCAGCCCCGGTCTCCCGCCCGCCCGACGAGCGGCGTCACCACCGCCGCGCCGGCGCCGACCAAGGCGAAGAGAGCCATGTCGCGCTGCCCCAGGTCGAACGGCGCCTGCGCGAGCCGGAGGGCGACGGCGGTCCAGAACAGGCTGAAGGCCGCCATTACCAACGCCGCCGTCAGGGACCGGCGGCGCAGCACCGGCTCCGCGCGAAGAAGATGCCAGAGCGAGGCGATCAGGGCGGGATAGCCGGACCGCGCCGCCGGCCGGCGTTCGGGTAGTCTCGCGGCCAGAACGACGGTGAGCGTGCCCATGGCCAGCGCGCTGACACCGTAGAACGCACGCCAGCCCAAGGTGTCGGCCAGGAGGCTTGCGAGCGGCCGGGACAGGAGAATGCCGATTATCAACCCGCTCATGACGTCGCCGATGACGCGACCGCGCCGCTCCGGCGGTGTCATGGACGCGGCGAGCGGGACCAGAATCTGAATCGCCGAGCAGGCCGCTCCGAGACCAAGGAGAGCGACCAGCAGCAAGGCGCCCGTCGGGGCCGCCGCCGCCGCCGCCGCGGCCAGCACCGCACCGCCGAGCATCCGGACGACCAGCCGGCGGTTCTCCAGGAGATCGGCCAGCGGAACCAGCAGGAAGAGACCGGCGGCATAGCCGAGGAGCGTCGCCGTCGCGACGAGCCCGCCGGCGGCGCCGTCGAAGCCAAGCGCCGGTCCGATGAGACCGACGAGCATCTGCGGCGCGAAGAGATTGGTGGCGACGGTCCCCACCGCCGTCGCGAAGAGAAGGATGAGCGGACCGGTGATCGTGGCCTGTGGCTGTGTCTCGACCGGAGATCGGGCGGCGGCTTCGTGCGTCGCGGGCATGGAAGCTCCATTCGAAGAAAGGCGCATGTCGTGCGGAGACTTTATTGGCGATCTGCAATATGCGACAATTCAATTGTTCTGATATTCATTATGCGAGATCCGCATGAACATTCATGACCTCGAAGCCTTTGTCGCAGTCGTCGAGACCGGGTCGATCGTCGCCGCCTCGGCCCGGCTGAACCTGACTCAGCCGGGCGTCACGCGGCGGATCCAGAATCTGGAGAACAGGCTCGGGACCGCGCTTCTCGACCGTCAGTCGAAACCCTTGAAGCCGACCTTGGCCGGCCGCGAAGCCTACGAGCACGGACGCCGGGCGCTGCGCGCGATCGAGGATCTGAGGGCGATCGTCTCACCGGAGGGAGAGCCGCGAGGCGAGTTCCGGCTCGGCATCATGCCCTATCTGTCCGAGACCGCCCTCTCGGACCCGCTCGACCGGCTTCGCAGCGGGTTTCCGGACCTGACGCTCCGCATCACCTCCGGCTGGTCGCCGCGGCTCGTGGAGCAGGTCGCCCGCAGCGAGCTGGATGCCGCGGCCGTCTGCCTCGCCGATGGCCTCGGGCCGCCGGAGGGGCTGGTGGGCGACGACCTCGGGACCCAACCCGTCCTCCTGGTCGCCGCGCGCGATCTCGGCGTGCCCAACCCGGCGACCCTGCGCGAGCTCTCGCGCTTTCCCTGGGTAATGAACGAGAGCGGCTGCGGATTCCGCGCCTTCATCCGCCACAGCCTGGAGGCCGCGCGGCTTCCCTTCCAGGTCGGCGTCGAGGCGCTCAGCGTCGATCTGCGCATGTCGCTGGTCGCGCGCGGCCTCGGGATCGGAGTCGTCACGCCGGCCGCCTTCTCCGGGAGCGCGTGGCGCGACGTGGTCGAGGTCATCGATGCGCCGGAATTCCGGCCTCGGGTTCGATCCTGGCTGCTGCATCGACCGCCGGCCGGTCGGCTGGCCCGCCCGATCGCGGCCTTTCGCGATGCGCTTCTTCAGGCGTTGAAGACGCCGGCGCTGCTGCGAGAGCCGTGAGCACGCGGTTTGGCGGCCCGGCCGTATAGCCCCCGCTGGACAGGAAGCGCGGCCCCCCCTAAGAGTGGCGTCGCGCTGGATCGCCCGGGGCCCCGCACCCTTGCCCGGGCGGCGGCGCACCGCGGCATGGGAGGCTTGCTCTGACCGTAGAACTGACCGCCGGTCCCGCCAATCGCTCGCGATTCTGGCTCGGCACCGGGCTCATCGCGCTGACGGCGGTGACCTTTGCTTTCGTCACCACCTTCGTCCGCCTCGCCTACGATGACGGGGCCAGCCCGGGGGCGCTCATTCTTCTGCGGTTCTCGGGTTTCGTGGCCATCATCGGCGGGGCCCTCCTGCTGCGGCGCCGGAATCTGCGCCTGCCGTCCCGGGCCCTGGCCTCGACCGGCTGGATCGCGCTCCTGACCCTGGTGATGTCGGTCGCCTATCTCTCCTCGGTCGCCTTCATCCCGGTGGGCCTCGCGGCCATCATCCTCTACACCTTCCCGCTGATGGTCGGCGTCCTCTCCAGCCTGGCGGGGCGCGAGCCGATGACGGCCGTCAAGGCCATCGCCCTCGTCGCCGCCTTCGCCGGCCTCGCGCTGGCCATCGGCCCGACCTTCTCCGGCCTCGACCTGCGCGGCATCGGGCTCGCCCTGACGGCCGCCGCCGCGACGGCGGCCGTCTTCACCTATGCGGGCCCGGTGATGGAGCGGTACGACCCGCTGGTTCTGAACGTCTACATCAACCTCTGGATGCTCGCCGCGACGGCGCTCTATCTCCTCCTTGCCGGCGGCGTGGACTGGCCGGCCACGGGGACCGGGTACCTCGCCGCCGCCGGGGCGACGCTCTGCTACATCACCGGCTTCGCGGCGCTGCTTGCCGGGCTGCGCTTCGTCGCGCCCGTGCAGTCGGCGCTGATGATGAACGCCGAGCCGCCGCTCAGCATCCTCGCCGCGGCGCTGCTCCTCGGCGAACGGCTCACGGCACTGCAACTGGTCGGCGTCGCCATCGTCCTCGCCGCCCTGGTCGGCAACACCCTCGGCGCCGGCAGGCCCGGACGCCGAACGAGGGACGCCGCGCCCGATTAGGCCTCCGCGGGCAAGGCGGCGAGGCGCCGCGCGAGGTTCATCGCGTCGAACGGCGCCCGGACCTTCGCGTCGTTGTCGAAATAGACATAGGCGTCGCGGGGCCGCACGGGCGGCGGTTCGTCCGGCGCCGCGCGGCGCGCGTTCACCGGCTCCGCGCCCGCCGTCCAGCGGCGCAGGCGGTCCGCCCAGGCGTCGAGCTCCGCATCCGAATAGCCGCTGGCATAGAGCTCCGTCGAGCCGTGCAGCCGGAGGTAGACGAAATCCGCGGTGACGTCCTCGATGGAGGGCCAGGCGACGGCGTCGGAAAAGACCAGGGCGACGCCGTGCCGGCGCAGCAGCCGGACGAAGCGCGGCGTCCGGAAGCTTTCGTTCCGCACCTCGAGCGCATGGCGGATCGGCCGTTTCGCGTCCGCGGTCGTCCAGGCCCGGCCGGCCAGCCGGCGGTCGTGCCGGCGCGCCAGCGCCGCGGCCGCCTCGGAGTCGCGCGGCAGCAGGCCGAGGAACCGGTCCAGCCGGGCCTCGTCGAAGCGGAACTGCGGGGCGAGCTGCCAGAGAACGGGGCCGAGCTTCTCCCCCAGCGCCAGCAGGCCCTGGGCGAAGAAGTTAGCCAGCGGCGCCTCGACGGCGTTCAGCTTCTTCATATGGGTGATGAACCGGCTGCCCTTGACGGCGAAGACGAAGCTGTCCGGCGTCTCCTCGTACCAGCGCCGGAACGACTCGGGCCGCTGCAGCGCGTAGAAGGTGCCGTTGATCTCGACCGAATCGAAGCACCGGCTCGCATAGCCGAGCTCGCAGCGATGCGGCAGGCCGCGCGGATAGAACACCCCGCGCCAGGACGGATAGATCCAGCCGGAAATGCCGATGCGGATCCGAGGCGCGGCCCGCTCAGCGATTGACGGCCCGCATGCTCTCCTCCGCATAGCGCGTTCCCGCCGCCGCCCCCATCGGGAAGGCCGATTCGATGCGCGCGAGGTCGTCTGCGGTGAGCCGGATCTCCAGCGCGCCCAGGTTCTCCTCCAGATAACGCCGCCGTTTGGTCCCGGGAATCGGCACGATGTCGTCCCCCCGGGCCAGCACCCAGGCCAGGGCGAGCTGCGCCGGCGTGCAGCCCTTCTCCTGCGCCATCTCCCGGATCCGCGCCACCAGGTCCAGGTTCTTCTGGAAGTTCTCGCCCTGGAACCGCGGCGAACTGCGCCGGTAGTCGTCCTCCGGCAGGTCCTCGATTCGCGTGATCTGCCCGGTCAGGAACCCGCGGCCGAGCGGGCTGTAGGCGACGAAGCCGATGCCGAGCTCGCGCAGGGTCGGCAGGATCTCCGCCTCCGGATCGCGGCTCCACAGGGAGTATTCGGTCTGCAGGGCGGCGATGGGATGGACCGCATGCGCCCGGCGGATGGTCTGCGGCGCGGCCTCGGACAGGCCGAGGAAGCGGACCTTGCCCTCGCGCACCAGGTCGGCCATGGCGCCGACGGTATCCTCGATCGGCGTGTCCGGATCGACCCGGTGCTGGTAGTAGAGGTCGATCACCTCGACGCCGAGCCGCTTCAGGCTGGCCTCGCAGGCCTGTCGCACATAGTCCGGCCGTCCGTTGATGCCGCGAAAGCTGCCGTCGGGGCCGCGGACGTTGCCGAACTTGGTGGCGAGCACCACCTTGTCGCGGCGGTCGCGGATCGCCCGGCCGACCAGTTCCTCGTTGTGGCCCACGCCGTACATGTCGGCGGTGTCCAGGAAGTTCACGCCGAGCTCGATCGCGCGGTGGATGGTGGCGATCGATTCGGCCTCGTCGCCCCGGCCGTAGAACTCCGACATGCCCATGCAGCCGAGACCGATGGCCGAAACCCGCAGCCCGCCCTGCCCCAAAGCCCGTGTTTCCATCCGTTCTCTCCCTGTCTGGCGCCTTTCGAAGGAAACGGATCGGCGATGCGGATGTTCCACGCTCGGCGGCCGGTCGGCCGGATCTTCGGGCGGCCCGGACCACGGACAAGAATGACAAAAATAAAGCCACCCGGCGTCTCCGCCGGGTGGCTTTCCGTTCGGTGTAGGGATGCCGGCGCCGGCCTTAGGCCGCCTCGAGCATCTCCGGCCGGTTGTTGTTCAGGGCCTGCGCCGCCTTCAGCATGTTCTTCTGCAGCTTCTCGAACGCCCGCACCTCGATCTGGCGCACGCGCTCGCGCGAGACCGCGTATTTCCGGCTCAGCGTCTCCAGCGTCGACGGGTCGTCCTTGAGGCGACGTTCGACCAGGATGTCCCGCTCGCGGTCGTTGAGCTGCCCCAGCGCCTCGTTCAGGAGCTCCCGGCGCCGCGCCAGCTCGTCCGCGTTGGCGACGATGGTCTCCTGATTCGGCCGATCGTCCATCAGCATGTCGATCCAGTCGGTGTCGCCGTCCACGCCGATGGTCGCGTTCAGCGAGCCGTCCCCGGCGGCCAGGCGGCGGTTCATCTCAACCACCTCGGTCTCCGGTACGTTCAGCTCCTCGGCGATGGCCGAGACCGTCTCCGGCGACAGGTCGCCCTGCCCGAGCTCCTCCATCTGCGCCTTGAGCCGCCGCAGGTTGAAGAACAGCTTCTTCTGCGCCGCGGTCGTACCCATCTTCACCAGCGACCAGTTGTGCAGGATGTACTCCTGGATCTGGGCGCGGATCCACCAGATGGCGTAGGTCGCGAAGCGGAAGCCGCGCTCCGGATCGTACTTCTGGGCCGCCTGCATCAGGCCGACATTGCCCTCGGCGATGAGTTCGCTGAGCGGCAGTCCGTAGCCGCTGAAGCTCCGGGCGGCCTTCACCACGAGGCGCATATGGCTGCCGATCAGCTGCCGCAACGCCTCCTGGTCGCCCCGCTCAAGCCAAGCGACCGCAAGGTCCCGCTCCTCCTCCTGGCTCAGCATCGGAAACCGCTTGGCCTCCTCCAGATACCGCGCCAGGCCGGTGTCGAAATTCACGCTCACGTTTGCCATGTTCTTCGCCCTCCTTCTTCGTCTCCCTGTCCTGAAGTCCCCCGTTTCGAACCGTCCGCCTCGAACCTTCCGTCTCGAAGCCCTCGCGCCCGTCCTAGCGGCGCGCGGAGAAGCGTACGGCCCGCGCCGCTGAACCCAGCCGGGCGAGCCGCAACGGACACTGCTTGTTCGGTCTTCTGTCAGGGGATCACCGGGCCCGTGCCTGGACCCGGTTTCCTCGGGGCCTTCGGTGACGACCTAGAGATGGGGTCAAGGCAAGAACATTTCAAGTACGGGAAAGGCAGTTTTTGCGCCCGGCGCGCCCGCAATGCGGCCGGCGCGCGCCGCGGCCGGGGAAGGACTTGGCGGGCGCCGGCCCGGCCATCGGCAATGCTTCCACGATGCTTGCGCCGGGCCGGCCGGCCGGCGCCGCCCGGCCGCTCCGGCGAAAAGCACCCACAACATATTGTGGTTGATCCACAGATTTTTCCACAGAATTTAGGGTCGGGGGCTTGCGCCGGCCGCGGCCCTGTAACAAGATCTAGACAGAAACAGGGTTAACGGCACCAGGGATTGCGGCAAAACGGCCGATTTGGGGGCGATCCTTAGGAGAAAATTAACCCTGACCCGGAAACGTTAGGACATTGTTCAGTATTGAGGGGGCACCATGCGGATCGAACGTCGTTTCACCCAGGCCGGAACCGATGCATATGAGGGCATCGAGTTCCGTCACACCAGCAGCGAGATCCGCAACCCGGATGGCTCGCTGGTCTTTCAGCTTCGCGACATCGAGGTGCCGGCCGACTGGTCGCAGGTCGCCTGCGACGTGCTGGCGCAGAAGTACTTCCGCAAGGCGGGCGTGCCGACGCGGCTGCGCCCCGTGCCCGAGGCCGACCTGCCGGAATGGCTGTGGCGGCACGAGCCCGATTCGGAGGCCCTCGCCCGGCTCGCGCCCGAGCAGCGCACGACCGGCGAGACCAGCGCCAAGCAGGTGTTCGACCGACTCGCCGGCACCTGGACCTATTGGGGCTGGAAGGGCGGCTATTTCGACACGGAGGAGGACGCGCGCGCCTTCTTCGACGAGATGCGCTTCATGATCTGCCGGCAGATGGGCGCCCCCAACTCGCCGCAGTGGTTCAACACCGGCCTGCACTGGGCCTACGGCATCGACGGCCCGGCCCAGGGCCACTACTACGTCGATTACCGGACCGGCAAGCTGACGGCCTCGACCTCCGCCTACGAGCATCCGCAGCCGCATGCCTGCTTCATTCAGTCCGTGGCCGACGACCTTGTGAACGAGGGCGGCATCATGGACCTCTGGGTGCGCGAGGCGCGGCTGTTCAAATACGGCTCCGGCACCGGCAGCAACTTCTCGAAGCTGCGCGGCAACGGCGAACCGCTGGCCGGCGGCGGCAAGTCCTCGGGCCTCATGAGCTTCCTTAAGATCGGCGACCGCGCGGCCGGCGCGATCAAGTCCGGCGGCACGACGCGGCGCGCGGCCAAGATGGTCACGGTGGACCTCGATCACCCGGACATCGAGGAGTACATCGAGTGGAAGGTGATCGAGGAGCAGAAGGTGGCGGCGCTCGTCGCCGGCTCCCGCCTCGCCCGCGAGCACCTCAACGCCATCATCCGCGCCTGCCACGCCGGCGAGGGCGAGAACCGCTTCGACCCGAAGGCAAACCCGGAGCTCAAGCGCGCGGTCCGCGCCGCCCGCAAGGCGATGATCCCGGAGAACTACATCAAGCGGGTCATCCAGTTCGCCGAGCAGGGCTACACCGAGATCGACTTCCGTGCCTACGACACCGATTGGGACTCCGACGCCTATCTGACCGTGTCCGGCCAGAACTCGAACAACTCGGTGCGGATCCCCAACGAGTTCATCAAGCGCGTCCAGGAGGACGGGTCCTGGGACCTCATCCGCCGCACCGACGGCAAGGTGGCGAAGACGGTCCGCGCCCGCGACCTGTGGGAGAAGATCGGCTACGCCGCCTGGGCCTGCGCCGACCCCGGCGTCCAGTTCGACACCACGATCAACGAGTGGCACACCTGCCCGAACAGCGGCCGGATCAACGCGTCCAACCCCTGCTCGGAGTACATGTTCCTCGACGACACGGCCTGCAACCTGGCGTCGCTCAACCTGATGGCCTTCCGCGACGAGGACGGCGGCATCGACATCGCGGGGTTCGAGCACGCGGTGCGGCTGTGGACGATCGCCCTCGAGATCTCGGTGCTGATGGCGCAGTTCCCCTCGCGGGAGATCGCGCAGCTCTCTTACGAGTTCCGGACGCTCGGCCTCGGCTACGCCAACGTCGGCGGGCTGCTCATGGCCATGGGCATCCCCTATGACAGCGACCAGGGCCGGGCGCTGGTCGGCGCCATCACCGCGCTGATGACCGGCACCGCCTATGCCACCTCGGCGGAGATGGCGGGCGAGCTCGGCGCCTTCCCGAAATTCGCCCTCAACCGCGAGCCGATGCTGCGGGTCATCCGCAACCACCGGCGCGCGGCCTATGGCGAGCGCGGCGGCTATGAGGGGCTGTCGGTCCTCCCCGTCCCGCTCGACCTGCGCAACTGCCCGATCGTTGAGCTCGCGGTGGCGGCGCGGGACGCCTGGGACCGGGCGCTCGAACTGGGCGAGCGGCACGGCTACCGCAACGCGCAAACGACGGTGATCGCCCCCACCGGCACGATCGGCCTGGTGATGGACTGCGACACCACCGGCATCGAGCCGGACTTCGCCCTGGTCAAGTTCAAGAAGCTCGCCGGCGGCGGCTACTTCAAGATCATCAACCGGATGGTCCCGCAGGCGCTGATGGCCCTTGGCTATCCGGAGTCGGAGATCGAGGACATCATCCGCTACGCCGTTGGCCACGGCACGCTGGAGAACGCGCCCGGCATCAACCACGAGGCGCTGCGGGCCAAGGGCTTCACGGCGGCGACGCTGCAGGCCCTGGAGACGGCGCTCGCCAGCGCCTTCGACATCCGCTTCGCCTTCAACAAGTGGACGCTGGGCGAGGAGTTCTGCACGGCCGTCCTCGGCTTCACGCAGGACCAGCTCAACGACGTCCGCTTCGACATGCTGGCCGAGCTGGGCTTCAGCAAGAGCGAGATCGAGGCCGCGAACACCTATTGCTGCGGGGCCATGACGCTGGAGGGGGCGCCGCATCTGAAGGAGGAGCACCTGCCGATCTTCGACTGCGCCAATCCCTGCGGCCGGATCGGCAAGCGCTTCCTGTCGGTGGAGAGCCACATCCGCATGATGGCGGCGGCGCAGCCCTTCATCTCGGGCGCCATCTCCAAGACGATCAACATGCCGAACACCTCGACGGTGAAGGACTGCAAGGATGCCTACATGCTGTCCTGGCGCCTCGGCCTCAAGGCCAACGCGCTCTACCGCGACGGGTCGAAGCTGTCGCAGCCCCTCTCCTCCTCGATCCTCGGCGACGACGAGGAAGACGTGGAGGAGATCGTCGAGGCGCCGGCCGCGGCCCGCGCCCCGATGGTGGCGGAGCGCATCGTCGAGCGGGTGATCGAGCGCGTCGCCACGGCGGAGCGGCGGAGGCTGCCGGCGCGGCGCAAGGGCTACACCCAGAAGGCGATCGTCGGCGGCCACAAGGTGTACCTGCGCACCGGCGAGTACGAGGACGGCAGGCTCGGCGAGGTCTTCATCGACATGCACAAGGAAGGCGCCGCCTTCCGCAGCCTGATGAACAACTTCGCCATCGCCATCTCGATCGGCCTGCAATACGGCGTGCCCCTGGAGGAGTTCGTCGAGGCCTACACCTTCACGCGGTTCGAGCCCTCGGGCCTCGTCGAGGGCAACGACGCGATCAAGATGGCGACCTCGGTGCTCGACTACATCTTCCGCGAGCTGGCGATCTCCTACCTCTCGCGGACCGACCTCGCCCATGTGGAGCCCGCCGACCTGCTGCCCGATAGCGTCGGCCAGGGCGCGGGCGAAGGCGCCCTGCCGGGGCGCGCGAAGGCGGAGCTGCCCTTCGAGGCGGTGAAGCGCTTCGCCAGCACCGGCTATGTGCGCAACAACCTGATCGTCCTGCGCGGCGGCATCGAGGCCCAGGAGGGGCTCCGCACGGGCACGACGAACACGGCCGAAGGCGGCGCGGCCGCAACGGCGACCGCCGCGGCCTCCACCGCCACGACCTCAGCGGCCGCGGTGACGGGGCTGGCCGGCGACGGCGCGTCCGCCGCCGCCTTCGCCGCCGCCGGAACGGCCGTTGCCGGGACCGCACTCGCCCAGGCGGCAGACGCGCGCCTCGAGCGCATGCGCGAAGCGCGCCTCAAGGGGTATGAGGGGGACGCCTGCGGCGAGTGCGGCAACTTCACCCTGGTCCGCAACGGCACCTGCCTCAAATGCGCGACCTGCGGCAGCACGAGCGGGTGCTCGTAAGAAGCCGCTGCAATTCGGCTCCACGGCGACGGGGAGGGCGCAATGCGCCCTCCCCTTTTTGTTGTTAGGAAGGGGGAATAGAGGCTAGCCAACTAGCGGACGAGCGCCTCGCGGTCTAACGATCGTAACCAGCGTACGTGCCCGTGTTAGCGCGACTCGCAGCAAGCGTCGGCTGCGCTCATAGGGAGGTTTCTCGTAACGTTCGTCAAAGAAGCCCGACTTAAATGCGCCTTCAACCAGCACGACGCCGTCGAACTCCTTTCCCTTAGCCTTGTGCATGTTCATCAGGATACAGCCTTGCGGATCTCGCTCTGCTGCAATCAGCCGCTCCTGATCGAGGATCCGTTTCACCAGCGTAGAGGCGCCAGCATAACTGCTCGATTCCAGCCAGCGGGCTGCAAGTGCCGACGCAAGGGCATCGGTCGCACGGAACAGTCGGACGAGGCGCACCTCCCGGAAGAGTTCGTTTAACCCTTGGATCTCCCGCAGCTGACGACGTGCTTCTCGCCAATCCGCGACAGGATCGCCGACCTGCGTGATCCCGGTAGCGTACGCTGCGACGAGCGCCTTAGCGGCCTTAATCCTTGGCGTATTGCCATGCGCCACGGCCCGCGCGCTCTCCTCAAATTTCCTGGCGTTCTCCGCAGCGGCCTTGGTTGGCTCTTCGGCATTCTTTAGCTTGTAATAAGTCGCAATACAACGAAGAGTGCGGGCAACGCCGACCACTGCAGGCGCCACCGGCCATTCCAGAATCGACGCGACCACGATTGCCGCGGCCGCTGAGAGTTCAGCGTCCCAAACCACATCGTGATCGACGGGAGAGAGTGTCTGATTCTTCCACATATGCGTTTCGGCCAGAATCGCCGACAGCTCTGCGACGAACGAATTGCTGCGGCACAAAACCGCGACGCAAGGATCGACTAATCCCTTCTTCCTCAATGTAGCGAACGTCCGAACGACGGCGGCATGGACGGTGGACTCGAAGCCGTTGTTCCAATAGCTCACTTGCTGGACATTTGGCGTATCGGGCAACGGATGGTTCCGGAGAACGGCATCGGCAAACCGAAGGATGCCCGCGTTAGGGCTGCGATAGTTCTCGTTTCCCAAATTGAACTCGGTCAATGCGACCTGCTCCCGCAGAATCTCGAGCCGGCGAGGATCGACATTGTCCCGATACTCGAAAATGCGCTGCTCAGGATCAGCAAGGCAGAACACGTCGGTGACCTCGGCTAGAGCGCGAACGATGCGCCATTGGTCATTATCGGTGTCCTGGAACTCGTCCACGATAATCATTGGAAATCTATTTGCGACTAGACGCCGAAGGGCTGTGCAGCGTTCTAGTAGAGTAGCGGCGCCTGCGGCGAATAGATCGAAGCAAAATAGGCTTTCGTCTTTCGCCAAACGCTCGCGTTCGACCTCCCAGCTACCCACAAAAGTCGATTTCTGCAGTCGTTCTTCACCTGGATAGAGGAACCGCACGGTTCTGCCGCGCAGCAACCGTCCGTGCGACTCCAACAGTTCCAAGCAGAAGGCATGATAGGTCTTCACCGCAACTGCTTGGCGTTGGGCCAGAGTTAGCATTTCCTTGCATCGGATCATCACTTGGCGGATCGCGGCACGGGAGAAGCTGAGGAATAAGATCTCTTGTCCTGGTTTCAGGTCCTTGAATCGCCGCTGCGCCTTAAGTAGCGCGATCGTGGTCTTGCCGGACCCTGGCCCACCAAGGACGAGCAGATGCCCATCCTGTGCGATGATCGCCTTACGCTTGTCACACAGTTGCAGCTTCATCCGAACAGGTTCCCAGCGTCGTCGGCTTGCCAGCGAGCGCTTGGTGGATTTCTTCGAGGATCGATCGGACTGTCTGCGGAAGTTCAGCAACGTTCTGGCATTGCCCAACGAGAATGGCTGCATAGCCATGCCCGTCGCCCTTGCGCGCTTTCAGCACCTTGACGGCCAGCGCGCGAATATCCGTCTCAGATGCATCCGGGTTATAGACACCAGCCGACGCTGGATAATCCGGCCGCGTTCGCACCGCTGCCAGGAAGCGCTTAATCACCGCAAGCGACAATTCCTTTACAAGGAGATTCTCAATGCCCTTCTCCGGCGACTCCCAATGCTTGGTATAGCTGGCGAGCTTCTCGACAGCATCCTCAGCCAGCGGAGCGTTCGGCTTGTCGTAGAAGCCAAACGCCAGCTTTCCCAAAGCCGTGAAGATTGGACCATACCGCGGCACGTCGCCTTCACCGCTCGCCGTGAACACGCTGACGCCAGCCAAGTCGAAGTGCATATATGCATCCGGGCCAAGCGATGATTCCATTATCGTTGAGGCAACGGGAAAGAGCGCTGCCTCGGTCGAGCCTTCCACCACAAGCACCGCGCGGCTGAGAATGGCTTCAGCGAATTGCCGCCGCTCAGTCCGGTACGTTTTCGGTTTGAGACACTCAGCCGGGATGGGCTGGCCCGAAAGCTTCCCCATCTCATCGCGGTTCAGAATCACCACCTGTTGTGGATCGAACTGCTCGATCACATAGGGCGAATGTGAGGTGACAATCGACTGCCCCATCTCGGCCAGAACGAACCGTGTCACCCGGCGCTGCGTATGGGGCGGCAGCGCTATCTCTGGCTCCTCCATCGCAAAAATCACCGACTGCTTGTCCTTGAGCTCGGCGATAAACGTAAGGAGAGCGAAAACCAGCAAGTTGATAGAGCCAGTACCAAGCCGATCGAACGGAACTAAATGGCTGCTGGGCTGCGCAGCGATAAAGAGACGCACAACCTCACGCAAATGTTCGCGCGTCAGTTCCGAGGCGAAAAACGCAGTGGCCTTTTCACCCGCCGCGAGATTAACAAATCGGCTCATCCGCGAGCGTATTTGAGCGCGAATTTGTTTCAATTGCTCGATTTCACCGATCGCAGGATCAAGAGTTTGCAGCGTCGCCAGCGTGTCACGCCACATCTCCGCAGCACCTATTCCCCCGAGCTTCAGCACCGAGTCGAGGAGCGATCCCCGCTGAAGGCTCAGCGCACGCGAGCCAGTGCGCCGCGTCCGGAGGAACACGAAGCCACAAAGCCTCTTGTGCGCCCGCGTAAAGATTGTGCGCCCTTGGCCGAGGGCGATCTCGGCCTCGTCATCCTCCACGGGCGCACCTGCTGGATGATCGAAAAAGGTGTTACCGATGAAGTCGTCTTCGGTCCTATCATAGCGACCGATGAAGATCAGAGGTAGTGCCCAGCTTGTTCGATCGCCGTCGGCGACATCTAAACCATTTGCGGCCTCATCTACGAAATCACCCGTCGCGTCGCTCCATCGCCGTAGATGACGGTAGAATCGTCGCTCCGCCTCTTCAGAGAGATCAAGGAGAACTGCCTCAAGTCGAATCTCGACCGGGGCACCTTCCGCGTCGAGGTACCGGCCACAGTGAAAGTCATGCTCATTAATGACCGGTCGTCGATAGAGTCTCTCCGGACCTAGAATCAGATCCAATGCCTCGCAAACGGTGGACTTCCCTACATTGTTTCCCCCGACAAGCAATGTGTGACCGGAAAAGTCAACGACGCCATCCGCAACACCGCGAAAGTTCTTAATCTTAAGCCGTCGAACACGCATCCGTCTGCGCCCCCCTTTTCTTGCTGCAGACTTTCGGTATACCGAACTTCCGAGCACCCGACTAGTCCCACTCAACAGAATACTAAGTAGATATTTCCGGCGCGACTAGCCTGAGGCCGATAAATTCCTCGATCTCTCCTCTTCTGATTGTCCCGCCGCTACGTCAGGCTGACCTTTCATGGCATGCGGAGGCGGCGCAGGTCCGGCTCGATGCCGAGCCGATACACCGGATTTTCGCCGCCCCTCTACGAAACGCGCAGGTTACGCTGGCGGTGCGGATCGGCCTCTGCCGCCGAGCTAACCGAGGACATCCGTTCACGTTATCGGAGAGTGCTTGGTACGCATGGCGGCAGCCGGCCCTGCGGCTCGTCGGAAAGGCCGGAATGCAGACTCATGCGTGCGTCCGGAGGAAAGATCTCGAAACCGCCTGGCCCGACTCTGCCCGCGGCACCCGCGGGCCCGGACAGCCGCGACGCCGCCATTTGTTTACTGACGCATGCCGATCGCCAGACGGTTGAAGGCGCTCATCAGCGCGATTGCGAAGGTGAGGTCGGCGATCTCGGCATCGCTGAAATGCGCCTTGAGCGGTTCGAAATCTTCGTCGGGCGCGTGGCTGCGCGCCACGTCCACCAGCGATTCGGTCCAGCCCAGCGCCGCGCGCTCGCGATCGCTGAAATGCGCGCTGACGCGCCAGCCCGCCAGGGTGTCCAGCTTCGCGTCCGGCACACCGGCCGCGCGCAGAGCCGCTGCGTGCATCTCCAGGCAGAAGGCGCAGCCATTGATTTGCGAGACGCGCAGATAGACCAGCTCGATCAGCTGTTTTCCGAGGGTGCTCTTGTCCAGCGCCTTCTTGGTGAGCCTGAGACCCTGGTAGGCGTCAGGCGAGAGCGTTTGATAGGGCAAGCGAAGCGTGCTCATGGAAAGTCTCCGCAGGAAGTGAAGGCGCGAGAAAGGACATCAGCGCCTGGTGCGTTCGGGCCAAGGCTTCGTCGGACGGGGACCGCCCCGGCACGTACGCGAACCGCAGCTTGTGGATCCCCACGACGGACAGGGCATGAGACAAGTAGGGTGTCAGGAAGTCGGGTTGCCTTGCCGCATCCCCGACACAGACGCTGCCCGACCGCACCAGCACCAGTGCCGGGCGGTCCCGCAGCAGCCCGACCTTGCCGTCCGGCGTGCTTGCGAAACTGCGCCCGTTGCGCAGAACGTAATCGATCCACAGTTTCAGCGACGCCGGCACGGTAAAATTGTGCATCGGCGTGCTGATCAGCAGCCTGTCGCAGGCGTCCAGTTCTCCGATCAGGCGTTCGGAGAGAGCCACCGCGGGATCATCGGGCGGCGCCGACGACGCGACCGCCCGCGCATAGTGCGCCGACAGCGGCGCAAGCGGCTCCTCGGTCAGGCTGCGCGCGGTTACCTGGATCTCGTGGCCGAGCGCGTTGCAATGCCTCAACGCTGCCAAGACCAGCCGCGCGCCGAGAGAGTCCCGGCCGACAGGACTGCATTCGAGGAAAAGAAGCCGATCCATGATTCAGGGCGCCTGCAACGCCTGGCAGAAATGCAGCCCTTTGGAGAGCAGGCCCTGCCGGAAATAGAAGCGCTGCGCCAGTGCATTGCCGAGGGCCGTGTCGAGCGCCAGATAGGCACAGTCCTGCCGCCTGGCTTCCTCGCGCAGCGTTTCGATCAGCGCTCCGCCCAGGCCCTGGCGCCGGGCGTCGGAGGCGACCACCAGGTCATCGACATAGAGGAAGCGTCCATAGAGCAGGTTTTCCTGAATGCGGTAACCGGCAAGCCCCGTGACCCGATCGGCCTGCCACGCCGCCAGCAGGCGATAGCCCTGCCCGGCCTGGCGGCGGGCCTGCGCAGCAAATGCGGCGGCATCGGCAAGATGAGGCCGCAACGTGCGCATGACGTCGAAGCACGCCGAATAGTCCCGATCGCCGTCAACGGGGCTCAATCGAAAGGCGCTCATGCGGGTCTCCTTGTCATCGAGCCCGCATGGTAGAAGACTATGGCCCATCAAAAAGGTCCAAGATTTGCACGAATGACTGGGACATGGCGCATGGACACGCACTCGTTCGAGCTGGACCGGGACCACGAGGCGCCGATCTATCTGCAGCTGTACCGACGCTACCGCGACGCGATCATCGCCGGGAAACTCCACCCGGGTGAGCGGGTGCCGTCCGTGCGCAGCCTTGCCAGCGAACTCAATCTGGCGCGCGGTACGGTCGAGATGGCCTACCAGATGCTGACCGGCGAGGGCTATTTCCTGACGCGCGGTCCGGCCGGGACGATCGTCTCGCCCCACCTCGAGAATCTGCGCAAGCCGGCGCCGGTCACGGTGCCGGGGTCCGCCGCCAGGTCGCGCTCGCAGCCGAAGGCCGTGGTCACCGGCGTGCCCCGGCCCTTGCAGCTGGGTCTGCCGGCACTCGATGCGTTTCCGCGCAAGACCTGGATTCGCCTCGCCGGCCGCACTCTGCGCGGTCTGGATGCGGCGGCCATGACCTATCCCGATCCGGCGGGATATGAACCGCTGCGCCGCGCCATCGCGGCCTATCTCGGCATTTCGCGCGGCATCGCCTGCACGCATGATCAGGTGTTCATCACGGCCGGCTACCAGGGTGCGCTGGACCTGGTGTGCCGTGCCCTGCTCCGGCCCGGCGATCTCGGATGGTACGAAGACCCCGGCTACATCTTCGCCCGCCGGTTCCTCGAACGCGCTGGCATGCGGCTGGCGCCGGTACCCGTGGACGAGGACGGCCTGAAGGTGGCGATCGGCCGGCAGCGCGCCGCCGAGGCGCGTTTTGCCGTGGTGACGCCGACGCATCAAAGCCCGATGGGCATGGCGCTGTCCCTGCCGCGACGGCTGCAACTGCTGGAATGGGCCCGCGATCGCCGGGCCTGGATCGTCGAGGACGATTACGACAGCGAGTTCCGTTACCACGGCCGGCCGCTGCCGGCCCTGAAAAGCCTCGATCGGGACGGGCGCGTTCTTTACGCCGGGACCTTCAGCAAGGTGCTGTTCCCCGGCCTGCGCCTGGCCTATCTGGTCGTGCCCGAATCGCAGATCGAACGATTCAGGGAATCGGCGGACCACCTGTCCGGCCCCGGTTCGATCCTCCCTCAGGCAACGGTCGCCGATTTCATGAAACAGGGCCATTTTGCGCGGCACCTGCGCCGGATGCGTTCCCTCTACGCGACCCGGCGCGCCTATCTGGTCGATGCCCTTCTGCAGGCTTTCGGTTCACGCCTGAGCGTGCAGCCGCAGGCCGGCGGCATTCATGTGCTCGCCAGGCTGAACACTCGGGGCAATGACAGGTCGATGGCCGAAGCCGCCCGATCTCACGGTCTTGCCGTTCAGGCCCTGAATGATTGGCGAATGCGCGGAACATCGCGCGGAGGGCTTCTCATGGGATTTGCCAATGTGACCGGCCCCGCCATGGCGGACGAGCTGATGCGCCGATTGATGGCCGCCACCGGGTTACGGTAAGAGGGGCTCTCCCGCAGCCGGGCCGCGCGGGCATCGCGTAGCCCGCGCCCCGATCGACAACCGCCGCGGCCCGCCGGTTGCCGGTGATCGAGACCGGCCGCCGACCGTGGTTTCGGGACGGCGCCGCCCCGAACGGATAACCCCGGCACCCCCTCCTCCTTTAATCCTCTTGCATCCGGGCCGATGCTCATGATCTGACATCGTCGTGAACCGGGCCGGGCCTGCGGCGGCGGCGCAGGTCCGGCCCTTTGTCGAAAGCCCGCCGAGAAAGCCACGAGCAGACGAGCATGACCAGCGAATGGCACCGCGACGGTTTCACCGTCAGCACCGACAAGGCCCGGCTCGATGTCGAGCTGATCCACCGGTTCCTCGCCGCGACCTACTGGGCGCGCGGCATCCCGGCGGCCGTGGTGCGACGTGCGATCGACCATTCGCTCTGCTTCGGCCTGTACGAGAATGCGCAAGACGGCGAGCGGCAGGTCGGCTTCGCCCGCGTCATCACCGACTACGCGACCTTCGCCTATTTGAGCGACGTCTTCGTGCTGGAGGCGTATCGCGGGCGCGGGCTCGGGGACTGGCTGGTGGCGACGATCCTCGCCCATCCCGACCTGCAGGGCCTGCGGCGCTGGAGCCTCGTCACCCGCGAGGCCCACGGCCTCTACCGGAAGCACGGCTTCACCGCCCTCGCCAACCCCGAGCGCTACATGGAGATCGCCGACCTCGAAGTCTACGAGCGCGCCAAATCCAGCGCGGCGTAGATAAGGCCCCGTCCGGAAAACTCCCCTCTCCCCTTGGGGCCAGGGGGTCGCCAAGAGTGTGGAATCCTAATGGTTCCGAGGCGCGGCGTGGCTAGAGTCCTGGAGATTCTGGCCACGCCGGGGCCTTTGCTGTGCCGAAAAAATCTTCGTCAGCGGTTCCGGTTCCGTTCGAGACCCGGGCGCCCTCCGTGGGCGGTGGCGCGCTTCGCAAGCGATGCACCGATTTGCCGCGGGTGCCGCCTCAGATCGACGGCATCCAGGCCAGCACCTGCCGTAACGCCACCTGCCGGAACTTCGGCGTCGAGCCGCTGCCGGCGGTGACGATCGGCCGAACCGGGAAAGGTGCCAAGCGGCTCCAGGACGGCTACCGCGTTGCTGGTCACGGCCGGGTCCCCGGCTGGTGCGTCCTCCTGTGCACCTGCTGCACAAGGGGACATCCTCTACCTTGTCCCGGAGCGCCAAGCAGGGTGAGGCGCGTCTACTTACCGCGCTGGTCGATGATAGGATCTCCGTCGTCGACGGCCGATCGACGGTCAGAGCAAGGGGTCGATACGCGAGGCATGGACCGGTATGTGCCACGCCGCCATCATGCGAACGGTGAACAAAGGCCGTCCGGGGACAGGGAGGATCGGATGAATGCTTGAGGTGTACGGGCGACGGAACGCGAGCAACGTCCTGCCGGTGATGTGGGCGATCGGCGAGCTTGACCTGCCGCACGTGCGCCACGACGTCGGCGGCTCTTTCGGCGGAGTGGACACGCCGGCATATCTGGCCATGAACCCAAATGGGAGGATCCCCACCATCCGTGACAACGGGTTCGTTCTGTGGGAGTCGAACGCCATCGTGCGCTACCTCTGCGGGCGGTACGGCGCGGGGTCCTTGTCGCCGGAATCCGGGGAGAAGCGGGCGATCGCCGACCAGTGGATGGAGTGGCACAAGACCACCGTCTACCCGGCTTACATCGACTTGTTTTGGGCCATCGTGCGAACGGAACCAGCACTGCGCAATCCCTCGACGATCGCCACCTTGGCCAGATCGGTTGGTGAATCGCTGAAAATTCTCGATACGCATCTGGCCCGATGCCCCTATGTCGCCGGCGATGCGCTGACGATGGCCGACATTCCGGTCGGAGCGGCAATCCATCGCTATTTCCACTTGGAGATCGAGAGGCCCAGCCTGCCGAACGTGCAGGCATGGTACCAGCGGCTCTGCAACCCGCCGGCCTACCGGGAGCACGTCATGATCCCGTTCGGCAGCAACCCGGCGGAGTGGTACATGCTTGAGCGCGGGATCATCTGAGCGCGAAGCGTACAGAGGCCGGCACGCCACGGCTCGTCTTGGAGAAATGACAGTGGCCGGGGATGCAAGGCCCCGGCCGCTTGCCCGCCAACCAGAATTAGCGATGTCGATCCGAGTGTTCGGCCGCCGTTGCCTCTGGCCCGGCGACTGCACTGTCCGAGAGGCCCTTTCCGCACTTTTGGCGCACCCCTGGCCCCTTGCAGGAGAAGGCGTTTTTCTCCTGCGGTCCATTCGGCGTGCGGCGCGCCTCTTGTCCTGTCATGTCCGGGCTTGACCCGGACCCGGCTTCACGCCCGGGCCCCGCGGCCCCGTCGCTGAGGCGTGGGGCCGGATGCCGTCAATTCGATTGGTCTTGGTCCTGATACAGGCGATCGGACGGCGGGTCGGTTCTCTTCGTCCCCTAACCGTTCCCGGCGACCGACCCGATGGGTGACATGGGTATCGCGTGGTGAAGGCTGTGTTCGCCCTTGCAGGGGGGCGCGGGACTCCGGATAAGGCGAAGCACAGCCAATCACCACGCGATGACCCCACCATGCCCGATCGCAGCCCGCGGCGCTTTAACCTTTGTTAACTTGCCGAAGAAAATTTGCACCGTCCGCACCGGTCCAGAACAAGGGCAAGCTGGCCGGCCGCGGCCAAGTGCATTAGGCTCCGATCGCTCCTCGAAGGCGTCGGACCGCCCTGGTTGCGTTCGGGGTCGTTTCGCGACACGGCCGGGCGGCCTATCTGAAGTCCGGATCGCACCGGAGCCGGTAATCCGCGCCGAGAACGGACCATGACGACCGCGCACGCAGAGGCCGGGACGCCGCCGACGAAATCGTCGCTCGGGCGTCTGGTCCTTGCGGCCCTGGGCGTCGTGTTCGGCGACATCGGCACCAGCCCCCTCTACGCCATCAAGGAGACGTTCGCCGGCCCGCACCCGTTGCCGGTCGACCCCCTGCACGTGCTCGGCATTCTTTCGCTCGTCTTCTGGGCGATCACCGGCGTCGTCTCGATCAAGTACCTGGCCGTCATCATGCGCGCCGACAACCGCGGCGAGGGCGGCACGCTGGCGCTGCTCGCCCTGCTCGGCCGCGCGACGGCCGACCGGCCCGCTCTCGCGGGCGCGGTGGGGGCGCTCGGCATCTTCGCCGCCGCCCTCTTCTACGGCGACAGCACGATCACGCCGGCCATCTCCGTCCTGTCGGCGGTCGAAGGCCTGCGGGTGGTGCTGCCGCGGCTCGAGACCTTCACCGTTCCGCTTGCCGTCGCCATCCTGGTCGGCCTCTTCCTGATTCAGCGCCGGGGGTCGGCCGCCCTGGGCGTATTGTTCGGGCCGGTGATCGTGCTCTGGTTCGTCGCGCTGCTGGTGCTGGGCATCCGCAGCATCGGCGCGGCGCCGGAGGTGCTGGCCGCCCTCAGCCCTCACTTCGCCGTCGCGTTCCTGATGAACGACGGCCTGAAGGGCTTCCTGGCCTTGGGATCGGTCGTGCTGGCGGTCACCGGGGCCGAAGCGCTCTACGCCGACATGGGCCATTTCGGCCGCCTGCCCATCCGCTTGGCGTGGTCCCTCCTGGTTCTGCCGGCACTGGTCGTCAACTACTTCGGTCAGGGTGCGCTGCTGCTCGGCGAGCCTGGCGCCGTCCGGAATCCGTTCTTCCTTCTGGCGCCGCAATGGGCCGGCATACCGCTTCTGGTGCTGGCGACCATGGCCACCGTCATCGCGTCGCAGGCGGTGATCTCGGGCGCCTTCTCGATCACGCAGCAGGCGATTCAGCTCGGCTACCTGCCGCGAATGAAGATCGTTCACACCTCGGCGCGCGAGCGGGGGCAGATCTATCTCCCCTTCGTCAACGGGGCGCTGATGATCCTCGTCACCGGCCTGGTGCTCGGCTTTCAGACCTCGAGCAACCTGGCCTCGGCCTACGGGGTGGCGGTCACCGGCACGATGCTGATCACGACCGTCCTGGCCGCCCTGGTCATGTTCCGGGTGTGGGGCTGGCGCAGCCGGTGGATAAGAGGCATGGTCGGCCTCTTCCTGGTCGTGGACCTCACCTTCTTCTTCCTTCTTCGCCAACATCACCAAGGTGACGCATGGCGGCTGGTTCCCGCTGGTGCTGGCTTTGGTCGTCTTCGTGCTGCTGACCACGTGGAAGCGGGGCCGCGCGCTGCTGGGCGAGCGGCTCGGCCGGGACGCGATGCCGGTCGAAACGCTCTTGGCTTCGCTGTCGGACCGGATTCCGCGCGTGCGCGGCACGGCGGTCTTCCTGACCGGCGAGAGACACGGCGTTCCGTCCGCGTTGCTGCACAACCTGAAGCACAACCAGGTCCTGCACGAACGGGTCGTGCTGCTCACCGTGTCGATCGATGAACGGCCCCAGGTGCCGGTCGAGCAGCGCGTCGAAAGCGAAAGCCTGAGCCACAGCTTCCATCGCGTGATCCTCTGGTACGGCTTCATGGAAGATCCGGACGTGCCGAAGGCGCTGGCGAACGCTCGCTCGGACCGGCTCGGCTTCTTCTACGAGCCGATGAGCACGTCCTACTTCCTCAGCCGGGAAACCATCGTGCCGAGCAGAAAGCCGGGCATGGCGCCGTGGCGCGAGTCTCTGTTCGCCTGGATGTCACGGACCGCCACGACGACCATGGACTTCTTCCACCTGCCGACCAACCGGGTCATCGAGTTGGGCGGACAGGTGGAGATTTAGAGGCCAGGGCGCATGTGCAAACGGCGAAGGCCCGGAGCGACTCCGCGACACCCGTTGTCGGCCGGAGGGGCAACCAGGACCCTGCGGTCCGAGGCGCCACCGCTTACTCGGTGATTTCGCGGATCACGCGACACGGGTTGCCCGCGGCAAACACGCCCTCCGGAACGTCCCGCGTCACCACGCTTCCGGCCCCGATCACCGCCCGCGACCCGATTCGCACGCCCGGCAGAACGATCGCCCCGCCGCCCACCCACACCTCCGATCCGATCTCCACCGGCTTACCGAACTCCTCCCGCCGGCGCAGTTCGGCGTTCAAGGGGTGCATGGGCGTGTAGACCTGCACCGCCGGACCAAAGAAGGTGAAGCTGCCGATGCGCACCGGGCAGACGTCCAGCACGACGCAGTTGAAGTTGAAGAACACCCGCTCGCCCAGCTCGATGTTCGAGCCGTAGTCGCAGAAGAACGGCGGCTGCATCCACACCGTGTCCCCGCCCGCACCGAACAGTTCGCGCAGGATGCGCCGGCGTTCTTCCTGTTCCACTTCGCGCGTGGCGTTCAGCGCCCGGCAGAGATCCCGCGCATGCGCCCGCGCCGCAACCAGCTCGGGATCCATCGGATCGTACGGGTCTCCGGCCAGCATCTTCTGGCGCTCTGTGTTCATCCTGCGCTCCTCCGGTCGGGCCGCCCTCGTAGACCGCGCGTTCGGCGCCCAGAAGAGATTTCTCTGATCCCCTTAAGGACAGGGCAGGAAGGCTGCCGGCACCGCCTCGGGCGGGTGACGAGTCGCTCCACCTGACTACGCCTCCGATAATCGGCACACACGCCCTAACCCTGTTCGACCGGCGGCGTCGTGCGCAGCCGCTTGACGGCGCCGCGGCGCGCCTTCTCCTCGCGCCGCCGTCGCCGGGCGGCGGCCGTGGGCCGGGTCGGGCGCCGCGGCGGTGCCGGCGGCTCGGCGGCGCGGCGGATCAGCGCGATCAGCCGGTCGAGCGCGTCCTGCCGGTTGCGTTCCCGCGAGCGGTGGCGCTGCGCGGTGATGACCAGCACGCCCTCCTGCGTTACCCGCCGCCCGCCGAGCCGGATCAGCCGCGCCCGCACGGCCTCCGGCAACGCCGGCGAGCGGCGCAGGTCGAAGCGGAGCTGGACGGCCGTCGCCAGCTTGTTGACGTTCTGGCCGCCGGGGCCGGAGGCGCGGATGAACCGCTCCTCGATCTCGCGCTCGTCGATGGCGATGGCGTCGGTGACCTGAATCATGGCGTGACCTGTCTTGCGGCCGGCGGCGACAGCGGCCCGTGCCGCCGGCGCCACGGGCCGCCCGGGTCGTGCCGCGAATTTACCCCTCCTTCACCGGGCCCGTCTCTGCTATTCACCGAGGCCGTCTCCCCGAAGCCGCCGCCGATACAGGAAGAGCGAGCATGATTGCGCCCGATCTGCGCGCCGAGATCCGCTGGCTTTCGAGCGGCTTCCTCCTCACCTTCTGCTCCTGCTTCGGCCAGACCTTCTTCATCGCCCTCTTCGCCGGCCATCTGAAGGCCGATCTCGCCATCACCGACGGCCAGTTCGGCAGCCTCTACACGGCCGGCACCCTGGCCAGCGCGACCCTGCTGACATGGGCGGGGAAGCTCGCGGACCGGTTCACGGTCCGCTGGCTCGGGGTCGGCGCGATGGCGGGGCTGGCGCTGTCCGCGCTGGCCATGGCCTCCGTCGCCTCCGCCGGGATGCTCGCCTTCGTGCTGTTCGGCCTGCGCTTCTTCGGCCAGGGCATGCTGTCCCACGTGGCGATGACGGCCATGGCCCGCTGGTTCAACCGCAAGCGGGGGCGGGCCGTCTCCATCGCCGCCCTCGGCTTTCCGGCAAGCGAGGCGGCGATGCCGCTGATCGCCGTCGCGGTCATGGGCCTCGTCGGCTGGCGGCTGACCTGGGTCGCGGCGGCCGCGGCGCTCCTCCTGCTGGCGGTGCCCGTGCTGATCGCCCTTCTGCAGCGCGAGCGGACCCCGTCCGACCGCCCCGCCGCACCGGAGAATGGCGTCCCGGCCCCCGCCCGCCGCGACTGGACGCGCGCCGAGGTGCTGAAGAGCCGCCTCTTCTACGCGCTGATGCCCGGTGTCCTGGCGCAGCCCTTCATCGCAACGGGCGTCTTCTTCAACCAGGTCGCCATCGTCGAAGCAAAGGGCTGGGACCTCGCCTGGTTCGCAGCCTGCTATCCGGTGCTGGCCGGGGTCACCGTCCTGTCGGCGCTCGTCGCCGGCTGGCTGGTGGACCGCTTCGGCGCCCGTTGCCTGCTGCCGGCCTTCCTCCTCCCGCTCGGGGTCGCCATCCTGGTCCTGACCTACGCGACGAGCCCGTACCTTCTGCCGGTCTTCATGGCGCTCGTCGGGCTCACCTTTGGGAGCGCCTCCACCATCCAGGGCGCGCTCTGGGCGGAGCTCTACGGGACCGCGCATCTCGGCGCGATCCGGGCTATCGCCACGGCGGGGATGGTCTTCTCGACCGCGCTGTCGCCGGGGCTGATCGGCGTCCTGCTGGACATCGGCGTGCCGCTGGAGGCGCAGCTCCTGGCGATGGCGGCGTATTGCTTCCTCGCCACCCTTTGGATGGCCGTGCTGCTGCCGCGGCTCCACCGCCTGGCCGTGGCCTGAAGACGGTGGTCCACGGGCGGCGCCGCCCGCGCCGGGTCCGCCTTTGCATGGGGTTGTTTGTCCCGACGGACGGGAGGGGGACCATGCTTCCCCTTCGCCGGCCGGCCGTCACCCGTCCGCGGTCTACCCGCCCTGGGCGACTCGCGCCTCCATCTCCGCCTCGGCCTCGAGGCTCTCGCGGTCGCGGCCCATCGTGACCACGGCGAGAGTCCGGCCGTCGCGCTGGTAGGCAAGCCGGCAGTCGCCCGCGTCGATCGAGCCGTCGATCTCGACGCGGTCCCAGCGCTCGGCGAAGCCCACATAGTTGAGGATCGCGTCGTATTGCTGGGTCCAGAAGAAGGGCGGGAGGTCGAACGGCTCCCGTTGTCCCATGACGTTCCGGGCCGCTGTCTGCCCCTGGCGCTGGGCAACGACCCAGTGCTCGACGCGGATGCGCTCGCCGGTCAGCGGGTCGGGCCAGCGGGCGATGTCGCCGGCGGCGAAGATCCCGGGCGCGCTGGTCTCCAGAAACTCGTTCACGGCGACGCCGCGGTCGATCACCAGCCCCGCCGCCTCGGCAAGCTCCGTCCGCGGCTTCACGCCGACGCCGGCGACGACGAGGTCCGCCTCGACCGTGGTGCCGTCGGACAGCCTGGCCGTGCCGTCCTCGATCGCGGCGACGGTCTGGCCGAGGTGGAAGACGACCCCGTGCGCCTCGTGGACCTTGCGCAGATAATCGCCCACCTGCGGCCCCAGCACCCGCTCCATCGGCGTCCGGTCCGGCGCCACGACCCGCACGTCGAGGTCGCGCGCGCGCAGCGACGCCGCCACCTCCATGCCGATGAAGCTGGCGCCGACCACGAGCACGCGCTTTGCTTTCTCAGCCGCGGCGATGATCCGGCGGCAGTCGGCGAGGGAGCGCAGGTAATGGACATGCGGCCGGTCGGCGCCCGGCACCGGAAGCCGCGCCGGCTCCGAGCCGGTCGCCAGGATCAGGGCGTCGAACGCCTGCGTGCGGCCGTCCGACAGCGTCAGCCGCTTGCCCAGCGCGTCGAGCGCCGTCGCCCGCGTCTCCAGCATCAGCTCGATGCCGTGGTCCTTGTAGAACCTCTCGGAGCGTAGCGGGATCCATGCCTCCGGCGCGTTGCCGGCGAGGTAGTCCTTCGACAGGTTCGGCCGGTCATAGGGCACGGAGTCGTCGTCGCTGATCAGCAGCAGGCGCCCGGAGAAGCCCTCGCGGCGCAGCATCTCCGCGGCCGCGTTCCCCGCCGCGCCGCCGCCGAGGACGACGACCGTGTCCGGGGTGGTCGCGGCGTGGGCCGCCATGCGCCGCGCGCCCGTCGTCGCCTTCTCGCGCACGAACAGCCTGCCGTCCTGCCGCTCGACCTGCCAACAGGGCACCGGGTTGAGGGCCGGTGCCCGCAGGGCCTCACCGGTTCGCAGGGAAAAGCAGGCGTGGTGCCAGGGGCAGCGGACGGTCTCGCCGACCATCAGCCCCTCGGCCAACGGGCCATTGTAGTGGGAGCAGGTGGCGCCGATCGCGAACACCTCGTCGCCGCGCCGCGCGACCAGCACCGGTTCGCCCTTCGCGTGGCCCAGGAGCATCGCCCCGTCGGCGAGTTCGTCCAGCGCCACACCCTGCGTCAGATCGGGACCGCTCAGTTCCTGCTGTCCGGCCATGGCCCTCTCCCCCGATGCCGGCTCGCGCCGCGGCCAGTGTCCGCCGCGCGAGTCTCATTCTATAGCCGCTCGAGTCTCATTCTATATGAGTCAAGCGACCGCGCTGGCGGAAAGTTCCTGTGGCCGTTAGCCGCCCCCCGCCGCGTAGGGATTCCGTCCCTTGCGCAGATGAATCCGGAGCGGCACGCCCGGCAGGTCGAACGCCTCCCGCAGGCCGTTGGTGATATAGCGCAGATAGGCGTCCGGCAGCTTCTCGGGCCGGCTGACGAAGAGCGCGAAGGTCGGCGGCCGGGTCTTGATCTGCGTCATGTAGCGGAGCTTGATCCGCCGCCCGGAGACCAGCGGCGGCGGGTGCGCCTCGGTGACCTCGGCAAGCCAGCGGTTCAGCGCGGCCGTGGGGATGCGACGGGTCCAGACCTCATAGGCCTCCAGGACCGCGTCGAGCAGCCGGTCCAGGTTGCGCCCCTTGAGGGCCGACACCATCACCGTGGGAATGCCGCGCGCCTGCGGCAGCGAGGTTTCGAGCCGGTCCTTCAGCCGCTCCGCCGCCTCCTTCTTGTCGCGCACCAGGTCCCACTTGTTGGCCGCGATGACCAGGGCGCGCCCCTCGTCCAGGACCATCCGGGCGATGGTCAGGTCCTGCTTCTCCAGCATGTCGGTGGCGTCGAGGACCAGGACCACCACCTGGGCGAAGCGGATGCTGCGCAGGGTGTCCTCGGTGGACAGCTTCTCGAGCTTTTCGACGACGCGGGCCCGGCGGCGCAGCCCCGCCGTATCGACCAGCCGGATCGGCCGGTCGCGGTAGGACCATTCCACGGCGATCGAGTCGCGGGTGATGCCGGCCTCCGGCCCGGTCAGCAGCCGCTCCTCGCCGATCAGCCGGTTGATCAGGGTGGACTTGCCCACGTTCGGTCGGCCGACGATGGCGAGCTGCAGCGTCCGCGCCTCCGCGGACTCCTCCGCCCCGGCCTCTTCGCCCGGCGCCCCTTCGGCAGCCGCCTCCGCGATCGCCTCGCCGCGGGCCACCGCGCGGACCGAGGGCTCGATCGCGCCGAACAGCTCCGCCATGCCCTCGCCATGCTCGGCGGAGATCGGCACCGGGTCGCCGAGGCCGAGGCCGTATGCCTCCAGCAGCCCGGCCTCGCCCGCCCGGCCCTCGCATTTGTTGGCGACCAGGATCACCGGCTTGCCGCTTCGGCGCAGCCAGTCGGCGAAGTGCTCGTCCATCGGCGTCACGCCGGCCCGGGCGTCGATCAGCATCAGGACCAGGTCCGCCCCGGCGATCGCCCTTTCGGTCTGGGCGCGCATCCGCGCGGCGAGGCTGTCGTCGAACGCCTCCTCCAGCCCCGCCGTGTCGAGAACGGTGAAGCGCAGATCGCCGAGCCGCCCCTCGCCGGCCTGCCAGTCGCGGGTGACGCCCGGCGTGTCGTCGACCAGGGCCAGCCGCTTGCCGACGAGGCGGTTGAACAGGGTGGACTTGCCGACATTCGGCCGGCCGACGATCGCCAAGGTGAAGCTCATGCGTCCTCCCGCGCCGCCCGGCGCCGCGCCCTCCGGTCCTTCGACCGGCCGTGCCGCCGGTCCGTTAGCGGAGCGCGGTCAGCGTCGCGTCGTCTCCAACGAAATATAGGGTCCCGTCAACCACGATCGGCGGAAGATGCGTTCGCGGGATGCCGAGTTCGCCGAGAACCTCGCCGGTGTAGGGTGAGACCGACAGCGCCGTTCCGTTGGTCCCGGCGATGATCAGCCGGTCGCCGGCCAGCACCGGCCCGGCCCAGAGGATCGGATCCTCGCGCGCCTCCGGGTTCTCGAACCGCGGCAGCGGCCGGATCCAGCGGATGCGGCCGTCGCGCGTCAAACAGATCAGCTCGCCGTCATTCGACAGGACAAAGAGGAAGTCGCCGGCCACCCAGGGCTGCTCGATGCCCCCGATCTCGACGTCCCAGACCCTCCCGCCGCGGCGCAGGTCGATGGCCGCCATCCGGCCGCTGTTGCTGATCGCGAAGACCAGATCGCGATCGACCACCGGGCGGCCGCGGATGTCGGCCAGCTCCGCGATCAGATCGCCGCGCCGGATGCCGGCCAGGTTCTCCGCCCACAGGACGTTGCCGGTCTCCGCCCGCAGCGCGAACAGCTCGCCCGAGGAATAGGCCGCAATGACCGTGTCATCGGCGACCGCCGGCGTGGCACCGCCCAGAAGGCCCGCGGTCTCGGCGATGCCGGCGTGGCTCCACAGCCGGCTGCCGTTGTCGGCCGAAAGCACCACGAGCTGGTTGTCGATGGTGACGACGAAGACGCGGCCGTCGTCGACGGCGGGCGCGGTCCGCGCGGGTCCCGGCAGCGGGACCCGCCAGACCTCCTCGCCGGTCGCGGCGTCGAGCGCGATCGCCCGCGCGAAGGGCATGGCCGCGTAAAGCCGCCCCCCGTCCAGGGCGAGGCCGCCGCCGAACAGGTTGTCGTCGGCGGTGTCGGTGGCGAGGTCGACGCGCCAGAGCTGCCGGCCGTCGCGGGCGTCGAACGCTGTCACCGTCGCCCCGGCGTCAAGGGTATAGATGCGGCCGTCCGCGGCCACCGGCGTCGCAAGGATCAGTCGGCTGCTGGACGCGCGCCGACCGATATCGGCGGTCCAGGCGACGGCCGGATCGTCGGCCAGCGCCAGGTGGTGCATCGCGTGGCTCGGATAGCCGCCCGCCTGCGGCCAGGCCTCGTTCCGATAGGGCCTCGGCAGGCGGACGCGCAGGTTCGCCAGGGCCGGATCGGCCGCCAGGGTCCGATCGAGGTCAAGGACCGAGATGCGCTCGCCCGGCAGCGGTGGCGGCTCGGCCTCGCCCAGGAAGGTGTCGCATCCGGCCAGCAGGAACGCCGCGAGAAACGCCGGTGACAGGCGCCGCAAACCCCTGTTCATGCTCCGCCTACCCCTGCAGCGCGGCGAGCATTTCCGTCGCGCGGGCGCGCAGGCCCGGCGGCGCCTCTAGGTCGTCGGCAAGCTGCTGATAGATCTCCACCGCACGGTCGGTGTCGTCCTGGCGGACCGCCAGCAGGGCAAGAAGCTCCAGCGCCGAGAAACGCCACGGATCGGCCGGGCCGGTCAGCGGCTCCAGCATCGCGGCCGTCTCCTCCGGCGGCGCGGTGTCGACGGTGTGGGACGCCAGCAGGATGGTCGCGAGATTCCGGAAGGCCGGCTCGATACCGGTGTTCGCCGCAAGGCTCCGGTAGATCGCGATCGCGTCCTCGGTCTCGCCCGACTTCGCCTTCAGCGTCGCGGCCTGAAGATGGGCGAGCGCGGCGTAGCCGTCATCGCCGGTGGCCAGCTCCTGCAGGGCCTGCACCGCTGCCGCCTCGTTCTTCCCCATCTCGGCAAGCGCTGCGAAATAGGCGGTGGCCCGTTCGAGCTGCTGCCGTTCGGCATAATGCTTCCAGGCGGTGTAGCCGGCGATCCCGAGAATGATGGCCAGCGCAACGCCGATGACGGCCGGCCCATAGCGCCGCGCCAGCTTGGCGAGGCCTTCACGCCTGAGTTCCTCATCGACTTCGCGAAAGATATCCGCCACGCGCGACCCTCCGGGCTGAGCTCGAACGCGCGCTACCATAGCGACAGCCCGGAAACTTGGCAAACGATGATAACCCTTTCTTCAACCTGGAGAATCCAGAGTATCGGGGGGCACGGCGAACGCCCGGGAACGGACGTCCCGGGAACAACGCCGGCGAAAGCGCCCCGGGACGCGACCGGGATCGGAGAGCGGAACGATGCGGAGAATGGACCGGAGACTGCGCGCCGCCCGTTGGTGGCCCGTGGCCGGCGCGGCGCTGCTGTTCGGCCTCGGGGGATGCGCCGGTATCGCGCCGTCGACCGCGGCGCCCGGGCCCGACGCCATGCCCCCGGCCCGGGCCGGTGCCTCCGCGGCCGATGCGTCCCTGGTCGACCGGTTCGTCTCCTGGATGGGTTCCGGACTCTGCCCCGCCGCGGAGGACGGCGGCTGCTGCGAAATCGCGGAGAAGGCCGGCGCATCGGCCGCACCGGTTACGGTGGTCGAGGCAAAGCTCTACTGCTACCGGACGCTGGCCGCGATCACCTGCTACGAGGCGCCCGACCCGCAGGCGAGCTCGAATCGGCTCGTCCGCTGAGACGGGGGTGTCCCCTCCTCCGGCCCCCGATTCGCCGCTGGACGCGCCGGCCGAATTGCTGGAGACTCCCACGGAAAGCAGCATAATCCACTCGCTCGTTCAGGTCGCTCCGCACGCCTCATGTCGAAGGTGATCCGCCTCGCAAACGCCAAACGCCAGCATCGGGATGTTTTTTTCAACCGACGGGAACTGAACCGCCTCCTCTCGCTCTACAGCCGCCGCGTGGCGCAGGGCGAGTGGCGGGATTACGCCATCGATCACAGCCCGGGCATGGCGGTGTTCTCCGTGTTCCGGCACAGCCATGAGCGGCCGCTCTTCTCGATCGCAAAATGCGCGAGCGGGCCCGACCGGGCGCCGGATTACCTTGTCCTCAACGGCCGGCGGCGGCTGCGCGCCAGCAGTTCTCTCGACGAGGCGCTCGACGTCCTCGACGTCAAGCTGCGGGTCGTTTCCTAGGGTCCGGCCTCATAACCGTTCAACCACGCGGCGCCCCGCCGGCCTCCGACGGCGAAACCCGGCCGGCCGCGTCGTCCAGGTGAAGCGCGAAGCCGGTCGCACCCGGATCACCCAGCCCGGGGCGGAGCTGCATGCCAGGGATCAGATAGTCGCCGCCATTCTGCCGCCGGTAGGGAATGGGCCGGGCGGTGGCGAGCGTCCGCATCCTGTCGCGCAGGCGCTCGGCCACGCACTCGAAACCCGCCTCATCAAGACGGTCCGCGCTGTGGACCACGAACGGCGGAAGCACGTCATAGCCGGGGTAGTAGAGAATCCCGTGATTGATCGGGAACAGCAGATCGTCGATCGGACCATTGATCCCGCGGGCCGAATAATGCTCCTCCCAGCCACCGGTGGTCACGATCAGCATGGCGCGCTTGCCCGCGAAGACGCCTTCGCCGTAGCGGTCGCCCCAACGCGTATCGCTGTGCTCGCCGACGCCATAGGCGAACCCGTAGGCGTACACCCGATCGACCCAGCCCTTGAGGATCGCCGGCATGGTGAACCACCAGAGCGGGAACTGCAGGATCAGGGCGTCGGCCCATAAGAGCTTCTCCTGCTCGGCTCTGACATCCTCGGTCAGCGTGCCGGCGGCGAATCCTTCGCGCGAGGCCGCGGGCACCTTCAACCGCGCGCCGGGCGCCAGCGCGGGGAAGTCGGCCCGGTCGACCGCGGATTTCCAGCCGTCCGCATAAAGGTCCGACACCCGCACCTCGTGGCCCTGGGCGGCGAGTTCCTCGAGAGCAACATCGCGCAGCGCACCGTTGAGCGAGCGCGGCTCGGGATGAGCGAAAACAAGCAGAACCTTCATCGGGGTCAGTACTCCGTCGATGGAAAACCGACCCGTCAGATAGCCAATTCAGCGCCTATGCAGTAGATATGCGGTATGCATATGATCATGCCGAAAAATGGATAAATCGGACGTCACCCTCGAACGCATGCGCACCTTCGTCCGCGTCGCCGAACGCGGGAGCCTGTCGGCGGTTGCGCGCGAGCTCGGAGTCGGTCAGTCGACGGTTACGCGGCATGTGCGGGAGCTCGAGGAGGCCGTCGGCGTACCCTTGCTCAGCAGGACCACCCGGCGCGTCACGCTGACAGACGAAGGCAGCCGATACTACGCCAACAGCGTCCGGATCCTGCGTCTCGTGGAACAGGCCGGTGACGAGGCGCGGGGCGCGCGCGGGGCGCCGGCCGGTACGATCCGGATATTCTGCACGGCGGCTTTCGGGGTTCTGCACGTCAGCCGGCTGATCTTCGCGTTTCAGGATCGCTATCCCGACATCGGCGTCGATCTCAGCCTCACCGACGAGCGCGTCGATCTTGTGCGGGAGGGCGTCGATATCGCGCTTCGCCTCGGCCCGCTTACCGACAGCTCCATGAAGCTGCGGGCCCTCGGCCGGTCCCGGCGTCTGCTGGTGGCCGCACCGGACTATCTGTCGGCGCGGGGAACGCCGGCAATCCCGCGGGACCTTTCCGGCCACGAGGGCATCCGGATGTCGAACGTGGCGGGGAGCGACACGCTCGTCCTGCTGGGGCCGGGCGGCGAGCGCCATGTGGTGCCCTTCGGTGGACGCCTCCGGGTCGATCACGGGCTTGCCGCGCGCGAGGCTCTCATCGCCGGGCGCGGCATTGCGCCCGCCCATCGATGGCTTGTCGACGATCTCTTAAGCGAGGGCCGGCTTCGGACGGTCCTGCCGGGCTATTCGCTGCCCTCCGTTCCGCTGAGCATGCTGATCGTCCCGGAGCGCGCGGGCGTTGCTCGCGTTCGGCTGCTGGTCGATTTTCTCGCCGAGCAGATCGGCGGCCTTCCGGGCATCGAGGCGCCGTGACCGAAACGTTGGGCGGCGCGCCCCACCTCTACGCCTGCTCGGCGTTGACCTCCGGCCGCCGGCCTGCCGGCACGGCTTACAATCGCCAAACCCCCGTCATGGGCGCAGATCCGGGCCCGCCTCCCCCAATTTCCGGCGAATTGCGCCCGGTGGTCGGATGAGTCCGACCCAAAAGGAACAATATTTCCGCGAATTCGATCTTGCAATACAAGAATTGGTCGACTGTAATTGGGTAACCACTAAATGTGGGCGCAACCGTTCTTGACGAAGGCTGATTCATGGACTGGACCGAAGAGCGAATTGACCTGCTGCGACGATTGTGGGGCCAAGGGCAGTCGGCGAGCCAGATCGCCGAACAGCTCGGCGGCGTGACACGCAACGCCGTCATCGGCAAGGCGCATCGGCTCGGCCTTTCGGCTCGCCCCTCCCCCATCAGGCGTGAGCGTGCCGCCAAGCCCGCCCCGGCGGCGACGGCGCGGATCAACGGGCGTGCCTGTATGTGGCCCGTCGGGGACCCGAAGCAGCCGGACTTCCATTTCTGCGGCGCGCCGACCGAGCCGAACCGGCCCTACTGCGCCTCGCATTGCGCCGTGGCGTATCACAAGAAGGCCGACGCCGCCGCCTGACCGGATCCGGGCCGGTCCCGGTACCGCCCTGTAGACAGCGCTCCGGCCGGCCGCCGCCCGCCCCGGCGGCGGCCGGCCGGTGTTGTACGCCATAGCCGATAGTTCGTCCGCTTGAACGGTTTGAAGCGGCCGATTATCGTGCCGGAACCAGAGACACCCCTTTTACGTCAAGAGAACGCAGGGAGCATCGTCATGACCAGGTCCATTGCCCGCACGAGCCGCCGCGGCTTCCTCGCGGGCGCCGCAGCGGCGGCCGTCGTCGCGGGAAGCGGCTTGGCGCCACGGCGCAGCCGGGCGGCGCAGAGCCTCAAGGTCGGCGTCTACGGAGGCTACTTCAAGGATTCCTTCGACGAGCACATCTTTCCGCGCTTCACCGAGGCGACCGGCATCGAGGTCGAGTCGGTCGCCGAGCCGACGGGCGAGGCTTGGCTCGTGCAGCTCGAGACCGCGGCGCGGGCCGGCCAGGCGCCGGCGGACGTGTCGATGATGGCGCAGGTCGCGCGGCTGCGCGGCGAGAAGTCGGGTCTGTGGGCGCCGCTCGATCTGGGCAAGATCCCGAACCACCAGTATCTGGAGCCGCACTTCATCCACCGCGATGCGCAGGACCGGGTGACCGGGATCGGCGCCGTCTCCTGGTACATCACGCTGGTGACGAACACCGACGTCTATCCGGAAGCGCCGACGAGCTGGGCGGCGTTCTGGGACCCGGCGAACGAGGATTCGATCGGCCTGCTCGCACTGGCCAGCAACTCCTTCCTGCTCGAGATCACCGCCAAGACCTATTTCGGCGGCCTGGACATCCTGAACAGCCGGGACGGCGTCCTTGAGGTGATGAGAAAGCTCCAGGAGGTGAAGCCGAACGTCCGGCTCTGGTACCGCGACGAGGGTCAGTTCCAGCAGGCCCTGCAGTCGGGCGAGATCCCCATGGGCCAGTACTATCACGACGTCACCGGGCTCGCCGCGCAGGACGGCTTTCCGGTCCGCTCGACCTTCCCGAAGGAAGGCGGCGTGCTGGATTCCGGAAGCTGGGTCGTCAGCAAGGCCTCGGACAAGCTCGAGGAGGCGCAGGTTTTCATGGACTTCATGTCCCGCCCCGAGACCCAGGCTCTGCTCGCCCGCAATGTCGGCACCGCGCCGACCGTCCAGCGCAAGCACCTCGACCTGACGGACGAGGAGTTCGCGGCCGTGTCGAGCGAAATCCCGCCGATCATCCCGAAATACGAGCTCTATCTCGAGGAAGGCGACTGGGTAAACCAGCAGTGGTCGGAGAAGATCACGAGCTAGGGACGCCCCCATCGGGCCGCGCCCCCTGGATCGCGACGCCGGGGCCGCGTTCCCGGGGCGCGGCTTTCGCGTGCCCGGCGACGCGGCCCACATCCGCGCATGCGCAGGGCGGCCGGCCAAAGCGAGGCTTCGGCCTTTAGAAGCAAGACCCTCTCGCGGGTGCGATGCCGATGCGTCGCCCCGAAATTTTTCGGAGTAAAGTCGCAACAGTGACGGACGGCCTCGTTCTGCAAGGCATCGTCAAGCTCTACGGCCAGGTTCCGGCCGTGGTGGATGTCGACCTGTCTTTGCCGCCGGGCCGCTTCGTCTGCTTTCTCGGCCCCTCCGGATGCGGCAAGACCACCCTGCTGCGCGTGATCGCCGGGCTGGAGACCCCAACGGCCGGGCGCGTGCTCCTGGACGGCGAGGACATCACCGAGCGCCCCGCTCACCGGCGGAACTTCGGCATGGTGTTCCAGTCGCTGGCCCTGTTTCCGCATCTGAGCGTCGGCGAGAACATCGCGTACAGCCTGAGGATTCGCGGGGCGGACCGGGCGACGCAACGGCGGAAGGTCGAGGAGCTGCTGGAGCTCGTGCGGCTGTCCGGTCTCGCCGAGCGCCACATCAGCCAGCTCTCCGGCGGCCAGCGGCAGCGGGTGGCGATCGCCCGCGCGCTCGCCCTCGAGCCGAAGCTGTTCCTGCTGGACGAGCCGCTGTCGGCGCTGGATGCCAAGCTGCGCGAGACGATGCAGGTCGAGCTGCGACTCTTGCAGAAGCGGCTCGGCATCACGACGATCCTCGTCACCCACGACCAGCGCGAGGCCATGACGATGGCCGATCTCGTGGTCGTCATGGACCAGGGCCGGGTGCAGCAGGTCGGGCCGCCGCTCGACATCTACCGCCGTCCGGCCAACACCTTCGTCGCCCAGTTCATCGGCACGAGCAACCTGCTGCCCGCGGTCGCGGACGGCGCCGACCGGCTGACCGTCGCCGGCGTCCCCTTCTCGGCGGCCCGGACGGCCGAGTCGCCGTCGCTCTCGCCCGGCGAGCGCGTCACCCTCTCGATCCGACCGGAGGACGTGCATCTCACCGCCGGCGCGGCGACCGGGCCGAACCGCCTTCCCGGGATCGTCACCTTCGTGCGCGACGTGGGCGTCAGCGTCGAGACCTATGTCGATGTCGGCGGCGAGACGATCGTTCAGGTCGCGGCGCCCAAGGACCGGCCGCCGGTTTCTGCCGGCGATGCGGTGACGGTCGAGCTGCCGGCCGAAGCCTGCGTGGTCCTGCGCGAATGACGTCCGCCGCCAAAGCATTGCCGCCCGCGCGGGAAGCTCCGGCGATCAAGCCTGGCCTGCTGCCGCTGATCTACCCGTCGGTGATGCTGGGCGTGTTCTTCCTCGTGCCCTTCGGGATCATGCTGGCGGTGAGCTTCTTCCGCCGCGTCGAGGGCGCGTTCTACGAGCCGGCCTTCGTGCTCGACAACTACCAGCGGTTCCTCTCGGCCTTCTTCCTGCAGACGCTGGGCATATCGCTCCTCATCGCCGCGCTCACCGCGGTGGTCTGCGTCGCGATCGGCTTTCCCTTCACCTATCTGCTGACGCGCCTGCGGCGGCACCATCAGGTCGCCTGGCTCGTGCTGCTGCTCTCGGTGCTCTCGCTCTCCGAGGTGATCATCGGCTTCACCTGGTCCCTGCTGCTGTCGCGCACGGCCGGGATCTCGAACCTGCTGGTCTGGATCGGGCTGCTGGACCGGCCCGAATCCTGGACGCCGAGCTTCGCGGCGGTGCTCCTCGGTCTCGTCTATCTTGGCCTGCCCTACACCGTTCTGGTGCTCTACCCACCGCTGTCGCGGCTCGACCCCGACATCCCGGAGGCCGCGCGCACGCTCGGCGCCTCGCCGGTCCGGACCTTCTTCACGGTGATCCTGCCGGGGCAGCGACGGGCGATCCTGGCGGCGCTCGTCATGCTGTTCGTCTTCACGCTCGGCGCCTACGTCATTCCGCAGGTGCTCGGCGGGCCGCCGCAATGGACATTGTCGGTGCGGATCACCGACCAGGCGCTCTACCAGTCCAACCTGCCCTTCGCCGCGGCCATGGCGATCTTCCTGATGGCCGTCAGCCTGGCGCTGATCGGCGTCGTGCTGCGGCTCGGCCGCGAGCGCGGCGGAAACGCGTGAGGGAGAGAGACCATCCATGACCCGCGCGCTTCGCACCGGCTTCCTGACCCTGGTCCTGATCCTGCTCTGCGCCCCGCTGGTGGTGGTGGCGGGGGTCTCGCTGAACGAGCGCAAGATGCTCCTCTTCCCGCCGCGGGGGCTGTCGCTCGACTGGTACGTCGAGATGACGACCAGCAACGACTGGCTCGGGCCGATTGCCAACAGCCTGATCATCGCCTTCTTCAGCGGCCTCGTCGCGCTGTCGATCGCGCTCCCCCTCGCCTATGCCCTCTGGCGCCGCCGGTGGTTCTACGCCCGTGCCCTCTATGCCATGGGGATCGCGCCCTTCATCCTGCCGCCGGTGATCTCGGCGCTGGGCTTCCTGATCTTCTGGACGTCGATCGGCTACAGCGGCCGCATCGAGAACGTGATCCTCAGCCACGGCGTGTTTCTCGTGACGCTGCCGCTGGTGACGATTTCCCTCGGGCTCGAGACGATCGACCGCGCGGTGTTCGAGGCCGCCCATACCCTGGGGGCCGACCAGGCGACGGTCGTGCGCACGGTGATGCTGCCGCTGATCCTGCCCTATGTCATCTCCGGCTATGCCTTCGCCTTCGTGCTCAGCCTGAACGAGTACATCATCGCCTACATGGTCGCCGGCTTCACCATCGAGACGCTCCCGATCAAGATCTTCAACAGCCTGCGCTACGGCTACACGCCGGTGATGGCCTGCGTCGCCGTGCTGTTCGTCGCCCTGGCGGCGCTGATCTTCGGGCTCATCGGCCGCTTCGGCGACCTGCCGCGACTGCTCGGCGCCTGGTCCCCCGAACGACGCTGAATCGACGCCGCCGCGGCGCGCCGAGGATCTTGAAAGCGCCGCGGACCAATATACGTCAGTAATGTCGGAGTAGACGGAGAGACGACACAATCCTGTCTTCAAGACTGACGACAACGGATGGAGGGTGTCCAAGCAACATGACTCCACCGGGTAGTAACCGGCCGCTGTGACGGTGGCATCTCAGGCCGCCGTAGCCACAGCGGCACCGACAATCCGATCATATCGACGAACAGGGCCCGGTGTTGCACCGGGCGTGGGGCGCCAAGGAGCCCCCACCAGGCAAAACCCCGTCGGCTTCCGCCTGGGCTTCCCCGGCAGGGGCGGTACGACGGGGTTTCTGTATGAGGGCATCAACTCTCCAACAGCTCTGGTTGCGAAACGGCGGCGTCCGCGCAAACATCGACCCCGGCGCGGGCGATCCTCCGGAAGATCCCGATTAACTTTGCCCCCGGTTCGGGGGCCGATCAGAGAAGGTGAAGCTCGTGAGAATCGCCTCCAAATTTCGTTCGATCCTTTCCAGCGTTGCGCTCTTCCACCAACGAACCGAGAGGACAAGACGGTACGCTCTTCCCGCATCATTTCTCCTCGCAACGGGCCTTGCCGGCCTCCCCGTTGTTCAGATCGCGCAGGCAGCACCCGTTGCGTTCGAGTCGATCTACGCCTTCGGCAACAGCTTCGTCGAAACCGGAAACCATTTTCTCCTGACGGGCGGTGCCATTCCGCAGCCTCCCTATTTCGACGGCCGCTTCTCCGACGGGCCGCTCTGGATCGATGACCTGGCGGACAGGGCCGGACTGACCATGAAGCCATCGGAAGCCGGCTTCGATCCGGCGACGGACCGCGCCGTCTCCTTCGCTTATGGCGGCGCCGGAACCGGGCTGGGGAACCCCAGCCCTGCCGGCGTGCCCGTGCCGGGCCTGCTCAGCCAGGTGGCAATCTTCCGCGACGCCCTCGACGCGGCCGGGCGGCCCGCCGACCCCGACGCGCTCTACGTCGTCTGGGGCGGCAGCAACGACTACCTCCTGAACGTGACGAGCGGCCCGGCGGAGACGGTCGGGAACATCCGGACCGCCGTCGAACAACTGTTCGACGCCGGGGCGCGGCGCTTCCTGGTGCCCAACCTGCCCGACCTCGGCGGGACCCCGGCCGTCGTCGAGGCCGGCCTGTCGGAACTCTTCACCGGATTGACCCTGGGCCACAACCAGCTCCTCGCGGCCGCGCTGTCGGATCTGGAGAGCGCCTTGCCGGACGCCGAGGTCATCCCGCTCGACGTGTTCGCTCTGTTCGAGCAAATCCTCGCCGATCCCGCGGCGTTCGGGTTCTCGACCGATCTCGGTGCCGGCCCGGCCGCCGGCTGCATCTTCCCGCCCTTCGCCTGCACACCGGGTGTCGGCGGTACCGAGATGGTATTCTGGGACGAAGTGCATCCAAGCGCCGGTGTCCACCGGCTCATCGCGGCGGAAGCCTTGGGCGCCGTTCGGGTTCCGGAGCCCGCGACCGCATTTCTGATTGGCGCCGGGCTGCTCGGCATCGGTCTGGCGGCGCGGCGCCAGAACGGGACGGATGCCCTGATGGCGTAAAGCCCGCGGGTCGGTTGCCCCGTGCATGCCGCGGGGCAACCGTCACCCGGCGGCGGGGCAGACCTTCGCGGCCTGCCCGATTCGCCTCATCGCTGGGCGTGTCGCCGCTCGTGGAAGCGCGGCCATTCCTCGGCCGCGGCGAGATGTGCCACCTCGATGCGACAGATATGGGCGCGCCCCTGCGCTCGGCGGCGGATCAGCGTGACGCACCGATGGTCGCGCGGCGCTCATGCGCTCCATGCCGCGAAGTCCTTCTTGACCATTTCATAGCTATCGGGTTATGCGTTTATTCATAACTTTCCGGTTATGCAAATTCCATGCATGCTACCCCAGACAGCCTCTTTGCCGCGCCGGCCGATCCGACCCGGCGGCGCATCTTCGAATGGTTGAGCCGCGATGGCGAGCAAACGGTGCGCGCGCCGACCGGAAGGGCCTGGTACCGCGGGCCGTTTGGCTTGGCCGTTTCGGCGCGTTCCGGACCGGGGAATTCGACAAGCGCGTCCCCGCTCGACCGGATGGATTGAAACGTCTCTCGACCCTTCCTTGCATAGGACCGAACCATGACCGAGATCGACCTTGACACGCGTTCGCTCGTCGTCGAACGGCAGATGCCGCACCCGCCGGAGAAGGTCTGGCGCGCGCTGACGCAAAGCCATCTGATCGCCGAATGGCTGATGGAGAACGATTTCGTCGCCAAGGTCGGCCATCGCTTCACCGTCCGCGCGACGCCGCTTCCGGGCTGGTCCGGCGTCACGAACTGCGAGGTCGTGACGGTCGAGGCCCCGCGCCTGCTCGCCTATCGGTGGGGCGACGGGACGGAATCGGACAGCGGCCTCAGGACGCTCGTCACCTGGACGCTGACCCCGCGGGACGGCGGAACGCTGTTGCGCATGGAGCAATCCGGGTTCGGCCCGCGGGACGAACTTGCCCATAGCCGGATGGGCGGCCATTGGCCGCGCGTTCTCGAGCGGCTGGAGCGGGTCGCGGGAGGCGTCGCATGAACCGGTCAAGCATTCGCGTCGCGATCGTCTATCACAGCGGATACGGCCACACCGAACGGCAGGCCCGGGCCGTCAAGGAGGGCGTGGAGCAGGTGCACGGCGCCGAGGCCCTGCTCCTGACCGTCGAGGACGCGCAGATGCGCTGGGACGACCTGTCCGCCGCCGAGGCGATCGTCTTCGGCGCGCCGACCTACATGGGCGGCCCCTCGGCCGCCTTCAAAGCCTTCCAGGACGCGACGTCCAAGGCGGTGATGGCCAAGGGCTTCGCATGGAAGGACAAGATCGCGGCCGGCTTCACCAATTCGGGCGCCCGGTCCGGCGACAAGCTGGCGACGCTGATCCAGATCGCCCTCTTCGCCGCCCAGCACGGCATGCACTGGGTCAATCTCGCCCTGCCGCCCGCGAACAATTCCACGACGGGGTCGGAGGAGGATCTGAACCGCCTCGGCTTCTGGCTGGGCGCCGGCGCGCAGTCGAACACCGACCAGGGTCCCGACCTGGCGCCGCCCGAAGCGGACCTCGCCACGGCGCGGCACCTCGGACGGCGCGTCGCAGAGGCGACGCTTCAGTTCGCCCTCGGCCGCACCGCCCGCGGACGCGCCGCCTAGCCGTGCGCTTTCCATAGGGCCGCACGACACCCGCCCACCTGGCCCTCGGGAACGGCCCTCCTGCCGGCCCGAGGCCGTCAGGCGAGTTCCACGGGGGCGGCGCGCCGGGCCGCCAGGCGGGCCCGCGACAGCGACGCGGCGATCTCTGCGACGTGCCGCCCCTGGAAGCGCGCGCCATCGAGCTCATTGACGCTCGGCTGCCTGTACTTGCCGCCGTCCGTGACGGCAAGCGTGGTCGCCCCATAGGGAGAGCCGCCGGTGATCTCGTCCATGCGGGTCTGTCCCTTGAAGCTGTATGGCAGGCCGACAACCACCATCCCCAGATGCATCAGGGAGGCATGCATCGAGAGGAGCGTGTGCTCCTGTCCGCCGTGCTGGCTTTCGCTCGAGGTGAACGCGCTTCCGACCCGGCCGATCAGCGCATTCCGGGCCCAGAGTCCTCCGCACCGGTCGAGGAAGTTCTTCATCTGGGACGCCATATTGCCGAACCGCGTGGGCGTCCCGAAAATGATCGCGTCGTAGTCGCCAAGCTCGCCCACCGATGCGATCGGCGTATCGTCGGGCCGAAGCCCCGCCTCCCGCGCCGCCGCTTCGTCCATCAGCTCGGGCACCCGCTTGATGGAGACGGCAGCACCGGCCTGCCGCGCCCCCTTGGCCACCGCGGCAGCCATCGTGGCGATATGGCCGTAGGCCGAATAATAGAGCACGAGAACTTTGGTCATCGACAAGCTCCTGGTTCTTAAGCTTCAGGGACGCGCGGATGCGGATCACCGCGCAGCGGACGCAAGGATGGTCGGCGGACTTCGCCGCTGAATGCGCTGGCCGAGCCAGACGCTGCCGAGCACGACGACCATGCCGACGGCCTGCGCGGGGCTCAGACTCTGGTCGAGCACACCCCAGCCGAGAATGACGGCCGTCACCGGGCTGAGCAGGCCAAGGGGGGCGACCACCGACGGCTCGAGCCGCGCAATGCCGCGGAACCAGAGAATGTAGGTGAGCGCCGCCCCGATCAGCCCGAGATAGGCAAAGCCAAGGAGGTTGGCCGCGGTCAGCGGCGGCAAGGCCGGCTCCAGCCACAAGACGGCGGGAACCAGCAGAAGACCGCCCGCGGTCAACTGCCAGGCCGAGAAGGTGAGCGGGGAGACGGGCGGCTGCCACCGGCGGCTGAGCACGGTGCCGCCCGCCATCGACACCGCACCGGCGAGGCCTGCGGCAATGCCGACGGGGTCGAGCGCGGCCTCCGGCGTCAGAACCAGAAGTGCGACTCCGCCCATCCCGGCGAGCGCCGCGACGACGGCAAGGACGCGCAAGGGCGATCCCAGCAGAGCGCGCGCGAGCAGGATCACGATCAAGGGTTGAACGGCGCCGACCGTCGCCGCCACGCCGCCAGGCAGACGGTAGGCGGCAACGAAGAGCATCCACCAGAAGACCGAGAAGTTGAGCGCGCCCAACACCAAGGCCCTGCCCCACCAGATCCCGCTCGGCAATCGCCGCACCAGCAGCAAGAGCAGAAGACCTGCCGGGAGCGCCCGCAGCATGGCCACCGTCAGGGGATAGCCGTCGGGCAGGAGCTCCGTCGTCACCAGATAGGTGCTGCCCCAGATTGCCGGTGCGATCGCCGTCAGCAGCAGGTCGGCATTGCGCGCCATGAGTGGGTGCCTCGCGATTTATCTTGACGTCAAGATATCGCCAGCTCTCTTGACGTCAAGATATTTCTATGGCGTAGATCATGCGTGGACCGCATCGACGAGATTCTCGCCCAATGGCACCGGGAGCGGCCCGACCTCGATGTCCGGCCGATGGGCCTGATCGGCCGGCTGATGCGGGTTGCCCGCCACCTATCGCGCGAGATGGAGAAAACCTTTGCCGCTCATGGGCTGAATCGGGCGTGCTTCGACGTCCTTGCCACGCTGCGGCGCTCGGGCCCGCCTTACGCCCTGTCGCCGGGGGATCTCATGGCCGCCACGATGGTCACCTCCGGCACGGTCACGAACCGCGTGGACCAGCTCGAGAAGGCGGGCCTCGTCGTGCGTACCCCCAGCCCGGAGGACGGGCGCAGCGTCCTCATCTCCCTGACCGATAAGGGCTTCGCCGTCGCCGACGCCGCCGTCACCGCGCATGTCGAAACCCAGGCGCGATTGACCTCCATGCTGTCGAACGACGACTGGGCCGCACTCGACGCGGTGCTCAGGCGCTATCTCACGGCGCTCGAAAAGCCGTCCTGAGCCGGCCCCCTTCGGGGGTCCTTCGGCCGTTCACGGCACGCCCCGCGACCGGATGGAGCCGCGGCCGTCCGTCTTCGATCAGGACGCTTCGCCCCGCGCCGCCGCTTCCAGCGCCGCGATGTCGAACTTCGTCATCCTGAGCATCGCCTCGGTGACGCGCCGGGCCTTGTCGCGGTCCGGATCGCTCATCAGTTCGCCGAGCCGCTTCGGCGTGATCTGCCAGCACAGACCCCAGCGGTCGCGGAGCCAGCCGCACTGCTCCACCGTGCCGCCCTCCTTCAGCGCGTCCCACAGACGGTCGATCTCGGCCTGGTCGTCGCATTCGACCATGATCGAGAAGCTGTGGTTGAACGGATCGAGCGGGCCGGCCTCGATCGCCATGTAGCGCTGATCGCCGATCGTGAACGACGTGACCAAGACGCTGCCCGCGGGTCCGGCGGGTGTGTCGGCCGGGATGGTCGTCGTCCACTCGATCGAGGAGCCGGGAATGAGCGAGGTATAGAAGCGGACGGCCGCCTCCATGTCCTTCTCGAACCAGAGATGCTGCGTGACTTTCGCCATGGCGGTCGTGCCTATGGCTTGCGCGGACCGACGAGTCCGAACGTGGCGCCCTGCGGATCGTCGGCAATGACGATGAAGCTGCCGCCGGGCACCTCGGCGGGGCCATGGCGGATCGCGCCGCCTTTGTTCATGACGGCCCGCGCGGCGGCCTCGATGTCCTCGACTCCGAAGTAGAAGGTCCAGGCCGGCGGCGGCCCGCCCGCTCTCCGGGTCATCATCGCGCCCAGCCCCTCGCCGTGATGCGTGATGAACTGGTAGTCGCCCATGTCGCCCATCGGCATGGCCTCGCCCTTCTCCCAGCCGAAGAGCCGGGTGTAGAAGGCGAGAGCCGCCGCCTGGTCGCTGGTCGCGAGCTCGTTCCAGTGGCAGTGGCCCGTCTTCGCCGGCGCGAAGGCGGTGCTCGTCCCGTCCACCGCGCCGCGCATCACGTAGAACGCGGCCCCTTGCGGATCCGAGACCATCGCGAAGCGGCCGACGCCCGGAATGTCGGTCGGCGGGACATGCTGCGCGCCGCCGGCCCGAACGATCTCGGCCGCCGTCGCGTCCACGTCGTCGACGCCGATATAGCCGAGCCACCCGGGACGCATGTCCGCGCAGGCGCCGTCCGCCGAGATCGCCATGAAGCCGCCGACATCCGCGTCACCGGTCCCGAAGATCCGATAGCCGCCGGCCGAACCGTCGGCCGACCGCACCCGCCAGCCGAGGACCGCGCCGTAGAAACCGGCGGCCGCATCGGCGTCGGACGTCATCAGCTGATACCAGATGAATTCGCCGTGACGATTGGTCATCTTGCACCCGTCAGACGTCGACGATCGGCACGAAGCCGCCGAAGATCATGCGCTTGCCGTCGAACGGCATCTGCTCGCCCATCGCCTTCATGCGCGGATCGGACATGATCTTCTTGTTCGCGGCGTCTCGAACCTCCTTCGACGGATACTCGATCCAGCTGAACACCACGACCTCGTCGTCCTTTGCCTTCACGGCACCCCGGAAGTCCGTGACCTTGCCCTCGGGGATGTCGTCGCCCCAGCATTCGACCACGCGGGTCGCCCCGAACTCCTTGAACAAAGGCGCGGCCTCGGCGGCGTGCTTGCGGTAAATCTCCTTGTTGGCGGCCGGCACGGCCGCCACGAAGCCTTCCACGTACTTCATCGTCATTCTCCCCTGACTTTCCCGGCGGCGCCCCCAACCGCCTCTCTCGAGAGTACGTTGATATCAACGTATTTTGCGCAGGTCAATGTGAATCTCGTCCGAAGCCATGTTGGAGATGCGGCGAAACGGCCGCGTTTTCTTTGCGAATACTGGCAATTGAAGGAAATTCTCGACAATGCGCGATGGACCGCAAAGGCCCTCACGCATCGCCCCCGATGATCGAAAGCCGCCGAATCAGTCGCGCCCAAGCCCGCTGGCGTATTGCGGGATCTGAAACCTGCGGCGGTACTGGGCCGGCGAGAGGCCGGTCGTTCGCTTGAACAGCCTTCGAAAGAAGGCGGGGTCCTCGTACCCGACGCGCCATCCGATCTCGTCGACGGGGTCGTCGGTCCGTTCCAGCCGCCGCTTGGCGTCCTCGACCCGCAACCGCTGGACGTATTCGATCGGCGCGAAGCCGGTGGCCTTGGTGAAACGCCGCTTGAAGGTGCGCTCCGCCAGGCCGCAGTGGCGGATCACCTCTTCGACGGGGCTGCCGACGGAGAAGTTCGTTGCCAGCCATTCCTGGGCGCGGAGGATGACGGAGTCTCCATGTTGCTTCGGGCCCTCAAAAACGATGTAGGGAGCCAGGCCGTCATGGTGCCACTGCAGCGCGAAGGCACGAGCGATCGCCTGCGCCGCGGTCGCGCCGACGTAACGCGCGATCAGGTAAAGCACCAGATCGTGCCAGGTCATCGATGCCCCGGACGACACGAACTGCTGGCGCGGTCCGGAGACCACGAGGACGCGATCGGGATGGATGGGGACCAGCGGAAACGCCTCCCGAAAGGCGTCGGCGTAGCGCCAGTGCACGGTCGAATCGACGCCGTCGAACAGCCCGGTTTCCGCCAGCAGGAACACCCCCGAGCAGGCCGAGCACAGAACGGCGCCGCCGTCATGCATGGCGCGCAGCCAGGCGACGAGCTCCGGATACCGGCCCCTTACCCATCGATTGTCGTCGAGCAGGACCGACGGAACGATGACGATGTCGCTCGCCGCCACCTCGGCCGCGCCGCGATGCGCCTCGACCGGCATGCCGCTGGCAAGCGCAACCGCGCCGCGTTCTGCGCCGACGATCTCGACCTTGAACGGCGGGTCGCTGGGAAGGGCGCCGTCGGTCCCTGCAAACATCTTGAAAGAATTCATGACGTCGTAGATGCCGGTGAGCGTCGAGATCACCGCATCGGGAATGGCGACGAGGCTTACCTGCAGCGCTTTCTGGGCTTCGGCCATGAGGATCGGGCAGCCAATTCACCGGTAAGGCATGAATGAACCGGTTTTGGCGAATCTGCCACTCGCCCGCAATGCCCGCAACTGCCATGAGATCGCCCCTCTACTTCGCAAACGAAACGGAGGACATCTCGATGGCAATCGATCAGGACAAGCTCAACGGCGTGCTCGAGCGGGTGATCGGCGACCTCTCGTCCGGCTATGGCGGCGTCATGGTCAGCCTCGGCAACAAGCTCGGCCTGTACAAGGCCATGGCCGGCGCCGGCCCGCTGAGCTCGCAGGAACTGGCTAGGCGGTCCGGCTGCGCCGAGCGCTATGTGCGCGAATGGCTGAACGCGCAGGCCGCCGGCGGTTACGTCGTCTACCACCCCCGGAGCGGCACCTACGAATTGACGCCGGAGCAGGCCTTCGTGCTGGCCGATGACACCAGCCCGGCCTTCATTCCGCCGGCGTGGCAGGTCGTCGCCTCCTTGTGGTTCGACGAAGACAAGGCGCTCAACGCCTTCAAGACGGGCGAGGGCGTGAGCTGGGGCGACCACGACGAGCGGCTGTATTGCGGCGTCGCCGCGTTCTACCGGAACGCCTATAAGGGCAGCCTGGTCCAGGAGTGGCTGCCGGCCCTCGACGGCATCACGGACAAGCTGCAGGCGGGCGGCAAGGTCGCCGATATCGGCTGCGGCCACGGCCATTCGACGGTTCTCATGGCGCAGGCCTTCCCCCGGTCGAGGTTCTGGGGCTTCGACGTCCATGAGGAGTCGATCGAGGTGGCGCGCGACGTGGCAAAGGCCGCGGGCGTGGCGGATCGCGTCACCTTCGAGGTTGCCGATGCAACGGCCTATCCCGCGGACGGCTATGACCTCATCTGCTTCTTCGACTGCCTGCACGACATGGGGCGCCCAGTCGCGGCCGCCGCGCATGCCGCCAAGGCGTTGGCGAAGGACGGCACGGTGATGCTGGTCGAACCCTTCGCCGGCGACCGGGTCGAGGACAACATCAACATGGTCGGGCGGCTCTACTACGCCGCGTCGACGACCCTGTGCTGCGCCCACGCGATCTCCGAGAACGGCACCCACGTCCTCGGGGCCCAGGCCGGCCCGCGGCAGCTGCGCGAGGTGTTCGAGAAGGCGGGATTCCGCCGGTTCCGTCAGGCCACGCAGACGCCGTTCAACCTCGTCCTCGAAGCCCGGCTGTGACCGGCCGGATCGGCGGGAGATCGTCATGGCGACAGGACTGGTGTGGGACGAGCGCTTAGCCTGGCACGACGCCGGGCCGGCCTCGACGAACCCGTGGGTCGAGCCCTATCCGGCGCTCGACCGGCCGGAAGCCAAGCGCAGGCTCTGGTCATTGCTGCAGGCCAGCGGACTCGCCGAGCGTCTGGTCCCGATCCGCGCGAGGCCCGCAACGGAGGACGAGCTGCTGCGGTTCCACACCGCGGCCTACATCGACCGCGTCCGCAACATGGCGCTGTCGGGCGGCGGCGATGCCGGAGAAAGCGCGCGCTTCGGCCCCAACGGCTTCGAGGTCGCCCGCCTCGCCGCCGGCGGCTGCATCGCGGCGGTCGACGCCGTGCTACAGCGGCTAGTCGAGAACGCCTATGCGCTGGTCCGGCCCTGCGGTCATCACGCCGAGCCGGATCGCGGGCGCGGCTTCTGCATCTTCGGCAATGTCGTGCTCGCGGTCGAGCACGCGCGGCGCGTACATGGGGTGAAGCGCGTCGCCGTCATCGACTGGGACGTCCATCACGGCAACGGGACGCAGATGGCCTATTACGCCGATCCCGATGTGCTGACGATCTCCCTGCATCAGGAGGCCTGCTATCCGATGGACAGCGGCGCCCTGACGGAGATCGGCGAGGGCGCGGGCCGCGGCGCGAACCTCAACATACCGCTGCCTCCGGGCAGCGGGGACGGCGCCTACAGGGCCGCGTTCGACCGGGTCGTCATCCCCGCTGTGACCGCCTTCCGGCCGGAGCTCATCGTTGTCGCCTCCGGCTACGACGCGGCGGCCAGCGATCCGCTCGGCCGGATGCTGTGCCACAGCGGGACCTACCGGGCGATGGCCGCCGCCGTCCTGCAATCGGCCCGCGCGCTTTGCGACGGCCGCCTCGTCGTCTGCCAGGAAGGCGGTTACTCGCCGACCTACGCCCCGTTCTGCGACCTCGCCGTCATCGAGGCGCTGTCGGGCGAGACCACGGAGGTGACCGACCCCATGCTCGGCTGGTACGCCTCGCTCGGCGGCCAGCAGCTGCAGCCGCATCAGGCAAAAGCCATCGGGGCCGCGGCCGCGTTGCTGGAGCTTTCGGCGACGGCGTGACCCTTGGCGAGGTCGTTTCCGACCACCTCGTCTGGCTCGGGGATACGGCTCGTTGCCCGCCTCGGCAGATGCGAAGCCGCGCATTCTTTGCCACGTCGCCGCAGCGGGCGCTCTCGCCCGCTGCGGCGACACCACATCATGGCCCGGCCATAGCATCCGCCGCGCGTCAGGCTGGATGCTTGAACGATCTGATCTTCGCGGGATATCTATACCCGGACGACGATAGTCGACCCTCGACGACTATGTCTGAAGCTATATTCTGTTCATGAGAAGAACGCATTCTTTGGGGCGACTACGCAGTGGCTAAAGAAAATCGAAATAGGCCGACTGCGAATCTTCTTTCCAGCCTCTCCAAAGATCCGAACGGTATATATTTCGGCAAACCTTAACGAACGGCTCACGCGATGTTCACCGCGAGTATTCTGTCCTCCCTGTTTGCCGGAACCTATTACATCGCTCGACGACTGGGATTCGAACCAACCTATCTGCATGCCCTGAGATGGCAGAGGCTCAGCTGGCGCCGGGAGACTTTGACGGTCTCGCTGTTCGTCCTGTTGCTGCTCGGAGTCGTCGGCGTCTTCCTCTGGAGCCTTCGAATCAGCGTGCTTCCGTCGCTTACCGCGGCCTCGGACTATGTCTGGTCGACGGACTATCCGGTCCTGGCAACGGCTCATGCGGTGAACATCGAAACCGCGTTCGAAACCGACCAGCCGCGCAAGATCATGAGCTGGAACACCATACATCCGGGCGTTCCCTTCCAGGTGATGAATTGGATCGCCTTGAAGGCGAGTTGCATCCTCGGTTCGAGCCGGGACGAGTCGGTCGGCTGCATTGATCAGCTTTACAGAGCACCTCAGCTTTTTCGCTTTCTGTCCCAAGCGTTGCACGGCGGGCTGAGCCTGCTGGGCATCGTAATCCTGGGCGGCTTTCTGTTCTTCTACGAGCGGTGGCTCGGATTCTTCGCGGTGTTGGTCCTCTGCGCCTCGCCGGTGGTCGTGTCTACCTACTTCAACTATCCCTCCAACGACAGCTTTGCTCTTCTGTTCGGCGCGGTGGCCTTCATCGCCGCGGCCATCGGATGGAAGACCCTGTTTTCCGAAGAGAAGCTGATCTTCTGGCCATGGTTGCTGGCGGGCTTTTTCGTCGGCCTCGCTTATGCGTCGCGGCTGAACTACATCGCCTGGCTTGCCGGCGTCGGCGGCGTTCTGCTCGGCGCTTTTCTTTTCGACAGGCGGATCAGGGTAAAGGCGCTCCTGGCCGGCCTCCTGTTCGGGATCGCGGCGCTGCTGTCGTTTTGCCTGAGCGTCGCGCTGTTCCTCTCCCCCGAGGCCGTCCCCGGAATCATCCATCATCACTTCAGATACGCGGACCACACCGGGTTGCATGCCCAGGGAGAGCGGGGCTTCATCGACGCCGCACAATTCTGGTCGTCTTTCCTCGCGTTCGTTCAGCAGTTTCCAGCGACGGCCTTCGTCTTGTTCTTCAGCCTCGGGGCAGCGGCTTTTGTTGTCGCGCAGCGAGTCCTCCGAAAGGCGCCGATGACAGCCAGCCTCTACTTCCTGGCGTCGGTGATCCTGGCGACTGCCTTCGCGGGCTTAGCAATGTTCAAGCACTACAAGCCCTACTATGTCGTGCCCCTGTGGGTTTTGCTGCCTTTTCTTTGGGCGCCGATCTGGGGCTTGGTCCCGGGGACTTGGCGGCGGATCGCGACCGCGGCGGCCGCCGTCCTCGTCATCGCGGCTGTCTGGCAGGCCGATGCGTTCATTGCGGCGCCCGGTTACGTCCGGCCGGGCGGCGTTGTGCAGTACAGCCGGGCGATCTCGGCTGACCTCGCGAAGATCAAGAGCGACAGCGCCTTCGCCGGCTCAGCGGTTGCCTATTCCTACGACACGGGAACCCGGGAGCTCTGGGCGGTCGAGTCCGCCTACTGGTCCGGCAGCACCCTGGCCATGAAGAGCGTCGAGAATGCCTACCCCAACACCTTCTACTACAACAAATGGAACCGGAAGATCGTCTCCTCATCGGCCGGGTGGCAGGATCCGCGCACGAGAGGGATGGCCGTTCTCGTCATGCGCAGAAGCGACGACCTTCCGGAAGGATATATTTCACGTTATGAAGGACGTGTATTGCGCATGGGCGTCCCTTCCGAGGAAAGTCTGACCGCGCCAAACTAAATCCTGCGGGACGATGGTCACGAGGTTCATACAGTCATTGGGTTTGGCTCTTTATGCGCGGCCCGAGGTTCGGGCGTTCACATCCAGCAGGCTCGGCAGGCCGCTCTTCGAAGCGGCGTATTCGACCTACAAGACCTATCTTGAGGCACCGGCCGCCAAAGCCCTGGGCGCACATGTCGCCGCAGGGCACTGGGCAATCGACGTCGGGGCGAACATTGGGTTCTTCTCACGGATCCTCGCCGGCGCCGTCTCACAGGGCGGAAAGGTAATTGCCGTGGAGCCCGAGCCCGCGAACTTCGAACGCTTGGTGAGGCGGCTCGAAAAGGGCGGGCTCGCGAGCCGTGTTCAGACCGTGCAGGCCGCGGTGGGGCGAACCAGCGGCCAAGCCTTTCTGCGTATAGCGCCCGAGCATCCCGGAAACCACAGTCTGTCCAGGTCTGGCGGCCTACCGGTTACCCTGGTCACGATCGACGATCTGGTGGCTGCTGCCGGGCAACCTCCGGTTGGCCTGATCAAGATCGACACCCAGGGCGCGGAGATGGAGGTGCTGTCCGGTGCGGTTCGCACGCTTGAGACCTGCAGCCCGGTGCTCTTCATCGAGATCGATCGGTTGGCCTTGGCAGGTTTCGAGGCGACGCCGGAGGACGTCGTGAGCTTTCTCGAATCCAGGGGCTACGGCTTTCAATGCTTCTCGGGAAGGACATTCAAACCGATCGGTCGCGTCGACCTGCTCGCGGCTGCAAGCCGCCGCCCCTACCTGGATGTCTTATGTCTTCCCGGCCAAGTCGACAGCGGCAAGGCGTGGTGCGGCCGCAAGCCTCTTGACCGTTCGGGCCCTGAGGACCTCGGCCCGTGCTGACCACCCGGCAGAAAATCCAGTTCGCCAAGTTCCTCAGCCGGACACTCATCGCCGCGCGTCGCGCCGTGGGCCTGGGGCCCGTCGTCACCGTTGTCCGCTCCGGCGTCAGATGGCGCCTGGATCTTCGCGAGGGCATCGACCTCGCGATCTACCTCGGCATCTACAGAACGATTCCGAAGGCGGCCCTGGAGGCTGTCAAGGAGGGGGATCTCGTTGTCGATGTCGGCGCGAATATCGGCCCCTGTACGCTCCCGCTCGCGAGACGGGTCGGGGAAACCGGCAAGGTCATTGCGGTCGAGCCGACGAAGCATGCATTCGACAAGCTCAGCGGCAACCTCGCCTTGAACCCGCATCTCGCCGAACGCGTTGAGCCGCTTCAATGTTTTCTCTGCGAGGCGCCGGGCGACACGGTGCCGGAGGCGATTCCGTCGAGCTGGCCCCTCTCAGGAGGCGACGGCGAAGAGGTCGATCCCCTGCATGGCGGCAAGGCCATGGACACGCGCGGAGCCTGGGCGACGTCGATCGACGCCGTTCTGCGCGACCGGGCCGACGGAAGGCGGCTTAGCCTCATAAAGGTCGATGTCGACGGGCACGAACTCTCAGTCCTGCGGGGCGCGGAGCATGCCATCCGACAACACCGTCCCGTCATCGTTATCGAGATCGCTCCCTATGTGCAGGCGCGGCAGCCCGGCGGGCTGAAGGCGCTTCTGGACGAGATATCCCGCCTCCACTACCGCTTGGAAGATGCCAATACGGGCCACATCGTGGCCTTAGACGAGGCCGCGATCCGCAGGCAGATTCCCGATGGCGCCGGAACCGATATGATCGCGCGTTTCAACCCTGCCCATGCCGGCGTCGAAGAATAGCGTCATGGATCAGGACACTAACGTCGATATGCCGTCGTGTTACCTGGAAAAGCATAAGCGTCGCCACTTCGACGGCATCGCAAGCCACTTCGATGGGTTGGCTCACGAGCGCGCCCTCTGGTTGGAGAAGAACAGCTACTTCTATGCCCGAGAGCTGAAGACGTTGCATGATCTGGTGCCCCATGACGCTTCTGTCTTGGAAGTCGGCTGCGGCAACGGAGACATGCTCAGCCGCCTCAAGGCGAAACGCGTCGTCGGCGTCGACATCAGCCCCGAGATGATTTCGGTCGCGCGGTTGCGGCATCCGGGCATCGAGTTCTTCTGCGCCAACATCGAGGACGAAGATCAGCTGCGCCAGATCGGCGGACCTTTCGACTACATCATCCTGTCCGACGTGCTCGGCTATGCCTACGACTTCCACACATGCCTCAATGCACTCGCCCACCTGATGCATGCCCGGACGCGAGTCGTCGTAACCTACTATAACCGGTGGTGGGAGCCGCTGATTAAACTATGGGTGCGGGCCGGGCGGGCCATGCCGCGCCCCAAGCAGAACTGGTTCTCGGAATCCGATATCCGCAGCATTAGCGAGCTTGCGGATTTCGAGGTGATCAAGTTCGTGCGCCGCGAGCTTGTGCCCATGCGGCTGTTCGGCATCGGCTCCTTCGTAAACAGGTTCATCGCACCGCTACCGCTCGTCAACCGCCTGTGCTGGCGCTCCTATATCGTGCTGCGCGCCAATCGGAAAGCGCCGGAGGCAAAGCCGTCGGTCACCGTCCTGATCCCCTGCCGCAACGAAGCCGGCAACATCGCAGCCTGCGTCCAGCGAACACCCGACATGGGCACTTTTACCGAGCTCTTGTTCGTCGAGGGCAACAGCTCCGACGGCACCTATGAACGGTGCCTGGAAGTCGCCGCGGCCTATCCGCATCGCAACATCCGCGTGCTCAAGCAGCGCAGCAAAGGCAAAGGCGAGGCCGTGCACCTGGGCTTCAAGGAAGCCAAGGGCGACATCGTGATGATCCTCGACAGCGACCTGACCGTTCCGCCAGAGTATCTGCCGCGAGTCTACGACGCCATCGCCAGTGGCAGGGCGGACTTCGTAAACTGCTCCCGCCTCATCTATCCGATGGCGAAGAATGCCATGCGGCCTTTGAACTACGTTGCGAACCGCATGTTCGCGCGTGTCTTCTCCTATCTCGTCGATCAACCCTTGTCGGACACCCTTTGCGGAACCAAGGCACTCTACAAGGACGACTATCTGAAAATCGAAGAGACGCGGCAGAGGGAAGGATCCTACGACCCTTTTGGCGACTTCGATCTCATCTTCGGGGCGGCTCGACTTAATCTGAAGATCGTCGAGATGCCGGTGCGCTATCATGCGCGACTCTATGGCGAGACGCAGATTGCCCGTTTTGCCGACGGCTGGATGCTCCTGAAGATGGTCGCGAAGGCCTATCTGAAGCTCAAGACCCGCTGAACGCGCGTCCATGGACGAGCACGAGAAGGCGCGGCAGGCCTGGGCGACAAAGCCGGTTGTCCGGACGATCTATCGACACATGCACCGCGCGCTGCTGAACGAGACCGTGCCGGGGCGCATCCTCGAAGTCGGCGGCGGGGCGGGATTCTTGAAAGAAAGCTACCCCCAGGCGATTTGCCTGGACCTTCTCGAAAGCGCCGGCTGCGATCTCGTCGCCAACGCGGAGCAACTCCCCTTCGCGGACCGGTCCATGAACAACATCGTCATGGTCGATGTCCTGCACCACCTGCCCGTGCCGAAGAACTTTTTTCGCGAGGCGGCCAGAGTCCTCACGCCGGGCGGCCGCCTCGCGATGATCGAGCCTGCGATCACCACGATGAGCTACCCGTTCTATCGCTACGTTCATCCGGAGCCGCTCGACCTCGCCGTCGATCCCCTCTCCGAGTCCCCTCTCTCGAGCGCTCACGCCTACGACGCCAACCAGGCGATTCCGACGCTCCTGGTAACGCGGGACCGCAGCCGCATGGCGGCCATGTTCCCCCAACTCACCCTGACGAAGGTGTCGTGGTTCAGCGTTTTCGCCTATCCGGCAAGTGGCGGCCTGCGACGCTGGTCGCTGATCTCGGAGGGCTTCGCCCGCCGTCTGTTGTCGTGGGAGGAAAGGCTGCCTGACTGGTTCCTCAAGAAGGCAGCCTTCCGCGTCCTGATCGTCTTCGAGGTCCGATAGCGTCTTGACGGGCACGCTCCGCGCCGCCGGGCCGCGGGCGGTCCGGCTTCCGGCGGCGATGCCGGAAGCGTGCGTGCGCAACCCGCGATGGATTGCTTCGGTTCGTCTACAGGCGTTCGGAGATGAGGCGCGCGCCGAATGCCGCCAGCACCGTGCCGATGAGCCGGTCGATCCAGCGGGCCAGGCACCGGTAGACCGCACGGACCGGCGGGCTTGAGAGCAGCAGGGTGAGAAGGCCGTACCAGGCGATCTCGAAGCTCACGCCTCCCGCCAGGATCACGCCCTTCGCCCAAAGGGAGGTATCGATCGGTATGGCGACGGCATAGATGCTGACGAAGAAGGCGATCCCCTTCGGGTTCGACAGCTCAACGAGCAGCCCCACTCTCAGCCCTCGGATCGCGTCTCGGGGCCGCGGCTGCGGTTGGGCGTGCGTCGGATCCGCCTCTCCCTCCCCGCCGAACCACATCAGGATGCCGAGATAGATGAGGTAGCATCCCCCGGCGATTTGGACCGCCGTCATCAACCAGCCCAGACGGGAAACGACCAGGGCAAGTCCGGTCATCGCCAGCACCGAATAGACCGTGGCGCCGATGGCGAGGCCCGCCATCGCGCCGACGGCCGCAGACCGGGCTCCGGCCATGGCGAGACGCGATATCAGGGTGAAATTCGGACCGGGACTGATCACGGCGGCCGCATAAAGCGCCAAAGCAGCTAAGATCGTCGCCAGTTCGGACATGCGTACCCCCCTCGCCTCCTGCCTTCCGTACCGCACGGCGGGCAATTGCAACCGCCGATCCGGAAGCGCTTGCCCGCGCCCCTTTTCCTTCCGACGGATCGAAACGACAGGGACCGTCGAGCAGCCTTCGCCTAGGCCGGGTCCTTGTCGTGGATGGTGATCCCCGGCGGCAGCCGGACCCAGGAATGTCTGCGGCAGTCATAGACCGAATCCCGAGGCGGGGGAAAGCCCGGGTCCGCGAAGGCGCCCACGGCGACGCTCACGGACGCGTGTTCGTAGCCTTCTTCGGTGTGGAACACGGTTGTCCCGCAGACGGGGCAGAACCGGAACCGGAACCTGGCCCCCTGGTCGCCGACGCGGACATACTCGGTTGCGGTGCCGAAGACCCGATAGGGCGCGGCGAAGCTGGCCAGCGCCGCGAAGACGCTGCCCGTCCGACGCTGACAGGCAAGGCAGTGGCAAACGCCGACTCCGAGCGGTTCGCCCCGCACCTCGATGCGCAGCTGCCCGCAGGAACAAGAGGCCGTCCGAGACCGCATTGAGCACCCCGTGGCATGTCGATCGCTCACGCCGCGATCATGGAGGGCAAACGGACGCAGGGCGTCAAGGCCGCAGAAGCGCGGGACGCGGCACTTGCCGGCGGCATCGCGGGCTTAGCGCGCCCGCCAACGTCAACCCGCCACCCCCGAAGCTCTACGATCCGGAAGAAGACGCATGGTCGGCCTAGGGCCGCAGACCGGCCTGCGCCCCCGGCAGCACCGGACTCTCCACTCGAACGTCAACAAGAACTTCATGCCCCGATAAATCAACGTGTTACAACGGCACCAAGCATCAAATACCATGAGAAATACCATGCCCCACTGACTGCGTCACCGCCCCTCCCTCGCGGCGATGGTCCACCCCTGCCCCGTCCACCTCTCTTTACAAACCATCCAGAAACTGGTCGAATACAATTTTGATGCGGGTCACGATACTGGGGTGCAAAGGTGGGGGCAACGCAAGGCAGCGTTCGGTGGGGCATTGAGCGCCGACTCGAGTTCATCGAGTTCAGGTTGTTCTGGGAGGGCCATGTCAACCGTAGCGACCTGATGGCCGCCTTCGGGATCTCGATCAACCAGGCTTCCGCCGACCTGAACCGCTACCTCGGCATGGCGCCGGACAACATGGTCTATGACAAGAGCGCCCGTGCCTACGTCCGGGGTGTCCGCTTTGATCCCCTCTTCCTGAAGCCGGACGCAGCCACCTACCTTTCCCAGCTGCGCGCCATCGCCAGCGGTGTCGTCAGCCAGGAGGAAACCTGGATCGGCCAGCTACCTGCCTTCGACACAGTCCCGAGCCCCGTTCGCGGAATCGACGCCCATACGCTGCGCAGCGTCATCGAAGCAATCCGTACCAAGCAGGCACTGGAGGTCGAGTACCAGTCCCTTTCCAACCCTGCCCCACGCTGGCGCTGGATTGCTCCCCATGCCATCGCCTTCGACGGCTTCCGCTGGCACACGCGGGCTTGGTGCTTCACCGACGGCTGCTTCAAGGACTTCCTGCTGGCGCGCATCCTTCACATCCGCGATACCCGGCCCAGCGATATCGATGCCAGTCAGGACGCGGACTGGCACACACACATCACGCTGGAAATCGGCCCGCACCCGGGGCTATCAGATGCTCAGAAGAAAGTAGTGGCACTCGACTACGGCATGCAGAGAGGCAAGGCCAGCATCACCGTCCGCAAGGCCCTGCTCTACTACACGCTCAAGCGTCTCGGGCTGGATGCCGCCCCGTCCGCCAGGAACCCGGCGGACCAGCAGATCGTGCTCCTGAACAGGGAGGTGCTCGATGGCGCCGCCTGATGTCATCTCCCTGACCCCGCACCACGCCAGGTACTACGCCTACGACCTGACCCGTCGGGCGGCCTCGGGCATGGATCGCCTCTCGATGGCGCTCTTTGACGCCTCGGTGGACCTCAACCCCCACCAGATCGAGGCGGCGCTGTTCGCGCTCCAGAACCCCCTGTCCAAGGGCGTGATCCTTGCCGACGAAGTCGGCCTCGGGAAAACCATCGAGGCCGGCATCGTACTGTGCCAGTACTGGGCCGAGCGCCGGCGCCGGCTCCTGATCCTCTGCCCCGCGTCGCTGCGCAAGCAATGGGCGCTGGAGCTGCAGGAAAAGTTCAACCTGCCCGCGGTCGTCCTGGACGCCAAGGCATACAAGCAGGCACGCCGGGAAGCCCGCAACCCGCTGGACCAAGGCGCCATCCTGATCCTGTCCTACAACTTCGCCCATTCGATCCGGAACGAACTGCGGGCCATCCGGTGGGACCTTGTCGTCATCGACGAAGCGCACAAGCTGCGCAATGCCTACCGCCAGAGCAACAAGGTGGGCCAGGGCATCCGCTGGGCCACCGAGGACTGCCGCAAGCTGCTGCTGACGGCCACTCCCCTGCAGAACTCCCTGCTGGAACTGTATGGCCTGTCGACCCTGATCGACGAGCACATCTTCGGCGATGTCGATTCCTTCCGCGCGCAGTACGCGGGCGCCGGCAGCGACCTGGGCGCCCTGCGCCAGAGGCTTGCAGCATTCTGCAAGCGGACCCTGCGCAACCAGGTCACGGAGTACATCCGCTACACCGAGCGCAAGCCGATCACCCGGCCCTTCCGTCCCACCGACGAGGAGCATGCGCTCTACGAAAAGGTGTCCGAGTTCCTGCGGCGCAAAGACAGTTATGCCCTGCCCCGCCGCCAGCGGCACCTGACGGCGCTGATCCTGCGCAAGCTGCTCGCATCCTCCTCGGCTGCCGTTGCCGCCACCCTGGACATCCTGCGCCAGCGGTTGCAGGCCATGCTCGACGAGCGCATTTCGGGCACCGACGACACGGCAGACCTGGCGGAGCTCCTGGCCGAGAACGAAGAGCTGGAAACCGACCTGCTCGACGAGATCCTCGGCGAGGACGATGACGAGGACACGGTCCCGGGCCGGGATGCCGATGAACCAGTCGACCGCCACAAGCTGCGGGAAGAGATCGCCATCCTGGCACGCCTTGCCGAGGAAGCCCGCAACATCCGGGTGGACACGAAGAGCCGCACGCTGCTCAAGGCGCTGGAAACAGGGTTTGAGCAGATGACGGCGGTCGGTGCCGCACGCAAGGCTGTCATCTTCACCGAATCCCGGCGGACGCAGGAATACCTGCAGCAGTTCCTCGAGGCCAACGGCCATGCCGGCCAGGTTGTCCTCTTCAACGGGAGCAACAACGGCCCCGAGGAAACCGCCATCTATGAACGCTGGCTCGAGCGCAATCAGGGTTCGGACAAGGTCACCGGCTCCCGCGCGGTCAACATGCGCACGGCGCTGATCGAGCATTTTCGTGACCACGCCTCCATCCTCATCGCCACCGAAGCGGCTGCCGAAGGCTTGAACCTTCAGTTCTGCTCGCTGGTCATCAACTACGACCTGCCCTGGAACCCGCAGCGCATCGAACAGCGCATCGGCCGCTGCCATCGCTACGGCCAGAAGCATGACGTGGTGGTCATCAACTTCCTCAACGAGCGCAACGAGGCCGACCGCCGCGTGCTGGAGCTGCTGGAGCAGAAGTTCAACCTGTTCAGCGGCGTGTTCGGCGCCTCCGACGAGGTGCTGGGCACCATTGAGTCCGGCGTGGACTTCGAAAAGCGCATCCTCGCGATCTACCAGGCGTGCCGGACCCCCGAGGAGATCGACGCCGCCTTCAAGGCCCTGCAAGCGGAGATGGAGGAACAGATCCGCTCGCGGCTGGAAGACACCCGGCGGGCGCTGTTCGAGCACTTCGACGAAGATGTGCACGAACGGTTGCGCATGCGGCTCGCGGATGCCCGGGCCCAGCTGGACCGGGTCGGCAGGCGCTTCTGGTCACTCACGCGCTACGTGCTGGCCGACCAGGCGTGCTTCGACGACTGCGCTTTCACCTTCGACCTGGTCCGCCCGCCCCGCGAGGACATCCCCGCCGGCCGGTACCACCTGATTTCCCGCGTCCACCCGCAGGCGGAAGCTGCCGGCCAGTTCCTCTACCGGCTCTCGCACCCCCTGGGCGAGCATGTGCTCGCCCAGGCGCGGGATGCCAACACGCCCGCCGCCGAGATCCACTTCGACATCAGCAACCACCCGACCCGTATCGCCGTCGTCGAAGCTCTGCGCGGCCAGCGCGGCTACCTGACGCTCACCCGCCTGACCATCGAGTCCTACGAACGGGAGGAGCACCTGCTGTTTTCCGGCTTTACCGACGACGGGGCAGCGCTGGACCCGGAAACCATGGAGAAGCTGTTCCAGTGCGGCGGCTGCGTCACAGGCACCGCAACCATCCCTGACACGGTTTCCCAACGTCTGGCTGCGGAGAGCGAGCGCCATGCCCAGGCTACCCTCAGCCGATCGCTCGAGCAGAACAACAAATATTTTCACGAAGCACGCGAAAAGCTCGAACGCTGGGCCGACGACATGGTGCTTTCCGCCGAAAAGGCGCTGGCCGACACCAAGGAACAGATCAAGGCCCTGCGCCGGCAGGCACGCCAGGCCACCACACTGGCCGAGCAGCACGCGATCCAGGAGAAACTCCAGAAACTGGAGCGGCAGCAGCGCCGCCAGCGGCAGGAGATCTTCCGCATCGAGGACGAGATCATGGAAAAGCGCGACCAGCTGATCGACCAGCTGGAACAGCGGCTGGCGCAGCGCACGCAAGTAGAAACCCTTTTCACCATTCGCTGGGCCGTCGTCTGACGAAGCGACTCGCCCGCCCAGGATTCAACAGGACGACCACGCAATGAGCCAGAAATACGAAAAACTGAAAACCCTGCTCAAGGAACTGTTCCAGCTCGACCAGCCGGAGCTGGACTTCGGCATCTACCGCATCCTGCACGCACGGAACACGGAGGTGACGCAGTTCCTGGACAAGGACCTGCTGCCGCAGGTGAAGCAGGCGTTCGCCCAGTACCGCACTGCCGACAAGGCCGAACTGGAGAAGGAGCTGGCCAAGGCCATCGAAGCCGCCCAGGCCCTGGGCGTCGATCCGGAAAGCACGCAGAAGGTCAAGGACCTGCGCGCCCGCCTGGCCAGCGAAGCTGTGGACACCGGGGCGCTGGAAGCCGAGGTCTACGACCACCTCTACAGTTTCTTTCGCCGCTACTACTCCGAGGGCGACTTCCTCAGCAAGCGTGTCTACAAGCCCGGCGTCTACGCCATCCCCTACGAGGGCGAGGAGGTCAAGCTCCACTGGGCCAACGCGGACCAGTACTACATCAAGACCAGCGAAAGCTTCCGCGACTACGCCTTCCGCCTGCGCCCGGAAGATGAAGCGAACCCGATGCGCGTCCATTTCAAGCTGGCGGACGCCGCCGAGGGCGAGCACGGCAACGTCAAGGAACAGGCCGGCAAGGAGCGCCGCTTCCGGCTGGCCCCGGCGCCCTTTGCGGCCATCGAGGATGGCGAGCTGGTGATCCGCTTCACCTACAAGCCGGAGACGGAAAAACAGAAGGACCTGAACGCCGAGGCCGAGGCCGCGATCCTGGCCCTCGACGACCCGGCGCTGGCCCACTGGATCAAGGCCCTGGGCGGGCAGCATGTGCGCGCCGACGGCACGGCCTCGGAGAACACCCGCCTGCGCGTGCACCTGGACCGCTACACCGCCCGCAACACCTTCGACTACTTCATCCACAAGGACCTGGGCGGCTTCCTGCGGCGCGAACTGGACTTCTACATCAAGAACGAGGTCATGCACCTCGACGACGTGGAAAGCGAAACCGCGCCACGCGTCGAGCAGTACCTGTCCAAGATCAAGGTCATCCGCCGCATCGCCCACAAGATCATCGACTTCCTGGCGCAGCTGGAAGAATTCCAGAAGAAGCTGTGGCTGAAGAAAAAGTTTGTCGTCGAGACCCGCTATTGCATCCGGCTGGGTGTGATTCCGGAGGAGTTCTATCCGGAGATAGCCGCCAATGACGCTCAACGCGAGGAATGGGTGCAGCTCTGCGCAATCGATGAGATCAAGAGCGACCTGACGACACCGGGGTACAGCGTGCCGCTGTCGGTGGAATTCCTGAAAGCATGCCCCACGCTGATGGTTGACACGCGGTATTTCGACGACGGATTTGCAGCTCGACTTCTCGAGAAGCTCGATGACGTGGACGAACAGGCGAGCGGCCTACTGATATATGGTGAGAATTTTCATGCTTTGAATCTGATGCTTAACCGCCATCAGAAACAGCTCAAATGCATCTATACCGACCCACCTTACAATACGCGTGATGGCGACTTTCCCTATAAAGACAGCTATCCGTCATCTAGCTGGATGTCGATGATGTTTGATCGTATTCGGCTAGCCAGGGAGCTGCTGCGGCCAGAGGGCTCGTTTGTTTCCCATATCGATGAACATGAATTTCATTCCCTCGAGCTGCTTGGGCGTCTCGTTTTCGGCGAATCGAATGCAATCGGACCAATTATCTGGGATAAGCGCAATCCGAAGGGAGATTCACGCCTAATCGCAACGCAGCATGAGTATCTCAGCTGGTTCGCTTTCGATGCCACCATTCTTGCAAGTGAAGCATTTCGTCTACGGCGACCGAAAGAAAATGCGCGAGCCATCTTGAACAAAGCCGAACAGCTCATCGGTCAATATGGCGGCGTCAACGAGCAATCACGGAATGCGTTCAAGGATTGGCTCCGGAAACAGCCGTTTTCTGGAGGGGAACTGGCATACAACCAAATTGATGACAATGGCGACGTTTACCGGCCCGTTTCCATGGCCTGGCCGAACAAGAATCGCGCGCCGGAAGAGTATTTCCGACCGTTAATTCATCCCAAGACACAAAAGTCATGTCCAGTGCCAGATCGCGGCTGGAGATACCCTCCCGATACCATGGATCAACTACTTAGGGCCGGAGAGGTCCTTTTTGGCGAGGATGAGACGACTCAACCGCGACGAAAGTATCTACTTCGAAACAACTTGATCGAAAACGTTCCGTCTCTGTACTACTTTGGCGGCAGCGACGACGACCTGCAGAAAGACTTTGGCTTCTTCTTTCCAAACCCAAAACCTGTTCGATTGGTCGAGTATATTGGACGCATCAATCTTTCGACAACTGATGAATTATGCGATATGTTCGCTGGCTCTGGCACAACCGGCCATGCCATCATCAACCTCAACCGAGAAGACGCTGGGCAGCGCAAGTTCATTCTCATCGAGCAAGCCGACTACTTCGACACCGTTCTTCTCCCTCGTCTGAAGAAGGCCACGTTCAGCCCCGAGTGGAAGGACGGCAAGCCAAAGCGGTTCGCTACATCCGAGGAAGCCGAACGCAGCCCGCGCATCATGAAAGTGATCCGCCTCGAATCCTACGAGGACGCGCTGAACAACCTGGAACTGCGCCGCACCGAGGCACAGCAAAGCCTGCTCGACAGTCCGCAAGCCCAGGGGGCGGACGGCTTCCGGGAGCAGTACCTGCTGCGCTACATGCTGGACGTGGAAACGCGCGGCAGCCAGTCGCTGCTGAACGTGTCCGCCTTCATGGACCCCACGGCCTACAGGCTGAAGGTCAAGCGCCCGGGTTCGGACGAGTCCCGCGAGGTGAATGTCGACCTGCTGGAGACCTTCAACTGGCTGATCGGCCTCAAGGTGGACCACATCGCCGCGCCGCGCACCTACAGCGCCGCGTTCCGGCGCGACGACGACCCGGACCTGCCGGCGGATGCCCCGCGCCGGCTGCTGCTGGACGGCCGGCTGAAGGAAGATCCGGACGGTCCGTGGTGGTTCCGCACGGTTACCGGCACCACGCCGGACGGCCGACGCACCCTCGTCATCTGGCGCAAGCGCCCGGGCGGCGAGGAGCCGGAAGGCATCGAACGCGACAACCTGGTGCTGGACGAGTGGTTCCGCAAGCAGGGTTACTCCAGCAAGGACAGCGAATTCGACCTGATCTACGTGAACGGCGACAACAACCTGGAAAACCTCAAGGCCCCGGATGACACCTGGAAGGTGCGCCTGATCGAGGAGGACTTCTTCCGCCTGATGTTCGAGATGGAGGGCGTGTGATGCCGCGCGGACGTCCTCGCAAGAACGATGCAGCTTCGCCCAAGGCGGCCGCGCGCGGCCGGGCCGCCGCGGCCCGCGCGTCGTTGCCGTTCAACCGCAAGCTTGCCCTCAACCAGTGGCTGCTCGGCCTCTTCGGTATCGAGCGTTTCGACCAGCTTGCCGCCCATTTGAAGGATGAATCCCTGGAAGGACTGGACGCGGACAACATCCACCGCTTCCACCACGCCCTTTGCCTGTACCTGCCCCCGGAGAACAGGCCGGAGCTGTCGGACGAACAGCTGCTGGAATACGACCAGGCTATCGTTTCGGTCACGCAACGCCTCAACGACCGGCGCATCACCCGGGGCGAAGAGCCGATCGTCTGGAAGTACTTCCAGTACCTGGCGCTGCTGTTCACGGAGATCTACCTCGACCGCTACTTCCGCGATCCCGCCAGCCTGCGGCAGGCGCTCAACGCGCGCATTGCGGCGCTGAACGAGATGCTCCCGGAAGCGGACCGGATCGCGGCATTGGAGGAATCCGAGGACCCTCGCCTCCAGCTCAACAAGATCGCGTTCTGGATGGCCACCGGCAGCGGCAAGACCCTGCTCATGCACGCCAACATCCTCCAGTACCAGCGGTTTCTGGAAACGCATGGTCTTTCGCGTGAGCTGAACCGGATCATTCTGCTTACGCCCAATGAGGGGCTGTCGCAGCAGCATCTGCGCGAGTTCCAGAAGTCGGGCATCGAGGCGGAGATCTTCAACAAGGACGGGCGCGGCCTGTTCGCCGGCCGTGCGGTGGAAATCCTGGAGGTCACCAAGCTCAAGGAGGAGATGGGCGAGAAGACGGTGGCGGTGGATGCCTTCGAGGGCAACAACCTCGTCCTCGTCGATGAAGGGCATCGCGGTGCCTCGGCAGGCGGTGACGGGGCCTGGATGAAGTTCCGCAACGCGCTGTGTGAAAAGGGCTTCTCGTTCGAATATTCCGCCACCTTCGGCCAGGCCGTGGCCGGGAACCGGGACCTGACCGACCTCTACGCGCGCAGCACTCTGTTCGACTATTCCTATCGCTGGTTCTACGGCGACGGTTTCGGCAAGGACTACCACATCCTCAACCTGGAGGACGACCGCAACGAGGAATGGATGAGGACCTACCTCACCGCCTGCCTGCTGTCGTTCTTCCAGCAGCAGCGGCTGTACCGGGAACAGGAAGCGAGCCTGCGCCCGTTCAACATCGAAAAGCCGTTGTGGGTCTTCGTGGGCGGCAGCGTCAATGCCGTGCGCAAGGAGGACAAGAAGGATGTGTCCGACGTCGTGGCCATCCTGAAGTTCCTGGCCACCTACGTGGCGAGTCGCCAGGACAGCACCGAGCGCATCCGGCGCGTTCTGAACGATGGGTTGCTGACGGCCACCGGCAAGAACCTGTTCGCAGGCCGTTTCGCCTACCTGAACACCTGCGGTCTGTCGCCTGAACAGATTTTCGACGAAACACTGGCGACCCTGTTCAACGCTCCCGCAGGCGGCCTGCTGCACGTCGAGAACCTTAAGGGCGCCGCCGGCGAAATTGGCGTGCGCGTGGGTGACAACGCGTTCTTTGGCGTCATCAACGTCGGTGATGACACCAAGCTGGTGAAGCTGTGCGAAGCCAGCGGCTTGCATGTCGCCGAGCGGGAATTTTCCGGTTCGTTGTTCCACGAACTGGACAAGCCCCACTCTGCCATCAACGTGCTCATTGGTTCAAAGAAGTTCACCGAGGGCTGGAGCAGCTGGCGTGTGAGCACCATGGGGCTGATGAACGTTGGGCGCAGCGAGGGCGCGCAGATCATCCAGCTCTTCGGCCGCGGCGTGCGGTTGAAGGGTTATGGCATGAGCCTCAAGCGCAGCGTGCGAGCGACCCTCCCCGCGCCGCTGAAACGGCCCAAGTACATCGACCTGCTCGAAACGCTGCATATCTTCGGAGTCCGCGCCGATTACATGTCGCAGTTCCGCGATTTCCTTGAAGCGGAAGGCTTGCCTGCCAACGAAGAACGCATCGAATTCATCCTGCCGGTCATCCGGAACCTGGGCACGAAGCCGCTCAAGACGATCCGCCTCAAGAAGGAGATCAACGGCATCAAGACCGAGTTTGGCGACGCCTTCCGCAAGCTGGGGCCGGTTCCGACCATCCAACCCCCGCGCCCCGACCTTGAGCCCGCCACGGCCTACCTGCAGAAGAACCAGGTGGTGCTGAACTGGTACCCGAAGATCCAGGCCATGAAGTCGGACGGGGTATCGGGCAGCGAGGATGAAGGCGCCCCCAATGAGGCGCACTTGACGAGGCAGCACATCGCCTTTCTGGACCTCGATCAGCTGTACTTCGACCTTGAACGTTTCAAGGCCGAGCGTGGCTGGCACAACCTCAACCTGCCCCGTTCCGGCATCGCTGCATTGCTGCTGGACACCAGCTGGTACCGACTGCTGATCCCTGCATCGGAGCTGGTCTTCGATTCGTTCGCGAAAGTGCGCGTATGGCAGGAGATCGCCCAGGCCCTGCTGCGCAAGTACGTGGAACGGTACTACACCTTCCGCAAGCGTGAGTGGGAGCTGCCGCACCTTGAGTACCGGGACATTGGCGAGGACGACCCCAATTTCCCGTGCATCCTGCGCGAGGATCAGGCCGAATACGGTTACCGTATCCTGATCGAAGAGTCGCAGCAGGAGATCGTGGAGAAGCTGAAAGAGCTGAAGGCAGCCATCGAGAAAGGGAATCTGAAGGACTGGGAGTTCAGAGGCCTCAAGGCGATCTGGTTCGGGCGGCACCTATACCAGCCTCTGCTGTTTCTCGACGGCAACGTGGTCGAAATCTCACCCGCGCCCCTTAATAAGGGGGAGCGACAGTTCGTCGAGGACCTCAAGGCATTCCACGACGCCAACCCCAGCTACTTCGCCGAACGGGAGTTGTACCTGCTGCGTAACCTCAGCAAGGGCCGCGGCGTTGGCTTTTTCGAGGCGGGGAATTTCCACCCGGACTTCATCGTCTGGCAGCTGGAAGGCGAGCGTCAGCGTGTGACCTTTGTCGACCCCAAAGGCATCCGCAACGTGGGCCTTCAGGATCCGAAGATCAGCTTTTACAAGACGATCAAGGAAATCGAGGAACGACTGGCCAATCCCAACGTTGTCCTCGAATCTTTTATCGTTTCGAACACGCCTTCCCATGATATGGTCAAGCAGTGGAGTATCGGGAAGGAAAAGATGGTGCAGAGACACATCCTCTTTCAAGGCGAAGACAAGGAGACGTACATCCGCACGCTGCTCGAACCATCCCGGTAGGACTGCAACGTTTGTTTGCTTGTCGTGGTCAAGTTTTTTTCGAACACTCCGATAAGCATCTTCCACGCATTACCTGCGTTCAGACCGGTTCAGTGACAGCCCGCTCGACGACGCCGTTGGTCAGTGCCCACAGGTCTTCGTGCGTGATCTCGGCCAGCTTGAGATTTCCGAACTTGGACTTGATCTCCCGTTCATAGACCGAACCCGCATGTCGCGGGTGGAGTCGGCCATCTGATAGCCGCGAAGCCATTTCTCGGCCCATGCCCCGAACGTCTCGGCATCTCGGACGCGAGCTTTCTCCCTGGCCTTGTCCCGAGCGGGGAACTTGCTTGCCGCAATCATCTTCTTGGCCTCGGCAAAGCGCTCCCGAGCTTCGGCCAGGGTGATCCCGCCAGGGCCATACTGGCCGAAGGTGATGATTTCCTGACGGCCGTTGATGGCGTAGTTGTAGCGGAACGGGATGGAGCCAGCGGGTGTGACGGCCACGTACAGGCCGTCCCGGTCCTTCACCTTGTACAGCTTCTCCTTGGACTTGAGGTTCCCCTCAGTTCGGTACGGTCAACATGGCGCGCACGCTTTCCCGTCCAGAAATACCATGCGTGGTGCACCCTACTCGAATCATGAATAAATCCTTGCAAGTCAATGACTTATAAGATTCCGATACCATGACATCCTCGGAACATGGAGCATGGTACCGGGCACCAAACATGGCATGACACCGTTTCCGTGCCAGTGACTATGCCATGAAAAATTCGTGCCTGGCCATACCCCAAGCTGCCCGTCCGTGCCAGACGCAAACACAAAAAAGCCCGCAGTGACGCGGGCTTAGCTGTGTTTTGGTGCCTGAGCGTACCGGCTGGTGCCAGATACCAAATCACTCCCACTCGATGGTGCCGGGGGGCTTGCTGGTCACGTCGTAGACGACGCGGTTGATGCCGCGGACCTCGTTGATGATGCGGGTGGCGGTGCGGCCGAGGAAGTCGTGCGGGAAGGGGTAGTAGTCGGCCGTCATGCCGTCGGTCGAGGTGACGGCGCGCAGCGCGCAGACATGCTCGTAGGAGCGGGCGTCGCCCATGACGCCGACGGTCTTCACCGGCAGGAGCACCGCGAAGGCCTGCCAGATCGCGTCGTAGAGGCCGGCGCGCTCGATCTCCTCGAGGTAGATCGCGTCGGCCTTGCGCAGGATGGCGAGCTTCTCGGGCGTGACCTCGCCCGGAATGCGGATCGCCAGCCCCGGCCCCGGGAAGGGGTGGCGGCGGATCATCCGCTCCGGCAGCCCGAGCTCGCGGCCCAGCGCCCGCACCTCGTCCTTGAACAACTCGCGCAGCGGCTCCACCAGCTTGAGATTCATCCGCTCCGGCAGGCCGCCGACGTTGTGGTGCGACTTGATGGTGACGCTGGGCCCGCCGGTGAAGGAGACCGACTCGATGACGTCCGGATAGAGCGTCCCCTGCGCCAGGAAGTCGGCGCCGCCCAGCTTCTGCGCCTCCTCGTCGAACACGTCGATGAACAGCCCGCCGATGATCTTGCGCTTCTGCTCGGGATCGGTCACGCCGGCCAGCCGGCCGAGGAACAGCTCGCTCGCGTCGCGGTGGACGAGCGGGATGTTGTAGTGGTCGCGGAAGAGCGCCACCACCTGCTCCGCCTCGCCCTCGCGCAGGAGGCCGTGATCGACGAAGATGCAGGTGAGCTGGTCGCCGATCGCCTCGTGGATCAGTACGGCCGCGACGGCGGAATCGACGCCGCCGGACAGCCCGCAGATGACGCGGCCCTTGCCCACCTCGTGGCGGATCTTCTCGATCGCTTGGTCCTTGAAGGCGGCCATCGTCCAGTCGCCGGCGCAGCCCGCGACCCGGCGGACGAAGTTCGCCAGCAGGCGCCCGCCATGCGGCGTGTGCACCACCTCGGGATGGAACTGGACGCCGTAGATCCGCCGCTCGTCGTCGGCGATGGCGGCGAAGGGCGCGCCGTCGCTGACCCCGACGACGCGGAAGCCGGGCGGCAGGCGGACGACCCGGTCGCCGTGGCTCATCCACACCTGCTCGCGGTCGCCCTTGCGCCAGACGCCGTCGAAGAGCGCGCAGTCGTCCGTCACCTCGAGGAAGGCGCGGCCGAACTCCCGATGGTCCGAGGTCTCGACGGCCCCGCCGAGCTGGGCGCAGATCGTCTGCTGGCCGTAGCAGATGCCGAGCACCGGCACGCCGAGATCGAAGACGATCTGCGGCGCGCGCGGCGTGTCGCTGCCGACGACCGAAGCAGGGCCGCCGGACAGGATGATCGCCTTCGGCGCGAAATCCGCGATCCGCCCGGGGTCGGCGTTGAACGGCAGGATCTCGCAGTAGACCCCGCTCTCGCGCACCCGCCGCGCGATGAGCTGGGTCACTTGCGACCCGAAATCGAGGATGAGGACGCGTTCGCTCATATGGTGGGCGCTCATGATGGGTGGGGCATAATTGTGAATTCCTTCGCCCGAGGCAAGGCATCATAAGACAGGCCACAGAGACGCTGAGGCGCAGAGGGAAAATTCGAATTCTCTGTGCCTCCAACGGCCTCACTCCCCGCCGCAAGCGGCCGGAAGCCTGGTCAGGTCCGGCCAGCCATAGGCGGTCTCGTGCAGCACCGTGCCCCACAGCGCCTCGTCGCGCTCGCCGGTACGGATACCGCCCATCGCCTCGTAGAAGAAGCGCGACGGGTTGGCGGCGAGAACCCAGAGGAACGCCGAATCGAACCCCGCCTCGCGCAGCGCCCGGAAGCAGGCGCAGAGGAGCCGGCGGCCGATCCCCCGCTCCTGCCAGTCGGGCAGGACGTAGAGGGTGTAGACCTCGCCGCGATAGGGATCGGCCCGGCCGGCCCCCGATCCCGGCCGCGGCAAGACCGCGGCGGCGGGGCCGCAGCTCGCGAAGCCGACGACGCCGGCGCCGGGCGCCGCGGCGACCAGGATCGCCTCGCGGGGCCCGCGCCGGGCGATCATCTCCCGCCAGGTCGCCGCCTTGGCCTCGACGGACATCCGCACCATGACGCGATCGGGCAGCATGCCGGCATAGGTCGAGCGCCAGGTCTCCACATGGACGCGGGCGATGGCGCGGGCGTCGGCGCGGGTCGCCGGGCGGATCGTGATCTCGCCGGTCACGGGGCCGCCTCCTCCCGCCGCTCCAGCACCGCGAGGAAGAATCCGTCGGTGCCGTCGCGCGCCGGCGTGAGTGAGAGGCAGGGTTCCTCCGTCGGGCAAGCCGCGGCGCCGCCGATCGTCTCGGCCCAGACGGCGGGGATCGGCCGGATCGCGAACTCCGGCCGCTGCGCCAGGAACCACTCCACCTGCGCGCCGTTCTCGGCCGGCAGCAGCGAGCAGGTCGCATAGACGAGCCGCCCGCCCGGCTTCACCAGCCGCCAGGCGCTGTCGAGGATCCGCCGCTGCAGCGCGTTCAGCTCGGCCAGGTCCTCGGGCCGCAGGCGCCACTTCGCGTCGGGGTTGCGCCGCCAGGTGCCGCTGCCGGTGCAGGGCGCGTCGATCAGCACGCGGTCGAAGGCGGCGGCGTGGCGGCGGACCCAGGGATCGCGCTCGGAGCTCAGCTGTCGGCGCTCGACGTTATGCACGCCGGCGCGGCGCAGGCGGACGGCCGCGCGCTCGATGCGGCCGGGCAGCACGTCGCAGGCGATCACCTGGCCCTTGTTCTCCATGGCGGCGGCCAGCGCCAGTGTCTTGCCGCCGGCGCCGGCGCAGAAATCCACCACGCGCTGCCCGGGCCGCGCGTCGGTGAGAATCGCGATGAGCTGCGAGCCTTCGTCCTGGACCTCGATCAGGCCGCGCCGGAAGGCGTCGAGCCCGGCGAGCGGCGGCCGCCCCGCCTCCGCAATCCGGAGCCCGATCGGCGAGAGCGGCGTCGGCGCCGTCGCGATGCCCTCGGCCGCCAGGGCCGCCGCGGCCTCCTCCCGCGTGGCTTTCAGCCCGTTCACCCTGAGGTCGACCGGAGCCTCCGCCATCAGCGCCGCCATCTCCGCCTCGAACCGCGAGCCGAGGGCCGCCTCGAGCGCCGGCTCCAGCCACTCCGGGAACTCGAGCCGGACCCAGCGCGGCTGGTCCGGATGGGCGATGTCCTGCCCGGCCAGCGCCTTGGCGAGCCGCCGCTCCGCCGGATTGAGCCGGGCGGGCCGGTAGCGGCCGCCGTCAAATGCCCCGGCGACGCGATCGGCGGACCAGCCCTCGAGCAGTGCGAGGGCGGCGATCATTCGCGCGCGGTCCTGAGAGTACTGTGTGTCCGTCGCCGCGGCGTCGGGCTCCGTTCGCGCGATCCACCAGTCGAGGGCGGCGCGGCGGCGGAGCACCGCATAGACGCGGTCGGTGATGGCCCGACGGTCCTGGCCGCCGGCGTAGCGCCGGGCCCGAAAGAAGGTCGCCACGGTACGGTCGGCGGGCGCGCCGCCCCCGTGGATCTCCGCCAGCAGCTCGATCGCCGCCTGCAGCCTTGCCCCGGGGGTCACATCCTCGGCCGGTAGTTCGGCGCCTCGCGGGTGACGGTCACGTCGTGGACGTGGCTCTCGCGCAGGCCGGCGCTGGTGATGCGCAGGAAGACGCAGTTCTTCTGCATCTCGGCGATGGTCGCGTTGCCGGTGTAGCCCATCGCCGCCTTCAGCCCGCCGACGAGCTGGTGGATGACCGTGGCCACCGGTCCCTTGTAGGGCACCTGCCCCTCGACCCCTTCGGGCACCAGCTTGAGGGCGTCGGAAACCTCCTGCTGGAAGTAGCGATCGGCCGAGCCGCGCGCCATGGCGCCGAGCGAGCCCATGCCCCGATAGGCCTTGTAGGACCGGCCCTGATAGAGGAACACCTCGCCCGGGCTCTCGTCCGTGCCGGCGAGGAGCGAACCGACCATGACGCAGTCGGCGCCGGCGGCGATCGCCTTTGCGAGGTCGCCGGAGTACTTGACGCCGCCGTCGGAGATCACCGGCACGCCGTGCTTTCGGGCACGCTCGGCCGTCTCGAGAATGGCGCTGAGCTGCGGCACCCCGACCCCGGCGACGACCCGGGTGGTGCAGATCGAGCCCGGCCCGATCCCGACCTTAATGGCGTCGGCGCCGGCGTCGATCAGCGCCTGGGCGCCCTCCGCGGTGGCGACGTTGCCGGCCACCACCTGACAGGCGTTGCTCAGCCGCTTGATCGCGCCGACGGCTTCCAGCACGCCACGGGAATGGCCGTGCGCGGTATCGATGACGATGACGTCGACCTCGGCCTCGAGCAGGGCCTCGGCCCGCCGCAGGCCGTCGGCCCCGACGCCGGTCGCGGCGGCGACGCGCAGGCGCCCCTTTTCGTCCTTGCAGGCATTGGGAAAGGTCTGCGCCTTCTCGATGTCCTTGACGGTGATGAGCCCGATGCAGCGATAGGCGTCATCGACGACCAGCAGCTTCTCGATCCGGTGCTGATGAAGCAGGCGCTTCGCCTCCTCGCGGTCGACGCCCTCGCGCACCGTCACCAGACGGTCCTTGGTCATCAGCTCGCGCACCGGCTCGTTGGGGTTGCTGGCAAAGCGGACGTCGCGGTTGGTCAGGATACCGGCGAGCCGGCCGCTGTCGCGCTCGACCACCGGAATGCCGGAGATCTGGTGGTCCGCCATGAGCTTGAGCGCATCGGCCAGCGTCTGGTCCGGGTGGATGGTGACCGGGTTGATCACCATGCCCGACTCGAACTTCTTGACCTTCCGGACCTCGTCGGCCTGCTCCGCGGGTTCGAGGTTCTTGTGGATGACGCCGATGCCGCCGGCCTGGGCCATGGCAATGGCGAGCCGGCTTTCGGTCACCGTATCCATCGCCGCGGAGACCAGCGGGATGCGTAGCTCGATCGACCGGGTGAGTCGGGTCCGGGTGTCGGCCTGACTCGGCAGCACGGCCGATTCCGCGGGCCTCAACAGAACGTCGTCGAAAGTGAGTGCCTCGCGGATTTCCATGCCAACCTCCCGACCTGCCCGGCGGTGAATGGCGCGCCATCATACACAAGACGGTTGTATTGCCAAGGCAATTGCGGCGCGCCGCGGCCATCTGCCGGGCGCCGATCCCGGGCCTCCCGGGCGGCGGTGAATCGAGGCGGAAAACTGGGGTCCCGGACGCGAACAACAACCGCGTGAAGGCAGGATCGAATCGTCCCGGCGAATGCCGGCGTCACGCGGTCTCCGCGCGGAATCCGGTGGCGACGACGTAGATCTCCGCCGAGTCGCTGCGGCTCGCCGGCGGCTTGACGTGGCGCACGGATGTGAAGTCGCGCCGGAGCCGTTGCAGGAGCTCCCGCTCCGTGCCGCCCTGCAGCACCTTGGCGACGAAGGCGCCGCCGGGGGCAAGAACCTCCGCGGCGAATTCGTAGGCGGCCTCGGCGAGCATCATGATTCGCAGGTGGTCGGTCTTCGGATGGCCGGTCGAGGGCGCTGCCATGTCGCTGAGCACGACGTCGGCGGGGCCATCGAGCGCCGCCCGGATCCGCGCCGGCGCCTCCTCGGCCAGGAAATCCTGGTGCAGGATGATCGCGCCCGGGATCGGCTCCATGGGCGAGAGGTCGATCGCCACGACCCGGCCGGCGGGGTTCTCCTGCGGCTTTACCCGTTGCACCGCCACCTGCGTCCAGCCACCCGGCGCGGCGCCGAGATCGACGACCCGCCGGCCCGGCGCCAGCAGATGGAATCGGTCGTCGAGCTGCAGCAGCTTGAAGGCGGCCCGCGAACGGTAGCCCAGCCGCTGCGCCTCGGCGACGTAGGGGTCGTTGAGCTGGCGCTCGAGCCAACGCGTGGAGGAAGCCCTGCGCTTGGCCGCCGTCTTCACCCGGACCGTCGTGCCACGGCCCGTCGGGCGCGTCCCGGCGGGGCCTTTGCCGCGGCGGGACTTGCCGCCGCCTCCGCCACCGGACCCGCCGGGACCTCGCCCCTTGCCGCGCCCGCTCACCGCCAGCGACGGCCGGCCGCGTCGCGCCGGCGCCCGCTTTCGGCGATCATCAGGCCAAGCAGAATGCCCTCGCGCACCCCGCGGTCGGCGACCCGGAGTCGGCCGACGGGCCAGAGGCGGCAGATCGCCTCGAGGATGGCGCAACCGGAGACGACGAGGTCCGCGCGTTCGCGCCCGATGCAGGGATTCTCCGACCGCTGGGCGAAGTTCATGGCGGCGAGCGCCCGGCTCACGGACCGGATCGCCTCGAAGCCAAGGAAGCTGCCGTCGACCACGGCGCGGTCGTAGCGCGGCAGCCCGATATGCACCCCGGCCAGGGTCGTTACCGTGCCCGAGGTGCCGAGCATCTGAACGGCGCCGGCCTCGACATGTGCGCTGATCTGATTGGCCGCCTCGAAGGGGCGCAGCCGCTCCAGCACCTCCTCGATCATGGTCTCGTAGGCCCCGGGCGGCAGGACGTCTCCGCCGAACCGCTCCGTCAGCGTGACGACCCCGATCGGGATCGAAATCCAGGACAGGAGCTTCGGCGGGCGACCGGGCAGCAGGCCGAGCCAGCCGAGCTCGGTGCTGCCGCCGCCGATGTCGAAGACGAGCGCGCGAGGATAGCCCCAGTCGAGCAGCGGCGCGCAGCCGGCGAACGCGAGCTGGGCCTCCTCCTGGGTCGAGATGATCTCGATGTCGAGTCCGGTTTCTTCCTGCACCCGCGCCATGAACCCGGCGCAGTTGGCGGCCCGTCGGCAGGCCTCGGTCGCGACGCTGCGGGCCCGGGTGACGCCGCGCCGACGGATCTTGCTGGCGCAGACCTTGAGCGCCTCGATCGTGCGGCCCATCGCCTCTTCCGAGAGGTGGCCGCTGCTCATCAGCCCCTCGCCGAGTCGGACGATGCGGGAGAAGGCGTCGATGACCCGGAAGCCGTCGCCGGCCGGGCGGGCGATGAGCAACCGGCAGTTGTTGGTTCCGAGATCGAGCGCCGCGAAGGTGTGATGAACCCTGTCGCCACCCCAGGCCGGGCGAGCGCCGAGACGACGCGTGGTGACGATGGCGCTCAACGCTCGCTCTCCTCCTTTCGGGCTCCGGTCCCCTCGCCCGGATGGCGTCCGGATGCTCTCCGGTTGACGTACAGACAATCTACATGGAATGCGCCATTGAACCAAGTTTTCGGCGAATTTGCCTCGGAAACCGTTGTAACGGATGGTGCAAGCGGCGGCGGGGCACGACGCCGACGGGGCCGACTCGGTCCAAAAGAGGTTGAAAGCCGAGCCGGACCACACTAACTTTGCGACCGATCGCGGTTGCAGCAGCCAACACTTGGCTTCACCTCCGCGCAGTGCCTGCTGGGGGATCGTCTAGCGGTAGGACAGCGGACTCTGACTCCGTTAACCCTGGTTCGAATCCAGGTCCCCCAGCCATCTCTCCCCTACCCCTTTGAAACCAAAGGCCCTCGCGGCGCCGTCCGGGGCGCTCCCCCAGTCCTGTGCCGAATCCCTGTGCCAATCGGGGCCGGCAGACGCGAGCGGGCTGCGCTCCGACAGCATCGGGAGTTGCCGTCGTGCGCAAGCCGCAGGGCCTGTACCGTCGGAGTGCCGTCTACTACTGGCGCCGCATCGTTCCCCGCCGCCACGTGGACGGCGGCCGGCCGGCCGAAATTAGGATCTCGTTAAAGACGACGGCCTATGGTCGGGCCGTCGCCCGCGCGCGCCGGCTGAGCGCGGCGATGGATCGCCAGCTCCAAGCCATCGTGGAGAGTATGAAGGCCGACCGGCTGTCGCCGCAGCAGTGGAGCGCCCTCCTGCGCGCCTTCATCGAAGACGAGCTCGATCAGATGGAGACGCTGCGCGCCGACCAGGATGTGCTGGCGCCCGAAGCGGTCGACGCAAGCGCGCGCACCTGGACAATGATCGCGGAGGGCTGGCGCGAGAACCTGGCCAACAACAATCTCGAGCCGGTCGCGCAGCTCGCCTACGCTTTCCTGGCCGGCCAGGGAGTCGAGGTCGATCCCGCCAGCCCGCGCTTCAAGCGCTTTGCCCGCGACATCCTTCGCGCCCTGGCGAAGATCGATCTGATCAACGCCGAGCGCGCGCGGGGCCACTATCGCGAGGACGACCAGCCGTTCACGCCGACGCCCATTTGGGCGGACCCAACCCAGCCACTCGATGTAAGAGCTTCGGCTGTCCCACGAGCACAATGGGCCCAACATGCCGCCCCCCAGAATGAAACGGAAGAGGTCGCGTCAGCGCCTCCCGTCGACGACTTGGCGCGTCGCTTCGGCGAAGTCCTCGATCTTCCGTCACATCCCGACACCAATCTGGCGCTCACCCTGGACAGCCTCCTCTCCGAGGCGCTCGCCGTGATGGAGCAGATAAAGGAATCGGAGAAGAAATGGACGCCCGAAACGCGGCGCCGCACGCGCAACTCCTGCGACTTGATAATCGCAATCTTGGGCGACCGCTCCCTGAAGAGCTATAGGCGCGAGGAGGTTCTGAAAGCGCGAGAGGTGATGACCCGGATACCGGCGAACCACGGCAAATCCCGCACCCTAAAGCTCAGTGTCGAGGACGCCATCAAGGCCGCCGACAGGCTCGAGCGCCAACGGCTGAGCCAAGTCAGGAAGGGCGTCGACGATGGAACGATCGACCGCGACAACGCCGAGGAGGAATTCCTGAAGGCTAGAGTGAGACGGTTGGAGCCGAAGACCATCAATCATCACCTCTCCAATGTCGGCCAGATCTTCAAGTTCGCCCGCGAGATCAAGGGGGTCCCGGTCGAGAATCCCTTCTTCAAGACCCGATTCGACAGGCGCGTCGTCGCGCAGTCCCCGACCCGCAAGGTGCGCCTCCTGGACGACGACGATATGGAGAGGTTGTTTCGCAGTCCTCTGTTCACGGGCTGCAAGAGCCCCGCGCGACGCTGGTTGCCCGGCAAGCTCATTCTCCGGGACGATCTCTACTGGGTTCTCCTGCTCGAGGCGTTTGCCGGGTTGCGGCTCGAGGAAGCATGTCAGCTCACACCGGATGACATCCGCACCTTCTTTGGGGTCCCATGGTTCGTCATCCACAGCACGGGAGCGAACCGGACGAAGTCCAAGGCGAGCAATCGCTGCGTGCCGGTCCACAACTTCCTGGTCGAGTTGGGTTTCCTGGATTATGTGGAGAGGATGAAGGGCCTCGGAAGGCACCGTCTCTTTGCGGGCCTGACACGGGACACGCGCGGTCGGCTCGGCGGGAAACTCTCAAAATACTACACGAACTATCGGCGTCGCATCGGGCTCGATGCACCCGGCAAGGATGGCCATGCTCTCCGGCACGCCTTCGATACATACCTGCACAACGCAGGAGTCCCGAGCCTTCGAATCAGCGAACTCATGGGCCACGAACGCGACAACATGACGGAAGGAACGTACTTCCACGGCTCGCGTCCGGCCCTCCTGTGGCAGGCCATCAACAGGCTGACTTACGGCTTCAAGGTGACAACCATCGACGGCGAGCCACAGCTTGTGCGCGATGTCAGCTCAGGCTGGACCATTCCCGGCATGCTGGAGGACGCGGCGAAATTGCGGCCCGTGCCCGCGAAGATCATTGACGCCAAGCCGCTGCTCCCCAAGCCTGACAGCAGCGACGATCGAGAGTGAGGCCCGACCAACCAGCGTGGAACGATCAAAGTTAAGCACTACATCGGCGCGAGGCGCGACGTACCCTCTCGTTGCGGCCTCAACAAGACTCTCGCCGAGGAGCGTACCGCTGATGCTACGGTGCCGCCAGTTCCCCGAACTGCGAGAGGAGTTCACCGGACTTCTGCAGTTCCTTGACGACCGAAACCATCGCCTTGGCCATCGGTAGCATCGGTTCACCCTCCATCCAGACCACGCCGACGTCGTGGGTCACGGCAGGCTCAACAAGCTCGAGAGCCCGGGTTCCCGGAAGCAAGCCCGGCAGATCCACGAAATGGCTCGGCATTACGGTGACGATCTCGCCCGAACGGACGCGGAAGAGGAGATGCAGGATCGAGTTGCACCCGATCAGCGGCTTTGGCTCGTATGCGACAACAATTGATGCACGCCGGTGGGGGATATGGAATGCGGGGACCTTGCTTGGAGGACGGCATCGAAATCGGCGGTGAGACTTTCGAATGGCTGTGGTCCGTATTGTGCAATTGGCAGACGAATATCCACGATTACATTCGGGCGTTCGATAACGATGTTCCTTATTTCTACAACGAGCGGGCGAGCCTCTCGGATCTATGCGGCACGGCGTGGCAATCCGGCTATCCTGCGCTGGAGGAATTTGTCGCCATCAAGAATGACGGATCCGACAAGCCCAATGGACGCATCGACCTCTACATCGGACAGCGGGATGGCGATGGTAATCGAGAACCTGATTGCGAAAGCGAAGGCGGACGCGCGAATCCTGCGCGCGAAGCAGGGGGCTGCAGGGACCATGTTTCTCTGCCCGTACGTCGACGAGGCCCGTGCGCGGGCGACGGCCGACGACGTCCTCCGAGCACACCTTGCGCGGGTTGCGAAGGGCAACCCCGGTCTCTGCGCTTGGTGTTTCCCTTTGGACCGTCGAACGGCCCAGATTAAGGATCCCGCCGGCAGGAAACGCGCATCTACCCCGGCACGATCTTGGCCATCTCCGGAGTGCCGCGCCCGAAGAAGCGGCCCGCGTCCTGACGTGTCGGAGGCGCGCCTCTCCGCTGCCATAGACCGCGGCGGCCGCCCCTCTGCTCGACCGGCGGACCGGTAGCTGTGCGGGCGCCGCAGCGAGAGCGGTGCGCCGAGGGGATTCATCCTTGACGACCCAAGAGACCTACTTCGCCCATTCCTCGGGCACCCCCGATAGGGCGACCTGGCATCCGCTGTCGGCGCACCTGGGGGAGACGGGCCGCCGTGCGGCGGCGTTCCTGGAGCGGGTCGGCGCCGGCGACATGGCGCGGGTGGCCGGCCTGCTCCACGACCTCGGAAAGTACTCCCGGAGCTTTCAGGAGCGGCTGCATGGCGATCCGCGCCGCGTCGATCATTCGACCGCCGGCGCCAAGATCGCCGTCGAGCGCTACGGCCCGCTCGTCGGCCGGATGCTCGCCTTCTGCGTCGCCGGGCACCACGCCGGCCTCGCGAACGGCGTCGGCGGCGAGCGAATCACGTCCTTGCGCGATCGCTTGACCTCGGCGTTCGGGCGCGACATCCCGCCGCTCGACGAGATCTGGCGCGCGGAGATCGATCTACCGACGAAGCTGGCGCCGCCGGCCATCCGGCCGAGAAACCGGGACGGCATCGGCTTCAGCGCGGCCTTCCTGACCCGCATGCTCTTCTCGGCGCTGGTCGACGCGGACTTCCTCGACACCGAGGCCTACTTCGCCGGGCTCGAGGGCGCCCGGCCGGCGCGCGGCCGCCACCCGGGACTCGGCGAGCTCAAGCGGAGGCTCGACGCTTGGCTGGCGGATCTGGCCGCGTCGGCGCCCCCCGGTGCGGTGAACGAACTCCGCCGCCGCGTCCTGGCGCACGCGCGCGAGCGGGCCGCCTGCGCGCCCGGCCTCTTCTCGCTCACCGTGCCGACCGGGGGCGGCAAGACGCTGGCCTCGCTGGCCTTCGCCCTGGAGCACGCGCAGAAGCACGGCCAGGAGCGGGTCATCTACGTCATCCCCTTTACCAGCATCGTCGAGCAGACCGCGGCGGTGTTCCGGGCGGCGCTGCGCGACGACGGGGCGGGCTTCGTGCTGGAGCATCACAGCGCCTTCGACGAGGACGCGGTCACCGGCCGCGAGGCACGCGCCAAGCTGCGCCTGGCGGCCGAGAATTGGGACGCGCCGGTGGTCGTGACGACCGCCGTGCAGTTCTTCGAGAGCCTGTTCGCCCACCGCCCCTCGCGCTGCCGCAAGCTGCACAACGTCGCGAACGCCGTCGTCATTCTGGACGAGGCGCAGACGCTTCCCTTGGCGCTCCTGCGGCCCTGCGTCGCCGCGCTCGACGAGCTGGCGCGGAACTATCGGTCCACGGTCGTGCTGTGCACCGCCACGCAACCGGCGCTGCGGGCGCCGGACTTCCGTGACGGCTTCGAGGACGTACGCGAGATCGCGCCCGACCCGCCTCGCCTGTACCGGAACCTGAAGCGCGTCGCGGTCCGCGACGCCAAGGTCCTGGACGACTCCGCCCTGGCGGCCCGCCTGCGCGCAGCCGACCGGGTGCTGTGCATCGTCAACACCCGGCGGCACGCTCGGGAGCTCTTCGCGCTGCTCGGGGACGCCGAAGGTGCCTGCCACCTGACGACGCTGATGTGCGCCAAGCACAGGTCGGAGATCCTGGGCACCGTGCGTGCGCGCCTCCGGGAGGGGGCCCCCGTCAGGCTTGTCGCCACATCGCTGATCGAGGCCGGCGTGGACGTCGACTTCCCGCTGGTCTACCGGGCCGCCGCGGGGATCGACTCGCTTGTCCAGGCGGCCGGACGCTGCAACCGCGAGGGCCGCCTGCCCCTCGGCGAGCTGCACGTCTTCGAACCGGCCGAGGCCGACGGCCGGAGGCCGCCGCCGGAGGTCGCCCAGTTCGCCGCTGCGGCGCGCGCTGTCCGGCGCCGGTACGACGACCCGCTGGCCCTGGACGCGATCGCGGACTACTTCCGAGAGGTGTACTGGTTAAAGGGTGACGAGCTCGACGCCAAGGGCATCCTCGCCCGGCTGCGCGAACGCGCCGACACGCTCGACTTCCCCTTCGAGACGATCGCCGCGCTCTTTCGGGTCATCGAGACGCCGCTCGTCCCGGTGATCGTTCCCTACCGCGGCGCGGACCGGAGCATCGACCGACTCGTCGACGACCTGCGGCGCGTCGAACGGCCGGGCGCGATCGCGCGGCGGCTGCAACCCTATATTGTGCAGATCCCGCGGGATGCACGAAAAGGATTGATCTCGACCGGCGCGGCTGAGATCATTCGGGGCGAGGACTTCGGAGAACAGTTCGTGCTTCTGGTCAACGAAGATCTCTACGACAGGCGCACCGGCCTGTCGTGGGACGATCCCACGTTCCGAAGCACCGGGGGATTGCTGGTCTAGCGGGCTTCCCGCGAGCCGGCGATTGGGGGGGAATGGCCTACGGCGTTAAGCTGCACGTCTGGGGCGACTACGCCTGCTTCACGCGCCCCGAGATGAAGGTGGAGCGGGTCTCCTACGACGTCATCACGCCCTCGGCGGCGCGCGGCATCCTCGAGGCCATCCACTGGAAGCCGGCGATTCGGTGGGTGGTCGACCGCATCCACGTCCTGAAGCCGATCCGCTTCGACACCCTCCGCCGCAACGAGGTCGGCCGCAAGATCCCGGCGGCCGCGGCCCGCGCCGCCATGGCCCGCGGTTCGACGGAAGGCCTGTTCGCCGTCGTCGAGGACGACCGGCAACAACGCGCGGCCACGGTCCTGCGCGCGGTCGCCTACGCCATCGAGGCCCACTTCGAGCTGACGGACAAGGCCCGGCCGGACGACAGCGCCGCCAAGCACCTGGCTATGTTCAACCGCCGCGCCGCGAAGGGGCAGTGCTTCCACCGCCCCTGCCTGGGCGTGCGCGAGTTCCCGGCCGACTTCGCGCTGATCGAGGGCGACCTGCCCGCGAGCACGCTGCCGCCGGAGCAGCGCGACCGCGACCTGGGCTGGATGCTCCACGACATCGACTACGCGAACGGCATGACGCCCCGTTTCTTCCGGGCGGTCATGAAGGACGGCGTGATCACGGTGCCGCCGTGCGATGCGCCGGAGGTCAAGGCGTGACCATCCTTCAGGCGCTGGACGGCTACTACGAACGGTTGGCGGCGCGCGGCGACGTGCCGTCTTATGGCTATTCGCGGGAGAAGATCTCCTACGCGATCGTCCTCTCGCCGAATGGCGAGCCGGTCGACGTCCACCCCCTGTTCGACAGTTCGGCAGCGAAGCCGCGCCACGCGCTGATCGCCGTCCCCCGACCCGTCAAGCGCGCCTCCGGCGTCGCGGCGAATTTCCTTTGGGACAAGACCTCCTATGTGCTCGGTGTCTCGGCCCGCGAAGGAGATCGGATCGCGGCCGAGCACGCGGCCTTCCGAACGCTGCACGAGGAAGCGTTGGCCGAAGCAGACGACGCCGGCCTGGTTGCACTCCGCCGATTTCTCGCCGGCTGGACGCCCGAACGGTTCGAAGAGCCGCCCTTCCGTCCGGAGATGCTCGACCTCAACCTGGTCTTCCGCCTCGACGGGGAGCGCGGTTACCTGCACGACCGCCCGGCGGCCCGCCACCTCGTCGCGGCCCGCGCCGCGGATGCCGCCGGGCGTCTCGGACCGTGCCTGGTCACCGGCGAGGTGCTGCCGATCGCCCGGTTGCACCCCGCCATCAAGGGCGTCCAGGGCGCGCAAACCTCCGGCGCGTCCATCGTCTCCTTCAACCTCAAGGCCTTCGAATCCTTCGGCAAGGCGCAGGGCGACAACGCCCCGGTGTCCGAGCGCGCGGCCTTCGGCTACGGCACCGCGCTCAACGCCCTCCTGGAGCGAGGCAGCCGGAACCGAATCCGCCTTGGCGACGCGACGACGGTGTTCTGGGCCGAGGCGGCGGCGACGGACGACGCGGCGGCGCAGGCGGCGGAAGAGCTGTTCGCCCTGCTGGCCGACCCGCCGACAGACGAGCAGGAGGCCGCCAAGGTGGCCGAGGTCCTGACGGCGATCGCCCAAGGCCGCCCCCTGGCGGAGGCCAAGCCGGCGGTCCGGCAAGACACGCGGTTCTACGTGCTCGGCCTGTCGCCGAACGCGTCCCGGCTGTCGGTGAGGTTCTGGCACGCCGACAGCATCGGCGCTTTGGCGCGGCGCATCGGCGAGCACTGGCGCGACCTGCGGATCGAGCCGCAGCCTTGGAAGACTGCGCCGGCGATCTGGCGACTCCTCTACGAGACGGCGGCCCAGCGGAAGGCCGAGAACATCCCTCCGCTGCTCGCGGGGGCGCTGATGACGGCCGTCCTGACCGGCGGCCGCTATCCGCGCGCCCTGCTGTCGGCGGTGATCATGCGGATGCGGGCGGATCGCGAGGTCAACGGCCTGCGCGCGGCCCTCTGCCGGGCCTGCCTCGCCCGCGACCATCGGCTTGGCTTCGAGAAGGAGGATGCACCGGTGAGCCTGAACCCCGACGAACCCAACGCCGCCTATCGCCTCGGGCGGCTGTTCGCCATTCTCGAAAGCGCGCAGCGCGCGGCCCTGGGGAACGTCAACGCGACCATCCGGGACCGGTACTTCGGGGCGGCCTCGGCGACGCCGGCCTCCATCTTCCCGACGCTGATCCGCAACGCGAAGAACCACCTCAAGGTGATCCGCGGCAAGCGCGGAGCCCGCCTCGCCGACTGGTTCGACGTGCAGATCGGGGCGGTCGTCGATGGCCTGAACGACACCGGGTTCCCGCGCAGCCTGCGCATGGAGGACCAGGGTCGCTTCGCCATCGGCTACTACCATCAGCGCGAGGCCCTGCATCGCGCCAAGAGCGCCGACGCGCCCGCCGACCTGAAGGACGCCGATCTCGACGACAGCAACGACGAGGCCTGAGCCATGACCGCGATCCAGAACCGCTACGACTTCGTCTACCTCTTCGAGGTGACGAACGGGAACCCGAACGGCGACCCGGACGCCGGCAACCTGCCGCGCCTGGACCCTGAGACGAACCGGGGCCTGGTCTCGGACGTCAGCCTCAAGCGAAAGGTGCGCAACTACGTGGCCATGGCCAAGGCCGACGAGCCCGGCTACGAGATCTACATGGCCGAGCGCGCGATCCTCAACAACCAGCACAAGCGCGCCTGGAAGGCCGTCGGGCTCGACACGAGCAAGGCGGAGGCGCTGAAGAAGCTGCCGAAGGACGAGGCCAAGGCGCGCGAGCTGACCGCCTGGATGTGCGCCAACTTCTTCGACATCCGCGCCTTCGGCGCCGTCATGACGACTCAGGTGAATTGCGGTCAGGTGCGCGGCCCCGTGCAGTTCGGCTTCGCCCGGTCGGTCGAGCCGATCCTGCCGCTCGAGATCTCGATCACCCGCGTCGCGGCCACGACCGAGGCCGACGCCGAGGCCAAGGGCGACATCCGGACCATGGGCCGCAAGCACATCGTGCCTTACGGCCTCTACCGGGCGCACGGCTACGTCTCCGCCAGATTGGCCGACGACCAAAAGAAGGGCACCGGGTTCTCGGAGGACGACCTCGAGCTTCTGTGGTCCGCGCTCGAAAGAATGTTCGACCACGACCGCTCGGCCACCCGCGGCGAAATGGCCGCGCGCAAGCTGATCGTCTTCAAGCACAAGGACGCGCTCGGCAACGCGCCGGCGCACGAGCTGTTCGAGCGCGTGACGGTGCGGCGCGTCTTCGACGGCGAGGAATACGAGCCCGGCGACCGGCGCGCCCACAACCTGCCGCCGGCCCGCGCCTTCGCCGACTACGCCGTTCGCGTCGACTGGAACGCGCCGCCGAACGGCGTGGAGCTGATCCAGCGACTCTGAAGACCGCGCCCGTGGCGACCGAGCCGGCGGGTGCGCCCGAGATTGGGGAGGATGATCTCATCCCCCTCTCGGCGCTGCAGCACTACCTCTACTGTGCGAGGCAGTACGCGCTCATTCATGTCGAGCAGCAGTGGGCCGAGAACCGCTTCACCGCCGAGGGGCGGCTGCTGCACGACCGCACGGACCGAGGCGGCGACGAGACGCACCGGGGTGTGCGGATCGCACGTGCCGTACCGATCCGCTCCCTGCGGCTGGGCATCATCGGCGTCGCGGACGTGGTCGAACTCCACGGTGAGGGTCGCCGACCCGTTCCGGTGGAGTACAAGCGCGGGCGGCCCAAGGCGCACCGGGCCGACGAGGTTCAGCTCTGTGCGCAGGCCATTTGCCTCGAAGAAACCTTCGGCGTTCCGGTAATGGAAGGATTCCTGTTCTACGGCCGAACGAAGCGGCGAACGGCTGTGGCGTTCGATGCCGGGCTTCGCGACTTGACCGCGCAGGTGGCCGTGGAGGCGAGACGCCTGTTGGCGCGGGGGCAGACGCCCCCGCCGGCATACGAGCCACAAAAGTGCGGCTCTTGCTCCTTGAGCGGACTCTGCCATCCGGAGCGGCTCGCCGATGGCCCCGAAATCGGCCGCTGGCTAGCGGCGCAGATCGAGGCGTAGCAGCCGCGTGCGCCGGCACCTCAATACCCTTTACGTCACCTCCGACGGCGCCTGGCTGCGCAAGGACGGAGCGAACGTGGTCGTGGAGGTCGAGCGTGTCGAACGCGGCCGGGTTCCTGTTCATTTGCTGGGCGGCGTCGTGTGCTTCGGCCGCGTCGGCGCTTCGCCGGCTCTCTTGGGATATTGCGCCGAACAGGGCGTGTGCGTTTCCTTCATGACCGGAAGCGGCCGCTTCCTTGCTCGTGTCGAAGGCCCGGTCTCGGGCAATGTCCTCCTTCGGCGGGCACAATATCGCGCGACCGACGACCAAGGGATCACCGCCGATCTCGTCCGCCAGATCGTGACCGGCAAAATCCTCAACCAGCGCGCCGTGGTCCGTCGCGCCCTGCGAGACCACGGCGATGACATGCAGCATAAAATGCGGTCGAACCTGGAGGCCGCGGAGCGGCGATTCACCGACGCCGCCCGACGTGCCCAGCGGCCGCAGGACCTCGACAGCCTGCGCGGGATCGAAGGCGAAGTGGCGCAGGCCTACTTCAACGTGTTCGATCACCTAATTCGAGGCGACCGCTCGACGTTCCGCTTCGAGCGGCGGTCGCGACGACCGCCGCTCGACCCGGTGAATGCCCTTCTGTCCTTCCTTTATGTTCTGCTCCTGCACGACTGCCGCTCCGCCCTCGAGAGCGTCGGGCTCGATCCCGCCGTCGGATTCTTGCACCGGGAGCGGCCCGGACGTCCCAGCCTCGCCTTGGACCTTATGGAGGAATTGCGCCCCGTGCTCGCCGACCGCGTCGCCCTGTCGTTGATCAATCGGCGGCAGCTTTCGGACCGGGACTTCGGGAAGGCCGTCAGCGGCGCGGTGTCCCTGAGCGAGGCGGGCCGGAAGACCGTTCTCGTCGCCTACCAGGACCGCAAGAAGGACGAGCTAAAGCATCCCTTCCTCGGGGAGAAGACGACCTTGGGCCTGGTCCCCTTCGTCCAAGCGCAGCTTCTATCGCGCCGGCTCCGCGGCGACCTGGACGGTTATCCGCCCTTCATATGGAAATGAGTCGCATCTATGCTGATGCTGGTGACCTACGATGTGAATACCACCGACCCAGCGGGGCGGCGGCGCCTACGCCGCGTCGCTCGCATCTGCCGCGACTACGGCCAGCGGGTTCAGTTTTCGGTGTTCGAATGCCAGGTCGCGCCCGCACAGTGGGCGCACATTCGGGCAAGACTGATTGCCGAGATCGACGAGAAAACGGACAGCCTTCGCTTCTACAGGCTGGGAGCGAACTGGCAGCCGCGTGTCGAGCACGTGGGCGCGAAGCCGGCTCTCGATCCGGACGGCCCGCTGGTCTTTTGATGTCCCGCGAACCCCAAGCGACCGTCCTTTTGCCGGGAGGTTCGCGATCCTTGCAAGTCCCTGATTTTTCTGCCTGTGTGTGTTCCGTTGATGCGCCGGAGACATGGGCCGGACGGGATTCGCGCGGGGTTCGCTCGCGCGAGCGGATTTCTTGCTCTTTGACAAGTGTATAGGATACCGGCGTCGCTCCCTCCGCGGGAGCGCGGGTTGAAACGACGCATTTGATCTGTTCCGGCAGGGATACGGTGTCGCTCCCTCCGCGGGAGCGCGGGTTGAAACTTCGCGCGAGCCCGATCGATAGCTTCGCCAGCCTTTGGCGGTCGCTCCCTCCGCGGGAGCGCGGGTTGAAACTTCGCCGCGCGTTTCAGATCGGCGCGGCGGGCGGTCGCTCCCTCCGCGGGAGCGCGGGTTGAAACATCCGCCGCGACCTGAACGAAAGCTTTCTGGCCGTCGCTCCCTCCGCGGGAGCGCGGGTTGAAACATCCAAACCGACGGCGAGCCTCCCGAGCCGATCGTCGCTCCCTCCGCGGGAGCGCGGGTTGAAACATGCGTTCCCGTGCGGGCGGAAGGACATGGCCAGTCGCTCCCTCCGCGGGAGCGCGGGTTGAAACAGTCGTTGCCATTGCTGGATGTACTCAGCAAAAGGTCGCTCCCTCCGCGGGAGCGCGGGTTGAAACGACGACAGCAAGTACAGGGAAGAGGTCAACCGCGTCGCTCCCTCCGCGGGAGCGCGGGTTGAAACGACAGATACAGGTTGTCCAGCATCTGCCGCCAGGTCGCTCCCTCCGCGGGAGCGCGGGTTGAAACTACGCCGTCGCGGAGGTGTTCAAGCAGACGGCGGGTCGCTCCCTCCGCGGGAGCGCGGGTTGAAACATCGCCTCATCCGTCATGGCTCTGGCCCGCCGGGTCGCTCCCTCCGCGGGAGCGCGGGTTGAAACTGCTCGGCGGCGTGATGGTCGGGCTGCTGATGATGTCGCTCCCTCCGCGGGAGCGCGGGTTGAAACAGCCGCGCCATGCGGGATCACCCGGAGCTTGACGGTCGCTCCCTCCGCGGGAGCGCGGGTTGAAACGGAGCCACGGAGCGGATCGGGATGCCCTCGGCCGGTCGCTCCCTCCGCGGGAGCGCGGGTTGAAACTGCGGACGAATGCCGCCACCGACCGGGCGCTTATGTCGCTCCCTCCGCGGGAGCGCGGGTTGAAACACCAAGACCTGCAATGGCTATGAGGGCGCGCTGGTCGCTCCCTCCGCGGGAGCGCGGGTTGAAACCCCTGCCCCGCTTGCGGCCCGTCCTTGGTGATCGTCGCTCCCTCCGCGGGAGCGCGGGTTGAAACCCTCACCTTCGCGGTGGTGCCGGTCCTCGCCCGGCGGTCGCTCCCTCCGCGGGAGCGCGGGTTGAAACCTGCATGAGGCGGTCATGGTCCTCGGCGCCGTACGTCGCTCCCTCCGCGGGAGCGCGGGTTGAAACGACAGCGAGCCGGTCACGAAGTCCGTCTCCAGCTGGTCGCTCCCTCCGCGGGAGCGCGGGTTGAAACGGTCATGGTCCAACTCCCACCAGATAAGCCCCGAGTCGCTCCCTCCGCGGGAGCGCGGGTTGAAACGTAACCTCGGTCGAGTTGAACGTCGCCCCCAGCCGTCGCTCCCTCCGCGGGAGCGCGGGTTGAAACGGTAAGCACCTTGCTGATCGCCCCGTCGCCGCAAGTCGCTCCCTCCGCGGGAGCGCGGGTTGAAACTCGATATGGCGTTCGAGGAAGAGGGCTTTTGCCGTCGCTCCCTCCGCGGGAGCGCGGGTTGAAACGTGGCCATGTGGGGCCAACAACCGATCCAGACGAGTCGCTCCCTCCGCGGGAGCGCGGGTTGAAACACCGATCACGTCAAGGCGATGGTGGAGGCCCGCCGTCGCTCCCTCCGCGGGAGCGCGGGTTGAAACGAGCTGAAGGTTCCCATCGTGATCGGCTGGAACGTCGCTCCCTCCGCGGGAGCGCGGGTTGAAACGACATGGAGGCGCTGCTGAACGACCTGTTCGGCGAGTCGCTCCCTCCGCGGGAGCGCGGGTTGAAACATCGCCTTCGCCGAACGGGCATTAGCCGGAGGCTGGTCGCTCCCTCCGCGGGAGCGCGGGTTGAAACGCCGCTACGTCGAAGACATGGCCGACGGGGCCGCGTCGCTCCCTCCGCGGGAGCGCGGGTTGAAACGGCAGCGTTACCGTGATCACGCCGAAAGCATCCGGGTCGCTCCCTCCGCGGGAGCGCGGGTTGAAACCGCGCGGTGGCCACGTCGCGGGCCAAGAGCGCGTGTCGCTCCCTCCGCGGGAGCGCGGGTTGAAACTGCCCTTGAAGCGATTGACGATCTCGGCCACGCACGTCGCTCCCTCCGCGGGAGCGCGGGTTGAAACATCCGGCTGGCCCTCAGCACCGCCGGCCGGGCCGGTCGCTCCCTCCGCGGGAGCGCGGGTTGAAACTGACAATAGCCGTCATCGCGGCGGCTGCATGGGGTCGCTCCCTCCGCGGGAGCGCGGGTTGAAACAGGCGCTCAACCGCCTGCTGGGCTGCTATCGCGTGTCGCTCGCTCCGCGGGAGCGCGGGTTGAAACAGCAGCTCGTAGGCGTCGGCGCCGCGCGACGTCGTCGCTCCCTCCGCGGGAGCGCGGATTGAAACAGACCTTCACCCCGGCGCGGCTGCACGCCCATGAGGTGTTCGGTGATGGCCTGTCGCACGGCCGGCGGGGTGGGCTGAGGCGGCGGTCCGGCGACCCTTCTTTTTCCCCCGCGCCGCTGATGCGAGCCGCCGATGTTGCAGGCATGACCGGCGAGCCCCAACCGTTCGGCCGTCGGCTGCGCGCTTTATCCGGTCGCCAGGACCGATCGGGCCGGCAAGGTAGAAGCGGGCGCATCGCGCGCCGCGCCGGGTGCGAGAGACGGTCGACAAACGGCGCCAGCCGGTGCTCTAGGTCCGCCCGTCGAACAGACGTGGTCCCCACCACGAAAACCCTCCAGCGAACACCGATGCCGAAGGAAGCCAGTGAGAGTCGCCCGGTTCCCGTCACTCTGCGAACCTCTTCGCCTGGACGCATAGCACAGAGACGTCAGGGCAGGAACCAGGATTAAAGGGCCAGCAGGGCCATCGCTGCGCCGCTGACGATGAAGACAATCCTGAGGTCGAATCCGGTCAGCAGCACGGTGAAGACGCCGGGCGATAGGAATCAGCCTGGCATCGCGATCGGTGCCAAACACCGCCGCCATCTCGATTCCCGCAGTGATCGTCCAGATCCCAGCGAGCCCGTAGCCGGCGATCGGCAGTCGGCGTACGCCGAAAATGCGGGCCACCCGCCCCATGCCGGCACCAGCAGTCGGGCCAAGCCGATCGAGACGATCGCCCCGCTCGTCATTTCTGACAGACTGGAGGAGACCGCAAAGAGCGGGGCATAAACGAAGACCATCGACCACCAGCCCGAGTGGAAAAGTCGCCGCGATCCTTTCCAACTGATCGAAGTCGCTGGCGCGGGCCGGTGCATCATCTCCCAATCCGTCTCGTCCATCGCCTGAACTTCGTCGTCGGCTTGATCGGCCGAATACTTCCGGCAGGCCAAGGCTCAACCGCGGTGCGCCATTCAGGCGTTCACGTCATTGCCGCCGGCCGTACAGCCGGCCACGATGCTGATCCTGGGGCCGGGGTCATAGAAGACCCAGCGTCGCGACGCGCTCGCCGGTCGATACGGTCGACAGTGTCGTTGCGCGCACGAACACGCCGTCTTCGGGTGCCGTCACGCGCTCTACCTCGTCGCCGTAGACGTTGACGATGCGGCACAGGAGCTGGCCACGGCGCACCTCGGCACCCAGGGGGACTTCATTGAATAGGAGCCCGCCACGCTGGGCGCGGATGCCGAGGAAATCGCGCATCACGTAAGTGCGGGGCGCCGGTTGATGCGGCGCGTCGATCATACCAAGCCATTGCATCGCGTTTGTGATGCAGACGGCCCCGGTCCGGACGATCTCGGGCTCGAGCCTGCCGCCTTCGCCGATCTCGAACGTAAAAGACGGCACCCCGGCCCGCGTGGCTTCCACGCAGAGAATGCCTCGGCTGACATAAATGCCCGCCTCGCCCCGCATGATCCAGCCCGATGCAAGGCCACCCGCCAGTGCTTCGGCACGCCCGTGGTGCTCAAGTTCGGGAGAGGGGAGTATAGCAATGGGCACGTAACGACCGCCGCGGGTCGGTGTATGGACATCGATCGCATAATCACACTGCGTGATGATGCCGAAAATCTTTGCGGCGAGCCGCTGAGCAAGGTTGCCGTTGGGATCACCGGGGAAGCACGTCCATGCGTCCGCAGGGGCCTGGTCCAGCGGTGACTTCAGGAACTGCGCGAGCGGAATCCTGTGATCGGCGTAAAGGGACAACGGATGCTGGACTGGGATGCAGACGACCTGGCCGGCAAGTGTTTCCGGGTTCACTCTCGACAGAGCCTCCGACAGTATGGCGATGCCGTCCACTTCGTCGCCGTGAATGGCCGCCCCCAGATAAAGGCGCGGACCCGGCCTGGCGCCGTTGATCAAAACCAACGGCAGACTGACCTTGGTTCCGTCCGCCAGCTCGGCAATCTCCACGCTGCCGCGCACCTTCTTGCCGGGACCAACGCAGACGCCGGCGATTTCCAAGCTTCGCGATTCGGACATTTCTCTCCCCATGATTGTGAACCGTGTCGGCTGGCGGCCAGAGCAAGCCTGGCATCCGCTATCTGTCGCAAGCCGTCGCTCCCGTCTCGGTGCCCGGTGGAGGACCGCCCGGAGTCACGCGCTTGAAAGATAATCGTAAGCAGTCATCGCCTGGACGTAGAACACGGCAAACAGGTCATCGATCTTCACATGTTCGTCCGGGCCGCCCATGTTGTAAGAGGTCGGGCCATAAACGATCGACGGAATTCCGTGCTTTCGATACAGCCGAGCATCGGACATTCCAACGCGCATGTTTCTGACGACCGTATCCCCCAGCAGGCCCTTCGCATTGGCGAGCGCCAATTCGACGATCTCATGGTTGGGATCGGTGACGTTCGGGTCGGTCGAGGTCAGCACGTGAACCTCGACGTTCGGCGTTTCCTCGATCATCTCCTCGATGCGCTTGATGGTCTCCGCCGCGCTGATGCCCGGAGGGATGCGGATATCCAGAAGCGCATGGGCCTGGTCGGCGATGATGTTGACGGAGGTGCCGCCGCCGATCACGCCGAGATTCACGGTGACGCGCTGCAGCGTGTCCAGTTCGCCCTCCCCCGACACCGATTCCGAGATTGCCCTGGCCTCCAGCATCGCCGCCCTGATGTCGTCGGGAATCGGGCAAGGTAGATCGCGAAGCGTGCAGATCTTCTCGATCCCCCTGAGCAGGGCATCTATGGCGTTGACCCCGAGATGCACGTGCGCACCGTGGTTCGCGACTCCCTTCGCGGTGAGCTCGATCCAGATCTGCCCCTTCTCACCGAACCGAATGACCTGCGGAGAGCCCGCATCGCCGCTGATCATGGCGTCGCCAGACGCGATGGGAACGTTGGCAAGCAGGTGTCCCGTCCCCCATCGACCGCCGGTCTCCTCGTCGCCAACAAACGTCAGAACCAGCTCGCCATGAAGCCTGTCGCGCTCCTCGGCCAGAAGGATCGCGGCGACCGTAGCCGCCGCCAGACCGGCCTTCATGTCGCTCGCGCCGCGCCCGTAAATGCGGCCGTCGACAACGGTGCCCGAGAGGGGCGGCACGGTCCATTTGTCGATCGCGCCGATCGGAAACGTGTCGAGATGTCCGTTGAAGATGAGGCGACGTCCCGGAGCTCCGCAGGGCACGCGCGCGACAAGGTTCGTTACCGGCTCCTTCGCGACGATTCGCTGAACCTCGACCCCCTCCACCGCCGAAAGAACGTCCTCGATGACGGCGGCGATCGCCGTCGTATCGCCCGGCGGGTTCTCGCTGCCGGTCTGGACAAGCTTCACGCAGAGATCGATGAGCAGATCCCGCTTGCTCCGAAGTTTCGCCGCGAACTCCTCCCGCGAAGGCAGCATCTGCTTCATGTTCGACCCCCAAGGACCTCAGGGCCGGCTCCTACCGGGACCCGCATCTTCCCGGAACCGGTTGATAATTTCCGGCCCATCAACCCGCCTCCGCCACCCGACAGTAGCGCCGGTCGTGGTACAGGAGCGTCGGGCCTTCGTTCAGATCGACGCCTTCGACCGTGCCGATGAGCAATGTGTGGGAGCCGAAGCGGTGATGTTCCGCAAGACGGCAGTCAAGAACGGCGGCGGCCCCGACCAGGGCAGGGCTGCCGGTCGCCAGAACGGCCCATTCGGCACAGGCGAAGCGATCGGTCGTGCCGGACGGATGCCGCCCCGCAAATACTTCGGAGATGGCTTTCTGGGACTCGCTCAAGAGATTGACGCAGAACGACCGGTTTTTTATCACGGCCGGGGTCACGAAGTTTCCATTGTTCACGCAGACCAGCACGGCAGGCGGATCCGCGGTAACGGATGTCATGGCGCTTACGGTGACCCCGTAACGGCCGCCCGGCCCCGATGTCGTGACGACACATACGGTCGATGTCGCCTTCCGCATGGCACGAATGAAGCTCTCCCGGCGATCCGCGAGATCCGGCCGCTCCGGCGGTTGCCGCCCATCGAAGCCCGGAGCCACTCTTTGTTCGCCCATGATCACCCCGCAACCTTCGCTCGCGTCCGGCCGCCTCCGTACGCCGATCAGCGCGGCACTCCGAGCTGTACGACGCGCTCACCCGCGGAGACGGCCGGGAACGTTGCGATGCGCACCACCGGACCGTCGTGCGGCGCCCTGATCTCCTCGACGACCTCCCCGAAGAGATCAGTGATCGTCGCCACGATCTGGTCGCGCTTCACATCATCGTTGAGCCCGACGCACCGGTGCAGAAGACCGCCGCGGCTGGCCCGCACGACCGTCATCGAGCCGATGACGAGCCTTCGCCCGAAATCCTCCGCGTCCGCTTCGATCATCCCGATTGCGCGGAACATGTTGCGGAGTCCCCGCAGTCCACGCTCGGTCACCGAAGGGTCGAGCATCCCTCCCTCCCCCACCTCGAGACCCAACGCGACTGCTCCCCGCCTGGCCATCACGACGTGGGGGCTGTGATCCTGGACATAGACGCCATCATCTGCCGCCAAGACGAAGTCGGCGCCAAAGGCGCCCGCAAGCGCCTCACATTCCTCGACCACCGATCCGGCCGAGCCGGGCGGGAGAAAGGCGAAAGGCGCGTACCTCCCACCGGTCGTCGGCGTGTGGACGTCCACCATATAGTCGGCGTGCTGCATCAACTCGTTGAAGAGCGTGTGCGCAAGCAGAGAGGCCATGTTGCCGTCGGCGTTTCCGGGAAACGAAACCCAAGGATCGGCCGGGCTCTGGTCGAGTGGAGACCTCAGAAAGTGGCCAAGGAAGTAGCGATGCTGCACCTGAAGGGCCAAGGGATTCTGGGCCGGAACGACGATGATGGTTCCGATGAGATCCCGAAGGTCCAGTTCCCGGGCGAACTTCGCGACAATCTCTACGCCATTGACTTCGTCGCCGTGAAACGCCGCGCCAAGGTAGAAGGTTGGCCCCGGCTTGGCGCCCCGCAGCACCATGACCGGCACTTCTAGCCTTGAACCGTCGACGAGTTCGAGAACGGGCAGGCGCGTCTTGTAGCGCTCGCCGCGTGCCATCTTCAACTTCGCGATATCAAGGTTCTGGTCCGATTGCGACCGCAGTTCCAACATCCAGCACCTCGTTTCCCACCGTCTGCCATAACGTGATCAGCCGTTCGGTGCGCGCGGAGCGGCATTCCCAGGTTTGGCATTTTTCTGTCCGTTGACCCTTTCCGGCTGTGGCGTGACGTTGCCCGCGAAAGTCCTGTCATCTTCTTTCGAGGCCAGCATGCGGGCGACCAATGCCGCCCGCTCCCCATTGGCAACCAACCGTCGCACGATCTCACTGAGGAACTGGAACTCCCCCCTCGTGAAACCGCGGAACAACTCGTCATTGATCGCCTGTGGTCTCTCCGCGAAGTCCATCAAGACTTGCCGGCCGTGTTCCGATAGCGAGAGCAAGACACTGCGGCGATCCGCGGGATCGTCGCGCTTCTCGATGAGGCCCCTCCGCACCAGCTTGCCCGCTTCGGCGGTGACAAAGGCTCCGGACACTCTTAGCGTGTTGGCGACAGTGCTCACGCTTACCCCGGCTTCGCCTTGCAAATTTGAAACGGCCAAGAAGATGCGGTATTGCGGCTCCGTGACCCCCAGCTGCCGGGCGAGCACGCCCCGCAACTCCTGCACTTGCTTCGACATGACCAGCAGATTGTCGATCAGCTCACGAAAGGCGGAATCCGAGCCGTCCACGAGCAGCGCTTGATTGGTTACGGTCTTCGGAATACCGAAATCAGGCGGAGCCGCGCCGCGCTTATCGCGCCGTGGTTTCCGAGCAGTCATGGTTCAGACCTGCCGCAAGAGCACCTTGTTGCCAAGCCGGTCATGCGCTCACCGCAGCCTCGGACGTCGCTTCCCGCATGATGCCGGACGGTCGATCGGCCGGCACGTCGTAGGTGCTCAGCAGCCCCTCGACCCGCTCCCGGAAAGCGGCCCACGGAGCCTCGCGATAGCTGTGATCGCGCACCACGTAGGGTGGTCCGGCATAGAATCGCTCGTACTGCCAGTGGCGCGATGCGAATTCCGAGCCCAGCATATCCCACGCCAGCTTGAAGACCTTCGTGCGCTGGACGGCGCTATGGGCGGAGCTGCTCCAGTAGTTCTCGAATATCTCGCGGAGCTTGTCATCGTGCATGACGGAGATGTTCGCCGGCATCATGAATACGCCGCCGCCCATGAGCTCGCGGATCTGATCGGCGATCTTGGCATAGTTCTCGGTGCACCACGTCAAAGCCCCGTACATGTAGCGCCGGTTGAACGAGACGTAGCCATTCCCCAGGTCTTCGTGGTTGAGGCATTGACCGTAAATCATTCCGGCGAGCATCCCCTCCAGGGCGGCCAAGCGCCCCAGTTGCTCCTTGACGGCGGGGATGCGGTCGCTCTGATTGACCCGCGTGATCTCGCTCGCCAGGCCAACCAGGAGCTGCAGCTTCGACCAGAAGCGAACATTTGCCTGATGATTTCCGAAGCAATGCGAAGGCGTACGGTAGTAGATTTCGCGGGAAAGCACGGCATCATCATGGCAGAAAACCCGTTCCCACGGAACCTTCACATTGTCGAAGAGAACGATGCTGTCGGTCTCGTCGAACCGGTAGGAAAGCGGGTTGTCGAACTCGTTTTCCGCGGTCGGCTCCAAGGGTTTGCGTGACCACAGGCTGAGACCCGGCGTATTGATGGGAACGGCGAAGGTGATGGCCTCTTTCCTGCGCTCCGGCGCAAGTGGCTGAACGTTTCCGATCCAGACCTCGTCGGCGAAGATCGCGCCGGTCGCGAGCAGCTTCATGCCGCTCACGACCACGCCGTCATCATCCTCCTTTACGACTCTGAGCTCGGGCGCCTTGTCGCCGCGCGCGCCGCTGAAGTTCGGATCTCGCGCGCCAGGGGCCGGGACGACCGCATAACTAATGTAGAGATCGTTCTTGCGCGCGTAATCATAGTAGGCCCGCAGGTTCTCGGCGTATGAGCGATCCGTCGCGTTGCCGGTGTCCAGGGCATCCGCCTGCAACGCCATTCCCGCCACGAAGCTGGAAACATGATCCGGAGAACGACCGAAGAGACCGCAGGTCTTGTCGGCGATGAGCTTGTGCGCCCGCATTCTCTTCAGCAGGTCCTCCGTCGACCTCGGGAGAAGGTAGTACATGCTGTAACGCTCTCCCGCCTCCTCGTAGCTGAGCGTGTCCTTATGAGCCTGCTCACGCTTGAGATCGTAGATGCCAGCGAGCGACCGAACGCCGTTCCGAAACGCCGGATGCGCCGTCACGTCGGAGACGCGCTCCTTGCCAACATAAACAACGCGGCCATCGCGAAGGCCTTCCAGATGTTCGCTTCCGGATTTCAGCATGACGAGCCCATCCCTTCTCTCCTCAGGGCGTGCCCGGTATCCGGCTAATCCGGCCGGGCACGCCACCCGAATTGCCATATCGACTTAGCTAAGTCAATACGCATTTTACCGCTCATCTCGCATTGGTCACCGCCAGCTTGGGCACGATCCACAGTCCCCGAGCCGCCCCACTTGGTCCGAGATTTCCGGTGCACCGGGGGTCTAGCTTCCCGTCGCATTGACAGATGCTACCAAAGCGGGTTAGCTATCTTCATTACAAAATAAGCTGCGGCACGCAGCGGCAAGCGCGATGTTGAAGGTCAGATTTCGTTGCAGATCTCGTGTCCTTTGATCAACCGCAACAAACGGGAGGCGACCATGACGGCGATGGCAACGACAACGAGACGCCACTTGGCGTGGGCATCTGGTTTCTTGTGCGCAGTTCTTCTCACGGCCCATCCAGGCACGGACGGCGCGAAGGCGCAGGAGGAGTATCTTCTGCGGATCGGCCACGACACGGTCGAGGACTATCAGGATGCCCTGGCTCGACACTTCGCGGAGGAGGTGGAGCGGGAATCCGACGGCCGAATCGCCGTTGAGATCTATCCCGCCAACCAGCTCGGCTCCAACGAGTCGATGAACCAGCAGGTCCGTACGGGAGCATTGCAAGGGATCATTCAGCCCTCCGCGTTCCTGACGCCGGTTGCCCCCGTGCTGGGCGTGCTGGACTTGCCCTTTCTCTTCCCCAACGAGGACGTGCAGAACACCGTTCTTAACTCGAAGGCGGCCGAGTTGCTCAACGAGGCGCTGCGCGAGGAGGGCTACGAGCCGGTCGCCTGGATGACGGGAGGATTCAAGCAGTTCAACACGACGTTCCCGGTCCGGAAAGCCAGCGATTTCGACGGCCGAATCTATCGAACGATGACGTCACCGATTCTCGTTCACCAATACGAATCTTGGGGCGCCAGCGTGACCACGATGTCGTTCTCGGAAGTCTATACCGCCTTGCAGCAGGGCACGATCGAGGGCCATGAGAACCCACCCGACGCCATCTACCACAGAAAGCTGCACGAGGTGGCGCCTTACCTTACCATCTCGGACCACGGCGCCCTCACCACGGTGCTCACCCTCAGCAAGCGTTGGTACGATCAGCTTCCAGCGGACCTCCAGCAAGTTCTCCAGCAAGCCGGGAAGTCGACGGCGAAGAAATCCAGCGAGCTGCTGGAGCCATTCCACCAGGCATCGCTGAAGGCAATGGAGGCGGACGGCACGGAGATCATCTATCTCGACGAGCAAGAGCGCCAGAAGCTTCGCGAGATGGCGGCGCCGGTCTGGGACCATGTCGCAAAGGATCCCGTTATGGGTTCGGCGCTCGAGGCGCTGAAGGCGGAAGTCGCGAAGCACCTGTAACGTCGATGCTGTCCCCTTTCGACGGCTTCGACGCCAGAAGCAGGTGCGAGATCGAATTTCTCGACACGGAATACCGATCGGCGAGCTCCGGTTGTGGAACGGTCTCGCACCTGCCAAGCCGGTAGCGCTTCTTTTCCTTCTCGGAGGGATCGGTCGGACTATCAGAACCGGCGAAAGCTCCATCTTCTCTGGAGGCTGAGTGGCAGATGCCCGAAGCGTTCGGTCTAGGATTGGGCGATGCTGACCGCGTTGCGTCCGCGGCAGGCCGGCTGGTCGCGCGATCCCGCCGGTGTCCATCGGGTCGGCTATCCCGAAACGATGGACCTTCTTCGGCGGCATATCGGCGCGCTGGACAGGACGCTCGTCACCGATCGACTGACCATCGCCCGGCCCGAGACTTTCGGCGTGGCCTGCCTTGGGCCGCCCGAAGCATCGAACTCTTCCGACGGGCGGCTGCCGAGGCATGCGAGAAGGGCCCGCCGGACGGCGACGGATAAAGAGGATGAACCCCATGATGGGAGACGAAGTCGCTATGAGACAGCGCGAGGCAATCGCGCCAATGTCTCGCAATGAATGGTTTGCTCGCGTCTTGGAGGGCTCCTATCGCTTCCTGGACCGGATGATCGCGTGCTTGCTCTTGCTGCTGCTAATGCTCGTCACGTCGATCATTCTGACGCGGCAGCTCGGGATGTCCTGGGTCTGGCTATACGACATCGCCCGATGGGTCTTGATATGGCTCGTGTTCCTTGGAGCGGTGCCCCTTACCGGTCGGGGAGGCCACCTCGCGATCGACATCGTCGCGGAAGCGCTCCCGCCCCGGATCCGCTGGGCCGGACAGGTCCTCGTGGGCGTGACCACGTTCGGCGTCGCCGCCGTGATTCTCTACCACGGGGGCGAAGAAGTTCTGCGCATGTACCAGTTCAACGAACGCAGCATGAGCGGCCGATTGCCCGCATTCCTCGGGTACAGCATCCTGCCGCTGGCCTTCGCCCTCCTTGCGATCGCTAGCCTCGGTTATCTTCGAAAGGCGGTTAAGAACATAATCAAGCCGCAATAGAAAACAGGGAGACTCGTCAATGGTCTTGACCATGGCCGTCGTCGCGCCCGTTCTCATCGTGTTCGGCTTCCCGATGTGGCTGATACTCGCGGTGATCTCCCTAATCAGCCTCGTGTTCTTCCTACAAATTCCGCTATCGATCGTGGCCCAGACCATGTTTGGGTCATTGAATGAGTTTGTCCTGCTTGCCATCCCGCTCTTCATCCTCGCCGGGCACCTGATGAGTCATGGGTCTATCGCCCAAAGACTGATCGATTGGGCGAAAAGCATGATCGGCCACCTCCCGGGCGGGCTGGCCATCACCTCCGTCGGAGTCAACGAGATCTTTGGTGCCATTTCCGGATCCGCACCTGCCACCACGGCCACGCTCGGAAAGATTCTCTACCCGGCGCTCAGAGCGGACGGCTACGGCGAACGGTTCTCCGTCGGGCTTCTCGCCTCCATGGGCGCCCTGTCCACAATCGTGCCTCCGTCCGTCAACATGATCCTGTTCTCGGCCGCAGCCAACGTATCGGTGGCCCAGCTCTTCCTCGCGGGCGTCGTCCCAAGCGTCGTTATCGCCATTATCGTCGCCGCCTACTGCATGTGGTGGGCAAGAAGGCACCTCCCGCGAAACGCCCTGCCCGATCGGATGTCCCGACCTCCGCTCGCCACCGCTGAACGCGCCGACGAGCGGTCCTCCCCTGTCAGTGCGCCCCGGAGCAGAATCCGCTTGATTCTGGATGAGACACGCAAGGCAGCGCTGGCTTTGGGGGTTCCGCTGATCATCTTTGGCGGCATCTACAGCGGACTGGCCACCCCGACCGAAGTGGCGGCGCTCGCCTGCCTATACGCCGTGATCGTGTCCGTGGTGGTCTATCGGGAGATGGACCTGAACTCGTTCTTCGGGGCCGTCGGTGAAGCGGCGAAGGTTACCGCTCAGATATTCATCATCATGTCCGCGGCCGGTCTGTTCGCATGGGTGCTGGCCATCGGTCAGGTGCCGCAAGGCCTGGTGGCCGCGATCGAGGCGTCCGGGCTGCCGTGGTGGGCCATTCTCCTGCTGATCAACCTGTTGCTGCTCGGGGTCGGCATGTTCATGGACCCGGTTTCGGCCATCGTCATTCTGACGCCGATCCTGGTACCGGTGGCAACAGCCGTCGGGATCGATCCGATCCATCTCGGCATGGTCGTGGTGATCAACCTGGCGATTGGGATGTTCACCCCTCCGTTCGGGCTGAACCTGTTCGTCGCCATGAGTATCTTTGAAGCCCCCATGGCCCGCATCGTCCGCGGATTGCTTCCTTTTCTCGCGCTCTACCTTCTCGCCCTGGCGCTGGTGACATACATACCGCTCCTGTCGCTGTGGCTGCCGAGCCTCCTTTATCGGTAGGTTCGACGCCGGTTGCTACGCCAGGAAATGCCACGCCGACACCACGCGGGAACCAAGAGCCGGCGCAAGGCGTCGTCGAGTCGGGGGAAACTGCGATGGAATCCCCGTCCGGCGCCCGGCATCGGTCTGGACACCACCCGGCCGCGATCCGGCGCTGCCTGCGCTCTCAATCAACGGGATGACGGGTTACGGCAGCGGCAAGCCGCCGCGACATTAGGATAGTATACCTTTGTGGCATTTCCGCGTTTGGTTGAGGTCCGGCTGACAATGCCGGCGAGGTGTCGAGCCTGAGCAACGCTCGGCCGCAACGCGGTCTCCTCGGCTTCAGCCACCTGCAAAACAGGACTCCGGCCGGCAGCCAAACTGGGGTAAGACGGCGATCGGGGACGAACTGCCGGGAGCGGCTGGAAATGCGCGGCGAAGCAGTCACAGACACGAACGACATGAATCCGCGCCCGTTCCGACCTTGCGGTTCCGACGGCCAGTCGCCATCGCCGCACCCACGACGGTCCGGAGATGGGCCCGACACACCGTCGCCCCCGTTCCGTGCACACGAGAGCCGGGTGCTACTCGTGGCCAGCCTGGTCCTCGTCGCGTTCAACCTCAGGCCAGTGTTGGCCAGTTTGGGTCCGGTGTTGCCTGACGTCATGCGCGACATCGACCTGTCCGCCGCCGGAGCGAGCCTGCTGACCACGGTGCCGGTCCTTTGCCTCGGCTTGTTCGCCCCGCTTGCGCCTCCTCTCTCCCGTCGCTTCGGGATGGACCGGGCGATGCTGTTCCCGCTTCTGGCCGTGACTCTGGGAACCGCAATGCGCGGTTTAGCGAACGGGCCGGCGCTCCTTGTCGGATCACTGCTCGCGGGCGCCGGAATCGGGATCGCCAACGTGCTCCTGCCCGGAATCGTGAAGCGCGATTTTCCAAACCGCGTTGCGCCAATGACCGGACTCTACACCATGGCCTTCGGCGCCGGCGTCGTGGCTGCTTCCGGAGCAACCGCACCTCTGCAAGCCGCCTTCCAGGGCTCCTGGGCTGCCGCATTGGCATTCTGGGCCATTCCCGCGACGGCCGCGACAGCCGTGTGGGCATTCCGTGTGCCGTCGCGGCACAAGGGCACCAAGGATCCCGCCTTCGCCGTACGCGGTCTCTGGGCCGATCCGTTGGCGTGGCAAGTCACGCTCTTCATGGGGTTGCAAGCCTCTCTGGCCTACAGCGTCTTCGGATGGCTCGCGCCGATTCTGATCGATCGTGGGCTGCCGGCGGTCACCGCGGGTCTTGTCGTATCCTTCTCCGCCCTGACGCAGCTCGTCGCATCGCTTGTTGCCCCGTCGCTTGCCAACCGGCGGCGAGATCAGCGTGTTCCCGTCCTTCTTTGCGTGGCGATCAACCTCGCCGGACTCATGGGCTGCCTCTTTGCGCCGTTATCGGCGATCTGGATTTCTTCGGCCATCTTGGGGATTGGGCAGGGCGCCATCTTCGCGGTCGCCTTGTTGCTCATGATGCTCCGGGCGCCGAACGCCAACGTCGCCACCCAACTTTCGGGCATGGCCCAGAGCGTTGGCTATGCCCTGGCCGCCGGAGGACCGCTCATGGTTGGCTTACTCCGCGACTGGACGGGCGATTGGGCAGCGGTCGGGATCCTATTCCTGGGGATCGGCCTCGCTGCCGCTATCTGCGGCACTGGCGCGGGCCGCGCTCGGTATGTCGGGGCAACCGGCACCTCATTACCGTTGATAGAGGAGGAAACGTCTTCGTCAACTGGCCGACAATGAGTCCCATTGCCGGCGTGCGTCCGACGTGAATCGCGCCGCTGTATTGAAGCGGTTTGTTGCGATTTCGCTGCCTTTCTTCACGAACCCGCTCTCACCGAGCGCGAGCACCGTGCCCGCACCGCGGGGATGTTCTGATCATGCAGGCGCGCAGATCACCGCGCACCGCTTCCACATCCCACCGCATCCGGGCAAGTAGGTTCTGCCCCCCATCGCGTGTGCCGACGACGGTCGGCATCGCCCCGGTTCTCCAAAGGATCCGGGGCAAGCGATCAAATGAGGCTGAGACAGATACGGCGATCGTGACCGAAGTACCCTTCGTCTCGGCCGGCAGCGACGGCAGAACGGCACTCGGGCCGGTCGGGCAGCCGGCTTCGCGCGGGCAGGCACCCCAGGCCGACCCGGATCGTTGCCGAAAGCTAGACGCCGGCTTTGACCAGCTCGAACATCTGCTGATAGGTGTCTTGGTTCCCGATCGCCTTCTGCATGATGCCCTTGCTCAGCATGTCTCCGGGGTCCTTCGCAAGGCCGCGTTCGGCCAGCAGCGCATCGTCGACAAGCGCGAACGTCTTCCGGTTGGAGTGGCCGTAGTCCTGCGCCTCGATCAGCCGTTTGCCGGCCTCGGGCGCGGTCATCGCGTCGATCAGTTCGTCGAACAGATCGGACCAGTTCACCAGCCGGCCGGTGTCGATCGGCTGCAGCACACCGGCATCGCGCCAGCGCACCAGGTCGAGATTGCAGGGGTGCATCTCTTCGACCTCGTAGCCGCCGCGAATCTTGCTCAGTGCCTCCTCGACATCGGCGAGGATCGGCAATTCCGGGCTGACGCCGTGCTTCTCGACGCAAGCCGGGTGGAATCCGAGGTCGTCGTAGCCGGCCCAATTGAAGTAGATTGCTTGGTCCGCAGCCCGTGCCGATTGCCGCGCCAGCGGTATTGCTGCAAATACGAGTCCGGTTGCGGCAAGAGCCTTCGTGACCTGCCGCCGCGATAGAGCGCCGCCCGTTGCCCTATGAAGAGCTCTGCTCCGGTCCATTGGACGCCTCCCTGTGGGTTTGAGTACCGTCCACGAGTCCGGGCCCGGACGTTATCGAGTCCGGGCTTGTTCCGCTGGACGGTGATTGCGCCCCTGCTTCTGATGTGATCCGGACCACGGCCGTTCCGCCAAACTCGGCGCCCGCAGGCGAACATCGGCGGGCCATGGCATCGACCGGCCGACGCAACACCCCAAGAAGAGCTCGAGCCGCGACGCCAAATCGGGTCGCCGAAACGTCGATCAGATTCCCCGGGCGGCCACGTCGAGGCGAACGGCGGGCCGCCCGCTTTGGCTCGCTCGCGCGATGACAAGCGCCGGCCCGGGACCGTCTGGGGCCTGCCCTCCGGCACTTTCGCTTGCCTCATGGCCCATAACGCCGCCCCGCTCCCCGCCTCATGTCGCTAACAACCTCTGGGAATCGCCCGCCGCCCACCCCCGCCGACGACCGGCCCTTCACCGGCACCGGCGCCAACGGGTGGCCGACTTCAGCACCCGCCCATGACCCTTCTCCGCGAATGTCGTCCCATCCTCGGGCCGCCGGATGCCCCACGCTCCCGTCCCCATTCGCGGCGGTCAGCCCGACCAAGCCGACAGTCACGGCAATGAAAGACAAGCGCAGGAAAAAATTATTTCTTGCGGTCCAATAAAATTCCGGTCGACACCAACCCTTGCTGCGGCACTATGAAAATATACTCACTTCCGTTTGCGAACATCCAAAAACGCTCTACATTATTAAACACCGTATTCATCCAGGCTTGTTTGCACAACGGTGATTATCATGACCTGCTTCGTCCATTTTTTACTTGAATTTCTCCCGATCTCGATGATCAATACGTCGCGGGAGGTTTCGTCATGACGGGTCTGGGCGGCGACGCACTCCGCTGGGCCCTCGAGCGGGTCGCGGCGGGGCGCCGGCGGAACGGCGAGGCCGGCGTCTTTTCGCCGGCCGACTACGCGGCCTGCGCGCGGCGCTGGGAGTTGACGCCGGAACGCTCCGGCCTGCGCCCGACCACGGTGCGTCTGCTGGTCGGGCATCTCCTGCAATGGGAGCTCTGGGCCCGGCGGAACGGTCATGCGCCGCGGCCGGCCGCCGCCGCCGCGGTCATCGAGTTCCTCGCGTGGCGGGAGCGGGAGACCTCCCACAAGACGGCCGCGGTGGCCCGTCGCGCGCTCAGTCGTGGCCACCGCTGCGCCGGCCTACCGGACCCCACCGAAGATCCGGCCGTCCTCGAATTCTGGCAGCGCCGGGCCGAACCGACCGGCGAGGCCGGGCGCCCCGCGCGCGCGGACGGCGAGCCCGCCGCCGAGCCGCGTCTCTCGCCGAGCCTGCGGATCGCGCTTCAGCGGAGCACCCGGATGCTCCGGGACAGGCGCCTCGAGCTGGAGCTGAGTCTCGAGGAGGCGGACGAACTCGCGCGCCACTTCCGGCTGCGCGGCCTCGCCGCCAACACGCAGGCCGCCTACGCCTATCAGCTGTGCTCCTATCTGCTGTTCTGCCAGCACCACGGGCTCACCGCATTTCCGGGCGATCCGACCACCATCGCCCGGTTCTTCGCGGCCCACGGGGCGACGCGGTCCCCGGGGACTCTCAACGTGGCCAAGTCCGCCATCCGCTTCGTGCATCGCCAGGAGGACCTGCCCGACCCGACGGACGCGAAGGCCGTTCGCCAAGTCCTCAAGGGACACGCCCAGGAATGGAAGAGACAGAAAGGCAAGAAGACCCCGCTGACCACCGAGGACGTCAAGGCGATCGTCGACGTCATGGCGAAGGATGGCACGATCCTGGCCCTCCGGGACACAGCGATTCTGCTGCTCTCCTACACCGGCGCCCTGCGCCGGAGCGAGGCGACATCGACCCGCGACCACGTGCGCCGCGACGCCGACGAGATCGACGCCCTCCGGATCGAGGACGTCTCCGTCAGCCGGGAGGGGCTCGAGATCCGCATCCGAAAGTCGAAGACCGATCAGCGTTCCGAGGGGCAGACCGTCTACGTGAGCTACGCCACGCAGCCGCGCCACTGCGCCGTGCTAGCGGTCCTCCGGTGGATGGAGTACCTGGCGCAGCAGGGCGTCACGACCGGTCCCCTGTTCGTCCAAATGGTCGCGGTGCGGAACGGCGGCCACAGGATCCTTCCCGGGCGGGCGCTCGGTGCGCAGGGCTGGGTCAAGAACCTCAAGCTCTGGGCGGAGCGCGCCGGCTTCGATCCGGGCACGATCGGCGGCCACAGCCTGCGGCGCGGCCACGTCACCGAGGCCAGCCGCCGCGGCGCGCACATCTTCTCCATCGCCCGCCAGGGCCGCTGGGCCTCGCTCGACACGGTGCTCCAGTACCACGATGAGGCGCTGGGGCACCGAACCAGCACGAGCAAGGACCTGGGGCTTTGAGATGGCGAACCTGAGGCTCCAACTCGATGACGCCGAGCTGCGGGCCGTCGAGGCCCGCCGCCGGGAACTCAACCGAACCCGCAAGCGGCGCCTCTCGCGGGCCGATGTCCTGCGGCGGGCGATCCGCGTGGGCCTCGGCCTCGAAGCCGACACGGTCCGGTGGCCGGAGATCCCGGACGAGGACGCCGCCGTCGCCGCGGCGACCCAGGCGGTGGCGGCCGTCTACGAGGCCCACGTCGCGCCCCGCTTGCAACGAGAAGCCGCCTGCATCGGCCATGCGCGCGAGCTCTTCGAGCGCTGCCGGCGCCGCTGGGACGCCGCCGGCGCGACGCCGCTGCAGTTCGCCGCCGCCGTGGAGCGAATCGCGCCGGGCCTCGAGCGCGACGCGCTGTTCGAATGGTACTACCGCGGCGCGGTCCCGGACGACGCCGCGCTCCGCGACGCGCTCGTCCGCGCGGTCGAGGCGTACCTGACGGGCGTCTCCGGCCGCTCCGCGCCGGTGCCGGGCCCATCGTGACGCTTCGGGCGCCCTCTGGGCCGCCCGACGTCCCGGCAACGCTCGGCCGCCGCGCGCGCTTCGCGAGCCTCGGGGCCAACCCTGCGCCGCACCGACCCGACCGTGAATGCGGCTGTCGTGGTCCATTGCCCTCGGCGGGCAGCGACTCCGCCGCGATCTCGCCCAAGGGGTCCGCGGCGCGCCGCGGTTCGTCCGCGGTACAGCAGCGCGCCGGTCCAGCCGGAGGGGCGAAAGCGCCGGCGTTCCCGACGAGCCCGGGGACACCGGCCCCTTTGGGCCACCTTCTTGCGGGTCTGGCCGCCAACGCCCCCGCGCCGCACCGTTCGAACAATCCGGCAGCCGTATTCTCCGTAGAGCGGCAGCCCCGGTTATTCGGGCCGCCCACCCTCCGGCCGGGCGCGCAAGCGTTCGACTTCCGCGGCGATCGACGCGAGCGCGGCTTGGCCGTCGGGGCCGGCCCGCGCGAGAAACCCGATGCGATTCAGGGCACCGTTTCGCGCGCGGGCGATGCGGTCGCGCGTCGCGACCGCCTGAGCCTCGGTGCGGGGCAGCTGGTCCCACACCGTCTCGACGTGGTCGTTCGGCAGCGCGTCGAGGTCGATCGACGCCAGGATCCCGTGCAGCAGCCACAGCGGGTTCCGGTGCCCGGACCGCTCCTTCGGCACCCCGCCGCGGGCGATCACGCGGCCCTCGGCGTCGTGCACGACGTATGCATGGACCGCCCGTCCGTCGTCCCCCGCGACGTCGGTCCAGATTGTGGCGAAGACCAGGGGCGTCCGGAGGGCGCGCGAGCCCTGCGGCCAAAGCTGCATCTGGAGCGTGATCAAGCGCTTCTCCTCCGTGCAACCGGTGAACCGGGGCGGCGCGCCGCCTCCGTCGGAGCCGCTCCTTCGGGCGTCCGCAACCGTCACCCGCGCCGGGCGCAACGCCCGAAGGCCCGAAGCCGCTTGCCTCGCGCGTCGATCGCCCCCATGGGTCGGCCCAGCCGCCGATCACGCGCCGCCGTCGTACGGGACGGCGTCGTCCGGCATCTCGGCGACGCGGTCCGCGGCGCGCCGGAGTTCGTCGGCATCCAGACGGTCCATGACGCGGAGCGTTCCGAGAAACAGCAGGGCGATGGCGCGCGCCCCGCGCCGCGCCGCGGCCGCGGGATCGGCGGTCCCCATCAATCGCCCAAGGCCGACGAGCGCGCAGAGGTCCTCGAGGCCGAGCGGCCGGCTGGCCCCGTGGCCAGCGAGAACGTCCGCGAGGTCGAAGTGCCAGTCCGGATCGAACCGGTCGAAGTAAACGAGGCGGCGCCCCGCGCCGCGGTGTAGGGCGGCCAGCGGGCGGCCGTGCGCCAGCGCCCGGTAGCGCAGGAAGGGCAGGTCGAAGCCGCGCCCGCCGCAGGTGACGACCAACGGGCTCGACAAACGCAGCAACCGGTCGGCCAACGCCCCGACCAGCGCCGCTTCCGGGTCGGCATCGCCCTCCGCGCAAGCCCCGGAGCGGTCGCGCGGCCGGGGAACAGCCAGCACCTCGACGGCATTGAAGCGAACCCGAAGCGCGGCGTCGTCGCGCACGAGCGATCCGGCGGCGAACCCGACGGCGCCGATCCGCGCCCCGCGCCGGACGAGCCAACCGGCGTCGCGCAGCCGGACCGGGTCGGGCGCCGCCCCGTCGGGCAGCACCGGAACGACCCTGAGCGCAACGAGATCGCGCCCGCCCGCGTCGTCGAATCCCGATGGCATCCCGTGCGTGCCTCCCTCCGTCGGCGTCGGCGCGCGCGTGGATCACCGGACCGGGGCCGCGCGGGGGCCGTTGACGCGGTCGAACGGGCCCGCCGCGAGGCCTCGGCCGAGGGCGCTGCCGGTGAACAGACCTCGATGTCGGTGCCACCGCCGCCCGAGGCGCGGCGGGGGGTTGCCGCCCGTCACGCGGCGTCGCCGTTGGGCGGCCCGCCGTCCTCGAGCCCGAGCTCGCGGATCACCGCTTCGACGCGCGCGTTGAGCGCCGCGACGTCGCCGGCATCCGGCCCGAAGATCGGCCGGTGGAGAAGCGGGATCGCCTCGCGGCGAAGCTCCCGGCCGTCCTTGGAAACGACCAGCGTGAAGACCTGGTCCTCGTCGTCGCTCGACGGCAGGAACGCGACGAACAGGTGCCCCCCCAGCTCGAACCGCGACCATTCGTCCATGCTCGCCCTCCCCTCCTTCGCAGCGGCCGCCGCCAGGTCCGCCGGGCGGGACCGCCTCAGCGGCGCCCCGCCCGGCCGCGCTCGCCTTGCCCGGCCTTGCCTTGCCGCGTCTTGCCATGCCTGGCCAAGGCTTGCCTTGCTAGGCCAGGCCCCGCACCGCCGGGCCTTGCCGCGACGCTTTCGACCGCCTCGCCGTCCGCCGCTTGCGCCACGGCGAAACGGCCGAACCGGGGGCGCCAGCCGCCGAGGCCGACTTGCTCGCCGGCGAGGCGCAGGATCTCCAGCACCTCCCGCTCGTTCAGCAGCGACGGCAGGTAGTGCAGCTCGACCGCGGCCGACCAGATCGGGAACAGCGGCCGCGTGCGCATCACGCGATGGGCCTGGACGCGCACGGGCACGCGCAGGCGGTACTCGGCGTGCCGCCAGAGCTCTTCCGGGCGCGTCGGCCCGTCGTAGCGCAACCGGGCGTTGGCGGGGCAGATCAGGCCGGCGCGCGCCGCCCGCCCGAGCCGCTTGCGCCGGGCGGCCTCAACGAAGGCGGCCTCGATGGCTTCGGCGGGAATGCACGGCTGCTCACCGTCGAGCCACAAGCTGCCGAGGAACTCGATCTCGGCGATCTTCTCATGGTCGGCGTCGGTCTTGCGCCGCTTCGCGGTGAAGCTGCGGAGCAGCCGCGCGAGCGGGTTCAGTGGGTCGGCGAGCTGGCCGTTGGCCATCACCAGCGGGGCTTCGCCGGTCAGGATGAGACGCAAGGCGGAGTAACTCATGCGGCGACTCCTCCCGGTCCGGCCCGGCGCGGAACCGGCGCGGCGGCAGACGGCGGACGTCCGCCAACACCGGCGCGATCCGGGCATAGCGCTTCCGGCGCGCGTGCGCGGTGTAGAGGGCGTGGCACTCGGCGCAGAGGGTGGTCAGGTCCTCGGGCCGCTCGTGGCCGAAGCGCGCGTAGGTCCGGTGGTGGACCTCGAGCCGCACCTCGCCGGCGCCGCGGTTGCAGAGACGACACCTGTACCCTGCACGGCTAAGCTCTTCGAGGCGTGCATTGACTTCAAGGCCACGTCGGTGCCGATGGGTAGCGCTTGAATTCATTGGACGTAGGCTCCTGCCAAGCCTGAACCGTCTGTAGTCGCGTTAGATCGCCTCTCGCACCTCTCTTAGGAGGGCCGACGGATTGGAGTCGCACACTGCGGCGGCGATCTGTCCATCCATTCCGGTTTGCGATACCTCTGCCCCAGAATGGCGAGAGAGTATACCACAAAGTTGGTTTTTGTAACTAATATCTTGTGTCTTATCACCAATTACGTAGCGCGGGCCAGCGAACTCGCGATGGTGATCACTTCCATGATCACTACGCGTCAGATACGCGCAGCCAGAGCGCTCCTCGGCTGGACACAACGGCAGCTTGCCGACCGCGCGATTCTTTCCATAAACACCATTCGGCTTATAGAACGTGGCGCGGTCGATCCGCGGTCAGGCACCCTCCAAGCCGTGCGGCGAGCCTTAGAGGATGGCGGCGTCGAGTTCACCGCAGGTGAAGGTGTGCGACTGGCACATCCGTCTAGGAGAGGCTCGCAACCTCAAGGGCACCATTAAGGGACGGTATGAAACTGGGTGCTTAGGCGCCCTGTTCTAGTCGCCCGGTTGTCTTCGCCAATGTGGAAGACACGCCCGCCAGGAAAGCCGCTTGCCCATGCGCCAAGTCTGTGCCAATAGACTGTGCGGAAGCAAACGCTGGCGCCGCTTGGGCGTGTTTAGTTTCCAAAGGGTTAACGGGCGTTCTTGAACGTTTCTGGGGGTCCAGGTCCCCCAGCCATCCTTCTTTCTTTCAATAAAACCAATAACCTACCAGACATCACTACCCAAAGCGCGGGTCGTGCGTAGAAGGGTTGTGAGGGTAGTTGCCGCTCGACACGGGTTGCGGTTCTGGAACCCCCGTAGACTTCCCCCTACACTTCCCTGTGCCGTCGGACGGCCACTGTGGGGGGATTCGCTATGGGCATTTTCACCGCGCTCGCAGGCCTGTTTCGCAGAACCGAATCGACGCCGCCGCGCATGGCGCCGAGCTTCTCGCCGTCGGGGCTCGATCAGCCCGACGACGACATGTCGATTATCGTCGAGATCACAGTGTCCTTCGAGGGAGGGCTTGAGGATGACGTTACCGAACGAAAGCCGGCCAAACGTGCGGACCATAAGGCCTGGCTCTTCGGCCGGGAAGACATCAAGCGCGTCGATGATGATCTATGGGGCGTCACCTTCGCGATTGAATACATAGATGCCAAGGGCGACAGCTCGCACCGGCGGGTGACGCTCCACGACATCTACGTCTCCGACGCGGGCGTAATCTACCTCTCGTGCCTCTGTCACGAGCGCAAGGCAAAACGAACATTCCGGTTCGATCGGGTTCAGTCAATTATCGATATGGACGGCGTTATCCATGAGCCGCAGGTGTTCTTCACGAACGAGCTTTGCGTGTCGCTGCCCATGGCCGACGCCGCGCACAACACGCCGAAGCGAGAACGTGATACACCGAAGGCAAAGCCGCCACGTCCGGCAGAGAAGCCAGGCATGGCACAGCGCCGCGCTGCCCGCGACGGCCTTCGAGTTCTGGTCGCCCTAGCCCGATCCGACGGCCTGCTTCACCCCGAAGAAGTTGAAGTTATCCTGCAGTACATCGGACATAAAGCCGAGAGGGCTGGACTGCCAATGACGGAGGAGGATTGTGTAGCCCTCACCGGATATCTCCGGCGGCAGTACCCGAGCAGCGAGGTTTTAGAAGAGTGCTTGGGAAGACTCGAACAGGAGTCGGTTGAAGAGCAGCAACTCTTAGTCCGTAGCGCCATCGCGCTCATGGACGCCGACGGCGTTCAGGACGGGGCCGAATTCGACCTTCTGATGGAGATCCAGCAGCGGCTTGAGACTGCCGCCAACACAGCTCAGTAGCCCGTTGCGAGGACGGCCGGGGCTGAAGCCCCGTACCAATCGGGGAAGCGGCCGCCGCGCTACGGTTCGGTCGCTGATCGCGCCGCGATCAGCGACCGAGCGCTCTGGCCCCGAACGACCGCGAGAGAAGGCGCCGTAGACTGTCCGCGGCCCATGAGAAGAGCCGCCGAACATGTCGCTTCTGGCGCTCTGTCGCCAGGCCCAGCCCGATCAGAGTGACGCCGACCGCGACCATCAAGACGGTCCAGCTCTCCACGGACGCCGGGTCATGATCCAGGGCGGCCGTGAAGAACTTCAGAAGCGGTACATGAAACAGGTAGATCGTGAAGCTGATCGAGGCCACGGCGACGATCGGCCGCCGGACCGGCCCCCGCGCCAGCCCGTGGAAACCGCAGGTTCTCGCGGCCAGGATGTTCGTCAGGATCAGCGTGCCGATCAGCCAATCGCCGAGAAAATACTTGGAGTACCGGAGATGGCTCTCCGGCCATCCGCCGAGGAGGCCGTTCACCCAGCCATCGGCGGCGGTGTCGAGGCCGGTCGCCTTCATCGCCGCGAGGCCCATCAGAGACAGGACGAAGGCGAGTCTGGGCGCCGGGACCCGCGGGACGCTCAGAGCCGCCCACGCCCCAGCCGCCCAAAGGGGAAGCAGCAGCCACAACCGCGGCCCCATGATCAGCAGCACGGCGCCGACCGCGGCGATCCGCCGCGCGCCGCGCAGGAAGAACACCGCGGCAAACAAGACGTAGTACCAGACCTCGTAACACAGAGACCAATAGGGCACGTTGGAGAAGGCGTCTTCGGCCAGGAACCACAGATCCGTCGCGAAGACGAGAAAGAACGGGACGTAGAGCCAGAGGGCCTCGTACTGGTACTGGCGTCCGTACAGATCGGGGCGCCAGTCCATCGCGATCTGATCGAGCACCGGCACCAGCAGAACCGCGGGAAGCGCCACGGAATAGATCCGCGCGGACCGGTTGACGCCATAGGCGCCGAGGCCGCGATCGCGCGTCGCCGCGGTGTGGGCGATGACGTAACCGGACAGAACGAAGAACGTGATCACGGCGTCGTGGGCGAACTCCTGCAGCCACGGGACGCCCGTCAGAAACTCCGGGCTCGTCGCGTGCGCGCCGAAGACAACCAAGGCCGCGGTTACCCGCACCGCATCCAGATAGACGGAAAAGCCCCGCGGCAAGGGCGCCGGCCCGCTTGCGACCGCATCATCCGAAACTGCCGCCATCCACGGCCCCGAGCGTTCTTTCCGTCGATCCACTGCTGTCTCTAACGCCGACACCCCACAATCCATTCCTGCTCCGGACTGCCGCGGCACGGCCCCGGAGGCCAACGCCCTGTTGTCTTCGGGTGGCGAGCGCGGCCGGGACCGAGCCGGCGCCCCCGACGATGCCACGCAAGCCGTCTTCACCGCAGAGCGGGAGGCAGATGGGCTGCCGGACGGGCCCGGGGCCGGGCCGGACCGGTCAGGCGCCGCGCGACGTATCGCCGGCGCAAGCTCGGAGGCGGCTTGCCTCTTGGCCGTCGCTAGAAACCGATCGTTGAAAAGTCGACGTCCGGGTATTGATCGGCGAGACGCCGGATGGCCGCCTTCTGTCGATCGGTGAACGAATCGCCGCTCTCCGGGGCTTCGGGCGCCGTTGCGGCCAGCTTCGACAGGGCGGCGACGATCGTTTCTTCGGGGCAGGGACGGCCAAGGAAGCGAATGATGCGGACGGCGGTCTCCTCCGGATTCGCCGCGGCGGCCTCCGCGGTGATCCAGAGCGCGTCAACGGCCTTCCGTTCGGTCGCCCGCCGCCATTGGGCGTAGAAGTGCACGAGCCAGGCCGCCCTCTCGGCCATGATGATGTCGATCTGCTGAATGATGGCGGCGTCGTGCGTCGATCTGAGCGGCAGGAAATGGATGTCCGGGAAGGCCGATCGCCGCCAGCTCAGAAGGGTGTCATAGACGTTTCGGACGAGAATCATCGGCCTGATGGCAAACCGGCGCATGAGGCTGATGTTCTCCTCCGTCGCCGCGCAATGCAGACGCGAAACGGTGTCGACGGCCGCGACCGCCCGGAGACGCGATTCGGACAGGGCGTCCTCGGTGTGATAGGAGGGCTCGGCGAGCTGCGCGCCCACATAGCCGAGGCTCGACCGGACAGCTTCCGCGAGTGCTTCAAGCCCGCTCTGCGGAAAACCGGTCACGAGAAAATGCCTGCCGAGCGGCCTTTCCGCGGCACCGCGCGCGCGATCGCCGCATTCTTGTTTGCGCGCGGCGAGCAGCAGATGCAGATGGCTGTGAACGCTCGGCCGGCCGGGCGTCAGTTGGGCCGCCGCCTCCGCCATCCGGATCGCGTCATCCACGCGACCCGCGCGGTGGAGCGTGTCGGAGATCGTGACGAAGACCACGCTCATCCGCGGCTTGGCCGCGGGCAGAGCCTCGACCAGTCCGAAGGCCTCGAAACCGAGGGCGACGGCCTCGTCCAGCCGGCCGTCCTTCATGGCGGCAAGGCTCCGCTCGAGGAGAACGTCGATCAGGTTGTTCAGCACCTCGGGATTGCCGGGCGCGATTCGGACGGCCTGATGAAACCAGTACAGAGCCCGCTCGCGATCCCCCCTGAGGACCGACAGTATACCGAGGCCGTTCATCGCCTCGGCATTCGCCGGATCGTCCGCGAGGGCGCTTTCGAGGGCCTGCTGCGCCTCGCTCAGCTTGCCTCGGCGAAGCAGCAAGAGAGCCCGCTGGACCAGCGCGCTCTGCTCGCGTCCCGGCGTGGATGGCGCATCGACTGTCACGATCCTGCGGTCCTGCGATCGGGATTTGGCACCGATGCTGCATCAAAAGTGCTGAAATCGGGTAAATTTCTCGGCGTATTTTGCGCCAAGCCTGCCAACCGGCCAGACGCCCGGCCGGGCACGCGGACACGCAGAGGCGTGGACGGTCGTCGCTAGGTCAGCTTCTTGAGCAGCCGCATGAAGACCGACTGCTCCTCCTTCGTCAGCGCCGCCAGCGTCATGGCCGAGATCTCCATCGCCTGCGGCACCGCCCGCTCGAACGTGCGGCGCCCCTCGGGCGTGAGGTCGATGAGGAGCTTGCGCCGGTCGTCGGGCGAGGGTCGCTTCTCGACCAGGCCGCGTTCCTCCAGCCGGGCGACGACCCCCTTGATGGTCGCCACGTCCATCGCCGTGCGGCGCCCGAGGCTGTTTTGCGAACAAGGTCCCGTCTCCGCCAACTTCGCCAGGGCCGCGAACTGCATCGGCGTGAGATCCTCATGGATATGGGTGGTGAAGATGCTCACATGGCGCTGCTGCGCCTTCCGCAGCAGGAAGCCGACCTGCGCGTTGAGCGCGTAGCCCCGCCGCCCCTTCCGGGGCTTCGCGGGAGGCTTCCCTGGGTCGGCGCCGCCAGCCGGTTCGGCCGCGCCGCCTTCGCGTTCCTTCACCGCACGCGGCATGGGTCACCGCCGGTCACGAGCCGGTCGCGGCCGCGCGCGGCAGACGGGCTACACCGCAAGGTAGGCGTCCCTGATTGCGGGGTTCGCATCGAGCTCCGCCATCGTGCCCGCGAAGCGGATGCGGCCCTTCTCGATGATGTAGGCACGATCCGATATCAGCCGCGCGAAATGCAGGTTCTGCTCGGAGATGATCGTCGTCAGCCCCCGCCGCTTCATCTCGATGAGGGCCGTGGCCATCTGCTCCACGATCTTCGGCGCGAGCCCCTCCGAGGGCTCGTCGAGCAGGACTAGGGACGGGTTTCCCATGAGCGTCCGCGCGATGGTGAGCATCTGCTGCTCGCCGCCGGACATGTGCCCGCCGCGGCGGCGGCGCATCGCGGCCAGGTTCGGGAACAGGTCGTAGAGGCGTTCCGGCGTCCAGGGATCGAGCCCCGGGCGCGGGGGCCGCCGGCCGACCTCCAGGTTTTCCTCGACCGTCAGGTCCGTGAAGATCCGGCGGTCTTCGGGCACATAGCCCAGCCCCAGCCGGGCGATCTCGTGGGGCTTCAACCCGGTGATCCGGCGGCCGTCGAACAGGATGTCGCCCTGGACCTCCGGCAGGATGCCCATGACGCTTGCGAAGGTGGTGCTCTTCCCGGCCCCGTTGCGGCCAAGCAGGGCGACGACCTCGCCCGCCGAAACCCGGAGCTGCAGGTCGAAGAGGATATGGGCGCGGCCGTACCAGCTGTTCAGCCCGTTCACTTCCAAGGATGCCATGTCACGCCCCCGCCGCGCCGCCATACAGTGCCCCGGAGCCGAGATAGACGGCCTGGACCTCCGGGTTGTTGCGAACCTCGTTCGCCGACCCCTCGGCGATCAGTTCGCCGCGGTTGAGGACCATGATCCGGTCGGCATGCGTGAACACGACGTCCATGTCGTGCTCGGTGAACAGCACGCTCAGGCCCCGGGAGCGGACGATATCGGCGATCAGCTGCGTAAGCTGGACACGCTCCCGGGGCGCCATGCCGGCGGCCGGCTCGTCCATCAGCAGGACCTTCGGCTCGTTGGCCAGCGCGATCGCCAGCTCCAGCCGCTTCAGGTCGCCATAGGCCAGCATGCTGCTCGTCCGGTCGGCCTGGTCGTCCATGCCGACGAGCGCGAGCAGCCCGCGCGCCTCTTCCTTGTAGAGATTGCCGGCGAAGGGCAGCATCGCGTGCAGGCGGCGGTGATGGGAGATCAGCGCCATCTGCACGTTCTCGATGACCGTCATCGATGGGAAGGTCGCCGTGACCTGGAAGGTGCGCCCGACGCCGAGCCGCCAGACCTGCCGCGGCTTCAGGCCCACGATCTCGCGCCCGAACAGCTTGATGGAGCCGGAATCGGGCGACAGCTGCCCGTTCAGCATGTTGAAGCAGGTGCTCTTCCCGGCTCCGTTGGGCCCGATCAGCGCCAGCAGCTCGTTCGGCCGCAAGGCAAAGGAAACGTTCCGGACGGCCTGAACGCCGCCGAAGGAACGGGACAGGCCTTCGACCACCAGTGGATTCATGCCTCGGCCACCCTCTTCTCCTTCTCCTCCGCCGCACGGTCCCCCTCGTCCCAACGGCCGAGCCGCGGCAGGACCGCGCGCCGGAAGAAGCCGACGATACCCTCCGGGAAGGCGACGACGAGGAGAATGATCAGGGCGCCGAGGATCAGCTTCCAGGAATCGGTCTGGCTCGTCATGAAGATGGCGAGGAACTTGTAGACGGCGGCGCCGACGATCGGCCCGCCGACGGTGTGAATGCCGCCGAGCAGAACCATCACCAGCCCGTCCACCGAGGTGGGAATCGCCAGGTTGTCCGGGAACACGCTGCCTTTCAGATAGGCGTAGAGCGCCCCGGCGACGCCGGCAAAGGCGCCGGCGATGACGAAGCACAGCCATTGGATCGACAGCCGGTCGACGCCGATGGCCTCGGCCCGCAGGCTGCTGTCCCGGCAGGCCCGCACCACATAGCCGAACGGCGAGAAGATGATGCGGCGAATCGCGGCCACGCCCAGCACGCAAACCACCAGCGCGAAATAGTAGAAGGCCACCGGATCGGACGCCCAGTCGCTCGGCCACACGCCCAGGATGCCGTTGTCGCCGCCGGTGAAGTCATACCACTGGAAGACGATCGACCAGACGATCTGTGCGAAGGCCAGCGTCAGCATGGCAAGGTAGATACCCGACAGGCGCACGCAGAACCAGCCGAACAGGACGGCCCCGGCCGCCGCCAGCAGCGGCCCGGCGATCAGGCCGATCTCCATCGGCGCGCCGAGATGCTTGGCCAGCAGCGCGGCGCCGTATCCGCCGAGGCCGAAATAGGCGGCGTGGCCGAAGCTGACCATCCCGCCGACCGACATCATCAGGTGCAGGCTGGCGGCGAACAGCATGAAGATCAGGATCTCGGTCGCGACGCCGATCAGGTAGTTGCCCGTGACCAGCGGCAGCAACCCCATCAGCGCGACCGCCCCGAGCGCCGCCCCGCGGCCGCGGGCGGACAGGGGCCTGAAGGGCATCGGAGAGGCGCCGAGCGAGGCCCGGGGATGGCTTTCCGGCCGGCCGAGCAGCCCCCAGGGGCGAACGACCAGCACGACGGCCATGACGAGGAACACCAGGACGAGGCTGATCTTCGGGAAGAGCAGGATGCCGAAGGCGTTCAGCTCGCTGATGATCACGGCGGCGAGGAAGGCGCCCGGCACGCTGCCGAGCCCGCCGATCACGACGATCACGAAGGCCTCGACGATGATCTGGAGATCCATGCCGTGGTGCACCGCCTCGCGCGGGATCTGCACGGCGCCGCCCAGCGCGGCCAGGAAGATGCCGAGCGTGAAGACGCTGGTGAACAGCCAGGCCTGGTTGACGCCGAGCGCGGAGACCATCATGCGATCCTGCGTCGCGGCGCGCACCAGCACGCCCCAGCGCGTCTTGTGCAGCAGGAGCCAGATCAGGCCGAGCACGCAGGGCCCGAGCGCGATCAGCATGAGGTCATAGGCCGGGAACATCTGGCCGAAGATGCTGACCGCCCCCTCCAGCCCCGGCGCGCGCCGCCCGAGCAGGTCTTGCGCCCCCCAGATCATCACCACCAGGTCCTCGACGACGAGCGTCAGGCCGAAGGTGGCGAGGAGCTGAAACAGTTCCGGCGCATCGTAGATGCGCCGCAGCAGCGTCATCTCCACCGCCGCACCGAGCAACGCGACGAGGAGCGACGCCAGCAGCAACCCGCCGTAGAAGCCGAAGGGCCCGGCAAAGGTCTGCGTCAGCGTGTACGCGACATAGGCGCCGAGCATGTAGAACGCGCCGTGGGCGAAGTTCACGATGCGGGTGACGCCGAAGATGATCGACAGACCCGACGCCACGAGGAACAGGGACGACGCGCTGGCGAGGCCGTTGAGAAACTGAACGAACAGGAAATCCAACACCGGTCTCCGGAATTGGGTGTGGAACCGACCGCGGGCCGTTCACACGGCCCGCGGCCTCCATTGCGTCGCGAACGGCCTTATCGGGGCCGCAGCTCCGCGGCCACCTCCTCGCTCGGCAGGTAATCGGCGCCGTCGCGATAGGTGAAGTCGACCATCACGCCCTTCCCGTCCCGGACCGCCGTCTTGCCGACATAGGCGCCCATCGTGGCTTGGTGGTCGGCGGCACGGTAGGTGATCTCGCCGAGCGGCGTGTCCACCCGAATCCCTTTGGCGGCCTTGATCAGCGCCTCGGTGTCGGTCGAGCCGGCCTTTTCCAGAATCGCGGCGGCCGATTTCATCGCGACGTAGCCGACGATGGAGCCCAGGCGCGGGTAGTCGTTGAACTTCTCCTGATACGCCTTGAGGAACCTGTCATGCTCCGGCGTGTCGATCCCGTACCAGGGATAGCCCGTCACGATCCACCCTTCCGGTGTCTCGCTGCCCAGGGGATCCATGTACTCCGGCTCTCCCGTCAGCAGGCTCACGACGATCCGGTCCTTGAAGAGGCCGCGGGTCTGGCCTTCGCGAACGAACTTCGTGAGGTCGGGGCCGAAGGTCACGTTGAAGATCGCCTCCGGCTTGGCCGCGGCCAGCGCCTGCACCGTCGAGCCCGCATCGATCTTGCCGAAGGGCGGCCACTGCTCATCGACCCATTCGACGTCGGGCTTGCGCGCCTCGAGCGCCTCCTTGAACGCGGCAACGGCCGAGGTGCCGTACTCGTAGTTGGGCGCGATCACGGCCCAGCGCGTTACCGGAAGCTTGGCCGCCTCCTCGGCGAGCATGTTCGCCTGCATGTACACCGACGGGCGCAGGCGGAACGTATAGTCGTTGCCGTTCTCCCAGACCATCGCGTCCGTTAGGGGTTCGGCGGCCAGATAGAACACCTTCTTCTGATTGGCGAAATCGGCGATCGCCAAGCCGACATGGGAGAAGAACGCCCCCATCAGCATGACCACCTCTTCCCGGCTGACCAGCTCGTTCGCGGCCGTCACCGCATCGGCCGGCTTGCCCGCGTCGTCCCGCGAGATCACCTCCAGCGGACGCCCCAGCACGCCGCCCGCTTCGTTGATCTCCTCGAGCGCGAGCTGCCAACCCAGCCGGTACGGCTCCGTGAAGGCGGGGAGCGCCGTGTAGCTGTTGATCTCCCCGATCTTGATCGGCTCGGCCGCGTGAACCGCCGCCGACGACAGCGCGACGGCGCCGGCGCAAAGTGCCCCGCCGAGAATTCGCGTTGCCCAGTTCATGATAGACCTCCCATGTGTCATTGGTTTCCCCTTCTGCTCTCCCTTGGTCTTCGTGAAAAGCGAAGCGATCAACGCAAGCCGTCCTCCCCTTTGATCTCGCTTACGGTCAGCCCGCCCACGCGGGCCAGCGGCCGCCCGCTGTCGGTCACGGCAACCGCGACCATGATCTCGTTGGCGCGCGGTGCGTCGTTGACGCGCACTTCCATCCCGTCGAAGTGGCTGCGCACATAGGCCGCGTCCTTATGGCCGAGCGGGATGTCGAGCGGTTGCCCCGGGCCGCCCATCTTCTTCGATGAGGGAACCAGCGCCGCGCCCTTCTCGACCGCCGCACGCAAGGGAGCGCCCAGCTTCGGATGCAGGATGGCGGCCGCGTGCTCAAGCTCGCCGTTCTCGCCGACCATGGCCGCCTTGCCGTAGCTCTGCGCCTGGCCGGGCTCGATCCCGAGGGCGGCCACGGCGCGCCGGCCCAGCAGGCCGCCCAGCTCGGCGCCGATGTCCATGAGTTCCGCGAGGTCCTCGACATAGCGTCCGGCGAAGGGATTGGCAATCACCGCGACGGCCGCTGCCCGCCGGGTCGGCGGCGCGATCTCGCGCCCCATCTCCCGATGCGTCTCGTCCATCACGACGACGATCTTGCGAATGTCCGCCTTCATCGCAGCCCATCCTCCCCTTTGATCTCCGAAGCCTTCAGGCCGCCCACCCGCTCGTGAATGCGCGGCCCGGTTGTCATCACCAGGACCAGCGCCATCTCGTCCGGCCGCGGCGCGTCGTTGATCCCGACCTCCATCGCGTCGAAGTGGCTGCGGACGTAAGACGCGTTGATGTGCGTGACCGGTACGTCGAGGCGCGCCCCGGCCGCGCCCACCTTCTTGGTGGAGGGCACGATCGCCCTCGCACCGCCGAGCACCTCCCGCATGGCGTAGCCGCCGGGCACGTGCCACAGCGCGCCGTGCTCGATCTCGCCGGCCTCACCGACGATGGCCCCCTTCCCGTATCCCTCGACGGCCTCCCGCCCGCCGAGCGCAGCGATCAGGCGCCGCGCCATGTCGAGCCCGAGCGGCTTGAGGTCCTCCATGAAGCCGGCGATCTCCGGCTCGTAGCGACCGGCAAAGGGATTGCGGACGACGCTGATCATCGCCGCGCGGCGCAGCGGCGTGTCGGCGCGCGGCCCGCCCTCGTGAAAGATCTCTTCGACGACGATCTGCTGCTTTCGCAGGACGACCTCAGGCATACGTGATCCTCTCCATCCGCAGGTTGTTGCGGGTCTGTACGACGGGGCCATCTTGGACCGGATCGGCGCCCCTGGGAATTCCGACGGTCCTGACCCGGTCCGCCAGGACCAGGACGGCCGCCGAGATGAGATCCCGGTCGATCATCTCCGCCGCCAGCGCGGCACCGGATTCGAGCGCGGCGTCGGTCTCGGCGGCGGACAGGACGCCGACCTCCACCGTGACCGGCCGGTCGCCCAGATCGCTGTCGGGATCGAGCTCGCGCGCGGGCACGCGGTGCACCGCCGGATGGCCCGGCAAATCCACCGCATTCGCCAGGAGCGTCGCGGCCGCGTCGGCCTCCGCGCCCGTCCGCGCGAGCACCGTCACGGAATCGGCGATTCCCAAGGAGAAGCTCCGGCCGTGCCGCCCGCTCGTCGCCACGCCACGCACCGGCATGGCGTGGGTCACGTCGAACCCGCCGGGGCTGCGCGGCCGGGCCGGGTCGACGACGACGCCCAGCCGAAAGCGCGCGCCCGGCCGCAGATGAAGAGCGATGTCCCCGCCATCGTTGACATAGGCGCGGGAAAGATCGCGTCCGGCGAGCATGGCCTCGAGGACCTCGTCCGCCACCGAACCGGCGACCGCCGCCATCGGCGTCACGAAGGCGGGCAGATGGCGCGCCGTCGCCTCCCACATCCGCCGCGCCGTCGGGCCGCGCAGCGGGCAGGCCTCGCGCGTCACCGGCCGGCGCAGCCGCGGCAGCTCCCGGACCAGCTCCGGAAGGATCGTCCGGAACCGGTCGATCGCCTGCCCGTAGGCGCGCTCCACCTCACCCGGCGCGCCGTCCGCCCCGACGATCAGGTCGATCGGGCCGTGCTGCAGATGCAGCCGGCGGCCGTCGGGCAACAGGCGATGGACTGCTTGCTGCATCGGTCCCCGTTCGACTCGTTACCAGCGGAAGTTGATGGGCGCCATCGGCCAGGGGTTGTCGCGCCGATGCGACAGGCTCCGCCGCCGCTCCACCCCGCGGACGTCCTCCAGCTTCACCACCGATCCGACATGGCCGCCCAGCAACCGGTAGTCCTCCAGCCGCGTGGTGAACTCAATGGGCGCGACGATCGCCGGCGTCGGTACGTAGCCGAAGGAATTGTCCGGCATGCGGGTGACATCGACCATGAAGGTGATGCCGCCGCCGGGCCAGATGAAGACGGGCGCGCCGCCGCTGGAAACGTAGGTCAGCATGTCCTTGACCGACCGGGTGAGCTGGACCGGGTTTTCGGTCACGCCGGCCCGCAGGCTGCCGCCGGCGCCGCCGATGAACATGACGGAGCACAGCGCCGGCTCGCAATTCTCCTGGATGCGCTCGACGCTGAACCGCAGCGCCGGCGGCAGCTCCTGCTGCACCGGCTTCAACGATTCGTCGAGCACGTAATAGGCATAGTGGTCACCCGTCGTGCTCACCATCAGCATGGTCAGGCCCGGCCACGCGACCTTCGCGTCGAAGTCGCCCAGGATGGACATCGGGTCGGTGATGTTGGTGCCGCCCCAGCCCGTGCCGGGCTCGGCGACCTGGAAGTAGCGGCCGGGCGTCGACCGGCGCCCCTTGACCCTGATGCCGGTCGGCTTCACGCCGAGGACCTTGCCCGCCTGGTGCTCCGAAAGAACGCCGGTGATGTGGTCGTCGACGACCACCACCTCGTCCACATGCTCGTACCACTGCTTGGCGAACATGCCGATCGTCGCGGAGCCGCAGCCGACGCGCATGCGCGTCTCCCGCTCGCCGTTGACGATCGGGGCCTGGCCGGCCTGGACGACCACGGTCGCGCCGTCGTCGATCGTCAGTTCGACGGGCTGCCGGTTGCACAGGTCCATGATGGTCTGGCAGGTGACCCGGCCTTCCTTCTTGGAGCCGCCGGTCAGGTGGTTGACACCGCCCACCGACAGCATCTGCGAGCCGTACTCGCCGGTTGTGACATGGCCGACCGCCTCCCCGTCCCGCCGCACGAGGCTGCGCTCCGGGCCGAGATGGCGGTCGGTGTCGATCTTCACCTTGGCGCCGCAATAGCTGAAGATCCCCTCGGTGACGACCGTCACCATGTCGACCCCGTCCACTTGGCTCGACACGATGAACGGGGCCGGCTTGTAGTCGGGATAGGTCGTTCCGGCGCCGACGGCCGTGACGAAGCTCCGCTCCGCGTACACGAGATCGCCGTCCCAATCGGCACTGCCCGCCGCGAAGGGCACGAGCTCCCTGCCCTTGTCCCGCGCGTCCTCGAGGATCACCAGCGGATCGACGCGCGTCAGCTGGCCGCCGAAATTGGCATACCGGTCGCAGGCGCCGGCCTTGCCCTCCGCGATGTAGCACATGACGGGGCAGGCGTCGCAGCGGATCTTCCCGGCGGCGGCGCCGGCCTGCGTCTCTTTTTCTTCTGCGGTGCTCATTTCCACGGGACCTTTCATGCGCGCGTCGTGACGCCGGCCGCGAGAAGGGCCTTGCGGAGCCTGTCGGGCGTCACCGGCAGGTCGCGCACCAGCACACCGGTGGCGTCGCGGATCGCATTGAGGATGGCCGGCGCGGTGGGGATCAGCACCTGCTCGCCGATGCCCTTCGCGCCGAACGGCCCATGCGGATCCGGTTCTTCGATCAGGATGGTCCGGACCTCCGGGACGTCGCCGGCCGTCGGAATCAGATAGTCGTGCAGGTTCTCGGTCCGCGCCGGGATGAATTCCTCCATGAGCGCGAGGCCGATGCCCTGGGCGGACCCGCCCTCGACCTGCCCCTCGATCAGCGTCGGATTGACGGCGCGCCCCACGTCGTGCGCGGCGATCAGGCGCAGCACCCGGGTCCGCCCCAGCGCGCAATCGACCTCCACCTCGACCAGATGCGCCCCCCAGCCGAAGGCGGCGTAGGGCTCGCCCTGGCCGTTTTCGTCGAGGAGCGATGTCGGCGGGTCGAACATGCCTTCGCCGCGGAGCACGAACCCGTCTTCATCGACCGGCAACGCCGAAAGCTCGAGCCGCCGCTCCTCCGCCCCGAAGCGGGCGATGACGGTGCTCCCCTCCAGGGCCAGGGAGGCGTCCTCGGCCGCGTTCATCCGCAGGAGGATCTGGTCGCGCAGCGCGCGTCCCGCGAGATAGGCGGCCTTGCCCGATACGAAGGTCTGGCGCGAGGCCGAGGTCTTGCCGGCGTCGGGCGTGCTGTCGGTGTCGCCGCCGACCAGCGCGATCCGGTCCAGCGGCAGGCCCAGGGCATCGGCGCAGATCTGCGCGATCACCGTGTTGGAGCCCTGCCCGATGTCCACCGCCCCCTGGAACAGCGCGACGGTCCCGTCCGCCTTCAGCGCCACGCGGATGGTCGAGGGGTTGGGCAGCGAGGTGTTGCCGCAGCCGTACCACATGCCGGCGACGCCGACCCCGCGCCGCAGCGTTCCGCCCGATTCCGTGTTGGCCGCGTTGAAGGCGGCCGCCGCCCGGCGCGCCTCGTCCCAATGCGGCTTCAGGGCCTCGAAGCAGCGGCGGATGCCGACCCCCTGGCGGAACACCTGGCCGGTCACGGTCGGCAGGCCGTTGTCCAGGGCGTTCAGGATCCGGAAGTCGAGCCGGTCCATGCCGACCGCGTCGGCCAGCTCGTCGAACAGGGTCTCCTGCGCGACCGCCGACTGCGGCACGCCGAACCCGCGGAAGGCGCCGGCCGGCACCGTGTGGGTGTGCACGGCCACCGAGCGGGCCCGGTAGTGCTCGTGCAGATAGGGGCCGGAGGCGTGCACCGGCACGCGGTTGGCGACGGTGGGCCCCCAGGAGGCGTAGGCGCCGGTGTTGAACACCCCCTCGAACTCCATGCCCGAAAGGCGTCCGTCGCGGCGCGCCCCGATGCGCGCGGTGATGCGCGACGGGTGGCGCTTGGTGGTCGAGGCCATGGATTCCGGGCGCGTGTAGACCATGCGCACCGGCCGGCCCGTCCGCCAGGCGGCAAGCGCGATATAGGGCTGCAGCGACAGGTCGAGCTTGCTCCCGAAGCCGCCGCCGACGGCGGTCGGCACGATCCGCACCGCGTCCTGCGGCAGCCCCAGGATCGCCGCGAGGTCGTCGCGGTCCATATAGGGCGCCTGGGTGCAGGCATGGACCTCGATCCGGTCGCCGATCCGGCGCGCGAAGCCCGCCTCCGGCTCGATATAGGCGTGCTCGATGAAGCCGGTGGAATAGGTCCCCTCGACCACATGGTCCGCCGCGCGCAGGGCGGCCTCCGGGTCGCCCCTCTTCACATAGCCGCGGACCAGCACGTTGCCCGGACGGTTCGCGTGCACGAGATCGGCGCCGTCGGCCAGCGCCTCCTCCGGTGTGAGGTAAGGCGTGAGCGGCTCCCACTCGACGGGGAAGTCCTCCGCCGCCAGGGCGGCGATCGCGTCCGCCTCGCCGACGATGGCCGCCACGGCCTCGCCCTTGAAGCGGCACTCCGCCTCCGCGAACACCGGCTGGTCGGCCATGGGCGGGATGACGCCGAAGCAGTTGCGCCCGGGGATGTCCCGCGCCGTGATCACGTCGACGATGCCCGGATGCCGCGCCTTGAAGGCCTCGACGTCGCCGATGCGGAACCGCGCCCGGTGGTGCGGGCAGCGGACGACCTTGGCGACGAGGCTGTCGGCCGGCCACCGGTCGGCGCCGAAGGCGTCGGTGCCCATGACCTTCGGCAGGCCGTCCAGGCGATCGACGCGGGCGCCCACGGCCCGGCCGCCCTCCGCCCTGGCGGCGGCGGGCAGCACGGTGGCCGCGTTCTTCACCGCCTGGATGATCTTCGCATAGCCGGTGCACCGGCACAGGACGCCGCCGATGGCGTCCTTCACCTCCTGCTCGCTCGGCGACGGGTTCCGCCGCAGGAGGGCCTCCGCCGACATGAGCATACCGGGCGTGCAGATGCCGCACTGCGCGGCGCCGTGCCGGAGGAAGGATTCCTGCAGCGGCGACGGCGCGCCGTCGCGGGCCAGCGCCTCCACCGTCTCGACGCTGCGCCCCTCCAGGCGGCCGGCCGGGACCATGCAGGCGCACACCGCCTCGCCGTCGATCAGGACCGTGCAGGCGCCGCAATCGCCGGCGTCGCAGCCGACCTTGGTGCCGGTCAGGCCGAGCTCTTCCCGCAGCATCAGGGTGAGGCGGCGCATGGGCGCGACCGCCATCGTCACCGGCCGTCCGTTCAGCGTGAAGGCGACCGTTATCTTTCCCGGATCGCGTTCCGGAGCGGCGGCGTCCGCCGCCGGCGTCGTCAGGCTCGAAGCGCGGCTCATCGCAGGGCCTCCTCGCATCGGGCAAGGGTTCGGCGCAGGAGCGTCAGCGCGGCGTCGCGCCGGTACTCGCCGGTCGCCCGCACGTCGTCGATCGGTGCCAGCACGTCCAGATCCTCCGGCTCGGCAAGATCCGCCAGTCCCTCCCCCGCGCGGCGACCGAGGAGCTTCCGCTCGAGCCGGTCGATCCGGCGGGCGACCGGCGAGCAGGACCCGACGGCGATGCCGGCCCGCGTCACCCGCCCCGTCTCGTCGGCGTGGACGACCGCGCCGACCATCGCGATGGAGATGATGAGGTAATGCCGGGCGCCGAGCTTCAGGAAGTCCGACGCGCCCCGTTCCTCGACCGCCGGAACCAGAACGGCCGTGACCATTTCGCCGGGGCCCAGGGCCGTCTTCCGCGGCCCCAGGACGAACTCGCCCAAGGGAAGCACGCGCGCGCCGCCCGCCCCCGTCACCTCCACTTGCGCATCCATCGCCATCAGGGCGACCGTGCCGTCGGCGGCCGGCGAGGCGTTGCAAATGTTTCCCGCCACCGTGGCGGCGTTCTGGATCTGGACGGAGCCGACCTCGCGGGCGGCGAGCTTCAACCCGTCGAACCAGGCCGGCAGATCCGCCCGGATCACGTCGGTCCAGGTCGTCAGGGCGCCGATGCGGAACCATGCCCCGTCGCGCGCGATCCCGCGCAGCGCGGCGATGCCGCTCACGTCCATCACGGGCTCGCGCAGCGGCCGGTCGCCGAGCGCCGGGTAGAAGTCGGTCCCGCCGGCGACGATCCGGAATGGCATGCGGGACAGATGCTCGAGCGCCTCGTCGAGGGCGTGCACACGAACATAGGGCGTCACGGCGTCCTCCTCACGCGCCCCCGTCAACGCGCGCCCTCGCGCTCACCCTTTCACCACCTCGGGAAGGCGCTCCGCGGGCGGCGTGTTGCGCGACCGCCCGCTCCGCACGACGCCGTCGATGATCGTCATGCCGATGCCCGGAAGGTCGCCCAGGCGGACGCTTTCCAGGATGTCCTTGCCGGCGCTGTGCTGCGCCCGGTCCATGACGACGAAGTCCGCCGCCCGGCCGGGCTCGATGAGGCCGCAGTCGAGGTCGCGCATGCGCGCAGTGTTGCCGGTCGCGAAGCAGAAGGCGGTTTCCGCGGGCACGTCGCCGAGGCTGCTCAGCATGCTGATCATGCGCAGGATGCCCAGGGGCTGCACCCCGGAGCCGGCCGGGCTGTCGGTCCCGAGGATCACCCGCTCCGGCTGGCCCAGCTCGAAGGCCGTGCGCATGGCGAAGAGCGCCATCTTCTCGTTGCCGTTGTGAACGATCTCGATTCCGCGCGCGCAGCGTTCGCACAGGCAGCGGATCTGGTCCTGGGGAAGCGCGGTGTGGCCGCCGTTGATGTGGCCGATGATGTCGGCGTCGGCCTCGAGAACCACGTCGGCGTCGATCAGGCCGGAGCCCGGGATCGAGGGGCCGCCCGTGTGGATCGTGCTCTGGATCCCGTATTTGCGGGCCCAGGCGACCATCTGCCGCGCCTCGTCCCCGGCCTTCACGCCGCCGAGCCCGACCTCGCCCAGAAGCTTCACGCCGGACTCGGCCAGTTCCTTGAAGTCCTCCTCGGTCATGCCCTTCTCGATGACCGGCGCGCCGGCATGCACTTTCACGCCGCCCGGACGCAGATTGGAGAAGGCGCGCTGCGCGAAGACCGCCATCGCCTTCAACCCCACCACGTCCTTGGGCCGGCCCGGCACGTGAACCTCGCCGGCCGAGATCATGGTGGTGACGCCGCCGTTCAGGAAGCTGTCGATCCAGCCGAACTGGTTCTGCCGCGGCGTCCAGTCGCCGAGGACCGGATGAACATGGCTGTCGATCAGGCCGGGCGCGACGGCCGTTCCCTTGGCGTCGACGATCCGGTCGGCGTTCTCCGTGTCGCAGTCCTTTTCCGCCCCGACCTGCGCGATGCGGCCGTCGACGGCGACGATCGTATCGCCGTCAAGGATCGGCCGCCCGATATCGCCGGACAGGATGAGGCCGATGTTGCGGATGACGAGCTTGCCGTTCGTGGAAGCGGACTGGGCGGGCGCGGCCATGAAACTCCTCCCGTTCCTCCTGTACGTCGCGTGGCACCGGCGCGAAGCGCAGGCCGTTCGTTTGTATACTATTGTTGATCGCAGTCTCCCAAATTAGCGCGCGGCGCGCAAGTCACTACCGCGCCCGAGGAAGAATTTCTCAGAACCCACACCATACAAGGCAATATTGTTGCGCGCAGGAAGATCCCGGCCGGCCGCAGGCCGCCGGTTGACGCCGGGAATATCGTTTGTATACACTCAATTTTCGACGCGCGACTCCGGCGGGAGGACCCATGACCTACGTCGTCACCGAGCAATGCATCCGGTGCAAGTACCAGGACTGCGTGGAGGTCTGCCCGGTCGACTGCTTCTACGAGGGCGAGACCATGCTGGTCATCAACCCCGACGAATGCATCGACTGCGGCGTCTGCGAGCCGGAATGCCCGGCGGACGCCATCCTGCCCGATTCGGACGAGCGCGCCGCCGACTGGATCGCGCTGAACGCGCGGCTGTCCCAGGTCTGGCCCAACATCACGGCGAAGGGAACGCCGCCGGAAGACGCCGACCAGTGGCGCGGCGTCGAGGGCAAGCGCGCGTATCTGAACCTTTCTGAGGACGACGACGCCTGAGGCGCCGCCGTCCTTCGCCCCCTTTCCGGGAGGAACCGCCATGAGCGCCAGCCTGCAGACGGTCACGAGCGAGCGCGGGCGCCGCCGCGTCTCGATGACGCCGGAGGTGGACTTCGTCCGCATCCGTTTCGCCGGCGACTCGGGCGACGGCGTGCAGCTCACGGGCACGCGGCTGGCCGCCGCGACCGCCCGCTTCGGCAACGACTTCGCCACCTTTCCGGACTACCCCGCGGAGATCCGGGCGCCGGCCGGCACGACCTACGGCGTCTCCGCCTACTCCATCAACATCGGCCAGACGGAGATCCGGACGGCAGGCGACAACCCGGACGTTCTGGTCGCGCTCAACCCGGCCGCCCTGAAGGTGAACCTGAAGGACGTCCGGGAATCCGGCCTGATCATCGCCGACGAGGGGGCCTTCACCGAGAAGCAGCTCCGCAAGGTCGGCTACGCGACGAACCCGCTCGACGACGGCACGCTTGCGAAGTTCCGCCTGCTGCGGCTGGACATTTCGGCGCTCACGCTGAAGGCGGTGGCCGAGTTCGGCCTGTCGCAGCCGGACGCCCTGCGCTGCAAGAACATGTGGACCCTCGGCCTGGTCCTGTGGATGTTCGGGCGCGGCATCGAGCCGATCGAGACCTGGCTGCGCGCCAAGTTCGGCGGCCAGCCCGACATCATGAACGCCAACCTCGCCGCGCTCCGCGCCGGGCACCGCTACGGCGAGGTGGCCGAGCTGGGCGAGGCGGTGCGCCGATTCGACATCCCGGCCGCGCCGTCGGAACCCGGGACCTATCGCACCGTGACCGGCTCTGAGACCCTGGCCTGGGGCCTTTATGCCGGCGCGCGGCTGGCCGGCCTCGACCTGTTCCTCGGCTCCTACCCGATCACGCCGGCCTCGCCCATGCTGCACGCCCTCGCGCGCATGAAGCGGCACGGCGTGGTGACCTTCCAGGCCGAGGACGAGATCGCCGCGGTCTGCGCCGCGATCGGCGCCTCCTACGGCGGGGCGCTCGGCGTCACGACGAGCTCCGGCCCGGGCATCGCGCTGAAGACCGAGGGCATCGGCCTCGCCATCAGCGCCGAGCTGCCGCTCGTGGTCGTCAACGTCCAGCGCGGCGGCCCGTCCACCGGGCTGCCCACCAAGACGGAGCAGGCGGACCTGCTGCAGGCGGTCTGCGGGCGCAACGGCGACGCCCAGATCCCCGTGATCGCCGCCGCCACGCCGGCCGATTGCTTCGCCTGCGCCATCGAGGCGGTCCGCCTCGCCGTGACCCACATGACGCCGGTGATGCTGCTGTCCGACGGCTACATCGCGAACGCGGCGCAACCCTGGAAGCTGCCGACGGCGGAGATGCTGTCTCCGTTCCCGGTCGCCTTCCGCACCGACCCGGAGGGGTTCCATCCCTTCCTGCGCGATCCCGACACCCTGGCCCGGCCCTGGGTGCGGCCGGGCACCCCGGGGCTCATGCACCGGATCGGCGGGCTGGAGAAGGACTACGACAGCGGCAACATCTCCTACGACGGCCCGAACCATCAGCGGATGACCGACGCCCGGATGGGCAAGCTGAAGCGGATCGCCGCGGCGATGCCCCCGCAGGCGATCGACCAGGGCGAAGCGGAAGGCGACCTGGCGGTGGTCGGCTGGGGCTCCACCTACGGCGCCATCCGGGTGGCGGTCGGCCGCGCCCGCGCGCAGGGCAAGCGGGTCTCCCACATCCACCTGCGCCACCTCTGGCCGCTGCCGCCCAACCTGGGAACGCTTCTCAAGGGGTTCCGGAAGGTCCTCGTGCCGGAGCTCAACACCGGCCAGCTCGCCATGCTGCTGCGGGCCGAGCTACTGCTCGAGGTGACGCCGCACGCCAAGGTGCAGGGGCAGCCCTTCAAGGTCTCGGAGCTGAGCGCCGCCATCGACGCCAATCTGGAGTAGTGCCATGTCCGTCGCGACGATGAGCAAGCCGCTGTCCGACAAGGACTTCGCATCGGACCAGGAGGTCCGCTGGTGCCCGGGCTGCGGCGACTACGCCATCCTCAAGGCGCTGCAGCGGACCCTGCCGGCGCTCGGGGCCGAGCCGCACAAGACGGTCTTCGTCTCCGGCATCGGCTGCTCCTCGCGGTTCCCCTACTACATGGCGACCTACGGCTTCCACACGATCCACGGGCGCGCCCCGGCGATCGCGACCGGGCTGAAGATCGTCAATCCGGAGCTCGACGTCTGGCTCATCACCGGCGACGGCGACGGCCTGTCGATCGGCGGCAACCACCTGATGCACGTCCTGCGCCGCAACCTCGACATCCAGATCCTGCTGTTCAACAACCAGGTCTACGGGCTGACCAAGGGCCAGTACTCGCCGACGACGCCCGTCGGCCAGCGGACGCCGTCGAGCCCGATGGGCTCGGTCGATGCGCCCGTTCGGCCCTGCACCTTTGCCCTCGGGGCGGGCGCACGGTTCGTCGCGCGGTCCGGCGACACGCTGCTGAAGCACCTGCCCGGGATCTTCCGGCGCGCGCACGAGCATCGCGGCGCGTCCTTCGTGGAGATCCTGCAGAACTGCATCGTCTACAACGACGGCGCCTTCGCCGCGATGACGAGCAAGCAGACCGCGGCAGACAACGTGCTCTTCGCCGAACACGGGAAGCCGCTGATCTTCGGCCGCGACCGGGATCGGGGTCTCGTCCTCCGGCCGGACGGCTTCGGGCTCGCCGTGGCGACGATCGGCGAGGGCGGCGTCGGCGAGGACGACATCCTGAAGCACGACGAGACGAACCCGATGCTGGCGACCGCTCTGGCCGCCCTTGGCCCGCCGGACTTCCCGACGGTCATGGGCGTCCTCTACTGCGTCCCGGGCGAATCCTTTGACCGGGCGGTCCACGCGCAGATCGCCGGCGCCGGCCCGTCGCTGCGGACCGACGACCCGGTGTCCGACGTCCTGGCGGTCCTTCGCGACGGAGACGTCTGGGACGTCGAATAGCACCGCGTCGCCCCCCGGCGGCGAGCCTCAGGCCCGCACCTGCGCCGGCTTCGAGGCGCCGTTCCGGGCCTTATGGCTCCAGTTCTCGACCCGGGTCAGCAACATCTTGGGCGAGAAGGGTTTCAGGATGAAATCGTCGCCGCCCGCGGCGAGCGCCGCATCCAGCGTATCGGCGGAATTCGAGGCCGTCAGGAAAAGGATGGGCGCCCCGAGTTCGGGGAACTGGGCGCGAATCCGCCGGCAGGTCTCGAAGCCGTCGAGCTCGGGCATCAGCACGTCGAGGATGATGATGCGGGGCTGGATGCGCCAGAGGAGCTCCAGGCACCGGGCGCCGCTTTCGGTGCCGACAAAGCTGAACCCGGCCGCCTCCAGCGTGGCGCGGAGGACCTTGAGCCCCATCGCGTTGTCGTCCACGCCGAGGATGAGCGTGGACTTTCTGTCCGGTCGAAGAGACATGGCAGCTCCCTTCCTCTGCCAAGTATCGCCGAGACTCGTGAAGAAGGGATGAAAACCGACACAAATTCGAGCAAAGGTTGCGTCGCAGGAAACTGTTAATCCTAAGGGCGTAGGGTCGGGCTCGGACCGACCAGGTAGGGAGCCGCGAGCCGAATCCCCATGAAAAGGCTGACGTTCTTCGACGACAATGAGATGGCGGTGATCCGGCGCATCGTTAACCGACTCCAATCCGAGGAACGGCTCAGCCCCGAGCAGCTGCGCGATCTCGCGCTGTCGCTCGAATGGGCGCTCGATCAGGGAGTCACCCAGGAGATCACAAGCGGCCCGACGGCCAATGCGCGGGCCGAGGTCGAAACGGCGGAGTCGGTCGTCGTGCCGCTCGACTACGCCGCCGCGGCGCGCGCCGTGCATCTGCACCTGCAGGAGTTCTGCCGGAAGGACCTGCGCTATCCGGAGATGATCGCCGAGGCCGCGCGGCAGGCCGGCGCCGAGATCGAAGCCCTGCGCCAGCGCCTCGCCGAGCCGATCGACCGGTCCTCCTGACGACCGTCCGCACGGCCGGGAGAAGGCCCGCCGGCGCGGCATCGGTGCCGGCCAGCTCCGTCGGGCCGGCGCGCTGAACCGCGCCCGGAAACCGGGGCGCAGCAACCGGCGGACAGATCGGGGGACAGACTCGGAGTGAGGCTCAGGCCGCGAGGCCGCCGCCGTCGCGCCACGCGCTCGACGCCTTGCAGGTCGAGCACACGCGCTCACCCGGCCAGGAGCTGTCGAACGGCTGCCGGCACATCAGGCAGTTCCGGCGCTTCGGCTCGTACTGCGCGTCCGGCTTCGGCTTCTTGTGGGATGGGTCAGACATGGCGACCTATTTAGTCCAACATGGCCAAAAATCAAGTACTTCCTTCCGCGGCAAGCGGCCGCGGGACCATCGTGCCTTCGCAATCCGACGGCGAGCACCCCGCCGTTCGGTGTGTCGCGCGGGAACCATGAAACGCCCGGCCCGTTTCGGACCGGCCGGGGCAGGCCCCTCGTCCGGCCTGCCGTTCCCGCCGCTGCCGGTCGGCGCTCGACCGGCTATTCGAGCAGCGCCGCAAGCCGTTTCGGCGCGATCAGCCGATAGCTGCGCCTGACCAGCGCAGCGACCTCGTCCCAGTCCGGTCCGCCGTCGAGGCGTACCCCGATCCAGCCCTTGTGCCCCACATAGGGCGGCACGAAGAACCGGTCCGGATCGGCGCCGACCAGCACCATCTGGCTGCCCTCCGGCGCCTTGCACCAAAGCGAGATGCGACCGTCGCCACGCTTCTCCATGGCGAAGATCTTGTCGCGCACCCGGAAGGTCGGGTCGCCCCACGCCTCCTTCTCCACCGCTTCGGGAAGAGCCAGACAGATGGCGCGCAGACGGTCGCTCGGCCGGTCGTTCATGCTGCCATCCTACCGGAGCTTGGCCCCGGGGGCGAGGGCCCGCGCCCTGTTTTTTCGTCATGGCCGGGCGGTTCGGCGACAGGCGCAACCTGTGGTTCGGGCTGCCGGCACGCCCGGCGGGGCCGGCTTTACAGCGCCCGGCATGTGCAATAGGGTCAAACTCGCGGCGAAATGGCTCATCCCGGAGAGCGCGACGGATTCTCGATCGGGTCCGCGCGATGCCACGGAGGATCGGCGATGGCTGCCAGGCCCTTCGGCCTGCCCGAGAACCCGTTCAAGATCACGCCCGACCCGCGTTTTCTTTACCGTCACAGCGGGTTCGAGCGGATCCTGGGCGACGTCCGCGACGTCGTCCTGAACGGCCGCGGCATTGCCGTCGTCGGCGGTCGCCCCGGTATGGGCAAGACCATGCTCCTCACCACCCTGGCGGCGGAGCTGCGGCGCGACTCGACGGCACGCGCGGTTGTCCTGATGAACTGCTCGCCGGAGACGACGGCCGACGCGCTGCTGGGCCGCGTCGCCGCCGATCATGCGGCGACGGACCGGACGGAAGACGGGCGGACCGGTTCGCGGCCTCCCCCCGTTCTCCTGCTGGACGAGGCGCAGAATCTGGCGGTCGAGGATCTGCGCGGCCTTCTCGAAGCCGCCGATCCGGATGGCGGCGCGCCCCGCTTGCGGGTGGTGCTGGCCGGCGGTCCGGAGCTCGCGCCGTTGCTGCGGGCCGCCGAATCGACGGCACGGCGGCGGCAGGTCGGGATATACGGGCGGCTGCGGCCGCTGACGGCGGCGGAGGTCGAAGCCTTCGTTGCGGAGCGGCTCAAGGTCGTCGGGCGGCAGCCAACGGAGGTGTTTTCCGAGTCGGCCCTGGCCGCGATCGCCCGTTATGCCTCGGGCGTTCCGCGCCTCATCAACAGCCTGTGCGCGACGGCGCTGTTCCTGGCCGAGTCCGAGGCCCACCGGCGCGTGTCGGCCGATCTCGTGCGCCAGGCGGCGCAAAGCCTCGACCTGCTGCCGCCGAACCTCGCGGTGCTCGACGGCACCGCCCCCTCGCCCGCCGAGCGCACCGGTCTGCCGGCACCAATCGCCGCGCGCGATCCCGCCGACCGCCCCGCCCCGCAGCGGGGCCATGACCGGCCGGGCATGGTCCTTCTGGCCGTCACCGCGGGAAGCCTGGCGCTGTTCGCCGTCGGACAAAGCTTGACGCGCAACGGCGGCGGTGACCTTGATGCCTCGGCCGCGGACAGGCCGGTGGCGGCCGCTTCCGCCACCTCCGACTCGCCCGCTCCGGCCCGGGTTGCCGCCATGCCGTCATGGCATCCGCGGCGCGACGGCGGCGGGCGCGGAGCCGTCGAGCGCCGGATCGCCTCGCTCCTCGGCCTTGCCAAGGACCAGGTCTCGGCGCTGAAGCTGACGACGCCCCGGGGCGACAACGCGCTCGACACCTATCGCGAGATCCTCGCCCTGCGGCCGGGGCACGAGGCGGCCACCGCCGGGATCCACGAACTCGGCGCCGCCTATGCGGACCTGTCCCGGCGGGCGGCCGAAGAGGGGCGCTGGGCCAATGCATGGCTCTACTACGAGCGGGGGATTGCGTTGGCGCCGCGGCACCCGGCACTGATCGAACTGGCGCCGGACCTCCGGGTCGAACCCGCGGCCGGAGCGGCCGGAGGCACGGCGCGGCGGGTCGAAGAGGCGGAAAGCAGCGCGGCCGATGGCATCCCGTCCGTCACCCAACCGTGGCGGGCCCGCGGACGGCTGCGGTGAGACGGCCGCGCCGTCTCAACCGACGGGCAGCCCGACGGCGCGGCGCGCCTTTGCGGTGATGATCTGGCGCAGACCATGCATCTCCGCCCAGGGATCATGGTCGAGACGGGCCAAACGATCCGGAAGACTCGTCACCGTGAAGCGACCGGCCGGACGGCCCGATGCCGTCTCGTCCTCCAACACCTCCCAGGCGAGCGGCATGGCGACCGGGGCGCCGGGCCGCGCCCGGGTCGAATAGGGGGCGATGGCCGAGGCCCCGCGCGCATTTCGCAGGTAATCGATGAAGACCCTGCCGGCGCGCGACGCCTTGGCCGCGGTGTCGGTATAGACGGAGGGCCGATCCCGCGCCATCGCCTCCGCCACCGCCCGCGTAAAGGCCCGGGCCTCGTCCCAGCCTTGCCGACGCGGGGCAAGCGGCAGAACGACGTGGAGCCCCTTCCCGCCCGTCGTCTTGACGAAACTGGCGAGGCCGAGCGCGGCGAGCCGGTCCCGCACCTCGCGCGCAGCCTCGACGACCCGCGCCCTGCGCAATCCCTCGTCCGGATCGAGGTCGAAGACCAGACGGTCGGGTCGCTCCGGATCGTCGGCACGGGCGCCCCAAGGATGGATCTCGAGAACGCCGATCTGCACGAGGGCCAGGAGCCCGGCGAGGTCATCAACGGCCAGATAGTCCGCCGCGGCGCCGTTTTCCAGCTCCGCGATCCGCACCCGGCGGATCGCGGCCGGTACGCCCGAACCGGCGTGCCGTTGGAAGAAGCATGGCTTGCCCTGTCCCCGCGGACAGCGAACCAGGCCAAGCGGTCGGCCGGCGAGGTATGGCAGCATCCGCTCCGCCACCGCCGCGTAATAGTCCACCAGGTCGCGTTTGGTCAGCCCTTGATCCGGATAGAAGACACGGTCGGGATGGGTGAGCCGAACCCCGGCGATCTCGGCGGCACTGCCTGTCACCGCGGCGACCGCCCGTCGCCCTGCCGCCGGCTCGGCAGATACCCCATGCCGTCAGGCCCGCTTGCGGCTGCTTGCGGTCCGGCCGCCGGTCCGCCCGCGGGGCTGGGCGCGCGGCGCCGGCCGGCCGCTCTGCCTGCGGCGGCTTTGTGACAGGCTGCGCCGGAGCGCGTCCGTCAGGTCGATGACGGCGGCGCCGACCGATTCCTCTTCCAGAGCCTCCGCCTCGCGGTCATCGAGCTTCGCGGCGACGAGGTCACGGAGGGCTTCCTGATAGCGGTCTCGGAACACGCCCGGATCGAAATGCGTCGTCTTGCTTTCGATCAGTTGGACCGCGAGCTCGAGCTGATCCGGCTTGGCCGGCTCGTCGGGAATGTTCCGGAAATAGACGTTGGAGTCGCGCAACTCGTCCTCGTAGCGCAAGGCCTCCAACAGCAAGCCGCGGCCGCAGGGTCGCAGGGCGACGATCCTCTCGCGACCGCCCAGCACCACCTGCCCGAGCCCCACCTTCTGCGTCCGCAGAAGCGCGTCGCGGATGACGCGGAAGGCCTCGTCCCCCGCCGCCCCGTCCGGCGCAACATAATAGGGCCGGTAGTGGTAGATCGGGTCGATCTCGGCGCCGTCGACGAACTCGACGATGTCGATCGTGTGGACCGTATCGAGCTTGAGCCGATCCAGCTCCTCATCGGTCAGCGTGACGTAGCGACCGTGCTCGTACTCGTAACCCTTGACGATCTCCTCGTCGCTGACCGGCACGTCATGAAGGCCCGTCCCCGCCACCTTCTGATAGCGGATCCGTTCGCCGGTCGGCTCGTGGATCTGGTGCAGCGTCACCTGATGCGTCCTGTCGATCGCCGGATAGAGGCGGACCGGCACGGTCACCAGCGAAACCCGGAGATTGCCCGTCCAATAGGCGCGTGGAGCCATGGCTCGTTTCCCTGCTCGGCACAACCACGCGGGACCGATGCGGCGGCAGGGCAACCGGCTCCCCGCCTCGGCGCGACCGCGGAGGCTGTCGTTGGGTGCTCAATCCTTGGTGACCCAGCGGTCGCCCCTCTTCTCGTACTTCTCCTTGACGGCGGACCAGGCCACGCGATGGGCGGTTTCCTCCCGCGAAGCGTCGCCGCGCCGGTCCGCCGGCGACGCGTACTGGTCCCAGGCGCTGTTGAAGGCCTCGCGATAGATGTCCTGCGCGTGGCTCGGCAGATGTTCCCTGACCGAATCCGGAAGCTCCGAATTGTTCCGATACGGCATACCGCGTCTCCCAAGCCGCCTCACAAGCCGCCCCGGGAGGCTTTCCCGGGGGCTTCGCGCACGACGCGCTGAATCGCATGGGAAACAGTGGGTCCCGCAAAAGGTTCCGGCCGCCGGCCGTGCGTCGGCCGAGCATTTGAGATAATATATCGATCCGATATATTATCTTGCGACCTATACCGGAACGATATATATGTCTTCGCCCGTTGCAGGAGATCCGCGTAATGGATTCCAAGACCCTATGCCTCGGCGTGCTGCAGATGGGTGACGCCAGTGGCTACGAGATCAAGAAGGTCTTCGAAGAGGGCGTTCTCAGCCTCATTCACCATACGAGCTTCGGCTCGATTTACCCGGCCTTAAGCCGCCTGGTGGAGGAAGGCCTCGCGGTCTGCACGGAAATGCCCCAGGACAAGCGGCCGGACAAGAAGGTCTACAGCATCACGCCGAAGGGCCGCGAAGCGCTCGTGGCAGCGTTGCAGGAGCCGCCGGCGCGGGACAAGCACCGGTCTGACTTCCTGTTCATCCTCATGTTCGGGCATCTGGTCCCGGCCGCGCATCTGCGGCGACTTGTGGAGGATCGGATCGCGTGGTACCGCGAAACGCTCGCACGGATCGAGCAGTGCGATCCGACGGACCTCCCGCCGAGCGGGCAGCTCTTCCATGGGCTGGGGCGCGCCGTGTTTGCGGCCGCAGCGGCGTATTTGGAGGAAAACAAGGGCCTGCTGGACGAGCCGGCGAAGCCGGCGGACGCGGTTGAGCGCGCACCGGCGCTGGTCGAATAAGGCAACCCGCCGGACTGAGCCACGCCCTTCGACGCCCCGCGACCGAGCGAGACAGAGACTGACCTCATGAAGCGCTCCCAACTCATCGCCGGCCTCATCGCCCTCGCCGCCATTGGCTGGCTCCTGTCCGGCCAGATCGAGGCTCAGGACGAAACGGCCGCCACCACCGAAGCGGCAAGACCGGGGCCGGAAGAGGCCGCCCTGCCCCAGGTCCGTGTCCGACGGCAGGCCGCCGAACCCCGGACGTCGGAGATCGTGCTGCGCGGCCGAACCGCGGCATCTCGCATCGTCCAGGTAAGCGCGGAGACGCACGGGACCGTCGCGGAGCTGTTCGTGAAGAAGGGCACCGTTGTCGAGGCCGGCACCCCGATCCTGCGCCTGTCAAGCGAGGATCGCGAGGCCCGCCTGCGCCAGGCCAGGGCCCTCGCGGATCAGCGGCGCCTCGAATACGAAGCCGCCTCGAAACTTGCCGAGAAGGGCTATCGGGCCGAGACCGCTCTGGCCGATGCTCGGGCGAAGTTGGAGGAAGCCAACGCCGCCGTCGCCGCCATGGAGATCGACATCGAGCATACCTTGATCCGCGCGCCGTTCGAAGGCGTCGTCGATACCTTGCCGGTCGAGATCGGCGACTTCCTCACCACCGGCGACCCGGTTGCGACCGTCGTCGACCTGAACCCGATTCTGATCGTCGGGCAGTTGTCCGAACGCGACGTCGGCACCGTGACCACGGGCGACCGCGGCAGCGCGCGCCTCATCAACGGCAGCACCGTGTCCGGCACCGTCCGCTACATCTCGGCCACCGCCGACGAGGCGACCCGGACCTTCCGCCTCGAGCTGGAGGTGGAAAACCCGGATCGGCGTATCGTCCAGGGGTTGTCCAGCGAGATCCGCCTGCCGGTGAAGGAACTACCGGCGCATCTCGTATCGCCGGCAATCCTGACGCTGGCCGATGACGGTCAGCTCGGGGTCAAGACCGTGAACGCCGAGGACGTCGTTGAATTCCACCCCGTGACGATCATCGACCACGGTCCGGAGGGAGTCTGGATCGCCGGCCTGCCGCCATCGGCGACGGTGATCACCGTGGGCCAGGAGTTCGTCGTCGCCGGGCAGCGCGTCGAACCGGTTCCGGAGCGCGGGCTTGAGGAGCTTCTGCCCGAAGCGGGGCCGCAATCCGAGTACGTGGCGGAGGACGCCCACTCATGAACGCGATCATCGACGCCGCCCTCGGGCGGTCGAGGATGGTGATCACGGCCCTGGTCCTTCTGCTGGTCGCCGGGTTCGTGGCCTATCGCGACATGCCCAAGGAATCGGAACCCGACATCAACATCCCGATCATCTACGTGTCGCTGGCCCTGGAGGGTATCTCGCCGGAGGACTCCGAGCGCCTCCTGATCCGCCCCATGGAGCAGGAGCTGCGCGGCATCGAGGGCGTGAAGGAGATGCGCGCCACCGCCTATCAGGGCGGCGGCAACGTCATTCTCGAGTTCGACGCCGGGTTCGACGCCGACCAGGCGCTCAACGATGTCCGGGAACGGGTCGACATCGCCAAGGCCGACCTGCCGGCCGACGCCGAGGAGCCGACGGTCAACGAGGTCAACCTCAGCCTGTTCCCCGTCCTCGTCGTCACCCTGTCCGGCGACGTGCCGCAACGCGCGCTGATCACCCTCGCCAAGCAACTCCAGGACAAGATCGAGTCGATCAACACCGTGCTGGAGGCACGCATCACTGGCGACCGCGAGGAGGTCGTCGAGCTGGTCATCGATCCACTCCTGCTCGAGAGCTACGGCCTGAACGCCGACGACATCGCGACCGTGATCGGCCGCAGCAACCGGCTCGTCGCCGCCGGCAATCTCGACACCGGCAGGGGCCGCTTTGCCGTCAAGGTGCCGGGACTGTTCGAGACGGCGGACGACATTCTCAACATACCGCTCAAGGTCAGCGGCGACGCCGTCGTTCGCGTGCGCGACGTCGCCTCGCTGCGCAGCACCTACAAGGACCCGGAGAGCTATGCCCGGATCAACGGCAAGCCTGCGGTGGGCCTCGAGGTGGTGAAGCGAACGGGCGAGAACATCATCGACACCATCGAGCGGGTCCGCAACGTGGTCGAGGCGGAGCGCGCGAACTGGCCCGCCCATATCGAGGTGACCTATTCTCAGGACCGTTCGAGCGACATCCGCACGATGCTGACGGACCTGACCAACAATCTGATCAGCGCCGTCCTTCTGGTGATGATCGTGGTGGTCGGCGCGCTCGGGCTGCGCAGCGCCGGGCTGGTCGGCATCGCCATCCCCGGCTCCTTTCTGATCGGCATCCTGGTCCTGGCGGTCGGCGGTTTCACGATCAACATCGTGGTGCTGTTCGCGCTGATCCTCGCCGTCGGGATGCTGGTGGACGGCGCGATCGTGATGACGGAGTTCGCCGACCGGAAGATGATCGAGGGTCTGCCGAAGCGGGAGGCCTACGGCCTCGCCGCCAAGCGCATGGCCTGGCCGATCATCGCTTCGACCGCGACCACCGTGTCGGCCTTCGTCCCCCTGCTGTTCTGGCCCGGCACGGTCGGCGAGTTCATGAAGTTCCTGCCGATCACCCTGACGGCGACCCTGGCCGCCTCGCTGCTGATGGCGCTCATCTTCATCCCGGCGCTGGGCGCCGCCTTCGGCAAGGCGGGGACGGCGGATCGGGCGACGATGAAGGCGCTGGCGCGCGGCGAGCAGGACGACCTGCGCGAGATCGGCGGATTCACCGGCGCCTATGTGCGGATGCTCGGCGCCGCGCTTCGGCATCCGGGCAAGGTGGTCGGCCTGGCGTTCGCGACCCTGATCGGCGTGCAGGTCTATTACGCGACCCACGGCAAAGGCGTCGAGTTCTTTCCCGACGTCGAGCCAGAAGCCGCCCTGCTCCACATCCACGGACGCGGCAACCTGTCGATCGACGAGCGCGACGCCCTGGTCCGACAGGTCGAGGCCGAGATCCTCGCCATGCAGGAGGAGCGCGGCGAGTTCGACACGATCTATGCCGTGTCGCTCACCGACGCGGGCACCGGCGGACAGGACGTGGCCGAGGACGTCATCGGAACCATCCAGCTGGAGTTCGCCGACTGGGACCGGCGGCGCGAGGCCGACGCGATCCTGGCCGAGATCCGCAAGCGCACGGCGAACCTCGCCGGCATCGTGGTCGAGCCGCGGAAGCAAGAGGGCGGCCCACCGGTCGGCAAGCCGATCCAGGTACAGTTCTCCTCCTCCTACCCGGAGCTGCTGGAACCGGCGGTGGCCCAGCTGCGCGCCCATATGGAGACCATGGAGGGGCTGGTCGACATCGAGGACAGCCGCCCCGTGCCCGGCATCGAGTGGCGGCTCGAGGTCGATCGCGCCGAGGCCGCGAAGTACGGCGTCGACGTGACGACGATCGGCAACTCGATCCAGCTCGTGACCAAGGGACTCAAGTTCGCCGATTACCGGCCCGACGGCGCCGACGACGAGGTCGATATCGTCGCCCGCTTCCCGGAAACCGCGCGGAGCATCGCCGAGCTCGACCAGGTACGCGTGCCGACCGAAGGCGGCTTCGCCCCCATCAGCAGCTTCGTAACGCGCGAGGCCAAGCCGAAGGTCGGCATGATCAACCGCGTCGACGGCGCGCGTGTGCTGGACGTCAAGGCGGACGTGCTGCCCGGCGTGCTGGTCGACGACAAGGTCCGGGAGATCCGCAGCTGGCTGACCGCGCAGGCGAACCTCGACCCGCGGGTCGAGGTGACCTTCAAGGGCGAGGACGAGGAGCAGCGGGAATCCCAGGCCTTTCTCACCAGGGCCTTCGGCGTGGCGCTGTTCCTCATCGCCGTCATCCTGCTGACTCAGTTCAACAGCTTCTACAGCACCGCGCTGATCCTCTCCGCCGTCATCATGTCGACCATCGGCGTGATGGTCGGGTTGCTGGTGACCGGTCAGCCTTTCGGGATCGTCATGACCGGCATCGGCGTGATCGCGCTCGCGGGGATCGTCGTCAACAACAACATCATCCTGATCGACACCTTCGACCAGCTGCGCCGCGACGGGGCGCCGCCGCTGGAAGCCATCCTGCGCACCGGCGCGCAGCGCCTGCGGCCGGTGATGTTGACCGCGGGGACGACGGTGCTCGGCCTGCTGCCGATGATGCTCGGCGTCAACATCGACTTCCTTGCGCGCGACGTGACCTTCGGCGCGCCCTCGACGCAGTGGTGGACGCAGCTTTCGGCGGCCATCGTCTTCGGGCTCGTCTTCGCCACGCCGCTGACGCTGATCGTCACCCCCTCGGCCCTTATGGTCCGGGAGAACGCGCGGGCTTGGCGGATGCGCCTGAAGGCCCGATGGGCGGAGCGCCGGGGCGGCGGTGCGGCGGTCGAGGAGGTGCCGCCCAGGGGACGCTTGGCCGAACTGGCGGCGCCCGACGAAACGCCGATGCATTCCGTGCCGATGACACCGCGCGAGGCTGCGGAATAGCACGCACCGGCCGCCTCGCCCCCTCGGCCTAATCCAGCGTCTGCCGGAAGCGCGCGACCGCGACCGCCATCGCGGCGAGCGTGAACAGGCCGAGCGCGGCAACCTCCCGTGACAGATCGGCAAACCCCGCCCCCTTCAGCATGATGCCGCGCACGATGCGCAGGAAATGCGTGAGCGGGAACACCTCGCCGATCCATTGCGCCCAGCCGGGCATGCCGAGGAACGGAAACATGAATCCGGAGAGCAGAAGGCTCGGCAGAAAAAAGAGCATCGCCATCTGCATCGCCTGGAGCTGGGTCTGCGCGACCGTCGAGAATGTGTAGCCGACCGACAGGTTGGCGACGATGAACAGGGTCGTGAACGCGATCAGCAGGACCGCGCTGCCTTCGACGGGAACGCCGAAGAGCAGCCTGGCGGCGGCGAGGATCAGCGCGAACTGCAGGGCACCGACGAGGATGTAGGGCGCGATCTTGCCGAGCATGACCTCGACGGGCCGGATCGGCATGGCGAGGAGGTTTTCCATCGTGCCGCGCTCGATCTCGCGCGTCACCGCGAGCGCGGTAAAGATGATCATGGTCAGCGTGAGGATCGTGCCGATCAGGCCCGGGACGATGTTGAGGCTGGTCTCGCCGGCCGGGTTGTATCGCGGGTGCACCACGAGTTCGAAGGGCGGCTCGCCCTGCCGCAGACCGGACAACGGCCCCGCGAGATCGCGCGCCAGCACGCCCCCGCTGAGGCGCCGGAGCGCAGCGATGGCGCCGCCCGTCGCCGTCGGATCGGCGGCGTCGGCGACGACCAGGATCTGCGGACGCTCGCCGCGCACGAGGTCGCGGCCGAAGCCCGCCGGGATCTCCACGGCGAACAGGATCTCGCCCGACAGGATGAGGCGGTCGATCTCGGCCTCGCTTTCGACCCGGCGAACGATGTCGAAATAGCCCGTGGCCTCCATCCCCGCGAGAAAGGAGCGCGCCTGGACGCTCGCGTCGCGGGCGAGCACGGCAGTGGGCAGGTTGCGCGGGTCGGTGTCGATCGCGTAGCCGAACAGGATGAGCTGGATGAGCGGCACCGCGATCATGAGGCCGAAGGTCATGCGGTCGCGCCGGAGCTGGATGAACTCCTTGACCACCATGGCCCAGGTCCGGCGCAGGGACCCGATGAAGCCGGCGACGACGCTCATTGCGGACCCGTCGAGAAGTTGTCCCGGCTGTCGCTCATCAGGTGGATGAAGACGTCTTCGAGCGTCGGCTCGCCCCGGCGCCAGGTCCACGCGCCGGCCTCGCGCAGCGGTCGGATCGCGGCCTCCAGCCGGTCTTCTGCCCGGCCGCTCACATGCAGGGCGGCGCCGAACGGCGCCACCATGTCGACGCCGTCTCTGCCCTTCAGCATCGCGGCGAGTCGCCCGAGTTCCGGTCCGGTGACGGTCCAGGTGACGAGCCCGGACCGGGCGACCACCTCCTCCACCGTGCCTTGTGTGAGCAGCCGGCCGTAAGCGATGTAGGCGAGCTCGTGACAGCGCTCGGCCTCGTCCATGTAGTGGGTCGAGACGAGGACCGTCATGCCGTCGCGGGCCAGCGCGTGGATCTCGTCCCAGAAGTCGCGCCGCGCCTTCGGGTCGACGCCCGCAGTCGGCTCGTCGAGCAGCAGGAGTTGCGGGCCCGGCAGGATGCAGGCGCCGAGCGCGAGGCGTTGCTTCCACCCGCCCGACAGGGTCCCGGAGAGCTGGTCGGCGCGGCCCGAAAGGCCGAGCCGCTCGATCGCCGCACGCGCCTGCCCGCGCGGATCGGCCATGCCGTGGACACGAGCGACGAATTCGAGGTTTTCGCGGATCGAGAGATCGGCGTAGAGGGAGAAGCGCTGCGTCATGTAGCCGACCCGGCGCTTGATCGCCTCCGACTCCGTCAGGATGTCGAAGCCGAGGCAGGTGCCGCGGCCCCTGTCCGGCCGCAGCAGGCCGCAGAGCATGCGGATCGTCGTCGTCTTGCCGCTGCCGTTGGGACCGAGGAATCCGTAGATGAGGCCGCGCCGCACCCGCATCGTGAGGTCGCGGACCACGACGCGCCCCCCGAACGACTTGGTGAGGCCCTCGACGTCGATGACGACGTCGCCGTCCGTCCCGCGCGGCGGAGGCGGTGCCACGGCGGTCTCGCTCATCGCTCCCCCGCCGGACCAGCCGGCGCCTCCTCGATCGGGATGACCTCGACCGGCAGGCCGGGCTTCAGCACGCCGTGGGGATCCAGCGGCCGCGCCTCGACGAGGAAGACGAGCTTCGCGCGCTCCTCGCGGCTGAAGATGACCGGTGGCGTGAACTCCGCCTCCGGCGAGATGAAGGAGATCTGCGCGGTGAGGCCAGGCGGGCAGCCGTCGCAGGCGACCGCCACCCGCTGGCCGAGGGCGATGCCCGCCAGGGCCGGCTGAGGCAGGTAGAAGCGGACGCGCAGGTTCTCCGGCGGCAGGATCTCGACGACGGGCTGCCCCGCCGCGACGACCTCCCCGACTCGATAGAAGACGTCGAGGACGCGCCCGTCGCAGGGCACCGTCACGCTCCGGTCGTCGAGGGTCTTCTGGGCCTGCCGAAGCACGGCCTCGGCGGCGGCGACCTCCGCCGCCGCGGCCTCGATCTGCGCGTCCCGCGCCGCAAGCCGCGCCGTTTCGATCTCCTGCGCGATTTCGGCGAGCGCCGCGCGATCGCGCTCGAAGGCCGTCCTCGCCTGGTCGAGGCGAGCCTCGGCGATGACCCCGCGCGCGAACAAGGCTTCCTGCCGTCGCAGCTCGCTCTGCGACCACGCCAGATCCGCCTCGGCCCGCCGGCGACTCGCCTCCAATACGTCGATCTGCTCCGGCCGCTGCTGCGAGGCCCGGAGGTCGGCGAGCTGCGCCTTCGCATGCGCGAGCCGGGCCTCCGCCTCCACGATCCGCGCCCGCTCGGTCCGGGCGTCGAGCGCAAAGAGCGGCGCGCCGGCGGCGACGACGTCGCCCCTGGCGACCGCAAGCTCGACGAGACGGCCGCCGGACTCGGCGCCGACGAGCAGCGACTCCGCCTCGACGTAGCCGAGATAGCTGGCGGGTGCGCCCGGATCGCCCGGCGACAGCACCACGAAGGCCCCGGTGGCCACGGCCCCCGAAACGGCGAGCGCGACAACAGCGACAAGGCGCCTCACGCCCCCTCCTTCCGCAAACCGCGGACCAGAAGGTTGACATGCGCCTCGAACAGGCCATCGACATCGAGCGGGGCCTGCCGTTCGAAGAGCGCCTCCCAGACGACCGCGAGGAGCAACGGCGCGATGACGAGATGCGGGAACCGGACGAGCGCGTCATGCGCGAACTCGCCGCTCGCCACGCCGCGCTCGACGAGCCTGCGCAGCAGGCCCATGATGCGCGACACGACCTCTTCGTAGTGAAAGGCGGCGATCTCCGGGAATCGGTGCGCCTCGGTGATGACCAGCCGGACAATCAGCTTCCGGTCGGTGCCGAGGATCTCGCGTTTGATGATGTCGATCGCGGCGCGCAGGAGGGCCTCGGCGGAGCCTTCATACCCATCCAGCAGCGCCTCGACCTTGCCGAGGGGTGGGGCGGCGGCGCTTTGGAGCAGCGCCTTGAACAAGGCGTCCTTGCTGTCGAAGTAGAGGTAGACCGTGCCTTTCGCGATGCCGGCGCGCGCCGCGACGTCTTCGATCCGCGCGGCCGCGAATCCCTTCTCGAGGAACACGCCGAGCGCGGCTCTGAGGATCTCCTCGGCCCGCTCCTCCTGGGGCACCAGACGCGCCCGGGCGCGCCGCTTCCGTCTTTCGATATTCATGAGATCATTATGACTGACCGGTCAGTCGTTGTCGAGAGGCACGAAGACGAGGCTGCCCGCCGGCCGGATGGCTGCCCAAATCCGATCGATACGCCGCCTTCCCGAGAGGGCGGCCCCTAGCTGAAGCTTCGCCAGGCGGTCAGGATCCGCGCAGCCGTGGTGATCCAGCAGAGCAGGCCGAATCCGTAGGCGATGGCCGCGAAGGCGTCCGGGAAGAGGCAGAGCGCGACGAAGGCCGCGATCGTCTCCGTGCCCTCGGTGAGGCCGCCGAGGTAATACAGGGATTTCCGGCCCCGCTTCGCGCTGGTCAGGCCCCGCTTCGCCGCGATGGCGGCGAAGGCCAGGAAGGACGCGCCGGTCCCGACGAAGGCGAAGATCAGGAAGGCGGCCGGCAGGGCGTTCTCCGGGCGGGCCAGGGCAAAGCCGAAGACGACCGCCGAGTAGAAGAGGAAGTCGCAGACGATGTCGAGGTAGCCGCCGAGGTCGGAGGGCCCCCGGTGGCGCGCCACCGCACCGTCGAGGCCGTCGGCCAGGCGGTTGGCGAGGATCGCCGCGAGGGCAGCCCCGTACGACTCGACCGCCAGGAGCGGGATCGCGAGCAGGCCGACGGCGAATCCGCCCAGGGTGATCGTATTGGCCCCGAGGCCGAGCGCAGCGACCCGCCGGCCCGCGGCGTCGAGGGGCGGATCGATAATGCGGCGCATCGCGGCGTCGAGCATGCCGGAGCGCCCTCCCCCATCAGAAGAGCGGCGTGTCGCTCGGCTCCTCGATCTCGACGAAATCTTCGGGACGCCGCTGCCGGTCCAGCTCTCGATAGGCGTAATAGCTCAGGGGAATGGAGGCGAGATAGATCACGCCGAGGCTCATCAGCGTAACCCACGGCATGGAGACGAGGAAGGCGGCGACGAGGCCCACACCCAGCAGCGTCGGCACAACATGGTGCTGCGGCACCTTCACCCGCTTGAGCGAGAAGGTCGGAACCCGGCTCACCATCAGCAAGGCCACCGCGAGGAGCATGACACCCGACACCACCGGCAGGTCGAAGAAGCCGGGTCCGAACTGGAAGGTGGCGATCATCGGCAGCAACGACAGGCCCGCGCCGGCCGGCGCGGGCACGCCGACGAAGAAACGGCTTGTCCAGGCCGGGAGGTCGGCGTTGTCGAGCTTGGTGTTGAAGCGGGCCAGCCGCAGCGCGCAGCATACGGCAAAAAGCAGCGAGATCGCCCAGCCGAGTCCGCCGGCCGCGTACATGGTCCAGTAGTAGAGCAGCAGGGCCGGCGCGACGCCGAAGCTGACGAAGTCGGCCAGGGAGTCGAGTTCGGCGCCGAACTTGCTGGCGCCGTCGAGCATCCGGGCGATTCGTCCGTCGAGGCCGTCGAGCACCCCGGCGATGACGATCGCGAGCACCGCCAGTTCCCATCGTTCCTGCAGGCCGAAACGGATGCTGGTCAACCCGGCGCACAGCGCCAGAACGGTCAGGATGTTGGGAATCAGCCGGTTGATCGACTGGTCACGCAGACGCGCGGCGGGTCTACGACGCATATCGGTGTGTCTCTCCAGCGCTTTTCTCGTTCCGGCGTGTTGGATCGGCGTTCCACCGGTCGCGCCGCCGCCCTTGCCGTGACAAGGGAACAAGACATGAAATACTTTTCCAAAACCTTTCGCAAACCGTTCCGCCGGATCTCGCGATCTAGCGGATCTCGCCCGGGCGCGCCCCCTCCTGTGAGCGAAGATCGGCCAGAACGGTTTCACCGGCCACCATTCTCTGCCCGACCGCGACCAGAGGTGCCACACCGGACGGCAGGTAGACGTCGACGCGGCTGCCGAACCGGATCAGGCCGAATCGCTCGCCGGCGCGCACCGCCTGCCCCTCGCGCAGGTCGCAACGGATCCGGCGTGCGATGAGGCCTGCGATCTGAACGAAAACGATGTCCCGCCCGTCGGCCGTCCGCATCCGGATCGCCTGGCGTTCGTTGAGTTCGCTCGCCTTGTCCAGCGCGGCGTTGACAAACTTCCCCGGACGATAGGCCAGCTTCACGATGGTGCCGTCCGCCGGGACGCGGTTCACGTGCACGGCGAAGATATCCAGGAAGATGCTGATCCGCGTCATCGGTTCCGGCCCCATGCCGAGCTCCGTCGGCGGAATCGAGGGCTGGATCATCTGGACGAGGCCATCGGCCGGGCTGACGACGAGGTCCCCCCGGGCCGGCGTCACGCGCTGCGGATCGCGAAAGAAGAAGGCGCACCAGGCCGTCAGCAGGAGACCGATCCAGCCCAGCGGCTCGGCGATCGCCCACAGGATCAGGTCGATCACGGCGAAGAGGCCGATGAAGGGCCAGCCGTCCCGGTGAATGGGAAACAAAAGATAATCGCGCAGGCTCATTCTCTTCATCGGACACCGTGAAACCAGGAAGACGACGGATGGGGCCGAAGCCGGCCGCGGCGCATTCTACCGGCCCCCCCGGGCCAGGTTAAGGGCATCGGCCGCGATCCGCCCGAGGCGCATCCCTGCCCTTCTGCGCCGGTCATAGATAATGCGCCGATCACCGCTCGACAGGGGGCCGGGCGCCGTTTTACCGGGCCTTAAAGCCATACCCGTTATGCTTTCGTCCCCGAAGCGCAGCCACGAGGGCCGCCCTTGAGCACGACGCATATAGCGTTCATCGCGAAGCAGACGATTCCGATCGAGTTCAACTCGATCGTCGTTCGCGAGGACGGCACCCTCGAGCGACAGAGTCCGGGACGGCCGGTCGAGTTCCGCTTCGTCTACGCCGGGATTCCCTTCGACGCACACGCCCAGTATGTCGGCAACCAGCCCGTCCTCCACCTCAGCGGCGAGGTCGGTCCCGTCCCCTATTCGGCCGAATCGATTCCGGTTCGCCGTGCCTCGCACGCCGTCCTGCGGGCAAGTTGGACCCTGCCGCACAGCCGGCTCGTCGCCTGGCCCGGCGGCCGCATCCGGGCGATCGGCAAGATGCCCCTGCCCGCACCGCTGACGCCCGTCGGCATCATCACCGCGGTTACGTCGATGATTCTGGATCTCAAGCCGTATCTCGATCTTATCGCCGAGCTCCTGCCGATGCGCTTTGCGGCCGGCCCGAGCGATTGGGAAGACGCCTTGCCCATGGCCTCCCCCCAAACGGCGCCCGCAGGGGGAGGCGCTAATTGGCCGTCGGCTCACTGACAGGCGGAAGCACGAAGACCTGGCCGGGATAGATCAGGTCCGGGTCGTCGATCTGCGATCGGTTCGCCTCGAAGATCACCGTGTATTGAACCCCGCGCCCGTAGGCCCGCCGCGCGATGCGCCACAAGCTGTTGCCGGGCTGAACCACCACCGATCCCTCGGCCAGCGGCTCCGCCAAGGTGGCCCGCTGGAACGGGGATTCCACCCGCGCCGTAACCGTGCCATCCGGTCCCATCTGGTCGACGCGAAGGCGGTGCCGTCCTTCCGCGACGGGCTCGTCCGCCGTCGCCTGCCAATGTCCGCTGGCGTCGGCAGTCGCGACACCGAGCGGCCGCTCGCCGAGGAAGACCCGTACGGTCGCGCCGGGCTCCGCCCGGCCGCCGACCGTCACCCCGCCCTCGGCCTCATAGGTAAGCGAATCGAGAACCAGGCTGCCATCGACGATGCCCTCTTCGTTCTCGCCGCTTTCCGTCAGCCCTGCACCAGCCGGCATGCCGTCGCCTCTCGGTTCCATCGTCGGCTTTTGGAAGACCGTCGCGCCGCCACGCCCGTCCCGCGGCAGCGCAAAGGCAAGCGGACGCCCCGTCTCCTCGCGCGGCTCTCCGGCAACGTCCTTCCGGGCCTCGGGGACGATCACGACGACGACCTCTACCGACTCGACGGGTTCGCCGCCAGGCTGGCGGGCCGTCAGGCCAAACTCATGGTTGCCGGGACCGATCGGTCGATCGGGAACCAGCACCCATTCGCCCCGGGCATCGGCCTTGACGGTTCCGACCGGTGTTCCGTTCTGAACGACGGTGACCTCGGCATACGGCGCGGCGCGGCCGGCCATGACCGCACCGCCACGCGGGTTCACCTGCACCACGTCGAACTCCGGCCGGGGCGTGTCGGTCGCATCGCCATCGGCTCTTGCAACACCGGCGCCGGCAGACGTGCCTTCGGTCGCTACCGATCCGTCGATTGGCGTCTCGGCCCGCTGCACGGCTCCCGAAAGAGCGGTCGCGTCCTCGACAGCCTCCTGCTGGGTGATGGCATAGTTGAGGACCAAGGCCGCGACGATAACCACGACCCCCACGGTCCCAAGCAAGATCACCCGTATCACTCGACCCGCCACACGTCTGTGGATAACACGTGTAACCTAGTACGCTGGCACGAAAGACGCAACGAAAGCCGTATCAGCCGTTCCGGTCAAAGCGGGCGTGTCGCTAACGAGTTCTTCAGGTTTTTCGGTACTCGCCATGCGAGAGAAAGGCGAGGACCCGGGGCAGCGCCAAATCGGTGCGCAACAGCACCGTGAAGTGGTTGCAGCCGGGAACCTCGAATCGGGCACGGCTCTAGAAATCGAACCCGGCCTGGGTCGCCTTCGCCTCGGGGTTGTCGATTGGCGGCAGGCTTTCGAGGTACACCGCGATCGCCCGAAGGTCGTCCTCGCTCAGCCGTCCGGTGCTCTGCTCGACGACCTCTCCCATGAAGGAGCCGACAACGTCGAAGTTCGGCAGCATTCCGGTCTTCAGCAAGCGCACCAGCTCGGTCCGAGACCAGCTGCCGATGCCGGTTTCGGGATGCGGCGTGATGTTCGGCGCCGGCTCGCCTTCGGGCCCGTCGGGCGTGCCGGCAAGTGACCGGGATGGGTCTGTCGCACCAATCGCCGTGCGCGGCGTATGGCATTCGCCGCAATGGGTGAGCGCCTGGACAAGGTAGGCGCCGCGATTCCACTCGGCGCTTTGCGCCGGGTCGGGCTCGAACGGGCCGGGGGTGAAGTTGAGCGCTTTCCAGAAGCCGAGGAGAAAGCGCCAGCCAAAGGGAAACCTGAGGTCGTGCGGCTTGTTCGGCTTGGCAACGGGCGGAAGCGAGAAGATGTAGGCCTTGAGATCCAGCAGGTCGGCGTCGGTGATCCCGGTGAACGAGGTGTAGGGAAAGGCCGGATAGTAGTGGCTTCCGTCCGGCGCGACGCCATGCCGCAAGGCGCGGATGAAGTCGGCGTCCGACCAGCCTCCGATGCCGTACTCGGGATCGGGCGTGATGTTCGGGCCGTAGAAGGTGCCGAACGGCGTCTCGATCGCGCGCCCGCCGGCGAGGAGCGGGCCATCGTTCTTCACGTCGGTATGACAGCCGGCGCAGCCGGCCGCGGCGAAGAGGTAGGCGCCGCGTTCGACCGAAGGCGCCGGGTTCGCCGTCTCCGCGGCCGTCGGGTCGGGCATGCAAATCCCCAACAGGCCGACGACGGCGACGATCGCGCCGCAAATCGGGGCCGCTTGCATAGTCGTCGTCTACCTTTTTCCCCTTGACCGGCAGGCCGCGCCGCCTTCACAACGGCGGGCCTGTCGGTTAAGCACTAAACCATATCGCAACCCGCACCGAAAGCTCGGCGACCGAGAGAGCCCCTGACTCGCGGCGCGCGTCTTCGGTCCCGACGAAGGAGCTTGACCCCTGCGATGACGGCGTCCCGTTCCCTTTGCGTCTATTGCGGATCGTCGGTCGGTGCGAAGCCGCAGATCCAGGATGCCGCGCGGCAACTCGGCCGGTTGATGGCCGAGAGTCGCATCCGGCTGGTCTACGGCGGCGGGCGCGTCGGCCTCATGGGCGTGATCGCCGATGCGGTGCTCGACGGCGGCGGCGAGGTGGTCGGGATCATTCCCGAATTCCTCGACACCCGCGAGGTCGGCCACCGCGGCGTGACCGAGCTGCATATCGTCGACAGCATGCACGCCCGCAAGAGCCTGATGGTCGAGCTGTCGGACGCCTTTGCCGTCCTGCCGGGCGGCTTCGGCACGCTCGACGAGACGTTCGAGGTTCTGACCTGGCGGCAGCTTCGGCTGCACGACAAGCCGATCATGCTGGTTGACCTCGACGGTTACTGGAACCCGTTCTTGGACCTCGTCGATCACCTGATCGCGCAGGGCTTCGTCCATCCCAGCTGCCGTGACCTCTTCACCGTCGTCACCTCCGTCGAGGAGGTGGTCACCGCCGTTGCCCAGGCGCCGCAGCCGGCCGTCGGCACGAAGGGCGAGCGATTGTAGACCGGCAGCCCCGCGCTTGCGCCCGCGTCGGGCGGTGCTATGTTCGGCGCCGTCGCGAACCCACCTTCGCCACCGACACCCAATCCTCGAACCTCAACCCACGGGAAGAGTCATGACGAAGATCAAAGTCGTAAACCCGATCGTCGAGCTGGACGGCGACGAGATGACGCGAATCATCTGGCGGCTCATCAAGGAAAAGCTGATCCTGCCCTATGTCGACGTCGAGCTCCTCTACTACGACCTCGGGATCGAGAACCGTGACGCCACCGAGGACCAGGTGACGGTCGATGCGGCGAACGCGATCAAGCAGCACCGGGTCGGCGTCAAATGCGCCACCATCACGCCGGACGAAGGCCGGGTGAAGGAATTCAACCTGAAGAAGATGTGGCGCTCGCCGAACGGGACGATCCGGAACATCCTCGACGGCACCGTCTTCCGGCAGCCGATCATCTGCCGCAACGTGCCCAGGCTGGTGCCGAACTGGACGCAGCCGATCGTCATTGGACGCCACGCCTTCGGCGACCAGTACCGGGCAACCGACTTCCGTGTCCCAGGTCCCGGCAAGCTGACGATCCGGTTTGAGCCCGCGGGCGGGGGCGAGCCGGTCGAGTATCCCGTGTTCGATTTTCCGGGCAGTGGCGTCGCGCTCGGCATGTACAACCTCGACGAATCGATCCGCGGCTTCGCGCGCGCCTGCTTCAACTATGCGCTGACGCTGGGCTGGCCGGTCTACCTGTCGACCAAGGACACGATCCTCAAGGCCTATGACGGCCGGTTCCGCGAGATCTTCAGCGAGGTCTTCGAGGGTGAGTTCGCGGCGGCGTTCAAGGAGAAGGGGATCACCTACGAGCACCGGCTGATCGACGACATGGTGGCCTCCGCGCTGAAGTGGAGCGGCGGCTTCGTCTGGGCGTGCAAGAACTACGACGGCGACGTCCAGTCCGACACGGTCGCCCAGGGCTTCGGCTCGCTCGGGCTCATGACCTCGGTCCTCCTGTCTCCGGACGGCAACGTCGTCGAGGCAGAGGCCGCGCACGGCACCGTGACCCGCCACTACCGCGAGTACCAGAAGGGCAAGGAAACTTCGACCAACCCGATCGCCTCGATCTTCGCCTGGACGCGGGGCCTGTGGTACCGCGGCAAGTTCGACGGCACGCCCGAGGTCCAGGCCTTCGCCGAGACGCTGGAGCGGGTCTGTGTCGAGACGGTCGAGTCCGGCTTCATGACGAAGGACCTGGCGCTGCTCATCAGCCCCGACCAGAAGTGGCTCACCACCAACCAGTTCCTCGACAAGCTCGACGAGAACCTGCGGAAGGCGATGGGCTGAGGCGCGCCCGGCCCCCGAAGATCGAAACAGACAGGAGTTCGTCGCGATGCTGACCGCCGCTCTGAAGGCCCTCCCCGCCCTCGCCTTGGCGCTGTTTCTCGGCGGCTGGGCCGCCGGCCCGGCGCTGGCCCTCGACCCGTCGCTCGATCCGGAGAACACGCTCTACATGGACCTGAAGGACGGCCGCGTGGTCATCGCGATGCGCCCGGACCTCGCGCCCGGGCACGTCGCCCGGATCAAGGAGCTGGTCCGGCAGGGCTTCTATGACGGCGTGGTGTTCCACCGGGTGATCGACGGTTTCATGGCCCAGACCGGCGACCCCACCGGCACCGGCCGGGGCGGCTCGGGGAAGAACCTCAAGGCCGAGTTCTCGGACGCGCCGCATGTCCGCGGCACGGTCTCCATGGCCCGCGCCATGGACCCCGACAGCGCCGACAGCCAGTTCTTCATCGTCTACGCCCGGGCGCCGCATCTCGACGGGCAGTACACCGTCTGGGGCGAGGTGGTCGAGGGCATGGAGTTCGTCGACCGGATCAAGAAGGGCGACCCGGCCGCGAACGGCATGGTGGAGAACCCGGACCGCATCGTCCGGATGCAGGTGGCGGCCGACGCCGAGAAGGCGGCGGCGGAGTAGCCCGGCGTTCCGCCGGCGCCCTCAGGCGGCGCCGGCGGTTTCCTTGCCGAGGGCCTGCTCGATGGCGGCGAGGGCCGCCTCGGCACGGGCGCCGTCCGGGCCGCCCGCCTGGGCCATGTCGGGGCGGCCGCCGCCGCCCTGGCCGCCGAGGCTGCGGCTGCCGAGCCGCGCCAGCTCCACGGCGTTGAAGCGATCCGTCAGGTCGTCGGTCACCCCGACGACGAGCGAGGCGCGGCCGTCGGTGCGCGCGATGAGCGCGACGACGCCGGAGCCGATCTGCTTCTTGAGCGCGTCGGCCATGCCCTTGAGCTCCTTCGCCGGCACGCCGTCGAGCAGCCGAGAGGCGAAGCGGATGCCGGCCACCTCCTTGGCCGCCGGGCCGGCCGCGGCCGCGCCGCCCCCGCCGCCGGTGGCGAGCGCGCGACGCGCCTCGGTGAGCTCGCGCTCGAGCCGCCGGCGCTCCTCCATCAGGCTGACGACGCGGGCCGGCAGCTCGGCCGGCTGCACGCGGAGCGCCGCAGCGGCGCGCTCCAGCACGTCCTCCTGCGCGCGCACCCAGGCCTCGGCCGCCTCTCCGGTCAGCGCCTCGATGCGGCGCACCCCGGCGCTGACCGCGCCTTCGCTGATGATCTTCAGGAAGCCGATGTCGCCGGTGCGGCTCACATGGGTGCCGCCGCAGAGCTCCGTCGAGAAGACGCGATCGCCGTCCACCCCGCCCATGGAGACGACCCGCACCTCGTCGCCGTACTTCTCGCCGAAGAGCGCGAGCGCCCCGGCGGCGATCGCCTCGTCGGGCGTCATGTAGCGCGTGGTGACCGCGTCATTGCGGCGGATGCGGGCGTTGACCTCCGCCTCGACGTCGCGCAGCTCCTCCTCCGTCATCGGGCGCGGATGGCTGAAGTCGAAGCGCAGCCGGTCGGGCGCGACGAGCGAGCCCTTCTGCGTCACGTGGCTGCCGAGCCGGCGGCGCAGCGCCTCGTGCAGCAGATGCGTGGCCGAGTGGTTGGCGCGCAGCTTCGCGCGGCGGGCGCCGTCGACCAGCATCTCGATCGTGTCGCCGACGGCGATCCGGCCCTTGACCACGCGGCCGAAATGGACGTGCAGGTCGCCGACCTTCTTCTGGGTGTCGCGGACCTCGATCTCGGCCGCGCCGTCCTCGGTGCGGAGGATGCCGGTGTCGCCCATCTGACCGCCCGACTCGGCGTAGAACGGCGTCTGGTTGGCGACCAGCGCGATCTCCTCGCCGGCCTCGGCCGCCTCGACCGTCTTTCCGTCGCGGACGATCGCGGCGACCACGCCCTCGGCCGTCTCCGTCGCGTAGCCGAGGAAGTCGGTGGCGCCGACCTTCTCGCGCAGGTCGAACCAGAGCTGCTCGGTCGCGGCCTCGCCGGAGCCGGCCCAGGCCTGCCGCGCCGCCGCGCGCTGCCGCTCCATGGCGGCGTCGAAGCCGGCCGTGTCGACGGTGCGGCCCTGGCCGCGCAGGATGTCCTGCGTCAGGTCCAGCGGGAAGCCGTAGGTGTCGTAGAGGCGGAACGCCACCTCGCCGGGGAGCGGCTGCCCCTCGCCCAGCTTCTCCGTCTCCTCCTCGAGCAGGCGCAGGCCGCGGTCGAGGGTCTGCTTGAAGCGCGTCTCCTCGAGCTTCAGGGTCTCGGCGATCAGCGCCTCGGCCCGCGGCAGCTCCGGATAGGCCTGGCCCATCAGGCCGACGAGGGTGGGCACGAGCCGGTGCATCAGCGGCTCGCGGCAGCCGAGCTTGTGGGCGTGGCGCATCGCCCGGCGCATGATCCGGCGCAGCACGTAGCCGCGGCCCTCGTTCGAGGGCAGCACGCCGTCGGCGATCAGGAAGCTGCTGGCCCGCAGATGGTCGGCGATGACCCGGTGCGAGACCCGGTAGGCGGGGTCGTCGGGCTCGGTGTTCGAGGCCTCGGCCGAGGCGAGGATCAGGGTGCGCAGCAGGTCGGTGTCGTAGTTGTCGTGCTTGCCCTGGAGGATCGCGGCGATGCGCTCCAGCCCCATGCCGGTGTCGATCGACGGCCGCGGCAGGGGCACGCGCTCCTCCTTCGAGATCTGCTCGAACTGCATGAAGACGAGGTTCCAGATCTCGATGAAGCGGTCGCCGTCCTCGTCGGGGCTGCCCGGCGGGCCGCCCGGGATCTCCGGCCCGTGGTCGTAGAAGATCTCGGAGCAGGGGCCGCAGGGGCCGGTGTCGCCCATCGCCCAGAAGTTGTCCGAGGTCGGGATGCGGATGACCTTGCTTTCGGGCAGGCCGGCGATCTTGCGCCAGAGGTCGAAGGCCTCGTCGTCCTCGGCGTAGACGGTGACGAGCAGCCGCTCCTCGGGCAGGCCGAACTCCTTCGTGACGAGATTCCAGGCCAGCTCGATCGCGCGGTCCTTGAAGTAGTCGCCGAAGGAGAAGTTGCCGAGCATCTCGAAGAAGGTGTGATGCCGGGCCGTGTAGCCGACGTTCTCCAGGTCGTTGTGCTTGCCGCCGGCGCGCACGCATTTCTGCGCCGTCGCGGCGCGGACATAGTCCCGCTTCTCCGCGCCGGTGAAGACGTTCTTGAACTGCACCATGCCGGCGTTGGTGAAGAGCAGCGTCGGGTCGTTGCGCGGCACGAGCGGGCCCGACGGCACGATCTTGTGGTCGTGCCGGGCGAAGTAGTTCAGAAAGGCGCTCCGGATCTCGTTGGCCGTATGCATGTCGTCTTTCGCTACCTGGGGGCGGCGGGGCCGCGGGCAACCGATGTCGGTGAACAGCTAAATTGGGGCCAAGGCGGCGGGGAGGCAAGGCCGCGCCCGCCGGACCACGCCGCCGGGGCGCACCGGCCGCCGGTTTTAGCCTGCCCGGCGCCGGCCTGTCCAGCCGGGCCGCGGCCGGGGCGGCGCCCGATCCCTCGGCAGCCGATCCCTCAGCGGCCGATCCCTCAGCGGCCGACCTCCCGCATGCCGGCCTCGGGATAGCGCTGGCCGGCGGCCGGGGGCAGCGACTCGGCGATCCGCCTCAGCTCGTCGGGCGTCAGCGCGATCTCGACGGCGGCGACGTTCTCCTCGAGCCGGGCGCGGCGGCGCGTGCCGGGGATCGGGACGATGTCGTCGCCCTGGGCGAGCACCCAGGCGAGCGCGAGCTGGGCGGGGGTGACGCCCTTCGCGGCGGCCAGCTCCTCGACCTTCGCGACGAGGTCGAGGTTCTTCCGGAAGTTCTCGCCCGTGAAGCGCGGCAGCCGGCGGCGGAAGTCGTCGGGGGCGAGGTCGTCGAGGGAGCGGATCGCGCCCGACAGGAAGCCGCGGCCGAGCGGCGAGAACGGGACGAAGCCGATGCCGAGCTCGCGGACGGTCGCCAGGACCCCGTCCTCGGGATCGCGCGTCCAGAGCGAATACTCGCTCTGCAGCGCGGCGATCGGGTGGACGGCGTGCGCCCGGCGGATGGTCTGCGGCCCGGCCTCGGACAGGCCGAGGAAGCGGACCTTGCCGGCCTCGACCAGCTCCTTCATGGCGCCGACGGTGTCCTCGATCGGCGTGTCGGGATCGACGCGGTGCAGGTAGTAGAGGTCGATGTGATCGACGCCGAGGCGCTTCAGCGAGGCGTCGCAGGCGGACTTGACGTAGTCCGGGCGGCCGTTGATCCGCTGCGCGCCGGGCCCCGGGTCGGAGCCGGCGGCGCGGACGAGGCCGACCTTCGTCGCCAGCACGACCTCGTCGCGGCGGCCGGCGATCGCCTCGCCGACGAGGCGCTCGTTGGTGTGGGGGCCGTAGGCGTCGGCGGTGTCCAGCAGGGTGACGCCGAGGTCCAGCGCGCGGCGGATGGTGGCGATCGCCTCGCCGCGGTCGGCCTCGGTCGCGCCGTAGGAGCCGGTCATGCCCATGCAGCCGAGGCCGATGGCGGAGACTTCGAGGGTCGGTCCGAGCTTGCGTGTCTTCATGGCCTGATCCGGACATCCAGACATCGGCGGGGGGCGGGTTTGAAACCCGCCCCTACTCTTGTCATGCCCGGACTTGGTCCGGGCATCCAGAAACCGGCGCCGCCGGCTGGATTGCCGGGTCAGGCCCGGCAATGACAGCGAAGCGGTTTCTGGGCTGCCGGGTCGCCCTCGGATCGAGTCGGGGGGCGGGTTTGAAACCCGCCCCTACAGCGACTGTCTCTTGTCGAGCCCGGCAATGACGGCGAAGCGCCCCGAAATCCGCCTTAGAAGTCCGCGTCGGCCGACTCGGCGCCGGCGGAGCCGTCCATCATGGCGCCGGCGACGAGGCCGGCGTTCTCGCGGATCGCGCGCTCGATCGCGTCCGCCGCCTCCGGGTTCTCGCGCAGGAACTGCTTGGCGTTCTCGCGGCCCTGGCCGATGCGCTGCCCGCCGTAGGAGAACCAGGCGCCCGACTTCTCGACCACGCCGGCGGAGACGCCGAGGTCGAGCAGCTCGCCGACCTTGGAGATGCCCTCGCCGTACATGATGTCGAACTCGACGACGCGGAAGGGCGGCGCCAGCTTGTTCTTCACCACCTTCACGCGGGTCTGGTTGCCGGTGACGGTGTCGCGCTCCTTGATCGAGCCGATGCGGCGGATGTCGAGCCGGACGGAGGCGTAGAACTTCAGCGCGTTGCCGCCGGTCGTCGTCTCCGGGTTGCCGAACATCACGCCGATCTTGAGGCGGATCTGGTTGATGAAGATGACCATGCAGCGCGAGCGCGAGATCGAGCCCGTGAGCTTGCGCAGGGCCTGGCTCATCAGGCGGGCGTGCAGGCCGACGTGCGAGTCGCCCATCTCGCCTTCGAGCTCCGCCCGCGGCACGAGGGCGGCGACGCTGTCGATCACCAGCACGTCGATGGCGCCGGAGCGGACCAGGGTGTCCGCGATCTCCAGCGCCTGCTCGCCGGCGTCGGGCTGGGAGATCAGCAGCTCGTCCACGTTGACGCCGAGCTTGCTGGCGTAGCTGGGGTCGAGCGCGTGCTCGGCATCGATGAAGGCGCAGGTGCCGCCCTTCTTCTGGGCCTCGGCGACGACGTGCAGCGCCAGGGTCGTCTTGCCCGAGCTTTCGGGGCCGTAGACCTCGATAATCCGCCCGCGCGGCAGGCCGCCGATGCCGAGCGCGATGTCGAGCCCGAGCGAGCCGGTCGAGATGACCTCGGTCTCGACCACGTTCTCGCGCTGCCCCAGGCGCATGATCGAGCCCTTGCCGAAGGCCCGCTCGATCTGGCTGAGCGCGGCGTCGAGCGCTTTTCCTTTGTCCATCATATCCTTATCGACGAGGCGCAGTGAGGATTGCGACATAACCTTAAGGCCTCTCTTATTTCATAGCCGGGAGGGCGGTGCAACGCGGATGACTGTACTCCTTTTGTTCCGGTTTGCAAGCGGAAACCGGGACCGAAAGGGGAACATCCGGCGGGGCTGTCCGCGCCCTTCCCCGGCCGCCCCGCGGCGGCGCGGCCGGACGCCCCGCCGGGACCGAGGCGGGGCGGGAAAAGCGGACGATGGACCCCATGCCCAGCGACGATTCGCCCGGCGAAACACGGCGCGGCAGGACGCGGCCGGCAGGCACCCCTCGCGCCGCGGCGGCGAGGAGGCGCAGACGGCGGCCGGCGGTGGCGGCGGCGCGGCGCAGGGCGGCGAGATCGGCCGACCGGGCGCCGTGGCGGCGGCGCGCGGCCCGGCAGCGGCGCAGGCCTTCGGCGGTGCGCGGGCCGGTGCTCTTGCCGCCGTGGAGGCGGCAGCGGCCGTTCGCCATGGCCGGCTGGCGGCAGGGGCCGCCGGCGCGCGTCTTCGCCCCGCAGCGCGGCGCGGCCGCGTAATCGCCCGGCGGGTTGCCGTTGCGCAGCCGCCCGCGCCGGCGCGCCGGGGCCGCGGGCGCAGCCGGACCAAGGCGGGGCGCGCCGGCAGAGGCCGCGGCGGGGGCAGCGCCGGAACCGCCGCCCGAAATGCCGTTTGAAACACCCTTGGGCGCGCCGCAGGAAGCGCCGTTGGAGCCGCGCCCGGGACCGCCGCCGCGGCCCGGCCCGCCCGCCGGCGGCCCGTCGTCGCCGGGACCGTCCCCGGACCCCTCTCCGGCCTCGCCGTCGGCGCCGCCGGGCGGCATCCCGGCCCAGGTGAGGCGGATGTGGGTCGTGGCCCCCTCGCCGGAGCCGGGCGCGCGCAGCCGTTGCAGCGCCAGCAGGCCGAGGCGGTAGCGCTCCATGAGCCGGCCGGCGGCGCCGGCGAGGCGCGCCGCCTCGAGCCCCGCCCGGCGCTCGTCGGGCGACTGGGCCTCGGCCGCGGCGTGGTCGAGGAAGACCTCCGCCCGCGCGGCGAGGCGCATCATGAGCCGATGGCCGGTGGCGAGCTCGTGCGCCAGCAGCGTGGCGAGCGTGTCCGCCCCCTCCGCCGGGCGGGCGGCCGCGGCGGCGAGCTCCAGCGCGCCGGCCTCGGCCGCGAGCTGGAGGGCGGCGGCCTCCGCCGCGGCGGCGACCTTCGGCTTTGCGCGTCTGGACATGGGCGGTGGCTCCGGCTGGTGAGGTCAGGCCGGATTATACGCAATATGCGGCAGAAAGGCAATGTGGGATGCGTACAAGCGCCTGCGACGTGGAAGGAAAATGTGAGTTGCTTTGCGAGCATTGGGCGAGGCCCACCGATGAGCCCGCCTCTCCGCCCGCGCAACAACCGTCAATTTGGCATCCCCCAATCACGCGCTCGCGATGTGCCATCGCTACGCATTACATGCATCACTTCTCCGCCGACGTCAGAAAACGACTGGAAGATGCCCGTTAAAGAGTAGAAATGACGAGGTGAAGCAAATAGAATGACTGGCCGTGAGCAGCTCGGCCTACAAGAGTCCCACTACGTATCCCCACTGAAACTTCATAGTTTGAGCACCACGAGGTCGGACCGCTTATATGTTACCCACCGACACTGTGGATGAGAGGCAGATCAAAACTAATGAGACGCTGTCGTATTGGGAGCCGGGGTCCGTTCTTGAAATAGTTGCCGAGCTGATAGGGGGGCGACCATGGCAGATCAATTCTTTGCGCTTCGCGGCAGTCGTAACCTGTCTCGGGACGAATTCAGCGCCCATCTTGCCCTTGCGATCCGGCTAGAGAACGTCGCTGTCCTGCTCGGCGCGGGCGCCTCGAAATGCGTTGGTGGTCAGGTAATGGCCGACATATGGGCTGGCATAGAAGCCGATCACACCGCCGAGGCAGATTGGTTGAGGGAACAGCACTTTATCGAGGCTGATGCCATCCCCAACATCGAACTGCTGCTTGATCGGCTCGAAGTCGCCTATCAGGACGGTGCTCGGCGCAGGGAGGATCTAACGCAGCTTCGTGCCGTCCGGCATATCCTCCGGAAGGCCATTCTCCGCGCTGCCATTCTGCAGGATGAACTGTGGCTGCGACCTGACCGTACCATTATTCACGAGAAATGCAGACATCATGTCCGGTTTCTTGCGCGGCTGATTGGCAACCGACAACCGGGACAAGCCGCCCCATGGGTATTTACCACCAACTACGATCTATCAGTGGAATGGGCCGCCGAAGCCTTGGGCTTGCATTGCGTGAACGGCTTTAGCGGTCTTCACAACCGCGCCTTCCATCCAAGCAGTTTTGACCTTGGCCTCCGCAATGTTCAGGCACGCGGCGAAGCTCGCTTCGGCACCTACAACATCTATCTCGCCAAGCTGCACGGTTCGATTTCGTGGGCAGCAGAGGACGATGGCACCGTGGTCGAGCACTCGTCGCGCGCCATAAAGGAGAAGATCGACGCGTTCCTTGCATCCGTGGAACCTGACGACTGGCCCGGTTTCATGATCTTTCCGGGCGCATCCAAATTCGTGCAGACAACCGGTTTTGTGTATGGGGAGATTATCCGCCGGTTCACGGAGTTCCTGTCCAAGCCGAATGCCTGTCTCATAGTGAGTGGCTACGGTTTTGCTGACGATCACATAAACCGCCTGATTATCTCAGCCCTACAGAACCCGACTCTTCAGGTCATCATCTACCTTCCCGAGATTGATCGCTATGGTCTTTACCCGACGCTTGCCTCGAGTGGCTCCCTGCTGACACCGAACGAGCAACTCCGTCGGCTGCTGACTGCGCAACTGCCCCAGGTGACGGTACGGGGATTCGGCGCGGACGCACATTTCAGCTCGCTGGTCAGCGAACTTCCTGAGCCAGCGCTGATCGATGACATATCCGAGCAGGCAAAGAGCATAGAGCAGCTATTACGTCGCTTCTCACCGAAGATTACTGGTAGCGTCGGGAACGCCGCGCCGACGGCAGCCAAGTTGGAAGATGCTCTTAATCTTGGCGGGGATGGTGCGGCATGATGCCCCGAAGACCCATCGGGTACGTCGTCGAGATCGACGGACCGTTCCTCCTGATTAACCTGTTGGAAGAGTCCCGTGGTCATGTCGCCGGACACCGTGACGGGCTTTCTACGGTCGAACAACCGGGCGATCTCATTGGCATAGAGGCAGGCGCTGACACAATCATTTTGCGTATCCTCTCGGTCGCGTTCGCCGAACCTAAAGAAGTCCATATCGGGCGTTTACGCGGTAACAAAGAGATCAGCGAACCGCTTCGCCAGCTCAAGGGACGGGTAATCGGCTTCTTATCGCGCCGCAAAGGGGAGCTTCAGTTTCAGCCGCAGGATTGGCGACTTCCTGTGCTCGGAGCGAGCGCTTATCCGCTATCGGACCAAGAGGTGGTCGCCACTATTGGCGCATCCGGTCCTGCCGAAGCGCAGATTCCGCTTGGCTATGACTCGCGCAATCGTGGCATCGAGGTCCGCGTCAGTGTCAATGACCTACTTGGGCGGCACTTGGCGATTCTCGGGGCTACAGGTCAAGGCAAGACGCACTTCGTGGCGGCTCTATTGCAATACTTGGCTACGTTGCCACGCGCCCGCATTGTTATTTTCGACGTGAATGGGGAGTATAGACCCGCCTTTGCCCATCTCGGCGCGCGCACAAAGACGACCCTGCTGGGAAATGGAGCGAACGGCGACCGAAAGATTCCTTACTATGCTCTCGGACGGCATGGTCTCGCACGGCTGCTGATGCCGAGTGAGCGCGCTCAGATGCCAGCACTGCGCTTTGCCATAGAGCACCTCAAATATGTCCAGGCTGATGAAGCGGGTGCCCGTGCCAACGGCGCCGCTAAGAACGAGCTTTTCGACGATTGCCACTCTGGCGATCCGAACGCTGCTAAGCAGCAACTCGACTTGATACGAAATCACATGACGCCACCGGCCACGGTATGGCCGCACATGCGCGCACTCTCGTGTCTCGCCTGTGAATGGTACGTGCTCAAGACTGGCAAGGGTGGTCAGCCCGAGCGCGACACCTTTCACTACGGCCATATTCAGGCGTTGATAAACCGCATCCGCGGACTGATTGAAGACCCTCAATTCACCTCCATTGTCGATGTTACAGGCGGGGCGGGCGTGACAGAGCCGCTTTCAATGCGCGCCGAGTCAGCGAGCTTGGTCGACGACATATTCGGAACTAAACAATACGAGGAAGGTGACTGGTGCGTTCACATTGTTGACCTAAGCCGGCTGGCGCAGGACTTGATGCCTTTCGTTCTCGGCTCGCTTCTGGAAATGTTCGCGGCCGAGATATTCATACGCGGGCCCGGGCAGACCCACCCGACGATGCTGGCGCTCGAGGAGGCGCACCACTATCTACGGCAGCTACCCGGCGATAGTGACACCGGCCAGCACGTTCTCGCCTATGAGCGATTGGCGAAGGAAGGACGGAAGTTCGGCCTTTCTCTGATGATCAGCACGCAGCGGCCTTCCGAGGTTTCTTCAACGGTGCTCGCCCAGTGTGGAACATGGGCAGTTTTCCGATTAAGCAACGAAGCCGATCAGCGTGCGGTGGCCGCTGCTGCAGAAACGGCGGGAGTAAATGTTGCTCGCCAGCTCCCCGGACTAGGGCGCGGCGAAGCCATCGTTTTCGGTGCTGCCGTTCCGGTTCCAACCCGATTGCATGTGGTCCGACCAAATCCGGAACCAGACTCAAAGGACCCGCCCTTTCTTGCTGCATGGAGCTCGCAGGGCGATCCCGAACTGGAGACGAAAGCGGCAGAGTGAGCGAGAGGCTCCACGGCTTCCTGCCGAAGGAAGATCTTCCCGGCAAGGAACACCTTCACGACTGTTCGCGGTGAATTGCCAAGCAGGCATCGGGGCGGCATCCAGACCATTTCGCGTTTTGACCAGAAACCGACCTTGGTAAACTTTGAGCTTATGTCGGCAAAGGGTGGAAACGGAGGTCCGGGGCCGGCCTTTCGCACCCTGACCCGGAGCCGCCGCGGCGGCCGGGCCGGTTGAGAGCCTGCGGGGGGTCAGCGGGGCTTCGGCCCGCCGGATGAGCGCGCGGCGATCGCGGCGAGGACGGCGGCCGCCGCGTCGGCGGGCGGCAGGCGCGCGGTGTCGATCACCACTCGCGGCCGGGCCCAGGGCTCGTACTCGCGGGCCATGACGGCGGCCCAGCCCGGCGGCGTCAGGCCGGGGATGTCGCCGGCCCTGCCCTCGACCCGCCGCCGATGCTCCGCGGCGTCGGAGCAGATGACCTCGACCTCGACGATCGGCGACGCCGCCGCGGCGGCCACGGCCCGCCAGGCGGCACGGGTCGCCGAGACCGGGTTCACGCAGTCGGCGACGACGATTTGGCCTAGCTTCAGGTTCTCCTCGGCCAGGGCGTAGGCGGCGGCGTAACCGGCCGGCCCGATGTCGTCCGCCAGGACCCCGGCCAATCGAACGGCCTGCTCGATAACGTCGATCCGGAGGCAGGCCGCGCCGCAGCGACGCGCGACCAGCCGCGCGATCGTCGTCTTTCCGGTTCCCGGCAGGCCGCCGAACACGACCAGCATCGCCGCTTCCCCCGATCCGCTGCCGCCTTGCGGCGGGATCGCCCCCCGCGCGACCGTTCCATCGGCCGGAGGCCGGCCGCGGGCGGCGCTCACTCCTCCTCGACCGGCTCCGGGCAGGGCCAGGAGGCCGGGCGGGCAAGGCCCGGGGGGAGCGTCGTCCGGTCGTCGCCGCAGGCGTGGTCGAGCTGCGCCTGGGTGAGGCCGCGGACGCCCGACAGGTCGGCGCCGTGCAGGGCGACGCCGTAGAGGTCGGCGCCCGTCAGGTCGGCGCCGGCGAGCCGCGCCCCCTGCATCCAGGCGCGCGCCAGCTCTGCCTTCACAAGCCGGGCGTCGGCGAGATCCGCGCCCTGCAGCCGCGCGCGCATCAGCTCCGCCTTTTCGAGATCGGCGCCCGTAAGCCGGGCCTCCTGCAGCTTCGCCCGGCCGAGATCGGCGTAGGTCAGATCGGCGCCGCTGAGGTCGGCCCCGCGGAGATCCGCCCGCCCGAGATAGGCCCGGGTGAGCCGCGCCCCGGACAGGTCGGCGCCCGGCAGCATCGAGCGGCCGAGATCGGCGCCGCTCAGATCCGCGCCGCTGAGATTCGCCTCGGCGAGGCTGCTGCGGCTCAAGGTCGCGTTGACGAGCCTGGCCCCGCGCAGGTCCGCGCCGACCAGATAGAGCCTGTCCTTGTCGCAGCCCGACCAGTCCACGTTCGGGCCCCGCGGATCGGTGCAGGCGGCCTGCGCCGGCGCCGCCGGCAGCGCGCCCATCGACAGGCCGAGGAGGAGGCCGGCCAGCAGGAGCCAAGCCGGGGCCGGGAGGCCGGCCGCGCCTTCGGATGGGCGCGGACGCCCCAACCGCGCGAATCGCCGCTGCGTCATGGAGCGAAGTCTAGACCCGGATCGCCGGGGCGACATCAAGAAAAGCAATGGAGGACCGGAGGTGCGGAGGGCTGGGCATTCGGAAGATCGGGCGCGCTGAGCGTGGGGGCGCAGAGGGGCCGGACGCATCGGCGCGGGCCGGCCCCTCGCCGCCCGCCGAACTCAGTCCGGCGCGCCCGGGCGGTCGATCCGCGCGCCCGGCACGGCGCGCGTGAGCGGCGACGCGGCCGCGCCGCGGCCGGCGGGCCGCATGGTCGCCAGGAGATCCCGGCCCGCGGGCCCCGTGAGGCCGTTGCCGCCATGGGTGCGGGTGGTCTGGTGGCAGGTCCGCGACCCGTCCGCGGGGCAGTCGAAGCAGACGAGCCCGGTGCATCCGGCGATGCCGTCGGCGGTGGATTCGTAGACGCAGTACTCGCCGCGCTCGATCATGGCCTCGCAGGCGGCGATGACGTCCTCGACCCGCGCGCCGCCGCTGCCGTTGTCGGCCGCGCGCGCGCCTTGCGGCAAGGCGAGCGCCGCCATCGCCCAGATCGCCGACACGGACAGAACCAGAAGCCTTTGCATGGCACCCTCCATCGGGTTCGCGTTCACGCAGCAACCTTCCGGTCGTCGTCTTCGGGGGCGGCCCCGCCGCCCCCGCCCGCGCCGACGGCGCCCGATCGTCACCGTAGCGCGGCCCGTGCGGTCGCGCTGTGAGCCGGATCACATCCTGGGTGCGGCGCGGCTCGCCGCGGCGGGCCTCGGCGCCGGGCGCCTCAGCCCGGCTTGCGGGCGCGCAGGTGGTGGGGGCAGTGCTCGCCCGTCTCCAGCACGGCGAGCATGGCGCGCCAGGTGCCGATGTTGTGGTCCACCGTCTTCTTCCCCGCGGCGGCGACGGCGCGCTCGTAGAGCGGGCCTTCGAGCTGGGCGAGCTCGGCGCGCGCGACCTCGCGGTACCAGGGGTTGCGGTCGGTGAGCGCGATGTCGGCGAAGCCCGCCGCCTCCAGCGCGCGGCGGTAGCGCGCGGGCGAGGCCATGCCGAAGCTCAACCCCTCCATCGCGACGTAGTGCTTCATCTCCGGCGAGGGCTCGCCGTCGTGGCGGATCAGCCAGTCGCTGGCGGCGAGCCAGCCGCCCGGCCGGAGGACGCGGAAGACGTCGCGGAACAGGGCCTCCTTGTCGGGGATGTGGATCATCGCGTCCTTGCTGAAGACGACGTCGAAGCTTTCGTCGGCGAAGGGGAGCGGGCCGGGGGAGACCCGCCGGAACGCGACCCGGTCCGCCAGCCCGCGCGCCTCGGCCCGCGCCCGCGCCTTCTCCAGCACCGGGCCCTCGACGTCGATGCCGACCACCCGGGCGGCGCCGTGGTCCGCCGCCAGCGCCAGGGTGATCCCGCCGGAGCCGCAGCCGATGTCGAGCACCGTGCGGCCGGCGAGGTCGAGGCCGGCGAGCACGCGGGCCACCTCCTCCGCCCCGCCGGGCGACAGATAGCCCTCGCCCCACAGGGTCTCCAACAATCCGATCAGGGCGTCGGTGTACTCGCCGTCATGCGGCGCGCCCGCGGCTTCGGTGGATGCGGTGTCGGTCGCCATGTCTTCGGCCTCCCTTCCGTTTCGGGAAAGCCTAGGCCAAGGACGATCGGACCGGCAACATCCGGGTTGAACGGCCGCGCGACGAGAGGGGGGCGGCGGCGGCGCCGGCGCGGCCCGTCAGGCGGTGCCCTCGCGCATCACCTCCTTCACCTTGCCCGCGAGCTGCTTGAGGCTGAAGGGCTTGGGCAGGAAGTGGATGTCGTCGCCTTCGTCGAGGCGCTTGCGGAAGGCGTCCTCGGTGTAGCCGGAGATGAAGATGACCTTGATGTCGGGCCGGCGCGCGCGCACCTCGCGGATCAGGGTCGGCCCGTCCATGCGCGGCATGACCACGTCGGTGATCAGCAGGTCGATCGAATCGAGGTTCTGCTCGATGATCTCGAGCGCGGCCTCGCCGCTGCGCGCCTCCAGCACGTTGTAGCCCTTGTTGCGCAGGGCCCGGGCGCTGAACAGGCGCACCGCGTCCTCGTCCTCGACGAGGAGCACGGTGCCGATGCCGGTGAGGTCGCGCCCGCCCGCCCCGTCGGCGCCGGTCGCCACCCGCGCCACGTCGCCGGCCGCGCTCGCCGCGTGCCGCGGCAGGTAGATGCCGAAGGCCGAGCCCTCGCCGAGCTTGCTGTCCACGAAGACGAAGCCGCCCGTCTGCTTGACGATGCCGTAGACGGTGGAGAGGCCGAGGCCGGTGCCGGAGCCGACCTCCTTGGTCGAGAAGAACGGGTCGAAGATCCGGTCGATGATCTGCGGCGCAATGCCGGTGCCGGTGTCCGCCACCTCGATCAGCACGTAGTCGCCGGGCGGCATCGTCTCGGCGCCGCGGCTGACCGGCGTCGCCACCGTCACGTTGCGGGTGCGGATCGTGAGCTTGCCGCCCTCCGGCATCGCGTCGCGTGCGTTGACCGCCAGGTTGATGATCACCTGCTCAAGCTGGCCGTGATCGACCTTCACCGGGAACAGGTCGCGGCCGTGCACCATCTGCAGCTCGATGTTCTCGCCGATCAGCCGGCGCAGGAGGTGCGACAGCTCGGCCAGCACGTCGGTGACGTTGAGGACGCGCGGCTGCAGCGTCTGCTGCCGCGAGAAGGCGAGGAGCTGGCGCACCAGGTTCGCGGCGCGGTTCGCGTTCTGCTTGATCTGCATGATGTCGGCGAAGGACTGGTCGCCGGCGCGGTGGCGCAGCAGCAGAAGGTCGCAGAAGCCGATCATCGCCGTCAGCAGGTTGTTGAAGTCGTGGGCGATGCCGCCGGCGAGCTGCCCCACCGCCTGCATCTTCTGCGACTGGGTGAACTGGACCTCCAGCTTCTTCTGCTCGGTGGTGTCGATGAAATGGGCGATGAGGCCGGAGGCCTGCGCCGGAGGCCCGTCCGCGCCTTCGCCCTCCGCGTCCGGCCGCGGGGGGTGCCCCGGCTCGACCTCGCGGCGCGAGGCGTAGAGGGTGGCGGTGCGCCCGGCCTCGCCGCTCAGCCGGATCTCGAGCGGCTGGCCCGGCACCGCGCCGCCGGCGACGGCGTCAAGCCGCTCCGCCGCGGCGGGCCGGTCCTCCTCGGCGATGAAGTCGATGAGGGCGGCGCCGCGCAGCCGGGCGGGCGTGCCCTCGACCATCTCGGCGAAGGCGCCGTTGCACTCCTCGATGCGGCCGTCGCCGTCGATGAGGGCGATGCCGACCGGCGCCTCCTCGAAGAAGCGCCGGAAGCGCTGCTCCGAGACCTGGAGCGCGGCCTCCAGCTCGCGCTCGCGGCTGAGGTCGTGGACGATCGAGCGCGTGCGCAGGCCCACCCCGCTCTCGCTCGGCACCACCTCCTGGCGGACATAGGCCAGGAACCGGCGGCCCGACGGGCCGCACAGCACGACCTCGCCGCTCAGGGGCGATTCGTCGCCGCCGAAGGGGTTATAGGGCGCGGTGCCCGCGGGCAGGGGTGTGGCCACCATCTCGTGCAGGCGCAGCCGGCCGGCATTGATCTGGTCGCGCGCGAGGCCGAGCCAGGCCGCCAGCGTCTCGTTGACGAACAGGAAGCGGCCCTCCTCGTCCACCGAGTAGAAGCCGATCGGCGCGTGCTCGACGAGGTCGGCGAAGCGCTCCTGCTCCTTCTGGATGATCTGCTCGACCTGCCGGCGCGGCGTGATGTCCTCGACGCCCCAGAGGACGAAGCCGGGGCGCTGCGGCAGCGGGAAGGCGGTGACGTCGCGCCACTCGATCTCGCCCTCCGCCGTCTTCACCGTGATCTCGGCATGGCCGGCGATGCCGGCGGCGGCGTGCGAGGCGAGACGCGCCAGCCGCTCCCAGCCGTCGCCGTCGCCGACGAGCTGCCGCTCCAGCGCGGCGACCGTGGGCGTCGCGTCGTCGCCCACCATGTGGCGGAACGCCGTATTGGCGATGACGACCTTGCCGTCCGGCCCGACGAGCTGGCGCGCCGCCGGCACCGCGTCAAGGCTCTGGCGGAACAGGTCGCGGTCGCGCCGGCAGCGCGTATGAAGGAGCAGGCAGACGAACGCGCCGATCGCCGCGCCGGCCAGCCCGATGCCGACCGGCAGCGCCACGGCCGCGGCACTCACGGTCGCCGCCGCGGCCGGCCCGGCCCAGAGAGCGGGGAGCAGGCCGAGCGACAGGCCGAGCGCCGCCCTCGCCCATCCGCCGCCCTGCGACGAGGCCCGCCCACCCGAAAGGGAGAGGCTGTGTCGACGACCCGTTCGTTCCATGTCCGCTTCGTCCCGGTTGCGCCGGCGCCACGATCCCGAACCGGCGATCAGGTCGCCGCCGGAAGCTGCCGGCGCTTCAGCTTCATGATGTAGCCGATAACCTCCGCCACCGCCTTGTAATGTTCCGGCGGAATCTCTTCGTCAAGGTCCACGGCGGCATACAGGCCGCGCGCGAGCGGCGGATTCTCGACGATCGGGACGCCGTTCGCCTCCGCCACCTCGCGGATGCGCTGCGCCATGAGGTCGGCGCCCTTCGCGGTCACGCGCGGCGCCGACATGGCCGCCGGCTCGTATTTCAGGGCAACGGCGAAGTGGGTCGGGTTCGTCACCACGACGTCGGCCTCCGGCACCGCCGCCATCATGCGCCGCCGCGCCCGCTCGGTGCGGATCTGGCGCAGGCGGGCCTTGACGATCGGATCGCCTTCCGACTGCTTGAACTCCTCCTTCAGCTCCTGCTTCGACATGCGCATGCGCTTCATGTACTCGTAGCGCTGATAGAGATAGTCGAGGCCGGCGATGACCGTCATGACGGCGACCACGCCGACCAGGAGGCGGATCGCCAGCTCGCGGACGAGGTAGAGGAGCTGCACCGTTTCCAGCGTCGGCAGGTTGGTGAGGCTGCGCAGCTCCGGCAGCAGCAGCATCGTGCCGACCGTGCCGACGACGGCGAGCTTGAGGATGCCCTTGACGAACTCCGCGAAGGAGCGGAGCGAGAACAGGCGCTTCATCCCCTGCAGCGGCGAGATCTTCTCCAGCTTCGGCTTGATCTGCTCCGCCGTCAGAAGGAAGCCGTGCTGGAACAGCCCCGCGCCCAGCGCCGCGGCGATCAGGAGCGCGAGCGGCAGAAGACCGGCGAGGAGGAGCCCGCCGAAGGTCCGCAGCAGAAGGTACCGCAGATGCCCGAGATCGGTCGGGATGGCGTCCGGCGCCTCGAGGAAGGTCCGGAGGACCCGCCCGATGTCGGCGACGGCCGCCGGCGCGAACAGGATGACGACCAGCGCCGCGGCGAGGATCATGAACCAGTGGTTGACCTCGCGCGAGCTGGCGACTTGGCCCTTCGAGCGCGCCTCGTCGAGGCGCTTCTGCGTCGGCTCTTCGGTCTTTTGCGATTGGTCCTGTTCCTCGGCCATCGCCGCCCCCTACCCGCCTTCGCCCTCTCTCCCGCCCTCTCTCACCGGGGCGCGAGGAAGCCGGTCAGCGTGCCCTCGAACCGGCCGAGGAACCACAGCATGCCGAAGGACACGGTGAGCATCAGCACGACCATGCCGAGCATGATCTGCATCGGCATGGCGACGAAGAACACCTGCACCTGCGGCATCAGCCGGGCGAGCAGGCCGAGGCCGAGATAGAAGATCAGCCCGACGAGGATGAAGGGCGCGGCGATCTGCATGGACAGCGCGAAACTGGCGGAGACGATCCGCGCGACCATGTCCGCCATGTCGCCGATCTCGAGCGGCGCGCCGGGGGTGAAGAGGCCGTAGCTGTCCACCAGCGCGCGCAGCAGCAGATGGTGGAGGTCGGTCGCGAAGATCAGCACGGCGCCCAGCGCCATGAGGAAGTTGCCGATGATCGAGCCCTGCTGCGCCGAGGCCGGGTCGTTCGCCAGTGCGTTCGCCACGCCGGACTGAAGCGCGATGATCATGCCGGCGGTGAGCAACGCCAGCAGCAGCAGCCGCGCGAGCGTGCCGAGGAAGAGGCCGACGACGATCTCGCGGCCGAGCAGCAGCGCGAGCGCCAGCGGCGAATCGGGCAGCGGCGGCAGGTCGGGCCCGGTGAGCGGCAGGACGACGAGGCTGAGCAGCAGCGCCAGCACGAGCCGCACCCGCGGCGCCACATAGGCCTCGCCGAAGCCGGGGAGCAGCATCACCGCGCTGCCGATCCGCGCGAAGACGAGTAGGTAGCCGAACAGCTCCCCCGTCAGGACTTCGTCCAGCGTGCTCATCGGCACGGCCTAGCCGGCACCCGCGATCCGCTCCATCAGCTCCTTGGTGAAGCCGGTCAGGGTGTGCAGCATGAACGGCATCAGGAACAGGATCGAGACGAAGATCACGAGAATTTTCGGCACGAAGGCCAGGGTCATCTCCTGGATCTGGGTCAAGGCCTGGATCAGGGAGATGACGAGCCCGACCAGCAGCGCCGGAAGCATGATGGGCACGCTGATCTTGATCATGACGATGATGCCCTCGCGGGCGACGTCGAGGAACTCGGCCTCGGTCATCGGCGCGCCCCTATCGATGCGTCCCTGGCGGACGCGGCATCAGATCGGCATCCGCAGGATGTCCTGATAGGCCTGGATGACCCGGTCGCGGATCGCGACCACGGTCTGCAGGGTGACCTCGGCGTTGGTGACGGCGGTCACGACGTCGCTGAGCTCCGCCTTGCCGGCGACGGCCTTGAGGCTCGTCTGCTCGCCGGTCTCGCTGATCTCGATGGCTCCCTCCACCGCCCGCTGGAGCATGGCGGCAAAGCCGGAGCTCTTCTTCTGCGGCTCGGCGTCGAGGGGCTGGCCCCCGATGGCCTTGGCGGCGTCGTTGTAGGCGGCGATGGCGTTGGCGAAGGTGGTCTTCATCGTCTGCTCCCGGCCGGTCGTGGCGGCCCGTCGAAGATCGGTGTGCGAAGGTCAGGTGGCGAAGCGCGGCCAACGGCGATCAGCGCAGAATATCGATCGTCCGCTGCAGCATGCCGCGCGAGGATTCGATCACCTTCAGGTTCGCCTCGTAGCTGCGCTGCGCCTCGCGCATGTCGGTGAGCTCGATCAGGCTGTTGACGTTCGGCAGCGCGACGTAGCCGTCGGCATCCGCCGCCGGGTGGTTCGGGTCGAAGCGCTTCGGGAACTCGCTCCAGTCGCGGTCGAAGCGGCCGATCCGCACCGTCTCGACGCCGAGCTCCCGGTCGAGGACGTTGCGGAAGGTGACGACCTTGCGCCGGTAGGGATCGCCCCCCGGCGTCTGCGCCACGGAGTCCGCATTGGCGAGGTTCTGCGCGATGATGCGCAGCCGGACGCCCTGAACCTTCATCCCCGCCGCGGAGATGTGGAGCGCATCAACCAGATCCATGGACCGTCTCCGTTACGCTATTCGAGTCCCGATTCCATAGCCTCCCTGGCGTTCGCGCTCACCGGCCTCCCTGGCCGATGGCCGTCTTGATCATGCCGACATGCTTGCGATAGAGGTTGGTGACGAGCTGGTACTCCATCTGCGTCTCGGCCACCTTGACCATCTGCTCCTCGAGGATGACGGCGTTGCCGGCCGGCGCCGTCTCGTAGCGATTGCGCTGCTCCTCCTGGCGGAACGGTTTCGGCAGACCGCGGGTGCCGACGAGGTGGACCGGATCGGTCCGCGCCGGCGTCACCGGCGCGACCTTCTTCAGGACCCGCCGGAACTCCATCGGCTTCAGGTCCTGGGGCACGAACTCCGGCGTGTCGGCGTTGGCGACGTTGTGGGCCAGAACCTCCTGGCGCTGGTTGAGCCAGGACATCCGCCGCGTCAGCAGCTCGAAGAGCGGAAGTTTACCAAGATTCATAACGCTTCCGGAGTATTGGCGGACCGTCGCGGCTGAAAAACGGCCGATTCAGCGGCGCCGATTGTCCGTCCGCCTTGTTAAATAAGCGTAAACCGGCTAAAAAGCGGCTATAAAGGGGGAAGCCAACGGGCATCACGGTCCTTGGCACGCCGAAGCGGGGCTTCGAGATGCTCTATCTGACGCGGAAAGTTGGCGAATCGATCATTATCAACGACTCGATCGAAGTAACGGTGATCGAGGTTCGGGGGAAGTCCATCAAGCTCGGCTTCACCTTCCCGCCGGACGCCAGCGTCCTGCGGCGCGAGATCTATGAGCGCATCCAGGCCGAGAACCGCGCGGCGGCCGAGGCCGGGGCCCGGCTGGTGGAAGCGCTGGACGAGAAGGCGGAATAGGCGGCGGGGCGGCCGCTTCGCGATGGCGCGGGGCTGCGAGCCGCGAGCCAATCGCCCCCGACAATACGAGGACATCCTCCGGCTTGCGGTTCGGCCGAGCGTCCGATCTGCGACGCCAAGTCTGCTAATCAAGATATGGCTGTCCCGCGGCCGACCCGCCCCGTCCGGTAGGAGTTAAGCCAAAGCTGACAGAACAGCCTTCGTGCGGGCGGCCACAATCTGCTGGTGGTGTAACCAGATTTGCAGCACGAACGATTCGCTAACTTTCATAAAAGCTGTATCCGCGTGAAGGCGGGGAACTCATGAAGGCCGCCCGGCAGCGTCTGGCATCCAGGTATCGTCTCTTCTCCACCTCCAGCCGACTCTCAAACAGAACTCCCGCCAGGATCACCCGGAGTGCCTTCGGCAGGTCCTCCATCGTGATGTCGTCAGCAACGCAATGAACTAGATTTCCGCTGGTGGAGATCAGGTCGCAGACATGCCAAGGGCCGGCCGATGCTCACCGCCCACCAACCGGGAAGGTTGACGCCGCGTCGCGACTTCACCTTGATCGAACAGACCGGCTTGGTCTCCCCAGCAGTCCCAACCTGGCCTTGTCTCGCGGGCGAACAACTCAAGGTAGGGCCCGTCCACTAGCCGCTCGATCCGTTCACGGACCTGATCAGGCTTCCGGCTATGTTCGCGTCGGTGATCGACGACAAGCCGCCGGACGTCCTTGGCACGGCGGCGCGGCTTGCCGCGCGTCGCCAATAGGCACTGCTCGGGATTCGCGCGTGTCCAATAGCCGAGCCCGGTAAAGAAGCCCTCGCCACTGCGATTATGCTTTACCCAATAAAAGCCGACCGTCTTGTACTCAAAGCCCCATGCCTTGATCAGATCGAAGGCGCGCGGCAGCAAGGGATCGACGGCCCAGAGGAACAGCACGCAGTCATCCGCCGCGACATCGCTCACTGGCAGCCGCGCCAATGCGTCGAAATCCAGACAGTCATAGTGCGAGACGGCATTACGCCCTGTCCCTTTGGCGCTCCAGTTCCGGAAAGACCAGGGCGGATCGGCATAGATTGCGCGGTACTTACGTCCCTTCAAGCAACTCGTAAAGTCGTTCGCGGAAATACTCATTGGCCTGCTCAATCTTCTCAACTACCGGGAACCCGAAATGTTCATCCAGCTCCTCACGCACCAAGGACCACGGCTCTGGAACCGATCGGACGCCGTAATAAAAGATGATCCGCGATTCGGCCGCCACCGGCGCGAGGTTCGCTAGTTCTCCATAACTTTTCAGCAGCACCTGCACACACATCAGGTCCCGCTTTATGGATCTGATCTTGCCTGCGTCAAACCGCCCGTTTCCTCGCTTTACTTCATATGCGCGAATCGTTCTGTCCGCGCTGTCGAAGGCGACCATGTCGATCTGCAATGTGCGTACGGCCTCGCCGTAGGGAAGCGAGCTCTGCCGACAGGCATCCTCATCTTGAGAGCTGACGAGGTTGTCGGCCGCCCGCGAGACCCTGAATGCATCTTCTTTCCAGACGCGATGACGATTGCTGCCTCGGAGGCTCTCGTATAGCGCCATTTCCAAGATGCGGCCGTGCCGCTTATAGGCAGAACTGACGATGCTGGTAGCCCGCGAGTAGCGCTCGCCAGCAATCGGATCACTAACGAATTTCGTACGCGCAAGGACGTTGATGGTTTCATCGACTACGGGAGCGACCTGCGCCATGAACTTATCCAATGCCGTGCTCCCATAGTAGTAGTTCGCTGAGGAAGTGTGGCGTTGTGTTTCGGCTATGCGCGGGCTGCATTAGGCCTGTCTAGACTCCGAGCCGTTAAGAATACCCTTCCGAAGGGACCCAGAGACTTGGGGCCGATCGTAGTTCTCACATCCAAGGTCAGGGCGTCCCGCTTTCCGGAGTATGCTCTTGGTCCAGCCTGCAACGCCTCTCTTCGACCGTGGGCCCGTGAACAGCCTGACGGGCTGATGATTTCTTGCCTCCCGCCAACGATGAGAGCATCCCGGCCATGGTGGTGCATTCCCCCCTTTTTCTTCTTCGAGGAGACGGTTCGTCCCTCGTGCGAACCGGCTTCAGATCAGGATGACGAGCCTCCGCTTTGCGTCCATCGACCCGGCGATGCAGAGCTGCGCCGCCTGGAGCGATCGATGCCCGGCGAGCTCCCGCACGTCGCACAGCAAGCCGCCGGCCTCGACGACCTTACTGGCCGCTTCCGTGATGAAGGTGCGCCGGCCCGAGTGGAAGCAGCACCCGTCGAAAACCGAGGCGCGGATATTCCGCCTCCCGTCCTCGTCCTGGAGATGAAGAACGGCCGCGTGCTCCGTCCCGCTCGTAACGACGTGCGGGCCTTGCGGGCAACGCCGGAATGGGCCAAGCCCATCCTTACCGTGGCCTTCCGGTGCCACGAGGTGCAGACGCCGCCTTCTGCCAAAGCGGCCGCGCGCGAATAGAGCCCCGCCTGCTACGAATCGCGCTCAACGCATTGTTAATCATATTTCGCGACGATCCGGCCGGACTCGTTCGAATCCCTGCATCCGAGACCCCGGCATCCGAAGCCCAGGACCCCGCGCGTGCCGAATTCGAAGCCGCCCAGCCCCGGAACCACGACGCCCCGCGGCGATGCCGCCGCCGGCGGCCCCGCGCCGGGTAAGGCCATCCCCGCCGGCGCGGCGCCGCGCCGGCCGGTCGCCGCGGCGCTGAAGGGCGGCGGCGCAAGCGGGGCGATCCCGCGGGTCGTCGCCTCGGGCCGGGGCGCGGTCGCGGAGCAGATCCTGAACATCGCCTTCGCCCAGGGCGTGCGCGTGCGCGAGGATGCGGACCTCGCCGCCGTTCTCGCCGCGGTCGAGGTCGATTGCGAGATCCCGCTGGAGGCGCTCGCCGCGGTGGCCGAGATCCTGTCCTATGTCTACCGGGCCAACGCCGGCCCGGCGCCGCGCGTGCCCCCGCCCCCTTCCGAACCGCAGCCCGGGAAACAGCCATGACCGGAATCGCCGAGATCACGAAGGAGATCCGCCACGTCACGGCGCTGGTGGACGCCGCCCGCCGCCTCGTGGAAGAGGGACGGACGATCGAGCTCGGCCAGCTCGAGGCGCGGATCGACGCCTGTTGCGCCGCGGTGCGCGACCTGCCGCGCGGCACGGAGACGGCGGAGATCCGGCCGGCCGTGACGGCGCTGCTCGACGAGGTCGGACGCCTGGAAGGAGCGATCCGCAAGGCCCAGGCAGAGATCGGCGAACGGCTCGGCCAGGCCGGGGCGCGGCGGCGCGCACTCACCGCCTATGGCGGCGGCGGGCGGTAGGCGCGGCCCGGGAACCGCGATCGGGACGGCGTCATGGACACCGGTTTCTATCTCCGCTTCGTGCTGGCGCTCGCCTTCGTCCTCGGGCTCATCGGGCTTCTCGCCTGGGCCGTCCGGCGGCTGGGCCTGGCCGGGCGGCTGGCGCCGACGGGCGGCCGGGAGCGGCGGCTGGAGATCGTCGAGGTGCGGCCGCTGGACGGCAAGCGGCGCCTCGTCCTGCTGCGCCGCGATTCGGTGGAGCATCTGGTGCTCACCGGAGCGACCGGCGACCTGCTGATCGAGAGCGGCATCCCCGCGCCCGAGCCGGTCCCTTCGGCCTGGCCGGGACCGGCGGGGCAGCCCGGGACGGGCGACCCCGCGGCATGATCGCCCGGCGCTCTTCCCTCGCCTTCGCCCGCGCCCGGGCATCCTTCCTCCGCCTGCTGCCCGTCGCGCTTCTGCTGCTGCCCCTCCTGCTTCTGCTGAGCGGGGGGCCGGCGGCGGCGCAGACGGTGACGATCGACTTCGACGGCGAGGGATCGACCACGGCGCGGATCGTCCAGCTCATCGCGCTGCTCACGGTGCTGAGCCTGGCGCCGGGCATCCTGGTGATGGTGACCTCCTTCACCCGGATCATCGTCGTGCTGTCGTTCCTGCGCAGCGCGCTGGGCATCCAGCAGACGCCGCCCAACATGGTGATGGTGAGCCTGGCGCTGTTCCTCACCGGCTACATCATGGCGCCGGTCCTCGAACGCTCCTACGAGGAGGGCATCGCGCCGCTGATGGCGGAGGAGATCGACCACATCGAGGCGTTCGACCGCACGGTCGCGCCGATCCACCGCTTCATGCTGAGCCAGGTGCGGGAGGAGGATCTGGGCCTGTTCCTGGACCTCGGCGAGGTCGAGGAGCTGGAGACGCCGGAGGCGACGCCGCTGCGCGTCCTGGTTCCGGCCTTCATGATCAGCGAGCTGCGCCGCGCCTTCGAGATCGGCTTCCTGCTGTTCGTGCCCTTCGTCATCATCGACATGGTCGTCGCCTCGGTGCTCATGTCGATGGGCATGATGATGCTGCCGCCGGTGATGATCTCCCTGCCCTTCAAGCTGATCTTCTTCGTCCTGGTGGACGGCTGGTACCTCGTCTCCGGCAGCCTGATCCGCAGCTTCGGCGGAGGGTGACGCCTCGCGCCCCGGGGCTCCGGAGCAATCCACATGATCGGGATCAAGAGACGTTTGCGCGTGTCTTCGGCCGGCGCCGACGAGGCGCCGGCCGCGTTTCGCGCCGGCGAAGAGGCGCGCGCCGCCTCCGACCCCGTCCGGGCCTGCGACCTGTTCGAGACCGCGGCGAAGGGCCGGGCTTGCCGCCGCGCAGCACAGCCTCACGACCTGCTACTACACGGGGGTCGACCGGCCCCTCGATTACCGGCTGTCGTTGGAATGGTGCCGGCGGGCCGCCGATCAGGGGCTGGCCCGCTCCTACCTGCGCACCGCCCTCGCCGCGGCGGCGCCGAGCCTCGAGCGCGAGGCCGCCCGGCAGATCGCGGCCTGGCGCGCGGGTGATCGGGGAGGCTTCGCAATCCTGAGCCGAGCGCCTGCCCCTGCGCTCGTTCCGGTCCGTCACGCGGGCTGCGCTCCCAGAGGCGCGCCGAGTATAGAGAAGCAAAGCGCTGTACAATTCCTTGATTCCCCTTTGTATTTCCCTCTACCCTTGGCGAACTGTCCGAAGTAGGGGAAGGGGAACAGCGCGGTGGCGAAATATTCCACGGAACTAATCGTGCATGCGAATGCCGACAATACGATAGCGGTCGGGTCGACCATGCTGGCGAACAAGGGTGGCAAGCAGCCCATACCGATCGTCGTCTTCCCGGGAGGGAAAGACCGCAAACCCACGGCATTGGCGACCCTGCGCAGACATTTGGAAAAGCTGGATGAAAATTCGCGCCTCTATGTCAGAGGGCATGGCAATGCGACCAAGCAGACGGTTGGCGGCATAGGCTGGCAGGAATGGGCCGACACCCTCGTTTCCTGCGGGCTCAAAAAGGTCGGTCTCATCAGCATATGCGCTTGCCGCGCCGGGCAGGATGCCTCCGTAGCCGACAGCACCGAGCAGCTGACGGCCGACGACGATTTCCGAACGATGGGGCCGAACGGCTTGATGTTCGAGCACGCGGCCGACAGCTTCGCGTCCAAGTTCCATCGGCGCTTGGGGGAGCAGGGCGTCCGAACCGTCGTCTATGCCCGGGTGTTTCGGGTCATAGTGAAGCAGAAGGCCGGTGCCGGCTTTGTTGCCGGGGCAAAGACCACCGGGGCCAACAAAGAAGGCATTGCCCATATGCATCACCGACCACGATCGAAGCTGGCCTATGACTGGAAAGGCCCGTTGCAGGTGCGCCGCTGGGTGCTTTATGGCGAGGACGCGGTGCTGGCGGCTGTCGCCGACCTACTCGCCTGACTTTCCGGTTCGCCGCGACAGGCGTGAGCGCGGGCGAAGGTCCGCGCTCACGCCCCGGCGGTCGCCATCTCGACCCTCGGCGCCTCTGGCCCTGCGAAGCGGCGGTCGTGCGTTAAGAGCGCCTAACAGAACCGCTGGAGCTGTCGGAAGCAGATCATGCAGCAGCCGAGGGTGAGGACGGCCTGATGGATATCGGCGCGGCGTTCATAGCGGATGGTGAGCCGGAGGAAACGGTTGAGCCAAGCCAGCGTGCGCTCGGCCACCCAGCGGTGGCGGCCGAGCCGTTCGCTGCTGTCGAGGCCGCGGCGGGCGATCCGCGGCGCGATGTGCCGGCGTCGGCAGGCACGCCGGCAGAAGCGATGATCGTAGGCCTTGTCACCGTGCAGCTTGGCCGGGCGCTGGCGCGGCCGGCCGCCTTTGGGTTTGGGACGTTTGGGTTGCAGCGACGGCGCCACCACCGCCCAGAGGTCATCGGAAACAAGCGGTGCTGCCATGCCCCCACAGGTAGGGCACGATAGCCGCCTGTCCAGGTTTTGTTAGGTGTTCTAAGCCGGACCGATTACCGCTCGCCCCTTCTCGCGCGTTGGCGGACCGGCGGGGCCTCAACCGGTGAGGGCGGACGCTTCGACCGCCTCCGCGCCTGGTCGGCGCTCGCGAGGCGGAGCATCCGGCGGAAGGTCGGGCATTCCATGTGGCTCGGGGCCGGGCACTTCGCCGCGTGGAGCAAGCCGTCGCGCAGGGCAACGAGCTTCCGGATCGTTCGATCGAGTTCGCCCGCCTTGGCGGCCAGTTGCCCGCGGTCGATCCGAGGGCGGCCGTCCGGGGCGAACATGGCGCCGATCTCCTCGAGCGAGAAACCGGCTTTCCGCCCAAGCGCGATCAGGGCCAGGCGCTCGAGCACGCCGGGGTCGAACAGCCGGCGCATTCCGCGCCGCCCCACCGCCCGGATCAGCCCCTTTTCGTCGTAAAACCGCAGGGTCGAGGCGGGAACGCCGGACCTCCGCGCGACCTCGGCGATGTCGATCAACGTCATGCTTGACCTCAAGTTCACTTGAACTGGCATGCTCGCATCGCCCGCCGGCCGAGGCAAGGCGCGCCGACCGAATCGCCGCGCCGCGTCCGCCCGGACGTCGGGCGTGCGCTCCCATCCTGGAGAAGGCCCGTGTCCAACCAGAATGCGCCAGACGTGACCGTCGTCGAGCGGACCGCGAAGTCCGGGTCCGCCTTACAAGGACAACGTGCGGGAGACAGAGGATGAATGCCGCGCTTTCATTCGGCATCGCCGCGCTCCTGATCGGAGCCGGCGCCACGCTCTTCATGGACATGCTGGCCGCGTTGCAGAAGCGCCTTCTGGGGGTGCGGCCGCTGAACTATGCGTTGGTCGGCCGCTGGATCGGCCATCTGTGGCGCGGCCGGTTCTCGCACGAGAGCATCGCCGCCGCACCGGCCATCAGAGGCGAAGCCGCGCTCGGCTGGCTCACGCACTATGCGGTCGGGGTCGCCTTCGCCGGCCTGCTGCTCGCCCTGTGGGGTGTCGAGTGGGTGCACGAACCGACGCCCGGCCCGGCGATCCTCCTCGGCATCGCGACCGTCGCGGCGCCGTTCCTCATCCTGCAGCCGGGCATGGGTGCCGGGAACGCCGCGCGCAAGACTCCGCGGCCGAACATCGCGCGCCTTCGAAGCCTCGCGACTCACATTTCGTTCGGCATCGGCTTGTACGTTGCGGCGCTCATCGTCGCCCCGCTTCTCCCGGACTGACCGAGACCCCGCCGACGCATGCGGGCCCCCGTATCTCAAGGGACCAGCGGGGCCTGGATGTACCCCGGCAGCGCTTCGCCGTGCCGACCGGTCCAGCCGCGTTGAGCGCCGCCGTGCGCGTCGAGAAGGAAACGGGCGCCGGCGGCCGGGTTGCGGCCGTCGGCGCCCGTTCGGTGGTCCTGGCGATCGGTGGCGTTACGGGGCGACCACGACGCCCCAGGGCGCCTGACCGACGGTGATGGACTTGATGACCTCGAGGTCCTCGACGTCGATCACCGAGACGTCGTTGCTCACCCCGTTGGTCGTGTACAGCCGGCTCTGGTCAGGGTTGAAGGCAAGCTGCCACACCCGCTGCCCGACCAGCAGGTAGTCGAGCACCTCGTAGCTCTTCTGGTCGATCACCGCCACCCGGTTCGCCGGCCCCAGCGCCACGAAGGCGTAGCGCCCGTCGTCCGTCAGGGCCACCCCGACCGGCTGGATCGCCTCCGCCTGCACGCCGGGAATCGCGAACTCGATGGTGTGGAGGATCTCCTTGGTGTCGCTGTCGATCACGCTCACCGTGCCGCCGATCTCCGCCGACACCCACACCTCGCTGCCGTCCGCCGTGAACGCCGCGTAGCGCGGCCGGCTGCCGACCAGCACGTTGGCCACGATCTCCAGCGTCTCCGTGTCGATGAAGTGCGCCATGTTCGAGGTCTCGGAGGTGTTCACCAGGATCGCCCCGTCCGGGCTCACCCCCATCCCCTCCGGCTCCACCCCGACCGGGATCTCGGCCACCGCCTGCCCCTTCTCGACGTCGACCACGGTGACGAAGGCGTTGTCCTCGTTGGCCACGTACAAGGGGTTGCCCGACGGGTGCAGCACGAACAGCTCCGGGTCGGGCCCGGAGGGCAGAGTCCGAACCACCTTCCGGCTCGCCAGGTCCATCACCTCGATGTGGTCGTCGTCGCTGGTGCAGATGTAGAGCAGCGTGTTGTCGTGGCTCAGCGTGATCCCGCGCGGCCGCATGCCCACCGGCACCGTCGCCACCACCTCCAGCGTCGCGCCGTCGATGATCGTGATGTCGTTGCTCTTCTCGTTCGAGACGTAGATCGTCTCCGCCCCTGCCGCCGTCGCCCCGGCAACGGTCAGAAGACCGGCCAGGATCAGCCCCTTCCGCATGTCCGTGCTCCTCTCAAAGTTGCTCTGCTCCGACGCGCCCGTTTACTCCAGCCGGCAGCTCGACTCCGGCCGGTCGAAGCCGAGCGTGTCGAGCTCGCTGTACTGATGCAGGAAGCCCTCCTGCGGCGACACCGAGACCAGGGACCGCGGCGCCGCCAGCAGGATCGGCTGGCGCAGCTGGCCGTTCCAGTCGCGGTAGGTCAGCGCCACCCCCTTGAAGCCGGCGAGCTGGAACTTCTCGCCGCGGATGTAGGCGGCGATCGTCTCGTAATCGGCCGACTGGGTCCGGCTCGCCGCCTCGCCGACGCTGCGCACCGCCAGCCATGCCGTGTAGTCGCGCTCGCCCATCCACCGCCCGGCGAAGTCCTCGAACCGGTTCTGCATCTGCGTCCCGGCCCACTGTTCGTGGCTGCGGTGCCAGGCGGTCGGCACCAGACCCTGGGTGCCGACGACCGGCCGCGGCAGCCAGGTCCGGTAGGGCAGGTACTCGCCGAACAGATCGCTTTCGTCGGCCACCACCACCACGTCGTAGCGATCCGCCTGGGTCATCACCGGCATCTGCTTCTGGATCAGCGCGTGCCCGGTCTCGGTGCGGCGCGCGGTGGAGCCGGCGTCGTAGGACTTCTCGGCCACGATCTTGGCGCCGAACTTGTTCGCCGCCCGGCGCACCGCGTCGGCGAACAGCCGGTCGCCTTCGCCGGTGCCGGCGATCAGGTACCACTCGGTCCAGCGCTTCCACAGCAGATACTGGGCCAGCGCGTCGGCGCGCATCGCCCGGCTCGGGATGACGTGCAGCACGTTGGCCCGGCAGTCCTCGTTGCGCAGCGCGTCGTCGGTGGCCCGGGTGTTGAAGAGCAGCACATCCTGCGCTTCGGGCAGATCGGCCAGCGCCAGCAGTTGCCCGGCCGGCAGGTCGACGACGACGAAGCGCGCGCCCTCGTCCACGAGCCCCCGGAAGGCCGCCGCCAGGTCGCCGCCTTCTTCGACGATGGCCTCGGCGAGCACGAAGCTCTGGCCCATGAAGCGGCCGGTGGTGTTGTTGTCCTCGATCCCCAGCCGCGCGCCCTGAACGCCCTTGTCGGTGACGATCGGCTCCACCAGCGACAACGGCGGCGGCTCGGCCACCCGCTCCGTGATGTAGCCGATCCGGATCTCTACGGTCTTCTGTTGGGCGGCCGCCGGCGATCCCGCGAGCCACAGGGCAGCCGCCAGCGCGAAGACGACTCCGAGCGTCTTCGCCCCGATGTTCGGCATACGCACTGACCTCCTCCCGATCCAACTTCGCTCCCCTCGAAGGGAAGCGCATTTTGGCCCACTGTGCCACGGGCATGCGCGGCGGTGGGTTAGAAATCGGAGAGAATATGGTTAAAGTTTGGACCGCGTGCCGCCGGCCGTGCGCCGTCCGGTCATTCCGCGATCATGTAGCCGAAGCCGCGCACCGTGTGGATCAGCGGCTTCGCCGCGCCCGCGTCGATCTTCTGCCGCAGGTAGCGAACGTAGACGTCCACCAGCTTGGTGCCCGGATCGAAGTCGTAGCGCCAGACGTCGCTGAGCAGGCGCGCCCGGCTCACCACGGTTCCGGCGTTCGCCATGAGATAGCGGAGCAGCGCGAACTCCCGGACCGTCAGCGGAATCTCGCGCCCGTCGCGGATCGCCCGCCGCGAGGCCGGATCGAGCGTCAGGTCGCCGACGCGCAGCACCTCCGGGGCCGGGCGGGACCGCCCGCGCCGCAGCAGGGCAACGACCCGGGCCAGCAGCTCGTCGAAGGCGAACGGCTTCGTCAGGTAGTCGTCAGCCCCGCTCTGCAGGCCTTCGACCTTGTCCGGCAGCGCGTCCCTGGCCGTCAGCATCAGGACCAGGCTCTCGCACCGCTCCGCGCGCAGCCTGCGGCACAGCTCCAGCCCGTCGAGCTGCGGCAGCATGCGGTCGAGGATGATCAGCCCGTATTCCTGCGTCCGCGCGCGGGCGAGGCCGTCCCGGCCGTTGCCGGCGACGTCGACGACATATCCCTCCGCCTCCAACCCGCGCCGCAGGAAGCCGGCGACGCGCGGATCGTCCTCGACGAGCAGCAGCTTGGGCACTCGTTCTCCTCCTCGGCCGTCCCGCCACCGATCGCCCCCCTTACCGGGAAGAACGGCGCGGTGCCGTGATCGGTTCGGCCGCACCGATCCTATTCCGACCCGCCCCCGGCAAGGGGCAGCCGGACCCGTACCGCCGTGCATGGCCCGTCGCTGGCCAGGGCGATCGTGCCGCGATGCTTGTCGACGATTCTCTTGGCGATCGCGAGGCCAAGGCCGCTGCCGCCCGCCGATCCCTCCGGGTCGTGCTCGCGTCCGCGGTAGAACCGCTCGAAGACGTAGGGCAGGTCCTCCGGCGCCACGCCGACGCCGCGGTTGCGCACGACGATCTCCGCCTCAGCGCCGTCGGCCGCCAGCGCGATCGCGACGACGCCGTCCCGGTCGGAATACTTCACCGCATTGTCCAGAACAATGGCAAGGGTCTGCTTCAGGCGCTGCCGGTCGCCCTCGACGATCACCGGGCTTTCCGGCGCGTCGAGCGCGATCGCGACCCCCTTCGGCCGGCCCAGCGCCTCGGCCTCGCGCGCCGCCTCGGCGACGAGAGGGACCAGGTCCAGGTCCGCCCGGTCGAACCGGACCGTGTCCGTTTCCGACCGCGCCAGGAAGAGCAGATCGTCCACCAGCCGCCCCATGTCCGCGGCCTGGGCGACGATGCGCGCCAGCGTCTCCCGATAGTCGGCCGCGGCGGCGTTCCGCGCCCGCAAGGTCACCTCGGCCTCGCCGCGCAGCACGGTGAGCGGCGTGCGCAGCTCGTGGCTGATGTCGGCCAGGAACTGCACCCGCAGACGGTCGAGATCGCGCAGCCGGCGGTTGGCCGCCTCGAGCTCCGCCGTCCGCCGGCGCACCTGCTCCTCGAGATCGGAGCGCGCGGCGAGCAGGCGGCCGTGCTGCTCCTTGAGCTGTTCGGCCATGTCGTTGAACCGCGCCGCCAGCAGGCCGAGCTCGTCCCGGCCGGCATAGGCGATGCGCCGCGACAGGTCGCCGCGGCCGAGGGCGACGGCGCCCGTCGTCAGCTCGCGAACCGGACGAATGATGAAGCGGTCGAGCCGGCGCCCGGCGATCGCCGTCACGGCCAGGGCGAGGATCGTCGCTGCGGCGATCAGGGCGGCCAGCCGCCGTGCCGTCGCCGCCGCCTCCCGCTCCGCCTCGTCGACCTCGCGGCGCTCGCCCGCGACCGCTTCGGCGATCAGGATCTCGAGCTCGCGCTCGAGCCGGTTCTCGATGTCGCGCAGGAAGAGCCCGACGGCCGCCTCCCGGCGCCCCGCGTCGCGCAGTGCCAGCAGCCGCTTCACCGACGCGTCGATCTCGCGATAGATCCCGCGGATCCGCTCGATCCGGTCGAGCTCCGCCAGCTCGCGGCGGCGCACCTCCGGCTGCCGCGCCGCGGCCACCTGGCGATTGGTGGCGTCCTCGAGCTCGTCCAGCGCTGCGCCGATCCGTGCCCGGGCGTCGTTGAGCCCCGGCCTCGCCGTGTCGCCGATCAGCAGCAGGGCCGCGAGGCTCGCCGAATGCCGGTTCGCCTGAACCGCCAGGGTCGTGATGGCGTCGAGCTGCCGGTGCGCCCAGCGCACCTCCTCCCTCTGGTCATCGACGCTGCGGGCCGCGAGGAAGACGGCCGCGGCCATCAGCAGCACGGCGCCGCCGACCACCAGCTGGAGCAGCCGGATCCGGGCCCGAATGGTCATCGCCATCCCCGATGGTCTGCCCGGAACCGCCGTGGCGGTCAAGATTTGGCGCCGGCGGACATAGCGGCGGCGCCGATTCTTCGTTCCTGCCGATCGGGGAGCACGGGTCCGGTGACCCGCGGCCGCATGCCCGTCTTCTTCGCCCGTCGGGGAGGCTAGTCGTGGAGACGGTGCCCTGTCGCGACCCGGCCGTCGGGGGCTTGCCTTCCGATGAAGGCGACGACACCTTGGTTTGGCCGCCGGCATCGCCGGACGAGGTAACCGGTTCCGACCGAGGCGCATGACCCAGACGTCCGTTGCCGGCACGCGCGTATCGATCGCATCATGTCCTCTGCGCCGAAACGGATCGATGGACAGCGATGAGTGAGACGGCGATCGCGAGACGGTTCTCCCTGCCGGCGATCCACCGCGGGAACCGCGGTCGGGCCATCCTGCTCGGCGGCCTCGCGCTGCTCGTGCTTTACGGTATCCCCGTCAAGCTTCGCCTGGGTCAGCCGCGCTATCTCGACAACACCGTCGTCGACACGGCGATCCCCTTTCTCGAGTGGACGATCTGGATCTACCTGTCGCAGTTCCCGTTCCTGTTCCTGGCGCTCTGGGTGACCCGCGACGACGTTCGGCGCAGCCACGCCTTCTATGCCATGCTGCTGTCGGCGGCCCTCGGGCTCGTCGTCTTCGCGCTCTGGCCGACGATCATCGGACGCCAGTCGCCGGACCTGACCGGCGCGACGGGCTTTCTGTGGTGGCTGCTCTATCTGGTCGATCCGCAGGTCAATGCCTTCCCGTCCCTGCATGTGGCGAATGCCTGCCTCGCGGCCGCCGCCCTGTATCCGGAACGGGGGGCGTGGCGGCTGATTGCGCCGGTCTGGGCCGGGGCGATCATCCTATCGACGCTGACCACCAAGCAGCACTATGCGATCGACGTGGTGGGTGGCGTCGCCCTGGCCGCCCTTTGCTACGGCCTCGTGCGCCTGGGGCCGCCCTACCGGTTCGGCCCGGGACGCGATCGACACCGGGTGTGACCGGCACCGGGGCCGGCACCTGGCCGGGTCGGCCGGCGGCGGGGTCTCGAACGGCTACGGCGTGGCGATCGCCACGGCCTTGATGACGGACCGCCCCGAGCGCCGCGCCATCGCCAGGGGAAGCGAGCGGCCCTTCGGCACCGGCATGGCCGCGTCGCGCATGGCCGCCACGCGATCGGCAACCAGCCGGCGCGCATTGGCCACGGCCGCTTCCGCGCTTGGCCCGTCGGCGATGCAGCAGGGGAAGTCGGGAACCTCGGCCCTGAAGCGCCGGTCGTCACGCTGTTGGACCAGAGCGAAATAGATGCCCATTGCACCCTCCTGACCTGATCGGCCCCCGCCCGGCACCCCGCCACCTAGGCACCGCGGTACCGTGTGCAAGTGGCAATACTGTGGGAACTCTGTGTCCCGAGCGTGGCCGCCATCCGTCGCCGCGGCCACGCGGCGATCGAGGGTCAGCCGCCCTCGCCCCGGCTGGCGGTCTGGAGGCGCTGGCGGTAGGTGGCCATGAGGTTGGCGAGATCGCCGGCGCCGGCAAGCCGTTCGGCGATCGTGCGGGGCGTATCGAACGCATCGGTCCCGGCGGTCAGCAGCCGGAATGAGTCGCCCAGGGGGTCCTTTGCCATGAGCGCGCCGTAGCGGTCGGCGAGGGCGGCGAGGCGCGCGCTCTCGCCGGCAAGGGTGAGTGCGATGGCCCGGTTGAGGACGAGTCGGGCGACCGACGGTTGGGCCTCGCCGCGGGCATCCTCCGGCCCGGCCCCGGCTTCGACCTTGTCGAGCAGGACGGCGAGGGCCTCGGCCGCGCCGGGCCATTCCCGCAGGCGCCAGAGCATGTCGGCGCGCAGCAGGGCGGCGTCGTAGCTGTCATCGCCTTCGAGCAGCGCCAGCGCCTCGGTCCCGCGCTCGGAGTCGAACAGCGCGCGGGCCTCAAGATGCCGCCGCTGCCGCTCCAGCGGCTCCGGCAGGTCCGGCACGGCGCTTGCGGCCAGCGCCTTCAGGGCGGCCTCCGGCTGCCGGTCGAGGAGGCGGACCGCCGCGAGCCGCGCGCCGACGCGCGCCTTCTCCGCGCCGGACAGGCGGTGGATCACCTGGTCCTCGAGCAGGATCGCCGCGCGGTCCAGCAGGTCAACGGCGACAAGCCGGTCGGCCAGCGCCGCGATCATGGCGTCGCCCTCCTCGCCCGGCGGCGTCAGCTCCCGGAACTCGTCAAACAGCGCGACCGCGACCAGCGGCGACAGGCGGTCGGCGCCGCCCTCCAGATAGAGGACGCGGAAGGCTTCGGCCATCTCCTGCGTCGCCGCGCCGGCGCGCGGGTCATCGGGGAAGCGCGACACGGCCTGGCGCAGGATCGTCAGCCCGTCGCGCATCTTTCCCTCGGCCAGGTAGAGCTGCCCGAGGCGGTGCAGAACGGCGAACTCGAACGGGCCGCCGCGCCACAGGAAGCGGACGCGCTCCAGCCGCTCGATCGCCTCCGCCCGGGCGATCAGGCCCTCCTTCAGCAGCGTATCGGCGAGGGCGAAGCGGGCCCGGGCCTGAGTCGGCTGGTGCGGGCTGTCGGTCAGCCGCTCCCAGATCGCGATGGCTCGCGACAACCGCCCCTCGCCGGCCGCCCGCCGCGCCTCCAGGAAGGCGATCTGGTCGGCCTGCTCCCGGTCCGGGGAATCCGCGCGCATGGCGTCGAGCGGCGCCAGCGCCGCGACCGGATCGCCGGCCTCGATCATCGCCTCGGCGGCCAGCAGCCGCAGCCGGAAGCGGACGGATTCCGGATAATCGTCGATAAGCCCGGCATGCCGCTGGAACGCCCGGGCCACGTCGTCCCAGGCGCCGGTCCGGGCGGCCGACCCGGCGGCGAGCGCCGCGCGCCACAGCTCCGCCTCCGGCTCGCCGTCGAGCGCCGCGCTCGCCAGATAGCGCTCCGCCTCCGCGTCGTCGCCCCGCAGGAGGGCGCTGGCGCCGGTCAGCAGCAGGAGCTCCGGCTCGTCCATGCGCTCCGGCGATTCCCGCCGGATCAGGTCAAGGACGCCCGACGCCTCCACGGCCAGGCCGTGCGCGAAGAAGAACCGCGCGAGGTCGAGCCGGGCAGCGGCCTGCCGGTCGGCGGGAACCTCGACGACCGCGCGCTGCAGGGCCTGGCGGTCCATGACGAAGGTCGAGGGGCCGTTGCGCCGCCAAGCCGGCAGGTCGAACAGGCGCGGCTCTGTCTCCTTCGCCCGCGCAGCCGCCGCCCCGGCGCGCGCCGCCGCCCCGCCGTCGGCGACCGCCAGGCGCCGCATCTCCTCCGAGGCCAGGAGGCCGCCGGCGCGGTCGATCAGGACGCGGCCGGCCTCGGCGCGGACGACGAGATCGTCCGCCCGCGGAACCACGGCGATGCCCTGCAGCGTCGGCAGCAGCCGGAACTCCGGCCATTCCTGCCCGCGGGCGACACCGAGGCCGGGCTCCAGCAGCGGCGCCACGACCAGGCTGTCGCCGACCTCCGGATCCTTCACCGGGATCGCGGCGCCGACCATCGGCGCCTCCAGCCGCAGGCGCACGCCGGCCTGCGCGCCGCCGCGCTCGATCCGTTGCGGAAGCGCCGCCTCGGGCGCGTCGGGCCGCGCGCGCAGATCGACGAGCCAGTGGGTGCCGTCGCGGCTCAGCCGCGGCACCGCCTCCGGCGGGCTCTTGAGCTGAAGCACCGTGGCGGCCTCGTTCCGCCACTGGAGCGCGTCGCCGAGATAGGGGTGGTCCGCCGCCAAGACCTCCTGCAGATCGAACTGGGCCGGCCGGGCGAACAGCAGCCAGACGGCGCCCGCGCGGCGGAACGCGGCCGCGGGCACCGCCTCGGCCCAGGCGAAGCGTAGGGTGACGCCGTCCCCATCGGCCGCGACCCGGACCGGAACGCGAACGGCCGACGGCGCCTGGGCCTCGCGCCCCGCGGCCGTGCCATCGCGCGGCGCCTGGGTCGCCGGGCTTGGCGGCGTGAGCGGCGTGGGTGCGCCGGTGGCCGCCGGCCGGCGCGGCTCCGCCTCCGCGGGCATGGCCGGCGCGCCCAGCGCCGGCTTCGCCGCGGCGGTGGGCGCCGCGGGTTCCGGCGGCGCGGGCCGCACCGCGGCGGTGGGGGCGGTCGGCTGGGCCGGTGCCGGCTTCGCCGCGGCGGTCGGGGCGGCCGATCCGACCGGCGCCGGCGTCGCCACGGCGGCCGGGGCGCTGCCTTCGGGGTCGCGAATGTCGAGGACCACCTTCGGGCCGACGCGGAAATCGTGCAGCCGGAAGCCGCCGTCGCGCAGAGTGATCCGCACCGCGACGGTGCCGCTCTCGGCCGCCGCCCGGATCGCGCGGACGCGCCTCGGCAGGTCGGCGCTGACCGCCGCGAGATCGAGCGCGCGGGACTCCTGGAAGCGCAGCAGGATCTCCTCTCCGTTGCGGGACAGGATGTAGGCGACCGGCGTCGTCCAGTCGAAGACGATGCGGCTGAAGCCCGGATGCTCCCCCGCCCGCACGCGGATGGGAGGCTCGGCCGGCGGGCCGATGAAATCGATGACGACGCTGTCCTGGCTGCGGAAGTGATCGAGCCGCGGATCGCCGGCGAGCCGAAGGAGGACGCGGCGCCCGCCCTGGCCAACCTCCGCCGCACGGATATAGCCGGCGAGCGCCCGCAGCGCCGGGTCGAGCGCGAACTCCGCCGGCCGCGCGAAGGTGATGGCCAGGGCGCCCCCCGGCTCGCGGTGAACGGCGTAGTCGACGGGGCTCTGCCAGTCGAACACCAGCCGGCCGAACCCGGCCGCGACGTGGCCGCGTACGGCGACCGCCTCGGCGCGCCCCTCCTCGGCCGCCGCCGGATCGACGAGCGCGGCCGGCCGGGGCGACAGGGCCGCGATCGCCACGGCGACGGCGGCGAGGAGCAGGAACGATCCAGCCTTGCGATGACGCTTCATGAGCGCGAGTTCCCAGCCTCGTGGATGACGATGTCGACCCGGCGGGCCAACGCGTAGCGGCGGCGCGGGTCGAGCCGCGGCGACAGCGCCTCGAAGCGCGACGCGCCGTAGCCGCGCGCGACGACCGGCCGCGAATAGCCCGCCCGCTCCAGCGCCGAGCGGACGGCAAGCGCACGCCGCAGGGACAGATCCCAGTTCGAGGCGTAGCGCGCGGCGTTCGGCGGGTCGGGGTCGGTGTGCCCTTCCACCTCGATCCGGTTCGGCAGGTTCCGCAGGAGCCCGGCCAGGGTGAAGAGCGGCGCGGCCGACCGGGCGTGCGGGGTCGCGCTGTCCGGCGCGAACAGAAGCCCCTCCGGCAGCGAGATGACGATGCGGTCGCCGCCGCGGCGCAGGATCGCCTCGGCCAGACGCGGCTCCGCCTCCATCTGGCGCGTCAGCAGCGCCGCCAGGTAATCGAGGTCGCGGCCGGGCGCGGTCTCCGCCGCGGCGATGTTGCGCGCGGCCGAGGCGGCGGGCGCCGCGTCCTCGGACCGCCGGTCGCCGTCGGGCGACAGCGCGGCGGCGACGCGCCGCCACTTCGCCTCGTCCATCGTCGACATCGAGAACAGCATGACGAAGAGGGCGAGCATCAGCGCGGCGAGGTCGGTGAAGGTGATCAGCCAGGTGCTGGCCCCCGGACGGGTCGCGCGGGCCGGCCCTTCCGGCGCGAGGGGCGCGGCCGCCACCGGCCCGGACCGGTCCACGGCGCCCGTCATTCGCCGGCCCTCTCGGCAAAGAGGCCGGCCGGTGCCGGGCCGCTCTCCAGCCGGATCGCGAAGAGGATGCGGTCGGCATCGACCCCGCCCCCGACACCGGCCGACAGGCCGGCCGCCCCGGCCGCCGCCAGGGCGCGGACGAGGGCGTCGGCGCGCGCGACGGCAAGCTGCGGGTCGCCGTCGGGCAGGCGGGCCTCGAGCTCGTAGCGGTAGCCGGACGGCCGCCGGTCCAGCGCCGCGACGAGGCGCTCGAGAAAGGCCTGGCGGGCCGGGTTCAGCCGCGCCTCGCCGGGCCGGAAGAACGCCTCGACGGGCAGCGCGATCCGCATCGCCTCGGCGTCGTCGCGGGCCCCGGTTTCGACCCGGGTCAGCGGGATCGCGGCCCGGACGAGCCGACCGACCTCCTCACGGAAGGCGCGGAGCGCGGCCGCCTCACCTGGCCACCCGGCGGCGCCCCAGGGTGCGAGGCCGGCCGGCCGGCGGCCCGCCGGATCGGCCGACGGGCCGGCGAAGGCCGCCTGCACGCCGTCGATCACCGAGCGGGTCCGGTCCCCGTCGAACCGGGACATCGCCGTCAGCAGAACGAAGAACGCCAGCAGCAGGAGCTGGAGACTCAGAAGGGTCGCGAGATGGATGTCGCCCTGCCACCGCCTGAGAGCGCCCAACATGGCGGCAACCGGCGCGCCGGCGGGCTCAGTCGAGGCTCGCGAGCAAGGCGTCGATCTCCGCCTGCTTCGCGGCCTCGTCCGGAAGCTGGGGACCGTTCAGCAGGGCGCCGTCCGACGCCCGCTCCTCGGCCGGCACCGGATTCGCCCTCTTGTACGCCTCGATCTCCTCGCCGAAGGCGGCGAGCAGGGCATCGACCTTCGCCTCGATGTGCTGCAGCGCCTTGACGATCTTGGTGATGCGCTGGCCGGTGATGTCCTGGAAGTTGCAGGCCTCGTAAACGCGGGTCACCGCCTCGGTGACCCGGCCGGAAACCTCGGGCTCCATGCGACCGGTCATCGCTTCGATCGTTTCCGCCGCCTCCAGGATCGAGTTGGTCGCCTGTTCGGTCGCCCCGACGATCGCCTCCAGCTCGTCCGTCGCGGTCGGCAGGTGCCGCTCGCGGATCTCGTCGGGCCGGAGCGCCGCGATCTCCGCCTTCGCGTCGGCGATGTAGCGCGCCAGCCCCTCGAGCTCGGCGTAGAGCTTGAGGTTGACGGCCGAAAGATCGCCCTCCATCGAAGCCATGACGCTTTCGACCACCGCGGCGATCGCCGCGGCGTCGACGCCGCTGCCACCGCGCCGCTTGAGAAGCGCGTCGACGCGCCTTGCGGTTTCGGGATTCAGTCGGGGCGCGGTCATGGTCGCAGCCTCAGAAGTTGCCGATGATCGAAGTGAGCTTCTGCTTCAGCGTCGCCGCGTTGAACGGTTTGACGATGTAGTTGCTGACGCCGGCCTCCTTCGCCGCAATCACGTTCTCGCTCTTGCTCTCCGCCGTGATCATGATGAAGGGCAAGTCCTTCAGCCGGTTGTCCGCCCGCACCTCGCGCAGGAGCTGCAGGCCGGTCATCGGCTCCATGTTCCAGTCGGAGATGACGAGGCCGTAGTTCTTGTCCCGGAGCTTGTGCAGCGCGGTGCTGCCGTCCGTCGCCTCGTCCACGTTGTCAAAGCCAAGCTGCTTCAGCAGATTCCGAATGATCCGCAGCATCGTCTTGTAGTCGTCGACGATCAGGATCGGCATGTTCATGTCAACGGCCATGAAATCTTTCCTCCTCGCGAGATTCGGAACCGCCGGGGCGATGCGATAAATGCCGGCAGACTACCGGGTCATTGGTTAAGCCGAAGTAAAACAAGGGAAATTCGTCATCGCCCCCGGCCGCCGGGAGGCGGTTCGCGGCGCGCCGGCATGCGCCGGCGGCGCTATCGGGGGATGGGGAGGTTGTACTGCTCGGCGAGCTCGTGGGTGACCTTCATCGCCTTTTCGGGATTCATCTCCGCGAGAATCTGCGCCGATTTCTGCTGGCGCATGCGGCCGACCACCTCGAGCAGGACCTCCATCTCCAGCCGCTCGAAGATCTTGGCCGCGTCCTTCGGCTTCATGTTCTCGTAGATCTTTACGAGATTCCTGTACTTCTCGTCTTCCTCGGCGTCGTACTTCTCGACCAAGCCCTCGATCGTCGATTGCAGGGCCTTCAGCTCCGCGATCTTCTGGTCCATCCGCCGCTCCGCGGCGTCGAGGAGCGCCGCGCGCTCCTGCAGCTCCCGCTCGCGCGCGTCGAGCTCGTCGCGGCGCTTGGCGAGCGCCTGCAGGACCTCGATCTCTTCGTCGGTGTAGGCGAAGGGGTCCGCGCGCCCGCCCCCAGCCGCGGAGCCGGAGGCCGAGCCGGACGCCATGGGGGCGGCCGCCGACTGGGCGGAACCGGGCGCTTCCGCCGGCCCCGCGGCGGGGGCCGCCTCTTCCGTCATGGTCTCGGCGACGGTGCGGCTGCCCGCGGTCACCGAGATGTCGTGCCACAGATTGCCGACCCGGATCGTGAGCAGGAGCCCACCGGCGAAGAGCACGACGGGCAGCAGGCGCGGACGGAAACGCATCGGGACGCCGCTCGGCCGCCAGACGTCTCAGCGGACCGAGGAGAGAGCCCGGAGCAGGTCCCTCTCCCCGTCGGACAACGGCTCGCCCCGGAACGCCGCCCGGTTCTCCCGCGGGGGCTGGCCCGGCGCCTTCCCCGAGGCGGGGCGGCGGACCGGCGCCGGCTTCTCGTCGGTCGCGGCCGGCGGCACCCGCGCGGCGACCGCGCCGCGCGCCCGCCCGATCGCGGCTTCGAGCTGGTCCGCCAGCCCGTTCGCCTTGTCGGCGAGGAAGGCGAGGTCGTCGCGCAGGCCGCGGCTTCGATCGATCGTGGCCTGCAGTTCCTTGCCCTCGGCCGCGGCGGCGGCCTTGACGCCGGCGATGCTCCGGTCGGCCTGCGCCGTCGCCTCGGCGAAGCGGGCGATCAGCGCCTCGAACTCCTGCCGCGCGTCGCGGATCTGTCCCAGCCGCCGGTTGAGGCGGGCGACGTAGACGAGGGTCGCCAGCAGCAGAACGGCCAGCAGGCCGTCGGCGACGAGAGCGAATTCAGGGTCCATGCGGCCCTCCCTATCGCATCAGGCGCTCGGAGACGCGGACCGCGATGAAGCCCGACTTGCGCCCCATCTGCCCGCGCAGCATCTCCACGTCGCCGCAGCGCAGCGCCACCGGCGAGGTGGGGGTGCAGTTCAGTTCCAGCCGCGTGCCGACCTTCCAGTTCAGGACGTCGCCGAGCGGCAGTTCGAACTCGTCCAGCACCGCGTCGATCTTGACCTCCGTCTGCCAGAGCTCGGCCGTCAGGTGGCTTTCCCAGATCGAATCGCGCCCGAACTTCTCGCCCATGAACATCTGCAGCAAGAGCTCGCGCACGGGCTCGAGCGTCGCGTAGGGCAGCAGCAGCTCGAGCCGGCCGCCGCGGTCCTCCATATCGACGCGCAGCCGCGCGAGGACGGCGGCGTTGGCGTGGCGGGCGATGGTCGCGAAGCGCGGATTGGTCTCCAGCCGCTCGAAGTGGAAGGTGACCGGAGAGAGCGGGTCGAAGGTCGCCGACAGGTCGTTGAGCACGACGTTGATCATGCGCTCGACCAGATTGCGCTCGATCGTCGTGTAGGGGCGCCCCTCGATCCGCATCGCCGCCGTCCCGCGGCGGCCGCCGAGGAGCACGTCGACGATCGAGTAGGTGAGCGAGCTGTCGACGGTGATCAGCCCGAAATTGTCCCACTCCTCGGCCTTGAAGACCCCCAGCATGGCGGGCAGCGGGATCGAGTTGAGGTAGTCGCCGAAGCGGATCGAGGTGATGCTGTCGAGCGACACCTCGACGTTGTCCGAGGTGAAGTTGCGCATGCTGGTGGACAGCATGCGCACCAGGCGGTCGAAGACGACCTCCAGCATCGGCAGGCGCTCGTAGGAGACGAGCGCGCTGTTGATGATGGCCTGGATGCCGGACTTCTCGTCCTCCTGATCGGAGTTGTCCTTGAGCCCGAGCAGGCTGTCGATCTCGTCCTGGTCGAGGATGCGCGTGGAGCTGCCGCCCGGATATCCGCCGATCACCGGCTCTTCCGCCGGCCCCTCCTCCGCGGCCATCGCCTCCCACTCGGCCGCCGCCCGCTCCTCCTCGCTGAGGTCGTCGGTCTCCGAAGAGTCCGTCATCGCCGCACCGCTACTGAACCAGCATTTCCTTGAACAGGACGTCCTCGACCTCGACGGGCTCCGCCACCGCGTTCACCCGAAGCAGCAGCTCCTCCCGAAGCCGATAGAGGCCGGCGGATCCCTGCAGGTCCTCGATGCGAAGCTCGCGCAGATACACCTGGAAGGCGTCCACGATCCGCGGCAGGACCTGCTTGATGTGATGCACGGCCTGGGCGTCGGTGAGCTCGAGGCTGACGCGAAGCTTGAGGTAGTTCCGCCTCTTGTTGCCCGCCGAGTTCAGGTTCACGAGCAGCTCCGGAAGCTCGAAGAAGACGCTGGGGCCGGCCTTCGCCGCCTGCCGCTGCTGTCCGACGCCGCCCAGGAACCCGTCGAGCGCGCCCGTGACATACGCCGTCCCACCGCCGCCGATCAGCAGAAGCAGCGGGAGGAGAATCAGAAAAACGAGCTTCTTGCCCGAAAGACCGTTGGGTCGCGGCCGGGTTTCAAACTCAAGATCCTCATCGACCGCGTCCGTTGTCGCCTGCGTTGACATTCTTATCGTTTCCGTCGTTTGGGCCGGCATCACCGGCCCTTTACCGGGGCAGGCTGCACGTTAGCGCGGGTTGGTTAAGATCTCGTTGAGACGGGCGCGGACCGCCCGGCCGCCGCCGCCGGCCGGCAAGAAGTACCGGGCAAAGCCTGCCCGACGCGCCCTTCACCCCGCCCCGCCCTCGCCCCATTTCCGGCGAAAACACCCGCGGTCCGCCGCCGGCCGAGTTGGCACGCGGGCTGCAGGGGACGGGTCGAGGCGGCGCCGCGAACGCCGCCGGCGAGAGCCAACCGCCACGGAAGATGCCGTCCGATCATGGAGAACACAACCTACATCGCCTTGTCCCGCCAGATGGTGCTCCGTCGCGAGATGGACATCATCGCGCACAACCTGGCCAACGCCGAGACGCCCGCGTTCAAGGGCGATGACATGCTGTTCGTCGAGTACCTCTCGCGCCCCGAGCGCCGGAACCCGCCGATGTCCTTCGTCCAGGACTTCGCCGTCATCCGCGACACGACGGAGGGGCCGATGGCCACGACCGGCAACGACCTCGATTTCGCCCTCCACGGCGCCGGCTATTTCGTCGTCGACACGCCGGAGGGCGAGCGCTACACGCGCGTCGGCCGCTTTCAGCTCGACGCCGACGGCCGGCTGGTGACCGCCCAGGGCCACCCGGTCCTCGACACGGCCGGGGCGCCCATCTTCATCCCGTTCGACGAAGGCGAGGTGGACGAGATCGCCGTGGCGCGCGACGGCACCGTTTCCGTGGACGGCGTGCCGCTGGCCCGGATCGCGGTCGTTCGTTTCGAGAACGAGCAGGCGATGGAGAGGCTGGCCGGCGGCCTCTACGGCACGGACCAGCCGCCCCTGCCGGCCTTCGACACCGAGATCGTCCAGGGCATGGTCGAGGAATCGAACGTCCAGCCGATCCTGGAGCTGACCCGCATGATCGCCGTGACGCGCAACTACCAGGCGACCCAGAACCTGGTCGACACGGAGCATGAGCGGCAGCGCCGCGGGATCAGCACGATCGTCTCTGCGAACGCATAGGATTAGGAGAGGAAAGGAAGTCGGCCGATGAGATCGCTCAGCACCGCGGCGACCGGGATGCTGGCCCAGCAGCTCAACGTCGAGGTCATCTCCAACAACATCGCCAACATGAACACCACCGGCTACAAGCGCCGGCGGGCGGAGTTCAGCGACCTTCTGTACCAGAGCCTGCGCCGCGTCGGCTCCGCCTCCTCGGACGCCGGGACCATCGTTCCGGCCGGCGTGCAGATCGGCGTCGGCGTCAAGCCGACCGCCGTCTACCGCATCGCCGAGCAGGGCAACGTGATCATCACCGACAACCCGCTCGACCTCGCGATCAAGGGGCGCGGCTACTTCCAGGTGGAGCTGCCGAACGGCGAGATCGCCTACACGCGGGCCGGTGCCCTGCAGCGCAGCGAGGACGGAACGATCGTTACGCCGGACGGCTACGTGGTCGTGCCCGGCATCACCATCCCCGAAGACGCCACCAGGGTGACGATCAACGCCGCCGGCGAGGTGTTCGTCGAGATCGCCGGGAACGTCGACCCGCAGGAAATCGGCCAGTTCGAACTGGCCGCGTTCGCGAACGAGGGCGGACTCGACGCCATCGGCGACAACCTGCTGCTGGAAACGGCGGCCTCCGGCCCGCCGATCGTCGGGACGCCCGGATCAGCCGGATTCGGCACCCTCGAACAGGGCTTCCTGGAGACCTCGAACGTCAACATCGTCTCGGAGATCACCAACCTGATCACCGCCCAGCGGGCCTACGAGATGAACTCGAAGGTCATCCAGAGCTCCGACGAGATGCTCGGCTCGCTCACGCAGATACGCTAGGACCATGGCACGGCTGATCCGATCCTTCCGATACGCGCTCGCCCTCCTCCTCGCCGGCCCGGCCGCCGGATGGATGGCCGGAGCGGCGGCGGTGCCCGCGGCCGGCGCCGAAACGGCGATTCCGGCGGCGCCGCTCACGCTGCGGCCGTCGGTGCTGGTCGAGGATCCGGTCATCCGCCTCCGCGACCTTTTCGCGGGGCCGCTGGCCAACGGCGCCACGCCGATCGCCCGGGCCCCCGCGCCCGGCGAGAGCGTCGTCCTGGACGCGCGCTGGCTCGCCGCCCTCGCGAGCGCCTACGAGCTGCCCTGGCGGCCGGCCTCGCGCTTCGAGCAGACCGTCGTCGCCCGGGCGAGCCAGAAGATCGGGCCGGCGGAGATCCGGCAGGCGCTGCACGCGGCCGTGGCGGCGCGCGGCATCGAAGGCCCCGTCGAGATCGCCCTGGACGGCGGCGGGGCCGGCTTCCACCTGCCGGTCGACCTGCCCCCGACGATCAAGGTCGAGAAGCTGTCGCTGGACCGCGCCAGCGGCCGCTTCGTTGCCCTGGTCACCGCCCCGGCCGACGGACCGGCCGTCGCCCGCAACACGGTCTCCGGCCGGCTCTTCCCGCTCGTCGAGGTCCCGGTGGCCGCGCGCCGGCTGAGCCCGGGCGAGATCATCGGCCGGGACGACCTGGAGTGGAAGGCGGTGCGCGCCGACCGGATCACCCGGAACACGGCCCTCGACGCCGACCAGCTTCTCGGCAAGTCGCCGCGCCGCACCCTGCCCCCCGGCGAACCGATCCACCACACCGAGGTCCGGAGGGCGGTGCTGGTGGCGAAGGGCAGCACCGTGACGATGACGCTGGAGAAGCCGCGCATGTCCTTGAGCGTGCGCGGACGCGCCCTGCAGGACGGCGCCCGGGGCGACGTCGTCCGGGTCATGAACACCAACAGCAACCGGATCGTCGAGGCGGTGGTCGTGGAGCCCGGCCTCGTCGTCGTGGCCGCGGGCGGTCCGGCCGTCAGCAAGTAGGAGCAATCAGATGCGCCATCCCTCCCGCAAGACCCTGTGCCTCGCCGGCGGCCTGGTCCTGCTCGGCACCGCGCTGTCGGGATGCGGCAACACGCTCTCGCGGCTGTCGCAGGTGGGCGAGACGCCGCCGCTGACGCACATCACCAACCCCGTGGCGGTGCCCGGCTACCAACCGGTGAGCCTGCCGATGCCCTCGCCGGTGACCGAGGAGCGCCAGGCGAACTCCCTGTGGCGGCAGGGCAGCCGGGCCTTCTTCAAGGACCAGCGGGCCGGCCAGGTCGGCGACATCCTGACGGTCGTCATCCAGATCAAGGACGGAGCGACGCTGACCAACCGCACCAGCCGGAGCCGGGGCGCGGCCGAGGACGCCGGCCTGCCGTCCTTCTTCGGCCTCGAATCGAAGCTCGATACGATCCTGCCGGCGGCGGTGAACCCCGCGAACCTCGTCGAGGCATCGAGCGAAAGCAGCTCCGTCGGGGCCGGGGCCGTCGATCGCGAAGAGGAGATCGACCTGCGCGTCGCCGCCCTCATCACCCAGGTCTTGCCGAACGGCAATCTGGTCCTGTCCGGCCGCCAGGAGGTCCGGGTCAACTACGAGGTCCGCGAGCTGTTCATCACCGGCGTCATCCGCCCCGCGGACATCACCTCGACCAACACGATCGACTTCGACAAGATCGCCGAGGCGCGCATCTCCTATGGCGGCCGCGGTCACCTCTCCGACGTGCAGCAGCCGCGCTACGGCCAGCAGATCTTCGACATCATCGCCCCGTTCTGACCCCCGCGGCCCGGACGGAGCGGCCGGGACAAGGCCTCCTCTCTCCGGGCTCCGGGCCGAAAACCTTCCGGGAACCGGGACCGTCCCTGCGGGCGGTCCCGGCTCGCCTTCCGGCGTCGTATCAAGGCCGGTGACCGCGTCCGCGACGGCGATCGGCCGCGATCAACTTGGACATGTCTTTTGACGGCCCGCCGGTATTGCTTTTGCCGGCCGCCTCTACAGTTTTTCTTCTATGCAGATCAAGTGCGCAACGGAGACGCCGATGAAGATCGCGCCCCTTACAGCGCCCTTGCCACAGGGGGATCAAGCCCTCGCAACCCGCGAACGAGATCGGGCGAGACCGGATGGCCGCCAAACCGGATGGCCGTCGGACGGCGTACGGTTCCGGCCCCACCATCCGCTTTTGCGCCGTTGCCGGCGCAGGTTCACGCGCTCCGGCAGAGACCCGACGCCGTAGCGCCGTCGGACGCGACGGCGGACGGGTTTCGCGGTCCGCCCCGGCGGATCCCTGCCCCGCGGCCGCGGTTGCGCGGTCGCCCGACCGGGCCGGGACCGGAGAACGGACGAGGACGGGAAGAGAGGAGATCCCATGGCGATCTACGACGAACCTTCGGCAGCGGACCGCCCGGAGGACGTTGCCGATCCGGTGCGGGAGGACGATCTCGAGCGCGTCCTCCAGGAGGTCCCCCGCGGCGCGCTCGCCGTGTCCGGTACCGCCGTCGGGATCATGCTGATCTGTTGGCTCGCCATCTATTTCGGGGTGTTCATCCCGCGCGGGCCGGTCGGGTGAGCCCATGGCGATGGACGAACGCGGCATCCTCAAGACCGAGCTCAAATGGAGCGCGGTCGTCGCGGCCGCGATCGCAATCATCATCGCCGTCATCGTCTTCTCGAGCGCGACGATGCTGCTGCACCCGCCGAGCAACGTCGAGACGATCGATCCCACGACGATCCATCTCGAAGGCGAATTCGTCGAGAGCAACCTCGGGACCCGGGTCGGCCCGGACGGCGCGGTCGTGACGCGGATCGTGGCGACCCAGTTCGCCTTCGTGCCGCGCTGCATCCCCGTGCCGGCCGGCCGGCCGGTCACCATCCGCGCGACCAGCCCCGACGTCATCCACGGCTTCATCGTCGCGGGCACCAACGTGAACACCATGGTGATCCCCGGCTATGTCTCGGAGGTGCGAACGGTCTTCCCCGAGCCCGGCGACCACTTCATGCCGTGCCACGAGTTTTGCGGCCTCGGCCACAGCGAGATGTGGAGCATCGTCCGCGTCCTGCCGGAAAGCGAATGGACCCCTGACGAGAACGGACGGGTGACTTGCGATGCACCGGATTGAGAGGCTCGTCCTCGCGCACATCTGGGTGGCCTTTGCGGCGTTCGCCATCGCCGCGGTGATGGGGGCCGGGCAGATGCTGTCGCGCAGCCCGCTGACGGCCCCGGACGAGGCGCCGGAGCCCTACTACATCTCGGTCACGGCGCACGGCACGCTGATGGCCTACGTCCTGCCGACGCTGTTCGCCATGGGCTTCGGCTATTTCGTCGCGGTGACCGCGCTCGACCGCCCGCTGCCGAGCCTCAAGGCGGCCTGGGCCGGCTTCTGGATCGCCGTCGTCGGCGTCGTCATGGCGGCGGTCTCCATCTTCAGGGGCGAGGCATCGGTCCTCTACACCTTCTACCCGCCGCTCGTCGGCAGCGCCTTCTACTATCTCGGCGTGCTTCTCGTCGTCGTCGGGTCGTTGGTCTGGGCCGTGCTGATGATCCTGGCGATGGCCGGCTGGAAGCGCGAGAACCCCGGCCGCCCCGTGCCGCTCGCCGTGTTCGCCTTCGTCGGGACCGCGGTCCTCTGGCTCTGGACGGTCATCGGCGTGGGCCTGGAGCTCGTCTTTCAGATCATCCCCGCGGCCCTGGGCTGGAAGCAGACGATCGATGCCGGCCTCGCCCGCACCCTCTTTTCCTGGACCCTGCACGCCATCGTCTATTTCTGGCTGCTGCCGGCCTACATCGCCTTTTACACCCTGCTGCCGCCGGCGGCGGGCGGGCGGCTCTACAGCGACACGATGGGGCGGATCGCCTTCATCCTGTTCCTGCTCTACTCGCTGCCCGTCGGCATGCACCACCTGCTGATGGACCCGGGGCACGGCACCGGCTTCAAGTTCCTGCAGGTCATGCTCACCACCCTCGTCACGGTGCCGACGCTGCTCACCGTCTTCACCATCGCCGCCTCGCTGGAAATCGCCGGGCGGCTGCGCGGCGGGACCGGTCTGTTCGGCTGGATCCGGGCCCTTCCCTGGGAGCGGCCGATGGTTCTCGCCTCCGGCTTGGCCTTCGTCATGCTGGGCTTCGGGGGCTTTGGCGGCGTGGTCAACATGGGCTACGGCATAAACGCCATGATCCACAACACCTCCTGGGTCACGGCGCATTTCCACCTGATCTTCGGCGGTTCCGTGGTGATCATGTACTTCGCGATCGCCTACGAAATCTGGCCCAAGCTGACCGGGCGGCAGCCGCTCTCGGTCCGGCCCATGCGCCTTCAGCTCTGGCTCTGGTTCGTCGGCGTGATGGTGACCACGCTGCCTTGGCATGGCCTCGGCCTGTTCGGCCAGCCCCGGCGGGTCGCGAACTTCGACTTCGCCAATCCCGAGATCTCCTATTGGGGCCCGTGGATCCTCGTCTCCACCGCCGGGGGCGCCATCATGCTGGCGGGCGCGCTTCTGTTCATCTGGCTTCTCGCGGATCTCTTCCGCGGCCCCCCGACCGTCGACCGGCGCATGCGCTACGCCCTCGCCGTCCATCCGCCGCGGCAGCTGCCGAGCGCCCTGAACGGGTTCGCCCTTTGGAACGGTCTCGTCCTGTTCCTGATGGCCGTCGCCTACGGCTACCCGATCGCGCAGTTCTTCCTCTTCGAAGGCGAGCCGGCGCTCGTTCACCGCGCCGCCCTGGGAGGGTGAGATGATGCCGGATCGTCCGGCCGTTCCGGCCGAACAGGAAGCGCTCGACAGGCCGTGGCGCGTCTGGGCCAGCATCGCCGTCGGCGGCTTCGTGCTGGTCAGCCTCGGCCTGGGTTTCGTGCTGCTGCCGGCAAGCAAGGAGGCCGGCTTCGATCCCCTGGCCGCGATCTGCCGCGCCGCCGGCATTCCGGGATTCCGCGAGCCCCCTCCGGCCGCCGCGCCGCCGACCGCGGCCCCGGCGTCGCAGGTCGCCTGGACGGGTGCCACGCGCGCGCTGATCGGAGGCGGCGACATCGAGCGCGGCGCGACCATCGCGGCGGAGGTCTGCGCGGCCTGCCACGGCGAGGACGGCATCGCCGTCGATCCGAGCTACCCCAACCTCGCCCATCAATCGGCCGCCACGATCTTCAAGCAGCTTCAGGACTTCAAGGCCGGCAGCCGGCAAGGAGGGCAGGCCGAAGTCATGGCGCCCTTCGCGCAGGAGCTCGACGAGCGGCAGATGGCCGACGTCGCCGCGTATTACGCGTCTCGCGCCCCCCGGCGCGGTGTGCCGGCCACCACGGCCGTCCGGCCCGACATCGTGCAGTTGGCCACGATCGGCGACACGGGGCGCGGACTGCCGGCCTGCGATTCCTGCCACGGGGCCAATTACAGCGGCCCGGAGGGGGCGGCGGTCCTGCTCGGCCAGTCCGTGCCCTATCTCGAACAGCAGCTTCGGCTCTTCGCCACGGGCGAGCGCGACAACGACCTGTTCGGCCGAATGCGAACGATCGCGAGCCGGCTGACGCCGGAGGAGATGCACGGCCTCGCCATCTATTACGGCGGCTTGCCGGGGCGGTGAGACAGGCCCGGACGGGACGCCCCCTCCCCAAAACCCCCCTCCCGTCCGGCGGGCCGGCCGGCCCAAACGGGATGCGGAGAAAGAATCGGTGATCGGGGCGCTTATGGGCGCCCCCGTGTCTTGCGCCTGTCACGGGCGCATGGGATGATATTCCCTGTAATCAACGAAAATGCGCCCAATATTTCCATCGAACAGGGAAGGCAGTCATGAAAATAGGAATTGCGGCCGTGGTGGCGGCTCTTTGGCTGGTCATCGGCTCCGCGGCCGAGGCCGTGCCGATCAACTATACGACATCCGGCTTTGGCACGGTGACGTTCTTCCCCGGAATGCCGCAGGAAACGGAGATCAAATTCTGGGGATGCCCCGGCGACCCCTCCTGCAACACGTCGCTCGACCTCACCGTCGGCGTCCCGGTGGTCGCCAGATCGCATGGCTTTGAATACCTCGTCGGCACAAGCGACGGGAGCTTTCCGGGGCCTGACGACACCCAGGTCATCGAGACGATCTTCACGGTCGGCTCGCAGAGCGTTGTGCTTACGCAGGAGGTCCGGTTCCAGCAGATCGGCAGCAATCAGTTCATACTTCGGATCTCGAACAGCGAGACCGTTACGCTCGATTTGGGGCCGCTCGGGCTGCTGGACATCACCGCGAATTCCTCGACTGGCCAGCCCCGCTCGGGCGCATGGGGGGGAGGCTACTTGCGAACGACCTTCCTCTTGCGCGAGCCCGTGGCCGCGGTTCCGGAGCCGGCCAGCGCGGTGTTGCTCGGCGGCGGCCTGGTCGGCCTCGGCGCGCTGTGGCGCCGGCGGCGCGAGCGCCGCTGACGGCCCGGGCCACCCCCCCCGCGCGCCGAGAGCGGCGTACCGCCGGCAAGACACGCCGGCGACCGGTCGCCGCCTTGGACCCCTCCGGCTATCCGGCCTTGACGGAGAGCGCCGTCCCGGTCGAGATGCGGTGCGCCCCGCCGGGCGCATCCGACCGGACCTGAGGGAGCCGCCATGCCGACCATCCTGTTCAGCAGCGACATCGACAACCCGGCGCTGTGGCGCGCCATGATCGAGCGGGAGTTCCCGCATCTCACGTTTCGCGAGTGGCCGGACATCGGCGACCCCGCGGATGTGCGCTACGCGCTGGTGTTCCGCATCGCGGACGGCGTGCTGAAGACGCTGCCGAACCTGCGCGCCGTCGTGGCGCTCGGCGCCGGCGTCGACCAGATCCTCAAGGACCCGGCGTTCCCGCGCGAGGTGCCGCTCATCCGGCTGCTCGGCGCCGGGCTCGCCGAGCAGATGAGCGAGTACGGCATCTACGCCGTGCTGCACTTCCACCGCCGGATGGGAGAGTACCTGCAGCAGCAGGCGCGCGGCGAATGGCGCATGCTCGAGGCGGTGCCGCCGTCGGAGCGTTCGGTCGGCGTCATGGGGCTGGGCCAGCTCGGCGGCGACCTCGCGCGGAAGCTGGCGCTGCTCGGCTTCAAGGTGCGGGGCTTCAGCCGACGGCCCCGGCGGATCGAGGGCGTCGCCTGCTTCGACGCCCGGGAGCGCGACCGGTTCCTCGCCGGCGCGGAAATCCTGATCAACCTGCTGCCGCTGACGCCGGAGACGCGGGGCGTGCTGTGCCGGGAGCTGTTCGACAAGCTGCCGCACGGCGCCTATGTCGTGAACATGGGGCGGGGGCCGCATCTGGTCGAGGAGGACCTGATCGCCGCCATCGACGCCGGCCAGATCGCCGGCGCGATGATCGACGTGTTCGCGGAGGAGCCGCTGCCGCGGACCCACCCCTTCTGGGCTCATCCGCGGATCATCGTCACGCCGCACATCGCCGCGCAGCCGGTCGCCGAGGCGGCGCTGTCCCGGGTGGCCGAGACCCTGCGGGCGCTAGAGCGCGGCGAGATGCCGGCCGGGCGCGTCAATCCGGCCCGCGGATATTGACGGGGCGGCCCGCCGGCCTCGTCCGCGAAACAGAGACGACCCCTCGTGCAGTCGCCCCCTTCGGTCAGTCGTCGCGGTGCGTGCGCTCCATCCGCTCGTGGCGCTCCTGCGCCTCGATGCTGAGAGTCGCGATCGGCCGCGCCTCCAGGCGCCGGAGGCTGATCGGCTCGTTCGTTTCCTCGCAGTAGCCGTAGGAACCGTCCTCCAGCCGACGCAAGGCCTCGTCGATCTTGGCGATCAGCTTGCGTTCCCGATCGCGCGTCCGCAGCTCGAGCGAGCGGTCGGTCTCCAGCGAAGCCCGGTCCGCAACGTCCGGCTCCGCCAGGCTTTCTTCCTGCAGATGCTGAAGTGTCTCGGTCGATTCCTGCAGGAGCTCCGCACGCCACCTCAACAGCTTCTGCCGAAAGTACTCCTGCTGCATGGGGTTCATGAAAGGCTCGTCCTCGGAGGGACGATAGTCCGGGGGAAGCAATGGCTTCATTGGGCGGCTCAACCCTCAGGCTTATCAAACCGCCGCGGAGTATATGGAATTTCGTTCATTCCGCAAGCCCGACAAATTCGAGACGATATCGAACATCCGTTTGATATCAATGAAAAAAACGGCCACGTTTCCCTATCGTGACAGCTTCGCGAGCTCGACCGCGGCGCGCAGCTCGATCGCGTCCAGGATCTCGTCGAGGCGCGGATCGTCCACCCGCTCCCGCGCCGAGCGCAGCATCTGCGCGAGCTGATGGAGCCGGGCGAGCGGAATGGCGCCGAGCAGGAGGCCCAGACGAATTTCCTCCAGACGGTCGAGGATGTCCTCGCCGCGCCGCAGCGCGCGGCGGCGCCGGCCCGCGGCCGCGTCCGGCACCTCCTGAACCTCCTGGGCGGCCAGGACCGCGCCGACGGCGCTGGGCGGCGCCGCGCCGCTGACGCCCGGCACGGCCGCGCCCTCTTCGGCCAAGGTCTTCGCGAACCCGCCCGACCGCGCCGGGGCGGAGCCGCCGGCGCGACGTGCGGTCGCCGGTCGCTGGGGAGCAGCGGGATCGATCTTCATAGCGGGTTCAGACAACCAATGGCGACGGCATGAAAAGCCTTAGAGGACGGACGGTTAAGAGGCTCTTAAGAGAAAGACCCTGAGGCCGGCCGGGACCGGCAATTTCTGCCCGGTCCCGGCAGGCTTTGCCGGACGAAACGGCCCCGGCCGCCCCGCCCGATCGACCGGAAGGAGCGGTTTTCCGCGGCTTCCGCCGGCCCCGCGAACTGGCACGACCTTCGCTAGGAAAGACTCGGGTTCAACCACGCGGTCGCCTTGGTGAATCGGAATGCTTGTCGCCGTAGCCTCGTTTCTTCTTCGGACGCTGCCTCGCCGGCTGCTGCCGCTCGCCGCGGTCCCCGCCGTGGTCCTGGGCGGGCTCGTTGCGGCCGGGCCGGCCGAGGCCGTCTCGCGGATCAAGGACATCGCGGATTTCGAGGGCGTGCGCGACAACCAGCTCGTCGGCTACGGGCTGGTGGTCGGCCTCGACGGGACGGGCGATAACCTCGACAAGGCCATCTTCACCCGCGAAAGCCTGATCGGCATGCTGGAGCGGCTTGGCGTCAACGCCCGCGACGCCGACCTCGACACCAAGAACGTGGCGGCGGTCATGGTAACCGCCGTGCTGCCCCCCTTCGCCCGCCAGGGCACCCGCATCGACGTCCAGATCTCCGCGCTCGGCAACGCCAAGAGCCTGCTGGGCGGAACCCTGCTGGTGACGCCGCTGATGGGCGCCGACGGCGAGGTCTATGCGGTGGCGCAGGGGCCGGTCGCGGTGGGCGGGTTCAGCGCGCGGGGCCAGGCCGAATCGATCACCAAGGGCGTCCCGACGAGCGGCCGGATCGCCAACGGCGCCATCGTCGAGCGCGAGGTCGATTTCCGCATGGCCTCCATGCGCAGCGTCAACGTCGCGCTGCGCAACCCCGACCTGACGACGGCCCGGCGCATCGCCGATGCCATCAACCGGGTGATCGGCCCGGGAACCGCGCAGTCGCTCGACCCCGGCACGGTGCGGGTCGACCTCCCGGCGAGCTATCCGAACAACATGGTGGCCCTGCTGACCGAGATCGAGCAGCTGCCCATCGAGCCCGATCAGGTCGCCCGGGTGGTCATCGACGAGCAGTCCGGCGTCATCGTCATGGGCGACGACGTGCGGATCAGCACCGTGGCGATCGCCCAGGGCAACCTGACCATCCGGATCACCGAGACGCCGCAGGTCTCGCAGCCGGGCCCCTTCGCCGACACCGGCGCGACGGCGGTCGTGCCGCGCACCGAGATCGAGGTGGACGAGGAGGCCGACCGCAAGCTGGCCGTCCTGCCCGCGGGCGTGAGCCTGCAGGAACTGGTCGACGGCCTCAACGCCCTCGGCGTCGGGCCGCGCGACATGATCTCCATCCTGCAGGCGATCAAGACGGCGGGCGCCCTGCAGGCGGACATCGAGGTGCAGTGATGGACCTTGCCCCGCCCCTCGATCCCGCCCTGCTGCGGAGCGCCGCCCGGCCGCCCGTGCCGGCGCGGACCGTCGACCCGGAGGAAGCGCGCCGCGCCGCCGAGGCGTTCGAGGCGTTCTTCCTCTCCCAGGTCATGGAGCAGATGTTCGCCGGGCTGGACCCCGACCCGCTGTTCGGCGGCGGCCCGGCGGAGCAGATCTACCGCTCGATGCTGTTCCAGGAATACGGCGCGGTGATCGCCCGCAGCGGCGGCGTCGGCATCGGCGACCTGGTGCAGAGGGAAATCCTGAAACTTCAGGAGGTTCAGCCATGACACGAACAGACCGGATGAGCGAACTGCTCGCGGTCACCGAGCGCCTCGTCGCCTGCATCGAGCGGGAGGTCGAGCTGCTGCGCGCCATGCGACCGCAGGACCTGGCGGCGCTGCAGCGCGAGAAGACCGCGCTGGCCGACGCCTATGAGGGACATCTGCGGGCGCTGCGAGCCACCGCCGCGGAGGCGGCGGACGCCGACGACCCGGCGCTGCGCGACCGGCTCCTCCGCGCGACCGAGCGGTTCCGCGGCGCGCTGACGGAGAACGCGCGGACGCTGAAGGCGGTGGAGGCGGCCAACGACCGGGTGCTGCGGGCGATCGTCGACGCCGTCGAACAGCGGCGCGGCCGGCCGGCCGCCTACACCGCGACCGGCGCGAGCCCCCGGGCCGCCGGCCCCGCCGCCGCGGCGACGCCGGTGAGCATGGCCCTCGACCGGCGGCTGTGACGGCGCGGACCGCGAGGACGGAGACAGGATCGGACGGCCCGCCATGAGCCTCAACATCACCCTCTTCAACGCGCTGAGCGCCCTGCAGACCAACCAGGCGGCGATCCAGGTGACGTCGAACAACGTCGCCAACGCGAACACCGAGGGCTTCACGCGGAAGATCGCCCGGCAGGAAAGCATCGTGATCGCCGGGACCGGCGCCGGGGTGCGGCTGTCCGGCATCCAGCGCCAAGTCGACGAGTACCTGCTGCGCGAGCTGCGCGGGGTGTCGGGGTCGCTGGGCGGCCTCCAGGTCCAGGACACGTTCTTCCAGCGCATGCAGGACATGTTCGGCGCCCCGGGCTCCGACAGCTCGATCAGCGCCTCGATCGACCGGTTCGAGGCCGCGCTGCATGGCCTGGCGGTCACCCCGGAAGGCATGTCGGAGCGCCTCGAGCTGATGACCGCCGCCGAGGCCCTCGTCCGCCAGTTCAACGCCATGTCGCGCGACATCCAGACGCTGCGCCTCCAAGCGGACCAGGAGATCGCGCGGGCGATCGAGATCGTCAACGCGCAGATCAAGATCATCGACGAGCTCAACAGCAAGATCTCCAGCGCCCAGGCGCTGGGCCAGCCGACGGCCGAGCTCGAGGACAAGCGGGACATCGCCCTCAACAAGATCGCCGAGCAGCTCGAGATCAGCTACTTCACGAAGGACAACGGCGAGGTCGCCATCTACACGCGCGGCGGCCGCGCGCTGCTGGACAGCGACCCGCAGCCGCTGAGCCACATCCCGGCGTCGTCGATGACGGCGAGCTTCACCTATCCCGGCGCGGTCGACGGCATCCACCTCGACGGCACCGACATCACGACCGAGATCCGGTCCGGCCGCATCGGCGCCCTGATCGCGCTGCGCGACGGAACGCTGCCGGACATGACCGCCGAGCTCCACAACCTGGCGACGACGCTGCGCGACGAGGTCAACCGGATCCACAACGAAGGCACCGGCCTGCCGGCGGCCACCCGGCTGACCAGCAGCCGGCCGCAGACGGGCACCGCCGCCAGCCTGTCCGGCACAGTCCAGATCACCCTGCTGAACCCGGATGGGACCCAGGCCTTCACCGCCACCGTCCCGGCGCCGGGGACGCTCGACGCGGCGGGCTTCGCCGCCGCCATCGACGCCGCGCTTGGCGGGTTCGGCGGCGCCTCGGCCAGCGAGAGCGGCGGGGTCGTGACCATCGACGGCGCCGGCTTCGGCGTCGCGATCAGCGGCGGCACGATCGACCCGGGCGGCGGCGCGCCCACGACCAACCTGTCGGACTTCCTGCATCTCAACGATTTCTTCGTCGGCGGCGACGGCACCGGCACCGACTACGCCGGCGTCATCGCGATCCGCGACGACATCGCCGCCAACCCGCTTCTCGTCTCCCGCGGCGCGGTCCAGCAGGACGCGGTGACCGGCGACTACTACGTCTCGACCGGCGACAACAGCGTCGTCCAGCGGCTCGCCGAGCTGTTCTCGCAGACCCTGAGCTTCCCCGCCGCCGGCGGGCTGGCGCAGAGCGGCACCACGCTGGCCGGCTACGCGACGGAGATCCTGTCGCGCAACGCGATGCAGTACGACAACGCCCTGACCCAGAAGGCGTCCCAGCAGGCGCTGTACGACGAGATGAAGTTCCGCGCCGATTCCATGAGCGGGGTCAATGTCGACGAGGAAATGGCGAACCTGGTGATCCTGCAGAACGCCTACGCCGCTTCGGCGCGCCTCGTCACCGTCGCGGACGAGATGTACCGAATCCTGACCGGCATGGGTGCGTAGGAGCTTGCCGATGAACCGGATCGCCACCTTCCCCCAATACCAGCTCGCGCTGGGCCACGCGCTGCAGTCGCAGCGCAGCGTCCTCGACCTTCAGATCCAGATCTCGAGCGGCAAGGTCTCGCGCGACTACGCCGGCATCGCCGGCGACGCCCACACCCTGGTCAACCTCGAGACCGCGCACGCCCGCGCGCGGCAGTACATCGCGAACAACGACACGGTGAACCGCCGGCTGCAGACGATGGAGACGAACATCGCCGCCATCTTCGACGGGCTCTCGACGTTCCGCATCTCGCTGATCAGCGCCCTCAACGCCGACAACGGCGAAGACCTCGCGATCGCCGAGGAAGCGACGCACCTCAAGCAGGAGATCGCCAACCTCCTCAACGTCAAGCAGGACGGACGCTATCTCTTCGCCGGGTCGCGCACCGATACGAAGCCCGTCGAGCTCGCCGGCTGGACGCCGCCAGTGATGCCGCTGACGCCGCCGCTCGACACCTATGAGGACGAGTACTACAGAGGCGACCAGGTCAAGCTCTCCGTCGAGGCGGACGCCGACCTGACCGTCACCTACGGTATCACCGCCGACGAGCCCGCCTTCGAATACGCGCTGCGGGCGATGTATTACGTCGAACTCGCCGGCAACCCGCCCGACCGGGACACGCTCCAGGTGGCGCTGGCGCTGGTCAACACCGCGCTCGGCACCGAGGAGGGCAACGTCGATCTCGGCGTCGATCCGATCACCCACGACATCGCCGACCTGCGGACGCTGGTCGGCGCTTCCATGCGCTCGCTCGATTCGACGACCAAGCGCCTCGACGAGTTCATGCTCTACACCGAGCAGACCATCGGCGACATCGAGAACGTCGATCCGGCCGCGGCCATCGCGCGGCTGGCGACCTACGAGACGCAGCTTCAGGCCTCGTACATGACCCTGACCCGGCTGAGCCAGCTCACCCTCGTGAACTTCCTCAGATAGCCGCCATCCACCCGCCACCGGCCGCCCGCAACAACAGGAGATCCCGTCATGACCGCTCCGCACGCGATGATGTCAGCCTCCGCCCCGCAGCCCCCCGCGGGGGCGGGACCCGCGGCGCCCGAAGCGTCGGAAGAGATGACCGTTGAGACGCGCTTCGGCCCGCTGACCTGCACGCCGCAGGCGGTGATCGACATGCCGCAGGGAGGGCCGCTCGGCTTCGCCCAGCACCGGCGGTTCGCCCTCCTCGACCTGCCGAACCCGCAGCTCGCGCGGTTCCGCCTGTTGCAGAGCCTGGCCGACCCCGAGCTGTCCTTCGTCGTCGTGCCGACGGACCGCGACGGCGGCCTGATCGCCCCGAAGGACGTGGACGAGGCCTGCGCCGCGGCCGGCATCCAGCCGGCGGACGCGGTCATCCTGCTGATCGTCACCGTCCGCCGCACGCCCAAGGGCACCACCATGACGGCCAACCTCCGCGCCCCGGTCATGCTCGACGTCAAGCGCCGGACGGCGCGCCAGATCGTGCTGTCGAACCCGGACTATCCGATCCAGCACGCGCTGTGAGTGCGGGCGCCCCGGCGCAATCGGGGTGCGGGCGGAGCGGATGAAGCGGTGCTTACCGAACGTGATTAAACGGTTGTTAAGCGCGGGAGGGGAAGATGCCGGCCATGCGACCCAGCGACGCCGATAGACGCGGCCCGGAGCGGTCCCCGGACGCGCAGCCGGTGATCCGGCTGCACGAGATGACGGCGGTCATCCTGTGCGGCGGGATGGGCACGCGGCTGCGCGAGGAGACCGAGTTCAAGCCCAAGCCGATGGTGGAGATCGGCGGGCGGCCGATCCTTTGGCACATCATGAAGCACTACGCCCATTTCGGGGTGCGCAACTTCGTGCTGTGCCTCGGCTACCGCGGCGACGTGATCCGCGACTACTTCCTGAACTACCAGGTCCGCAACTGCGACTTCGCCGTCGATCTGCGCACCGGCGGCATCGAGACGCTGTCGAACGGCATCGCCGAGGACTGGCGCGTGGTGCTGGCCGAGACCGGCCAGGACACGCTGACCGGATCGCGGCTGCGCCGGGTCCTGCCCTATCTGCGCGGCAACAGCTTCTTCGCCACCTATGGCGACGGGCTGTCGGACGTCGACCTCGACGCGCTGCTCGCGCATCACCGCCGCTCGGGCCGGGCGGCGACGGTGACGGCCGTGCACCCGTCCTCGCGCTATGGCGAGCTGTCGATCCACGGCGGCCTGGTCAAGTCGTTCCACGAGAAGCCGCAGGTCACCGAGGGCTGGATCAACGGCGGCTTCATGGTCTTCGAGCGCCGGGCCTTCGACGGGCTGAGCCCGACGGACAACGTCGCGCTGGAGACCGGCGTCCTCGAGGCCCTGGCCCGGCAGGGGGAGCTGGCCGTCTATCAGCATGACGGCTTCTGGCAGTCGATGGACACCTATCGCGAGATGTGCCTGCTCAACGAGCTCTGGGCAAACGGCGAGGCGCCATGGCGGATCTGGGAACGACGTCGCCTGTCGGCATAGACGCCTCGTTCTGGCGCGACCGATCGGTCTTCGTCACCGGCCACACCGGATTCAAGGGCGGGTGGCTGAGCCTGTGGCTCGCCCGGCTCGGCGCGCGGGTGACGGGCTATGCCCTGGAGCCGCCGGCCGAAGGCGTCTTCCGCGCGGCCGGGCTGGAGCGCGACGTCCGCACGGTCATCGCCGACATCCGCGACGCCGGCCGCCTGACCCAGGCGCTGACGGCGGCGCGGCCGGAGGTCATCTTCCACCTCGCCGCGCAGCCGCTGGTCCTGCGCGGCCACGCGGCGCCGGTCGAGACCTTCGCCACCAACGTCATGGGGACGGTCCATCTGCTGGAGGCGGCGCGGCGCCTGAAGGGCCTGCGCGCCATCGTCGTCGTCACCTCGGACAAGGTCTACGACAACCGGGAATGGGTCTGGGGCTATCGCGAGCGGGACGCGCTCGGCGGGCACGAGCCCTACGGCGCCAGCAAGGCCTGCGCGGAGCTGGTCGTGGACGCCTATCGCCGCAGCTTCTTCGCCGGCGGGGAGCGCGGCGCGGAGGTCGGCGTGGCGACGGCGCGCGCCGGCAACGTGATCGGCGGCGGCGACTGGGCCGAAGACCGGCTGGTCCCGGACGCGATACGGGCGTTCCGCGCCGGCGAGCGGCTGCGCCTGCGCAACCCGCTGGCCACGCGGCCCTGGCAGCACGTGCTGGAGCCGCTGGCGGGATACCTCCTCCTCGCCCAGCGGCTGGCGAGCGCGCCGGAGGCCGCCTCCGGCGCCTGGAACTTCGGGCCCGGCCCCGCGGACACGCGGTCCGTCCACTGGGTCGCCGACGAGCTCGTCCGGCTTTGGGGCGACGGGGCCGGCTGGCACCTCGACAACCGCGCCATGCCGCACGAGGCGCGCCTGCTCGCCGTCGATTCGACGAAGGCGACGACCGGCCTCGGCTGGCGCTCGCTGTGGTCGGTGGAGCGGGCGCTCGACCGCTCCGTCTCCTGGTACCGGGCGCAGCATCACGCGGCCGACCTCCGCAGCCTGACCATCGATCAGATCGAAGAGTATTCCGATGCGGCATAGCACCCGCAGGTTCAACGGCAAGGGCTTCGTTCAAGATCCAATCCGGGTGTCACCCCCGGGCGCGATCCGGGGGTCCAGCGCCCGGTGCCCCGGATGCCCGGGTCAGGCCCGGGCATGACATTCGAGGCAAGGTCCATGGCTTCAGTATCCCAACCCGCCTCCGACACCGCCGCGCGCGAAATGGCGGTGCCCTCCGGAGACGCGTTGGCCGGCGACACGCCGGCCTGCCGGTTCTGCCGCGCGCCACTCACCCACCGCTTCGCCGACCTCGGCATGACGCCGCTGGCGAACGCCTATCGGACGGCCGCGCAGCTTCGCGAGCCGGAACGGTTCTACCCGCTGCGTGCCGCCGTCTGCGACCGCTGCTTCCTCGTGCAGCTCGAGCATCTCTGCGCCCCGGAGGAGCTGTTCCGCGACTATGCCTACTTCTCCTCCTTTTCGGAAAGCTGGCTGCGGCACGCGGCGCGCTACGCGGCAATGGCAACCGAGCGGTTCGCGATCGGCGGCGAGAGCCAGGTGGTCGAGATCGCGAGCAACGACGGCTACCTGCTGCAGTACTTCCAGGAGCGCGGCGTTCCGGTGCTCGGCATCGAGCCGGCGGAGAACGTCGCCGCCGTGGCCGCGGCCAAGGGCATCCCGACCCTGACGCGGTTCTTCGGCGTGGAGACGGCGCGCCTCCTGGCCGAGCGCGACCAGCGGGCGGACCTGCTGATCGCCAACAACGTGCTGGCGCATGTGCCCGACATCAACGACTTCGTCGCCGGGCTCGCCATCGCGCTGCGGCCCACGGGCGTGCTGACCGTGGAGTTCCCGCACCTGCTGAACCTCATCCGGCAGGGCCAGTTCGACACGATCTACCACGAGCACGTCTCCTACCTCTCGCTGCTGACCGTCGAGCGCATCTTCGCGGCGCACGGGCTGACGGTGTTCGACGTGGAGGAGCTTCCGACCCATGGCGGCTCGCTGCGAGTCTTCGCCCGCCACCGCGACGCGGCGGGCGCGGTCGCCCACAGGGTCGGCGAGATGCGGGCGCGCGAGCGCGCGGCCGGCCTCGACCGGATCGCGACCTACGGCGCCTTCGCCGAGCGGATCAAGGCGATCAAGCGGGGCCTGCTCGCCTTCCTCATCGAGGCGAAGTTCACCGGCAGGCGGATCGTCGGATACGGCGCCGCGGCCAAGGGCAACACGCTGCTGAACTATTGCGGCATCCGCGACGACTTCCTCGACTACGTGGTCGACATCAGCCCGCACAAGCAGGGGCTGTTCCTGCCCGGCACGCACATCCCGATCCACCACCCCGACCGGGTGCGCGAGACGCGGCCGGACTACCTTCTCGTCCTGCCCTGGAACCTCAAGGACGAGATCATGGAGCAGATGGCCTTCATCCGCGACTGGCGCGGGCGGTTCGTGTTCCCGATCCCCACGGTGCGGGTGGTGGCGTGATCTTTCGCGAGACGGGGCTGCGCGGCGCCTATCTGGTGGTGCCGGAACGGCTGGAGGACGAGCGCGGCTACTTCGCCCGCACCTGGTGCGCGCGGGAGTTCGGCGAGCTTGGCCTCGAGACCAGCTTCAGCCAGTGCAACACCTCCTTCAACCCGCGGGCCGGGACCCTGCGGGGGCTGCACTACCAGATCGGCGAGGGCGCGGAGGCCAAGCTGATCCGCTGCATCCGCGGCCGCATCTTCGACGTCATCGTCGACCTGCGCCCGGACTCGCCGACCTATCGCGGCTGGTTCGCGACCGAGCTCAACGAGGAGAACGGGCATATGGTCTATGCGCCCGGTGGGTTCGCGCACGGCTTCCAGACGCTGGCCGACGGCTCCGAGGTGTTCTACCAGATCTCCGCGCCCTACCGGCCGGAGCTCGCCCGCGGCGTGCGCTGGGACGATCCGTCCATCGGCATCGTCTGGCCGCCGGCCGAGGAACGCATCATCTCGGCGCGCGACCGCGCGCTGCCGCTCCTCGCGGCGGAGGCGCCGTGCTGACCATCGACGAAAGCGCGCGCATATCGCCGCTGGCCGACATCGAGGAGTCGGTGCGCGGCAGCCGCATCGTCATCGAGGCGGGCGTGGTCATCGATTCCTTCGTCAAGGTCAAGCCGGCCGGCGGCAGCGGCGACCTGCGCATCGGCCCCAACAGCGTCATCAACTCCGGCACCGTGATCTATCTCGGCAACGGCGTGACGATCGGCCGCGACGTGGCGATCGCCGCCAACTGCACCCTGGCGCCGGTCAACCACGAGTACCGCCGCCGCGACCGGCCGATCCGCGAGCAGGGATTCCAGCCCAGCCGCGGCGGCATCGTCATCGAGGACGATGTCTGGATCGGCGCCAACACGGTGCTGCTCGACGGCGCCCGCCTGCGGCGGGGCTGCGTGGTGGGCGCCGGCTCCCTGGTCCGGGGCGAGCTGCCCCCCTACTCCATCAACGTCGGCAGCCCGGCGCGCACCATCGGATACCGGACATGAGCTTCACCGTCCTCGGCGCCTCCGGCTTCATAGGCTCGCATCTGGTCCGGTATCTGCACGAGAGCGGCGAGAGCTGCTTTGCCCCCGACCGCGGCGACCCTTCGGTCTTCGCGCGGCCGCTGGGGCACGTGATCTTCTGCATTGGGCTGACGGCCGATTTCCGGACGCGGCCCTTCGACACGGTCGAGGCGCATGCCTGCGTCCTGCAGGAAGTGCTGCGCCGGGCGAAGTTCGACTCCCTGCTCTACCTCTCCTCGACCCGCGTCTATCGCGGCCTGGCTTCGGGCGAGGAAGACGCGCCGATCACCGTCAACCCGCAGGACGCCGACGACCTCTACAACCTGTCGAAGCTGACGGGGGAGGCCCTGTGCCTGGCGTCCGGCCGCCCGGGGACGCGCGTCGTGCGGCTGTCGAACGTCTATGGCCCCGGCATGCCCGGCGAGAACTTCCTGGCCGCGATCACGCGGGACGCGGTGGCCCACGGCGCCGTTCGCCTTCGCACGGCGCGGACCGCCGCCAAGGACTACGTTTGCGTCGAGGACGCCGTCCCGGTTCTGGCCCGCATCGCCGTTGCCGGCCGGCAGCGGCTCTACAACGTCGCCGGCGGCGAGAACGTCGAAAACGGGGTCCTGGTCGACCGGCTGCAGGCGCTTACGGGCTGCCGCGTGTCGGTGGAGGCGGACGCGCCGGCGCCCGTCTTCCCGCCGATCTCCATCGAACGGGCGCGCCGCGAGTTCGGCTTCGCCCCGACCGGCCTGCTGGCCAATCTCGACCGGCTGGTGCGGGACATCCGAGAGGAGCTGATCGCCCGTGATTAAGATCGACCTCGAAGCCGGAACCGTGACCGTCGCCGAGAACGGCGAGGAGCGGGTCTGGCCGATGGACAGCCGCGAGGCGTTCTCCGTCGTCTCGCGCGCCTGGCTGCGCTGCGGCTGGGACAACAAGTACGTCTACGGCTTCTCCTGGATGGGCCGGCCGATCATCCAGCTTCCGGAGGACATGATCCGGATCCAGGAGGTGGTGTACCGGCTGAAACCCGACGTGATCGTCGAGACCGGCGTCGCCCATGGCGGCTCGCTGATCTTCTACGCGAGCCTGTGCAAGGCGATGGAGCGCGGCCGCGTCATCGGCATCGACATCGAGATCCGGCCGCACAACCGCAAGGCGATCGAGGCGCACGAGCTCGCCGGCTTCATCACGCTGGTCGAGGGCAGCTCGACCGATCCGGCGATCGTGCAAAAGGTGAAATCGCTGGTCGCGCCGGGCGAGACCGCGATCGTCATCCTCGATTCCAATCACAGCAAGCAGCACGTCCTGGACGAGCTGGAGGCCTATGCCGATCTGGTCTCGGTCGGTTCCTACATCGTCGCCTGCGACGGCATCATGGGCCAAGTCGTCGGCGGGCCGCGGACGGCGCCGGACTGGAGCTGGAACAACCCGACCGAGGCCGCGGCCGCGTTCGCCGCGCGCCGCGACGACTTCGTGATCGAGCCCCCGCCCTTCCCCTTCAACGAAGGGAACGTGACCGAGATGGTCACCTACTGGCCGGGCGCCTGGCTGAAACGGGTGAAGTAGAGGCCGTACGGCCTTAGCGGATGACGAGGCCCTGGCCGGTCGGCAGTTCGAGCACCTGGTATCCGCGCTCGGCGAAGAAGGCGTCCTCGGCGAGCTTCTGCGCGCGGTAGGCATGCCAGCCGTAATCGTCGAGCACGATCGAGGCAGACGGCACCACGCGGTCGAACAGCGCCTCCAGCGCGCCGCGCTCGGCCGCCGCGCTGTTCATGTCGATGTGCAGGAAGGCGATCCGCTGCGGCGCGTTCTCCACCAGCACCTCCGGCACGCTGCCCTTGGTCACAAGGACGTTGGGCAGGTCCGAGAAACGGTCCACCACCGCGCCGTAGAGATCGGGGCCGTGCTCCGGCATGGCGTGGTGGTCCATCTCGGCCGAGTGCTCGAACAGGTCGTAGAGGTAGAACCGCTTGTCCACCGCCCCGAAGCCGAGATAGTCGGCCAGGATGCGCGCCGAGGTGCCCTTGTAGCAGCCGCACTCGACGAAGTCGCCGTCGAGACCGAGCCCGCGCCGCGCGGCCCAGGCCAGGACATAGGTCCGCCAGATGACGGCCTGCTCGATGACCGTCTGCGCGTTCTTCCGGAAGGCCTCGACGAAGGCCTCGTCGTCGAGGAAGCTGAGGTTACGGCCGAAGGTGAACAGGTTGTCGCCGGCGAAGACGCCGACCGGCGGGAGCTCGTTGATGGCCTTCTGGAGGCCCTCGCAAAGCGCGCGGTGGTTGCGGGCCCCGAAGAAAACCGAGGTGACGTAGTTCTTCATCGGCAAGTCGCTCCGTTCGTCCGATGCTCGACGCCGCCGCCCGCGTTCACCGCAGCCCGTGCCGCTCGACGAGCGTTTCCATCGTCTGCTGGAAGGCCGGCACGAACCGGTCGCGCCGGAACATGTCCGAGTCGAGCAGGGTCTGGCGCAGGGTGCGGCGCAGCGCGGCCAGGCGGTCGGGATCGCGGGCCAGAGCGGCCGCCGTCGCGACATAGTCGTCGATCGTGGTGCGGCTGAGATCGCCGAGCCCGGCGTGGTTGAGGATGGCGTGGCTGATGCGCTGGTGGAAGCCCTCGCCCGCCAAGCTGACGACGGGCACGCCCATCCACAGCGCGTCGCAGGTCGTGGTGCCGCCGGTGAGCGGGAAGGTGTCCAGCGAGATGTCGATCTCGTTGTAGGCGTGCAGGTGGCGGCCCGGCTCGTTCCGCATGAAGAACAGGCGGTCGCCCGATACGCCGTGCCTGGCGAACTCGGCGACCAGGTGATGGCACATCAGGGTCGAGCCGTCGCGCGCGCGGACGACCAGGAAGCGCGAGCCGGGGACCTCGTTCATCACGCGGGCCCAGACCGCGACCGCCTCGCGCGTGAACTTGTAGGGGTTGTTCAGCGTGCCGAAGGTGACGGCGCCGGTCTTCACGCAGGGCGGCGTCGGATCGACCTCGGCCCGCCCCATGTCGGTGAAGCAGATCCAGGCGCCGGGGAGCTCCAGCGGCGTCTCGACGAGCAGGTCGTCCCGCGTCGGGCGGATGAAGCGGTCCGTCACCATGTAATCGATCTGCGGCATGCCGCAGGTGAAGGGATAGCCGAGCCATTCGATCTGGACCGGCGCCGGGCGGTAGGCGAGCACGGCCGTTCGGCTGTGCTGGGTGATGCCGTTGAGGTCGAACAGGATGTCGATGTCGTCGGAGCGGATCGTCGCGGCGATGCTCGGGTCCGGCTCGTTCTCGACGAAGCGGAAGGCGGTGACCAGGCCTTCGATCCGACGCTCGACCGCGTCGCCCGTCTTGCGGGGCGAGTAGCAGAAGACCTCGAACCGGTCGCGATCATAGGCCTCCAGCAGCGGCATCATGCACTTCGCCACGGAGTGGCTGTTGAGATCCGACGACAGGATGCCGAGCCGGATGCGCCCGCCCGGCCGCCGGTCGGGAAGAGGCGGCAGCGGGTTCAGCTTCGCCTGTTTCTCGTTGGCGGCACCCCAGCGGCGATGCAGCCGGACCAGATGGTCGCTCCGCTCCGGCGTGTCCGCCATCGGCAGCATGTGGAGGAAGGCCTGCGGCAGCATGCGCGCCGGGATCTGGTCCGCCAGCGCCCAGACATCGCCCAGGCTGGCGATGCCGTCGAAATCGCAGGTGTGCCGGAAGGCCTTCAGCGGAAAGGCGAAGTTCTGCGGACGATAGGTTTCCAGCATCATGGCCGCGTGGGCCCGGATGTTGGCTTCGTCCGGCCTCCTGAGCAGCTGGAGGATTTCGCAGATCACCAGATGCGCCTCGAGGTGGCGGGGGCGCAGTTCGAGGACCTTCCGCAGGACCGCGTAGGCCTTGGCCGGGTCGGTCGAGAAGAAGCAGCCGCTCAGCGCGTGATAGACCTCCGCATTGTCGGGATCGAGCTCGATCGAGCGCAGGAAGGCCTCCTGGGCGGCGTCGATCTTCCCCGCCATGAAGAGCGCCAGCCCGAGCCGGTACCAGAGCCCGGGCTCGTCCGGATGCAGGTCGAGCTGCTCGCGCAGCAGCGCGACGGCCTCCTCCCCCTTCCCGAGATCGAGCAGGACGCCGGCGAGATTGGCGGTGGTGCCCCACCGGTCAGGCGCCAGCGCCCTGGCCTTCTTCAGCATTTCGAGCGCCTGGTCGAAACGGCCATGCGCCCGTTCCATCAAGGCGACGTTGTTGATGTAGTCGGGGTCCTCCGGCCGCAGCGCCAGCGCCTGACGGTAGCAGGCCGCCGCGACCTCCAGGTTCCCCAGCTTCTCCTCGGCGTGACCGAGATTGTTGTGGGCGTTGTGGGCTTCCGGATCGTCGGGCGCCTGATCCAGATAGGCGCGGTAGCTGTCGCGCGCCTCTGCGTAACACTCCTCCTCCAGATAAAGGTCGCCGATGGACTTGTGGAGATGGACGGCCGTGGGATTGAGCCGCAGCCCGGCGCGATATTCCTCGATCGCCGCGAATGGCTGCCCCAGCCGGCGCAGCGCCACCGCGAGGTTGGTGTGAAAGCCGGCGTTGTTCGGGTTGAGGCGAAGCGCGGCGCGGCACTCCTCGGCCGCCTCCTCGTTCCTCTCCGCCTTGAGCAGGGCCGCCGCAAGGTTGCCGTGATAGTCGGCGTTGTTGGGCTTCTCGCGAACCGCCCGCGCGATGAGATCGACGGCCTCCGCGAACCGGCCCGTCTGCAACCGGACCACGCCGAGCAGATGCAGGGCGTCCGGATTCCGGGGCGCGGCCTCCAGGACCTCGGCATAGGCGGCCTCCGCGGCGGCGAAATCGCCGGCCATCTGGCGGCGCAGCCCGTCCTGCAGACGCTCCGCCAGGTTCGGCCCGGCCTGCGGCCCCTCGGCACCCCGGCGGGGCTTCCGCGTCTTCTTCCCTGCCGTCTTCCGGCCGGCGAGCGGTCCTGCCATTCCCCTCTCCCGAATAGCGGGCAGCCGGCCGATCCCGCCGGCAGCCCGGCAGAAGCTGGCAGAACATCCTTAGCAAAGCCTTTAAGGAGCGATTTCGCGCAAAAATTGCGGATCGGCAGGTTCTGCCGTCCCGGCAAATTCTGCCGGGCAAGGCGGGCGCGGCCGGGAAGGATTTTCCCGGTGTCCCGGCCCGCCCGGCCGCCTGCGGCGCCTAACCGCTTGACGTTCCGGGCGGGGCGCCCCCGGCGGGCGATGGCACGGCGATTGCGAGAGATCCGGCGGGATCGTGCGTTCGATCCCGCGGGGCAGGTAGCCCCGGATAGCAGGACGCTATGTCAACCATCCAAGTAGGAGATTCCGAAGATGGCTCTTAACGTTATCTCGAACTACGCCGCCAACGTTGCGCACCGCAACCTGACGGCGTCGGACGCGGCGGCCACCTCGTCGCTGGCCAAGCTGTCGTCCGGTACCCGCGTGGTCACGGCCCGGGACGACGCGGCCTCGCTCGCCATCGGCTCTCGCCTGAACCTCGAGGTCAACGCCCTCAAGCAGGCGAGCGTGAACGCCGGCCAGGCGATCTCGATGCTGCAGATCGGCGAAGGCGCCATGGGCAAGGTGCAGGACATCCTGACCCGGATGAAGACCCTGGCGGTGCAGGCCAGCTCCGGCCAGCTCTCGGCGACCGAGCGCAACATGCTCGACACCGAGTACCAGGCCCTGCTCGCCGAGGTCGATCGCATCGCCGAGGACACCGAGTTCAACGGCAACCAGCTCGTCAACAGCGTGACCGAGATCACCCACGGCGTCACCGCCAACGGCGTGATCAACGTCTCCGCCAGCGGCTTCTTCGAAGACGCGGGCGGCGACGACGGCTCGCTGTCTTTCACGTTCGACGCCGCAGGCGGCGGCACCTTCTCCCTGACCGCCAGCGACGCGGCGACGGGCACGGCGAGCACCTACCAGGCCACGCTGTCGATCGACGCCTTCGATGTCGATACCGTGGGCTCGACGGCCTTTCTGGCGACCGGCACGGCCGTCAAGCTGACGTCGACCGACGACGGGGTCAAGGGCTTCCTGACGATCACGCTGAACGACGAGTTCGACGGTTCCAACGCCACGTTCGCGGACGTGGCGGTCAACTTCGAAACCCAGAACGCGAACTCCTACAGCTTCAAGATCGGCTCCGGCACGCAGCAGCACGACCAGATCACGGTCGCGCTGGACGGCATCGGCAGCAAGCAGCTGGGCATCGCCGACACCGACGTCACCACGCAGGCGAACGCCGACGCGGCGTCGGAGGCCCTGTCCCTGGCCGTCGACACGCTCAACAACTCGCGGGCGAATGTCGGCGCCTCGCAGAACCGTCTCGACTTCGCCGCGGCGAACATCGCGACGGCGACGGAGAACGCCGAGGCCGCCCGGTCGAGCCTCATGGACCTCGACATCGCAGCGGAGATGACGACCTTCACCTCCAAGCAGATCCTGGTCCAGGCCGGCGTCTCGATGCTGGCCCAGGCCAACCAGATGCCGCAGAACCTGCTGCGTCTGTTCCAGTAGGCCGCTCAACGGGACCGGAGAGGGGACGATCCCCCCTCTCCGGGACCCCGTAGGGATAACACGATCTTAAGGGATCACGTGCCATGGACATCAAGCTCGTGTCACAGCTGTCGCCGGCCGCAACGGTGGCCGACGCTGCGCGCGCGCCGGTGGTAGCCAAGGACCCGCAATCCGAGCCACGGACCCAGATCGACGGCGAGGGAAAGCGGATCGCGGAACGAGCGGCCGAGATCGCCGCCCGGGAGCGGGCGGAGGCGGTCAAGGCCCTGCGGGGTCCGGAGATTCCGCGCCTGATCGCGGTACGGGCGGAGCTGAACGTCGACGAGGCGAGCCGCCGCATCTTCGCGCGCATCTTCGACCGGGAGACGGGCGAGTTCGTGCGCCAGATCCCGGCCGAGGAGAAGCTGCGCCTCCTCGGCGCCACGCGTGAGCAGTTCAGCCGGATCTTCAAGACGGACGTCTAGGAGACCGGGAGGGAGTAGCCGGTATGGTCGAAGGCATCAATCTCAGCAATCTCTCGGTGGATAGCCGCGGCCGGGTTTCCTTCTCCGGCATCGGCTCGGACATCGACTGGGAGTCCGCGATCGACAACATCATGGCCGCCCGGCGCATCCCGGTCGACACGCTCGAGACGCGCATCACCCAGAACGACGAGAAGATCGCCGCCTACAAGGATCTGCGCACGCTTCTCCTCGGTCTCCAGGATTCGCTGAGCAAGCTCCGCGGCGCCGTCACCCTGGACGGCTCCGGAAGCATCTTCAACGCGAAGCAGGCCTTCGCGTCGGTCAGCCGCGCCGACGGCGGCACCCCGACGGCCGCGGCGAGCCTGATCGGCGTCACCGTGACCAACGCCGCGGCCGCCGGCAGCCACACGATCGAAATCGTCCGCACCGCGACCGCCCACAAGGTGGGCAGCGGCGCCTTCTCCAGCCTGACCGACGATCTCGGCACCGCGCGCGGCGGGGCCGCCGGTTCGATCGCCGGCAGCTTCGACATCAACGGCGTGACGATCGAGACCTACGGCACCGACAGCCTGCAGGACCTGCGCGACCGGATCAACGCCGCCAACACCGGCGCCAACGCGACCGGCGTCACCGCGAGCATCGTCTCCGTCGGCGCGAACGAGCATTACCTGATCCTCACCGCGGACGAGACCGGCACCCCGATCACGATCGACAACGAGGTGGGCGGCGTGCTGAGCGGCCTCGGGATCTCCGGCGACGGCGGCGCGACGTTCCTCAACGAGCTGCAGACGGCGCAGACGGCGCAGCTCTACGCCGACGGACTCCTCGATCCGTCGCGGTACCGGTCGGGCCTCGTGGCCAGCCAAACCGCGGCCCTCGGCGACTTCACCTCCGTCACCGGCGGGCCGCACAGCTTCGACATCCGCGACGCGGGCGGCGCCCTGCTGAAGACCGTGTCCTACGACGACACGGACACGCTGCAGTCGCTGGCGGCCAAGATCACCGACGCGGGCGCGGGCATCACCGCGAGCGTCGTGCAGGAGAACGGGCAGTACCGCCTGGAGATCGCCAAGGACGACGGCGGCGCCATCACCCTGGCGAACGACACGGGCGCCCTGCTCCCGGGCCTCAACGTCGCCAAGAAGCCGTTGCTCATCGAGCGGGCCACCAACACGATCGACGACCTGTTCGCCGGCGTCACGCTCAGCCTCTACCAGGCGGAGCCGGGGACGCTGATCAGGCTGGACGTCGAGCAGGACCTGACCGCGGTGAAGACGGCGATCGCCGAGTTCGTGGACGCCTACAACACGGTCAAGGCCTTCATCAACGCCCAGAACCAGGCGCCGCGAACGAACGCCTCGTCGGACGAGACGTCGAACGGCGTCCTGCGCGGGTCCCGCACGCTGGCGAGCATCGAGGCGAGCCTCAGCACGATCCTCGGCGCCGGCGCGGCCGGAACCAAGAGCGGCTATTCCGTCCTGGCGCAGATCGGCATCGCCTTCGTCAACAACAACACCATCGACGACCCGCTGCTCGAGGACACCCTCGTGATCGACGAGGCGAAGCTGGACGAGGCGCTGCTCAACAACCCGGACGACGTCCGCCGGCTGTTCGCCTTCGAGATGACCTCCTCCGATCCGCGGGTGACGCTGCTCGGCTTCACCGGGGCCACGGCCTATAACGGCGGCGGCTACACCCTCGACATCACCCATGACGGGACGAGCCTGACGGGCGCCGGCTTCAACGGGGTGGCCGGATCGGCCACGGTCAACGGCAGCGTCATCACGGCGACGGACGCCACCGGCGCCGCGGGCCTGACCCTGCACTACTCCGGCAACGGCGACGCCTCGGGGATCCGGATCGACGTCACGGTCGGCCTCGGCGCGCAGCTCTTCTTCGAGCTCGAAAGCATCCTCGACAGCGGCGCCGGCTCCATCCAGGCCGAGATCGACACCCTGACCGACCAGAACGACGCGGCCGAGGAGCGCATCGACGCGATGCTCCAGCGCCTGGATTATCAGCGCGAGCAGCTGACGGCCCGCTTCATCGCCATGGAGACGGCGCTCGCCACCATGAGCAGCATCATGGACAGCCTCCGCCAGACGGTGGACGCCTGGTACGCCGACAAGAACTGATCGCCGGCCGCCCGGAGCGACCCGCCTTCGTCCGACCGAAACAGCAAGCGGAAACGACCGAGCATCATGACTCCCGCGATGGCCTATCTGTCCCAGCAGCTTGCCGGCGCGTCGCCCGCGCGGCGCGTTGCGATGCTGTACGATCGCGCGATCGGCGCCCTCCACGACGCCATGCAGGCGATCGAGGCCGGCGACATCCAGCGCCGCTGGAACGCCAACCGCCAGGCCGGCGAGATCATCGAGGCGCTGTGGGTCACCCTCGACATGGAGCGCGGCGGGGAGATCGCCGCCAATCTCGATCGCCTTTACGGCTTCATGCTGAACCACCTGATGGGCGTGGACCTGCGGAACGACCCGAAGCCGGCGCAGGACGTCATCGACCTTCTGGAACCGCTGCGGCGATCCTGGCATGAGCTCGCGGCCCGCGAGGACGGCGCCGGCGCGCCGACCCCGCCGGAGGGCCAGCCGGCGGCGGACGGGAACCGGCCCCCGAACCAGGGCCCGGCGGCGCCGGGCGCACCGACGACGAAGATCACCCTCTCCGCCTGAACGGCTTTCGGCGTTTCGCCTCCTCCCCGCCCGGGTCCTTCGCCCGGGCGTTTTGCTTTCCGCCGCCCCGTCATTCCTGCCGGTCCTCGGGCAGAAACTTCCGGGCCCCGGCAGAAAAATTTGCCTCGAGTTGCATCCACCGCCCACGAACGCAAGGACGCTCCGCGGGCTTTTGCGTGTTATTTCAACATGTTGCCTCATCCGGCCCGGTTTGGCCCACCGCTTGCCTAGAGCTAAGGCACGGGAAAGACCGTCCGCGATCGCCCCAATGGCGGTCGCCCGGGCCGAGGACGCCCCGGTCGGTCGAACGGAATTTCTGCGCCGAGCCATGGAACGGCCGATCTGGATCGGCCGATCGGCGTCGAACGGGAGATGACATTATGGCTCTTAACGCGATCTCCAACTACGCCGCCAACGTTGCGCACCGGAATCTCACGGCGTCGGACGCGGCGGCCACCTCGTCGCTGGCCAAGCTGTCCTCCGGCACGCGGGTGGTCTCGGCGCGGGACGACGCGGCCTCGCTCGCCATCGGCTCGCGGCTCAACGCCGAGGTCCATGCGCTCCGGCAGGCGAGCGTGAACGCCGGCCAGGCGATCTCGATGCTGCAGATCGGCGAAGGCGCGATGCGGGAGATCCAGGACATCCTCATCCGGATGAAAACCCTGGCGGTGCAGGCCAGCTCCGGCCAGCTCTCGGCGACCGAGCGCCGCATGCTCGACAACGAGTACCAGGCCCTGCTCGCCGAGGTCGACCGCATCGCCGAGGACACCGAGTTCAACGGCAACCAGCTCGTCAACGGCCTGACCGAGATCACCGGCGGCGTTACCGGCTCGGCCGGCGTGATCAACGTCGCCGCCACCGGCTTCTTCGAAGACACTGCCGGCGACGACGGCTCGCTGTCCTACACCTACGACAGCGCCGGCGGCGGCACCTTCACCCTGACCGCCACCGACGCGGCCTCGGGCTCGGCGGCCACCTACGAGGCCATCCTGTCGCTCGACTACATCGACACGGCAACGGGCCTGATGGTCACCGGCACCGCCGTCAAGCTGGAATCGGCCAACTCCGACGACAAGGGGTTCCTGACGATCGCCTTGAACACCTCGTTCAACCCCACCGCCGCGTTCGCGAACGACCCCCTGAACTTCCAGACCGTCAACACGAACGCCTACAGCTTCAAGGTGGGGTCGGGCACGGCGCCGCAGGACGAAATCACCGTGTCGATGAACGGCATCGGCACCCAGCAGCTCGGCCTCGTCGACACGGACATCACCAATCCGGAGAACGCAGACGCGGCGTCGGAGGCGCTGTCGCTCGCCGTCGATACGCTGAACACCCTGCGCGCCGAGATCGGCGCCTCGCAGAACCGTCTCGACTTCGCCGCGGCGAACATCGCCACCGCCGTCGAGAACGCCGAGGCGGCGCGCAGCGACCTCATGGACCTCGACATCGCGGCCGAGATGACGAACTTCACCTCGAAGCAGATCCTCGTCCAGGCCGGCGTCGCGATGCTCGCCCAGGCCAACCAGATGCCGCAGAACCTGCTGCGCCTGTTCCAGTAGAGACTTGGGAGAATCCGAACCATGAACGTAATCACCGGCTACCGCCTGGAGGAGCTGATGGCGGCCTCGCCGAGCCGCCTCGTCGTGATGCTCTATGACGAAGCGATCGCGGCGCTGCGCGTGGCCGTCGAATCCTGCAAGGCCGGCGACGTCGAACGGCGCTGCAACGCGGTGACCGCGGCCACGGAGATCGTCGGCTATCTCTACATGCATCTCGATATCGAGCGCGGCGGCGAGGTGGCGCGCAACCTCGGCGCGATCTACGGCCACGTCATCGGCCGGCTGCCGATGGTGAACCTCTACAACGACCCGGAGGTGGCCGAGGAGGCGATCGAGATGCTCGAGCCGCTGCGCCGCTCGTGGGACCAGCTCGACCTGCAGCTGCAGGCGGAGGCCGCCGAGGCCGCCCCGCCGGACCCGGCGGTCGATCCGGGCAGCGCCGTCCGGGACCCCGCGGCGATCGGCGGCGGCGACTGAGCCCGCCCGCGACAGGCCCTTCCGCAATCAGCCAGGACGGCGACACCCGCAATGGATGCGATCGCATTCGATACCGCCTTCGCCGGCGGACGGACCGCGCCGCCGCGCGGCGCCACCGGCAGATCAGGCGCCTTCGCCGATCTCCTGCCGCCGGACGAGCCCGACCGCGCCCCGCCTGCATCCAAGGAACCGCGGAGCAGCGACCCGGACCGGCCGCGCCCGGAGTCTTCCCGCCAGACATCCTCCCGCTCGGACGGATCGCGCCCGCGGGACGGCGCGCCGGCCGACGAGCCGGACGCCGCCGACGCGACCGCGACCGAGGGCGCGGCCCCGTTGGCCGCCGCCGCGGCGCAGACGGGGACCGGCACGCCGCCCGCCGGATCCGTGCCGGGCGGCGCGGCCGGCGGCCCGATGGCGGCCAATGGGGCGGCCAATGGGCCGGCCGAGGCCGCGCCGGACGCAGCCGCCGCGCAGACGGGCCAAGAGGCGGCGGCAAAGGCCGCCGCGCGCGGGCAGCCGACCGGCAGCTCCGCGGCAACAAGCCCGGCGACGCCGAACCCGGCCGCCACGACCGCATCGGCTCCGCCGCCGGGATCCGGAGCGGCCAAGGAGGCGCCGACGCTTCCGGCGACCGCAGGCGGACCGCACGCGGCCGAGCCCGACCTGCCGGCGCCCCCGGTCATGCAACCGCAAACCCGCCCGGCGATGCCCGCGGGCGATCCCGCGGCGGCCGGCCAGGCACCGCAGCCGGCCGCGCGGATTGCGGGCCGGCCGAACGGCGCCGACCGGCCCGCGGCCGGCGAAGCGATCGCCCGGACCGGCCCAGCGGCGGCGACGGACCAGACGCGGCCGGATCGCACCGCCGCGTCCGCCGCAACGCAGCCGACCCCGGCCGCAGATGCGCCCGCCGCCGCGCCGGCCGGATTCGCCGACGCCCTCGCCGCAACGAACGGCGATGCCGCCGGCACGCCGACGCCCGGCGGATCCATCGGCAGCGGCCCGCTCGCCGGGACGTCCTCCGCCGCGCCGTCGGGCCAGCCCGGACCGATGGCGGCCACCGGCGGCGACCGGCCGATGCCGGCGCATCCGCCCGTGCCCGAGCAGATCGCCGTTCAAATCCACCGCGGCGTCCAGCGCGGCGCCGACCGGATCGAGATCCGACTGACCCCCGCCGAGCTCGGGCGCATCGAGGTGCGGCTGGAGCTCGCCCAGGACGGGCGGGTGCAGGCCGCGATCGCGGTCGACCGGCCGGAAACCCTGGACCTACTGCAGCGCGACGCGCGCAGCCTCGAGCGGGCCCTGCAGGAAGCCGGCCTGAAGGCGGAGAGCGGCGGCCTGACCTTCAATCTCCGCGACGGCGGGCGGCAGGACCTCGGCCCGCAGCCCGGCGCCGCGGGCGGCCAGGCGGGCGACCGCGGGCCCGGCGACCGCTCCGGACCGACGCAACCGGCCTCGACCGGCGCCGCCGAAGCCGGCGCTCCGCGGCTCCGAGCCGACCGCGCGATCGACATTCGTGTGTAGGAGGATTCGACGATGGAAGTGAACGGCCTTACCGGCAACGCGGCGCCCTCGGCCGGCCAGAGCAAGAGCGCGCTCTCCTCGCTGACGGACGACCTCGACAACTTCCTGCTGATGCTGACGACGCAGCTCCAGCACCAGGATCCGCTGGAGCCCCTCGACAGCAACGAGTTCACCGCGCAGCTCGTCCAGTTCACCGGCGTCGAGCAGGCCATCCGCACCAACCGGAACCTGGAGGAGCTGATCGGCCTGCAGATGAACAACCAAGCCATCGGCGCCCTGTCCTTCCTTGGAAAGACGATCGAGGCGGCCAGTCCGCAGATCCTGCTCCAGGACGGGACGAGCGAGATCAAATACGAGCTGGGCGAGGGCGCGGCCCAAACGGTGATCACGATCCTCGATTCGTCGGGCAAGCCGGTGCGCGTCGCAACCGCTTCGGGCGATGCGGGCGAGCATAGCTTCACCTGGGACGGCAAGGACAACGACGGCAAGGCGCTGCCCGACGGCGTCTACAGCGTGCAGATCACGGCCGTCGACGCCCAAGGGAAAACGATCGACACCGCGAGCCCGATCGTCACCGGCAAGGTGACCGGCATCGAGGTCAAGAACGGCGAGGTGGTCCTCAGCATCGGCGACCTCGAGATCCCGGCGAGCCGGGTTCTGGCGGTCCGGGAGCCGCCGGCCGCCTGAGACGCGGTCGCTCGCCGGACCGTGAGGGCCGGCGGATCGACGATCGAAGGACAAGGAGCCGAAACGGCGCGGGCGCCCCGCCCCGCGCGGCGATGAAGGAGCGAGACGATGAGTATCTACGGCGCGATGTTCTCGGGCATTTCGGGCCTGGCGGCCCAGAGCCAGGCGCTCGGCATGATCTCGGACAACATCTCAAACGTGAACACGGTCGGCTACAAGCACACCACGGCGACCTTCCACACCCTGGTGACCACCGCCGCGAGCACGACGCATTACTCGCCGGGCGGCGTCCGTTCCCGCCCCTTCCAGCACGTGGATCGCCAGGGCCTGCTGCAGGGCTCGTCCTCGCCGACGGACATCGCCATCGTCGGCAACGGCTTCTTCATCGTGAACGAAGCCGCCACGCCGGGCGTCGGCGACAACTACCTCTTCACCCGCGCCGGCAACTTCTCGATGGACAGACAGGGCAACCTGGTCTCGAACTCGGGCTACTATCTGCAGGGCTGGCGGCTGGACGCCGACGGAAACCTCCCGGCCAACACCAACCTGCTGAACAGCCTGGAGACGGTCAACGTCTCGAACCTGACCGGCAGCGCGCGCGCGACCTCGCGGATCGAACTGGCGATGAACCTGCCGGCGCAGGACCCGGTCAACAGCACCCACAACTTCGAGGTCCAGATCTTCGACAAGCAGGGAAAGCGGCAGGAGATGAGCCTGACCTGGGTCAAGACCGCGAACAACACCTGGGCCCTCATAGCCGGCCTGCCGGGCGACGGCGCCTTCGCCACCGACGACACGACCGGCGCCGCGCTTCTGGAGGGAACCACGAACTTCTTCCCTTCGGCCACGCTGGCGAACACCACCCAGTTCAGCCTCGACAGCGCGGCGGGCGACATCAGCGGCCCGGTCGGCGCCTTCGACGCCAGCACCACGCCCGGCACCATCACGGTAACCATCGGCGGCATCACCTACACCGCGACGCCGGGCACGGACGGCACCCCGGCCGCCGACGTCGGCACGGGTGACACCCTCACCTTCACCGACGGCGGCGGGCGGACCTTCACGCTCAACGTCAACGGCGCCACCACCTATGACCTCGACGATCCGGCGGGACAGGCCGCCCTGGAGGCCGACCTGAATTCCGCCTTCACCGGCGTCGCCTTCAACAACGGCGCGGTGAACGGTCTGCAGATCGCCACGGTGACCTTCAACGCCAACGGCACGATCGGCTCGGTCGTCGGCGTGGCCCCGGCCGCGATCAACGCCGGAAGCCAGCTCGAGTTCTACGTCGATTACGACAACGACCCCCTGACCACCTCGACCCAGGACCGCCAGCTCATCACGCTCGACCTGGGCACGCCCGGCATCGACGACGGGCTCACCCAGTACGAGAGCGAGTTCTTCCCGTCCAAGATCGACCAGGACGGCCTGAGCTTCGGCGCGTTCATCGGCATCACGATCAACGAGAACGGCATCGTCACGGCCCTGTTCGACAACGGCCAGCGGCGCGACATCTTCAAGCTGCCGATCGCCACCTTCCGCAACCCGAACGGGCTGCAGGCGGTGAACGGAAACGCCTATCTCGAGACCATCTATTCGGGTAACGTGCTCCTCCAGCAGGCGAACACGGGCGGCGCGGGAGCGGTGGCGCCGAGCTCGCTCGAAGCCTCGACCGTGGACCTGGCCGAGCAGTTCACCAACATGATCATCACCCAGCGCGCCTATTCGGCGAGCGCCAAGATCATCACGACCTCCGACGAGATGCTCGAGGAGCTGGTCCGGATCGCCCAGTAGGCCGGGCCCGTCGATCGGCGGCCCGTGGGCCGCCCGCCCGCCGTCCCTCCTGCGGCGGGTGGGCGGCCGTCCGCACCCGGACCGAAGAGAAATGGTTAACCCTTTGATTTAGGGCTTTTTTAAAGGCGCGGCCCTATCCTGCCCATCGCTGGAAAGCGGCGTATTGACGAATGACGGAGAGAGGTATGTCGTCCGACCGTCCAGGTAGGTCAACATCCGCGATCGGGCCGGAAGGCCTGCCGATCACGCTTGAGGACCTGCCGCCGCCAGGTACCAAGCGCTGGGTCATCCGCCGCAAGGCGGAGGTGGTCGCGGGCGTGCGCGCCGGCCTGATCACGCTGGAAGAGGCCTGCGAGCGCTATACCCTTTCCGTGGAGGAGTTCCTGTCCTGGCAGCGGCTGATCGACCGCCACGGCCTGCGCGGGCTCCGCGTGACGCGGCTGCAGGACTATCGCGGAAGCGAGCGGCGCGGCGACGCGCACCAGAATCGCGGCAACGACACGCATCAGAACTGAGCCCCGCCGCTCGGGGGCGATCCACACGACCACGATCCCACCGGAGCACGACCGACGCGCCGGCCAAGGATAAATTGGCCGGAAATAAGTATTGTTAATTTTAGTATAATAATTCTGCACGGATCTTCTCGGCAATTATTGCCGGATCGCTAGGAAAAACTTTCCCAGCGTTAACCGCTTTTTCACCGCCTTTTCATAGCGTTGACCTGCGATCGCCCGCGGCAATCCCGCCGCCGGCGCCGTGTCGGTGTCCGAAGCAGGTTTTCCGGTGAACGCCCTCGTCCAGACTTTGCGCAATCTCGGCCCGCTGCGTCTCGCCGCCCTGGGCGGGGTCGGCCTCGCCCTCATCGGCTTCTTCATCTATCTCATCGCGCGGTTCACCACGCCGGAGATGGCGCTGCTGTACGGCGACCTGGAGATGACCGACAGCGCGGAGATCGTGGAGCGCCTGGAATCGATGGGCGTGCCCTATCGCCTGCGCCGCGACGGCAGCGAGATCCTGGTCCCGGCCGATCAGGCCCTGCGCCTGCGCATGGCGATGGCCGAGGAAGGGCTGCCGAGCGGCGGGTCGGTCGGCTATGAGATCTTCGACCGCGTCGACAGTCTCGGCACGACCAGCTTCGTCCAAGAGGTCAACCGCCTGCGCGCCCTGGAGGGAGAGCTGGCCCGCACCATCCGCTCGATCTCGCAGGTGAAGTCGGCGCGGGTCCATCTGGTGATCCCGCGGCGCGAGCTGTTCTCGCGCGAGCGCTCGGAACCGAGCGCGTCGATCATCCTGATGATGGAGCGCGGGGCCGCGCTTGAGCGCTCGCAGGTCCTCGCGATCCAGCACCTCGTGGCCGCCGCCGTACCGCGCCTGAAGCCGGGCGCCATCTCGATCGTCGACGACCACGGCACGCTGCTTGCCCGCGGCACCGAGGACGACCCGACGACGCTGCTCGCCGGAACGCGGGCGACCGAGATGCGCGTCGCCTACGAGAACCGGATGGCCCGGTCGATCGAGAACCTGCTGCAGCAGTCGCTGGGCTACGGCAAGGTCCGCGCCGAAGTGACCGCGGAGCTGGACTTCGACCAGATCACGAGGAACTCCGAGACCTACGATCCCGACGGCCAGGTCGTCCGCTCCACCCAGCTCATCGAGGAGGAATCGCGCTCCACCGACAGCCAGGGCGAGGCGCCGGTGACCGTCGCCAACAACCTCCCCGATGCCGAGCTCGCGCTGCCCGGCACCGGGCCGCAGAGCATGAGTGAAACGCTGCGCACGGAGGAGACCATCAACTACGAGATCTCGCGGACGGTCGAGACGCATGTCCGCGAGACGGGGAAGGTCCGCCGCCTTTCGGTCGCCGTGCTGGTCGACGGCACCTACGAGACGGGCCCCGACGGCACCGTCACCTACCTGCCGCGCAGCGCCGAGGAGATGAGGCAGATCGAGACGCTGGTCCGCTCCGCGATGGGCTACGACGCCGCGCGCGGCGACACGGTCGAGATCGTCAACATGCGCTTCGCCGATGCCGCCCCCTCGGCGGAGGACGAGACCCTGTTCCTCGGCCTCACGCGCGACGACCTCATGAAGATCGCCGAGCTCGGCGTGATCGGCCTCATCGGCGTGCTGTTCCTGCTGCTCGTGGTGCGGCCGCTGGTTCTGCGGCTGCTCGAGGCGGAGCCCGAGCCCGAGATGGAGCAGCAGCGCCTGCTGACCGACGAGAGCGAGCTGCCGCCGGCCCTTGCCGCGCCCGACGAGACGCCGGAGTCGGTCACCGACGACGAGGAGGTCGCCCGCGAGATCGACCAGATGATCGACATTAACCAGATCGAAGGCCGTGTCCGCGCCTCCTCGCTTCGCAAGATCAGCGAGATCGTCGAGAAGCACCCCGAGGAGGCCGTCAACATCATGCGCGGCTGGATGTACCAGCAGGGCTGATCGAAACCCGGGACCAGGACGACGACCAGGACGACCATGAGACTGCGTGACGACTACCGCACCCTGACCGGCACCGAGAAGGCGGCGCTCATGCTGCTGTCGGTCGGCGAGGAGAACGCCGCGAAGCTCTTCGCCTTGATGGACGACGAGGAGATCCGGGAGATCTCGCAGACGATGGCCAATCTCGGCCGGGTGAGCTCCGCGCTGGTCGAACGGCTGTTCGTCGAGTTCGCCGAAGAGATCACCTCCACGGGATCCCTGGTCGGGACCTACGAGAGCACCGAGCGGCTGCTCATGAAGGTGATGGACCGCGAGCGGGTCGAGCAGATCATGGAGGAGATCCGTGGGCCGGCCGGGCGGACCATGTGGGACAAGCTCGGCAACGTCAACGAGGTCGTCCTCGCCAACTACCTGAAGAACGAATACCCGCAGACGGTCGCCGTGGTCCTTTCGAAGGTCAAGCCGGAGCACTCCGCGCGGGTCCTGAGCCTCCTTCCCGAAGCCTTCGCCATGGAGGTGATCATGCGCATGCTGCGGATGGAATCGGTGCAGAAGGAGATCCTCGACGACGTCGAGCGGACGCTGCGCAGCGAGTTCATGAGCAACCTTGCCCGGACCAACCGGCGCGACTCGCACGAGCTGATGGCCGAGATCTTCAACAACCTCGACCGCAACACCGAAAGCCGGTTCATCGCCGCGCTGGAGGAGCGCAACCGCGACGCGGCCGAGCGCATCAAGGCGCTGATGTTCACCTTCGAGGATCTCGCCAAGCTCGACCCCACGGCGATCCAGACGCTGCTGCGCGTCGTCGACAAGGACAAGCTGCCCCTCGCCCTCAAGGGCGCGTCGGAGGAACTCCGCAACCTGTTCTTCGCCAACCTTTCGGAGCGCGCCGGCAAGATGCTGCGCGAGGACATCGCGGCGATGGGCCCGGTGCGGCTGCGCGACGTCGACGAGGCGCAGATGGCCATGGTGGCGCTGGCGAAGGAACTGGCCGCCAGGGGCGAGATCGTCATCTCCGACAAGAAGGGCGAGGACGAGCTGATCTACTAGCGGTAGGCGGCGCGAGACAAGGGCCATGCAGTCCGTTCACAAGTTCCTCTTCGACGTCTCCTTCGACCAGGCCGGGCCGCCGCCGGAGCCGCAGCCCGAGCCGGCGCCGGAGCCGGTCGAGCCCGTCTACGGAGAGGCCGATCTGGCGGCCGCGCGCATGGAGGCCTTCGCCGCCGGCAAGGCCGAAGGGGCGGCGGAAGCGGCGGCAGAGGCGCGGGCCGGAATCGAACGGGCCGTGTCGGCCGCCCTGACGGCCATCGCCGAGGCGCTTCCCAAGCTGATCGAGGCGCGGGCCGAGGCCGACCGGCTCGCCGTCCGGACCGCGGTCGAAACCGCCGTCGCCATCGCCCGCAAGCTGCATCCGGAGCTTGCCCGGCGGCACGGCCTGGACGAAGTGGAAGGCGTCTTGCGCCACTGCCTCGAGGAGCGGCGCGAGGAGCCGCGGCTGGTGGTCCGGATCGAGGACGGCCTTCTCGGCGCGCTGGGCGCGCGGATCGACCCGCTGGCCCGGTCGCTGGGCTTCGAGGGCCGGGTCATCCTGCTGGCCGACGAAACGATCGCCCCGGGCGACTGCCGGGTCGAATGGGCCGACGGCGGCGTCGAGCGGAGCGGCGCCGCGCTGTGGGAAGAGGTCGATGCCGCGGTCGGCCGCGCGCTGGCCGAGCTGTCCTCCGCCGCCCCCGCCGCCGGCAACGGAAGCGACACCGACAATGCTGACACTGCCGACACCGCCGCCGAAGGGCGGAGCGAACCGGCATAGGAGAACGCCATGAGCAGCACCGAGAACCTGGAATTCAACGAGCTGGGCGACGAGGCAGAAGGCGAAACGCCGCCGGCCGAAAAGGCGCCGGCGGACCCGCCGCGCCCGCCGACCAACGCCAAGGAGCTCGAGGCCGTCTACGACATCCCGGTGCAGGTGTCCGCCGTGCTCGGCAAGTCCACGATGCAGGTGAGCCAGCTCCTCAAGCTCGGCCGGGGCGCCGTGGTCGAACTGGACCGCAAGGTCGGCGAGGCGATCGACATCTACGTCAACAACCGGCTGGTCGCGCGCGGCGAAGTCGTGGTCGTGGACGACCGGCTCGGCGTCACCATGACCGAGATCATCAAGATGGACCGTTCGGGGTGACGGCGGCGAACCGGGCAGAAGACCGCTGAGAGCGAGCGAGGACGCCATGGCCGATTTCACGAGCAACCAGGCCCGCCGCTATCAGGCAGCGGCCGGACGGGCGGCGGCGCGCCGCGACGCGCGCGCCTTCGACGCGATGACGCTGTTCGGCCTCGCCGGCGCGGCCTGCCTGATCGCGCTCGCGATCTGGCTGGGCGGTTCGCCCGGCGCCTTCCTCAACCTGCCGGCGGTCCTGATCGTGGTCGGCGGCACGCTCGCCGTGACGATGATCTCCGTCTCGGTCGAGGACATGGTGCGCGCGCAGCCGATGATCGCGCGGGCCCTCGTCTCCCGCATCGAGGACCCGGCGGCGGCGGCCCGGCGCATGGTCGCGCTTGCCGAGACGGCACGACAGAGGAACCTGCTGCAGCTTCAGGAGTTCCTGCCGCGCCTGGCGCGGGAGCCGTTCCTCCACCGCGCCGTGTCGCTGATCGTGGACGGCGCGCCGGTCGAGGAGATCGAGCGGGTGATGACCTGCGAGATGCAGGCGACCGCGGCGCGCCAGGCGAAGAGCGCCGGCGTCCTGTATCGGGCGGCGGAGGTGGCCCCGGCGATGGGGCTGATCGGCACCCTGGTCGGCCTCGTGCAGATGCTCGGCGCCCTCGACGACCCGGCGACCATCGGACCCAGCATGTCGGTCGCGCTGCTCACGACGCTCTACGGCGCGCTGCTCGCCAACATGGTGTTCGCGCCGCTCGCCGCGAAGCTGGAGCGGAACGCGGAAGCGGAGGCGCTCGTCAACCGGATCTATCTCCTCAGCGCCTTGTCGATCGGGCGGCAGGAGAACCCCCGGCGGCTGCAGATGCTGCTTAACACCATCCTGCCGCCGGACAAACAGGTCACCCATTTCGACTAGTCGCGCGGCCGGCGGTCGATCGTCACCAGGAGAAGAAGCACCATGCGACTGCTCATCGTGGGCTCCCTCAACGGACACATTGCCACCGCCGGCAAGCTCGCGCTCGCGCGCGGCGCCAAGGTGGCCCATGTGGACGACATCGAGGCGGCGCTCGTGGCGCTTCGCGCGGGCCAGGGCGCCGACCTCCTGCTGCTCGACATCAACCTCGACGTCGAGCGCATGATCCGGAGCCTGGAGTCGGAGCGCATCAGCCTGCCGGTCGTCGCCTGCGGGATCGGCAACAACACCGAGGGCGCGGTGCGCGCCATCAAGGCCGGGGCCAAGGAGTACCTTCCGCTGCCGCCGGACGCGGAGCTGATCGCCGCCGTCCTCGCCGCCGTGGCCGAGGAGAGCGCGTCGCTGATCTGCCGCGACCCGGTGATGAAGGAACTCATAGCGCTCGCGGACCAGGTGGCCCCCTCCTCCGCCAGCGTGCTCATCACCGGCGAATCCGGCACCGGCAAGGAGGTTATGGCGCGCTACCTGCACGCGCGCTCCAAACGGTCGCGGAAGAGCTTCATCTCGGTGAACTGCGCGGCGATCCCGGAGAACCTGCTGGAATCCGAGCTATTCGGCCACGAGAAGGGCGCCTTCACCGGCGCCGTGGCGCGCCGCATCGGCAAGTTCGAGGAGGCGAACGGCGGCACGCTGCTGCTCGACGAGATCAGCGAAATGCATCCGCGCCTCCAGGCCAAGCTGCTGCGCGCCATCCAGGAGCGCGAGATCGACCGTGTCGGCGGCACCCAGCCGGTCAAGGTCGACTTCCGGCTGATCGCCACCTCCAACCGGGACCTCGAAGAGGAAGTCCGGCGCGGCAACTTCCGCGAGGACCTCTATTTCCGCCTGAACGTGGTGACGCTGCACCTGCCGCCGTTGCGGTCGCGGCCCGGCGACATCCCGGTACTGGCCGAGCATTTCGCGGCGAAATACGCGGAGGCGAACGGCCTGCCGAAGCCGCGCCTGTCGGAAGAGGCGCTGGAGATCCTGCGCGCCCACCACTGGCGCGGCAACGTCCGCGAGCTGGAGAACACGATGCATCGCGCGGTGCTGCTGCAGCAGGGCGCCGAGATCGGCCCGGAGGCCATCCAGCTCATCGGCGGGCGCACCGGCCCGGCCGGCACCGAGGCAGAAGCTCAGCACGCCTCCGTCCCGGGGACCGCCTCTGGATCAGCCCCTGGGTCAGCCCCCGGGGCGCGGGACGCCGAGTCGTCGGCCGGCGGCAGCACGGCCCATCTGGTCGGCCGCACCGTCGCCGAGGTCGAGCGCGAGCTGATCATCGACACCCTGAACCACTGTCTCGGCAACCGTACGCACGCGGCCAACATCCTGGGCATCTCGATCCGGACGCTGCGGAACAAGCTGAAGCAGTACAGCGAGGAGGGCCTCATCGTTCCCAACCGCGGCCCGGCCGACCACCACCAGCCGAGCCTGTGACGACGATCCGAGGCAAACGGCCCATGACCGCGGACGCGCCCTTCGCACCGGGCCCGAACAGGATCCGGGCATCGATCCGTCGCCGGTCCGCTCCGGTTACGGGTGAGCGAAGCGATGGCTGACACGACGCCGGACGCGCCGGCGGCAAGCGGCCTCCAGGTGGCAGCGCTGTTCGGCCGCCTCCGGGAGGTCCTGCGCCGCGGAGAGATCGCGCTCGCGCTCGGCGTGATCAGCATTCTGGTCGTGCTGATCCTGCCGATGCCGGCGTGGCTGCTCGACGTCTGCCTCGCCCTCTCGATCACCTTCTCCGTGCTGATCCTGATGACGGTGCTGTTCATCGAGCGGCCGCTCGACTTCAGCTCCTTCCCCACCGTCCTCCTGATCGCGACGATGCTGCGGCTGGCCCTCAACCTGGCCTCGACCCGCCTCATCCTCGCCAACGGCCACGAGGGACCGGACGCCGCCGGCCGCGTCATCGAGGCGTTCGGCCAGTTCGTCATGAGCGGCAACTTCGTCATCGGCCTCATCGTCTTCGCCATCCTGGTGCTGGTGAACTTCGTCGTCATCACCAAGGGGTCGGGCCGCATCGCCGAGGTGTCGGCGCGGTTCAGCCTCGACGCCATGCCGGGCAAGCAGATGGCGATCGACGCCGACCTGTCGGCCGGCCTGATCGACGAGGCCGAGGCGCGGGCGCGGCGCAAGATGCTGGAGGACGAAAGCGCCTTCTTCGGCGCCATGGACGGCGCCGCGAAGTTCGTCCGCGGCGACGCGGTCGCCGGCCTGGTCATCACCTTCATCAACATCATCGGCGGCATCATCATCGGCGTGGCGCAGCAGGAGCTGTCGCTGGCCGAGGCGTCGCACACCTACACGGTCCTGACGGTGGGCGACGGTCTCGTCTCGCAGATCCCGGCGCTCATCGTCTCGACCGGCGCCGGCATCCTGGTCTCGAAGGCGGGCGCGACCGGTTCGGCCGACAAGGCGCTGTTCGGCCAGCTCGGCGGCTATCCCAGCGCGCTCGGCCTGTCCTCCTTCCTGATGGTCGCGCTGTCGCTGCTGCCCGGCATCCCGATGGTGCCGTTCCTGACGCTGGCCGGCCTTACCGGCGCCGCGGCCTGGATGCTGACCCGGCGGAGGGCGCAGGCCGAGTCGGCGGCGGCGACGGCCGAGGCCGAGCAGGCGGCCAAGGCCCCGGTCCTCGAAGAGCCGATCTCGACGGCGCTGCAGATCGACAACATCCGGCTCGAGCTCGGCTACGGCCTGCTGCCGCTCATCAACAGCGAGCGCGGTCAGCGCCTGACGGATCAGATCAAGTCGCTGCGCCGCCAGCTTGCGATGGAGCTCGGTTTCGTCCTGCCGTCGGTGCGCATCCAGGACAACCTGCAGCTCCCGGCGAACACCTACGTCGTGCGGATCAAGGAGATCGAGGCCGGGCGCGGAGAGCTCAGGCCGAACATGATCCTCGTCATGGACCCGCGCGGCGAGAAGATCGGCCTGCCGGGCGAGGAGACGGTGGAGCCGACCTTCGGCCTGCCCGCCATGTGGGTCGATCCCGGCGCGCGCGAAGAGGCGCTGTTCCGCGGCTACACGGTCGTCGATCCGGCGACCGTGATCACCACGCACCTGACCGAGGTGGTCAAGGACAACATGGCGGAGCTCCTGTCCCACGCCGAGACGCAGAAGCTGCTCGACGAGCTGCCGAAGGACCACCAGAAGCTCGTCGCCGACACCATCCCGAGCCTGATCTCGGTGGGCGGCGTGCAGCGGGTGCTGCAGAACCTGCTCTCCGAGCGCGTCTCGATCCGCGACCTGCCCAGCATCCTCGAAGGCATTTCGGAGGCCTGCGGCTACACCCGCAACATCAGCGCGATCACCGAGCATGTCCGCGCGCGGCTGGCGCGACAGATCAGCGACGCCGCCGCCGATGCCAACGGCGTCGTCCCGCTGATCACCCTGTCGCCCGAATGGGAGCAGGCCTTCGCCGACGCGATCCAGGGCGAGGGCGACGACCGCCAGCTCGCCATGCCACCCAGCCAGCTGCAGCAGTTCATCACCGCCGTGCGGCAGACCTTCGAGCGCCACGCGATGATGGGCGAGACGCCGGTGCTGCTGACCAGCCCCGCCATCCGACCCTTCGTCCGCTCCATCATCGAGCGCTTCCGCCCGGTGACGGTGGTGATGTCGCAGAACGAGATCCATGCACGGGCGCGGATCAAGACGCTGGGACAGATCTGATGCGGAATTCAGGCGGATTTGTCGTGCCTCTTCGGTGTCGTGCCCGGGCCCGACGCGGGCATCGAGGAGCCGGCATCACAACCTTCCGGATTGCCGGGCCAAGTGCGGCAACGACACCGACAAAGAGGGCCGCCAAAGCAATCCGGAACCGGCTCTGACGGCACGCCATGCGCCTCCGATCCTTCACCGCCGCCACCATCGCCGACGCCATGCAGCTCGTGCGCAACGAGCTGGGCGCCGAAGCGATCATCCTCTCGACGCAACGCACGGGACGCAACAGCGTCACCGTGACGGCCGGCGTCGAGCGGCAGACGGCGCTCCCCGGCGAGGTCGACACCGCGACGATCGAGACGATCGACGCCGTCGGCGCGGTGCTCGACTTCCACGGCCTGCCGCCGGTGATGGCCGACCGGCTTCTCGCCGCCGCGGCGGACCTCCTGATCGACGATCCGGTCATGGCGCTGGCCGGCGCGCTGGACGCGCGCTTCACCTTCATGCCCCTGGTGGAGAGCGCCATGGCGCGGCCGATCATGCTGGTCGGTCCGCCCGGCGCCGGCAAGACGGTCACCGTCGCGAAGCTGGCGATGCGGGCGCGGCTCGCCGGCCGCGCGGTCACCGCGGTGACCTGTGACACGCTGCGGGCCGGCGCGGTCGAGCAGCTTGCGACCTATGCGCGGCTCCTGAAGATTCCCGCCTATCGGGCCAAAGAGCCGGAGGTGCTTGCCCGGGCCATCGCCAACGCGCCGAAGGACGGGCTGATGCTCGTGGATACGGTCGGCACCAACCCGCTCGACCGGCACGAGATGGACGCCCTCGGCGCCTTCATCGAGGCGGCCAGGCCGGAGCTGCTGCTGGTCCTTCCGGCCGGCGGCGACGTGGCGGAATCGGCCGATTACGCCGCGGCCTTCCGGGCGCTCGGCGCGACCCGGCTGATCGCCACCCGGGCCGACGCCGCCCGGCGTCTCGGCGGCATCGTCGCCGCCGCCGAAGCGGCCAAGCTCCACTTCGCCGAAATCGGCATGTCTCCCCAGATTGCGGACGGGCTGCAACCGGTCAATCCGGTGTCCCTCGCCCGCCTGATGATGCAGGCCGCGGGGCTTGCCGGCGACGGCGCGGCCGAGGCAACGAGGAACAACGAATGATCGAGACGGGATTGTCCTCCCCCATCGCGACGGGACGTGCCGGTGCGGCCAACGCCATTGCCGTGGCCTCGGGCAAGGGCGGCGTCGGCAAGACCTGGCTGTCGATCACCCTCGCCCATGCGTTGGCGAAGACCGGCCGGCGCGTGCTGCTGTTCGACGGCGATCTCGGCCTCGCCAACATCGACATCCAGCTCGGCCTGACGCCGCAGGTCGATCTCGGCGCCGTCCTCGAGCAGAACCTGGCGATCGAGAAGGCCGTCATGCCCTACGCCGAGGGCGGGTTCGACGTGATCGCCGGCCGATCGGGAACGGGCAGCCTTGCCTCGTTGACCGGCGGCCGGCTGAAGGCCCTGGCCGACGGGGTGTTCGCCCTGGCCGGGAGCTACGACCATCTGATCCTCGACCTCGGCGCCGGCATCGAACGGACGGTGCGCCATCTCGCGGCGCGGTGCGGCACCTGCCTCGTCGTGACGACGGACGAGCCGACGGCCCTGACCGACGCCTACGCCTTCATCAAGCTTTCGGCGGCGCAGCGGGAGACCGCCGACAACATTCGCATCGTCGTCAACCTCGCCGGGTCGCCGTCGGAGGGACGGCGTACCTACGGCACGCTGCTCAAGGCCTGCCAGTCCTTCCTCGAACTGGCGCCGCCGCTGGCCGGAATCGTCCGGCGCGACAGCCGCGTGAAGGACAGCATCCGCGCCCAGCGGCCGATCCTGATCCGCCACCCCACCGCCCCGGCGGCGGCCGACGTCACGGCCATCGCCCAGCGCCTGGCGGAGGAATCGTGACCGCCCGCGTTCCGCCGCCGGGGCCGGTTCCGCCGAGCGCGGGCGCATTTGGGCCGCCGACGGGCATGGTGCCAGAGGCGCCGCGAGCGATTCTGCGCCTCGCCGATGGCACGGTCATCGACGGCACCGTCATCGGCCGCGATGCCGCCGGCCGGACGACCGTCAAGACGGGGATCGGCCTTCTGCCGCTTGCGGTCGATCCTCCCCTTCCCGTCGGCAGCCGCCTGTCGCTCGAGATCCGCCGCGACGGGGGCCGCCTGCTGGCCACCGTCCTCGCCGTCGAACCGCCGCCGACGGATACCGGCGCGATCAGGGCCGCCCCGCAGCCGGCGCCACCGCGCCCTCCCATCGCCCGCGGAAGCATCGTCACGGGGGTGGTCACCCAGGCGACGCCCATCCCGGGCGGCACGGGAGCCGGGGCCGGCATCCGCCAGGCGCCGGCGGGGGCGACGCCCCTGCCCGCCGGGGCCGAGATGACGCTGCGGATCGTCGAGATCGCGCCGCCGGGCACCGCCGGGGCGAGCGTCGCGCCGCCCCCGTCGGCGCTTGCCGGGACCGTCGCGGGCGCCACGCCGGCGGGGCATCTCGTGGTGGAAACGGCCCGGGGCCGGCTGGTGCTGACGACGGCCGGGGCGCCCGCCCTGCCGCCCGGGAGCCGCGTCGTGATGGAGATCGTCGCGGCGCCGCCGACGCCCTCCCCGGGCGAATCGGCGCCGAGCCCCGGCCCCTCGCGGGACTGGGCGGTCCTCGCGGAGGCAGCCGCCCTGCTGGACCGGAGCGGGCCCGGCGGCCCGCCCGCACCGCCCCTGCCCCGGCTTGGTCCAGGGCTTGCCGCCGGGCTGCTCGCCCTTCTCGCGGCGCTCCGCCGCGGCGATCTGCCGGGCTGGGTCGACGCGGCGCTCGGCAAGCCGCTGGAACGCGCCGGTCACGGCGCGCTCGCGGCGAAGGTCCGCCAGGAGTTCGCGCCGCTCGCACGGGCCGCGGCGGAGGCGACGGGCGGGGAGGACTGGCGGCTCGTGACCCTGCCGCTGCTGGACGGGACGACGGCCGAAACGGCGCGGCTTTACCTGCGGGGTCGCCGGCGCGACGCGGAACCGGCGGGCGGGCCGGAGGACGCCGGCTCCCGCTTCGTTCTCGAGGTGGAGCTGAGCCGGCTCGGCCCGCTGCAGCTCGACGGGCTGGTGCGGGCGCGCCGGTTCGACCTGATGCTGCGGAGCCGCCGGCCGCTGACCCCGCACATGCGGCGCGACATCGCCGACATCTTCGACGAGGCCCGCGCCATCGGCGGCCTCGCCGGGCGGATCGAGTTCGCGACCGCCGATCCCTTTCCGGCGGTCCCGCTCGGCCGCGGCCGGCACGGCGAAGGCATCGTGGTGTGACGCGCCGCCGTCGCGCGGCCGAACTCAGGCGCTCTTGACGGCCGCCAGGAACTCCGTCACCTGGCTCGACATCTTCTCGGCCTGGCGCGACAGATCCTCCGCCGCGTTGAGGACCTGCGCCGCGGCGGCGCCGGTGTCGGTCGCCGCCTGCTTGACGCCGACGATGTTGGTCGAGACCTCCTCGGTGCCCTTGGCGGCCTGCTGGACGTTGCGGGCGATCTCCTGCGTCGCGGCGCCCTGCTCTTCCACGGCCGAGGCGATCGTCGCCGCGATCTCGCTGATCTCCGCGATCGTCTCGCCGATGCCGCGGATGGCCTCGACCGCCTGCTTCGTCGCGTCCTGAATCTGGGCGATCTGGCCGGCGATCTCCTCGGTCGCCTTCGAGGTCTGGGTGGCCAGCGTCTTGACCTCGGAGGCGACGACGGCGAAGCCCTTGCCGGCCTCGCCGGCGCGCGCCGCCTCGATCGTGGCGTTGAGGGCAAGGAGATTGGTCTGGTTCGCGATGTCCTGGATGAGCGTCACAACCTCGCCGATCTTCTGGGCGCCGTCGGCGAGGACCTGGACCGTGTCGTCGGTCCGCCGGGCGTCCTCGACGGCCCGCCCCGCGATCCGGGCGGATTCGGACACCTGACGGCTGATCTCCGAGATCGAGGAGGTGAGTTCCTCGGCCGCCGTGGCGACCGTCTGCACGTTGACGGCGGCCTGCTCTGCGGCCGCGGCCACGGAGACCGATCGCTGGTTCGCATGATCCGCGGTCAAGGACATGGACTGCGCGGTCGCCTGCATCTCCGTCGCCGCCGAAGACAGGGCGGCGACCAGGTCGCCGACCTTCGCCTCGAAATCGCGGGTCAGCCGGTCCATGACTTCGGCTCGCCGCTCCTTGGCGGCGCGCTCCTCCGCCTGCTGCGCCTCGAGCCGCGCCCGCTCGATGCCGTTCTCCTTGAAGACCTGAACGGCCTTCGCCATTTCGCCGATCTCGTCGCGCCGCTCGCGATCGGGCACCTCGGCGGACAGGTCGCCCGCGGCCAGCGTGGTCATTACGCCCGTCAGCCGGACGACCGGCCCCGATATCGCACGGCCGACCCACAGTGCGACAACGACCGAGACAAGCGCCGCCACGACGACGAGGGCCGTCAGGATGTAGCGCGACGTGGCCATGGCGTTCAGCATGCTGGTAACGATGCCGGTGCGCCGATCCTGCAGGACGACGTTCAGCTCCTCGAGCTCCGCTCTCAGAATTCCGAACTGCCGGTCGGTCTCGCCCATCATCATGACGCCGTAGGCGGAATCCAGCTTCGCCGTGTTGATCGTCTGCTTGGCCTCGCTGGCATAGGATTCAAAGGTCGCCGCGATGGCGGATGCCAGCTCCCGCACCGCCGCGTCGCCCGACAGTTCGTCCGTCAGCCGTTCGAGCATGGCGGCGGTCTCGTCGAGCATCGGGACAAGGCGCGCCGCATCGGCAGCAAGCTTCGCCGTGTCGGTCTCGTTCGCCCCGCTCGATATGAGCGCGAACAGCCGAGCGTGAAACAGCGTCGCCGCGTCCTTCAGCTCCATGGCCCGTCGCAACGGCTCGAACACCGCATCGTCCAGCCGCCGGGTCTCGGCCTCCTGGTTGTTGGCGTTGAAGGTGGCCAGGCTCGCCGTCGCGAGCAGCGCGAGGAGCACGATCGCCGGCGCGATCAGAACCTTGATCGAAAGCCGAAGGTCGTTGAATCTACGAGATATTTCCATCGATCGAACCGACCTTTCGCCGCGGGTGCAGGAGGGATTCAGCTTGACCGTGGCGCTTCACCGGCAGCGGGGGCGATCCCGGCGGACCGGAACCGCCCCGCCCGGCGGGCCTCAGCCCCTGTAGAAGCCGGAGCCGCACACGGTCTGATCATCGACCTTGATCACATAGGCTCTCTTCTGCTCGACCTTCTTGCTGACCGGGTTCGGCCATTTGAAGTCGATCCAGCCCGTGCCCTGCGAGAGGCCCAGCTTGATGATCTCGGCGTTGACCTCGAAGCCGTCCGGATCCTTCACGTGCAGGAGGTTCTGGCCGACGAAGGCGGGATTGCCGCCGTGAGCAAGGTTCGTCCCGTCCTTCGCGTAGCAGAAGATGTAGAGTTCGCCTTGAACGAAGTCGCCGTCCTTCCGGCTGAAGTCGGCGAACGCCCGATCCTTGCCGACCGCCTTGATGTGCGCGACGGCTCTCTCAACCCATGCCTTCGCCTGTTCTGCGGTCGCGGCGACCGCCGGCAGGCTCGACACGGAAAGGAACAGCATCGCCGTCAGGACAACCCGCGCCCTGGACGGCCCCTTGATACAATGTCGCATAAGCATGTTTGTCCTATCGCGTAATTCTTTCCAGATACTCGCTAATGACTGAGATGCCCCAGATCATCCCATTGATATTTCAATGGATTTAATGCACTAATAAGAAAAAGGCTTAAGGAGCGACTAAAGGTCGCCGGCCGCGGCCCGATGCCGGGCAGGGCGCGGTCGGCGACGATTCGGGCGCGGCGCCGGCCGCAGGGGGATTCCGGGAAAACGCGGGAAATTCCGGAGGAGGTCGCGCGCAGACCATCGATCGCCGGCGGTGCCGGCCCGGACCGTCGAGGCAATCAGAGACGCCGCATGCGAATCCCCAGACGCAGGAGCGCGGAGATCATGGCTCCCGGCGCCCGCGGGCGGACGTCGTCCACCCCCGCGCGGCTATGAGAACGGCCGCTCCCCGGCGAAGGTCGTCCGATACATGAGCCGGCGCTGGCCGTCGTAGTCGTTGATCGCGTAGTGAAGGGTCGCGCGGTTGTCCCAGATCGCGACGGCGCCCGGCGTCCAGCGGAAGCGGCAGGTGAACTCGGGCCGCACCGCGTGGCGGTAGAGGCGATCGAGCACGGGGCGGCTTTCCTCGACGGACAGCCCGTCCAGGCGCGTGGTGTAGATCGGGTTGACGAAGAGGGCCTTGCGGCCGGTCCAGGGATGGGTGCGCACCGCCGGATGGACGACCTCCCGGTCCGCTTCCGGATTGCCGCGCTCGATCCGGATGGACCGGCTCACCCGCAGGTCCGGCGGCGGGGCGTACTTCACGCCGTAGGGCGCCCCCACATGCACCGCGCCGCGGCCGTCAACCAGGGCCCGCAAATCGTCGGGCAGCGTCTCGTAGGCCAGGACCTGGTTCGCCCACAGCGTGTCGCCGCCGAAGCGCGGCACCTCGACAGCGAGCAGCACCGATCCCCCGGGCGGGCGCGGAAGGAAGCTGAAGTCGGAATGCCACTCGCCGCCGAAGACGCTGATTCCGGTCTCGCTCGCCTCCTTGAGGACGGCGACGACGTAGGGCTCGTCCGGCAAGGGGGCGACATAGGGCACCGCCATCAAGTCGCCGAAGGCGCCGGTGAGCCGCTTCAGCGCGGGGAGGTCGAGGCGCTGGTCGCGGAAGAACAGGACGAGGTGCTCGCCCAGCGCCGCGCGCAGCGCCTCCGCAAGGTCGCCGCCCGCGCTCGCGCTCAGCTCGGCGCCGAGATCGACTCCCGTCACCTCGGCGCCGATCGTGCCGGTGATCCGCTCGATCCGCATACCGCCCTCCCGCTCGTGAGGCCGCGCGCCAGCCGGTCGCGCCTATGGTACCCCGGCCAGTAAAGCGGTCTTGGCCGCCCGCGTAAAGGAGCCTTCCGGCGGGCGGAGCGAACGTCCGGGCGCGCTGCGGCCGTTACCGGCGCCGCCGGTACATCGACAGCCCGATCTCGTCGTTGGCGATCTGCTCGCGCCGGCGCTGGGCGGCCTCCCGCCGCGCGATCCGGTTGCGCTGGGCCTGCTCGTACTTCTTCAGCTCGCGAAAGGCCTCCGCGACTTCTTCGCGTACCCCTTCGATCTGAACCTCGACGTCGCGCAGCGACGCCTCGATGCGCGCGCGCCGGCGCCGGACCTGGCCGACATAGCCGGGGAGCATCCGCCGCAGCTCGATCGACTCCTCGGCGGCCGCCCGCTCCCGCGCCAGCTCCGCGTCGAGCGCATCGATCTGGCCTCGCAGGTGGTCGGCCAGCCGCTCGAGCTCGACCGCCTTCCGGCGCGTCTCGTCGAGCTTCCAGTTGTGCAACCGGATCAGCTGATCGAGCGTGTCGCTCACGGCTGCTCCGCCCCGGCCGGCATCTTCAGGATCTCGGCCAGCGTCGCGTAGCCGGACGCCAGGTCACCGCGCTCGTCCTTGTCCTGGGCGAGGAAGGCCTCGAGCGCCGGATAGTGATCGATCGCCTCGTCGACCGCAGGGTCGGCGCCGCGCCGGTAGGCGCCGAGGCGGATCAGCTCCGCCATGTCCTCATAGGTCGAGAGCAGGGCGCGGGCACGGCGGATGAGGGCGTTCTCGGCCTCCGTGTTGCAGCCGGGCAAGGTCCGCGAGACGCTCCGCAGCACGTTGATGGCCGGGTAGCGCCCGCGTTCGGCGATGGCGCGGTCGAGGAGGATGTGGCCGTCGAGGATGCCGCGCAGCGCGTCGGCGATGGGTTCGTTGTGGTCGTCGCCTTCGACGAGCACGGTGAAGAGGCCCGTGATGCTGCCCTTCCCGCAGCCCGGCCCGGCCCGCTCCAGCAGGCGCGGCAGCTCGGCGAAGACGGAGGGCGTATAGCCCTTGCTCGCCGGCGGCTCTCCGGCCGACAGCCCGATCTCGCGCAGGGCCATGGCGAACCGGGTCACGCTGTCGATGAGGCAGAGGACCTGGTCGCCGCAGTCGCGAAAGTACTCGGCGAGGGCGAGGGTGAGATGGGCCGCCTGCCGGCGCATCAGCGGCGATTCGTCGGAGGTGGCGACGACGACCACGCTGCGCGCGAGCCCCTCCGGCCCGAGCTCGTCGGCGATGAACTCCTGGACCTCGCGGCCCCGCTCGCCGATCAGGCCGATGACGTTGACATCCGAGGCGGTGTAGCGCGCCAGCATCGACAGGAGCACCGACTTGCCGACGCCGGAGCCGGCGAAGATCCCCATGCGCTGCCCGCGGCAGCAGGTCAGGAAGGTGTTGATGGCCCGCACGCCGACGTCGAGCTTGCCCCCCACCCGCCCCCGCTCATGAGCCGGCGGCGGCGGGTTCCGCAGCGGACAGGCAACCGGTCCGGCGGCCAGGGGCCCCTTCCCGTCAATCGGCTCGCCGAGCGCGTTGACGACCCGCCCGAGCCAGCTCCGGGTCGGCCGGACCGCGGGCTCGACCGCGATCACCTCGGCCCGGCAGCCGAGGCCGATTCCGTCGAGGGCGCCGAAAGGCATGGCGAGCGCCCGCCCCTCGCGCAGGCCCACGACCTCGCAGGGGACCCGGCGCCCCCGTCGGTCCACGAGGTGACAGCGGGCCCCGATCGTCAGGTTGCGCTCCGCCCCCGCAATTTCAACCAACATGCCAAGAACAGCCGTTACGCGGCCGTAATAACGTGTTTCCGGGATCCGTTCGAGGTCCTGAATAAGGGTCTCGACGGGTCGAGCGAGGCCATTCATCCCAGTAGCGGCGAGGAACAAAAGCGATCAAATGGTTGACTGGATCAGTTCAGTCTGTATTTAAACCACCTAAATTCGGTTAATGTCAGGCAGTTCCGCGGGGTCCGGGCGAGTAAAGATTTCTTAACCCGATCCTTGGAAAGTCGTTAAGGGGCTATCTTTAATGAATATTGGGGAATAGGGACTCACCGATGCGCGTTCTGTTGGTGGAAGACGACTCGAATACGGCGCAGAGCATCGAGCTGATGCTGAAGTCGGAGGGCTTCATCGTCGATTCGACCGACCTCGGGGAGGATGGCCTCGAGATCGGCAAGCTCTACGACTACGACATCATCCTGCTCGACCTGATGCTGCCGGACATCGACGGCTACGAGGTCCTGCGGCGGCTGCGCGCCGCCCGGGTCAACACGCCGATCCTGATCCTCTCGGGGCTCAGCGAGCTCGACAACAAGCTCAAGGGGCTGGGCTTCGGGGCCGACGACTACCTCACCAAGCCGTTCGACAAGCGCGAGCTGGTCGCCCGCATCCAGGCCATCGTCCGCCGCTCCAAGGGGCATTCGGATTCGATCATCCGCACCGGCAAGCTGGCGGTCAACCTCGACGCCCGCACCGTCGAGGTGGACGGGCAGCCCCTGCATCTGACGGGCAAGGAGTACGGGATCCTCGAGCTGCTGTCGCTGCGCAAGGGCACGACGCTGACCAAGGAGATGTTCCTGAACCACCTCTACGGCGGCATCGACGAGCCGGAGCTGAAGATCATCGACGTCTTCGTCTGCAAGCTGCGCAAGAAGCTGAGCAACGCCACCGGCGGCGACAGCTACATCGAGACCGTCTGGGGCCGCGGCTACGTCCTGCGCGACCCGGTGGAAGAGGTTCCGCCGCAGCCAGTCCCGAAGCGCGACGCCGCCGCCGTCTGACGGGCGCGGCGGGTGCAAGGACATCGGAGCGGCGGGCCCCGCCCGCTCCGTGCACCGCTTCTCCGGACATCGTCTAACCGGCCGCGTTGATCGCCGGCCTCGGCGCCGCGTCCTGTGGTGCGAGGCCGTAGATGCCGTGCTCTCCATCGACGAGCTGAAAGCGATCGGACACGCCGAGAACGGTCTCGGCACCGCCGAGGAAGAGATACCCGTCGGCCGGCATCCGCTTCGCCAAACGATCGAGCACCTTCGCCTTCGTCGGCTGATCGAAGTAGATCAGGACGTTGCGGCAGAAGATGACGTCGAAGATGCCGAGCGGTGTCGGGTCGTCCAGAAGATTGAACTGGCGGAAGGTCACCATGTCGCGGATGCGGGCGCTGATCTGCCAGCGATCGCCGACCTGCTCGAAGTACTTCACCAGCATCGTGATCGGCAAGCCGCGCTGGACCTCGAACTGCGAGTAGAGGCCGCTGCGGGCCCGCTCGAGAATCTCGGTTGACAGGTCGGTGGCGAGGATTTCCACGTTCCAGCCCGAGAGGCGCGCCGCCTCTTCGTCGAGGATGATGGCCAGCGAATAGGGTTCCTGCCCGCTCGAGCAGGCGGCGCTCCATATCCGGATCGTCCGCGTGTGGGCGCGCGCCCGCAGCAACGTCGGCAGCACCAGGTTCCGGAACTGCTGGAACGGCTTGTTATCGCGGAAAAAGAACGACTCGTTGGTCGTCATCGCCTCCGTAATCGCGCGCAGCAGCATCTCGTCGGGGCGCGTGCGGACCAGCCGGATCAGTTCCTCGAAACCGGTCAGCTTCCAGCGGCGGGCGACCGGCAGGAGCCGGCTCTCCAGCAGGTAGGCCTTGTCCTTCGACAGAGTCAGGCCCGACCGCTCCTGCAGGAGCCGGCGGATGAACTCGAAATCGTTCAGGTTCATGCGGCGGACCTGAGGACGAGTTTGCGGATGTAGGCGGCGATCTCAGGCAGGGGAAGCACCGCATTGCACAGACCGGCCGTCGCCGCGGCGCCGGGCATGCCCCAGACCACGCTGGTTGCCTGGTCCTGCGCCACCACGGCGCCGCCCGCCGCGGCGACCGCCTCGGCGCCGCGCAGGCCGTCCTGCCCCATGCCGGTGAGAATGACGGCGAGCACATGGCCGCCATAGACGCGCGCCAGGCTGCGCAGCATCGGATCCACGGACGGCCGGCAGTAGTTCTCCGGCGGCCCCTTGCTCAGCCGGACGACCTTCCGCGCGTTCTCCAGTTCCACGGTCATGTGGAAATCGCCCGGCGCCACATAGATGCGCCGCGCCGCGACGGGCTCGCCGTCCTGCGCCTCGGCGGCGGGGATGCCGCAGGCTTGCGCGAGATGCTCGGCCAGGATGGTGGTGAACATCGCCGGCATGTGCTGCGTCACGAGAATCGGCAGATTGACGGTCGCGGCGAAGCTCGACAGAAGGGTGAGCAGGGCCTGCGGGCCACCGGTCGAGCTGCCGATCCCGATGATCGCCGGCGCCAGGATCGGGGCGTCGCGCAGCCGGATCGGACGGCCGCCATGCGGCCGGGCCGGCGACGGTTCGGCGGCGACCGGCTCCCGCGCGCGCGGCATCGGCAACCCGCGGCTGGCCCGCGCGGCGATGGCCAGGGCCTTGACCTTCCCGACCAGCTCGCGCTTGAAGTCCTCGGCCGAGTTCAGCTCCCGGTTCGAGGATGGCTTGGCAATGTAATCGGCGGCGCCGGCGGCGAGCGCCTTCAGGCTGACGGCGGCGTTCTTTCGCGTCATGGTCGACGCCATGACGACCTGGATGCCCGGCCGGGCCTGGATCAGCTTCGGCAAGGCGGTCAGCCCGTCCATCACCGGCATCTCGACGTCGAGGATCACCACCTCGATCTCGGCGCGGTCGAGCGCCGCAAGCGCCATGCTGCCATTGCCGACAGAGGCGGCGACCTTGATCAGCGGATCGCTTTCCAGCGTGCGGGTAAGCAGCCCGCGGACGACGGCCGAATCGTCCACCACCATGACCTGGATCTGGGCGTGCCGCGCCCCCTCCGACGCCCCCATTATGCGATCCTTTCGGCCTTTCCGGACCCTTAGAGCAGGCCGACCTGCTGGAACTTCGACTCGAGAATCTCGCTGTCGAACGGCTTCATGATGTATTCGTTGGCGCCGGCGCCGATCGCCTCCTGGATGTGGCTCATGTCGTTCTCGGTCGTGCAGAAGACGACCACGGGATCGCCGCCGCCCTCCATCTGCCGCAGGGTGCGGAGGAACTCGATCCCGCTCATCACCGGCATGTTCCAGTCGAGCAGTATGGCGTCGGGCATCTTGCGGCGGCACAGCCGCATGGCCTCTTCGCCGTTTTCGGCTTCCTCGATCCGGAAGTTGAACCCCTCCAGGATCTTGCGCGCAACCATACGGACGACCTTGGAATCGTCCACGACGAGGCAAGATTTCATACCTGCGCTCTCCGCACCCATTCCCCTCCGTTTCGCCTACGCCGCATCGGCACGACCGATCTGAAGCAGCCGCGCCACGTTCAGGACCACGAGGAGCGTCTGCTGAAGACGGTAGATGCCGTCGGAGAAATCGCGCCAGCGCGGGTCGAGAGTCGGCGGGTTGCGCTCGAAGTCCCGCGCCTCCAGATTCAGCACCTCGCCCACGGAGTCGACCAGCAGGCTGTAGAGCTCGCCGCCGTGATCGACGACCACGCTCATCGGCGGCTCCGACTCCGGCCGCGGCGGCAGGCCGAGGCGAAGGCGCACGTCGATCGCGGTGACGATGCGGCCGCGCAGATTCAGCGACCCGGCGACCTCGGGCGGCGCCAGAGGAATGCGCGTGATCCGCTGGGCGCCGAGGATGTCCTGGACCTTCAGCACCGGCACGCCGAAGAGCTGACCGCCGATCATCATCGAGACGAACTCGGCCGTTTCGCCGGCGGCCTCCGGCTTCTCGGCCTCCGCCTGCGGCGCCCCGGCCTTCGGCTTCCTGGTTTCGGGCCTGCCGGCGGTCATGCGGCACCTCGCACGTCCATCAAGGTCTCGGCGAGCGTCTGCAGCAACGCATCCCGATCGAACTTCGCCACGTAATCGTTGAAGCCGACCGCCCGCCCGCGGTCGATGTCGCGCTGCGACGCGTGCGAGGACAGCGCGACCATCGGCGTGTGCTGCCATCGCGCCATCTTCTTCACCGTCTGGGCGAACTCGAACCCGTTCATGCCAGGCATCTCGATATCGCTGATGATGACGTCGAAATCCTCGCCCTCCTCATGGAGCTGCAGCGCCCTGTCCGCGCTTTCGGCCGTCGTCACCTCGTAGCCCGCGACCGTCAGCAGCGGCGCCAGCAGGTTGCGGAAGAACGGACTGTCGTCGACCAGCAGCACGCGGTGGCCGTTGCCTTCGTCCGCGCTGCCCTCAGGGGCGCCGAACCAGTCGCGGAAGGCCTGCGTCAGGTAGTAGCCGGCGTCGATGATGTCCGTGGCCTGACCGGCGACGATCGCGCTGCCGATGCGGCCGGGCTGATCGGTCGTCAGCTCGACCGTCAGCCGCTCCTCGACGATATCGAGGATGGCGTCGACGGCGAGCCCCATCGACCGGTTGCGGTCCGCGAATACGAGGATCGGCTGCCGGCCGCTGTCGCGCAGCGGCTGGTCGGGGTTGATCGGGATCAGCGGCATGAGCTGGCCGCGATACTGCACGACGCACTGGCCGTTCGACCGCTCGACCTTCGCCAGGTCGAACTCCTCCAGTCGGGCGACGAGCGCCAGCGGCACCGCCTTCGGGGCGCCGTCGCCGGCGCGGAACAGCAGGAGCGGCACCCGCTCCTCGACCCGGGTCCTGCGGTGCGTCGGCAGCTCCCCGGACGCCGCCTCCACCAGGCTCATCTGCCCGCTGGACATGGCGATGCCGTTCGGGTCGAGGATCATGATCACGCTGCCGTCCCCGAGGATCGTGTTGCCGGAGAAGATCGCGATGTCGCGCAGGATCGGCGCCACCGGCTTGACCACGATTTCCTCGGTGTCGAACACCCGATCGACGATCATGCCGAAGCTTTGCGTCCCCACCTGGGTGACGACGATGAAGCTGTCCTGCGCGGCGGCCTCGATGTCCGTTTCGTCGCCCAGACGCAGCAGCTGGCGCAGAGAGACGAGCGGGAGCAGGCGGTTGCGCAGGCGCAGGACCGGCGTGTCCTTGATCCGCTCGATCGTGTTTTCGGAATTGGCAGTGACCCGGACCAGCTCGACGACGCTGATCTGCGGAATCGCGAAACGCTCGCCGGCGCATTCGACGATGAGGGCGGAAACGATGGCGAGCGTCAGCGGGATCTTGATGACGAAGGTGGAGCCGCGCCCCTCGGTCGACCGCAGCTCGATCGTGCCGCCGATCTTCTCGATGTTCGTCTTGACCACGTCCATCCCGACGCCGCGCCCGGAAACGCTGGTAACCTTGGACGCGGTCGAGAAGCCCGGCTTGAAGATGAGCTGCTGGATCTGCTGGACGCTGTACTCCTCCAGCTCGGCCGCGCTCACGATGCCGCTCTGCAGCGCCTTGGCCTTGATCTTCTCGATCGGCAGGCCGCGGCCGTCGTCCGAGATCTCGATGATGATGTGGCCGCCCTCGTGATAGGCATTGAGCGTGATCTTGCCCGTCTCCGGCTTGCCGACCCGGCGTCGCTCCGCCGGCGTCTCCAGCCCGTGATCCGCCGAGTTGCGCACCATGTGCGTGAGCGGGTCCTTGATCATGTCGAGGACCTGGCGGTCGAGCTCGGTCTCGGCGCCGAACATCTGCAGATCGATCTTCTTCTCCAGCTCGTGGGCCAGGTCGCGGACCAGGCGCGGCAGCTTCGCCCAGGCGTTGCCGATCGGCTGCATGCGCGTCTTCATCACGCCCTCCTGAAGCTCGGAGGTGACGTGATTGAGCCGCTGCAGCGGCGCCGCAAACTCGCTGTCCTTCTGGGTCCGGAGGATTTGCAGCACCTGGTTGCGGGTCAGCACCAGCTCGCTGACCATGGTCATCAGGTTCTCGAGCAGCTCGACGCTGACGCGGATCGTCTGGTTGGCGACGGCGGATTCCTTCCTGCCCTCCGGCTCGGCCGCCGTCGCGGCGCCGTCCGCGCCGCCGGGCACAGCCGGCTGTCCCTCGGGGACCGGCAGCGGCGCCTCTTCGGCAGCCGCGGACCGCGCCCGGGCGATGAGGCCCATCACCGTCTCGGCCGCGTCCCCCGGCACCTCGAGCGCGGCGAGCGCCGCGCGCAGATGCTCGTCGATGACCGCCACCTGCTCGGCCGTCATCCCGGCCGTCACGAACCCGCGATGGCTGCCGACCTTGGCGACCTCGGCGGCCGCCGATTCCGGCCCGCCGAGCAGGGCGCTGAGGAAGGCGCGCTGGCCGGCCTGCAGGAGATCGAGATCGACGTCGGCCACGAAACCTTTCACCCGGTCGTCGGCCACCACCCGGCCGTAGAAGACCTCGACGATGGCGTCGATCGCCGCCAGACCGCCGACGCGATCGAAAAGCGAGCCCGTCGCCCGAGACGGCGCGCTTGCCGCCGCCGCGGCCGCAGGTGCCGCAGCCGCGGCGACCGGCGCCGGGGCGCCGCCTTCGGCCAGGGCGTTCAGCCGGCCGATCAGGTCCGAATCGTCGCCGGCCGGCTCGGCTTCCGTCTCCTCCAGGGCGGCCAGCAGGGACCGGATCCGGTCGAGGCACTCCAGGATGAGCGTCACGCCGTCGGCCGTCACCGCGAGTTCGCCGTCGCGCAGCTTGCCGAGCACATTCTCGCCGGCATGGGCCACCGCCTCCAGCCGCGGCAGGCCGAGGAAGCCGCAGGTCCCCTTGATCGTGTGCACCAGGCGGAAGATGTTGCCGAGCAGTTCGGGATCGTCGGGATTCTGCTCGAGCCGGACGAGCTCGAGGTCCAATACCGCGAGACTTTCGGCGGTCTCCGTCAGAAATTCGCTTAAAAGGTCGTCCATTCGACTTCCTATCGCCGGCCCCCGAAGCGCCGGAGAAATGAACCGAGAGAAGGGCCGCGAGATCCCCCGCGAAGGCGAGGGTCAGCCTGTCATTTACACCTTAAGAAGCGGTGAAAAGCCGGCTCTGGCGGACGGCTGCACGCGCGCCGTCCGGCGCCCGTTCCGAGCGCCCGCGCGGCCCATCTTTGCCGTTGCGATGCCGGGCTTGCGCCGGCGTCGGCCGGAGGGACGGCCCTTTCCGGCCGCCTCGGTCCGATCGGTCATCGGGCGCCCACACGGGGCGCCCCTGCGAGCCGGCAGCGCCGGCGGACGGATCAGCGTCCGGCGGCCGGCAGCGTGAGCTGGAAGCGCACGGTCTCCGGGGCGGGGGCAGAGACGTCGAGGCAGCCGCCATAGGCCTCGGCCAGCCGGCCCAGAAAATACCCGTGAACGGTCTTCGCCGTGAGCGATTCGACCGAGAAGCCCGGCGCGAGGGCCGCCTGCATCTCGTCGGAAAGCCGGGCGTCCTGCCCGGCCGCCGTCGTCGTGGCCACCACGCCGCCCGCGCCCGGGCCGAGGCCGACGGCGATCTCCCCGCCGCGCGGCAGCGCCTCGGTGGCCAGGAGCAGCATGTTCAGGAGGAGCTTGCCGGTCCCCGGCGGAGCGCTCTCCTCCGGCAGTTCGGCGGGCCATGCGAGCCGGATCTTGCCGCCCTCCAGGATCCCGGCCGCAAGCGCGCGCACGTCGGCAAGCCGCACCGAAGCCTGGGCCCCGGCCGTGCCGTAGGCGATCCGATAGAACTGCAGCAGGGCCGAGGCGCGCCGCGCGCTCTTGATCGACAGCTCCAGGGCGTCGCCGGCCATGCCCGAATCGTCCTCCTCGAGCAGCTCCAGCCCGTTGCCGACCGCGCCGATCGGGCTGATGAGTTCGTGGCACAATCGCGAGGACAGCAATTCGGCGACGCGCAGGTCGATCTTCATGGCGGCTCTCTTCCCCCTTCCGGCCTGCGCGCGCCGGAAGATGCGCTCGCGGGCCTTTCCTTTCCGGGCCAACCCGACTATTAACCGATAATCCGGTCAATCGGAAACCTAAGCTTTGGAGGGCGTCCCTTGGCCGACCCCGGCGCACCGCTCCCCGGCGACTTCGTCCGCCACCCCGACCGGCCGGACTGGGGCCTCGGCCAGGTCCAGTCGGTCATCGGCCACCGCATCACCGTCAACTTCGAAAACGCGGGCAAGGTGCTGATCAACGCGGCGGTCGTCACGCTGCAGTCCGCCGACCCGGACGAGGAGGCTTGAATGACCCTGGACGTCCTGCCGACGGACCTGCCGCGCCCCGAAGACGACGGGGCCTGCGACCATCTCCCGGGCATGGCCGTCCCGTCGATCGCCCTGCCGTCGACGGCCGGCCGGGACGTGGACCTCGCCCATCCCCACGCGCCGCGGACGGTGGTCTATGCCTATCCGATGACGGGTCGGCCGGGCCGGCCACTGCCGGAGGGTTGGGAGATGATTCCCGGTGCCCGCGGCTGCACGCCGGAGGCCTGTTCCTTCCGCGACCATCACCGGGAGCTCGCGGAGCTTGGCGCGGCGGTGTTCGGGCTGAGCACGCAGGCGACCGATTATCAGAAGGAGATGGTCGAACGCCTGCACCTGCCCTTCGAGGTCCTGAGCGACCGCGAGCTCCGCGTCGCCGGCGCCCTGCGCCTGCCGACCTTCGAAATAGACGGCATGGTGCTGATCAAGCGGCTGACGCTGGTGATCCGCGACGGCCGGATCGAACGGGTCTTCTACCCGGTCTTCCCGCCCGACCGGCACGCCGAGGACGTGGTCGACTGGCTCGCCGCCCATCGGCTCTGACCGCACGGGGGCGGGCGCGCTGCGGCGGCCGATTTTCCCTGGCCTGCGGGCGGCCGTCCCGACTGAGAAGGCGTGATCGAATCCGGAGAGCCTTGGCGCGCAGCCGCCGAGGCCATGGTCGGTGTTGTCACGAACAGCCTGTTGCCGCGCCGCGTCAACCGCCCGTAGCCAACCGCAGCAGGCCCTAACCATACCGTACGAGCAGATGTGACCTATTTTATGATTTTATGACGAGTTGGGGCGGGGCATGACCAAGCGATCATGAGGTCTACCGATGAACCTCCCCAGAGAAAAGCTCAACGACGGGCAAAAATCGACCTCTAATGCCACGATCAACCCCGTCAGCCCGACTCTCATAAAGTTAAACGCAACCAATATATCTTTGAAATTCTCTTTTGCGCTCCTAGTAATTTTAACAATGCACTCTGCTGGTCAGTTTATTAGACTCGCATATGGATTCGATTACGCTCTTGGTTTTGTTCCACTGTTCTACATGTACGAAGAGCATAATATACCGACGTGGTTTTCAAGCATAACACTTTTTGCATGCTCTGTACTTTTGGTGGCGATCACGATCGCAAAAAAGAAGATCCTGGATCCGTCTTATAGATATTGGCTCATCCTCTGCTTCGTCTTCCTGTTTCTGTCAATTGACGAAGCGGCGATGATCCATGAGAAAATCGGGCATGTGACGAACCGGCTCCTGCCCCACACTCTCCCGAGCGCGTGGGCGATTCCCTATGCGTTTCTCGCCGGTATTCTCGGCGTGATCCTCGTAAGACTTCTTCTCTCCATCACGACAAAATATCGAATCTTGTTCTGTCTTTCGGGGGCGCTATACGTCGGGGGCGCTTTGGGAATGGAGATTTTGGAAGTGATGCGCGTCCTCGACGGCAGCGATGGAAAGGATCTGTTTTTTACAGTTCTCGTTACGGTAGAGGAAACAATGGAATCGGGGTCGATTTTAATTTTTCTGTATTCTCTGCTTCTTTATATAAAAGACAACATCAAGGAAATCCGTATATCGGTTCGGTAATTCCTGCAGTCGGCCGCGAGCCCGGCCGGCAGCCACGCGACGAGGTCGGCCGGCAGGAACGGCGCGCCGGTCGGGACGCTGGCGACGAAGCGGCAATCCGGCGCGTGGGCCGCCGCCCAGTCCGAGGCCGGCGCCCCCCGCCAGCGGCCCGGCGTAGCTGGCCACCGTCCTCCATGTCTCCACATAGATCAGCGGCCGTCGTACTCGTCGCGGCGGCGCCACCAGACGCCGGATTCGTTGCGCCCCTTGGGGGCGCGGTCGAGCCACTGGTACATACCCCAAAGCCCGTCCAGTCCGCGCGCATAGGTCGAATAGGTGTGATAGACGGCGCCGTCCTCGAGCGCGAAGGCGCTCATGCCCGGCCTGTCGCGATGGAATGTGGGCGCGTCGGTTCCGCACATGGCCGCGACCTGGTCCTCCGCCGCCTTGCCGCCGCCCTCCTGATCGGCGCGCCACTCAAGCACCGGCTCGCGCCGGTAGTTGTATTCGACGCCCCCTTCGCGCTGCTGCTCCTCGGTGATCGAAACGTTGAAGTCGAAGTTGAAGTCGCTGTCGAGCGCGGACGCCCAGGGAAAGGTCCAGCCCATCCGTTGCTTGTACGCCCGCAGCTTCGCGAGCGGCGCCCGCGACACCGCCCAGAGCATCACGTCATGGTTGGCCAAGTGAATCGCGAACCCGTCGAAGCCGTCCGCAATCGCCGAGCAGGACGGGCAGCCGGCGGTGTAGTCGGGGCCGAACATGAAGTGATAGACGAGGAGCTGCGAGCGCCCCTTGAACAGGTCCGCCAGCGAGGCGCTCCCCTCGTCGGTTTCGAACCGATACGCCTTGTCGATCCGGACCCAGGGCAGTTCCTGCCGCCGCCGCGCCAACTCGTCGCCGCGCCGCGTGTGCTCCTTCTCCGCCTCGAGCAGCTCGAGCCGCGCCGCGAGCCACTCTTCACGTGTTCCGGTCCTATGCTTCGTCATCGCCCTTCTCTCTCTTGCCGGTCCATGTCCTTGGTGGTCGTGAGATAGAATGGGACCGGGCATCGAAGGGTGGGAGTTACAAGTGTGGCGGGATTTCGATGGACCCGGTGATCACGGGCGCGGCGCGAGCGCTCGCGGCGGGGGATCCCCTCGACGCGCTGAACCGGGTCGCCTTGCGCGACGACGCGCCGGCGCTCGCGCTTCGAGGCATCGCGATGGCGCAGCTCGGCGATCTCGTTCGAGCGAAGGCTCTCCTGCGAGATGCGGCGCGCGCCTTCGGTCCGAAAGAAGCCCTGGCCCGCGCGCGGTGCGCCGTCGCCGAGGCCGAGATCGCGCTCGTCTCGCGCGACCTGGGCTGGCCCGCCAAGGCGCTCGATGCGGCGCGGGCGACGCTCGAAGCGCACGGCGACCGGCCGAACGCCGCGCATGCGCGGCTCCTCGAAGTCCGGCGTCTCCTCCTGATCGGGCGCCTCGACGAGGCCGAACGCAGGCTCGCCGGGCTCAACCCCGCGCCCTTCCCGCCGGCGTTGAAGGCCGCCCGTGAGCTCGTCGTTGCGGGGATCGCGATGCGACGCCTCCGGACGGGGACGGCGCGCGCCGCGCTCGCCCGGGCCGGGCGCGCCGCCCGCCAGGCCGGCATTCCGGCGCTGACGGCCGAGGTCGAACGCGCATCGCTCGTCCTGAACGCGCCCGCCGCGCGCCTGATTGCGCGCGGCGAGGAGCGGCTCCTCCGGCTCGAAGAGGTCGAAGCCTTGCTGGCGTCGAGGACGCTCGTCGTGGACGCGTGCCGTCATGCCGTGCGCGATGCGGGCGGAGTCGTCTCCCTCGCAAGGCGTCCGGTGCTGTTCGCGCTCGCACGCGCACTGGGCGAAGCGTGGCCCGGGGACGTGCCGCGAGGCACGCTCCTCGCGCGGGTCTTCCGCGCGAAGCACGCCGACGACTCGCATCGCGCGCGGCTGCGGGTCGAGGTCGGGCGGCTTCGCACGGCGCTTCGGACTCTGGCCGGGGTGGGTGCGACGAAGCGCGGGTTTGCGCTGGCGCCGCGCCGGGCGGACGAGGTCGTCGTGCTGGCGCCGCCCGTCGAAGAGAAGCACGCGGCGGTGCTCGCCCTCCTCGCCGACGGCGAATCGTGGTCGAGCTCGGCCCTGGCGCTCGCGCTCGGCGCCAGCCAGCGCACGGTGCAGCGGGCGCTCGACTCGCTTGCGGCGGCCGGCAAGGTGCAGTCGTTCGGCCGCGGCCGGGCGCAGCGCTGGATGACCCCGCCCGTGCCGGGATTCCCGACAATCTTGTTACTCCCCGTCGCGCTGCCGGGCGACTAGGATCGACGCATGAACCGATCAGCCGAAATCCTTCGCGAATATGGACCTTTTCCGGGCATCGACCAGGTGCATGGGGTCACCTTCGACGGTCAGCAGGTCTGGCTCGCGTCCGGAGACAAGCTGAACGCCCTCGATCCGGCGAGCGGGACGATGCGGCGCTCGATCGACGTCGCCGCGCATGCGGGAACCGCCTTCGACGGCCGGTACCTGTTTCAGATCGCCGGGGACCGCATCCAGAAGATCGATCCGAAGACCGGCCGCGTGCTCGCCACGATCCCGGCGCCCGACGACGGTGCCTCGGGCCTCGCCTGGGCCGAGGGGACGCTCTGGGTGGGGCAGTATCGAGACCGGAGGATCCATCAGGTCGATCCTCAAACGGGGACGATTCTTCGGACGATCGAGTCCAACCGCTTCGTCACCGGGGTTACCTGGGTCGAGGGAGAGCTCTGGCACGGCACCTGGGAGGGCGGCGAGAGCGATTTGCGGCGGCTCGATCCGCGAACGGGAGAGGTCCTGGAGCGTCTCGAGATGCCGCCCGGGGTGGGCGTGTCGGGGCTCGAGTCCGATGGCGGCGATCGATTCTTCTGCGGCGGCGGCAACAGCGGGACGGTGAGAGTCGTCCGCCGACCCGGGCGAGGCCAGGCGGCCGGCAGCGGCTCCGAGGCTCCCGGCGATACCACGGACAGGTAATCGACGCGGCCTCCCGGGCGAGGTTCGCCGCCTCGGCGGGCCGCTTTCGGAGGGCGCCGGGCGCCAACCGCGCCACGGTTCACGATGTCTTCGACGATGCCCCTGGTCACGACGCCGGCACTTTCGGCGGTCCCCCCTGCCGCCGCCAAATTCTCCGTTCTTTTGAAGGCGTTAACCCTTGCGGCGTATCGGTTGCTTCGAACCGACCTAGTCGGATCGCGTGCTCAAGGAGAGTTCAGAATCTCATGATCGGCCTGTACGTCGTCGCTGCGGTTGTCCTCGCCGCGGCTGCCGCGGCGGTGTCCGTTCGTCTTGCAAGGTCGTGGCTGAAGGCGCGGAAGCGGTCGCGCGGCCAGGGACGCAGCCGGCTTTGGGAGCTGCTTTACGGGCTGAACTGAGGCGAGGTCACGACCAACAACTACGGCTTCGCGCCGGCCGAGGGCGACGCCCCCGAACGGCATCAGCTGCAGATGTATATGGAACTCCTGAAGATGCTCCGGGCGAGCGGCCGGCTGCGGACGCATATGGATCTTCTGGAAGTGAGTTGCGGACGCGGCGGCGGGTTGGCCCATCTGGTCCGGCACTGGCCGGGATCGATCAAGGCCACCGGCCTGGACCTCTCGCGAAACGCCCTGGAGGCCTGCCGGCGGAACTATGGGCAGATCGAGAACCTCACCTTCGTCCACGGTTCGGCCCTGGCCCTCCCTTTTCCCGATCAGCCCTTCGACGCGGTCCTGAACGTCGAAGCATCGAACGATTACGGCGACTACGCGGCCTTCTTCCGCGAAGTTCATCGCGTCCTGCGCCCGGGCGGAGTCTTCCTCTACTGCGACAGCCGCCGCGCCCGGGACGCGAGGCCCACCATGCAAATGATGCGCGACGCGGGCCTGGTCGGGGAGTTTCGAGACATCACGAATCACGTCGTCGAGGCCTGCCGGCTGGACAGCGACCGGCGCGTGCAGTTGATTCGCAAGCGCGTCCCATTGCCCTACTGGCTGCTGTTCGGCAAAGAGCTTTGCAACTACGCCGCGGTCGAGGGCAGCCGAAAGTTCGAAGCGTTCCGCAGCCGCCGGCGGATCTACATGATGACCTGCGCGGTCAAGGGCGGGGCGTAGCCGGACCGGACGTCGGCGGCGATGGCGGATCCATGCGCGTCCGCATGGCCCAACGCCGCCTCAGCCGCCGAGCAGCCGTTCTGCCTCTTCCAGGTCTTCCGGCCGGTTGGTGTTGAAGAACGGATCGACGGGCTCGGCCGGAAACTCGACGACCGCCAGCCGGTAGCGGCCCGTCCAGACATCGACCTTGCGGACCTCCTCGACGGTCAGGGCGCGGCGCAGGTCCTCGCGCAGGGCCACCGGCCACAGGCCGACCACCGGATGGTGCCGCCCGCCGCTGGCGGCGCAGGCCATGTCCGCGGAGTCGGCCGCGAGCCCGGCCAGCAGCCGCGCGACGAGGTCGGCCGGCAGGAACGGCGCGTCGGTCGGAACGCTGGCGACGAAGCGGCAATCCGGCGCGTGGGCCGCCGCCCAATCGAGGCCGGCGAGCACCCCCGCCAGCGGCCCGGCGTAGCCGGCCACGCTGTCGGCCACCACCGGCAGGCCGAAGGCGCAAAAGCGCGCGGGATCGCCGTTCGCGTTGAGCACCAACGCCCGGACCTGCGGGCGCAGGCGCTCGATGACATGGGCGAGGATCGGTCGCCCACCCAGGGGCCGCAGGCATTTGTCGCCGCCGCCCATGCGGCGCGCCTGGCCGCCGGCCAGAAGCAGCCCGACGACGGGTGGCGGCGCGGAGTCAGGCGGCATCGTCCGCGAGGCTCGATTTGCGCTGATGGCGCGGGCTCTCTTCGCCGACCGCCGAGGGATCGACGTCGAAGCGGATGCGCTGCTCGCCCGACAGCGCGACGAAGCGCTTCCCCCTGGCGCGGCCGATCAGCGTCAGGTTGGCGCGGCGGGCGAGCTCCACGCCCCAGGCGGTGAAGCCCGAGCGCGAGATCAGGATCGGAATGCGCATCTGCACGGTCTTGATCACCATCTCGCTGGTTAGCCGTCCCGTCGTGTAGAAGATCTTCCCCTCCGGCCCGATGCCGTTGAGGTGCATGTAGCCGGCGATCTTGTCGATGGCGTTGTGCCGGCCGACGTCCTCCATATAGATCAGCGGCCGGTCCTCCTCGCACAGCACGCAGCCGTGGATGGCGCCGGCGGCGAGATAGAGGCTGGGCGTGGTGTTGATCTTCCTGGTGAGCGCGTAGAGCCAGGAGGTCTTCAGAACGGCGTCGGGATCGAGGACGACCTCGTCGAACTTCTCCATCAGGTCGCCGAACACGGTGCCCTGCGCGCAGCCCGAGGTCAGCGTTTTCTTCTTCAGCTTCTCCTCGAAATCGGTGTTGCGCTCCGTGCGGACGACGACGACGTCGAGCTCGTCGTCGTAGTCGATGCCCGTCACCTTGTCGTCGGCGCGCAGCATGTTCTGGTTCAGCAGATAGCCGACGGCGAGGTAGTCCGGGAAATCGCCGATCGTCATCATCGTGACGATCTCCTGCCCGTTGAGGTAGAGGGTCAGCGGACGCTCCACCACCACGGCGGTCTCGATCCGCCTGCCTTCGTGGTCGATGCCGGTGACGTGCCGGGTGAGGCGCGGATCCTCGGGGTCGGGTTTCACCAGAAATTCGTCCATGCCCGCAATATGTGCCCCCTCCCCCGCCGGGGCAAGCGCCGAGGCCGTCCGGCCCGCCCGGGCCTTGGGCGGCCCTCGCCCGACGGGCCCCAAGGCCGACGCAGGACAAGGGCGCGATTCCGCCGGGCGGCGGCCGCGATTTCCGTTTCATCCCGCGCGGCGGCCGCGCCCTTATGGCCGAGGCCCCGGCGACCGCGGACGCAGCGGTCAGCCGCCACCTCGGCCGACGGCGCCTTCGCTTGACGGCGGGGAGGCGCCTCGGCATGGTGTCACCGAAAGCACACAACAACGGCCGGCTCGGACGCCGGGGAGGTTCGTATGAGCAAGGTTTCGAGGGCGTTGCTGGCCGTCGCCGCCGGCGCGCTTATGGCCGGCGGCCCCGCCGCGGCCCAGGAGGAAGCGTTCGTCGCAGTGACCGCAATCGTCGAGCATCCGGCGCTCGACGCCGCACGGGACGGCGTCCGCGACGAGCTCGAGGCGAACGGCTACAAGGTCGGAGAGAACCTGCGCTTCGAGTATGAGAGCGCGCAGGGCAACCCCACCACCGCCGCCCAGATCGCCCGCAAATTCGTCGGCGAAAGCCCGGACGTGATCGTCCCCATCTCGACGCCGTCGGCCCAGGCCGTGGCGGCCGCGACCCGGGACATCCCGGTCGTCTTCACCGCCGTGACCGACCCGGTCGGCGCCAAGCTGGTCGCCGATCCGGCGCGCCCCGGCGGCAACGTCACCGGCGTGACCGACCTGTCGCCCATCCGCCAGCATCTGGAGCTGATCCTGGAGATCACGCCGGAGGCGAAGCGGATCGGCGTGCCCTACAACCCGGGCGAGGCGAACTCGGTGACCCTGCTCGAGCTGCTGAAGTCGGAAGGCGGCGCGATGGGGCTGGAGATCGTCGAGGCGGCGGCCACGCGGTCGGCCGACGTTCTGGGGGCGGCGCAGCGGCTGGTCGGCAACGTCGATGTGATCTACGTGCCGACCGACAACACGATCGTCTCGGCCCTGGAGGCGGTCATCCGGGTCGGCAAGGACAACGACATCCCGGTCTATGCCGGCGATACGGATTCGGTGCCGCGCGGTGCGATAGCCGCCGTCGGCTTCAACTATTACGACGTCGGCCGGCAGACCGGGCGGATCGTGCTCCGCGTGCTGAAGGGCGAAAACCCGGGCGACATCGCCGTCGAGGGCATCCAGAAGACCGAGCTTTACGTCAACCCGGGCGCGGCCGAGGATATGGGCGTCACCATCCCCGAAAGCATCATCGCCCGCGCCAAGGAGGTCATCGAGTAGGCCCGCCCGCGGGCTTCTCTCGCCATGCGTTCGCGAATGGATCATTCATCCCCTCCCCCCGCGGGACGGGTCAGGGGGAGGGGCATCCCCCGGCCATGAACCTCGTCGCCTTCATGGGCGCGATCGAGATCGGGCTGGTGTTCGGTCTCGTCGGGCTTGGCGTGTTCCTGTCGTTCCGGGTCCTGAACTTCCCGGACCTGACGGTAGACGGCAGCTTTCCGCTCGGTGCGGCGGTGGCGGCGACGCTGATCGTCGGCGGCACGGACCCGTTCCTCGCCACCGCCGTCGCCGTGGCCACCGGCTGCCTGGCCGGGCTCGTCACCGCCTTCCTCAACATCCGCTTCCGCATCCTGCATCTGCTGGCGAGCATCCTCACCATGATCGCGCTCTACTCGATCAACCTGCGCATCATGGGCCGGCCGAACGTCGCGATCATCACCGAGCCGACCGTGCTGTCGGCGTTCGAGGACCTTGGCATCGCCTTCCTCTATCTGAAGCCGCTGGTGGCGGCGATGGCGGCGCTTGCCGCGGTGCTGCTGATCGCCCGCTTTCTCGCCTCCGACTACGGGCTGGCCATGCGGGCGACGGGCGCCAACCCCCGGATGGCGCGCGCGCAAGGGGTCGAGACCGGCCAGATGACCTATGTCGGCATGGCGATCAGCAACGGCCTGGTCGCCCTGGCCGGCGCGCTGTTCGCGCAGATGAACGGGTTCGCCGACGTGACGCTGGGGACGGGCACGATCGTCGTCGGCCTGGCCGCGGTGATCGTCGGCGAGGCGATCTTCGGCACGCGCACCGTGCTGGGCTGGTGCTTTGCCTGCGTTGCGGGCTCGATCATCTATCGGCTTGCGGTCGCCTTCGCCCTCAACGCCGACATCCTCGGCCTCCAGGCCTCCGACCTCAACCTCGTTACGGCGATCCTGGTGACCGTGGCGCTGGTGCTGCCGGGCGCCCGCAACCCGTTCAAGTCCCTCCTGGCCGGCCGACGGGGCAACGCGCGATGATCCGGGTGCAGGGCCTTAGCGTCACCTTCCATCGCGGCACGCCGATGGAGACGCCGGCGCTCCGATCGCTGGATCTCGAGGTGCCGACGGGCCAGTTCGTCACGATCATCGGCTCCAACGGCGCCGGCAAATCGACGCTGCTCAACGCCATCGCCGGCGACGTGGCGACGCAGGCGGGCCGCATCGTCATCGACGGGACCGACGTCACCCGCTGGCCGGCGCCGCGGCGCAGCGGCCTTGTCGCGCGCGTCTTCCAGGACCCGATGGTCGGCACCTGCGAGGCGCTGACGATCGAGGAGAACCTGTCGCTCGCGGCCTCGCGCGGCCGGCGCCGCGGCCTGCGGCGGGCGATCGACCAGGCCGCCCGCGAACGGTTCCGGGCCCGGCTCCGGGAGCTCGGGCTCGGACTCGAAAACCGGCTCGGCGACCGGCTGGGGCTCCTCTCGGGCGGGCAGCGGCAGGCGGTGAGCCTGCTGATGGCGACGCTCCAGCCGATGAAGGTGCTGCTGCTCGACGAGCACACGGCGGCGCTCGACCCGAAGACGGCCGATTTCGTGCTGGAGCTCACCAACAAGATCGTCGCGGAGCATCGCTTGACCACGTTGATGGTCACCCATTCGATGCGCCAGGCGCTCGATTTCGGGGAGCGGACGGTGATGCTTCACGAGGGGCGGGTCGTGCTCGACGTCGCCGGGGAGGCGCGGCTCGGCCTCGACGTGCCCGACCTTCTCGCGGAATTCGCCCGCCTGCGCGGCCAGACCCTCGCCGACGACAGCCTGCTGCTCGGCTGAGAGTGTCGATTAGGAGTGTCGGTTTTCGGCCGCCTTGACGAGTTTCCTTGACTTGTGTCGTCGCCGGGCTTGACCCGGCAATCCAGGAACCGGCGGAGCCGATGTTTGGATGCCCGGATCAAGTCCGGGCATGATGATGCAGAGGCCTCTCCGATCCACCCCAGGAGCCGTCCTGGCGTCCTACTCCGCGGGCTGGCGGCGGTGCTCCGCCAGCGAGGCCGCGAGCTCGCGTTCCACCGCGTTGGCCGGCCGCGCGAACCGGGCGAGAAGGTCGTAGAGAACCGGCGTCACAAACAGGGTCAGGATCGAGGCGACGCCGAGGCCGCCGATGATGACGACGCCGATGGCCATGCGGCTTTCCGCCCCGGCGCCGCTCGCGAGGACCAGGGGGACGGCGCCCAGGATCGTCGAGATGACGGTCATCAGGATGGGGCGGAAGCGGATGGCGGAGGCTTCGAGGATCGCCTCCCGCACGGACCTGCCCTCGCCGCGCAGCTGGTTCGCGAATTCGACGACCAGGATTCCGTTCTTCGCCATCAACCCCACCAGCAGGACCACGCCGATCTGGCTGTAGACGTTGAGCGAGTTGCCGGTGAGCCACAACGAAGCGAGCGCACCGGACACCGCCAGCGGCACGCCGAGCATGATGATGAACGGGTGCACGAAGCTTTCGAACTGGGCCGCCAGCACGAGGAAGACGATCAGGATCGCCAGGGCGAAGGTGATCAGCATCCCGCCCGACGTCTCCAGATATTCCCGGGTCATCCCCGCGTAGCCGAGCCGGGCTTCGGCCGGCAGCTCCTCCGCCGCGATCTCCCGCATGAAATCGATGGCCGATCCCAGGTCGTACCCCTCGCTCAAGGCGGCGGAGATCGTGATCGAGGGCAGGCGGTCGAAGCGCCGCAGCTCTGGCGCCGAGGCGACCTCTTCCAGCGTCACCAGGGCCGTGAGCGGCACGAGCTGCCCGGCCCCGGAGCGTATGAAGATGTTGGCGAGATCCGTCGGCGTCCGCCGGTCGTCCTCGCGGGCCTGCAGGATGACCGGATACTCGCGCCCGCGATCGATGAACGTGGTGACCTCGCGCGAGGCCAGCATCGTCTGCAGCGTGCGCCCGATCTGCTCGACCTCGACGCCGAGGTCGTTGGCCTTGCGGCGGTCGATCAGCACGTTGAACTGCGGCTGCGTCGCCTCGAAGTCGGTGTCGATGTTCTGAAGCCCCGGGTTCTCCCGGGCGCGACGCAGGATGGCGTCCGTCCAGCGCTTGACGCTCTCGTAGTTCGGCCCGCCGATGACGATTCGCAGGGGCTGGCTGCTGCCCCGCTGCCCGAGGCCGGCCGGGCTGGCCGGGAAGGCGCGGACGCCCGGAACCGCCGTGATCTGCGGGATGATCGATTGGATGATTTCCTGCTGGCTGCGCTCGCGATCGGCCCAGTCGGTCAAGCCGACGACGACGATGGCCTCGTGCGGCTGATCGTAGCGTCCGACGACGGCGACGATGCGCCAGGCCTCGCCGCGGTCGCGCAGCGGCTCGAGCGCCGCCTCGATCTCCCGCGTCTGGGCATCGGTGTAGGCGACGTTGGAGCCCTGCGGGGCGGTGATCGGGATGAAGAAAACGCCGCGATCCTCGGTCGGCGTCAGCTCCTTGGGCAGCGTCACGTACAGCCAGGCCGAGCCGGCGGACAGGACGGCGGCGAGAAACAGGATCACCAGCGGCATACGCAGGGCCTGCGCGAGGAGAGCGCGGTAGCCGTTGCTGAGCATCCGGAAGCCGGCATCCAGAGCCCGGCCGACCGCGCCCGGCCGGGGCGAATCCTTGAGCAGCTTGGAGCAGAGCATCGAGCAGAGCGACAAGGCCACGAAGGTGGAGATCGCCACCGCAGCGGCCATGACGATGCCGAATTCCGTAAACAGCCGGCCGACATTGCCCTGGAGGAAAGAGATCGGCACGAACACCGCGATGAGCGTGAGGGACGTCGCGATGACCGCGAAGGTCACCTGCCGTGTCCCCAGGAAGGCGGCGACCAGCGGTTTCTCGCCGGATTCGATGCGGCGCTGGACGTTCTCGATGACGACGATCGCGTCGTCCACGACCAGCCCGATCGCCAGCAGCAGCGCAAGCAGCGTGAGGACGTTGATGGAGAATCCGAACGCGTAGAGGAAGACGAAGGAGCCGACGACCGCCACCGGTATCGTGACGCCCGGCACCAGGGTGGCCCTCGTCGAATGAAGGAAGAAGAAGATCACCAGCACGACGAGGACGACGGAGATGCCGAGCGCCTCCAACACCTCGCGAATCGACTGGTTGATGAAGATCGCGTCGTCCGAGCTGACGACGACGGTCATGCCCTCGGGCAGCGTCGGGCGGATGGCATCGAGCTGCGCGCGGACGCGCTCGGAAACGGCGATCGTGTTTGCCTGCGACTGGCGGATCACGCCGAGGCCCACCGCGGCGTGGCCGTCCGAGCGGACGATCGAATCGTCGTCCTCGACGCCGAGCTCGACGCGGGCCACCTCGGCCAGCCGGATCGGGTAGCCGCCGACATAGTCAATGACGATGTTCTCGAACTCCTCGACGCGGCGCAGCCGGGTGTCGGTGCGGACGGTGAAGAGCCGGGCCGCCGATTCCAGCTCACCCGCCGGAAGCTCGACGTTGTTGCGGCGCAGCGCCGCCTCTACGTCCTCGACGGCGAGGTTCCGGGCCGCAAGCGCCTGCCGATCCAACCAGATGCGGATGGCGTAGCGCCGCTCCCCGAAGATGTCGACCTGGGCGACGCCGTCCAGCGTGGACAGGCGGTCGACGATGAAGCGATCGACGTAATCCGAGATCTCGGCAGGGGTCATCCGGTCGCTGGTAACGGAGATGCGTATGACCGGCTCGGCGTCGCTGTCGGCCTTGACCACCCGCGGGTCGTCGGCGTCCTCCGGCAGTTCCCCCATGACCCGTCCGACCGCGTCGCGCACATCGGCCGCCGCCGCGTTGATGTCGCGCGAGGGCTCGAACTGGATGACCGTCCGGCCGGAGCCCAGCCGGCTTCTCGACTGGATGCTGCGGATGCCCTCCACGCCGCTCACGGCCGCCTCGATCACCTCGACGATCTCGGTGTCGATGATCTCCGGCGCGGCACCCTCGTAGCGCGTGGTGACGCTGACGAATGGGGAATCGACGTCCGGAAGCTCCCGCACCGGCAGGCGCAGCAGGGCCGCCACCCCCATCACCAGGATCAGCGCACTGAGCACGGTGGCGAAAACCGGACGCTTGATGCTGATGTCCGAGAGAACCACCGCTGACTGCTCCCAGGCCGGCGCGCGGTTCAGCTGGTCGGCGCCGCGTCGGACCCGCGCGGGCGCACCGGAACGCCGTCGCGCACCCGCTGCAGCCCGGCCGTGACGACGAGGTCGCCGGCCTGCAGGCCCTTGAGCACCTCGACCTCGCCCACCCGGCGCTGGCCAAGCTGCACGTCGACCCGTTCGGCCGTGCTGTCGCGCACCCGGAACACGTAGGTAGAGCGCCCCTCGGTCATCACCGCCTGTTCCGGGATGAGCACCGCGTCGAACCGCGCCCCCAGCGTCGCCTGCACCACCATGAAGAGACCCGCGGCCAGGGTCATGTCCGGGTTGGGCAGTTCCGCCCGGACGCGGAACGAGCGGGTGACGGGATCGATGCGCGCATCGATCCCAGTGATCGTGCCGGCAAAGGTGCGGTCGGGGAATGCCGCCGTGGTGGCCGTCACCGCCTGCCCGCGGCGCACGCGCCCGAAGAAGACCTCCGGCACCGAGAACTCGAGCTCGACCGCCGAAAGATCGTCCAGCGTCGTCACCACCGTGCTCTCGTCGATCCGCGCGCCGAGATCGACCTCCCGCAGCCCGACCACGCCGGCAAACGGGGCCCGGATCGCCCGGTCGCGCAACCGGCGGTCGGCGGCCGCGAGCCGGGCCTGCGCCGCGGCATAGGCCGCCCGGAGCTCGTCGACCCGGGCCTGGGCAACGGTGTTGTTGGCGAGAAGCTGCCGGGCCCGCTCATACTGCGCCTTCGCGTCCTCCAGCATCGCGCTGGCCTCGGCGACGCTTGCCTCCTCGATCTCGCTGTCCAGCGTGAGGAGAATCTCGCCCTTCTCCACCCATTGGCCGGCTTCGAACCGGATGGAGGTAACGCGGCCGGCGGCGTTGGGCTTGACCTGGATCGCCTGCCTTGCCCGCAGCGTTCCGACCGCCTCGACATGCTGCTCGACGACGTCGAGACGGGCCGCCGCGACCTCGACCAGGACGGCCGCGTCCGCCGCGACCTCGGTGCCGCCCGTCGTCCGGGTGCCGGCGCTTTGCGCCGTCAGATACCAGGCACCCGCCCCGAGGCCGGCGAGAACCAGGATCAGGACGAGTTGCCGAAGGATGCTCATGCGGCCGGTCCGCCGCGGCCGGAGGGTCCGCGGCGCGGCGCTCCCCCCGAGAACGGACGAGGCGCAGGCCGAACGGGCCGCGAAGACCGGCGTGCCATGCTAGGAACCGAAGATCTTGGGTTGCTGCAGGATTGGTTCCGCACGTGGGCGGCTCTCGCGTCTTACCGATTACAGGAAAGCATAGACTACAAGATATGAAATGCTTTGGGTATCAAAAGACCGCCGGCCGGCCCGCTCCGCCCCGGAGATCGACCGGCCGCGACGGGATCGTGACGCCCCTCTGTTAAGAATTGGGAAACGGGTGCGGCGGGGCGTTCACGAGACGGCGCCGGTCATCCGGTCGATGACGCCTGCGCGAGTGCCGGAGACGATCCGATGGCCCCGGGGTCGAGACCTCCATCGAGGACGGTCCGACCGGCATGGTCGAATGATCCTGCCTCTCGTTCCGTAGCCCGCATTCCGCACGTCATTGTTCCGGCACAGATTTCTGTCCCGTCGCTCTTGCGTCCTGCGGCATCAATCAGCAATATTGAGGCTCGGTAAGGCAATCTCCCGGCCCTCCCGTCACGACGAAAGGTTCCGCCACGGATTATGTGGAACGGTATACTTTTGCTCGCCATCGTCGCGCTTCCGTTCGTCGGCAGCGTTGCCGCAGCGTTCCTTCCCACCAACGCGCGCAATGCTGCGGCGTGGCTGGCCGGCGCGGTTGCCCTCGCCGGGCTGGTCATCGTGGCGAACTTCTACACCCTCGTCGCCGACGGCGGCATCGTCCGGGCCGAGGTCGAATGGTTGCCGGCCCTTGGCCTGAACCTCACCTTGCGGCTGGACGGATTCGCCTGGATGTTCGCCGCCCTGGTCACGGGCATCGGCCTGCTCGTCGTCCTTTATGCGCGGTACTACATGTCGCCGGCCGACCCGGTGCCGCGCTTCTATTTCTTCTTGCTTGCCTTCATGGGCGCCATGCTGGGCGTGGTGCTGGCGGGCAACCTCATCCTCCTGGTGTTCTTCTGGGAGCTGACCAGCCTGTTCTCGTTCCTGCTGATCGGCTACTGGCACCACAATGCAAGCGCGCGGGACGGCGCCCGCATCTCTCTGACGATAACCACAGCCGGCGGCCTTTGCCTCCTCGCGGGCGTGCTGGTGCTGGGGCATATCGTCGGCAGCTACGACCTGGATCGCGTCCTGGCTTCGGGCAACCTGATCCGGTCGCATCCGCTCTATATGCCCGCTCTGATCCTCGTGCTGCTCGGCGCGCTGACCAAGAGCGCACAGTTCCCGTTCCACTTCTGGTTGCCGCAGGCCATGGCCGCCCCCACGCCGGTCTCGGCCTATCTGCACTCGGCCACCATGGTCAAGGCGGGCGTGTTCCTGCTGGCGCGCCTGTGGCCGGTGATGGCGGGCACCGACGCCTGGTTCTGGATCGTGGGAACCGTCGGCCTGAGCACGTTCGTGCTGGGCGCCTATGTGGCGATCTTTCAGCAGGACCTGAAGGGCCTGCTCGCCTACTCGACGATCAGCCATCTCGGGCTGATCACGCTGCTGCTGGGCCTCGATAGCCCGTTCGCCACGGTGGCGGCGATCTTCCACATCATGAACCATGCGACCTTCAAGGCGTCGCTGTTCATGGCCGCCGGCATCATCGATCACGAGACAGGCTCCCGCGACATACGGCGCTTGAGCGGCCTGTATCGGTTCATGCCGATCACCGCGACGCTGGCGATGGTCGCCGCCGCCTCCATGGCCGGCGTGCCCCTGCTCAACGGCTTTCTCTCCAAGGAGATGTTCTTCGCGGAGACCATTGCCTCTCACAGAGGGACGCTGCTGGACGACGCGCTCCCCTACGTTGCGACCGTGGCGGGGACGTTCAGCGTCGCCTATTCGCTGCGGTTCATATTCGGGGTGTTTTTTGGCCCCGATCCCGTCGATCTGCCGCGGGTACCGGACGAACCGCCCCGCTGGATGCGGTTTCCCGTCGAGCTTCTCGTGCTGGCCTGCCTGGTGGTGGGCATCGTTCCGGCCGTTACGATAGGACCGTTCCTGGACACGGCCGTGCGCGCCGTTCTCGGTTCGGCCACGCCCGAGTACAGCCTCGCCGTCTGGCATGGCTTCACCTTGCCCTTGCTGATGAGCGCCGTCGCCATCGCCGGCGGCGTGACACTTTACCTGCTGCTGCAAGGGTATCTGTCGCGCGGCGTGGACGGCCCTCCGGTGCTGCGCCATTTCGAAGGCAAACGCCTCTTCGAACGAGCCATCGTCACGGTGTCCTGGCGGTGGGCGAGGTCGCTCGAGCGCCTGCTCGGGACGCGCCGCCTTCAGCCGCAGCTGCGGATTCTCCTCTATGTCGCGATGATCGCCGCGCTGTGGCCGCTCTCGGTCCGCGGGCTGGAGCTTGGGGCCCGCGCCCCCTTGGCCATTGATCCGGCCTTCGCGCTGGTCTGGGTGGTCGGTGTCGTCTGCGCGATCGGGGCCGCGCAAAAGGCCAAGTACCACCGCCTGGCCGCACTCATCCTGATGGGGGGCGCAGGGCTGGCGACCTGCATCACTTTCGTGTGGCTGTCCGCGCCGGATCTCGCGCTGACCCAGCTCCTCGTAGAGATCGTGACCACGGTGCTTATCCTGCTTGGCCTGCGCTGGCTGCCGAAACGCCTTCAGGCGATCCCGGAACCGAATCCGAGGGCGGCTCGCCTGCGCCGGCTGCGCGACTTCGTCATCGCGCTCGCCGCCGGCACGGGTCTGTCGATCCTGGCCTACGCCGCAATGACGCGACCAATTTCCGACGGCATCTCCCGGTACTTCCTCGAACGGGCCTATTCAGAGGGGGGCGGGACCAATGTGGTCAACGTCATTCTCGTCGACTTCCGTGGCTTCGACACGTTCGGCGAGATCACGGTGCTCGGCATCGTGGCGCTCACGGTCTACGCTCTGCTGCGCCGGTTCCGTCCGGCGCCGGACAGCATCGACATTCCCGAGCAGCAGCAGGCCCAGAATGCCTACGATGCCGACCATCCGGACCGGGAGGTCGGCACGACCGTCGCGGACTATCTGATGATCCCCGCCGTGATCATGCGCCTTCTGTTCCCGGTGATCGGGGCCGTGGCCGTGTTCCTGTTCCTGCGCGGGCACAATCTGCCCGGGGGCGGTTTCGTGGCCGGCCTCACCCTGGCGGTGGCGATCATCCTGCAATACATGGCCGGCGGCGCCAGATGGGTCGAGGCGCGGCTCAGGATCCACCCCCTGCGCTGGATGGCGGTGGGCCTGCTGTCCGCGGCCGCCACGGGCGCCGGCGCCTGGCTGGTCGGCTATCCGTTCCTGACCTCGCATTCGTCTTACGCCGAACTTCCGGGAATCGGCGCCGTGCCTCTGGTCAGCGCGATCGCCTTTGATTTCGGCGTGCTCTCGCTCGTGCTCGGCGCTACGGTTCTGATCCTTATCGCCCTGGCCCACCAGTCCCTCCGTGGCCATCGAGTCGCGAAGGCCGCGCCGGTCACGGCAAGCGTGGAGGCGGAGTGATGGAAGCGATCCTCGCGCTCGGGATCGGTGCGCTGACCGGTTCGGGGGTTTGGCTGCTCCTCAGGCCGCGCACCTTCCAGGTCGTCATCGGCCTTTCGCTGCTGTCCTATGCCGTGAATCTCTTCATTCTCGCGATGGGGCGGTTGCGGACGGACGCGCCCCCCGTCCTGGAAGCGGGCACCGCAGGCGACCTCGCGCAATACACCGATCCGCTGCCGCAAGCCCTGGTGCTGACGGCGATCGTCATCAGCTTCGCGACGACGGCCCTGTTCCTGGTGGTCCTTCTGGCCTCCCGCGGCCTGACCGGCACCGACCATGTCGATGGCCGGGAACCCGGCTCATGAGCGCCTGGTTCGATCACCTGATCATCGTCCCGGTGGTCCTGCCGCTGGTCACCGGAGCGTCGATGCTGCTGCTCGACGAACGGCGCCATGCGCTCAAGGCGTCCCTCAACCTCGTCTCGACCTTTGCCCTGTTCATTGCGGCGCTCGCCCTCCTGCGCTTCACCGACGGGCCGACCGCCGGCGTGGGCGTCTATCTTCTCGGCAACTGGCCGGCGCCGTTCGGCATCGTTCTGGCGGTCGATCGCCTGTCGGCGCTCATGCTGGCGCTCACGGCCGTCCTCGCGTTGGCGGCGTTGTCCTTCTCGATCGCACGGTGGCATCGGGGAGGCGCGCATTTCCATTCGCTCTTCCAGTTCCTGCTCATGGGCCTGAACGGCGCCTTCCTGACCGGCGACCTGTTCAACCTTTTCGTGTTCTTCGAGGTGCTGCTGGCGGCCTCCTACGGGCTCGTTCTTCACGGTTCGGGAATGCTGCGGGTCAAGGCCGGCCTGCACTACATCGCGGTCAACCTGGCCACCTCGCTGCTGTTTCTGATCGGCGTCAGCCTGATCTACGCCGTCACCGGGACGCTCAACATGGCGGATCTCGCCACGCGCGTTCCCGCGACTTCGGACGGCGACCGGATGCTGCTCGAGGCAGGCGCGGCCATTCTCGGCATCGCGTTCCTGGTCAAGGCGGGGATGTGGCCGCTGTGTTTCTGGCTGCCGAATGCCTATTCCGTCGCCGCCCCCCCTGTGGCCGCCATCTTCGCCATCATGACCAAGGTGGGCGTCTACGTCGTGCTGCGGCTCTGGCTGCTCGTCTTCGGGCAGGAGGCCGGCGCCTCCGCGGGCTTCGGGGGCACCTGGCTGCTGATCGGCGGAATGATGACGGTCGCCTTCGGTTCCATCGGGGCTCTTGCCTCTCAGGATCTGGCGCGGCTGTCCAGTTTCAATGTGCTCGTGTCTTCCGGGACCCTGCTCGCGGTCATCGGCGTGGGCAATCTCCCGTTGACCGCCGGCGCGCTGTTCTACCTGGCGAGCTCGACATTGGCGATCGCCGCATTCTTTCTGCTGGTCGAGTTGATCGAACGCGGCCGCGATCCCGGCGCCGATGTCTTCGCCGTCACGATGGAGGCATTCGGCGAAACCGGGGAGGACGAGGCGGAGGCGGAGGAAGAAGTCGGCGTGGCCTTTCCGGCCACGATTGCGGTGCTCGGGGTGAGCTTCGCGTGTTGCGCCCTGCTGATTGCCGGCCTCCCGCCGCTTTCGGGCTTCATCGCCAAGTTTGCGATGCTGACGGCTTTGTTTGAACCATCCGGCCCGGGTGCCGGGGACGGGGTGGGTCTCGTATCCTGGGCGCTGACGGCGCTGTTGCTCCTCTCCGGACTGGCCTCGGTCATCGCCATGACGCGTGCAGGCATCCGCACCTTGTGGTCGCCCCTGGAACGCGCGGTGCCGCGCGTGCGCGTCATCGAAATGATGCCGGTCCTGGTTCTGCTGTTTCTCTGCCTGACGCTGACGGTGCAGGCCGGACCGGTCATGCGCTTCATGCAGGCAACCGCCCACAGCCTGCATGCGCCGCAAGCCTATGTCCACGATGTCCTGTCGGCCCCGAAAGCGCAGCGTCCGTCAAAGGATGATGGCTCATGACCCGCTGGCTGCCTTTTCCACTCGCCTCGGCGTCCCTGCTGGTCCTGTGGCTTCTGCTCAATCAAAGCCTCTCGGCCGGCCATATCCTTGTCGGGGCCGTGCTTGCGTTGGTTGGACCGCGGATGTTGACGACCCTGGATCTCCCGAGGGCCAAAATTCGGAACCCGCGCGCAATCCTGCGATTGTCGCTTCTCGTGCTTGCCGACATCGCCCGGTCCAACGTCGCGGTCGCGCGGATCATTCTAAACTCGAATCGGCGCCAGACGGCGGGGTTCATGACGATCCCCCTCGAGCTGCGGAATTCCTACGCCCTGACCGCGCTCGCCTGCATCATCACGGCGACGCCGGGCACCATCTGGGTGAGTTTCGACCCCCGCACGGGCGTCCTCCTGATCCATGTTCTCGACCTGGTGGACGAGGACGCCTGGATCCGAACCATCAAGTACCGGTACGAGCGGCTGCTGCTGGAGATCTTCGAATGAGCGCCCAGATGATCCTGACCTGGTCGATCGCGATCGCCCAGATCTGTCTGGCTTTGGCAATGGCCTGCGCGGCGTTCCGGCTGGTCCGCGGACCGAGGGCGCAAGACAGGGTTCTGGGCCTGGACGCCCTCTACGTCAGCGGCATGCTGCTTTTGGTGACCTTCGGCATCCGTTCCGGCAGCACCCTGTATTTCGAGGCGGCGCTCGTCATCGCGCTGCTCGGCTTCGCGAGCACCGTGGCTCTGGCGAAGTTCCTCATGCGCGGCGAGGTGATCGAATGACGACGGCGGCGACGGTACCGGATTGGGCCGCGCTGATCACGGCGCTTCTGGTGCTGCTGGGTGCCGGCCTGACCCTGACCGGCACGCTTGGTCTGCTGCGGTTCAAGAGCTTCTACGAGCGCGTCCACGCGCCGACCCTCGGCACCACGTTCGGCGCCGGGTCGATCCTGATTGCTTCGATGCTCTACTTCTCGGTCTCGGAGGCGCGTCCGGTTCTGCACGAGGTTCTGATCGCCGTGTTCGTCACCCTGACGACCCCCGTCACGCTGGTCCTGCTGGTGCGTGCGGCGCTTTATCGCGATCGCAGCGAAGGGAATGACGGCGTCCCGAAGGAAGGAGAGCACATCCGCGCAAAAGCGCGCGCCAAACTCGGCGAGTAGTGTCCCCATGAGCCCGGTCGGCCGAGCGAGAATGATGGCGCCCCTCGGTCAAGAACCGGCGAACGGACCCCGCGCGGCGGTCAGGGGCCGGCGTAGGTCACGCGATAGATCACCCCCGCCTGGCCGTCGGAGATGAGAAGGGAACCGTCACCGAGTTCCGCGACGTCGACCGGACGCCCCCACGGTCCGCCCTCCTGGACCCAGCCTTCGGCAAAGATCCTCGTGGAGACCGGCCTGTCCTCGTCGAAACGGATCCGGAGAACGCGCGGGCCCGCGGTTCCGGCGCGATCCGGCGAGCCGTATTCGGCGACGAACAAATCGCCGCGGTAGGACCGCGGGAACATCTCGCCGCGGTAGAAGTGGATGCCCATCGGCGCCGAGTGGGGCGGGAACCGGATCACGGGCATCTGCGCATCGGCGGGCGGAGCCTCGTTCTCGTACTCGGCGGTCCGGACCCCCGCCCCGCCATACCAGGGAAAGCCGAAGTTCAGCCCGGCGCGCCAGGCGTGGTTGAGCTCGTCCGGGGGCGAATCGGCGCCCATGTTGTCCACGCCGTCGTCGGTGAAGTACCAGGCGGCCTGGCCGCTTTCCTCGATGCGGAAGTCCATGCCGGCCGAGGCGCGGACCCCGGAGGCAAAGACCTCCTCGCCCGTGCCGTCGGTGTTCATCCGCAGAATCGTGGCTTCGACGCCGCTGACGTCGCAGAGGTCGCAGGGCGCCCCCACGGACAGGTAGAGCTTGCCGTCGGGGCCGAGGGCGGCATCGCGCGCGCCGTATCCTTCGGAAGCGGGCAGGCCGTCCTTGAGCCGTTGCGCGGGATAGTTTCCGTCGGCACGCAGCTCCTCGATCACGTAGGACAGAACGCCGTCCCGGGTAGCGACGAAAAGGTGGCCGTCTTCGAACGCGACGCCGGCCGGCCCGTTCAGGCCGCGGGCGACCACCATGACCTCGTCCGCCCGGCGGTCCCGATCCCGATCGATCACGGCATAGACCTTGTCCTCGCCCGTACCGACGAAAACCGCCTGCAGCTCCTCCGCCACCGCCATCGAGCGGGGGCGCGGCACCGTCGCGAAGACCTCGATCCCGAAGCCGGGGGGCAGGCTGATCCGCGCCGTGTCGATCGCGGCCTCGCCCCCGGCGCCGCTTGGCGCCGCGCCGATCATGACAACCAGGGCACCGGCGAGCGCGAACCGGCTTCGTCCCGACTCGTTGATCTTCATCCTGGGCATACCGCGACCCCGCTCATTCCGACAGAGGGACGATCGCCACCCGTCCGCCGTCGAAGTCCGGCGCGACGAGCAGCTTTCCGTCCGGGCTGACGCCGATATCGGCGACGGATTTCACACCCTCGATCTTGATCGGCCTGCGGTCCTCGCTGTCGGGCCGGTCCAGAACGTATACGGTCGATTCGTAGTAGCTGGCGACGTAGAGCCGGCCCCCGGGGTCCCGGGCGAGACCGTCGCCCGGACCGAACTTGCCGTTGACCTTCTCGAAGGACTTCGTCTTCAGGTCCAGCCGATGGAGGTTGCCGGTCGTCCAATCGAGGACGAGTATCGCGGCCTCCCCGTCCATGAGCAGCCCGTTCGGGCTCACCAGCTGCCAGGCCTCCTCGTCCGTGAGCACGGTGGTCACTTTTCCGTCCTGCGTGACGCGGTAGATCGCCCCGCCGCGGCCTTCCCAGTCGCCGCTGTCCGAGACGTAGATGTTGCCTCTGGCATCGAGCTCAATGTCATTGAAATTGGTGATCTTGCGCGGGAACATCGTCGCGTCGGCGACGAGCGATACGTTGCCGTTCATGTCGACCCGCCAGATCTGGCCCCGGTTGTCGGCCGCGAAGAGTTCGCCGTTCCAATAATCGAGCCCGTGGGGGTCGTTGAGGCCGGTCGCCAAGGGCACGACCTTGTCGCCGTCGACCACGCCGACATAGCCGTCGCCGTATTTCTCATAGTCGCCGACGACGGACACGAAGATCTTCCCGTCGGGGGCCACAACGGCCGATTCGACGATGGGGCCCACGTCGACCAGCCGGGCCTCCTCGGCGGCGGCCGGCGCACGGACGGCCAGCCCCAGGACGAAAAGCGGGGCGACAAGCGGGCCCGCCGACCGCGCGGCCAATGGTATCCTCGACATATTCCTACCTCCCGATTCCGGCCAGCCGCGCCTTGAGCCTAAAAGTCCTCGCCCGATTTGATGAAGGCGTGAATCTTCCAGACGTCGTCGATCGACAGGAGCGTGCCGAAGGAGGGCATCACTCCTCTTCGACCGCTGCGCCCGTTGATGACCGTTTCGAGAAACTGCTCGTCCGTCAGTTTCGACTCGTAGAGGTTCGGCCCACGGCCGCCTCGCCGGTAATGGCAGCCGAAGCAGCGCTGCCGATAGAGGACCTTTCCTTGCTCGATCGCCTCACGCTGCCCAAGGAACGGGTTCGTCAGCGCGTCCTGGGCGGTGGCGGTGTCCAGGGTTCCGGCCACCGCCGCGACGGCCAGCGGCACGAGCAGGGCGAAGAGCCCGACGGACAGACGGGCACCCCGCCCAGACCTCGCTCGTCTCATCGCCGGGCTCATCCGCGCGACCGGCCCCCGATCAGTCCTGCGGCTCCGGCTCCCGCGGCGGATATCCGTAACCGGGCATCACCCGGCCGCCCAAGGTCGCGCCCGGCTCGCCGACCATCGGCAGCGTGCCGGGAATCACGGTCAGGTTGGACCTTTGCCCAAACCGCGCGGGCCCGCCGCCGTCCAGCGCGAACACGAAGATGTTCCCGGCCTTCGGGGCCTCGTAGTAGAAGCCCATGTCTCCGCCGACGCCGCCCGAAGGCACCGCTATGTACTGGATGCCGTCGAGCTCGTAGGTGACCGGGCTTCCGATGATCCCCGAACCGGTCTGGAACTGCCAGAGCGGCGTGCCCGTGCGGGCGTCGAGGGCCATGAAGCGGCCGTCCATGTTGCCGGTGAAGACGAGGCCGCTCGAAGTGGCGACCACGCCGGCCCAGAACGGATCCTGGGCGGATATCTTCCAGGCGATCTTCCTGTTCGGCACGTCGAACGCCACAAACCCGCCGGTCGGGACGTCGGGCCGCAGATAGATCTGGTAGTCGGCGCCGAGATACCACTCGCCCTGAGTCGGGGGCGCGAACTTGTCCTCCGGCCAGAACTGGTAGCCCATGGCCCAGCTGTTGTCCAAGAAGTAGACGTAGCCGAGCTCCGGGTTGTAGGCGAGCGGCTGCCAGTCGATCGCGCCCTCGAGGCTGGGAATGATCGGCGCGACTTCGGGACCGCCGGACTGCGCGATCATCTCGGGATTCACATTCGGCCGGCCCGTCTTCGGGTCGAGACCGGAGGCCCAGTTGATCCCGGGCGTGATGGGTTCGCCGTAGATGAACTCGCCGTTGGTGCGGTCGAGCACATAGAAGAAGCCGTTCTTGTCGTGATGGAGCAGGACCTTCCTGGGCTCGCCATCGATCGTCACGTCCGCGAGCACCGGCGTGCTGACGGCGTCATAGTCCCAGCAGTCCCAAGGGGTATACTGGAAGCCCCATTCGATCTCGCCGCTGTCGGCGTTGAGCGCGATCGTCGAGGCCGCCCACTTGTTGTCACCCTTCCGGACCTGGCAGTTCCACGGCGATGCGTTGCCCGTGTTCCAATACACCAGATTGAGCTCGGGGTCGTAGGCGCCGGTCGTCCAGGTGGGCGCCCCGCCATATTTCCAGGTCTCGCCCGGCCAGGTCTCGTTGCCCGGCTCACCGGGGCCCGGGACCGTATAGGTGGTCCAGCGCAGCTTGCCGGTCGCGGCGTCGTAGGCCTTGATGAATCCGCGGACTCCGAACTCGCCGCCGGCTATGCCCGTGAGGACCATGTCCTTCACCACCAGCGGCGCGCCGGTGATGCTATAGCCCTTCTGCCAGTCGAAGACCGTTTCGTCCCAGACGACCTTGCCGGTGTCCTTGTCGAGCGCGATCAGGCGCGCGTCCATCGTGCCGACAAAGACGAGGTTGCCCCAGAGCGCGACGCCGCGGTTGTTCGATCCGCAGCAATAGACGCGCTCGGCCTCCTCGGCCACCATCGGGTCGTAGTGCCAGATCATCGTGCCGGTGCGGGCGTCGAGCGCGAAGACGCGGGACTCATCCGTCGAGACGTACATGACGCCGTCGTGGATCAGCGGGGTTGCCTCGAGCCCGCGATTCTCGCCGCCCGTCGGGAACACCCAAACGGGGCGCAGGCGGTGGACGTTCGCGGGCGTGATCTGGTTTAGCTTGACGTAGCGCTGGCCGTGATAGTCCCGGCTGTAGGTCAGCCAGTCGGACGTGTTCTCGGTCGCACTCAGCAGATCCGCCGTGGTCACCTCCTCGGCGTCCACGGGCGTCGCGGCGACGAGCAGGGCCGCCGCGCTCGCAAGAAACACTGAAAATCCGAATGTCGATCTCATGGCTTCCTCCCCCACGCCCCCCCGGGTCTTGTGGTTGCTTCGCGGCTGGCCCGAAGGCCTGCCGTGAGGCTGGGAACGGCCGTGGCCCACAAAGAAGCCACGTCGAGCACGATGAGATTAGTTAACAAAATTAGTTAACAAATGATCCGCCCGATCTTCGGAAAGGTCAATCGATCGGAAGGGATATTGTAAATCCGAGGCGGTGGAGATGCGGCGCGAGGACGACAGGGCGGCGAACCGGGAGGCGTGGGACGAGGCGGCGCCGATCCACCGCGAGCGGACCTTCGCGGAGCTGCTCGCGCGGTGCCGCGAATCGGGCCATTCCTGCCTCGCCCCGATCGAGACGGAGGTCCTTCGGGCCAGCGGCATGGAGGGGAAGGCCGTGGCGCAGCTCTGCCGCAACAACGGCCGCGAAAGGCCGCCGAAAAACCCTAGAGGCATCGGGGACGAAATTTTCCTTCACGGGCCCTATCCTAGGCCCTACCTTAACAGGGCAAGGGGCCGGGAGCGCCCCGCCGCGAGGACGGACAGGAGTTGGGACCGGGACCGATGATCGATCCCTTCGGTCGAGCGATTACTTATTTGCGGGTCTCGGTGACGGACCGCTGCGACTTCCGCTGCGTGTACTGCATGGCGGAAGACATGACCTTCCTGCCGAAGGCCGAGATCCTGAGCCTGGAAGAGCTCGACCGGGTGTGCAGCGCCTTCGTGCGCCTGGGCGTCCGCAAGCTGCGGCTCACCGGCGGCGAGCCGCTGGTGCGGCGCGACATCATGCGCCTGTTCCGCAGCCTGTCGCGGCATCTCGACAGCGGCGCGCTGGAGGAGCTCACGGTCACCACCAACGGCAGCCAGCTTCGCAAATACGCCCGGGAACTCAAGGACTGCGGCGTGCGCCGGGTGAACGTCTCGCTCGACACGCTCGACCCGCACAAATTCGCCGCCATCACCCGCTGGGGCAAGCTGGAGAAGGTGCTGGACGGGCTGGAGGCGGCCAAGGAGGCCGGCCTCGCCGTCAAGATCAACACGGTGGCGCTCAAGGGCGTCAACGAGGACGAGTTCGACCGGCTGATCGCCTGGTGCGGCGACCAGGGCTTCGACCTCACCTTCATCGAGGTCATGCCGATGGGCGACATCGGCGGCGAGACGCGCGTCGACCAGTACCTGCCGCTCTCCCTCCTGCGCGCCCGGCTGATGGAACGCTGGACGCTGGACGAGATCGACTACCGCACCGGCGGCCCGGCGCGCTATGTCCGGGTGCGGGAGACGGGCGGGCGCCTCGGCTTCATCACGCCGCTCACCCACAATTTCTGCGAAAGCTGCAACCGGGTGCGGCTCACCTGCACTGGCACGCTTTACATGTGCCTGGGCCAGGAGGACGCGGCCGACCTGCGCGCGCCGCTGCGCCAGAGCGAGAGCGACGAGCCGCTGGAGGCGGCGATCCGGGAGGCGATCTCGCGCAAGCCGAAGGGGCACGACTTCGTCATCGACCGCCGCCACAACCGCCCCGCCGTCTCACGCCACATGAGCGTCACCGGCGGCTGACGCCGGGATCGGCCGAAAGCGCCCGCGGGCACCCTCTGCCGGCCGGAATGCCCTGCGTCCCGCGCCCCGTGTCCTGCCGGGCGTCACAATCGCACCTCCTCGATCGTCGAAGGCATGGGACGGCCGCGAACGGGCCGTCCGCGGTTTCACCAGCCATCCGGACGACCGGCAAGGAGATATCGATGAGCAAGATTGCGCTGTTCGTCAGGCTCAAGACGCTTCCCGGAAAACGCGACGAGGTTCGTCGCGTCTGGGAGAAGCACCTCAAGCCGAACATCGCGGAGAACCCGGCCAGCGAAGCCTATTTCTACTGCTACGACGAGGACGATCCCGATACGATCTGCGCCTTCCAGCAATACGCCGACCGCGACGGGCCGCAGGCCTTCGCGAAGGCGCCGTGGTACGCGGCCTATATCGAGGAGGTCTCGCCCCTGCTCGCGGAGCGGCCGGAGATCCGGACCGCCACCGCCTTGTGGGCCAAGGGAACGACGATCTAGGGCGGCGGAGATCGGGATGTCGAACCCGGGCGACGTCTCCGTCTTCGAACGGGCCAGGCCCAGGCTCATGGGCCTGGCCTACCGCATCCTCGGCTCGCGCGCCGACGCCGAGGATGCGGTCCAGGACACCTTCCTCAAATGGCGGGCGGCCGGCGGGAACGGGATCGAGAACCCGGATTCCTGGCTCACCACGGCCTGCACGCGCCGGTGCATCGACATGTTGCGGGCCGCGCACCGGACCAGGATCGAATACATCGGCCCCTGGTTGCCGGAGCCGATCCAGACGCTGACCGAGAACGATCCGGACGAGGCGCTGTCGCTGGCCTCGTCGCTGTCGACGGCCTTCCTGCTGCTCCTCGAACGCCTCACGCCGAAGGAACGGGCGGCCTATCTGCTCCACGAGATCTTCGACGTCCCCTATCCGGAGATCGCGGCGACCCTCGACATCCGCGAAAGCACGTGCCGCAAGCTCGTCTCACGGGCCCGCGCGAACATAGACCGGGCGAAGGTCCGGCACGTCACCCCGGTCGAGAGGCAGGAACAGCTGCTCGCCGCCTTCGAGGCGGCCGTCGCCGACGGACGCCCGGACCGCCTCGCGGCGCTGCTGTCGGACGACATCGAGCTCCGCGCCGACAGCGGGGGCAAGGTTCCCGCCATCCTTCGCGTCCTGCGCGGCAAGGCGGAGGTTCTCGACTTCCTCGCCCGGGCGCGGGCGTGGTGGGCGTCCTGCGACTGGACCTTGGCGGATCTCAACGGAGGGCGGGCCTTCGTTCTGCGCGAGAACGGCGCGGCCACGACCGCCCTGAGCTTCGCCTATGACGAGGCCGGCGCGGTGACGAACATCTACATCATGCGCAACCCGGACAAGCTCGCCCGGCTGGACGAGGCGCCGAACGCCGTCTGACGCGCTTCGCGCGGGAAGCAGGTCCCGGCGCCCCCTCCCCGTCAGGCCCTGAGGCGCGAGAGGATGCTCTCCAGCGCCTCGACGGCGCGGGCCCTGTTCAGCCTCTGCAGGTCGAGGAAGACCCGCAGCCCGTCCTGCTCCTCGCGAATCACCCGGCCTTGCGCGACCATGTCGTCGATCCGGTCGATGACCTTGTAGTTCCGCACCGGCTTCGCGATGCCCTTGGCGCGTATGGGCTCCCGCTCCTCGGCCAGGACCAGCTCCCTGACCAGGGAATAGGTCTCGTGGCTCATGAGGATGCCGCCGAGCTCGGCATGCGACTGCAGCCGCGAGGCCAGGTTCACCTCGCTGCCGATGATGGTGTAGTCCATGCGGTCCTCGCTGCCGAAATTGCCGACGGTGCAGTAGCCCGTGTTGATGCCGATCCGAAGCTGAAACGGCTTCTGCAGCCCGGAGTCGCGCCACTCCGCCTGCAGCTCCCGCATCCGCCGCTGCATGGCGATGGCCATGTTGACGCAGGCCATCGCGTCTTCCTTGACGCCCCGCGTCTCCGGATCGCCGAAGAAAGCGAGGAAGGCGTCGCCGATGTACTTGTCGATGGTCGCGCCGTGCTCCAGGGCGATCTTCGACATCTCCGTCAGGTAGTGGTTGAGGAGAGCGGTGAGCTCCTCCGATTCGAGGTCGTCGGTCGTTTCGGTGAAATCGGCGATGTCGGAGAAGAAGATGGTCAGCTTCTTGCGGCTGGAGGCGATCTCGACCCGCTGCGAGCCCGAGAATATGGATGAATAGACCTGCGGCGACAGGTACTTCGACAGCTTCGTCGACAGCGCCTCCAGCGCCCGGTTCTTCTCGTTCACGAGCTCGTTCGCTTCCTCCGCCTTGCGCTTGGCCTGGCGGAGCTCTTCCTCCGTGCGCTTGATCTCGGTGATGTTCGTGTAGACGGCGACGGTGCCGCCCTCCGCCGTCTTGCGCTCGTTGATGTGAACCCAGCGGCCGTCCGAGCGCCGCTGGACGTGGGGCTCGCCCGGCTTCTGGTGCTTCGCCAGCCGCTCGACGATCCACGCCTCGGGTCGCCCCTTCGCGTCCTCGACGTGGCCCTGCTCGACCGCGTTGCGGATCAGCGTCTCGTAGGGCGTGCCCGGCGTCGGTGTGCCCAGCCCGGGATAGAGAAGCTCGCCATAGGCGCTGTTGCAGACGACCAGCCGGTCCTCCGAGTCATAGAGCGAAAACCCGTCCGAGATCGATTCGATGGCGTCCCTCAGGCGCTGCTCGCTGCGACGGAAGGCCATCTCCGCGTTCTTGCGCGCGGTGACGTCGCTCCAGGAGCCGATCACCTCGAAGGGCTGGCCGTTCTCGTCCCGGATCAGCCGCTGCTCGTCGTTCATCCAGCAATAGGTGCCGTCCTTCTTGCGGAAGCGGTACTCGATCGTGTGATGGCCTTCCTTGAACAGGTGGACGGATTCGGCCTCCGCCGCGGCGAGGTCGTCGGGGTGCACCCGGTCGCGCCAGAAATCCGCGTTCTCCAGATACTCCCGAGGCTCGTATCCCAGCAGGCTCTTGATGTTCTCGCTGATGATGTTCGGCGCGAAATCGCCGGTCGCCTTGTAGCTGTAGATCACCGCCGGCGCGGAGGACAGCAGGCGCACGAGGCGGTCCTGGGCGGCGACCAGGGCTTCGCTGAGCTGCTTGCGCGCCGTGATGTCGTTCCACGAGCCGACCACCTCCACCGGCTCGCCGGCCTCGTCGCGCAGCAGCTGCAGTTCGTCGCTGAGCCAGCAATAGGTGCCGTCCTTCTTGAGAAACCGGTACTCGTAGGTGAGGCGCCCCTCCTCCAGAAGGCGCGCGTAGTCGTTGAGGACGCGCGCGCTGTCGTCCGGATGGATGCGGCTTTGCCAGAAATCCGGGCTCTCAAGATATTCCTCGCGATCATAGCCGAGCAGGTCCTTCACGTTCCGGCTTATGAAGGTCGGCGCGTAGTCACCCGCCGCCTTGAAGCTGTAGATCACCGCCAGCGAGCTGGCGAGCAGGTGCTCGAGGCGGCTTCGGGCGGCCGCCACCGCGTCTTCCGCCTGCCTCCGCGCGGTGACGTCGCTCCAGGAGCCGACCACCTCGACCGGCTGGCCGTCCTCGTCCCGGATCAATTGCTGCGCGTCGTTCACCCAGCAGTAGGTGCCGTCCTTCTTGCGGAAGCGGTACTCGACGGTGTGCCGGCCGTCCCTGTACAGGACGGCGGACTCGGCCTCCACCGCGGCGAGGTCGTCGGGGTGCACGTGGCGACGCCAGAAATCCGCATCCTCCAGATACGCCTCCGGCTCGTAGCCGAGGCAGTCCCGTATGTTCGGGCTGACGAAGGTCGGCGCGTAGTCCCCCGTTGCCTTGTAGCTGTAGATCACGGCGGGCGAGCTGGTGAGCAGCAGGGACAGGCGGGCATGCGCCGCGGCCTTCGCCTCCTCCGCCGCCTTGCGCGCCGAGATGTCGCTCCAGGATCCGACGATCTCCAACGGCTTGCCGTCGGCGCCGCGGATCAGATGCTGCTCGTCATTGACCCAGCAGTAGGAGCCGTCCTTGCGGCGAAAGCGATATTCGACCGCGTGGACCCCGTTCAGGAAGAACCGGGAAACCGCCTCCTCGACGCGGGCCAGATCGTCGGGATGCACCCGGTCGCGCCAGAAGGAGGGGTTTTCCAGGTACTCGGCCGGCGCGTAGCCGAACACATCGGCGATGTTGCCGCTGACGAAGGTCGGCGCGAAATCGCCGGTCGCCCTGAAGCTGTAGATCACCGCCGGCGACGAGCGCAGCAATTGCGCCAGACGCTCCTGCGCCGCCGCCTGCGCCTCCTTCAGCCGCCGCCGGGCGCGCGCGTCGCGCTCCTGCGTGGCGTGCCTTATGGCCCGCTCGATGACCGCGGCGGTGCGTTCGGCATCGAAATCGTCGAACGAGATGCGCAGGACCTGATGCAGGGCCGCCGCAGCCGTCTGGGCGTGTTCCCGCGGCGTCATCATGGCGCGAGCCCCTCCTCGCCGGTTTCGCGGTCCGCGCCCGATCTAGAGCATAATGACGCCGGACCCGGCCCGCCATGCGATTCTTTTCTTGTCTCGCGGACGCCGGGACGGGCGACGAGCGCCGTTCGGCAGCGCCTGGCGGGCGGGCAGTCAGGCGGGCCGAAGGTCGCCGCAACCGGACCCCGTGAGGCGGTCGCCGGCCGGCTTCACCGGCAGCGTCACCGTTTGCCGGAGGCCGCCGCCGTCCGGGCGGTCCGACAGCGCGATCTCGCCGCCATGGGCGCGGATCACGCTCCGGGCCACCGAGAGGCCGAGGCCCGTCCCACCCGTTTCGCGGCTGCGGGAGCGCTCCAGCCGATAGAAGGGCGCAAAGACCTTTTCCCGCTCCGCCTCGGGAATCCCGGGCCCGCCGTCGTCGATCGTGACGACGATCCGCCCCTCCTCCGCCGAAAGCCGGACGCGCGCGTAGCCGCCATAGGTCACGGCGTTGGCGATAAGGTTGGCGAAGGCGCGCTTCAGGGCGATCGGGCGGCCGCGGAGGGCGAGATGCTCCGGTCCCTCGACGGTGACCGAATGGCCGGTCTCGACCAGGCCTGACCGGACGTCGCGGAGCAGGACCGCGAGATCGATCGGCCCGGCGGCCTCGCTCGCCGCCTCCTCGCGCGCGAAGGCGAGGACCGCACCGATCAGGGCCTCCATCTCGTCGAGGTCCTTGAGCATCTTCTGCCGCTGCTCCTCGTCCTCGACGAACTCGGCCCGCAGCCGCAGGCGGGTGATCGGCGTGCGCAGGTCGTGCGACGCGGCGGCCAGCATCTGCATCCGCTCGTCGAGGAAGCGGCGGATGCGCCGCTGCATGAGGTTGAAGGCCACCGCCGCCTTCCTGATTTCGGCCGGCCCCGTCTCGCTCATCGGCGGCGCGCCGACATCGGCTCCCAGTGCCGCCGCCGCGGCCGCAAAGCGCCCCAGCGGCGCCGTCACCCACCGCGCCACCCAGACGGCCAGAAGCACGAGACCGCCGCCGATGATGGCCACCATCACCAGAAAGCGAAGGAGGTGATTGGGACCCTGCAGCCCCCCGGCGGCGGCGAAGGTCAACCAGCTGCCGTCGGAAAGCTCCACCTGGATCATCGTGGAGTCCGGTTCGTCGCCCTGGCCGACGGCGACGGACCGTGCGCCCGCGCGCCGCAGGAGCCCTTGGAGCCGTCGCTCTATCCGGAGGGTCGCCCGGTCCGCAGGCCGGCCGAGCGCCTCGGGCGGGTCGGGCCGCCACTCGACCTGCAGCCCGCGACGGCCGAGCGCGGAAGCCGCGTCCGGCCGGAGCGCCGCCGGCAGACCGTCCATGACCGAAACGGCGGTTTCGACCCGCCGGGCCAGCACCCCCGGGCGCCACGGACCGTCTTCGCCGAGCAGAAGCAGCGACGACGCCGTGGTGCCGACAATCAGGATGAGGACGACCCCGACGACGAGCGCCAGGGTCGTCCGCCCGGCGATGCTATCCGGAAGACCGCGCATCGGGCGCCTCCCGCTCGACCACGGCGCTGAACGCGTAGCCGCCGCCGCGAACCGTCCGGATCAGCTCGGGCCTGGCCGGGTCCTGCTCGATCTTCCGGCGCAGCCGGCTGATCTGCACATCGACGCTGCGGTCGAAGGGCGCCGCGTCACGCCCGCGCGACAGGTCGAGGAGCTGGTCCCGTGTCAGGACCCGGTTCGGGCGCTGGGCGAAGGCCAGGAGCAGATTGAACTCCGCCGCCGTAAGGGCGACGTCCCGCCCCTCCGGATCCGTGAGCCGCCGCGCCGCCGGGTCGAGCCGCCAGCCCGAGAACAGCAAGGCGCCCTCCTCCGGCGGCAGGGGAACGCGCGCCGCCGCCTCGAAACGGCGCAGCACCGCGCGGATGCGCGCGAGCAGCTCGCGCGGGTTGAACGGCTTCGGCAGGTAGTCGTCGGCGCCGACCTCGAGCCCGACGATGCGGTCGATGTCCTCTCCCATCGCCGTCAGCATGATGATCGGAACGTCCGAATCCGCGCGCAGACGCCGGCACAGGACGAGCCCGTCCTCCCCGGGCAGCATCAGGTCGAGGACGATCAGGTCGACGCGGCCGTCGCGCAGCACCTGCTGCATCGCCCGGCCGTCGGCCGCCGTGGCGACGCGGTAGCCGTGCCGCGACAGGAAGCGGGCGAGCAGATCGCGGATCTCCCGGTCGTCGTCGACGATCAGGATTCGGGGTCCAGGCTCCATGGTCCGGATCATAGCCGCGGCCGTGCACCTGCTTGCGAGATTCTTGCAACGAAATGTTTCACCGTTGCCCTCTGCAATGGTTCGTTACAGAATCCCGGCCCTGTGAAACAAGCGCGAAACGCGCGGCACGTCGCCGCGCAACGACCCTCCTGTATCGCTCCCTATGGGAACAGTCCCGAAAGCAACCGAGGGAACACAGCATGAGACCGATCTATGGAGCGGCGGCGCTGGCCGCCATCTTCGCCGTTGGGCTCGCCGCGACCCCCGCCCTTGGCGACCGGGCCGAGGGCCGGATGGTCCATCGCGCGCATGGCTGGATGAGCGAGGGGGGGCGCGGCATGAGCTGGCACGGTCCCTTCTTCGGCCGACACACCGAAGGCTGGATCGCCTTCCTGAAGGCGGAGCTTGCGATCACCGAAGAGCAGGAGCCGCAATGGAACGCCTTCGCCGAAGCGCTGCGCGATGGCGCCGCCCGCTTCCAACAGCTCCACGAGGAGCGCCGGGCCGCCCGGGACGAGGGACCGATCAGCGCCGTCGATCGCCTCGAGCGGTGGCAGCGGTTCGCCGAGACGGGCGCGGAGACGATCCAGAGCATCCGAACGGCGTTCGATCCCCTGTACGCCGCGATGACGGACGACCAGAAACGGCAGGCCGACCGGCTTTTGAGCCGGCGACGACACTGACGCAGGGCCGCCCGCGGTCGGCGCGCATCCGCGTCGACCGCGGCCCCCCTTCCCGCGCCGTTTGCCGCGAAGGCCTTGACGAACCCGCCCGCCTGGGGTTTCAAGAAACGGGCGGCGCGGACTCCCCACCCGGAGGTGCGCTTGCAAGTCGCGCGACCCGCCGGCGGATCGGCCCGGACCACAACCAGGGGAGCGGAACAGGGTGGCTTTCAAGGACATCGCCTTCGTCGCCGCCGACACCGAGGAAGCGCAGGCCGCGCTGAAGCGCCTCAAGGCGCGCTACCCGTCCACCGAGCCCGAGGCGGCCGACGTGATTGTCGCGCTCGGCGGCGACGGCTTCATGCTCGAGACGCTGCACCGCTACATCGAACGCGGTGTGCCGATCTATGGCATGAACTGCGGCACCGTCGGTTTCCTGATGAACCAGTACGAGGAGGAGAACCTGCCGGAGCGGCTCGCCGCCGCGCAATGCGCGCAGCTGCATCCCCTGGCGATGACCGCGCGGACCGTCGGTGGCGAGGAAGTCCGCGCCATCGCCATCAACGAGGTTTCGCTGCTGCGCGAGACGCGCCAGGCGGCGAAGATCGGAATCCGCATCGACGGCGTCGTCCGGCTGCCGGAGCTGATCTGCGACGGGGTGCTGGTGGCCACGCCCGCCGGCAGCTCCGCCTACAACCTGTCGGCGCACGGACCGGTCCTGCCGATCGGCTCCGGCGTCCTGGCGCTCACCCCGATCAGCCCGTTCCGGCCGCGGCGCTGGCGCGGCGCCCTGCTGCCGCACGACGCGGAGATCACCTTCGAGATTCACGAAGCCGCAAAGCGCCCGGTCAGCGCCGTCGCCGACTACACGGAGGTGCGCGACGTCGCCGAGGTGCAGGTGCGCGAAGAGCGCGGCGTGACCCTGAACCTGCTGTTCGATCCGCAGCACAACCTCGAGGAACGCATCCTGATGGAGCAGTTCCAGGCGTGACGCGGCATTCCGGACGACGTTCACGGCAATGCCGAGGGGGGCCGAGCTCGATGAATGCGGACCCACCGGCGGCTTCTTCCTTGTTGTCGCGCGAGGGCAGTTGTTGCGTGAGGGCGCTGAAGTCCCCGGGATCAGGCCGATGCCCGGCAGAAATCACAGGGCGCGGCGTCAGGCAATCCTATCTGCCCGAGCACGCGCCGTTTGCCGCCTCGCTTCTGGCGTAGTCGGCGATGGCGGCGATGAGCCGGTTGATGTCGGCCTTGAGAGCGTCGAAGCCGGGCGTCTTCTCGACGCGCCGCTCGTCCATGTAGAGGCCGCGGTTCACCTCGATCTGGAGGCTGTGGCGGTTGCCTGCGGGATCACCGTTGCGGGCCACCAGCTCCGCCCCCTTGAAGGGGTGGTTGACGGCGACGCTGTAGCCGAGATCGACCAGCGTCCGGCGGACCATCTCGGTGAAGTCCGCGCTGCAGGTCGTGCCGTCGCGGTCGCTGAGCACGAAGTCCTTGCGGGGCTGGTGCCGGCGCGGAATCGGCCCGCGGCCAAGCGCCTTCATCGAATGGCAGTTGACGTGCCACACCGCGCCGAAGGTGCCGTGGGCGCGATCGAGCATGGCCTTTAGCTCGGCATGGTAAGGGCGATGAAAGCGGGCGATGCGCGATTCGACCTCGGCAACGGTCAGCCGCCGGTTGTAGACCGGCGTGTCGGGCCGCACCAAGCGCCGGATGAGCCCCAGCCCGCGCTCGGCGCGCTCGCTCGGCATCACCGGATGGGGCCACGGCTCCGCGAACAGGGTCAGATCGACCTCTGATTCGTGCCGGTTGGGGTCGATGTAGCTGCGCGGGAAGAGCGCGGCGAGCAGCGACGCGCCGTGATGCGGCGCGTCGGCGAAGAGCTCGTCGACGAACGCGTCCTCGGCCCTGCGCAGGATTTCGAACGGCGCGGCGTAGCCGAAATCGGCCGGGTAGACGGTGCCGCTGTGCGGCGAATCGAAGACCACCGGGGCCGCCGGGCACGTCTCGGGCGGATCGTAACGGACCAGAACCTCCGGAATGGTGAAACGCCGCAAGGTCTTGTTTATCCCTCCTTGAGCTGCGCGCATGGTTGCCATACGGACCAAGGGCCTAGCGCGACCCTCCGCGCTCGGCCATAGTACTATCCTCAAGAAATAAGCCTCAAAACGACAAGGATCGGAAGACGTTCGTGCCGCAGTCCATCACAAGCCTCGACATGATCCGTCGGCTGGTCGCGTTCGACACCACCAGCCGCAACTCCAACCTCGCGCTGGTCGAGTTCGTCCGCGACTACCTCGCGGGGCTCGGGATCGAGTCCCGGCTCGTCTATGACGAGGGGGGCGGGAAGGCCAACCTTTACGCGACCCTGGGGCCCGACGACCGGCCGGGAATCGCGCTGTCGGGCCACACCGACGTGGTTCCCGTGGACGGACAGGACTGGCAGACCGATCCCTGGCGGGTCGCCGAGCGGGACGGCCGGCTTTACGGCCGCGGCACGGCCGACATGAAGAGCTTCCTCGCCGTCGCGCTGGCGATGGCGCCGGAGTTCCTCGAGCGCGGCCTCAAGACGCCGATCCATCTGGTCTTCTCCTACGACGAGGAGGTCGGCTGCGTCGGCGTGCGGCGGCTGCTCGAGGTGCTGCGCGACATGCCGATCAGGCCCGCCGCCTGCATCGTCGGCGAACCGACCGAGATGAAGGTCGTCGTGGCCCACAAGGGGAAGAAAAGCGTGCGCTGCCGCGTGCGCGGCTTCGAATGCCACTCCTCGCTGGCGCCGCGCGGCGTCAACGCCATCGAGTACGCGGCCGAGGTGATCGCCTATCTGCGGCGGATGGCGCAGCGCATCGCCGCCGAGGGCGCTTCCGACCCGGACTACGACATCCCCCACACCACGGTGCACACCGGCGTCGTGCAGGGGGGCACCGCGCTCAATATCGTTCCCAAGGACTGCTCCTTCGACTTCGAGTTCCGCTACCTGCCGGGCGACGACCCGGAAGCCCTGTTCGACGAGGTCCGGCGCTTCGCCGAGCGGGAGCTGGAGCCGGCGATGCGGGCGGTGGCGCCGGAGACCGGGTTCAGCTGGGAGGAGATCTCCGCCTTTCCCGGGCTCGACACCCCGACCGACGCCGAGATCGTCGGCCTCGCCAAGGCGCTGTCGGGCAGCAATGCCACGGGCAAGGTCGCGTTCGGGACCGAGGCGGGGCTGTTCCAGAGCATCGGCATCCCGGCGATCATCTGCGGCCCCGGCAGCATCGACCAGGCGCACAAGCCGGACGAGTTCGTGAGCCTCGAGCAGGTGGCGCTGTGCGAGCGCTTCCTGCGCCGGCTGATGGACCGCGTCTGCGTCCCCGCCTGAGCGAGGCCGGCATGACTCGGCGTCCGGACGCGCGCGTCCGCGCGATCGTCTTCGATCTCGGCGGCGTGCTGATCGACTGGAACCCGCGCCACCTCTATCGGAAGCTGTTCGACGGCGACGACGCGGCGATGGAGGCCTTCCTTTCGGAGATCTGTACCCAGGCCTGGAACGAGGAGCAGGACGGCGGCCGCCCCTTCGCCGACGCCGTCGCCCTGCTCGTCGCCCGGCACCCCGAACATGCCGCGCTGATCCGGGCCTATGATGAGCGATGGGAGGAGATGCTGGCCGGCCCGATCGAGGGTACGGTGGCGGTCCTCGCAGCCCTGAGGGACCGCGGGGTGCCGCTCTACGCGCTCACCAACTGGTCGGCGGAGAAGTTTCCGATCGCCCGCCGCCGCTTCGATTTCCTCACTTGGTTCGAGGACATCGTCGTGTCCGGCGAGATCGGCCTGAAGAAACCGGACCCGCAAATCTTCCGGCACCTCTTCGACCGTCACGGCCTGAACCCGGCCGAGACGCTGTTCATCGACGATTCCGAACGCAACGTCACGGCTGCCGCGGAACTCGGCATGCCGGCGCTGCGGTTCCGCTCGCCCGAGGCGCTGCGCCTGGACCTGGCGGCGCTGGGGCTACTGCGCGATGAAGAGATTGAGCGTTGAATGCGCTTTCCGACGGGTTTGGAGCGTCGCCCTTTCGTGCCGTTGCCGGGCCTGCCCTCGGACTTGATCCAAGGGTCGACCCGGCAATCCGGGAAACCGCGGCGCCGTCGCCCGGATGCCCGGATCAAGTCCGGGCGTGACCGGACATAAGGACCTCCAAACACATCCGAAAGCCGCTGCAGGTCGGTTTGCATCCGCATGAGGTTCACCCCCTCGCCCATGACCGCCGAAGCCGAATCTCCCGACCCCGTCGAGCTGCGGCCGCCGGACCTGGAGCCCTACCGGGCCGGCAATACCGGCGTCGAGTTCGTGACGAGCCTCGACAGCGGCCGCCCCGGCCCGCACGCGATGCTGACGGCGATCGTGCACGGCAACGAGCTGTGCGGCGCCATCGCCCTCGACCACCTCCTGCGCCACGGCATCGGCCCGATCGCCGGCCGCCTCACCTTCGCCTTCGCGAACGTCGACGCCTTCGCCCGGTTCGACGCCGGCGCCCCGGCCCGGTCGCGCTACGTCGACGAGGACTTCAACCGGCTGTGGTCGCCGGCGGTGCTCGACGGCCCGCGCAGGAGCCGCGAGCTCGACCGCGCCCGGCGGCTGCGGCCGATCGTCGACACGGTCGATTTCCTGCTGGACATCCACTCCATGCAACACCGGACGGAGCCGCTGCTGCTCGCCGGCCCGCTGGAGAAGGGACGCCGGCTGGCCCGCGCGATCGGCTTTCCGGCCGTCGTGATCTGCGACGCCGGCCATGCGGCCGGCCGGCGGCTGCGCGACTATGGCGCCTTCGCCGATCCGGCCAGCCCGCGCAATGCCCTGCTGGTGGAATGCGGACAGCATTGGGAACGGCGCAGCGCCGATGTCGCCATCGACGCGGCGCTGCGGTTCCTCCTGCATCTTGGGATGATCGACGCGGCAACGGCCGCGCCGCATCTGCGGCTGCCGATGCCGGCGCGGCAGCGCGTGGTCGAGGTGACGAAGGCGGTGACGGTCCGCACCAACCGGTTCCGCTTCGTCGCCCCCTATCGCGGCCTGGAAGTGATCGCCAAGGCCGGAACGCCGGTAGCCGAGGACGGCGGCCGCCCGGTGGTCACGCCCCACGACGACTGCGTGCTGGTCATGCCGTCGCGGCGCGTTCTCCGCGGCCAGACCGCCGTGCGGTTCGGCCGCTTCGTCGATTGAGAGCGATCGAGGGAGACTCATGGACTTGCCCGCGCGCGCCGGAACCCGCCTTCCCCGCACCCTGCTGACGCTGGCGGTCGGCGCCGGGGGCGGCGTCGTCTTTCAAGCGCTGGCCCTGCCGCTCGCCTGGATGATCGGGGCGATGGTGGGCACCACGATCGCCGCCATCGGCGGCCTGCCGATCGCCGTGCCGCGCCGGCTGCGCGGCCTGATGATCGCCGTGCTCGGCATCATGCTCGGCGGCGCCTTCACGCCCGACCTGCTCGACCGGCTGCCGCTGTGGACGGGCAGCCTCGCGGCGCTGCTCCTTTACGTCGCCGCCTCCATGGTCCTGTGCCAGGTCTATTACCAGCGCGTCGGCGGCTACGACCGGACCACCGCCTACTTCACGGCGGCGCCCGGGGGGCTGACCCCGATGATCCTGGTCGGCACGGCGATGGGCGGCGACGAGCGCGCCATCGCCCTCGGCCACACCGCGCGCGTCCTGCTGATCGTGCTCGCCCTGCCCCTCAGCTTCCAGCTCTTCGGCGGCTACGAGCCGGCCAGCATGCCGCCGGCCGGGGACGCCGTCTCCACGATCCCGCCGCAGGACCTGCTGATCCTGCTCCTGTGCGGCGTTGTGGGTTTTTTCGCCGCGAAGCAGGCGCGCCTGCCGGCGGCCGATCTCGTCGGACCGATGGCGCTCAGCGCCGCCGTCCACCTGGCCGGCCTGACGGACTCGCAGTTGCCGACGGAGCTGATCGCCGCCGCCCAGCTCGTCGTCGGCGCCAGCATCGGCGCCCGGTTCGCGGGCGTCCGCCTCGCCATGATCGCGCGGGCGCTCGTGCTTGCCGTCGGGGCGACGCTTATCCTGTTCCTGGTCAGCGCGGCCTTCGCCGCGGCCCTGCACGGCCTGGCGGGGTTGCCGGCGCTGGCGGTGCTGCTGGCCTTCGCGCCCGGCGGCGTGGCGGAGATGAGCCTGATCGGGCTCGCCCTCGGGATCGACGCGGCCTATGTGGCCACCCACCATATCGCGCGCATCTTCATCATCGTGGTGACGGCGCCGCTCGTCTTCCGGCTGCTTCGCCGGCGCGAGCGGCGGGGCTGACCCGGGGAACCGGCCGATCCCGCCCCGGAGATCAACCGGTGACCTGCCAGCTACCGTCCGGCTGCCGGCAGGCGGTGCCATAGGCCGTTTCGGTGCGGCCGTTGATGACGACCGAGGTCTGGTACTCCCGGCAGTACCGTCCGGGGGCCGTCTCGTAGGTCCGGGTCGGAACGACGTAGCCGGAATGGCCGTTGTTCGGGTTCTCCCAGCGGGCGTAGGCGCCGTCCGGGTAGCGTTCGAGCGCCAGATCCGCCGTCCGCGCGGCGTAGATCCGGTCGGCGCGGTCGAGCGAACGGCCGACCTCGTTGCCGATGAAGGCGCCGATCAGCGTGCCCACGCCGGTGGCGATCAGCCGGCCGCGTCCGCCGCCGATCTGCGAGCCGGCGAGCCCGCCGACCGCCGCCCCGAGAAGCGTCCCGCCGGTCTCCTTGGTGCCGTAGTGCTGGCCCGCGCAGCCGCCGAGCATCGCGATCAGGACCGCGGCAACACCGATTTTCCTCAACGTCATGGCTTCCGTTCCCCTGCCTTGATCGAGCGGCCGCGGGCGCCACCGTCCGGAGGAGCCCGCGGACGGGCGCAAGGTGGCACTCGCGCGCTGAACCGAAGGTGAGTGGCCCGTTCATCTGCCGTTCATCTTCGGACGGGCCCGATCCGGGCGCCGCGGTCAGCCGCCGCCCGTCGGCGCGGCATCGGCGGCCGGCAGGGTGAGGACCGCCCGCAGGCCGCCGAGGGAGGAGCGCTCGAGCGCGATGCGGCCGTCATAGAGCTCGGCGATGTCGCGGACGATGGCGAGGCCGAGCCCGCTGCCGGGCACCGTCTCGTCCAGCCGCCGGCCGCGATCGAAGACGGCGGCGCGCTGGTCGTCGTCGAGGCCGGGTCCGTCGTCCTCGACGACGAAGGTCAGATGCCCTCCGTCGCGGGCCACGGTCAGCCGAATCCGCGACCGCCCCCATTTGCAGGCGTTGTCCAGGAGGTTGCCGAGCATCTCTTCCAGGTCCTGCCGCTCGCCGCGGAACTGGAGCCCGGGCCCACCGGGCCCCGCGGCCGCCGGCGCATCGACGCGAATGGTCCGCCCGGGATACATGCGGGCGAGCGTCCGGTGCAGGTCGCCGATCACCGGCAGAACCTCCGTCCGCGCGCCGAGGATCTCGCTGGTGGCGGCGGTGCGGGCGCGGGCGAGGTAATGGTCCACCTGCCGGCGCATCACCGCCACCTGCCGCAGCACCGCCGCCGCCAGCGGACCCGTGGCCGCATCGGCCTCGTTCGTCAGAACGGACAGCGGCGTCTTGAGCGCGTGCGCGAGGTTGCTGACATGCGCCCGCGCCCGTTCGACCACCGCCGCGTTGTGGTCGAGCAGGATGTTGAGCTCGTCCGAGAGGGGCCTGATCTCGGCCGGAAAGTCGCCTTCGAGCCGCGCGGCCCGCCCGGAGCGGATGGCGGCGATCCCGGCGCCGATGCGGCGCAGCGGCCGCAGGCCGTAGCGGACCTGGACGAGAACCGCGGCGAGCAGGCCGAGGCCCAGCCCGCCCAACGACCAGGCCAGGGCCGCGTTGAAGGCGCGGACCTCGCCGGCGATCTCGGCCCGGTCCGCCGCGACCTGGTAATGCAGCCCGCGGTCCGCCCCCGGCAGGCGGATGGTGCGCCCGACGAGGCGAAGCGCCTGCCCCGCCGGCCCGCGGCCGTCGGACCGGGCCACGGCATCGCTCGGCGCCTCGCCCGGCGGCAGCGCCTGATCCCACAGCGAGCGGGATTGCAGCAGGATCTCCTCGCCGGCCGAAATCTGCCAGTACCAGCCCGAGTAGGCCTGGTCGAACCGCGGCTCGGCGACCGGACGGGTGAGGCGCAGCGCGCCGTCGGCGTCGATCTCGCTGACCGCGACGAGACTTTCGAGCAGGACGATCAGCCGCGCGTCGAAGCTGCGCTCCACATAGTCCTGGAACAGCGCCGAGAGCAGCAGCCCCCCCGCGACGAGCGCGGCGGCGATCCAGAGCCCGGCCCCGAGGATGAGGCGCCAGGCGAGCGACCGCGGCGGAGACCGGAACGGTGCCATGTCACGCCCCACCCCAGGACGCCAATGCGAACGCCGCCGGGAACGCGGCCATGGCGGGACCGTGGAATCCGCAAGGATCAGGCGTCATGATCGGGCGGGACGATCTGGTAGCCGAGGCCGCGGACGGTGGCGATCAGGTTGACGCCGAGCTTCTTGCGCAGGCGGCCGACGAAGACCTCGATGGTGTTGGAATCGCGATCGAAGTCCTGATCGTAGATGTGCTCGGTCAGCTCGGTGCGGGAGACGATCCTGCCCTGGTGATGCATCAGATAGGCCAGCAGCCGATATTCCTGCGCCGTCAGCCGGACGGGGGTGCCGTCGACGGTGACGCGCGCGCTGCGTGTATCGACGCGCAAGGGACCGCAGACGAGCTCCGCCGAGGCGTGGCCGGCGGCGCGGCGGATGAGGGCCCGGATCCGCGCCAGCACCTCCTCCATCCGGAAGGGCTTGGCCACATAGTCGTCGGCGCCGGCGTCGAAGCCGGCGACCTTCTCGCTCCAGCGGTCGCGCGCCGTCAGGACCAGGACGGGCATGGTGCGGCCGGCGCGCCGCCAGCGGTCGAGGATCGTGAGACCGTCGATCACCGGCAGGCCGAGATCGAGTACGACCGCGTCGTAGGGCTCCGTCTCGCCCAGGAACAACCCCTCCTCGCCGTCGCGGGCGACGTCCACCGCATAGCCGGCCTCCTTGAGCGCCCGCTCGAGCTGCCGGGCCAGTTGGGGATCGTCTTCCACCACGAGCAAGCGCATGTCGTCACCCCCCTTGTCCGCGCTCTCTGTCGACGCCCCCGCCGACGTCACCGCCGACGCTTCGTCAGCGCCCGTTGATCCGAAGGATCTCGCCGGTCCGCGCGTCCACCGCCAGCGCCACGACCCGGCCGTCGCCGGTCAGGATCTTGATCCGGTAGGTCCAGCGATTGCGGCCCGATTCCTCGAGCTCCGCGTCGAGCACGCGCCCCGCCACCCGGCCGAGCACCCGATCGAGAATCTCCTGCAACGATCGGATCTCGCCGGCCTGCACAGCCGCGCGGGCCCGTTCCTGCTCGCTGGCCGCCTGGGCCGGCGTCTGCTGGACCGCGCCGAGCGCGCCGCCGGCCAGCAGCGCAAGGGCGAAGAGAAGGCATCGCATGCCTCCTCGTTTAGAGGCTTCGGCCCCGCCCGTCCACGGCCGCCGAAGCCGAGGCCCGCCGACCCGGGAGCCGGTGCCCCGACCCGGGAGAGCCGGCGCGGATTTACCATTCGACCGGCCCCCCCACGGAACCGCGCCGCCGCCATCGGACATACCCTGCCGGACCGTCCTGTGGCATAATTGCAACTGTCGCGTGACGCAATCCGGCGGACGGACGGCAGCCCTGAACAAAGTTCCACGCCATGCGTTCATTCCACCTTGGAATGCGTGCCGATGGCGACGCAGGGCGGAGTTCGACCACATCTATAGCCGGGGGAGCGACAATTAGCCGGGAAAGTGACAATTTTGGTTCCTTGTCCGGTCCGGCCGTCGAAGGTGTTGTCCGACGACGGCCTTTCGATATACTCCGCGCCGCATCGCCGAGAACCGGGACAAGATACGTAAGATTTTTTCTCGACTCTCTTGCACCTTGAGTGCTTATGTAAACGCGATTTTATGCATACGAATTATAGGCAGATTTTTACCATTTTGTTTTAAAGTTACCCTCCTTTCTGCCGATTGAGATTAACTGGAGAGGTAAAAACTGCTGCCGGCGCAGGCAAAAGGGGCGGAACGGATTTGTACCGTCCCGCGTATATTTACGGCAGCGTATTAAACTAGGTTTAGGCGGAGGTATAAGGTGTCAAGAAAGTCATTCAGATCCACGGCCAACGTCCTTTGGGCCGCCGTGATCGCCGTCCTGGTCGCGGCCTGCGGCCCATCCACGAATCTTCCGCCAGCTCCGGGGACGCTCGAGACCGCAACCACATCGGCCACGGATTACCGCATCGGCCCCCTCGACACCGTACAGGTCTTCGTCTGGAATGCGCCCGAGTTCTCGGTCACGGTGCCGGTGCGCCCCGACGGCAAGATCTCGACTCCGTTGATCCAGGACCTTCAGGCCGCCGGCAAGACCCCCTCGGAGCTGGCCGAGGATATCGAGCGGAACCTGGCAACCTACATGCGCGACCCGGTGGTCACCGTCATCGTCAGCAATTTCTCCGGACCGTTCAGCCAGCAGGTCCGGGTGGTCGGCGAGGCGACGCAGCCGCGCGCCATCCCCTACCGCGACGGCATGACGGTCCTTGACGTCATGATCGAGGTAGGCGGGCTGACCGACTTCGCGGCCGGCAACCGCGCCGTCATCGTCCGCCGGGCGGGCGAGCAGCAACAGACCTACAACGTCCGTCTCGATGACCTGCTGAAGGACGGCGACATCTCGGCGAACGTGCCGGTGATGCCGGGCGACGTCATCATCATTCCGCAGAGCTGGTTCTAACGGCCGTCCGAGGACCGGAAGCGATGCTGCCAGATACCGTCAATCCGAAACTCCTGGTCAAGTACTATCTGTCCGAGCTGTGGGCACGCCGGTGGCTGGTCGTCGCCGTGGCCTGGCTGGTCAGCGTCGCCGGTTGGACGGTCGTGTCGATGCTCCCCGATCGCTACACGGCCAGCGCCCGCATCTATGTGGATACGCAGAGCCTGCTCACCCCCTTGATGCGAGGGCTGACCGTGAGCACCGACATCCGGCAGCAGCTCGAGGTCATGCGCCGCACCCTGCTGACGCGCCCGAACCTGCTGGAGCTGATGCGGATGACGGACATGGACCTCACCGTCAACTCGCCGGAGGCCCAGGAGGCAAAGCTGGCTTCCCTGCAGCAGCGGCTGGAGCTCGTTGCCCAGCGGGACCAGCTCTTCGAGGTGCGCTATGAAGACACGGATCCGGAACGGGCGCAGCGGGTCGTGCAGGCGCTGCTGACGATCTTCGTCGAACAGAACCTTGGAACCAGCCAGCGGGACATGGACCGGGCGCGCCGCTTCATCGATGCGCAGATCGCGGAGTACGAGCAGCGGCTGCGGCAGGCCGAGGCGGCGGTCGCGGAGTTCAAGCGGGCCAACGCTTCGGAACTCAACTATCAGGAACGGTACAGCGGCCGCCTGCAGCAGGGCGAGTTCGATATCCAGCGGCTGGAGACGGAGCTTCAGTCGGCGATCTGGCAGCGCGACGAGCTTCAGGCGGAGCTGGCCCGCACGCCGGAGTTCCTGGCCGGCCAGGCAGCCGCCGGGCCGACGCCCGCCCAGCAGCGCCTGGCCGAGCTCGAGCGGCAAATGGACGACCTCTTGCTGCGCTACACGACGGAGCATCCGAACGTCAAAGCGCTGGCACGCCTGATCGAGTCGGCCAGGGCCCAGGTCGAGAACGAGCGCACCGGGCCGCAAGCGGTCCAGGTGCCGAACCCCGCCTACACCCAGATTCAGGGCGAGATCGAGCGGATCGAGCGCGAGATCCGCAGCCTTGAGCGCCGCCTGGAAACGCAGCGGGCGCAGGTGCAAAACCTTCGGCAGCGTATCCAGGAGGTGCCACCCGTCGCCCTCCAGCTCGCGCAGATGACCCGAGACTATGACGTGCTGCGGCAGAACTACCAGTCGCTGATCGAGCGCCGGGAATCGGCCCGGCTGGCCCAGAACCTCAACGACCAGACGACGAATGTCGAGTTCCGGATCGTCGATCCGCCGGTCGTGCCCCTTAAGCCGAGCGGCCCGAACCGCCCCCTGTTCTTCTCCGCGGTGCTGTTCGCGGCGATCGGCTCCGGCCTCGGCCTCGCCCTCGTCCAGATCCAGCTGAAGGACTCCTTCACGACCGTGGCGCAGCTGCGCGAAGCCTTCGGTGTGCCGGTGCTCGGCAGCCTGTCCCTGGTGCAAAACCGCACCCGCGACCGACTGCAGTTCGTGGACATGTCGGCGTTCGCCTTGAGCCTGGTGGCGCTTATGGGAGTGTTCGGCGCCCTGGTCCTTCTGTTCCCCGATCTGGTTAGCCTGTCGAACAGGGTGTACGGTCAGATCCAGATGCTTTGGTTATAGCCGCGGCGAGCGAGCCAGCAGCACAGGTCACTCAATGGAGCCAAAGGGAGTCAAGACCAACATGAGTCTGATCGACAAGGCCGCTCAGCGCAAGGGTCGCCCCCGGACCGAATCCCTGCTTGAGCGCGCCGCTGCCCGCGGCTTCGTGTCGGGACAGTCGGCCCGGGAGCGGCGGCAGGCGGAATCGCCCCCGCCACAACCGCAGGCGCCGCTTCGTCCCGAGACGCCGTCCTTCGTCACCCCCGGCCCGGAGACCTCGCCGGCGCGCCGCAGCACCGAGGTCACGATCGACCTCGAACGGCTGAAGGCCAAGGGATTCATCACGCCGGACACCCGCCGGTCACGGCTGTCGGAGGAGATCCGCCTGATCAAGCGGCGGCTGATGCAGCGGATGAGCCTGTTCGCCACGGACAAAGCCGGCGAGGCGGCCGAATCCCTGGGCCATGTGATCATGGTGACCAGCGCGCGTCCCGAGGAAGGCAAGAGCTTCCTGTCGCTCAATCTGGCGCTCAGCTTCATCGCGGACGAAGGCTACAACGTCCTGCTGATCGACGCGGACATCCTCCGCCCGGCGATTCTGAGCACGCTGGGCCTCAAGGCGAAGAAGGGGCTGGTCGACATCCTGAGGGATCCGAAGATGGAGATGGCCGATGTGCTCCTGCGCGACCACAGCCTTCGGCTGACGTTGCTGCCCTCCGGCCAGCCCGTGGCGTCGGCGACCGAACTGTTCGGCGGCCCTCAGATGCACCAGTTCGTGGAGAAGATCGCGCGGCGCTACCCCGATCGCGTCATCATCTTCGACGCGCCGCCGGTGCTGGCGAGCACCGAACCGCTGGCGATCGCACAGCATGTCGGGCAGATCCTGTTCGTCGTCGAGGCGAATGCCACCTCGCAACGGGCGGTGCAATCGGCCCTCGAACTCCTTGAGCCTTGCGAAAACATCAGCTTCGTCCTCAACAAGACAACCACCTCCGGCGGCACCGAACAGTTCGGGACCTATTATGACGCGTATCAGGAAAAGCAGACCAACACCTCCGACGTGGAATCGTCCCCTTCGAAGTGAACCCGGCCGTGGCGAACGCGGGCCGGAAGAGTCCGCCGGGCGGAGCGAGCCCCGGCCGACCGGCGCCGGGCGGCGGGGACACCTCTCGAGGCGCCTCGCGCTTCTGAGTGCCTGCGCTTCGGCGGTGGCGGTCTGGATGGGATCGGCGCCCGCGGCCTGGTCGGCCGATGTGAGCATGATCCACTCGGTCCAGACCTCCCTTACCTATACGGACAACGTCGATCTCGACCCGGACGACGAGGCCGAAGACGCGATCATCTGGACGAACACCGGCGCGACCAGCATCCGCGCCACGGGCGCCCGCGCGGAGGCCGCCCTGGACGCCGCGCTCAGCCTGGACACCGAATTCGCGGACGACACCGACGTGGAGGTGCGGCCGAACGCCCGCGGCATCGGCACCGTCGAGCTGCTGCAAAGCCACCTCTTCGTCGACGGACAGGCGTCCGCCTTCCTCGCGCTCGAGAATCCGTTCAGCGCAGTCTCCACCTCGCCGGGTTCCGGACGCGACGACCTGAGCGAGGTCTATACGGTCGGCGTCAGCCCCTACTGGATCCAGGGGTTCGGCAACTGGGCGAACTCCGAGCTTCGCTACCGGCACAACCGCACCTATTTCAGAGACAACGACGACGACGGCGACGACGGCACCGACAGCACGATCACGAACGCCGCGTCCCTGCGGACGGTCACGGGCAGCCGCTTCGCCCGCATCCAGCTCGGCAACGACCTGGAGTACGAGAACGTGGAGTCGGACGGCAGGGACGGCGACCTGGAGCGCAAAACCGCGCTGCTGTCCGGTCAGTACGCCCTGACCCGATGGTTCCTGCCCGTGGGAACGGTGGGCTACGAGAAAATCGAGTCCGACGACCTGCGCGACGACCCGGAAGGCCTCGTCTGGAACGCCGGCTTCATCGCCCGGCCCGGGCCGCGGAGCGAGCTCGAGTTCCGTTACGGCGAGCGGTACGAGGAGCAGAACATCTTCGCGTCGGCCCGCTATCTCATCTCGCCGCGCCTCACCTTCCAGGCGAGCTACACGGAGGTCCTGGACATTACCGGCGCCGCGATCGGGCGCCAGGCCTTCAACCTGACCGTCGACGAGCAGGGCCGGCTGATCGATCCGGCAACCGGCCTGCCGGTCGAGGACATTGACGACTTCCTGGGGCTTGAGGACGAAGCCTTTCTGGCCCATCGCTTCCAGGCTTCGCTCTCGGGCAGCTACGAGCGCAGCGACTTCGTCCTGGCGGCGGTCTACGAGGAACGGGACTTCGACTTCCGGCCCGACGAGAAGCTGCTCACGGCCTCCGCCCGGTGGACCTACGCCCTGACGCCGGACACGCGCCTCGGTGTGTTGGGGGGCTACCGCACCGCCGAGACGGACGTCTCCGGCGGCCTCGACACCGAGACGGTGCTGGGGCGCCTGCAGCT